>VOFD01000255.1_pt1 | contig 394630 bp, 322 predicted proteins | sample 5384101 | NCBI WGS metagenome assembly VOFD01 (sample SAMN12384723, study PRJNA508395) | human gut metagenome | isolation source: healthy gut C | host: Homo sapiens
CGACACGTCGGATGACACCTTCGCCCTGTCACCCGCGCATGACCTGCTCTACACGGAGCTGGTGGGAACCGTCATGCTTTATCTGGAGTCCTATGGCGTTCAATAGGAAACAGAAGCTGAGGGACAACATCGAGGCGGTACGCACGGCGTTCACGCTTGACCGGGAACGGCGCACCCCGACGGAAAGGGAACGTGCGCTGCTGGAGCGGTACTGCGGCTTCGGAGGGCTGAAGTGCATCCTGAACCCGGCAAAGGAACTGGCGGATGCCGCGCATTGGGCGAAATCCGACCTTGAACTGTTCGCCCTGACGGTGGAACTGCACCTCAGGGAAAACAGCCGGGATGAGACGGAGTACAAACGCTACGTGGACTCGCTGAAAGCCTCGGTGCTGACGGCGTTCTATACGCCGCAAGCCATAACGGACACCATCGCGGACGTGCTGCATGACAAGAAGGTGCGCCCGAAGCTCGTACTGGAGCCTTCGGCGGGCATGGGCGCGACCTTTCCCGACCTCAACCTGAAAGGGCTGGCAAGCCGGGGTATCAAGAGCGTCTATCCCTCACAGATGGATTGCGTCTGGATGTTGAAACAGAACGGCGGCGGAATTTGCGACCACGAGGTGGGAACCGGTAAGACGCTGATAATGTGCAAGACTTGGGTGCGACCTTCCTCTCCGGCACGACTATCAGCAAACAATGTGGTCCAGAAGGAACGTTTCCGCTACTTCATCAAAGTGCCGGAGCTTGCCGCCTTCTATAATGAAATCACGGACTACCGCACGGCGGAGGATGTGGGCGTAGACCGTCCCAACAAGAACGAGATACTGCACCATATACCGCCCACGCCGGAACAGGAGGACTTCATACAGAAACTGATGCAGTTCGCCAAGACGGGCGATGCCACCTTGTTGGGCAGGCTGCCGCTTTCGGAAACGGAAGAAAAGGCGAAGATGCTCATCGCCACGGACTATGCCCGGAAAATGGCACTCGACATGCGCATGATAGACCCGAATTACGAAGATCATCCCGACAACAAAGCGAGTCACTGTGCCAAGATGAGGCACGCAGTTCGTTTTCTCTGATTTGGGGACATACCAGCCGGGCGACGGGTGGAACGTCTATTCGGAAATCAAGCGCAAACTGACGGAGGACTACGGTATACCGCCAAGCGAGGTGCGCTTCATTCAGGAGTGCAAGACCGACAAGGCGCGGAAGGCGGTGATAGACGCCATGAACGCCGGGACGGTGCGTGTGCTGTTCGGCTCTACCTCTATGCTCGGAACGGGTGTGAACGCCCAGAAACGGTGTGTGGCTATCCATCATCTCGATACGCCGTGGCGACCGTCCGACTTGCAACAGCGTGACGGACGCGGAGTTAGGGCAGGTAATGAGATTGCCAAACATTTCGCCGGGAACAACGTGGATGTAATCATCTACGCGGTGGAGAAGTCACTGGACAGCTACAAGTTCAACCTCCTGCACTGCAAGCAGACTTTCATAAGCCAGCTCAAAAGCGGTGCGATGGGTGCGCGTACCATCGACGAGGGGGCAATGGACGAAAAATCGGGCATGAATTTCTCGGAATACATGGCGTTGCTCTCCGGCAATACCGACCTGTTGGACAAGGCGAAACTGGAAAAGCGGATCGCATCGCTCGAAGGGGAACGCAAGTCGTTCAACAAGGGCAAGCGTGATTCGGAGTTCAAGCTGGAGTCAAAGACCGGCGAGTTGCGCAACAACACGGCTTTCATAGATGCCATGACGGAGGACTGGAACCGCTTCCTGTCGGTGGTGCAGACCGACAAGGAGGGCAACCGCCTTAATATAATAAAGGTGGACGGAGTGGATTCCGCCGATGAGAAGGTCATCGGAAAGCGTTTGCAGGAGATAGCCAAGAATGCCACGACCGGAGGGTTGTACACGCAGGTCGGTGAACTTTACGGTTTTCCGATAAAGGTGGTGAGCGAAAGGATACTCAAAGAGGGATTGGAGTTCACCGACAACCGCTTCGTGGTCGAGGGGAACTACAAGTACACCTACAACAACGGGCATCTGGCGATGGCTGACCCGTTGGCCGCCGCCCGCAACTTCCTCAACGCGATGGAGAGGATACCCTCCGTCATCGACCAGTACAAGGCGAAGAACGAGGTGCTGGAGAGGGAGATACCGCAGTTGCAGGAGATAGCGGGCAAGACATGGAAAAAGGAGGACGAACTGAAACAGTTGAAGTCCGAACTTGCCGCCCTTGACCGAAAAATTCAGCTGGAGCTTGCGCCACCCACGCCCGAAGTCGCAGAAAAGGAGAATGAAGGGCAACAGCTCAAGCCGGAAGCGGAAGATGTGAGGAACAGGCAGGCGCAATATCCCGAAAATGCACCGCCGCAGATACGCAGTCCGGCGGATAGTATCGTTGCCAACCATGTCATAATCGGGCGTCCGGGACTGTATGCCAAGGAGGAAACCCGGTCCAAAGGATTGAAAATATAACCTAAGGAATTTTATCTGAAGTATTAATAAGGGCTATCCCAAAAGGTCTAAAAGTAAATTTTATCCTTTCTGCAAGTATCTATAGGATGGCAACTGCATTTTTTTCTTTTTGGGCAGCCCTTATTAAAATTTATTCTTATTTTAGGTTATATACATTCATGTCCATTTATGTAAAAAATTCCTGCTGACCTTGTTTATGTCTTGTCAGTCACCATTTGCAAAACCATATTTGACCCTCAAAGAGGCTGAATTTGATAAGTAACTTGCTACATACTCATAATAAGGAGCTAAATAGAACACGAATGGGAAATACACAAATGCTAAACTAAAGAAGATATTGGCCAAAATAAACGCTATACCGAGAGAGAAACTTGATTTTTCAACTTCCTAAAACGGTGTTGTTCAAACATTTCTACTTATTTGTACTTGCCAGTTGAACCTACGCTTCCCTAATAAAATGTCTATGGTAAAAAGTTAAAAAATCCTCCCACTTTTGTTAGATATATTTTTTTGTGTAATTTTGTAATCGTTATGCGGCAGTAATAATATACATATTAATACGAGTTAGTAATCCTGTAGTTCTCATATGCTACGAGGAGGTATTAAAAGGTGCGTTTCGACAATGCATCTACTGTAGTATATTATTGCTTAATCCAAATGAATATTATAAATTTAGGAATTCTTGCTCACATTGATGCAGGAAAAACTTCCGTAACCGAGAATCTGCTGTTTGCCAGTGGAGCAACGGAAAAGTGCGGCCGTGTGGATAATGGTGACACCATAACGGACTCTATGGATATAGAGAAACGTAGAGGAATTACTGTCCGGGCTTCTACGACATCTATTATCTGGAATGGAGTGAAATGCAATATCATTGACACTCCGGGACACATGGATTTTATTGCGGAAGTGGAGCGGACATTCAAAATGCTTGATGGAGCAGTCCTCATCTTATCCGCAAAGGAAGGCATACAAGCGCAGACAAAGTTGCTGTTCAGTACTTTACAAAAGCTGCAAATCCCGACAATTATATTTATCAATAAGATTGACCGTGCCGGTGTGAATTTGGAGCGTTTGTATATGGATATAAAAACAAATCTGTCGCAAGATGTCCTGTTTATGCAAACTGTTGTCGATGGATCGGTTTATCCGGTTTGCTCCCAAACATATATAAAGGAAGAATACAAAGAATTTGTATGCAACCATGACGACGATATATTAGAACGATATTTGGCGGATAGCGAAATTTCACCGGCTGATTATTGGAATACGATAATCGCTCTTGTGGCAAAAGCCAAAGTCTATCCGGTGCTACATGGATCAGCAATGTTCAATATCGGTATCAATGAGTTGTTGGACGCCATTTCTTCTTTTATACTTCCTCCGGCATCAGTCTCAAACAGACTTTCAGCTTATCTCTATAAGATAGAGCATGACCCCAAAGGGCATAAAAGAAGTTTTCTTAAAATAATTGACGGAAGTCTGAGACTTCGAGACGTTGTAAGAATCAACGATTCGGAAAAATTCATCAAGATTAAAAATCTAAAGACTATTTATCAGGGCAGAGAGATAAATGTTGATGAAGTGGGTGCCAATGATATCGCGATTGTAGAAGATATAGAAGATTTTCGAATCGGAGATTATTTAGGTGCTAAACCTTGTTTGATTCAAGGATTATCTCATCAGCATCCCGCTCTCAAATCCTCCGTCCGGCCAAATAAGCCCGAAGAGAGAAGCAAGGTGATATCCGCTCTGAATACATTGTGGATTGAAGACCCGTCTTTGTCCTTTTCCATAAACTCATATAGTGATGAATTGGAAATCTCGTTATATGGTTTGACCCAAAAGGAAATCATACAGACATTGCTGGAAGAACGATTTTCCGTAAAGGTCCATTTTGATGAGATCAAGACTATCTACAAAGAACGACCTATAAAAAAGGTCAATAAGATTATTCAGATCGAAGTACCACCCAACCCTTACTGGGCCACAATAGGGCTGACTCTTGAACCCTTACCGTTAGGGGCAGGGTTGCAAATCGAAAGTGACATCTCCTATGGTTATCTGAACCATTCTTTTCAAAATGCCGTTTTTGAAGGGATTCGTATGTCTTGCCAATCTGGTTTACATGGATGGGAAGTGACAGATCTGAAAGTAACTTTTACTCAAGCCGAGTATTATAGCCCGGTAAGTACACCTGCTGATTTCAGACAGCTGACCCCTTATGTCTTCAGGCTGGCTTTGCAACAGTCAGGTGTGGACATTCTCGAACCGATGCTCTGTTTTGAGTTGCAGATACCCCAAGTAGCGAGTTCCAAAGCTATTACAGATTTGCAAAAACTGATGTCTGAGATTGAAGACATCAGTTGTAATAATGAGTGGTGTCATATTAAAGGGAAAGTTCCATTAAATACAAGTAAAGACTATGCCTCAGAAGTAAGTTCGTACACTAAGGGCTTAGGCATTTTTATGGTTAAGCCATGTGGGTATCAAATAACAAAAAGACGGTTATTCTGATAATATCCGCATGAACGAAAAAGATAAACTTTTATTCATGTTCCAAAAAATCAATGTCATTAAAATAATGGAGCGGTCAGGAAATTTCTATAAGGCAATACGGTTGGGATATATACTTATCTCCATTCTTATCGGATGTATGGCATATAATAGCCTCTATGAATGGCAGGAGATAGAAGCATTAGAACTTGGCAATAAAAAAATAGACGAGCTCCTAAAAGAAATAAACAATATCAATATTCAAATGATAAAATTTTCTCTATTGGGTGAAACAATACTGGAATGGAACGATAAAGATATCGAGCATTACCATGCACGGCGTATGGCAATGGACAGTATGCTCTGCCGTTTCAAGGCCACCTATCCAGCAGAGCGCATCGATAGTGTGCGCAGTCTTTTAGAGGATAAGGAACGACAGATGTTCCAGATAGTCCGGTTAATGGATGAACAACAATCTATTAACAAGAAGATAGCCAATCAAATTCCGGTTATTGTACAGAAAAGTGTGCAGGAACAGTCCAAAAAGCCAAAACGAAAAGGTTTCTTAGGCATATTCGGCAAAAAAAAGGAAGTAACTCCAGCAGTATCAACCACTATCCTTCATTCGGTCAATAGAAACGTAATCAGCGAACAGAAAGTGCAGGATCGCCAATTGTCGGAACAAGCCGACAGCCTTGCAGCTCGTAATGCAGAACTTAACAGACAACTGCAAGAATTGATTTGCCAAATAGAAGAAAAGGTACAAACCGAACTGCAAAGCCGGGAAAACGAAATAGTTGCCATGCGTGAAAAGTCATTTATGCAAGTAGGCGGTTTAATGGGATTCGTTCTTCTATTGTTGTTAATTTCCTACATCATCATACATCGTGATGCAAAAAGCATTAAACAATACAAGCACAAGACAACTGATTTGATAAGGCAACTGGAACAATCCGTACAACGGAACGAGGCACTGATAACGTCAAGGAAGAAGGCGGTACATACTATCACCCATGAACTGCGCACACCGCTGACAGCAATAACAGGCTATGCCGGACTGATACGGAAAGAACAGTGTGAGGATAAGTCCGGGCAGTATATCCAAAACATACTGCAATCCTCCGACCGTATGCGGGATATGCTTAACACTTTGCTTGACTTCTTCCGCCTGGACAACGGCAAGGAACAGCCCCGTCTGTCACCCTGCCGGATTTCAGCAATCACGCACACACTTGAAACGGAGTTCATGCCTGTTGCCGTGAACAAAGGGCTGTCCTTGTCCGTGAAGACTGGACACGATGCCATTGTATTGACCGACAAAGAGCGAATAATACAAATCGGGAATAACCTGCTGTCAAACGCTGTCAAGTTCACAGAAGAAGGCGGTGTTTCTTTGATTACTGAATATGATAATGGAGTTCTGACACTGGTCGTTGAAGATACAGGTACAGGCATGACAGAAGAGGAACAGAAACAAGCGTTCGGTGCGTTTGAACGTCTATCAAATGCCGCCGCAAAGGAGGGTTTCGGGCTTGGGCTTGCCATAATGCGTAATATTGTGTCGATGCTTGGCGGAACAATCCGTTTAGACAGCAAGAAAGGGAAAGGCAGTCGTTTCACAGTTGAAATTTCTATGCAGGAAGCTGAAGAACAGCTTGGATATACAAGCAATACACCTGTTTATCATAACAATAAATTCCATGATGTTGTCGCCATTGACAATGATGAGGTATTACTTCTGATGCTGAAAGAGATGTATTCCCAAGAAGGAATACACTGCGACACTTGCACCGATGCTGCGGCACTGATGGAAATGATACGCCAGAAAGAATACAGCCTGTTGCTGACAGACTTGAATATGCCCGATATAAACGGTTTCGAATTGCTGGAACTGTTGCGTTCGTCCAACGTGGGCAATTCACCAACAATCCCGGTGGTTGTGGCAACCGCTTCGGGCAGTTGTAACAAAGGGGAACTATTGGCAAAAGGCTTTGCCGGATGCCTGTTCAAACCGTTCTCCATATCGGAACTGATGGAGGTTTCCGACAGGTGTGCCATAAAAGCGACACCGGACGGGAAACCGGACTTTTCCGCCTTATTGTCCTATGGCAATGAAGCCGTCATGCTGGAAAAGTTGATAACTGAAACAGAAAAGGAAATGCAGGCGGTACGGGATGCAGCAAAAGAAAAAGACCTGCAAAAGCTGGATTCCCTGATCCACCACCTGCGCAGTTCGTGGGAGGTGCTCCGTGCCGACCAACCGCTGAATGTACTTTACGGATTGCTTCGTGGCGATGCTCTCCCGGATGGTGAAGCGTTAAGCCATGCCGTGACTGCCGTGCTGGATAAGGGAGTGGAAATAATACGGTTGGCAGAAGAGGAAAGGAGAAAATACGAAGATGAATAAGACAAAAATAATTGTGGTGGAAGACAACATCGTGTATTGCGAATATGTCTGCAATATGCTGTCACGGGAGGGCTACCGCAATATGAAGGCTTACCACCTCTCAACCGCGAAGAAACATCTGCAACAGGCGACAGATAATGACATCGTGGTTGCCGACCTGCGCCTGCCTGACGGTAACGGCATTGACCTTTTGCGCTGGATGCGAAAGGAGGGAAAGATGCAGCCCTTCATCATTATGACCGACTACGCCGAAGTTAATACCGCCGTGGAAAGCATGAAACTCGGCTCGATAGACTATATTCCCAAACAGCTTGTGGAGGATAAACTTGTCCCCCTGATCCGTTCCATACTGAAAGAACGTCAGGCAGGACAACGCCGTATGCCTGTATTCGCCCGTGAAGGTTCCGCCTTTCAGAAAATCATGCACCGCATAAGGCTGGTAGCCGCCACCGATATGAGCGTGATGATATTTGGTGAGAACGGCACGGGCAAGGAGCATATTGCCCACCTGTTGCATGACAAGAGCAAACGTGCAGGCAAGCCATTTGTGGCGGTGGACTGCGGTTCACTCTCCAAAGAGCTTGCACCGTCGGCTTTCTTCGGACACGTCAAAGGTGCATTTACAGGTGCGGACAATGCCAAGAAAGGATATTTCCATGAGGCGGAAGGCGGCACGTTGTTTCTGGACGAGGTAGGAAACCTCGCGTTGGAAACCCAACAGATGTTGCTCCGTGCCATACAGGAGAGGCGGTATCGCCCGGTCGGAGACAAGGCAGACCGGAATTTCAATGTCCGCATCATCGCTGCTACCAATGAAGATTTGGAGGTATCGGTGAATGAAAAGCGTTTTCGGCAGGATCTTCTGTACCGCCTGCACGACTTCGGGATAACCGTTCCTCCGTTGCGTGACTGTCAAGAAGACATTATGCCGCTGGCAGAGTTCTTCCGTGATATGGCAAACAGAGAGCTGGAGTGTAGCGTGAGCGGGTTCAGTTCCGAAGCACGTAAAGCGTTGCTGACACACGCATGGCCGGGCAACGTGCGGGAACTTCGGCAGAAAGTTATGGGTGCTGTATTGCAGGCGCAGGAAGGTGTTGTCATGAAAGAGCATCTGGAACTTGCCGTGACGAAACCCTCTACTGTCAGCTTCGCCTTGCGCAATGACGCGGAGGATAAGGAGCGGATATTGCGTGCGTTGAAACAGGCAAACGGCAACCGGAGTGTCGCCGCAGAACTGCTCGGCATAGGCAGGACAACACTATACAGCAAACTTGAAGAGTATGGACTTAAATATAAATTCAAGCAATCATAGCCCGTAATTCACTGAATTTGGCTATCTTTGCATAACATTTGAGAAAAACGGCGATTGGCAGGAGCTTTTCGCCGCCAACATATAGGATAAGACCGCAAGGCGTTTCAAGCGAAAATCTGGTAAATTGGAACTACGGAGACGATTGCGTGATGCTTATGCTATGCTTACGCATAGCGTGCATTCACGTACTCTCCGTAAAGGCTTTACCAGAGCCATCGCTTGAAGGTAGTGTGAATTGCACGCTACTTTTTTACCCTTGCCTAACGAAAGGAAACGATTATGGGTAAAGTTCAGATTCTCGCCGTACTGACGATGGACGGATGTCTTTCTTCAGAGTTATATGATAAAGCACATCAGGATTTGTGCCTTGACCGTTGCGGTCTTGATGAAATCAGGAAGAAAGCCTTTTACCGTGTGACACCGGACTATTCCATTTCAATGCTGCACGAATGGAGAAAAGACGGCACAAACATCCGTTACCTCGCGGAAGCCACACCGGACACGGCAGACTATATAAACGGACTACTGCGGATGCACGCTGTGGATGAAATCATACTATACACCGTTCCTTTCATATCCGGAAGCGGACGACATTTTTTTAAGTCGGCTCTGCCAGAGCAACACTGGACGCTTTCCTCTTTGAAAAGCTATCCCAACGGTGTATGTCGCATTATCTACATCCTTGATAAAAAAGCAAGATAGCCAAAATGTGCGGCAAGCATACATTTTTATTTTCAAGAATAGAATAAATGTTCTGATTACAAACAATTTAAGTCGGAGATAATTTGTCCTTGTAAAAAAATATTGAATTTTATACCTCTGAAATCCAACACTTTGTAAAATTGAGCGTTGGATTTTTTATTTTCTGCCGCGTTTTTTGCCAATTATATTCATGTGCGCACGCAGAAAACAAAGTGTAATTTTCAAAATTGACAGAACCATGAATTATTTCTTGCTGGCGGAAACCGACTTTTTCCGCCTGATAAACGAAGCCGGCGACTGCAATATGGAAACGGCATACACGGCTTTCGCCACCCAAGTGATCGAACTGTGCAACGGCGGCATGGACATGAACCTTACCGTCATCGCGCTTGCCTACATCGAAATCGAGTTGCAGCACCATCCCGTACGTAATCTGTCAGAAGAAAAAAGAGAGATTGCCGCCTACGTCAGCAAGGCTCTGTCTTTCGTGAGGAAGATGCAGAAATTCCTTGCCACGCCCCAAGTGCCACCACTAATATCCGCCAACAACGCAACAGAAACCACCGCCAGCCTTCTTCAATGGACGGGCAATGCCATCGACCTCGTGGAACTTATCTACGGCATAGACGTGATGGGCTGCATCAACAACGGCAATATGCCGCTCAAACAGCTCGCCCCACTTCTCTATAAGATATTCGGGGTTGATTCTAAAGACTGCTACCGCTTCTACACTGATATCAAACGCCGGAAGAACGAAAGCCGCACCTATTTCATTGACAGGATGCAGGAAAAACTGAACGAGAGAATGTTGCGTGATGAGGAGTTGGAGCGGATGAGAAAATAAAAAAATATCCATTACATATGAGAAGACAGGAATACTCGTATCCTGTCTTTTTATTTTCATTTAATTATATATTAATTAGCACAATATATGTGAGTTTTTCATTCCTATAAGGACAAATTTCAGAAACGTATGTCTGGTAAATTATTGAGTCATCATAGTATGAACATATATCATTACTAAAAACAATGAAACAACTTCCATAAGATTGTGGTTGTAAAAATCGCCATTTAATAGCCCGTTTTTTTTGTAAAATTCGCCAATTAAAAAAAATATGATTATCTTTGCATTATATTTTATAAGGTATGGAAACAGTAAATAGAATACTTCAAGAGAAGATTACAGCACGAATCGCGCCCAATAAAGCAGTACTGATTTTTGGTGCTCGCCGTGTTGGTAAAACGGTAATGATGCGTAAAATTGTGGACAACTATTCAGGTAGGACGATGATGCTCAACGGCGAAGACTACGACACATTAGCACTATTGGAGAATCGCTCAATAGCCAATTATCGGCATTTATTGGATGGTATTGATTTGCTGGCTATTGATGAGGCACAGAACATACCACAAATCGGTAGTATTCTGAAGTTGATAGTTGATGAAATACCGGGAATAAGTGTCTTGGCAAGTGGTTCTTCGTCATTCGATTTGCTGAATAAGACTGGTGAACCGTTGGTCGGCCGCAGTACGCAATTTCTCCTTACACCATTCTCGCAACGGGAAATCGCACAGACGGAAACGGCACTTGAAACCCGCCAGAACCTCGAAGCGCGCTTGATTTACGGTTCCTATCCCGAAGTAGTAATGATGGAGAACTATGAACGTAAAACAGACTACCTACGTGATATTGTCGGTGCATACCTGCTTAAAGATATCTTAGCAATTGACGGCTTAAAAAATTCGAGCAAGATGCGCGATCTACTGCGATTGATAGCTTTTCAGTTGGGCAGCGAAGTTTCTTACGAAGAGTTAGGTAAACAACTCGGCATGAGCAAGACGACCGTTGAAAAATACCTCGACCTATTGGAAAAGGTCTTCGTTATCTATCGTCTGGGGGCTTATTCGCGTAACCTACGCAAGGAGGTTACAAAAGCTGGCAAGTGGTACTTCTACGACAACGGCATTCGCAATGCCATTATCGGGGCTTTCTCACCGCTGGCCATTCGGCAGGATGTCGGTGCGCTGTGGGAGAACTACATCATCGGAGAGCGGCGCAAAGCGAACTTCAATGAGGGACTGCACAGGGAGTTCTATTTCTGGCGCACCTACGACAAACAGGAAATCGACCTGATTGAGGAGAGTGCCGACAGTCTTACCGCCTTGGAGTTCAAGTGGGGAAATAAAATGCCGGCCGCACCGAAAGCCTTCCAAGAAGCCTATCCCTATGCCGAGTTTCATGTGGTAAATCGGGAGAATTATTTGGAGTTCGTATAATCAATAAATTACGTATATGGAAACAAAACTACAATCCAAACAGCAATATCCGCGGTTTATCCAAAATAAACCGTGTGGTATTGACAAATTCGATGGAGGTTCGCAAGAAAGGTTGGCAAAAACTATTGCTCGCCATTTTTGTCAGAATGATTCATTGGATGAGGAATGTACTTTACCTCGAATTATCGGCATCGAAGGTATTTGGGGATCTGGAAAATCCAACGTGGTTAAAATGTTGGAACGTGAATTATCAGACGACTATTACTTTTTTGAGTATGACGCATGGGGACATCAAGAGGACTTGCAACGCCGCTCTATATTGGAATTGCTTACAAGCAAACTTATTGATGATGGTATCCTATCTGGAAATGCAACAATAAAAGTCAAAGGTGGAGGTACGAAAACCGTATCATGGTCTGAAAAGCTGAAATATTTATTAGCCCGTAAAACGGAGACCGTAACCGAAAAATATCCCCTTATCAGTAATGGTATGGTTGCGGCATTTTTGGTTGCAGTTTTAACTCCGATATTTACATTTATTGCGTATGCAGTAAAACCTACACCCACAACATGGTGGTTTTCTTTATTGTCTATTATCATAGCTGCACTGCCAGTTCTTATTGCATTGTGCGTTTGGAAATGGGCATATAGCAAAGATCATAAATATGGATGGAGTTATATGTTAGCTATTTATCAAGATAAAGTCGAAAAGGACGTTTGCTATGAGACTTTGAGCGAAGACGAACCAACGGTTTACGAGTTCAAAACATGGATGCAAGACATTTCTGATTTTATCAAGGAAAAAGGACAACGTAAATTAGTCCTTGTTTTTGACAACATGGATCGTCTCCCCGCTGAAAAAGTAAAAGAATTATGGTCTTCTATCCATACGTTCTTCGCCGATAGCGGTTTTGAAAATGTTTGGGCTGTTATTCCTTTCGATGAAACACATTTAGCTTGTGCATTCGGAGATGAGACCGACGAACAAACGAAACAACTGACCAAGTATTTTATCAATAAAACTTTCCCTATTGTTTATCGTGTCGCTCCTCCTGTTATTACCGACTATCGAAGTATATTCAACAAACTGTTTGTTGAAGCATTTGGAGAAACAGAAAATGAAGCGAAAGAAACTATAAATCGGATATTCAGATTGGTAAATCCTAATGCCAATGTTAGGGAAATTATATCATATATCAATGAGATGGTCGCTCTTAAACAAGAGTGGTGTAACGAAATTTTGATGATAAACATAGCATTGTTCTGTTTGAAGAAGACGGATATTCTGGCAAATCCAGTAGAACAAATATTGTCCGGCGACTATCTGAATGGCATTCAAACAATAATTAACAATGATCTGCAAACACAACGCGAAATTGCAGCTTTGGTATATGGTGTCGATGTTGAAGATGCTCGACAAATTCCATTGAAAAAATATATTGAAGGCTGCATCAACGGAGAAGAAGACCACGACATAAATCAATATGCAGAGACTAATAAACAATTTGACACTGTATTAGAAGAAGTTATACAATGTATGGACAATGCGCTTATCGATAAGATTATACATTGTTTGCATAAATTAACTCGAAAGAGCGATGTTATTCTGCGTGTATGGCAAAGAATAGCACAATTGAAATTAAAAGAATCCATAGAGAAGCAGGTGTTCCCTGTCGAATACCAAGAACTGCTGTTGCATTTAGACACGGAAAGCCAAAACCATGTGATTGCTCAATTATATAAGAAGATAGTTCGGTTCAATGACTTCAATGGCGGCGACTATTTCAAAACGTTAGATGCAATAGACAGGTTTATTGCGCAAAATAAGTTGGCGTGCGATTTTACGTCATTGATTGAAGCAAAAACAGTCAAGCCAAATACATTTATCGATTATATTCAAGCTGCAAATGCAACAGATGCTGCCTATCGGGATAACGCGACAACTAAAGCATATAAATATTATCAAGTAGCAACAAATTCGGAGGCGCTCGATAATTATTTGGCAAACTTACTACCCGATAATTTCGACCATGCAGATATTGTAAAAACGTTAAAAGATAATTCTACCTATACGTTTCCAACGCTTTTGCAAGCGATCACGAATTGCATTGATGAACAGAATGTAAATAAAGATAATATAGGGGCTATATTTACAACCTATCGTTTATTGGCATCTGACGAAGAAAGACCTTTACCTGTAACGTTAGATTCAACCTACATAAATCAGTTGCATTCTGAATTAGAAACTGATGGCCGAAACATTAAAGAGTCTGGATATTACGATTTAGTCGCCATGCAATTGGCACATGGTCATTCCGTTTCCTTAATAGAGGGTGGAGATATAAAATATGTTGCAGAACTCATGGACTATTATGTGGATCATGGAGACTTATTAGTAAATAGTGTGGGATGGAATATACCGCTATTAAATGAAACACTACAATACATGGTAAATCATAAACTTGGCTATAAATTATTGCTCTCAGACATATTGCCCCAATTTGAAGATATTAAGAACAGAATAGGTGTAACGGATGAGGTATTTATCGAGCATTTAGCAGAGTGGAATACCGATTTGGATAAGTATATCACTAAGAACAATATTAAAGATGTAATTCCTGACGCATCTTTTTACGATTTGACCACTAAAATAAGCAATGTCCTGACCGATCATATCAATAAAATAGCGTTCGAAGCGTTGTCTGAAATAAGTGTTGATACATTATACGCCCAAAGAACAGCACATACATCATATTATTGGTTTGTCGCAATAAAACATTTACTGGCTAAAATCAAATCCTTGCCAGATAACTTGACTGAATTTGGCAAAAAAAGATTCTGATGGATATTGCTTCTGGAACTCAAAGTTTGAATCCTTTCCCTAATTGTTTCAAGAATATAGTTGAAAGATTGGATAAACGAAAAATTAAATCGACAGTTACCGATATAAGAAATGATTTCTGCATCGGTAAAAAGACTATCAATGCAATAAAGTTTCAATTTTTCGAAACATGGCTTAGATCGCATGGTAATTTGAAAAGTCAAGCTGGAGACGTTATTGATAAAATAGTGAAACCTGTAATTTCCGATGGGGCATGCCGTTCATTGATTCTGCAAAACAAAGATTTTTATATGGATTTAATAAATACAGCAGGGGATGATGCTTATGAATTGAAAAAGAGTCTCCGAAACCTCATACAAAAAGATTCAGATCCGCAATTGGTTAAATTTGTCAATTCGATAGATTCAGTACCTGAGGTTGAAACCGCGTAAGTATTTGTCTAACAAGTCCGAATTTTACGATTTTACCCGTCAGAACTGAAGTGCCCCCCAAAAAAATTGTATCCAACTTTTGGGGGTCACTTCAAACTTCGATAGGGATAATTTTCAATTTTGGGGACTTGTTAGACAGTCTCATTATCTGGTAGCAGTTTACACAGCACCGGATCGTTTTTGATACGCTCCAGTTCCTCCTGCACAATCTGCTTCACCTCTTCCTTGATGCGCCGGTAGTTCGCCTGCACCGTTTCCTTCATGCGGTCGTTGCCGTCCTCGTCCGTGAAGTTTGTAATGACGGGAATTTTCTTGTAGGCACTTTCTTCCCGTTTCACCTTTTCGGCATCCACCACAATCTCGCAATGAAAAATCTTCTGCTCGATACGCTCGTTGAAGTTGTCGGATACAGAACCGACAAACATTCCCTGCGTAAGCCCGGAAATCTTACTCGGTGGAATGAGCGCGTCCATCTGCGTGTTGATGGAGGTGGAAACATCCTGCCGGTTGATGGAGATGGACTGCCGTTTCTGCAACACCTTACCGAACCGCTCGGAGAGCGTCTTGGCTGTTTCCCCCACCACCTGACCGGAGAAAATATTGCCGACAGTGTTCATCACCACTTTCGCCTCTTTGTCCCCGTAGTCACGCACTAACTGGCTGAAATCCTGAAAGCCCAGACACACGGCAACCTTGTTGCTTCGGGCGGTAGCTATAAGATTGTCCAACCCTTTGAAGTATATTGTGGGCAACTCGTCGATGATGACCGATGACTTCAGCATCCCCTTCTTGTTGATGAGCTTCACGATACGGGAATTATACAGACCGAGTGCCGCACCGTAGATATTCTGACGGTCGGGATTGTTACCCACGCAGAGGATTTTCGGCTCTTCGGGATTGTTGATGTCCAGCGTAAACTCGCTGTCTGACATCACCCAGTAGAGCTGCGGTGAAATCATCCTCGAAAGCGGGATTTTTGCCGACGCTATCTGCCCCATGAGCTGCTCCGCAGCCCCTCCAAGCCACGCATCCATGAACGGGGAAAGGTAGTTCTCCAGCTCCGGATAAGAGGTCAGTATCGGAAATATATCCTCGTAACGGCGGTTCAAAAACTCGATGGCATGGGGAAACGTGCAATACTTCCCGTTCTGATAGATTTTGAGATACCAGATAATACTGGCAAACAGAATGATAGGTGACTCCACGAAGAAGTCGCCCTGCTTTTGCACCCACGTTTTATTGAGGTTGAGCATTATTGTGTAGGCACTCTCATAGGCATCCGTAATATCTTCCATAAAATCCGGGTGAATGGGATTGCACCGATGAGAGCGTCGCGGGTCGTCGAAGTTGATCACATAGAACTTCGGCTTTACCTTGTAGCCGTCCGGGTGGTTCAGCAAATGGTTGTAGGCAATAGTAGATAGGTCGGGATACTTGAAATCGTAGATGTATTGACTAAAGCCCTTTTCAATCTGTTGCTTGATAAAATTGTTTACCACGGCATAGGACTTGCCGCTGCCCGGCGTACCCAACACGATGGACGCACGGAAGGGATTAACTACATTGATCCAACCGTTGTTCCAGCGTTTCCTGTAATAGAAACGTGTCGGCAGATTGACCGAATACTCGCTTTCGATAAGCCTCGTTTCCTGCATGAAACTCTCGTTCTCGTTGTTGAAAACATCCTCCATCAAATTGTGTTTCAACAGGCGGCTCATCCACAGACCACCCATCAACAGGCAGACATAGCCCGTTCCAATGGTAAGGACATACAGTCCCGTCACCGCTTCAAGCGGCAGCGGCAGGGGCAGTATCCACCAGTTGAGGAAAAACAGCACGAACCCGGCGGCGAGTGCCGTCCAGATTCTTCCCCCAAGTGATTTTCTCTCCCTTGACCCCCTTCGTACCCAGACAGGACAGGGCAAGCAAAAGGACGGAAAACAGCTTCGTGTAGAGAATGGAATGGAACAGCCCCGCCGTGCGGTCGAAGTTCAGAAGGATTTTGTCCACCACGCCGATGTTCACGCCCCACAGCCGGATGGCTTCGTAGCAGAACCAGTACACGTTCATGACCACTAAAATGATACTCACGGCACGCAGAAAATCCATGATTTTCGCCAATGCCCTCAAATCGTCTTCTTGTTGTGACATACATTGATTTTTTAATTGTTGATACTCCGATTACATACCCAAGCCCTTGCGCTTTTTCTTCTTTTTGCGCTTCATCGCCCGGATAAAAGCCTCTTCCTCGGCATCTACCGCCGAACCTTCGGGAGTGAGCAAGCCCATACCGCCCGATATATCTTCACTGTCGTAGGCGGTCTGCCCGTGTGCCTTGTCCGCAGCATCCACAGGGATGGATAGCGGTATCGGCGGTTGTCCGGCGTATGGCAGGGTGAAGTGTTCCTGCAAGGCATTCGCCGAAAGCTCCTTACCCATGCGCGAACCGTTCAGCACGCATCCCGTGCGGTGGTCGATGAAGGTAGCCCCATAGATGCGCCCTTCCTCCGTGTAGCGCAGTACGGTGTCGATGCCCTTCTCTTTGAGTTGGGATACAAATTTGTCCTTGTCATAAGTGCCTTGCAGCACGGAAAGGACGGTGCGTTTCGTCATGTCTGCCAGTTTCCTGTCCTTAATCTCCGATTTGGAACGGACAAACTTCTTCTGTACGGCTTCATAGCCTGCGGACTTCCCGAAAAGCGAGGATTTGAACGGGTTGCCCACCTTGTTACCCTTGTCGTCCGTGACGGAATAGACCAGCCCGTGATACTCCCGTCCGCGCACGTTGCCCCTCGCTTCCTCCACCGTCATATTATATAAGGAAAGGAGCGCACGGTATTCGCCCATCGTCTGGAAACGGTACTGCCCGTTCAGAGCCTTCACGGTGTTGCCTACCTGCTTCTTCACATCACCTGCCGATGCGGCCACCTTGCGCAACGGATTATCCAATCTCTGATTTTTACGTTCTGCCGGATGCAATCCGTACTTCTGTTCCAGTTCCCTGCGGATACGGTCGCTGCGGCGGTAGAGAAAATCCCGGTTGAGCCTTTTCCCGTTCTCGTCCACGTTGACCGTCACGATGTGCAGGTGGTGGCGGTCGATGTCCTCGTGCTTGAATACAAGATAAGGCTGGTTTCCGAAACCGAGTTTTTCCAGATACTCGCGGGCTATATCCTGCAACTCAATATCGGTCAGCACATCCTCCGGGTGCGGGTTGAGAGAGATATGCACCACCGGCTTCTCGATCTTCATCTGCGGTGGCAGGAAGGTGAGAAAACCCTCCATCGCCTTGCCTATGTCCACCGTTCCCGAACCGTCATTGTAGATGCGGTTGGTGGTAAGCAACCGCCCCTGCGCCTCGTTAATCTTCTCCCCGTTGTAGGCAATCGCGCCGTACAACGAACTTCCTACACTGATTTTTGCGACCATTTTGCCTCCATTTCCCTTGAAAGTTCCACAATCCGGCGGCTCAGTTTCACGAGTTCGACGGTGTGTTGCTCTAATTTGTAGAGCAACGCCATCGCCTTTTTCTCTGAAAAATGCAGCCTCAGTTCCTTCACGACTTGGTTGTAATTCGTACCCACGGCGCGGAACTGTGCATGAAAATCCGACAGTTTGGTGTAATAGTCCACCAGCGTCTTGTCCACCTTCAGCACCTTGAACGGCTGTCCGAAGAAGTGCGCTTTGAGGAAAACCGACCGTGCATAGACACCCGATTTTCCGAACATGGCGAGGAAACGATTGTGTTCCTCCTCGTTGAAACGGACGGTGTACCGGTACACCGCCGGATCAAGTTTGGGATTTCTCCCTGCTTTGCTTTTCCTTTTCTCTTTCATATTACTTTGGATTTAGCGGATTGACGGCATAAGCCGCCGCTTCGGATCACAGCACCGCAGTTCTGAAAGGCTTCCCGACTTCGGAGGGAAAGCCCGCCCTGCAAGGGCAAGTTTTTCGTGGCTGCTCAAAATATTTTGAGCGGCTGAAAAGACATCTTGCTATGTTCAGGTGAACATAAAAATCCGTCAGGGGACGGATTGGGAAAATACCTTTCAGGACTCCGGGCCGCGCGCCATCGGCGAACCTTGCCGTCCGGGTGCAAAGTTACGTCCTTAAAGCGTTAACGGACAGATGCTTGACCCGGTCAATGACTGCCAACCGGCGCAACGTGCCGCCACTTGCCGGAGAAGTGATACAGGTTCCAAAATATACTTGTTTATTTGCAGCATGATTCAAGAAACGAACGATTTGAAAATATGAGAAAAGGAACATTCAAATACCCGGACAATCGCTTCGGCGGATACTTGCCGAAGCGGATACCCGAACCGTCGGAACCCCGGTTATCCGACAATTCGGTGAAGTACAGATTCAATGACTTCATGACGCAATGTCGTCAATCACCATTTGTCCGACGCACCGCTTCACCACAGAACCGGATACGCGACGACCCGCCTGCGTGTGTAGTCACGGAAGCGGATGGTGCGACAGCCAAATCCGTATGGAAACAGAAAAACAAATCATCAACAATTAAAATAAATGGAACTATGAGTAAGGAAATCTTCGTTGCATTCGCAACACAGAAAGGTGGCATCGGCAAATCCACTGTCACGGCACTTGCCGCCAGCTACCTGCACAACGTGAAAGGCTACAATGTCGCCGTCGTGGACTGCGACGACCCGCAGCACAGCATCCACGGGCTGCGCGAACACGAAATGGGGCTTATCGACAGCAGCACCTACTTCAAGGCTCTCGCTTGCGACCATTTCCGCCGGATCAAAAAGAACGCCTACACCATCGTCAAAAGCAATGCGGTGAACGCCCTCGACGATGCCGAGAGGATGATTGCCACTGAGGACGTGAAACCCGACGTGGTGTTCTTCGACATGCCCGGCACACTCCGAAGCAACGGCGTGATAAAGACGCTCTCGCAGATGGACTACATTTTCACTCCGCTGAGTGCCGACCGCTTTGTCGTGGAGAGTACCCTGAAATTCGTCACGATGTTCCGCGACAGGCTGATGACTACCGGACAGGCGAAAACAAAGGGGCTGCATCTGTTCTGGACGATGGTGGACGGCAGGGAGAGGAACGACTTGTACGGCATCTACGAGGAAGTGATAGCCGAAATGGGCTTTCCGGTACTTTCCACCCGCTTGCCCGACAGCAAGAAGTTCCGCCGTGACCTTTCGGAAGAGCGCAGGAGCGTTTTCCGCTCCACCATCTTCCCGATGGACACGGCACTGCTGAAAGGGAGTGGCATCCGTGAGTTTTCCGAAGAGATAAGCGACATCATCAGACCGCAGTGAGCATGGGCAGCAGGAAAGTGAACACGGAAGGCATCGACGAGGAACTGCTGTTAGCATCCATCGGGCGGCGCACACAGGACGGGACACTGCGCCCCGCACAGGAAGTCCCCGCAACCGCACCGACCGAAGATGACACCGCCGCACCGGAACCACCTCCTGTGCAACCCGTAACACGGGAAAAAGCGCAGAGGGAAAGTGGTCGCCGGAAAAGGCAGGACGAGGACTATAACGAGCTGTTCCTGCGCCGCAACGAGATAAAGACCCGCCAGTGTGTCTATATCAGCCGCGATGTCCACGGCAAAATCCTCAGAATCGTGAACGACATCGCCGGAGGGGAAATCTCGGTAGGCGGCTATGTGGATACCGTGCTGCGCCAGCATCTGGAACAGCACAAGGAAAGAATCAACGAACTATACAAGAAACAACGTGAAGATCTGATTTGAAAATGGAAAAAGAAATGACACCGAATGAAAAAAGACTGCAGCAAGACTGCGGAGGCATGCTTGCCCAAGTGCAGGCGAGCGTGGAAATCCTGTCGCCCGTCCCGGTGAGCGGCAAATGCAGCGAAAAGGACTATAGACGTCTGTTCATCCGCGACCCGGAAATAAAGGCGCGGGAGGGGAAGATGGCGTATGTGCGCCCGGAGTACCACGAGCGTATCATGCGCATCACCCGTGTAATCGGGCATGACCGGCTTACGCTGTCCGCTTACATCGACCATGTGCTGACGCACCACTTCAACCAGTGCGAAGATGCGATAAAGAGCCTTTATGCCCGAAATTACAATTCAGTATTCTAACCAAAAACGGAAGGATATGAATTACACAATCAGCATGACAGACATTCTGCTGGCGGTATCGGTCGGCTGCAACCTCTGGTTCCTGTTCCTGCTCCTTTACGAGCGCATCATGGACATGCGGCTTGTCCGCTTCTTCAAGGGCATCGCCGGATTATGGCGGTCGTTGGACGGGAATGAGGCTAAGAGCGTAGCGGCACACGAGGAAGTCCCTGCGGAAAAGGCGGACATCATCGGCAAGAGCCGTTTCAGGATGGCATCCACCCGGACAACCGCTGCCATACCGACGCAAGAAGCCGCCACTATTGAAAAAGGCATTGAGCTGTCGGAGGAAGAGGCTACTTTTGACGACGGAAAAACGGGAAACGCATCCCGCCCGGCACAAGTCCCGGAGGAAAAACTCGATGAGACCTTCACGAGCATACCGCCGGAGGAACTGGGATACGGGGACGAGGCTGAATACCCAATCAACAAGGGTATCGGCCGTCCGGTAGAGTTCAAGGGCTTGAAGGCACAGTACCTCTTCATCTTCTGCGGAGGTCTGCTGGCTCTCTTCGTCCTGTTCGTCATCCTCTACATGGTCGGCATCGACCAGTGGATATGTATCGGCTTCGGCGCGGCATCGTCCTCCCTCCTTGTATGGCAGACCTTCGCGCTGAACGCCCGGTACGGCGAACACGGGCTGATGAAATTAGGAGCGGCACGGAGCCATCCCCGATACCTTATCAACCGGCGGCGGATAACCCGTCTGTTCAAACGACAACGAAAGGAAGAAAGACAATGAGGAATACATCAAAAATGACAACACTGGAAAACAAGTTCCCGCTTTTAGCGGTGGAGCATGGCTGCATCATCTCAAAGGACGCCGACATCACGGTGGCTTTCGAGGTGGAACTACCGGAACTTTACACCGTGACGGGTGCGGAGTACGAGGCGATACACGGCTGCTGGTGCAAGGCGATCAAGGTGCTGCCGGACTACTCCGTCGTCCACAAACAGGACTGGTTCATCAAGGAACGCTACAAGCCGGAGCTGCAGAAGGACGACATGAGCTTTTTAAGCCGCTCTTTCGAGCGTCACTTCAACGAGCGTCCGTACCTGAAACACACCTGCTACCTCTACCTGACCAAGACAACAAAGGAGCGTAACCGGATGCAGAGCAATTTCAGCACGCTGTGCCGGGGACATATCATCCCGAAGGAGCTGGACAGGGAAACCACGACCAAGTTCTTGGAAGCCTGCGAACAGTTCGAGCGCATCATGAACGACAGCGGGCTTGTCAGGCTGCGCCGCCTCTCCACCGATGAGATTGTGGGTACTGAGGGAAAGACGGGACTTATTGAACGCTACTTCTCGCTCATGCCGGAAGGTGACACCACCTTGCAGGACATCGAGCTTTCGGCAAGGGAGATGCGCATCGGCGACAACCGCCTGTGCCTGCACACCCTCTCCGACGCGGAAGACCTGCCGGGCAAGGTGGCTACCGACACCCGTTACGAGAAGCTCTCCACCGACCGGAGTGACTGCCGACTGTCATTCGCCTCCCCGGTGGGGCTTCTGCTCTCCTGCAACCATATCTACAACCAGTATGTGCTGATAGACAACAGCGAGGAAGCCTTGCAGAAGTTCGAGAAGTCCGCCCGTAACATGCAATCGCTATCTCGCTATTCAAGGAGCAACAGCATCAACCGCGAGTGGATAGACCAGTACCTGAACGAAGCCCATTCCTACGGACTGACCTCGGTACGGGCACACTTCAACGTCATGGCGTGGAGCGACGATGCGGAGGAACTGAAGCATATCAAGAACGACGTGGGCAGCCAGTTGGCAAGCATGGAATGCGTGCCGCGCCACAACACCATCGACTGCCCGACACTCTACTGGGCGGCGATACCCGGCAATGCGGCGGACTTCCCGGCGGAAGAGAGTTTCCACACCTTCATCGAACAGGCGGTGTGCCTGTTCACGGAGGAAACCAACTACCGCAGCTCGCTCTCGCCCTTCGGCATCAAGATGGTGGACAGGCTCACGGGAAAACCGCTGCACCTCGACATCTCCGACCTGCCGATGAAGCGGGGTATCACGACCAACCGCAACAAGTTCGTGCTGGGTCCTTCGGGCAGCGGCAAGTCTTTCTTCATGAACCACCTCGTGCGCCAATATTATGAGCAAGGCGCACATGTGGTATTGGTGGACACGGGAAACTCCTATCAGGGCTTGTGCGGCATGATCCGACGCAAGACAGGCGGAGCGGACGGTGTGTATTTCACCTACACGGAAGATAAGCCCATCAGCTTCAACCCGTTCTACACCGACGATTACATCTTCGACGTGGAGAAGAAGGACAGCATCAAGACCCTGCTGCTGACGCTCTGGAAGTCGGAGGACGACAAGGTGACAAAGACGGAGAGCGGCGAGCTGGGCAGTGCCGTGAGTGCCTATATTGAGCGCATCCAATCCGACCGTAGCATCGTGCCGTCGTTCAACACCTTCTACGAGTATATGCGTGACGACTACCGCAAGGAACTGGCACAGCGTGACATCAAGGTGGAGAAGTCCGACTTCAACATCGACAACATGCTCACCACCATGCGGCAGTATTACCGGGGCGGGCGTTACGATTTCCTGCTCAACTCCACGGAGAACATCGACCTGCTCGGCAAGCGGTTCATCGTCTTCGAGATAGATTCGATTAAAGAAAACCGCGAACTGTTCCCCGTCGTGACCATCATCATCATGGAAGCCTTCATCAACAAGATGCGGCGGCTGAAAGGCGTGCGGAAACAGCTTATTGTGGAAGAGGCTTGGAAGGCCCTCTCATCGGCGAACATGGCTGAATATCTGCGCTATATGTACAAGACGGTCAGAAAATATTACGGCGAGGCAATCGTGGTGACGCAGGAGGTGGACGACATTATCAGTTCTCCGGTGGTCAAAGAGAGCATTATCAACAACTCGGATTGTAAAATCCTGCTTGACCAAAGGAAATATATGAACAAGTTCGACCAGATACAGGCGTTGCTCGGACTGACGGAAAAGGAGAAGTCGCAGATACTCTCCATCAACATGGCGAACAACCCTTCACGGCTCTACAAGGAGGTGTGGATAGGCTTGGGTGGCACACAGTCGGCGGTCTATGCCACCGAGGTCAGTGCGGAAGAGTATCTGGCGTACACCACCGAGGAAACGGAAAAAGTGGAGGTTTACCGTCTGGCGGAGAAGCTGGGCGGCGACATCGAAGCCGCCATCCGGCAGCTTGCCGAAAGGCGGAGAAACAAGGAATAACTAAAAAACAGAATGTATCAACCAAAAAAGAAAAACGCGTATGAATTTACCAAAAGTGAAAATGCTGCAAGTCAGCAAGTGCCTTATCGGATTGGCGGTCATGATGCTGCAATCCTGCGACGTGGCCGACAACCGCCGCGACATGCTGTGCGGGAACTGGGAGAGCGTGGAGGGAAAGCCCGACGTGCTTATCTACAAGGAGGGCGAAGCCTACAAAGTGACGGTGTTCCGTCGTAGCGGTCTGCGCCGCAAGCTCAAGCCGGAAACCTATCTCTTGCAGGAGGAGAACGGCAACCTGTTCATGAACACCGGCTTCCGCATCGACGTGTCCTACAACGAGGCCACGGACGTGCTGACCTTCTCGCCGAACGGGGACTATGTGCGGGTGAAGCCGCAGCCGGGACATCCGACAGAAGAATAACAACCACTAAAATCCAAAGTAACATGAGAACAAGAATAACAATGATTATCTGCCTGTGCCTGCTTTTCGCGGGCAGGGCAAGCGCACAGTGGGTCGTAAGCGATCCGGGCAATCTGGCGCAGGGCATCATCAATGCCTCCAAAAACATCATCCATACCTCCAAGACCGCCACGAACATGGTGAGCAACTTTCAGGAAACGGTGAAAATCTATCAGCAGGGCAAAAAGTATTACGATGCCCTCAAATCGGTGAACAATCTCGTCAAGGACGCCCGCAAGGTGCAGCAGACCATCCTGATGGTGGGCGACATCACAGACATCTATGTGAACAGTTTCCAACGGATGCTCCGTGACGGGAATTTCAGACCCGAAGAGCTTTCCGCAATCGCTTTCGGCTACACGAAACTGCTGGAAGAGAGCAACGAAGTGTTGACGGAACTGAAGAACGTGGTGAACATCACCACGCTCTCCATGACCGACAAGGAGCGCATGGACGTGGTGGAACGCTGCCACTCGAAGATGAAGCGTTACCGCAACCTCGTGAGCTACTACACGAACAAGAACATCTCCGTGAGTTACCTGCGTGCGAAAAAGAAGAACGACCTCGACCGCATCATGGGGCTGTACGGGAACATGAACGAAAGATACTGGTAGCCTATGAAGTTCGACAACCTTCATCAGATTTTACGTTCACTTTATGAGCAGATGATGCCGCTGTGTGGGGACATGGCTGGTGTGGCGAAAGGCATCGCCGGGCTGGGTGCGCTGTTCTACGTCGCCTACCGGGTATGGCAGTCGCTGGCGAGAGCTGAACCGATAGACGTATTCCCGATGCTCCGTCCTTTTGCCATCGGTCTGTGCATCATGTTCTTCCCGACTGTGGTGCTGGGCACGATAAACAGCATCCTCTCACCCGTCGTACAGGGCACGGCAAAGATGCTGGAGGCGGAAACGCTGGACATGAACCGATACCGGGAGCAGAAGGACAAGCTGGAATACGAGGCGATGGTACGCAACCCCGAAACCGCCTACCTCGTGTCCAACGAGGAATTTGACAAGCAACTGGAGGAACTCGGCTGGTCGCCCTCCGACATGGTGACGATGGCGGGAATGTATATCGACCGGGGAATGTACAACATGAAGAAGAGCATCCGCGACTTCTTCCGCGAGATACTCGAACTGCTGTTCCAAGCCGCCGCCCTCGTGATAGACACCGTCCGCACCTTCTTTCTCGTGGTGCTGGCGATTCTCGGTCCGATAGCCTTCGCCCTGTCGGTATGGGACGGTTTCCAAAACACGCTCACGCAGTGGATATGCCGCTATATACAGGTCTATCTGTGGCTTCCGGTATCGGACATGTTCAGCACCATACTGGCGAAGATACAGGTTCTGATGCTGCAAAACGACATCGAGCGGATGCAGGCAGACCCGAACTTCTCGCTGGATTCGAGCGACGGGGTGTATATCGTATTCCTCTGCATCGGCATCATCGGCTACTTTACCATTCCCACCGTTGCGGGCTGGATTATCCAAGCCGGAGGCATGGGCGGTTACGGTCGCAACGTGAACCAGATGGCGGGACGAGCCGGAAGCATGGCGGGCAGCGTGGCGGGTGCAGCCGCAGGAAACGCAGTCGGACGTGTCGGCAAATTGCTGAAATAATCAATGTGCAATCATAAATTGGAAAATATAAATGGAATTCAAATCACTTAGAAACATCGAATCGTCGTTCAGGCAGATACGCCTGTTCGGTATCGTCTTCCTCTCGCTGTGCGCCGTGGTGACGGTGTGGAGCGTGTGGAACTCCTACCGTTTCGCAGAGAAGCAACGGGAGAAAATCTATGTGCTGGACAACGGCAAGTCGCTGATGCTCGCCTTGTCTCAGGATTTGTCGCAGAACCGCCCGGCGGAGGCACGGGAGCATGTGCGCCGTTTCCACGAGCTTTTCTTCACGCTATCACCTGAAAAAAGCGCGATTGAACACAACGTGAAACGTGCCTTGCTGCTGGCAGACAAGAGCGTGTACCACTATTATTCGGACTTCGCCGAGAAGGGGTACTACAACCGCATCATCGCCGGGAACATCAACCAAGTGCTGAAGGTGGACAGCGTGGTGTGCGACTTCAACGCCTATCCCTACCGTGCCGTGACCTACGCCACACAGAAAATCATCCGGCAGAGCAACGTCACCGAGCGCAGCCTCGTGACCACCTGCCGCCTGCTGAACGCATCGCGGTCGGATGACAACCCGAACGGTTTTACCATCGAGGGTTTCACCATCATTGAGAACAAGGATTTACAGACTATCAAACGGTAACAGGACATGAAAAGTATCAGAAAATCAATGTGGGGCATGTATTGGAAACTCCACGACAAACGGAAACGCTTGGCGGCAAGTCTCAAAGGGTATCTGGACGGCTTGCCGCCGGAAACACGCCGCCGCATCGTGCTGGGGATGTTCGCCGCCTTCGCGGTGCTTGCCCTTTACACCTTCGGCAGAGCCGTCTATGACATCGGCAGGAACGACGGCTCACGCATGGAAACGGGACACGCCGGACGGGTGGAACTGCCGACCCCGGTGGAAACAGACAATCACTTAACACCTTATTTATATGGAACAGACGAAGAATGAACCGACGAAAGAGAACAAAGCCGCTCCCGACACGGGAAAACCGAAAAAGGGGCGCGAACCGCTGACAGAGGCGCAGCGGCTGAAACGGCAGAAGATGATCGTGCTGCCCGCTATGGTGCTGGTGTTCATCGGGGCGATGTGGCTGATATTCGCCCCGTCCTCCGGCAAGGAGCAACAGCCGGGAACGGACGGATACAACACCGAGATGCCCGACGCGGACAAGGCGAACCGGCAGATTATCGGCGACAAGCTGAAAGCCTACGAGCATGGGGAGATGGAAGAGCGTCAGGAGAGCCGCAACCGTGCCATCGGGCAGCTGGGCGACATGTTCGACCGCGAGATAGCGGGAACGGAGAACGGAGTGGACTTCGACCTCGCCAATCCGGGCGGCAAGGAAGAAAGGGCAAAGCCTGCCACGCCGCAGACCATCCAATCCTCCGCAGCCGCCTACCGTGACCTGAACGCCACCCTCGGCAACTTCTACGAACAGCCGAAAAACGACAATGCGGAGATGGACGAATTGTTGGAGCGCATCGCATCGCTGGAGTCGGAACTGGAAAGCGAGAGGGGCAAGGCTTCCTCTATGGACGAGCAGGTGGCTCTTATGGAGAAGTCCTACGAGCTGGCGGCAAAGTACATGGGCGGTCAGAACGGAGGACAGCCATCGGCGGAACAGAGGGCAGAGCCAACTACCGTGCAGAAAGGGAAGAAGAACAAGGCAATGCCTATCAGACAGGTGGAGCATCAAGTAGTTTCTTCACTCTCACAGCCCATGAGTAACGCGGAGTTTGTCGCCACCTTCTCGCAGGAACGCAACCGGGGTTTCAACACGGCTGTCGGCACGGCGGAGGTATCGGACAGGAACACCATACCGGCGTGCGTGCATGGGGCGCAGAGCGTGACGGACGGGCAGACGGTAAGGCTGCGCCTGCTGGAGCCTATGGCGGTGGCAGGCAGGACAATACCCCGGGGTGCGGTGGTGGTCGGCACGGGCAAGATACAGGGTGAGCGGCTCGACATCGAGATTACCTCGCTGGAATACGACGGCACGATTATCCCCGTGGAGCTTGCGGTCTATGACACGGACGGACAGCCCGGCATCTTCATCCCGAACTCGATGGAGATGAACGCCGTCCGAGAGGTCGCCGCCAACATGGGCGGTTCGCTGGGTAGCAGCATCAACATCTCCACCAATGCCGGGGCGCAGCTCGCCTCCGACTTGGGCAAGGGGCTGATACAAGGCACGAGCCAGTACATCGCCAAGAAGATGCGAACCGTCAAGGTGCATCTGAAAGCCGGGTACAGGGTCATGCTTTACCAAGAAAAAGATTGAAAACAATAAAAATTACCACTAAAATCCAAAAGTAATGAGAAAAGTAATCATCATGTTTGCCCTCGCTATGGGCATCGCAACTGCCAACGCGCAGGAGAATGTAACCGTTGAAACGACCAACGGAAGTGAACAACCGACCTTGACGAAGGAGGTCTATCCGCAGAAGGAGGCGGACGGCGACCTATATCACGGGCTGTCACGCAAGCTGACCTTCGACCGCATGATACCGCCGCACGGTCTGGAAGTGACCTACGACAAGACCGTCCATGTCATCTTTCCGGCGGAGGTACGCTACGTCGATTTAGGCTCGCCCGACCTGATTGCCGGGAAAGCCGACGGAGCGGAGAACGTCATCCGCGTGAAGGCTACCGTAAGAAATTTTCCCAACGAAACGAATATGTCCGTCATCACGGAGGACGGCAGTTTCTACACCTTCAACGTGAAGTACGCCGCCGAACCGCTGCTGCTCAACGTGGAGATGTGCGACTTCATCCATGACGGCAGTACGGTGAACCGCCCGAACAATGCGCAGGAAATCTACCTGAAAGAGCTGGGCAGCGAAAGCCCGATGCTGGTGCGCCTTATCATGAAGTCCATCCACAAACAGAACAAGCGCGAGGTGAAGCATATCGGCTGCAAGCGTTTCGGCATCCAATACCTGTTGAAAGGCATCTACACGCACAACGGCTTGCTTTATTTCCACACGGAGATAAAGAACCAGAGCAACGTGCCTTTCGATGTGGACTACATCACTTGGAAAATCGTGGACAAGAAGGTGGCGAAGCGTACCGCCGTGCAGGAGCAGATTATTCTGCCGCTCCGCGCGCAGAACTACGCCACCCTCGTGCCGGGCAAAAAAAGCGAGCGCACGGTCTTCACGATGGCGAAGTTCACCATCCCCGATGACAAGTGCCTCGTGGTGGAATTGAACGAGAAGAACGGCGGCCGTCACCAGTCCTTCGTGATTGAGAACGAGGATTTGGTACGCGCGGGTACCATCAACGAACTTCAAGTACGCTGACCATGAGAAAGTACATCGCAATAATCATCGCGTCGCTTGCCCTTTTTACAGGGCAGGCGCACGCCCAGCGGTGTCTGCCGAAGATGCAGGGCATCGAGGTGAGGGCGGACATGGCGGACGGCTTCAATCTCGGCGGCAAGGACGGCGGGTACAGCTTCGGGGCGGCTCTCTCCACCTACACGAAGAAGGGGAACAAGTGGGTGTTCGGTGGCGAATACCTCCTGAAGAACAACCCCTACAAGGACACCAAGATACCCGTGGCGCAGTTCACGGCGGAGGGCGGATATTACTTCAAGATACTGTCGGACGCCCGAAAAATCGTGTTCGTCTATGCCGGGGCTTCGGCTCTCGCCGGATATGAGGCGGTAAATTGGGGGAAGAAGGTGCTGCATGACGGCTCCACGCTGCACGACCGGGACGCCTTCATCTACGGCGGCGCGCTGACGCTCGATGTGGAGTGCTACGTGGCAGACCGTATCGCCCTGCTTGCCAATCTGCGGGAGCGTTGCCTGTGGGGTGGCGACACACGGAAGTTTCACACGCAGTTCGGGATCGGCATCAAGTTCATCATCAACTGACACGGGCATGGAACGGACGGAAATAGATGCAGTCAGAAGGATGCCGCTTGCGGACTTCCTCGCACGGCTGGGGCATGAGCCTGTCAGAAGGAGCGGTAACGAGCTGTGGTATCTTGCCCCGTACAGGGGCGAGCGCACATCCTCTTTCCGTGTGAACGTGGCGAAACAGCTCTGGTACGACTTCGGTTTGGGCAAGGGCGGCGACATCTTCACGCTTGCCGGGGAGTTTCTGCAAAGCGATGACTTCATGAAGCAAGCGAAGTTCATAGCGGAAGCCGCCAATATGACGGTTGCCGGATGGGAAAAGCCCGTCTATCTCTCGAAGCCGACCGAATCCGTTTTTGAGGATGTGGAGGTCGCTCCGCTGCTCCGCTCACTGCTGACGGAGTATTTAGAGGAACGGGGCATCCCTTACGCCATCGCATCCCGTCACTGCTGCCGCTTGAACTACGGTGTGCGTGGGAAACGGTATTTTGCCGTTGGCTTTCCGAACATGGCAGGTGGCTATGAAGTCAGAAGCCGATATTTCAAGGGTTGCATACCTCCGAAGTCTGTATCACTGGTAAAGGCGAATGACATCCCGGCTGACGAGTGCCTCGTGTTCGAGGGCTTCATGGACTTTCTCTCTGCCGTGACGCTTGGTGTAACCGGTAACGCTGACTGTCTTGTGCTGAACTCAGTCGCCAACGTGGAGAAGGCGGCGGGATTGCTGGACGGATACGGGCGCATCGGCTGCTTCCTCGACCGTGACGAAGCCGGACGGCGGACGCTTGCCGCACTTACCATGCGATACGGGGAACGTGTCACCGACCGTTCCTCCCTCTATGACGGTTGCAAGGACTTGAACGAGTACCTGCAACTGACAACGAAAAAACAGAAAAACAACCATCTAAAAATCGAAGAACAATGAACATACTGAACAACAGAAACAAGAGAACATCAATATTCAAGGCAGTGGCGTTATGCCTGATAGCCGCCATGTCATTCACCCTCGTGTCATGTGACGATGACATGGACATCCAACAGTCCTATCCCTTCACGGTGGAGGTCATGCCCGTGCCGAACAAGGTGACAAAGGGGCAGACAGTGGAAATCCGCTGTGAACTGAAAAAGGAGGGCGACTTTTCGGGTACGCTCTATACCATCCGCTATTTCCAGTTCGAGGGGGAAGGCTCGCTCAAAATGGATAACGGCATCACCTTCCTGCCTAACGACCGCTACCTGCTGGAGAACGAAAAATTCCGCCTGTACTACACGGCGGCGGGTGATGAGGCGCATAATTTCATCGTGGTGGTGGAGGATAACTTTAGCAACTCCTACGAACTGGAATTTGACTTCAACAACAGGAATGTAAAGGACGACGATCTTACCATCGTTCCCATCGGCAACTTCAGCCCCTTGTTGAAATGATGCGTGTATTCATGACAATGCTCTGTTCACTTCTGACGGTCTGTTCTGTGTCCGCGCAGATCAGCCGCCAAGAGGGAACGGACGGGCAGGCGGCAATCTACCGACTGCCGCTTATGGAACGTGCTTTTTTATGCTGCCGCTACTTTGAAGGCTGGCACTCAGAAAAACACTACCCATACGTCGGTTGGGGTCACAAACTTTTGCCAAACGAGAAGTATTCGGCACGAACCATGACAAAACGGGATGCGGATGAACTTTTGCGGAAAGACCTGCGCAAATTTGTCGCCATGTTCCGTAAATTCGGGGTTGATTCGATTTTGCTTGGCACGTTAGCTTACAATGTGGGACCGGCGAAGCTGTTAGGCAGCAAAACAATCCCCAAAAGCACCTTAATCAAGAAGCTGGAAGCTGGTGACAGGAACATCTACCGTGAGTATATAGCCTTCTGCAACTACAAAGGAAAACGCCACGCCATGCTGCTCAAACGGAGAAAGGCGGAGTTTGCGCTGTTGTATATCCCATAAAAGGACTGACAAAACTGGCAAAAGACGTGCCATATTTAACTTGGCACGTCTTTTGCTCTATCACTTGATAGATTATCGTAGGATTTTCTCGTTAATTGACATCGTTGAGCCATTTTTGCCTATCGGTTTCCAAATAACACTTCAAGTTGTAAGTGTTGTGAGAGCAATACAAAACATAGTTATTAACCATAAAAAGTATAGCGAAATTATGAAGAAAGTATTTAGGAAAATTCAGAAAGGAACAACAAAAATGATTGAACGTATCAAATCGTTGGGGGAAATGGAGACGAAGCAGAAATGTGTAGTTCAACGGTTCGAGATTATCATTCCCCTCCACCAAAAAATAACGACCCAATATATAGCCTCCGCAAGTTTTACTTGCGGATTTTTTAGTTATCGCAGATTGGACAAAGGTTTCTTTGCTACTTTCTTTGTCCGCCATCATGCTCACTGAAAGAAAGTAGGGCGGCTCTCGCCGCCCCGCCACTCAAAAGCGTGTGTAAAGTCCCGTCACCATCGTGAACATTTCCTCCAGCATATCAAAATAGATACCCTCGTGTACGGCAATGTCCTTTGTCTTGCACTCAAAGGTCTTTTTGCTGAACGTCCTGCGGTAGAAGCGCATATTGTAGAGGTCTGCCCCTTCGTCATAGATGATGTCAAGGCGGTTGGCACTTGTTTTGTTCCTTGCAAGGCTCATCCGTAAGCCGTTGCCCATATCTATGAAATCACGGCTACCTGTCATGGCGGTGAAGCGTTTTCCGCCTATCTGCTGTAATATCGTCTTGGCTATCATATCCGTTGTTTTTAGGGTTTTAAGTATTGGCGGTGCGGACACCGCCAACTCGTTCAAAATTCTCGCATCTCGGCAATGGGTGTCTGCCGTTGCAGCCACTCTTTCACACATTCCATATTATACTCGCTCGTGATGACTGCCGTATGGCTGTCGGTGGCGGTGAAACGTGTGCTTTCGTAATCATCTATCCACCCTTTGAGGGTGTCCGTTCCCCACGCTTGGGCATCGTCAAAGATACCGTCCAATGCCGTGATAGGTTCGCTGAATTTGACTATCAGCGTTTGATAGGTCGTGTTCATAGGCTGTCCTCCTTTCCCTGCTTTGCGTTCAGCCACTTGTCCCGTGCGGCTCGGCACTCGTCCAACGTGGGTTTGACACAAGAGAACAATTCTCTGTCTATGGGGTGGCGGTAGTCGTACTGCACAAGTGTCCGCCTGCGTCTTCCGATACCCGATTGGAAACGCTCATATTTCTCCGTACCTGCTTCCGCGCAGGTGCTTACTCCGTTGATGGTCATTCGTGTTGTCATAATGTTGCTTTTTAGATGGTTAAAAATGTACTGACAGAACTCTGTTCTTCATCACCATTTCGGGGTTGCTTGTGTAGCGTTGGTGCAGGTAGAAATGGTGTGAGCCGAAGCCGTAAAGGAAAAACTTGTCAAGTTCGTGCTTCTCGGCAAACTCCTTTACGCTCTTTCTCAATTCCCCCTCACTCGTTGTGAGAGTGAGGAGGTTCACAAATTCAAGGAACATCGTGGGGATTGCATCATCCCACACACAAATCATACTTTCAATTCTTACTTCCATATCAATGTTGTTTTAGGGGTTATGCTATGCCGCTTTCATCCGCTCACGGATAAGGTTGGCGTTCTTGTTCACAAGGTCTATGATGCGCTCGTGATATTCGGTGTCCTGGTTGTGCTTGCCGTGGCACTGCACCACTTCGAGGGTTCGCAAGTCCACCTCTACGGTTTCAATAATCTCATCGCCAATCCTTGCCGATAGTATGAGGGTGTCGGCTTTCTTGTAGTATCCACTGCCAAACACGCAGATGCCCTGCGTCTTGCCCTCGTTGTAATACTCGTCTATGCTTTCAAGCACCTTGACGATTATTTCCTCGTCCGTGATTACCAAGCCGAAGAATTTGGATTTGTTGGCGATGAAATCCTCCGCATCTTTCTTTCGTTGGAGTTGTCGCTGTTGCTCACGCTCACGCCTTTCAATCTCCCAACGGCGTTGCTCTGCGGCTCTTTCCTTCTCGTGTATGGCTTCAATTTTTCGGGTTGCGTTGTCGTGTGCCGCCATGAAATCTTCGGGACAGATGTTCTTCGGGTTACGGAGGTCTTGACCGAGTTTTTTGAGCATACGCAGATAGTCGCACCACATTGAGAGGTTGTCTATCTGATACTTGTGACGCTTGGCAATCAGATATGATGCCCAACATTCATCGGCAGTACGGGTATTGAAAAGAAAGTGTTTCATGACCTCAATCTCACCGCCTTTCATAAGGGTTTCAATTCTTGGGTCTGAAAGCAAGGCTTTGAAAAGACGCACGGGGGAGATGCCGTGGAAATCGCCCTTGAAGCCGTTACGTCTGAGTTGGGGCAATATCCTCATCTTTGGATATGCACAGCTTCTTGCCACCACATCATCGTATAGGCTGTTGTGCGGTCTTACCTCCATATCGCTGCCTAATGCCCACACATCGCAATAGCAGAAAAGGAAGCCACGGAGCAACGCCATGTCCGTAACCTTGCCGTCGGGTGAAATCCAACGCTGCACGACCTCGTGGCAGTAGAAACGCATCGGTTCGCCTTTCCTGCTCTCGCATCTGACCTGCGCCACGCGGATTACCTGATACCCTTTGCAGGTGGTTATCACGCTGAAATTCTGCGTTTCCTTGTAGATGCGTCTGCGTGTGTCCTGCACTTTGAGTTCGGCATGGCATTTGGGGCAGGTGCAGCCTTCAAGGGTGTCGCATAGTCCGCTGTCGCTGTGCCACTCGTGACCGCAGTCGGAACAGGTGATGTTCCCTTTCTTGGTGCGGTAGCCGATATGCTCAACGCAGTGGCGGTATGCCCAATCTATTTGTGTCGCTGATATGGGGCGAAGGTTGGCGGAAAGTCTTGCCACCTCTTTCTGTATCTTGGTCTTCGGTTTCATAAGCCTAAATCAAATAATGAGGGTTGGGGTTGGTTTTCTTTTCTCGCTGACGGTCTGTGGCGGTTCTGCAACTTGCGGAGTTCCTCCTCTTGGTATCTGCGGACAGCGTTCTGACGTGCCTCCGCCTTTTCCTCTGCCGTGAGTTTCACAACGTGGTTCACAACCACTTGGCAGTCCATCGGTTTGCCCACCTCTATCTCGTTTTCCTCATAGTAGTGGATGGCTTGCCCGAATATCTCTCCGTCCGTGAAACCGTTGCAACCGCTTTTCTGCACATAGTTCAGAATGTGGGTCACGCACTCGTCCATGTTCTTGGCAGGGTTGCGGTACTTCTTTGCAAAGAGCGCATCTTCCTCCGCACGCTGTTCCAAGTACATATATATCGTTCTCTTGAAATGGTCTGTTCCTTTCATATCGCTGTCGTTTTTAGATTGTCTGTTTCAGTATCTCTCTCCAATAGGTCGGCTCTACCTCGCTGAGAAGGAAGTCCATGAAATCCCTCCGTGCGTCCTTGTTCAGTTCGTGGTACAATCTTCGGAAAGTTTCAAAATTGCCGTTGATGTACGTTTCCACCATATACACGAAGATGTTGTCCACCTCGTAATATCTGCACTGCTGCGCTGCCGTCTTGCTGTTTCTTTTTGCCATGTCGGTAAGGGTTAAAGGGTGAATAACCAAAGGATGAAGCCAAAGAAGGCAATGGTGGAAAGGATAGCCACGATTACACCTATCGCCACTCGGAACACTCCGTTTACAATCTCTCTGATGATGCCCCAAAGGATGCCGAACACCCCGAAGGCGGTGCGCATCATCAAGCCGCATATCGCCAACCCGATGTGTTGCGCCATTTGTCTGAAATTTGCCGTTGCCGTCATATCTTCGCTGTTTTTGATTTTTTTGTTTTTAATGCGGATTCAAGAGCTGAGGGAGTTGAGTTTCAAACTATCTTATCTGCCTCTCGTTTATCCGACATTTTTTTTATGCGTCTTTCTGTCGCATCGGTCGTTTTCGTTTCGGGTGCTTGAAAAGGTAGGGATTAGGGAATGCAAGGTTTTTCGGTCAAAATACTACCCGCAGGGCTGGAGATTTTTACCGAAAACAGGAGGCTTGACCTTGCTTTCCCGTCCAATCCCGGAATTACCTTTGCGCCCAGAACGAAAATGACTGACTGATGCGGCTTACTGAAAGGCGCAAAATGGAGGTAAACGAAAACAGAGGCAGATTGTGTAGAAAAAAACTTCAGGGGAAAATCCGTAAAAAAAAGAATCACCAAAAGGAAAAAGACATCACCGGAAGCGTGAAAAGGGCAAACCACAACAAAGGAAGTATGATTGTTTCCGATCCGACGGAACTTGTTCAGCCGGGTGGCAACAATCATTCTTCCCGGTTTGTCCGGCTGTGTGTGGGCGCCTGTTTCATTCATGGGGCAGGCTGACACACTCTGCATTCACTTTCCGCTTCCGGCAAAAGAGACAGCGAAAAAAGAAAAATCATTTGAAAACCCGTAAAAGCACCTCTTGGCATAGGCGCAAAAGAAAGGGGCATTGCTTCATCTGTCTAAACATCGTTTAGGCGTGAGGCAATGCCCTTTTCTCCAGCTATGCGGTAGTCGGCACACGTTTGTTCCAAACTCGTTTTGGGCAATGGTGTGCCGACGGACAATACCGCTTTTACGGAAAATTCTTATGAATGAGGGGATAAAAAACGGGAGTTTATATCAAAATCTCGAATTAAATAGCTACTTTTGCATACAAAGAGTTCTTTGAAGGTTAGTAAATCAGGTTTTCCTTGGTGACACGTCGTGTGGCGAGGCGCTTCATCAGGGCCTGTTTCGCCAGTTCGAGAGCCTTGTCCGACTGCGGAATAGTGTCGATGATGCTGTTGAAAGTGCGGATGCAGTCCATCATCTTGTCGTTCTGCGATATGATGTATGAGTGTAGGCGTATTCAGGCTGTCCCTTGTATCCCGGCGTACCGTACATGGCGAACGCGCTGTAAGCAAGGCCACGGGCTTCGCGCAATTCCTGGAAAACAACGGTGTTCATGCCGCCTCCGTAGTACTCGTTGAACAGCGAGATGACCGGCTGCTGCTCGGGATTCCACTGGCGTCCGTCGTTGTGGAACTGTATCATGTATATGTTCTTGGCATCATACGGGGCTATCAGCACCTCGTTCTGCGTGGTCTGCTGCATCTTGTAAGGCTTGCCTGCGGGCACGTCTGCAAGTGTCTTGGCCGCCTTCTGGCCCTTGTCGATAACGGCGGTAAGCTCGTTCAGCTCCATCGGGCCATAGTAGAGCACCTCGTGCTTGTAGCCTTTCAGTGCCTTAATCATGTCGACGAGCTTCTGCGGATTCATCTCTTTCAGTTCTTCCGACGACGGAATGTTGAGATACGTGTTGTAAGCGCCGTACATTCCATACGTTTGCAGGCGGCTGAAGTTTGCCCTTTGGTCGAGCTTTTTGTTGTCGGCACGCGACTTCTCTTCTATGCCCACAAACTTTGTGTAAGCGTCCGTGTCAACCTTCGCGTTGGCTATTACGTTGTCGAGCAAAGCCATCGCCTCTGGCATGTTTTCAGCCAATCCGTTCAGGTAAATCCTGATGGCCTTCGTGTCAACTATTATGCCGTAGTTGCAGGCTAAGCCGTAAAACTTCTGCTTTACCTGCTCGGCGGTCATCTTGTCAGTGCCGAGATAGTTGAGATATTGTGCGGCGTAAGGCAGCCATTTGTCGCTTTCCTCGCCGAATTTATAGTAATAGCTCAGTGTAAAGCGGCCGTTCTCGGTGTTCTTCACGTACAGCACTGGCAGGCCGTTTTTGGTCGTAGCCTTCGTCAAATCCTTGTCAAAGTCTACGAACTTGGGCTGTATCGGCTCCGTTTCAGAGTTGATAATCTCCGTGACGAACGCGCTCTGCATGTCGCGGTTGGTAGGTATTGCCGTTATTTCGGGCTTGTCTATCTTCTTGATTGTCGAGTCTACGCCCGTGCGTTTATACACTGCGATGTAGTTGTCAAGGAAGTGTCGGTTGACAAAATCAACGATTTGCTGTTTCGTTATTCCCGAAATGCGGTCTAAGCGGCCAACAACGTCGCTCCACTTCTGACGGTTTATGAATGCGTTGACGAACATGTCGGCACGCCCGGCATTACTTTCGAGCGTGGTGTAGAAGCTCAGCTTCTTGTTGTTGATAACCGCTTTGAGCAGATCTTCGCTGAAGTCGCCCTTCTTTATCTTCTCAATCTCGCCGAGAAGCAGGGCCTTCACGTCGTCAAGAGACTGCCCCTCCTTCGGGAATCCAGCCATTACGAAGCCCGAATATTCGGCCAGCGGATAGGTGAACGTACCTCCGCCGAGCCACTTCATCTGCTGGTCGAGGTCAAGATCCATAAGTCCGGCCTTGCCGTTTGACAGCATGTCGGATATCACGTCGAGCGTATCAGTCTGGAAAGAGGCTGCCTTGTCAAACCTCCATGCCATGTAAATATTCTCCGCCTCCTGGCCTACAACGGTGGTGTCGGCCGGCGCCGTGCGTTCGGGAATCGGCGCGTACTGCGGTTGCGAGAGGTTGGGGTTTGGCTTCCATGTGCCGAAATATTTGTCGATTATGGCTATAACCTCGTCAGGATTGAAGTCGCCCGCCATGCAGATTGCCACGTTGTTGGGCACGTAGTAACGCTTAAAGTAGTTCTTGATGTTGACGATTGACGGGTTCTTCAGGTGTTCCTGCGTTCCGATTGTTGTCTGCGTACCGTACGGATGACCAGGGAACAGCAGGGCGTTCATGGCGTCGAACAGCTTGTTTCCGTCGTTCGCAAGACCGATGTTGTACTCCTCGTACACGGCCTCAAGCTCCGTATGAAAGCCTCGGATAACCATGTTCTGGAAGCGGTCGGCCTGTATCCGTGCCCAGTTCTCAACCTCATTGGCCGGTATGTCCTCAACGTAGCAGGTCACATCGTTGCTTGTATATGCGTTGGTTCCCTGCGCTCCGATTGACGACATAAGCTTGTCGTACTCGTTGGGGATGAAGTAACGTGCGGCAAGCTGCGACAGGCTGTCTATCTGGTGGTAGTAAGCGCGGCGCTGCAGTGAGTCTTTCAGTGTGCGGTAAACCTCGAAACGGTTTTGTATGGAGTCGAGAAGCGGAGCCTCGGCGGCCGCGTTTATAGTGCCGAACTGCCGTGTTCCTTTGAACATAAGGTGCTCAAGATAGTGTGCCAGGCCTGTCGTTTCGGGCGGGTCGTTGCGGCTTCCCGTGCGCACGGCGATATACGTCTGTATGCGCGGCTTCTCGTTGTTTACAGAGAGGTAGACCGTAAGTCCGTTGTCCAGCGTGTATATCCTGGTTTTCATCAGGTCGCCGGGCACGGTCTGGTATTTGTATTCCTTTGCCGCGAGCGGCAGCGCTAAGGCGAGCAGTAATACAAGAAGTGCTGATTTGAGTTTGTTCATCCGTATTGTGGTTTTTGTGATTTATAGTAGTTAAATGAGCTGTCGCTCGTTCCGCCCGTTAAGGAGTTAAAGACAAATGTCTGGTCTGTCAGGATGTTATTCTAACTGCGCGAGGAACTTGTCGAGCGTCTGGCGGTCAACGTCGCCCAGCCTGTATTCTTTCTCTGCGTCTTCCCTTATCATGTCGAGCCACGCCCGGCGTGCGGCCATTCCGCGCATGCGGAACTGCTGCGCGTCTTCTTCTGTCAGTTTGTCCTTGCCGAGCCATTCCTTCATCAGGCTCACAGTGAACGCCCACAGGTAGTCGGCGTAGCGCTCGTTGTAGGCTTCGAGCATGTTTTTCAGCGTGCCGATGTTGTCTATCATTCCGTATCTTATCTTCTCGGCCAGCCGCTCTTCCTCGGAGGCCGGCATCAACAGGCCTGCCAGGTCGCGCCATTCGCCCGCGCCTGAAGCCGTGACAGGGTCGCTGATGTCATGCGACATCAGCACCTCGCCGATGAATATTTCAACGGCCATTGCGTATAGTTGCAGCCCTTTCTCTAACGACTTGATAATCAGCTTGTTGCCGTCGGCCGTGCAAAAGGCCGTCTTTTGGCCTGCGTTTTGCCGCAAATCGGCGAGCAATTGATGGCCTTTTACAACCTCGTTTGCCGTCAACGGGCTGAGCCAGTCATAATTGACGATGCTCTTGCGGCTGCCCTTTATCCTCACGTCGCGCCTCGGCCACTTCGTTATGTCGCGGTAAAGGCCGACGGTGGCGATGTTGCGTCCGGGCACGACATACGTCTCGCGGCCTTCGCCTATGACGTAAGAGAAGGGTAGGGAGGTGGTGTCCGGGTGGGTGGTTATCTTGCCGAGGCATACGGAGAAAGCGCCTATCCTTGCCGGCAACAGCGTGTGCGAGCCGCTTGCCGTCTTGCTGCCGCGCTCCAGCGTGCCGTAGTGCAGGGGCCCCATCTTGTATGCATGGTTGCTGAAGTTGGTCGCCGAGCCTGCGTTGTAGAACGAAGTCATGCAGCCGATGAGCAGCGTGCTCTTGTGGTGGGATGCCGAGAACGGGCCGCAGAAGGCTGCGCAGGCCTCGCCGTTGGCCATGTATGAGTTGGCGAAGAACAGGCTGTTCTCAGCCGTGAAGCCGTTGGTTATCTGGCATGCTTCGCCGACAAAGCAGTTAAACAGCTTTGCGCTGTTCAGCACCGACGAGCCGTCGGCTATGACGGAGTTCTCGCATATCACGCCCGAACCTATGTAAACGTTGTCGTCTGCCTCGGCCGCCAGCGTGCAGTCGCTTAGGCGGCATGCCCCGTTTATCTCGCAGTTGTCGGCTATGTTGGTGTTAGTAATCTCCGTGGTGTTTATTATCCGCACGTAGTCGCCTACCGTTCCTGTGCCAGTCAGGCGGCCGCTCACGTCGTTTTTGGCCATCGTCTTCAGCGCGGCCGACAGATCCTTGTCGCCCGAATGCGCCACCATCAGCGCCGCCAGGTTGCTTGTCAGTCCGCGGAATATTACCACATTGCCGCTGCCGGCCTCGTTAAGCACGGATATTATGTTGCCTTCGCCGAAGGTGGCTTCGGCTGTTGTCTCCATGGTGCATACGTTGCGTATGCAGCATTCCTCGCCTATCACGTAGTTGCTGATGTAGTTCCCGATGTTCTCGATGAGACAGTTGTCGCCTATTGTGGCGTTGCGCAGGGTGGCGTTGCGCACTCCCGAGTGCACGTGGAAGCCCTGGGTCACCTCTATGTTTTTCTCGAACACGCCGAGGTTGACCGTTCCGTAGAATCTCACATCTTTTATATGTGATGGATTGAAGTCGTCAGCCACGTTGACGCTTGTCCAGTCTTCAGCCGTGCATCCTTTCTCTTCCAGGACTATTATCTCGTCGTCGGTAAGTGGTCTGTAGTTGTACATGGTCGTTGTGTTTATTCACCCACCCTCGCCCTCCCAAAGGGAGGGAGCTTGGAAAGCCTTGTTCTTTGGTATTATTGATGCCCTAATGTAATACGGGGCTTTTCCTTTTAACATTCTGCGTGTCGGCAGAAGCATATTAAGCCCCCTCCCTTTGGGATGGTTGGGGTGGGTGTTTGGTGGTAGGTTATTCTATTGTTTCATAGAGGAAGTCGTTGTACGGATATTTCTGCACGTGCAACTGGCGTACCTGTTTGTACAGAGTGTCGCGCAGTTCGTCGATGTTTGTCTTGTTCCTTGCCGATATGAAGAGGCAGTTGTCGCCCTGTTTCGCCATCCAGGTCCTCTTCAGTTCGTCGAGCGTGACGTTCTCCTTGGTGGCCGGGGTCAGGTCGTCAGGCTCCTTGTCAACCCAAGTGTAGGCGTCGATTTTGTTGAAGATTATCATTGAGGGCTTGTCCGCGCAGCCGAGGTCTTTGAGCGTGTTGTTCACCACTTTGATCTGTTCCTCGAAGTCGGGGTGGGATATGTCAACGACGTGCAGCAGCAGGTCGGCCTCGCGCACTTCGTCGAGCGTCGACTTGAACGAGTCTACCAAGTCGGTGGGCAGCTTGCGGATGAAGCCCACGGTGTCTGCAAGGAGGAACGGCAGGTTCTCGATTACCACTTTCCTTACCGTCGTGTCAAGAGTGGCGAAGAGCTTGTTCTCGGCGAACACCTCGCTTTTTGCCAGAAGGTTCATCAGCGTAGACTTGCCCACGTTGGTGTAACCCACGAGGGCCACGCGGATGAGCCGTCCGCGGTTCTTGCGCTGGGTGGTCTTCTGCTTGTCTATTTCGGCCAGGCGTTGCTTCAGGAGCGACATGCGGTTGAGGATTATTCGGCGGTCCATTTCGAGCTGCGTCTCACCCGGACCGCGCAGTCCCACGGAGCCTTTTCCGCCTCCAGAGCCGCTTCCGCCGCCCTGGCGTTCAAGGTGGGTCCACAGCCTTTGCAGGCGCGGCAGCATGTAGCGGTATTGCGCCAGTTCCACTTGCGTCTTGGCGTTGGCCGTTTGCGCGCGCATGGCGAAGATGTCGAGTATGAGCGACGTGCGGTCGAGTATCTTCACCTTCAGCTCGTTCTCGATGTTGCGTATCTGCTTGGCCGACAGTTCGTCGTCGAAGATCACCATTCCCACTTCCCTCTCGGCTTCCTCTTCGGCGCGTATGTATTGCCTTATTTCCTCGAGCTTTCCCTTGCCCACGTATGTGGTCTGGTTGGGCCCGTTCACCTTCTGCGTGAAGCGTTTTACGGTCACCGCGCCGGCAGTGTCGGCCAGAAACTCCAGCTCGTCGAGGTATTCCTTGGTCTTGGCCTCGTTCTGTTCCTGTGTTATGAGCCCCACGAGGACGGCCGTTTCGGCCTTGGCCTCGGATATGACAAATTCTTTCATTCGAGTGTTTGGATGTGTGATGTTGTATAATGCAAAGTTACATAATTCACGACAAACGGCAAAGAAAAACGCTGTTTTCCATTACCGTTTTTTAGCATTCGGCCCAGTTGTTTTCCAATTGACGGCCAATCGCGTTGCAAAAGGCCGTCAATCGGCGTGTAAAAGGCCGTCTTTTGCGAAGCGATTCATGGCCTTTTGCAACGCGCTGTGTGCCAACGGGTTACGCAGCGGGCTGCCGTATGGCTGCCGGCAAGTGCCTTCGTGTGGGCGGCATTGTGCCATGTAAGGGCTTTCTTGCAGACATAACGGTGGTAGGCAGACGGCCATGAAAGATGCTGCTTGCCGTAAACGTTTACGTAGTTTTTTAGGCTAAAAACATGATTTTTTTGATATAGGTCAATTTTTTTTGCCTACTTTTGCCAACGTAACGATGAGATTTTCAGAATTACATGCTACATTGATACTAAATGACTAAGACATTCAAAAAGTAAGAAATTGCTCTGATGTGATATCAGGGCATTTTTTATTTTTGTATATTTGCACCGCTTTCTTCATGACACATAACATATCACAGCATGCAAAATACTTTCAAAAAGATAGCCAGGACTGTTTCTGAGGCTTGTCGCCTGGTGAAGGAGAAGGCCGCACGCTTCACGGCATGGCAGCGCAAGGGTGTCGAGGCACCAGCTCTCTCCGCCGAACCACACGTGTGCCTGAACTGCCGCGAGAGCTATGTCGGCAACTTCTGCCCGCGCTGCGGACAGTCGGCCACGGTGGCGCGCTTCACGTTGCGCCACGCGCTGAGCAAGACCTTGGAGGTGTGGGGACTGGGCAACCGCAGCCTGCCGCGCACGCTATGGCACCTCATTTACCGCCCCGGCCACATGATAGGCGACTATCTCGAAGGCCGCCAGGCACCGTATTTTCCTCCCATCAAGATGCTCTTCCTCGTCACGGCGGCGTTTGTCGTAACGCAACACGTGGTAGCCCCAGATGCGATGGAGCGGATTTACGACGATGCCACCACACGCATAACCGAGCAAAAAATCGAAGTATCCGAGGGGGAAGAAGCCTATCCCCTAAAGAAAGACTTCCTTGAGGGGATGAACAACTTTATCGACGCGTTCGACAAAGTCACCGACTTCTTCCGCCAGAACCAGGCCATAGAACTCATCTTGGGGCACGCTCTGTTCGCCTTGGTTACCGTGCGTGTGTTCCGCCGGTCGCCGTCGCGGCCGAAGATGAACCTCACCGAGTGTTTCTTCGCCCAGATCCTCATCGCCAGCCAGCTTATGATGGTGTCGATAGTGTGCCTCGTCGCCACCCAAGGCAGCATGTGGCTTGACAATATGTACTGCATGCCCACGTGGCTGCTGATGCTCGTCCTGCTCTACGACTACAAGCAACTGTACGGCTTCGGCCTGCTGCGCACGGCGTGGTACACCCTGAAGGTTCTCGTCGGCTGGTGGTTCCTGATGTTCCTGCTGCTTGTATGCTGGATGGGGGCAAGCGTCGTGTGGACGGCGATATGCAATTAAACATTAATTGAAAAATGAGAATGGGGAATGGATAATTATGATTACCCAAAGGGGTTAAAGCCTTCAATGGTAATCATAATTCTCCATTCCCCATTCTCATTTTTCAATTACGAAAAGCCAGTCCGTCGCTTCCTGCGTCAACGACGATGGGCTTCGTGCGGTCAACAGTGCCGCCAAGAAGCTGCTTGCTCAGGTCGTTGAGCATGTAACGCTGGATGGCGCGCTTTACGGGACGCGCTCCGAACTCGGGGTCGAAGCCGGCCGAGGCCAAGAAGTCGATGGCCGCTGGAGTGACATCGAGCGTTACGTCCTGCTGCTCCAGCATCTTCTTCACGCCGTTAACCTGAAGCCTTACCACGTCGGCGATTTGCTCTTTCGTCAATGGAAGGAACATTATGGTCTCGTCGATACGGTTGAGGAACTCTGGGCGGATGGTCTTCTTCAGCATCTCCATCACCGTCTTCTTAGTCTTCTCGATAACGGCGTTGCGGTTGGCGTCGGTTATATGCTCGAACTCCGACTGTATGTACTGGCTTCCGAGGTTAGAGGTCATTATGATGATGGTGTTCTTGAAGTTCACCGTGCGCCCCTTGTTGTCGGTCAGCCGGCCGTCGTCAAGCACCTGCAAGAGGATGTTGAACACATCGGGATGAGCCTTCTCGATTTCGTCGAAGAGCACAACCGAGTAAGGCTTGCGCCTTACGGCCTCGGTGAGTTGTCCGCCCTCGTCGTAGCCAACGTATCCCGGAGGCGCGCCGATGAGGCGCGACACGCTGAACTTCTCTTGGTATTCGCTCATGTCAATACGCGTCATCATCGTCTCGTCGTTGAACAGATACTCGGCCAAGGCCTTCGCCAGCTCGGTCTTTCCTACGCCGGTCGTACCGAGGAAGATGAACGACGCAATCGGCCTCTTCGGGTCTTGCAGACCCGCACGGCTGCGCCTTACGGCGTCGCTGACGGCCGTGATGGCCTCGTCTTGCCCGATGACACGCTTGTGAAGCTCCTCTTCGAGATGCAGGAGCTTGTCCTTCTCGCTCTGCATCATTCGCGTAACGGGTATTCCCGTCCAGCGGCTTACCACCTCGGCGATGTCGTCCGCGGTGACCTCTTCACGTATCATGGCGTTGCCGTCCTGGGTCGAGCGCAGTTGCGCCTGTATGCTCTTGATGTCGTCTTCGAGCTGTTTCAGCTTGCTGTAACGTATTTCAGCCACGCGCTCATAGTTGCCTTCGCGCTCGGCACGCTCAGCCTCGAAGCGCAGTTGCTCCATCTGCTGCTTGTCCTGCTGTATTTTGTTGACGAGTGCCTTCTCGCCTTCCCACTTTGCGCGGAATGCCTTTTCCTTGTCGCGAAGCTCGGCGATGTCCTTGTCGAGCTGGGCTATTTTGGGCTGGTCGTTCTCCCGTTTGATGGCCTCGCGCTCTATTTCGAGCTGCTTCAGGCGGCGGGTGATTTCGTCAAGCTCCTCCGGCACGGAGTCACGCTCCATGCGGAGCTTGGCCGCGGCCTCGTCCATAAGGTCGATGGCCTTGTCTGGCAGGAAGCGGTCTGATATGTAACGCTCGGACAACTTGACGGCGGCTATGCACGCGTCGTCCTGGATACGCACCTTGTGGTGGTTCTCGTAGCGTTCCTTCAGGCCACGGAGGATGCTTATCGCGCTGAGTTCGTCAGGCTCATCGACCATCACCGTCTGGAACCTGCGCTCCAAAGCCTTGTCTTTCTCAAAATATTTCTGATACTCGTTGAGCGTCGTCGCGCCGATTGAGCGCAATTCGCCACGCGCCAACGCGGGCTTTAAGATGTTGGCGGCGTCCATCGCTCCTTCGCCGCCTCCGGCTCCGACGAGTGTGTGGATTTCGTCGATGAACAGGATGATGCGGCCCTCTGAGTTGGTCACTTCCTTGATTACGCTCTTCAGTCGTTCCTCGAACTCGCCCTTGTACTTGGCTCCGGCCACGAGCGCACCCATGTCGAGAGAGTACAGCTGCTTGTCTTTCAGGTTCTCGGGCACGTCGCCGCGCACTATGCGCTCGGCCAATCCTTCAACGATGGCCGTCTTACCCGTACCTGGTTCACCTATTAATATAGGGTTGTTCTTGGTTCGGCGCGACAGGATTTGGAGAACCCTACGGATTTCATCGTCACGCCCGATGACGGGGTCGAGCTTGCCTTGGCGGGCTTCCTCAACGAGGTTCTTGGCGTATTTCTCCAGACTTTGGTAGTTTTCGTCAGCCGATTGCGACTGCACTTTCTGGCCTTGGCGCAGCTCGTTGATGGCCGTGCGCATGTCCTTCTCTGTGCATCCGGCATCCTTCAGTATGCGCGAGGCAGTAGAGTTGACCGTAAGCAGTGCCAGCAACAGTGGCTCAACGGAGACGAACTCGTCGCCCATCTTGGCTGAAATGTCCGTCGCACGTTGCAACACTTCGTTGCTTTCGTTGCTCAGGTATGGTTGTCCGCCTTGCACCCGAGGCAGCCGGTTGATTTCGCGGTCGAGCACATTTTCAATCTGCACGGCGTTTGCGCCGAGCTTCTGGAAAATGAAGTTGGCCACGTCTTTGGCCTTAGCCATGACACCCTTCAGCAGGTGTACAGGCTCGATGGCTTGTTGGCCGCCGCGCTGCGCGGTGTTCACAGCCTCTTGGACGGCCTCTTGTGCCTTGATTGTAAACTTGTCGAATGTCATATTTTGTTCTCCTTTCTTTCTTTTGTTTTCATGCCTTGCGGCTTGCGTTAACCGTTGACTCAAAATATGTGCCCGTACACGAGATGTGTCATTGTGTCATTGCGGTGTGACAAAATGTCTTGCTTGTATTGCCGTTTCAATCTGTTTTGTGAGATGAGTGCGGCGTGTTGGTAAGGACTTGACAATCAGACAGTTTCATAAAAGACCGCCTTTCTGGTCTTCGCTTTTCAGTTCTCCGCAGGCCTTGCATTTGCGTGTCGTCTCGAATTTAGCTGCTGGCATATTCTGTATTATATACCGTTGACGGAATCATTTGTGCTTCTTTAGGACCAAAATTTTCGGTTTGTTACATTTTGCCGGTTTCTACTTACGTTTTTTTCTTACTTTGGACAAGTCTGCAAGAGGTGTCCTTTTACAGTGTAAAAGACCGTCTATCAGAAAGTAAAAAGATATGTTTTGAAAGCTGAAATGACACCATTTGAAATTGTAATCATCGACGGGTTGTCTCTAAAAAATAATTCCACCAACTGGAATATGGATATTGAAATATATTCCAAGATAGAGTTATGCTTCAACATATGTTTGTTAGAAAAGCATTATAATCGGAACTGAATATAAAGATATAGCCACAAATCTTTTTGAAAATGACTATAAGTATTTCAATGAAGATATAACTAAGCAAGACCCTTCAGAAATTCCATCTTTTGATGTTTGTTGTGGTGGCTTTCCTTGTCAGCCTTTTTCCATAGCTGGACTTAGGCGCGGTTTTGAAAATACGAGAGGTACTCTGTTTTTTTATATCGCTAATATTGTGAAGCAAAAAATAAGTATTGGTTACCCCCCCCCCTGGCATAATGCTGATTTTTACTTGTTTGTATTCAATCTATTTGTATTTTGTTGCAGATTTCCTACTTTTTTATCGCGGCACAAATATACGATAAAATCCGAGAAACAAGCAAATCCATCAGAAAGTGTTAAAAACAAAATAGGGCGTAACTCATTGAGCTACACCCTATTTTTCTATCCTTGGTTATCGTTGTTTACCGATGCTTACTTCACCTCCTCGAAGTCTGCGTCCTGCACGTTGTCGTCAGATTTGCCATTGCTCTGCTGTTGCTGTCCGGCGCCGGCGTTGCTGTTGCCGGTGAAGTCTTGGCCTGCGCCCTGCTGTGCGCCGCCCGCTTGCTGGTACATCTGGGCGCTGGCTGCCTGCATTACGGTGTTGAGGTTGTTGATGGCGTTGTCTATGGCAGTGATGTCGCCGCTCTTGTGGGCATCGCGGAGCTGCTGGAGGGCTGATTCGATGTTGCCTTTCTGGTCGGCAGGAATCTTGTCGCCGTTGTCCTTCAGGAAGTTCTCGGTGGTGAATATCATCGAGTCTGCCTGGTTCATCTTGTCCACGCGCTCGCGCTCCTTCTTGTCGTTCTCTGCGTTCTGCTCGGCCTCTGCCTTCATGCGGTTTATCTCGTCTTGTGTCAAACCGGATGAAGCCTCGATGCGGATGGCCTGCTCTTTGCCGGTAGCCTTGTCCTTTGCGCTTACGTTGAGGATGCCGTTGGCGTCGATGTCGAACGTTACTTCAATCTGCGGAACGCCGCGGCGAGCCGGAGCTATGCCCTCAAGGTTGAACTGGCCGATGCTCTTGTTCTGTGCGGCCATGGGGCGTTCGCCCTGGAGAACGTGGATTGTCACGGCCGTCTGGTTGTCAACGGCGGTTGAGAACACCTCGCTCTTCTTGCAAGGTATGGTGGTGTTGGCATCGATAAGCTTTGTCATTACGCCGCCCATGGTCTCGATACCCAGTGTAAGCGGTGTCACGTCGAGCAGCACGATGTCGCCCACGCCGCTCTCCTTGTTGAGGATTGCGCCCTGGATGGCTGCGCCTACGGCTACCACCTCGTCGGGGTTGACACCCTTTGAAGGCTCTTTGCCAAAGTAATTCTTAACCAACTCCTGCACAGCCGGTATACGGCTTGAGCCGCCCACGAGGATAACCTCGTCGATGTCCGACGTTGTCAGCTTGGCATCACGTATTGCGTTCTGGCACGGAACGAGGCAAGCCTGGATGAGCGAGTGTGCCAGCTGCTCAAACTGTGCGCGTGTCAGGTTCTTTACCAAGTGCTTGGGCACGCCGCCTTCGGCCGTGATGTACGGCAGGTTTATTTCAGTAGTGCTCGAGCTTGACAGCTCTATCTTGGCCTTCTCGGCAGCTTCCTTCAGACGCTGCATTGCCATCGGATCCTTAGAAAGGTCTATGCCTTCATCGGCCTTGAAGCCGTTTACGAGCCAGTCGATGATTACCTGGTCGAAGTCGTCGCCGCCGAGGTGGGTGTCACCGTTGGTGGAGAGCACCTCGAACACGCCGCCGCCGAACTCAAGTATTGATATATCGAACGTACCGCCGCCAAGGTCGAACACGGCAATCTTCATGTCCTTGTTGGCCTTGTCAACGCCGTAGGCCAGCGCGGCGGCCGTAGGCTCGTTGACGATACGGCGCACGTTGAGGCCGGCTATCTGTCCGGCTTCCTTCGTAGCCTGGCGTTGCGAGTCAGAGAAGTATGCCGGCACGGTGATGACAGCGTCCGTCACTTCCTGGCCGAGATAGTCTTCGGCGGTCTTCTTCATCTTCTGGAGCACCATGGCCGATATTTCCTGCGGAGTGTACTTGCGTCCGTCTATGTCAACACGGGGGTATCCGCCTTCGTTCACAACCGAGAACGGCACGCGCTCGGCCTCTTTCTGGCTCTGTGCGTAAGTCTCGCCCATGAAACGCTTGATTGAGTAGACGGTGTTTTTAGGGTTGGTGATGGCCTGTCGCTTGGCCGGGTCGCCGATTTTGCGCTCACCGTCTTTCACGAAACCAACCACAGAAGGCGTTGTGCGCTTGCCCTCGCTGTTGGCTATTACAACCGGTTCGTTGCCCTCGAAAACGGCAACGCATGAGTTTGTCGTACCTAAGTCGATACCAATGATCTTTCCCATAATTCTTATCTTTTTTGTTATTTTTTACGTTTTTACGGTGGTGTTGCCTTTCAGGTCTTGGTTTCAAGGCTTTAAGGACAAACCTTTCAGCCTTGTAACCTTTTACCTTTGCAACTACACTTAAAGTCATTTCTCATTCAACAAAACGTGTGCCAATGGCAGATGTATGCCATGATACGTGCCATTTTGGCGCATGCTGTGGCAGTGCCGCAGCTGTTTCACGCCGGCGTTTGTCACATGTGTTTTTGCAATTGGCCATGAATCGCGCGCCAAAAGGCCATGAATCACACGCTAAAAGGCCGTCTTTTGCAAGGTAAAAGACGGCTTTTTGCAAGGTGTTGTGTATCAATGGTTTATGCAAAGTGTGCCGGCGTGCCCTGCCTATGGGTGCCGGCAGGCACGTAAAAGCCCCACAAGGCGTTTTTGGATTGCAACGCCTTATGGGGCTTCAGCTGTTGTCTGCAACTGCGTTTACTATGTCATTTAACCTCTTCCAGGTAAAGCACGCGGCTGGCATAGTCGTTCTGCTTGTTGCCGTCCACGTTGTGCGTGTATGGTATTTCCAGTCCGTTCTCCATCAGGAAAGCGCCTGTGAACGCCTTGCCTTCAAACCTCAGCGGACTGTTGTCTATGCGGTTTATCTCGTGCACGCGGTAAGTCTTAGCCGGGTTGAGGCCTGCCATCTTGACGCGCGGCAGGTGCTGGTTTACGAATGTCTCGGTCTTCCACCAGTAGAACACGGCCTTGTCTTTGGCCTCGGACACGTACATGAGCGACGCCAGGCCGAGCTTGTCGTACGGGGAGACGAGCCTGTAGATGTCGCCGAACTGCACGACGGGCCTTATCTGCTTGTATTCTGCAATGGCCTTTCTGCACATGTCTTTTTCCTCTTCGGTCATGTTCTTGGGCTGTATCTCCATGCCGAGCCGGCCGCTCATGGCCACGTCGATGCGGTATTTCAGCGAAACGCTGCGGTGAGTCTGGTGGTTGGGCGCCGCGCTGATGTGAGACGCCATTGCTATTGCCGGGAAGAAGTAAGACGTTCCCCACTGCATGTACACGCGTTGCAGCGCGTCGGTGTTGTCGCTTACCCAGAACTCGTCGAAGTAGGGCAGCACTCCCCAGTTCGCCCTGCCGCCTCCACTGGCGCAGGCCTGTATCACGAGGTCGGGATATTTTGCCCTTATGCGTTGACATGTGCTCTCCAAGCCGCGGTGGAAGTTTATGTAAAGGTGGCTCTGGTTGTCTTTTGTGAGGTATGTCGTGCCGGGACTCTGCACGCTCATGTTGGCGTCCCATTTGATATAAGCTATCTCGGGATATTTCGTCATGAGGTCGTCCACCACGCCGAATACGAAGTCCTGCACCTCAGGGTTGCCCATGTCGAGCACCAGCTGTGTGCCTCCGCGTCCGGTTGAAAGCTCGCGTTTTGGCGCGTTCACTATCCATTCGGGGTGCTTCTCGTACAGTTCGCTTTTTGTGTTGGTCATCTCCGGCTCTATCCATATGCCGAATTTAACGCCGTTTTTCTTGGCTTCGCTGAGCAGCCCCTCTATGCCCTTGGGCAGCTTGTCCGTGTCAACCGTCCAGTCGCCCAGGGCTGCGTTGTCCTGGCTGCGCTTGTATTTGGAGCCGAACCAGCCGTCGTCCATCACGAAAAAGCTCGCCTCCCATCGATGCGATGTCATGCATCATCTGGGCCATGCCTTCCTGGTTTACGTCCAGATATACGCCTTCCCAGCTGTTTAGCAGTATCATGCGCTCCTGGTTTCCGTGCATCAGGCGGTACTCGCGGCCCCATTTGTGGAAGTTCCGGCTTGCCCCGCTGAGTCCCTCTTGGCTGTAAGTTATGGCCAGTGCGGGCGTTGCGAACACTTCGCCTTTCTTCAGGTTGTAGGCCGAGTTTTCCTCATTCATCCCGGCGAAGAAGTGGTGGTAGTCGCTCTCGTCGGTGTCGATGCGCAGCTTGTAGTTGCCGCTGTAGCACAGGGCGGCTCCTATCACGGCTCCCGTATTCTCCGCGGGGCGGCCGTCGAGGCTGAACATCACTTCGGCGTGGGCCGTGTGCGAGTTGCGCACTCCGTCCTTGTTCTTGATTACTTTCATGCCCGGCTTCAGCGGTTCTTGCGCCACTTGGCCTTCGTTGCCCCACGCGCCGTAGAGCGACGAGAGCCATACCGTGCCGCGGCGGATGGACAGATGGCCTGAGGCGAACTGGTTTAGCGTGACCGTTCCTTTCTCTTCGTGGCTTATCTCGGTCCAGGTCTCTATCACGTCGGCGTCGCTGTAGGTCTTATAATGTATATTGACGTATAGCGGATAGGCCTTGTCTTTCATTCTTACAGTGGTAACTGTGGCTTTGCCTTCCGTCTTTTTGTCGATTCCGGTCACTTCCATCTGCAGCGACAGGTTGCCGTCAGAATGCCTGACAGCCAGTGCGGTCTCGCCCATGCAGGTGGTTCCGAACACGGGGTAGGCAGTGTTTTGCGCTCCGCCTGCGTCCGCGATGTTGGCCATGTCGGCGGCGGTAAGGCGGTCGCCGTAATAAAGTTGTTTAAGTTCTTGCCCCTTGGTGGCGTCTAAAACCAGCGAGGTGTGCGGCGTGGCGATGTCTATCGTCTCGGCCGTTGCACCGCCGCATAGCGCCAGTGCGCCTGCGAGCATGCAAAGATTTTTCATGATGTTCATTTTTATAGTATAGTTTCCAGATTATTTTTCTGTCTGCAAAGATAGTGAATAATGGTTGAAACGCTTGGCATTATTTGGTCAGAAAATACAACAAAAAGATAAAATGCCAGTAAAAATGAGGAAAAACGTGGGTGTGGATGGTTGCGCGATACCGTTTCGCGCGTCAGGCATGGGGTAAAGGAAAAAGGCTGCGCCGTAGCGACAATGCCACGGCGCAGCCTTTTTATGATGATATTCTGTCTGTTTCTTTTTAAGGAATGTACGGGGACTTACATTGCGTAAGGTATTCCGTACATCATCATTGCGCTTGACTCGTAGTTCTTCTTGATAGCGTTGAACAATCTTTTTACCTTTTTCATAATACCTTAAATTTAAATTGTTATCCTTTGTTCCCGCCGCTCTCTTTCCGCGGCTCTTCATCTTTCGTGATGCAAAGATACTGCCATTTGGCCAAATACGTTCAACAGACGGATGAAAAGTTGCGTTATGCCCGTGCTTTTTTGACTTGCGTCAATAGGCCATGTCATGTCTGCCATATTGTCATTAGTCTGCCGTGTCAGCACGGCCGCTGCAATGCCATGCTGACGGCCGTTTTCCAATTTGTGCTCTTTTGCCTTGCAAAAGGCCGTCTTTTAGGCTGCGATTTGCGGCCTTTTGCAAGGCGGTTTGCCGCAAATTGCAGACAGGGTCGTTTGGGGTGACGCGCAAGCGGACGGCATGCCGCTTTCTTTTTCAATGGAAATGCCTTTGTGTATGGGACTCTGCGATTGTGTGATGAAAATAAAAATCCGTTTCTTCCGCTTTTATTTTGCATTGCGCTCAACTTGTATTATCTTTGGGGCGTGATAGCGGTCGGGTGGTCGTGAAGGTTGTGCGGAGCGCGGCTTTGCGGCCATTTGGCAACCGCCGCGGCATTTATATTAATGTAAAAGGCAAAGCGTATGAATATAGGAGACAAGGTTGCCGGGCTGTTAGGACGCGATGAGAACGGCAATGAGATAAGGTTTGAAGACTTCAAGGGCAAGAAGCTGGTGTTGTATTTTTATCCTAAGGACCTGACTTCAGGATGCACCGCCGAGGCTTGCAGCCTGCGTGACAACTATCAGGAACTGCAGTCACGTGGATATGAGGTGGTTGGCGTGAGCGTCGACGATGCCGGCAAGCATCAGCGTTTCATAGCCAAGAACTCGCTTCCTTTCCACCTGATAGCCGACACGGAGAAGACTCTCGTAGGGCAGTTCGGCGTATGGGGAGAGAAGAAAATGTACGGACGCACTTATATGGGCACCATGCGCACCACCTTCATAATCGGCGAAGACGGTGTCATAGAGCGCGTCATCACACCTAAGGAGGTGAAGGTGAAAGAGCATGCGCGGCAGATTCTCGGCGGCGAGTGACAACGCCGGCCATGACGCGGCCACATGCGTGAAAAGTGTAAAAGCATAAAATCCATAAGGAACGATACTATGATAAACAGACAGTTATTACATCCTGAAAGCATTGTCGTCGTCGGTGGCTCCAACAACGTGCACAAGCCGGGCGGCGCCTTGGTGTGCAACCTGATAAGCGGAGGCTACAAGGGCACGTTGAGGATTGTCAACCCGAAGGAGGACGAAGTGCAGGGCGTCAAGGTGTTCCATGATGTGCATGAGCTGCCGCCGACCGACTTGGCCGTGCTTGTGATACCTGCGCCGATGTGTCCTGACACCGTTGAAGTGCTGGCAGGTGAGAAAGGCGTAAAGGCTTTCATAATAATCTCGGCCGGGTTCGGCGAGGAGACAAAGGCCGGAGCCGAGCTGGAGCAACGCATTGTGGACTCTTGCGAGAAGCATGGAGCCGCCCTAATCGGCCCCAACTGCATCGGACTGATGAACTCTTGGCACCACAGCGTGTTCACAAAGCCGATACCTACACTTCATGAAAAGGGTGTCGACTTCATCAGCGGGTCGGGCGCCACGGCGGTGTTCATCCTCGAGTCTGCCGTAATCAAGGGCCTGCCGTTCAACTCGGTGTGGAGTGTGGGCAACAGCCGGCAGATAGGAATCGAGGATGTTCTGCAGTATATGGACGAGAATTTCGACCCGGAGCGCGACTCACTGATAAAGCTTCTGTACATCGAAAACATCAACGACCCCGACAAGCTGTTGCTTCATGCCGGTTCGCTGATACGCAAGGGCTGCCGCATAGCCGCAATCAAGGCCGGAAGCAGCGAGAGCGGAAGCCGTGCCGCGTCGTCGCATACAGGCGCGATAGCCAGCAGCGACTCCGCCGTAGAGGCCTTGTTCAGGAAAGCCGGCATAGTGCGCTGCTTCTCGAGAGAGGAGCTTACCACCGTCGGCTGCATTTTCACGCTGCCCCGTCTCACAGGGCGCAACTTCGCCATCGTCACCCATGCCGGCGGCCCGGGCGTAATGCTGACCGACGCTTTGTCGAAAGGCGGGCTCAACGTGCCCAAGATTGAAGGTGCTGTAGCCGACGAGCTGAAGGGCAAGCTGTTCCCCGGGTCGTCGGTCTCTAACCCCATAGACATACTTGCTACGGGCACGCCTGAGCATCTCGGGCTTGCAATCGACTATTGCGAGCACAAGTTTGAGGGGATTGACGCAATCTTCGTAATCTTCGGAACGCCGGGACTGGTGCAGCTTTATGAGGCTTACGACGTGCTGCATAAGAAGATCCTGGAGTGCAAGAAGCCAATCTTCCCGATACTTCCGTGCCTTAATACAGCCGGTCCCGAGGTGGCCGAATTCCTCAAGAAAGGACATGTCAACTTCAGTGACGAGGTTACTTTGGCCACGGCTCTTACCCAAGTGATGAAGACTCCGAGTCCCGCAGGCGGAGGAGTTGAGCTTACAGGTGTAGACGTTCCGCGCATCCGCGACATAATAAGCGGCATAGACGCTGACGGATACATCTCTCCGCAGGACGTACACGACCTTCTGGCATGCGCCGGAATACCTATGGTGCCTGAAAAAGTGAGCGCCGACAAGGCTGAGCTGACAGTCTTTGCCGAAGAAGTAGGCTATCCGGTAGTGGCCAAGGTGGTGGGTCCGGTGCATAAAAGCGATGTCGGCGGAGTGGCGTTGAACATCCGCACGCCGCAGCATCTGGAACTGGAGTTCGACCGGATGATGCGGATTGACGGCGCTACAGGCGTCATGGTACAGAAGATGCTGAAGGGACGCGAGCTTTTCATCGGCGCCAAATATGAGCCAAGGTTTGGGCACATAGTGCTGTGCGGCCTTGGAGGAATATTCGTCGAAGTGCTGAAAGACGTGTCGAGCGGCCTTGCTCCGCTGTCGTTTGCCGAGGCAACGTCGATGATTCACTCCCTGCGTGCGTATAAGATAATAAAAGGTACGCGTGGCCAGAAGGGCGTCAACGAGAAGAAATACGCCGAGATAATAGTGCGCCTGTCGACACTCTTGCGCTTCGCCACCGAAATCAAGGAGATGGACATCAACCCCTTGCTGGCCGACGAGAACGATATCGTAGCCGTAGACGCAAGGATAAGAATAGAGAAAAGATGAAGATACTTGTCATAGAAGACAATGCCGACCTGCGCGAAATCATCGTGCGCTCGCTTGAAAAGGAACGTTATGTTGTAGAGACGGCAGCAGATTATTCGTCGGCGCGTACCAAGGTGTTCGTTTATGAGTATGACTGTGTGCTGCTGGACATCATGCTTCCTGACGGTAACGGGCTTGACCTGCTGCGTGAACTGGCGGCGCGCGGCAAGCGTGGAAACGTAATAATAATATCGGCGAAAGACTCCATTGACGACAAGGTGAACGGACTTGAGCTTGGCGCGGACGACTATCTGGCCAAGCCTTTCCACCTGGCGGAGCTTCATGCAAGGATACGCAGCGTGCTGAGGCGCAATTCCCAAGGCGGAGCCGACACGATAACGATAGGCAACGTGGCTGTTCATACAGACTCGTTCACGGTTGAAGTGGACGGTAAAGACCTCGGGTTGGGCCGCAAGGAGTATGACATACTGCATTATCTGGTCAACCGCAAGGGACGCCTGATAGACAAGCAGACGCTGGCCGAGGCCGTGTGGGGCGACAACATTGACCAGGCTGACAACTTCGATTTTGTCTATGCCCAGATGAAAAACTTGCGCAAGCGGCTCAAGGCGGCAGGGGCAGGCATAGAGATCAAGACCATTTACGGCTTTGGTTATAAGCTGATTGAAGCGTGAACAGCCTGCCGGTTATGCGTTGTCTCTTGTCAACAAAAACACCAATCGAATGAAACTGCAAAACGTCATAACCTTCCGCTTGTCGGTGTTGAAGGCTGTCAGCATAGCCTTGTGGGCCGTATGCTTTTATTTCGCGATAATAAAAGAAATCAACAACGCCACCGACGAGGCGCTCACCGACTATGCCGAGACGCTCATTACCGACTATCTTTCTGGCGGACTTGCGCCCGGTAGGGCGTCCGTGCATGGCGACCGCTATTATATCCGCAGCGTTTCCGCCGACTATGCGGAAGGCATGCGCCATATAAGGTATAAGGACACGGAGATGCTGTTCAGGCAAAGCGGCAGGTATGAGCAGGCCCGCACTGTGACGTACATATTCCAGACTGACGACGGACAGTGGCGCGAGCTTGTGGCGTTTACCACAACCATAGACAAGGACGACCTTAAGCGTGCCATCCTTTATTGGCTCATCGCTCTTTACTTGGTGCTGTTGCTTGGCATAACGGCGGTCAACTTGTGGACCGTGCGTCACAGCATGAAACCGCTGAAAGCGCTTCTGGACTGGTTTGACGTTTACCAGTTAGGACGTAAAGGCAAACCGTTGGACTTAAAGACCAATGTTACCGAGTTCAGGAAACTCAACGATGCGGTGGCGAGGAGCGTGGAACGCAACGAGCGGCAGTATGAGCAACAGAAGATGTTTATCGCCAACGCGTCCCACGAGATGCAGACTCCGCTTGCCGTATGCACCAACCGCCTTGAGATGCTTCTTGACGAAGATAACCTTACAGAAACCCAGATGGCTGACATAATAAAGACTTTGCGCACGTTGAAAAGCCTTTCGGCCACCAACCGCTCGCTGTTGCTGCTTTGCAAGATAGACAACCGTCAGTTTGCGGAAAGCGTGACCGTAAACCTTAAAACGGCAACGGAGAAGGCATTGCCTGACCTTGCGGCAGTTTATTCTTATAAGCGGATATCGGTTGACACGTGCTTCGACGGCTCCGTGACGGTGGACATGGACGAGTCGCTTGCAGGCATACTGATATCCAATTTGCTTAAGAACGCTTTTGTGCATAACGTCGAAGGCGGAAGGATAAGGGTGGATGCCGGCGGCGGACGCTATGTGGTTGCCAACACAGGTGCGCCAGAGCCGCTTGATGAGAACAAGATTTTCGAGCGCTTTTACCATTCGTCAAGCAATGCTTCGTCTACGGGACTCGGGTTGGCGTTGGTTAAAGCCATCTGCAGCCAGTACGGATTTGGCATAAATTACGCTTTTGCCGACGGCATGCACACGTTTACCGTGACTTTTTAACGGCATGCATGGCACTGATTCCTGAAATAAAGTTAAAATCAGACCGCGCCGTTACTTTTCAGATTCTTTTCAGAAACGTTCATAATCTTTGCAACAGGAAAACCGGAAATGCCGGCATCCAGACAATGAAACAGAATTTATGAACCCTAAAAAACGCAAGATTATGAAACGCATCATCCAAACAGCAGTAGTGGCATTAGTGTGCATCGTGGCTTTCTCGGCAACCGCAATGGCCGACAACGACAAGCCGATAAGCGTGAGCCAGCTTCCCGTAGCGGCCCAGCAGATGATAAAGAAGCACTTCAGCGCAAAGAAGGTGGCTCTGGCGAAGGTGGAGTCGGGCCTGTTCGAGAAGAGCTATGACGTAGTGTTCAACAACGGAGAGAAGCTTGAGTTTGACCGTCGTGGCAACTGGACCGAGATAGACTGCAAGATGTCCTCGGTGCCGTCGGCTCTCGTTCCGGCGAAAATCAGAAGCTACGTGAAGGCTACTTATCCTGGAACGAAGATTCTCAAGTTGGAGAAAGACGACAACCGGTATGAGGTGAAGTTGTCAAACCGTCTTGAAGTGACGTTCAACAAGAACTTCCAAGTGGTAGACATTGACGACTGACAAAGGCCGCCCCTTGCCGCCTCATCGGCGGAAGGGGGCGCTTGCAGCCGTTTCCTTATTAACCATACGACAGCCGTTCGCCTCGCATGCTGGGCTATGAAAGGCTTTCAACACCATAATGACAATGAAAACCATAATAATATCACTGTTCGCCGTGCTGTCCATGCTTGTGCCTTCCGCGGCTTCAGCCAACACTGGCGGTGAAAAGGCAATCTCGTCCGACCGTCTGCCGAAGGCCGCCTTGCAGACAATAAAGACCCATCTGCCCGGCCGTAAGGTTGCCATTGCCAAGGTGAAGACCGAGTTGTTCAGCAAGGAATACACCGTGATATTCACCAACGGCGAGAAGATAGAGTTCGACGGGCGCGGGCGTTGGACCGAGGTGAAGTGTAAGCGGTCGGCCGTGCCGGCCTCGCTCGTGCCCCAGCCGATAGGCCGGTACATCCGCGAGAACTATCCGGACTGCCGCATTCTCGAGATAGAACGTGACGATGACGAGTATGAAGTGAAGCTGTCCAACTATGTGGAAGTGACATTCGACACTGACTACAACGTCACAGATGTGGACTGAAAACATGTGTTGGTTGCATTAGATAAGTATGACTTGAACGAATGATTTGACATGACTGTAACGCATTGACAGTCAGTGCGTTTGCGAAAGGCCGTCTTTTGGAAGCTAAAAGACGGCCTTTTAGCGTGCGAAAGACGGCCTTTCGCATCGCGTTTTGCCGCCTTTTGGGGATCATCCGCAGTTTTGGTGCATGTCTGGCAAGAGTCTCAAACATTTGCATCCTACTGCAATCCAGGCTGTCGGTAACCGTCATGCCGCACCTTGATGCGGCATCCAGTGCATGCCGCTTACACCATTTAAAGACCTTGGGTGTTTTCTGGATTCCGCGTCGGAGCGCGGAATGACAATTACCGAGAGCCCCACTTATAGTTGGCTGCATATGCATGCCAGTTTTACATGTCATACACCAGAACTGCGGATGCCCCCTTTTGGAAAACCGTCAGTGACGCGCTTCTTCGCAATGCGGTTCCGGAGGCGGTGGCGTTTTGTGTCTTCACGTTGTTTTTTCACTCCAAGCGTATTGCTTAATGATTAAATTTAGTATCTTTGCATGCGGATAATCAGTAATGCTATGAATAAGATTTCAGACATCACCCACATTCACCTGAAACTTAAGAGGCAGGGGCTTAAAGACATGCTTTTCCTCTGCATCGGCGTGTTGATGTACTCGTTCGGATACACGGCGTTCATCCTGCCAGACCAAATCGTCATGGGCGGAGCCTCTGGTATAGCCGCCCTGCTGTTCTACGGGTTCAAGATACCGCCCGCATTGTCCATCTGGGGCATCAACATAATCATGGTAATCATTGCTTACCGCACGCTGAGCAAGCAGTTCACCGTGCGCACCATCATCGGCGTTACCATACTTTCGGCCATGATCGGGGCGCTGCAGCCCGTGTTTGAGGCGTACCCCATGGTCACGGCCGGCGAGGACAAGTTCATGCATCTGCTCATAGGAGGCGCGCTGAGCGGCGCCGGCCTCGGCGTGGTCTTTGCGCACAACGGGTCAACCGGAGGTACGGACATAATCATTGCGATGCTGAACAAGTATTTTCATATGAACTTCGGACGCGCCATTCAGCTTATCGACACATGCATCATCGCCTCGTCCTATCTTTTGTTCCACAGCATGGAGCCGATTGTCTACGGCATAGCTTTCACCCTGATTTACAGCTACGTGTGCGACTATGTGGTCAACGGCTCGCGCCAGACGATGCAGTTTATCATCATTTCGAAGAAATACGAGCAGATTGCCGACATGATAAACCATAAGATTCACCGCGGAGTAACGGTAATACCGGGCAAAGGCTGGTACTCAAAGCATGACGTAGACATACTCATTGTGCTTGCACGCAAGTATGAGTCACACGGAATCTTGGCCACAATCAAGATTATTGACCCTGAGGCGATAGTGTCGCAGACGTTCTGCCACGGAGTCTTCGGAGAAGGCTTTGACAAGCTGAACGTGAGAAACTGATGTTTCAAGAAGTTAAAGGAGTTGGGGAAGTTGGCTGGTGTTAACTTCCCCAACTCCTTTAACTTCTTGAAAAAAGATTAAATCGTTTTGCCGTTTTTGGTTATTTGCCTACCTTTGTAGAACGGTATGCGCGTATCTGTTCGTAGCCGTGCGCATGCCGGACGCATCTCAAAAGACTTGGCAACATGAAAAAAAATGTATTCTTTTTACTTGCAGCCTTGCTGCTTATACCTGTTACGATGATGGCCGACGGATATGAACAACTGTGGAAAAAGGTGGAGGAAGCGGCAAAGAAAGACTTGCCGCGGACGCAAATAGAACATCTGCAAGCCATATCGGCCAAGGCCGAAAACGAGAAAAACTACGGCCAGATGCTCAAGGCCGGGTGGCAGGAGATGTACACATGGGGTAAAATCTCGCAGGATTCGCTCGCTCCGCAGATGAAGCGGCTGGAGCGGAAAGCCGCCGCCTTCGAGCAGACCGACCCGGCACTGGCTGCCGTATGCTATGCCGCGCTCGGCAAGACGTGCACACAAAGATGGATGCGCGGCACAGAGATGGATACTCTCGCGCGTACATATTATGATAAGGCGATGGCCGATCCGGCCATGCTTGCTGCCAAGAAGGCCGGCGACTATAGCCCGTTCGCCGTGGAAGGCCGCGACGCCGCCCTCTTCGGCGGCGACCTGCTGAGCCTCGTCGGCTACACCGCCGGGGCGTACAAGGCCATGCACGACTATTACGTTACAACCCCTAACCGCACCGCCGTGCTGCTTACCGCCCTTGACATGGTGAAGCAACAGGCCCGTGAAAGCGGCGACTCATACATGCGTCGGCAGGAAGGCTCGCGCTACGCGGCCTCGCTCGATTCGCTCATTCGTCTCTACGGCGACCTTGACGCGTGCGCGGAGGTAGCCATGGAGAAGTATGTCTTTTATGAAGGTTGCCAGGATGTGACGGTGGAACAGTGCGTCAACTTCATCAACGAGAGCCTCGCCCGCTGGGGCGAATGGCCGCGCATGGACAGGCTGCGCAACGCCATGAAGCTGCTGACAAACCCCATGTTCCGCGCCACTTTGGAGCGTAACGTGGTGTTGCCGTCAAAGCCTTTCACCGTGAAACTTGACGTGCGCAACATCAACAGGCTCGCCCTTGTCCTGACAAGGCTCAACACCGACGGCAGCGAAAAGCGCACGCCGCAGAACAGCAAAGACCTGAAAGCCTTGAAGGCGTTGGCCGTAAGCGGTACTGAAAAGGCCATTACGCGCAACTATACGGCGCATGAGGCTTATGAAAACGTAAAGGATTCCATAGTGGTTGACGGCCTGCCCGTAGGCGTTTACCTGCTCAAAGTGCTGGCGGACAACAAGAACTTGAAAGCCGACTACCGCCTGCTATACGTCACCGACATGTACATAGCCCACCAAAAACTGCCCGGCAACAAACTGCGCGTGGCCGCATTGAGCGGCACCACGGGGCAGCCCGTACCCGGAGCGAAGCTTTACATCGGCAAGTATAACGGCAAGGAGCGCATCGTAACGTGCGACAGTGACGGCGAGGCGGTGCTTGACTATGTTGACATGAACAACGAGCGCATACGCGCATGCACCGATACGGACAACGCCATGCCGCCCATGAGCGCGTACAACAACTTCCATAAGTATGACGTTGACCACGACCGCACAGAGGCTTCGCTCTTTGCCGACCGTAAGATATACCGCCCCGGGCAGACCGTCCACGTGGCGGCGATAGTCTGCAAGGTGGAAGGACTGACGAAGAAGGCCGTCAGTGGGAAGCAGATAAAGCTGACTTTGCGCGACGCAAACTACAAAGTGGTGGACGAAAAGACCGTCGTCACCACCGACGCTTATGGCACTGCATCTACTGACTTCATGCTGCCGCAAGGCGGACTTACGGGCAGCTTCACCGTCCGTACTGACACCGAGCTGGGCGGTGTTGTGTCGTTCCGCGTGGAGGAATACAAGCGTCCTACGTTCGAGGTTGAGTTCGACAAGGTGAATGAGGAGTACGCCGACGGCGACACGCTGACAGTCACCGGCCGTGCAAAGGCCTATTCGGGCGTGGCCGTGCAGGGCGCGAAAGTGAAGTACACCGTGCGCCGCAAGCAGGCTCTGTGGTGGCGTTTCAACTACGTGGGAATATACCTTAACGAGGCCGACAACACTGTATTGGCCGAAGGAGAGGCTGTTACCGACGGCAACGGAGAGTTCAAGATAAAGATGCCAATGCTGTTGCCTGTATGGGAAGAAGGCTGCGGTGTCACTCTTGACGTGTACAAGCGCATGGCTCGTTTCTACAACATCATAGCCGAGGCTGACGTTACCGATGTTGCCGGTGAGAGCCACGAGGGGCAGCTGTCGTTGCCTCTTGGCAGCAAGTCGACGGCCTTTGGCTGCGACGTTCCCGAACAGACGCTGCGTGACAGCCTGAAGACTGTTACCTTCACGCTGCGCAACTCCGCCGGAAACGACATCCCCGGCGACGTGACTTACACTGTAAGCGGCGTTGACGGAACGTTTACAGCCAAGGCGAACACCGCCACCGACATCACGTGGAACACCGCGGTGCAGCTCAAGTCGGGCAAACATACGCTCACGGCTATATGCGGCAACGACACCATACGCCGCGACTTCACCGTGTTCAGCTATGAAGATACCGTGCCGTGCGTCGAGACTCCCGATTGGTTCTATATCTCCAGCGACGAGTTTCCGCGTGACGGAAGTCCCGTTTACATGCAGTTCGGCTCGTCGGATGCCGACGTTCACGTGCTCTACACCGTCATTTCTGGCAACAAACTGCTTAAAAGCGGCACGTTGGAGCTTGACGGCGAGGTGGCAACACGCAAGCTGACGTACAAGGAAGAGTATGGTGACGGCCTGCGAATAAACTTGATTTGGGTGAAGGACGGCGAGGCTTACAGTCACAATGTGGGCATACGCAGGCCGCTGCCCGACAAGCGTCTCATCGTGAAGTGGGGCACTTTCCGCGACCGCTTGACGCCGGGACTGCAGGAAGAGTGGACGCTCAACATAACGAAACCTGACGGAACGCCGGCCGATGCACAGCTTCTCGCCACGATGTACGACTATTCTCTCGACCAGTTGGCACCATTCTCATGGTCGTTCCCGTCGTATATGTCAGTTCTGTTGCCTTACGCTTCTTGGTCAGTTCCCAGTTATTACAGCATTGTTCTCTACAGAAGCATGGATCTGAAGCTGGCCAACGTGCCTTCGCTCGACTTCGGTTATCTCGCCATTACACCCGGAATCAACATCACAAATGGCAACATGCTTGTCGCCGTTGAAGAGGTTTCCACTGGTTCAACGAGGGGTCTAATGATTAGGGGTGCTGTAAAAGGCGCAATGGTAAGAAGTTCAGCACCTGTCATGAGTAAACATTCAGCTACGGAAAGCAAGACTACTATTGGGGCGTTCGATGTTGAATCAAGCGATGAAATGGGAGGGGAAATGTTGAAGTTGAGTGAGAATGAGGTTGTAAGCGATGACGCAGTGGATGCCGGTGTGCAGCTGCGTGAGAACTTGAACGAGACCGCTTTCTTCTATCCTGCTCTCCAAACGGACAGCACGGGCAACGTTTCGGTGAAGTTCACCCTGCCCGAAAGTGTGACGACATGGCGCTTTATGGGGCTTGCACACGACAAGGACATGAACAACGGAATGCTCTACGGCAAGGTCGTTGCCAGCAAGAAGGTGATGGTGCAGCCGAACATGCCGCGCTTTGTGCGCGTCGGCGACCAGGCGACAATCGTTGCGCGAATATCCAACACGTCAGAGAACGCCGTCAAGGGAACGGCCATAATGCAGATGGTTGACCCCGAAACGGAGAAGGTTGTGCTGGAAGTGAAGCAGAAGTTCGAGGTAAATGCCGACTCCACCTGCAGCGTATCATTCAACTACCGGCCTGATGCAAACCGTTCGTTGCTCGTCTGCCGCATCTTCGCCGAGGGCAAAGACTTCAGCGACGGGGAGCAACATTATCTGCCAATCCTGCCCGACGCGGAGCTTGTAACCAATACCGTGCCTTTCACACAGCACGAGCCGGGCGTGAAGACCATAGACCTTGAGCAGCTGTTCCCCGACGGCGGTCGCGACGAAAAAGCTCATCATAGAGTACACCAACAACCCGGCTTGGCTTACAATCCAGGCTTTACCTTATATAAACAACGCGCGCGAAGACAACGCCATAAGCCTTGCCACGGCTTATTATGCCAACAGCATAAGCGCATACATAATGCAACAGTCGCCGCGCATACGCTCCGTCTTCGAGCAATGGAAGCGCGAGGCAGGGCGGGAGAGCCTTAACAGCAGCCTTGAAAAGAATCAGGAGCTGAAGAACATTGTGCTCGACGAGACTCCGTGGGTGGCCGACGCCGACCGCGAAAGCGACCAGAAGCAGATGCTGGCAAACTATTTCGACAGTTCAACACTGGCAAACAATCTCTCGACAACGCTCGAAAAGCTGCGCAAGCTGCAGAGCGCGGAGGACGGTTCGTGGTGCTGGTGGCCGGGAATGAAGTTCGGTTCTTTTTCGGTTACGGCAACAGTGGCGGAGACGCTTGTGCGCCTTGACAAGATGACGGGCAAGCAGAAGGACACTAAGACGATGCTCGACGCCGCGATGAAGTTCCTCGGCAACAGGGTGATCGAGGAATACGAGGAAATAAGGAAGAACAAAGACCGTGGCGCTACGCCATACGTCTTCGTGAACAACGCCGTGCATTATCTGTACATCAACGCTTTGGACGGTAGACAGCTTTCGCCGAAGGAGAGCGAGGCGGCCGACTATCTGCTGGAAAGCTTGAAGAAGAATATAACACCGCATTGAACCTGTATTACAAGGCACTGATGGCTGTTGTGCTGGCGAAACGCGGTGAGATGACGCTCGCCGGAGAGTACATAAAGAGTCTGGACGAGTACACCGTGGAGACGGAAGAGATGGGACGTTACTATGACTCGCCGCGCACCGGCTACAGTTGGTTCGACTATGGCATACCCACACAGGTCGCGGCCATCGAGGCTATGAAGCTGGTCGACGCGCAAGGCTACGCCAAGAGCATAGAGGGAATGAAGCGTTGGCTGCTCATGCAGAAGCGCGTGCAGGGATGGGACACGCCAATGAACAGCGTGAACGCCGTTTACGCGTTCCTCAACGGAAACATGGCGGCACTTGAAAGCAAGACCGAAACCACGCTCGCCATCGACGGCAAAACGCTCGAAATGCCGCAGGCTACGGCCGGACTTGGCTACGTCAAAACGACTGAAAAATATGAAGGCGGTAACGCATTGACTGTCAATAAGTTGTCAAAGGGCACCTCTTGGGGTGCAATTTACGGCCAATCGCTCTGCAAAACGCCATCAATTGAAAGCCAATCTACGGCCTTTCGCATTACGAGGGAAATCATCGACGCTGACGGCAAGCCCGCAACAGCGCTGAAGGTGGGCGACCGTGTTATCGTGCGCATCACCATACAGGCCGACCGCGACTATGATTATGTGCAAATAAAAGACAAGCGCGCGGCCTGCATGGAGCCAGTGCGGCAACTTAGCGGATACCGCTCAGGATACTATTGCGCGCCGAAGGACAATGCCGCCAATTATTATTTCGACCGCATGGGCAAGGGCAAGCACGTCATAGAGACTGAATATTATATCGACCGCGCAGGCCTATACGAAACCGGCACATGCACAGCCCAATGCGCATACGCGCCTGAATATTCGGCAAGAGCCGCCTCACAGACGGTTGAAGTGAAGTAAAACAACATAAAGTAAATGATGAATAAGAAAACAATACTGGCTTTCGTGTTGGCCGCCGTGTCACTGGACATGTCGGCTCAGCGCATCTCGGCCAAGCAGGAAGTTATTGATTGCGGCAGCGTGTTGTATGAAACTCCGGTCACGGCCAAGTTTGAGCTCCGCAACAAAGGCAGCGAATTGGTTATAGACACGGTGCGTACAAGTTGCGATTGCGTGGTGGCCAAATATCCCGAAGGCACCATCGCCAAGGGTGACAACTTCACGGTGGAGGTGACGTTCGACTCCCGTCAGCTGGGACATTTCTACAAGGAAGCCGCCATTTACAGCAACGCGTCAGACAAGCCGTTCTATCTCACGATGAAAGGAGTTGTGGTCGACCATCTTGCCGACTATTCCGGCGTGTACGACTATACGCTGGGCAGCGTGCGCACGGACAAGAACAACATAGAGTTTGATGACGTAAACCTCGGCGAAACACCAGTCGAGAAGATTCATATCGTCAACAGCGGCAGTGAGAGTGTCACTCCGGTGGTGATGCACTTGCCTAATTATCTTACCGCGTCAGTTTCGCCCACTACCATCGCTCCAGGACATACCGGTGTTGCAACGATAACACTTAACTCTGCGAAGCTGCGCAGCTACGGACTTACCCAGTCGTCGGTTTACCTCGGAATGTTCCCGGGCGACAAGGTGAGCGATGACAAGGAGATATCCGTTTCGGCCGTGCTCCTGCCTGAATTCAGGAACATGTCTGAGACGCAGAGGCGCAACGCGCCGGTCATGAAAATGTCGGCAGAGACTCTTGAACTTGGCTCTTTTGATGACAAGGACGAAAAGAGTGGCACAATAATGATTGAGAACCAGGGGCGCAGCAGGCTCGTTATCAGTTCGATGCAGATGTTTACGACAGGTCTGAAGGTGCGTCTTAACAAGTCAAGGCTTGACCCCGGCGAGTCGGCCAAGCTTAAAATCACGGCTTATAAGAAGCAACTGAAAAACGCAAGGAGCCGTCCCCGTGTGCTGATGATTACCAACGACCCGAACAAATCGAAGGTTGTGATACATGTGAATGTCAAGTAAACATGGCCGTAAAGAGGTGCTTTGTCACTTCACTTACGCCGTGAGCGATGGCAACTTAGATTCCTTTAATTACGAAACCATTATGGAACATCCTGAAAACAACAAAGAATACAAGGGCCTGACGGTAAATGCCGGAGTGGAGCAGCCGTCAATTGTCAATCCGTATTTGAAGCGTGGACGCTTCAAGAGGCATGAGATGTCGGTCGGAGACATTGTTGAAGGCATACTGAAAGGCAATGTCACGGTGCTCAGCCAGGCCGTGACGTTGATAGAAAGTGTCAACCCCGACCATTACGCCAAGGCTCAGGAGGTCATTGAGAAATGTCTGCCACACAGCGGAAAATCGCTCCGCATCGGCATAAGCGGTGTGCCAGGAGCGGGCAAGAGCACGTCGATAGACCAGTTCGGGCTGCACGTTCTTGACCGCACGGGCGGCAAACTGGCCGTCCTGGCGATAGATCCAAGCTCCGAACGGTCCAAGGGAAGCATCCTTGGAGACAAGACGCGCATGGAGAAGTTGTCGGTTCGCCAGGATGCGTTTATCCGTCCCAGTCCCACTGCCGGGTCGCTTGGCGGCGTGGCGCGGAAGACCCGTGAGACGATAATCTTGTGTGAGGCGGCCGGTTACGACAAGATGTTTGTCGAGACTGTAGGCGTGGGACAGAGCGAAACAGCATGCCACTCAATGGTTGACTTCTTCCTGCTTATCCAGCTGGCTGGCACCGGTGACGAGCTGCAAGGCATCAAGCGCGGCATCATGGAGATATCAGACGGCATCGTGATAAACAAGTGTGACGGCGAGAACGTGGAGAAGTGCCGCCTGGCCGCACGCAATTTCCGCAACGCGTTGCACTTTTTCCCTGCGCCGGAGAGCGGCTGGCAGCCCAAGGTGTTGTGCTACAGCGGCTTTTATGGCACAGGAGTCAAGGAGATATGGGACATGGTTTACGAGTATTTTGACTTCGTGAAAGGCAACGGCTACTTTTTCAGAAGGCGTAACGAGCAGAGCAAATACTGGATGTATGAGACAATCAACGAGCACCTGCGTGACCATTTCTACAATGATCCGGCCATACAACAGCGTCTGAAAGATGCCGAATTTTCAGTCCTGGAAGGCCGGCGTACCAGTTTTGCTGCGGCAAGCGGGCTTCTGGATGAGTATTTCAAGAACATGAATTCATAGCGTTTTGATATGCCATGGAAGTTGAAGCAAGACTTGAATAATGTTTGTTTGGCTGCAATATTGCAGCCGGTGGCTTTGGCTTTCATGGCTTCTTTCGTTTCTTTAAATTCCAAAGGGTAATGCAGATAGAGATAGACAGCGGCAGCGGCTTTTGCTTTGGAGTGACCACGGCGATACGAAAGGCCGAGGAAGAACTGTCCGCGGGGAAGACGCTTTACTGCCTCGGCGACATAGTTCACAATGGGATGGAGTGTGAGAGGCTGCGCCGCATGGGGCTTGTCACCATCAACCATGATGAGATGGAGCGGCTGCATGATGTGAAGGTGCTGCTCCGCGCCCACGGCGAACCGCCCGAAACGTATGCCTTGGCGCGGCGTAACAACATTGAGATTATCGATGCCACGTGCCCGGTTGTGCTGCAGTTGCAGCGCAGGATTAAGCGCAGGTATGACGAAAACAGGGATGCCCAGATTGTAATTTTCGGCAAGCCGGGGCATGCCGAGGTGCTCGGCCTGGTGGGGCAGACGGCCGGCAAGGCCGTGGTTGTGGCCGACCTTGACGGCGTGAAGCGGCTTGACTTCACGCGCGACATATATCTATACTCGCAAACAACCAAGTCTCTTGACGAGTTTCACCGCATAATAGACTATATCCAGGCGCATATTGCTCCGGGTGCGACGTTCCGCAGCTTTGACACCATTTGCCGCCAGGTGGCCAACCGCATGCCGGCCATCAGTGCCTTCGCCATGCGCCACGACCTTATTCTGTTCGTATGCGGGCGCAAGAGCAGCAACGGGCGCGTGCTGTTCGACGAATGTCGCAGTGTGAACGGCAACAGCCATCTGATAGAAGGGCCTGAGGAGATCGACTCCGAATGGCTCGCCGGGGTTGAGACCGTGGGCATCTGTGGAGCCACGAGCACGCCCAAATGGCTCATGGAGCAGTGCCGCGACTGGATAATCGGTAAGGTGAGAGAGTGAGGCCCTCATTCTCTCACTTTCTTAACGTTTCCCTTACAATATGCTTTATCGCGGCTATCGGGTGGTATATCAGCATGCGCGGCCCTGAGAAGCGCATTATTTCTCTCATCTTTGCGCGCATGTCCTTGCGGTAGCAGTGCACGGTGCAGAGCCTGCATGTTGGCTTGCTGTCGCCGAAGCGGCATCTTGACAGGCGCTCGTCGGCATACTCCGCCATGGCCTTGCATTCGTCGCAAAGCCGCTTGTTTCCCTCTTTCCGTCTGCAATACAGGCGTATCATGAGTCTTACCGTGCGGCGTTCGTCGTCGATTCTTGACATTGTTCCAGGTTGCTTTTGGGCTTGTTTGTCTTTATTTTGGATTTTGTGGCGTTTGCATTTGCCGTTGCAAATGTAGTGAATAATGGTGTCTTTACGGCACGTTTGGAGCATTTTGGAGCTATATTTACGCCAATGCATTGTATCGGGCGGCATCGGCCTTTCTGCGGTTTGCCGCAAATCGCACGCTGAAAGGCCGTTAATCGCACGCTGAAAGGCCGCCTTTTGGAAGCTAAAAGACGGCCTTTTGCAATGTGCCTGACTGTCAGGCGTTTGGCGTATGTCGTCAGAACACCGGCAGGACTGACAGCTGGCGTACAAGTGTCTGTGCCAGGCGCAGCTGCCCTTTGTCGCTGGGATGTAGCAGGTCGGTATTCTTGTCGTGGAAGAAATGTTGCTGTGCCGTCACCATGGGGTTGATGCCGCTCAGTGAGTTAAGGTCGATTACCGGTATGCCCCACACGTTGCCTGCCTCCTTTATGGCCTCGACATAAGCGTCGAAGTATTCTCCGCACAGGTTCTGCCAGCTCTCGTCGGGCTGTATGTTTGTTTCGCCGAACGTGGCCGCGGCTCGGTGTATAGGCGTGAGCAGCACCGTCTGCTTGTCGGGGAAGAGCGTTTTCAGCTTCATCATGGCTATGTTGATGCGTCCCTTCAGCGTCGAGGCGTCTACTGAATAGGCGCGTCGCTTGCGTGTGTATGTCTTTTTTTCTCGCCGTGCACGGCGGCCGTCACGGTGTCTTCCGTCTCGTCATACCACCGCCCGATGGGCACTCCGGCGTTGAAGTCGTTGGTCCCGATGAACACTATCACGGCGTCCACGCTGCCGCCGTGTTCGCTTGCCAGCAGTTCGGCTTGCCGCGGCACGTCGTCCCACTGCCTGCCGCTCTTTCCGTAAACGTAAGGCTCTATGGCGAGCATCTGCTGCAGGTAGTGCCAGTATTTGCGCGGAATGTCGGCCTGGTTGTTCTTCGGGTCGGTCATGGAGTCGCCTATGAAGCCCACCCGTTTGCCTTGCCATGGGTGGCAGGCGGCCTGTGCCTGCGCTGCCTGGCGTGTTGTCGCAGCCTTGTGACGGCCGTCTTGTGCGGCCACGTTGGCAAAAGCCAGCACGGCCAGCAGTAATGTGATAGTCTTGCAATGCATGTCAGATTGTTTTTTAAGAGTTATGGTCGAAAAGTTCAGTTGACAGGTATCTTTCGCCCGTGTCGGGCAGTATGGTCACTATGCGCCGGCCTTTGTTCTCAGGGCGCATGGCTATTCTTATTGACGCCGCAACCGCCGCGCCCGCCGATATGCCCGCCAGCAGCCCCTCGTTGACGGCCAGCTGCCGTGCCGCCTGCATGGCCTCGTCGTCGGTCACGGTGACAATCTCGTCGACGACTGACGCGTCGTAGGTCTTCGGGACGAAGTTAGCGCCTATTCCCTGTATCTTGTGCGGCCCCGACTTGCCCGTTGAAAGCAGCGGCGACGATGCAGGCTCGACTGCCACAACGCGTGTGGCGCCGCTGTGTTCCTTGAGCCTTCGGCCCGTGCCAGACACTGTTCCGCCCGTTCCCACGCATGCCACGAAGATGTCTACCATGCCGCCAGTCTGCTCGATAATCTCCCGCCCGGTGGTCATGTAGTGGCAAAGCGGATTGGCCGGGTTGTCAAACTGCCCCAGCGTAACAGCTCCTTTGATTGACGTGCGCAGGCGTTCTGCCTCGGCTACTGCGCCCGCCATGCCTTCGGCGGCTGGCGTAAGGCGCACTTCCGCGCCGTAAGCCGCGAGCAGCTTGCGCCTTTCTATGCTCATGGTTTCGGGCATGGTGAGTATCAGCCGGTAGCCTTTCACGGCCGATACGAGCGCCAGGCCGATGCCGGTGTTGCCGCTTGTAGGCTCAATGATGGCGGCTCCGGGTGAGAGGACGCCTCTTTTCTCGGCGTCTTCAATCATCGCCCGGGCCACCCTGTCTTTGACGCTTCCGCCCGGATTGAGCATCTCTGCCTTTGCCGTTATCGGCGTTTCAAGTCCGTAAAGGCTTGACGTGCGGCTTAGCTCTATGAGCGGAGTGCCGCCTATTTGTGGTAAGACGTTGTCTGTATAATTCATAACTCACAATTCGTTGTTCGCATATTCACAGTTCGTAATCCGCAAATCCGCGATTCTTAGTTCGCAAATTAAGGGTTCGTAATTCACAATTGCCTGCCGGCATCGGTGGCTTTCATTTTCCGCTTGCCGCTTTTTCGCTTTCCATGTCGCGCCTTGACTTCGACTTGGTGACCATCCACACGCCTGCGCATACCAGTATCACGGCCGCCGCCTGGGCCGGCTTGAACACGCCGATGCCCGTCAGCACGCTGACCGTAACCGACACGACGGGCTGCACATAGTTGTAGATGCTGACCACGGTGGGCCTCAATGTGTGCTGGCCCACCATCATGAGGATGTAGCTTACGTATGTGCCGAAGAAGACGACGAAGCCTGTTTCCATCCATGTGCGTACGGAGATGGACGCGTAGTCGATGCCAGACACGTCTTGAAACGTGAACGGAAGGATGATTATCGTTGCGTAAGTGAACATCCACTTGTTCACGGTTATCACCGAGTAGCGGCGTATCAGCTTGCTGAAGAGCGACAGGTAAAGTGCGAACGACAGCTGGGCGCCGAGGCAGAGCAGGTCGCCGCGGATGTCGCCAACCTTTGAGCTTGCCGCCGTGGCGCTCGTTACGATAAGTATCACGGCGCCCGCGCAGCCCAAGGCCACGCCTCCGGCCTTCTTGCCCGTTATGGGTTCCTTCAGTATGAAGAAAGCCAGTATCATGGCAAAGATGGGCATCGAGGTTGTGACGATGCTTGCATTGATTGGCGATGTGACGCTAAGGCCCATCGTGTAGCAGCATTGGTTAGTCACGAGTCCAAGCACGGCGGCTCCTATGAGCAGCAGCAAGTCCTTGCGCGGAACGTGCTCTTTCTTGGTGAACAGCGACGTTAGCCAGAACAGCGCCGCGCCGCCCGTTACGCGGAACGTCACCATCTCTATGCCCGTAAAGCCGTGGGTCATGGCGTCTTTGCCAAGAGGAGCCATCAGACCCCAGAACGCGCATGCGAAGAACAGGCAGATGTGGGCTATGAGCGGCTGGTTTTTGCTTTTGTACAACATGGTGGTTTGTTTTTTGTGCAAAGGTAATGCAAAATTCCGGTTGGGCGAAGTAAAAGGAATATAGTTTTTCCTTTTATGGGCGCGTGTGATTTGTCCAAGCCGGGCGTAATGCGGAATAAAAGGTCGTGAGACGGCATTTTGTTTTCATTCCCGAGGCGTGGCCAGTCCGGTCCGACGGCGGTGCGCGGCCTGTCCCGCGGCCGGCCTGCAAGCATCGGGCGGCATTCCTTGTGCAGAAATGCCGCCCGGCGCTTATGTGCGAAGTAACAGGTTGGAGTTGTGCTATGGGTCAATAGTAATGCTCCTGGTAAACTTCGAAGTACATCTTGCCGTCGTCTGACGAGAATGAAATCTTGTCTTCACGGGCCAGCCAGCCCACGGCCATGGCTAGTTCGGCAGGCTCGAGGCCTGTGGAGCGCACAAGTTCGTCCCATGAAAGGCGGCGGTTTTCCAGTGTGCGCCACACTTTTCCGGCATTCTCTCCGATAACAGTCTTGTTTACTTCCATAGTTTTAATTTTTAATTAAAGTGGTTAGACGTTTAACATGTATATGATTTTCCACACCTACAAAATAACAAAATAAAATTTGAATAGCCGCTAAAAAGTGAAGAAATTTTGGCGACATTTACATTTTCATACAATGTTTTGGTTAAAAAAGGACATTTGCCGGCACGGCGGTATGCGGCAAACCGGGTTGCGAAAGGCCGTCTTTCGCACGCTGAAAGGCCGTCTTTCAGACGGTAAAAGACGGCCTTTTGGATTGTAATTAAGGACGTGTGAAAAAGTTTCTGATCGTCGCCGGCGAGTCGTCGTGGCGAGCGTTGTGTAAGCAAAACGGCGCATGGATGTTACAGTTTTCGGCGTGCCTCCATGTCGCGGCAACCGTGGCGCGCTGTCATCGTGTGAGCGAGAACTTCAGGCTGAGGCCGAAGTCCTGGGTCGTTGTGGGGTAGCTGCTCGACGAGAGCAGCGGAGTGTTGGTCTGGCGGTCGTAATAGAAGCTCATCGTGAGCAGCCGCGACAGGGTGTAGTCGGCCGAGAACGACAGCTTGAAGGCCGTGTTGCCGCTGCTGGCCGAACTGGTCATCGAGGCTATGTCGCGGCATATCGACGCCTGGCGGCGGTAAGACAGGTCGAGGCGCAGGTTGAGGTCTGTGTTGAATCCGTCTCCGCGCGATGCCGAAGCTGATGCCTGCCTGTTCTCGGCTGACGCGTTCCTGCCGCTTGGACGCGCCCGGCGGCGACGGTTGCCGCCGAATAGCTTGAAGTTGTTTATCTTGTAGCTCATGCCCACAACGAGGTCGTTGCTTACTGCTTCGTTTATCTGTACGCTGGTCATGCTGAGGCTCAGTACGCGCGTCTTGCGGTATTCCAGTTTGCAGGTAAGGTTGTTGTTGAAGGTCATGTCCACGCCTATGAGCGGCGAGAAGGCCTCGTTTATGCTCACGGTGCTTACGTTGAACATGCTGCCCGGCACGGGGGTTGCCCGTCGTAGCGTCGCTGACGAAGCCCAGGCCGTTCATGTATTCTTGGAACGTTGAGTAAGAGCTGTATGAGCCTACGGCGTAGATGCTCTTGTAAGAGTGGTTCACGTTGAAGCTCTTGAACACGTCCCTGAACCACGGCAGCTGCACCAGTCCGCTGTAGCGCATCGTCCAGTTGGGCAGCAGGCACGCCAGGGTGGGGAAGATGGAGAGCGACTTTCCGCCCATGCTCGTGTATGTGGAGAGGAAGGCCGGCACCATCACGTCCGCGCTGTACTTGCTCACGGTGCCGTTGGCCGGGTCGAAGGGTTTGCCGGCCAGTGCCGTGCCGGCAGGGTAGGTGGCGCCGGCATATTGCGCCTCGACGCGCTCTCGGAAGCCGTCGAGCGAGCGGCAGAACTTCTCGAAAGTCTTTGAGCGGTAGCCGTTGGCGGCGTCGCCCATGCCATCGAACGCGCTGCCTAGGCTTATCGTGGTCATGGTGAGCGTGCCGCTCTGCGTCGTGGGGCGGCCCTGGTACATGTACTGTATGCTCTTCGACTTTGTTTCCGTGCGGCTTGCGTTGAGGTCTATCTTCAGGTTTTTCACCGGTTCGAGCGTCATGCGCAGCTGAAAGTCCTCGGTAAGGCTGGTCGTTGCCGGCGTGGCCACGCTGTCGGCCATGAGCAGCCAGCCGCGGTCGACGGCCTTGTCGATGTAGCCGTCGTCGGCCAGGCCGAACGCGAAGCCCAGTCCCGGAGCCATTATGTCACCGCTGCGCTGGCCGAACATGTCGCCCACTTCAGGCATGAAGCCAGGCAGGTACATGCTGTACTGGTTGCGGTAAGACAGGCTCACGTTGCGCACCAGCATCAGTCCGCGCGCCACGCACTGCGCCGCCTTGTACCACTTGGTGTCTTCCAGCGGAGCCTTCGGCGTGACGGTGAGCTTCAGCGTGGTGGCCGTGTCCACCTTGTTGGTGATGCGAATGCGGTTGTCGTCCACCTTCTTGTATTTCAGGCGGAACGTCTTGCCGTCCTTGGTTTTGGCGGTCACCGTTAGCCGGCGGCTCTTCTTGCCGTGGGAAACGAGCAGCGTGGTGTCGGGCTTGAGCACTATCTCCTTCTCGAAGCTGCGCTTGTTCTTTGGCAATATCTTTTTCTCCTTTTCGCTGTCCTTGTCGTTCTTGCTTCCGTTCCTTGCCGTCCGTGCGTTTTGCCGGTTGCGGTTGCCGCGGATGTTGCGGCTCTGCCGGCGTGCCGTCTTGTTGAAGCGGTCGTTGGTCTTCTTGAGGAACGGAATGTGGTTGTACAGCCGCTCAAGGTTGAACGTCCCGTTAACGTTGAGCATTCTGTTCATCGTGACCGAATTGCCCAGCGACGTTCCGTCCTCGAGTTCCGTTCCGCGTGCCCAGTTGTAGGTGGTGTTGTAGTTGCCGTCGGCGTTCACCCAGTCGAATATCGGTATGAGGTTGAGCGGCAGCTGGTAAGACGCGGTGAACGTCTGGTTGTAGTCCAGCGGCCGGCCGAAGTCCTTTATGCTGGTCCACACGGAGTCTTTCCACGCCGAGTAGCGGTCGGGGTATAGGTCTTTGTTCACCGGCGTGTACGGTGTTTCTATCTCGGCGTTGGTCGCGCTGCTGAAGTTCATGTGCAGGTTTTTGGTCAGATCCCATCGCACGGAGAACGACCTGTTCCACAGGAACTGCTCGCTGAACGTCAGCGGAAGCATGTTTCCCTCCGTGCTTTCCATGTCGCGCTCCTGCAGTTCGTAGTAGTTGCGCGTCATTTCCGTGTCAAACGTGATGTTCTGCGGCATCCAGTTCAGGCCGAAGCGCTTTAGTATGTCAAACCATTTGCTCTTGTTCTTGATTAGCTTTTTGAACGGTTCAAAAGGCTTGTACACGGGCGTATAGCTGTAGTTCAACGCTCCGCGCCAGTTGTCTTCGCGCTCATACACGGTGGTTTCTCCGCTTGAATAGCTGTGGTTGTGGCTGTAGCTGAACGAGAAGTTGGCAGGGTCGTAAGGCATCGGGTGCCGCTTTGTCTGTATTCCTACGCGCACGTTTGAGAGCGAGAAGTTGGTGTTTGTCGTCTTCGTCACGGCTATGCGCTCCACCGAGTCGCGCTCGTGCGTGTCGCCCATGGCATCGAGCGACTCGTCAAGAAGCAGGTCGGTGTCGAGCGGATTGTATTTGGGGCGCGTCTCCTCTTTGGTTATCGAGTAATAAAGCGGAGCTGTGACTTTTGCCTTGTCTGGGAAGAAGCGGCCAAGCTCGACGTTCGCCGTGAAGCTGTAAGTCTTGTAGTCGTCCTGCGAGCGTTCGGCCACGCCGTCCTCTATGCCGCCGAATCCGTCGGTCACAATCTTGCCCGTGGCGTTCAGCGAGCCGATGTCAGACAGTTGGACGTTCAGCGCACCCTGCGCGGCCCAGCCCCCGGTGTTGTTGTATTCCTTTAGTCTCAGCTCGTTGACCCACACCTCTCCCGACTTTATTTCGCCCGAAAGGTTGCGCACTCCGATCATCATCGTCTTCACTTCGCCTAGCGAAGGGTTGCCCACAATGCTTATCTTGTTGTTGGGCTTGTCGTCGTCATAGGCCGTATAAACAGTGTTGAACGATGCGATGCCTTGCGACTTGGCCATGTTGCGGGCTTTCTTTATGTCGGTGAAAATGCTCAACGGAATGTCAAGCATGTTTTCCTCGGGCCACACGGTGCGTGCGTCCTCCAGCGAAAAGCGTCCGTATGTCCCCGGTGCGGTGAGTTTCAAGGGTATCTCGTATTCGTAGTAGTTGTTGCGGTAGTCGCTCCCCAGGCGGATGAACACAGCCAACTGGTTGTCCGCAAGGTTGGTGGTGTTCTGCTCGAAGGCGTTTGCATGCACGAACATTTCCAGTCTTTTGTATTGGCGCAGGTCGAGAGTTGTGTTCTTGTAGACGGCTTTTGCCTCGTTGGTGGAGAAGTTGTTGATCGTAAAACTCAGCGCTTGCTCGTTCTCTTCGGCCAGCTGTGGTTGCGTTGGGTCTTGCTCGCGGGTGATGCCCGGCGGCAGAATGTAGTTTACAGGAGTCTTGTCGTTGTTCTCTTCTATGTTCACCGCGCTTACGGCCATGCTCCCGCTTTCGTTCGAAGTGTTGCCAAGCGGCTGCTCGTACATGCGCCATTCGCCGCGCACAAGGTCTAATGTGGCGAAGCGAAGGACTATTGGTTTCTTGAAATTTGTCAGGAACATGCGCATGAAACGTATCGAAGAGAAGTCGCTTATCGAGCCAATGCGCTCTTCGAAATCGTCCAAAGGTATGCGGAATTGGTACCATGTGGCGTGTCCTTCGTCTCCGTTGCGCAGCGTCGGAGATGTTTCGCGTTTGTCGACGATGAAGTTTTGCCCCACGACGAAGTCTTCGGGGCGCATGGATATGCGGTATTGGTAGTAGTTCTCGTACTCGTTCAGGGTGTAATCCTGGTTGATGTCCTCGACATCGGGCGTTGTCTTGTATGACGTGTCATAGCTTTCCGTGCGGTCGTTGCTGTCAGGCGAGTTGCCTTGGGGATTGTTTATGCGCTTGTATCGGCGCAGAATCGGTGCCTCGATGCGGTCGAAGTCAGAGCCGCGGAAGTAGTGGTAGTTATCGTTCGCGGGGTCGTTCATTATGGAGTCGAGTTGTGTCGGTGACACACGTCCTTGTATATTGGCGAGGAACTCCTGGTAAGGGCCGAACTCTCTTTCCTCCGCATCGGTCAAGCCGTTGTATCCTACGTCTTGCAGTTCACGTGAACCGTCGGTTGTGGCGAAGGCGTATGTCACGGTGGCTTGTGTCGGGATTTTGCCCCATTGGGTTGTGGTGAAGCTCTGAGACCCGTCCACCGGCATGCCGCTTTCGTAAAATTTGCGTCCGTCTCGCAGTATGTCTTCGCTCACTTCGCCAAGGTTTATGTACAAGTCGCCGCCGTATTGGTTGGCGTCTGGCTGTCCGTTGGAGTAGATGAACGGGTCGAGCAGCCAGAATTCGATGTACTCTATGTTGGCCGTTTCGAAGTCGCTCGTGTCAAGTTTTCTCATCATTCCGCCCCAGCGTTGTTGCGGGTTGGGCAGCGTTCCGTCGTAGTTGAGACCCGGATCGAAGTTGTACGGGCCGCGTTCGTCGGGATAATAAGCGAGGTTCAGAATCGGAATGGTGGACGTTACGCTGTTGTAAGAGTTGTTTCCACGATTCGGAAACAGCTCGCGTGTGTTCACTTCGCGCACATAATAGTTGCTAAGCTGGTCAAGGTCGCTCTTTATGTGTGAAGGGGTCAGCGACGAACTGCGGCGCGTGAAGAGTGGGTCTATCGTGTACCAGGCAAGCAGAGCGCGGTTATATCCGCTCTGCAGGGTGGTCTTGTCGCTTTGTTCTGGGAACATGGAGGGCACGCTTGAAAGGATCCAAGACGTGGGAGTGGACACGTCGATGGCGTTTTTCGTGTTCTCGAAATCGTCGATGTAAGAGGCGTTGTCCTGCACTCCGCCGGCTTGTCCGGCTATGAGCTGGGCGAACTCGCCGGTAAACGAGATTTGCGAAGGCTGCGTACAATGGAGGAACGGCAGCTTGTCGAGCATGTTGGTGAGCCACTGGCTCTCGTGTTTCCAGTTTATGTTAAGTCCCCAGAGGGTGTTGTTGAGCGGCTCGGAGCCCATTGACACCTTTGTCGTCAGTGCCTGTTCAGACAGATGCTGTATCGTTCCGCTAAGCTGGAAGTTCTTTGAGAAGTCGTATTGCCAGTTCAGTCCGAAGAAAGTCTTGCGCTCCTGGGCGTAGTCAGTGTTGCTTTCAAACGACGCGTTCACGGCCGTTCCGGCGTCGATGATGCTTTGGTTGAGTATGGTAACTTCTCCGGATGAGTAGTCAACGGTATAGTCAGACCCTTCGGTGAGCGTCACTCCGCCGGCCGTTACGACCACAGAGCCTTGCGGAATGTTGTATGCGCCGAGCGATATGACGTTGGCCAACGTGCCGCGGAACTGCCCGCTGATCTGGTATTTGTTCTTTTCGGCAATCTGCTTGGCTATGGTCTTGGTCGAGTCGTACAGTTCCGTGTAGCTGTAACGGGCCGCGATGTCTGCCGCAACGCCGCGACTTGTCAGCGCCTTGTACATGTATTCGCCGAAGGGTTCTACCTTCGGGAAAAACACGCGGCCGTTGCTCACGGTGTATCCTTCAACGTAGTCGAAGTAGCCGTTGCTGTTCGCCTTGTTGTTATTGTCCAGACGGTCGGCTCCGAGCAGGCGTATTATTGGCTGATCTTTGACCTGTTGCTCGGGTATATAAGATAGGTAGACGCCCGTTGTGTCGCTTTGGAACTTCACGTCGAGGCGGAACTTGTCTTTCTCTACCGACGATGCAAGGTAGTAGACGTTTTTCATCATCAGGTCCCAGTTGCCCTGTTGTGGGTTGTTGCTTGTGTTCTTGAGCGACTTTACGAACAGAGCCTGGCTTACGTCCTGTATGTCAGAGGCGAATTCTCCCACTTGGTAAGTCACTCCGCCGTATGTATATTCATAGGCTACGGCTATTACCTGGTCTGTCTGAAGAGACGTTCTGAGCGACACGTATCCCAAGGCTGTGTTCACGGTGTACTCCGAACTGGTGAGCAGGCGTGCGCTTTCGAGCTTCTCGTAGTCAACTCCGCCGACGAATCCGGGCACGGCGTCGAGCACGGACGATGTCTGGTTGATGTCGCGCGCGGCCGCGTAAGAAGTCACCATGGTGTTATATTCGCTGTTGGCGGCGTTCGACGGCACGGGCTGTCCCGTCACTCCCCACATGGGGTTGCTCACGGTCTGGTTTTCGCCGAGGTCTGTCAGGGCCACGATGTCGCGTGAGTTGGTGGTGTTGCCGCTCTTGTTGGTGACCCAAATCTCCACGCGGTTGATGGTGATTCCGGTCGTTATGTTGGGCAGACGGGACATGCCGTCGTCATACCTGTCGCGAAAATAGCGCGAGAGGAAGAAGTGGCGGTTCTCCTCGTAGTCGGTAACGTCGAACTCAAAGGGCGTGAGCTGTGTGCCACCTTTCGACGAGACGCTCCTCGACGACGACTTTTTTTGCGACACTACAGTCTGCAGCGACACGACAAATTTTGCCGAACTGCAAGTCGGTGCGTATGCCGAACAGAGACGACGCTCCGCTGACCAGTGACGAGTTGCTGGGAAACGACACGTTGCCGCCTTCCACGAGCTTTTTATTATCTCGTCCTCCTTGCCTTCGTATTTCAGTTTCAGGTTCTGCGAGTCGAAGTCGAACGTCGCGTCGGTGTTGTAATTAAGGTTCATGTCAACCTTGTCGCCCACCTTTCCGTTCACGCTCAGGTTTATTTTTTCATCGAAGTCCATCGTGGTGGTCTTGCGGTTGCGTATCGGCAGCGACGGATTGTCTATGTTCTTGAGCGTGGCTCCGAACTTGAGCTCGGCCGTTCCCTGCGTCTTTATGCGCACGCCTCCCGGTCCGAATATCTTTTCGGCTGGCCCAAGGTCGAAGTGCATGTCGGCAAACGAGAACTTGTCTTTGCCTCCTTCCTTTATCAGTGTGTCGTTTTTCTGGCGGAAGAAGCGGTCAAACTCCTTTTTTTCGCTCCACTTTCGGTATTCCTGCGGCGTCATCATGATTGGGGTGGAGAGGTATCCGCCGCCCATCTTGGAGCCGATGAAGTATCGGTTGAGCGAGTCGTCGTATTCAACTTCCTGTTTTATGTTGTCAGGCAGCGACAAGTCTGCCGCGTATGTGTCAAGGTCTTGGTCGGTGATTGGCGTGGTGCGCTGTATTTTCCAGCGCGGATGCAGCAGCGAGTCGGGTATGGTGTCGTCCTCGACGATAATCGTAGGGCTGACTATCGTCACCCTGCGTGTCGAGTCGTTGCGTGGTGTCTGCCCGGTGCCGGCCTGTGTCGGGCGCGTGCGCCGCGTCCTGTCGTCCTGCGGATAAGGCACGGTCAGTGCGTAGCTTGCCGCGCTGACGGCAAGCAGAACAAGCAGCAGTCCGTATATGTTTCTCTTTATCCGCAATGCGTATGGAGTAAAATTTCAAATGGAAAACCGAAAGTGAAAAACGAAAAATCCAGATGCCTTGTGGATGGTAATGGGCTTTTCACTTTTCGTTTTTCGTTTTTCACTTATTTTATCTGCTTCAACGCGAGCTTCACCACCTGCTCCACGGGGAGCGACGGCTGCTCTTTCAGGATGGCGACAACCACTTTTGCCGACGGTGCCGGAGCGAAGCCGAGCATGGTTAGCGCGCCCACGGCCTCGTCTTTCACCTCCTTGTCCACCTGCGCCTGCGGTTCGCCTGCCTGTGCCGGCTGCTCGCCCGTGATGCCCAGGGCGGCGATCTTGTCCTTCAGGTCCACTATGATGCGCTGCGCCGTGCGCAGGCCTATGCCCTTTACGGTTTTCAGCATCTTCTCGTTTCCGGCCGAGATGACGCCGCACAGTTCGGCAGGCGTCATTTCGGAGAGTATCATCCTTGCCGTGTTGGCGCCCACTCCAGACACCGTGATGAGCAGCAGGAACATCTCCCTTTCCTGTTTCGAGGCGAAGCCGTACAGCGTGTAGGCGTCTTCGCGTATGGATTCGAAGGCATACAGGCGCGCTTCCTTCTTGCCCTGTATGGCCGTATATGTGTTCAGCGTGATGTTAAGTCCGTAGCCAATCCCGGCCGTCTCGATGACGGCGTATGCCGGAGTGAGTTCGGCGAGTTCGCCCTTTACGTATTCTATCATTTTAAAATAAGAATTGATTGTCCATGAATTAAGAACGCGCCACGCCTTGTTTTATTGCACGTTGCCAGGCTTTTTAGGAAGTGTTGTTGCCGGCGGAGCATGGGTGCGGCCTGAAACGGTGTTGAAATCCTGCTCCCTTCAGCCGTGCCGTGCCGGCAGGCTGAAGGGAGAAACATTTGAGGATAGTAAGAACTTTGGTTTGTATATGTAAATTATGTTGGTTCTGATTAATGGGACGGTTGTGCCGGTTGGCATGCTACAACCTCTGTATGCGTCCTCGGCGACGCGGCAATTTGGTGGATGAATGGCATTACGCTGCAAATTTATATAAAACCTTTAAAATTCCCCCCCCGAAAGTTAAAATGAGTTAAATCATAAATTGCGCCGCAAACTTTCCACCGATGTGATTTGAATGTTGTAAACTTACGGTTTAAAAGACCGTCAACATCGTTGCGAAAGGCCGTCTTTAGCATGCCAAAAGGCGGCCTTTCGCTGACTGATTGGCCGTCTTTTGCAAAACTGGAAGCGTGTGGTTTCAATTTGCAGGATAACCGCTCGTAAAACTAACAGATTGTAATTTTCGTGCATTTTTTACATTTCTTATCCGGCATACATGAATGATTTTTTTATTAACATATTAACTTTGCACCGTTGAAAGTGAAAATACACTCAAAATTTACGCAGACATGAAGAAAATAAGAGCAGCCGTAGTAGGATACGGCAACATCGGAAAATTCGCCATCGAGGCGCTCGAGGCCGCTCCCGACTTCGAGATAGCGGGTGTGGTAAGGCGCAACGGAGCCGAGAACAAGCCCGCCGAACTGGCCGGGTATGACGTAGTGAAGGACATTACCGAGCTGAAAGACGTGGACGTGGCCATACTCGCCACCCCGACACGCAGCTGCGAGGAGTACGCAACGAAGATTCTGCCGCTGGGCATCAATACTGTTGACAGCTTCGACATACACGGAAACATCGCCGCATACCGCGCCAACCTCATGAAGATATGCAAGGAGCACGGACGCGTGGCGGTAATCGCCGCAGGATGGGATCCGGGGTCAGACAGCGTGGTGCGCACCCTTCTGGAGAGCCTCGCGCCCAAAGGCATCACTTATACGAACTTCGGTCCCGGCATGAGCATGGGCCACTCGGTGTGCGTGCGCTCGAAGAAGGGCGTGAAAGACGCGCTCTCGCTGACAGTGCCCAAGGGCGAGGGCATACACCGCCGCATGGTTTACGTTGAACTGGAAGACGGAGCCAGTCTTGAGGAAGTGACCAAGGCCGTGAAGGAAGACCCCTATTTCGCCAGCGACGAGACCTATGTCATCGAAGTGCCCAGCGTGGACGCCGTGAAGGACATGGGCCACGGAGTCAACCTTGTGCGCAAGGGCGTGAGCGGAAAGACGCAGAACCAGCGCTTCGAGTTCGACATGAGCATCAACAACCCGGCCCTCACGGCCCAGGTTTTGGTCAACGTGGCCCGCGCGTCAATGCGCCAGCAGCCCGGCTGCTACACCATGATAGAGTTGCCTGTGGTTGACCTTCTGCCAGGCGACAGGGACGAGTGGGTGCCCCGCCTGGTGTAAGGAAATTGAGAGTTAAGAGTTAAGAATTAAGAAAAATACCATTGCCGCTTGATGCTTTGTTCATTTGGCAATGGTATTTTTCTTAATTCTTAACTCTTAACTCTCAATTCAATTGTCCGGCAGGAACAACGGGTCTTCCGGCATTACCATGACTGGCTTCTGCTCGTATTGCTTCAGCGTCTTGGCCGGAACATACTTCTTGTCGACCACGAGGCGGAACATGTACTCGTTGAACCAGTCGTTTGTCATTATCAGGCAGCCCTTCTGGCCGTAGTCCGCGCCCCAGCTGTTCTCCACCTTCCACATCACCGGCTTGCCGTCTTTGTCCAGGTCTACCGCCGTGAGGGTCATGGCGTGGGTGGAACCGCTGTCGTATGTCATGATGCGTTGCGCCTTGTCCATGGAGAACTCCGTGCCGAAGAGCGAGCCGTAGTCGTAGTTCTCAAGGTCGCAATAGCCGCGCTTGTTGTCCAGGAACTTGCCGACGTCGTAAGAACTGTACATCTTGCGCCCGTCCTTCAGCGACGCTATGGCCAGCCGGGAGATGTCTTCCATGGGCAGGTTCAGGTATTTCCAGTTTGTGCCGTCATACGTGTGTCGGTCGTATTCCACCTCGTATGTCTTGTAATACTCGCGGCGCGGGTCGTTCATCACCATTATGAACGAGCCCGTTACGGGCTTGTCGCCAAGAATTTCGGCGGCAAACGTCATGGGGTTGTATGTCTTGGGCTCGGTCACGGTGCGTCCCTGCTTGTTCTTGAAGGCGTAAGTGAACTCCGTGGGCGGCTCGCCCATGGTGAGCGCCAGCATGCGGTATATGGTTGAAAGCATGCGTGTCTTTTCATCCTTTATGTCGGCTTTGCTCTTTCCTTCGGCCACCATGTCGCGCAGTTTGAGGCCCTGTTCGCGCAGCTTGGACTTCATCAGGCTTGTCGCTTTCGACGTGTTTTCGGCCGAGAAGGTCTCTGGCATCACTTCTGAAGGCATCAGCCCGTATTTCGCCACCAGGTCGGCCACGCCGCAATATGTGCCCCCGTCGCTGAGCGGACTCTTGAAGAAGAAGCGCACGCGCTCGTCGTCAATGGGCTTGTCGGCACAGTCTATTACGCCCTGCAGGAAAAGGTTGGCCTTCTCCAGCTGGTCGTAGAAGAACAGGTAGTCGTGTGAGAGGTTCACGGTGAGCGAGTCTGTGCGCTGCGTGAACGCCGAGCGCAGCACGTTGAAGCCGCTGAACATCCAGCAACGGCCGCTCTGCTTCTGGTCGGTGATGCTTTGTGTGGGCGTCTCTATGCTGAAATACGTGTCGATGGCGCCCTTGTTGGCATGGTTTGCTGCCAGTGCGTTGATGCTGTTTGCTGCCAGTGCGTTGAACAGGGCGCGGTCGGCCGGGGTGCGCTGTTGCGTCTGCCTGATTTCGCGGAGCATGTCTTTCGATATGCCTCCGTCGGCTGTCTGGGCGTGGCTTGGCAGCGATAAAGCCGCCACCATCAGGCCCGAAAGAAAGAAAGTTTTTGTCATGTTCATTTCATTTAGGTTTGATATTTGGTTACAAAGATAATGCAAGTTGAGTGCAATGCAAAATAAAAGGGAGAGAAACGACCTTTTATTTTCATTGCCGAGACGCAGCTTGTCTTATCCAAAGATAATGCAAGTTGAGTGCAATGCAAAATAAAAGGGAGAGAAACGACCTTTTATTTTCATTGCCTGGACGCTCAACCGCAGCATGCTTTGCGGCTGTCAGGAATGCGGCGTGCCGCAACGCGTTTTGCCGTCTTTCGGGTTCATCCGCAAACCTTTTGGATGGACATGTGGCTCTATTAAATGCGACACACAATTTCATTTACAAATACATCCTGCCATAATCCAGGCAGTCGGTAACTGTCATTCCGCGCTCCGACGCGGAATCCAGAGAACATCCTATATATCAAACAGCATATGCGGTATTTACTGGATTCCGCGTCGGAGCGCGGAATGACAGTTACCGACAGCCTGGATTAAGGTTGGATGTTGTTATTAATAGAACTTATATTTAATCCAAAAGGTTTGCGGATGAACCCAAGAGGCCGTCTTTTGGCTTCTCAAAGGCCGTCTTTTGCCGTGCAATTCATGGCCTTTTGGAAGCTGAAATGCCGTCTTTTGCAAAGTGCCTGACAGTCAGGCGGTTGGCGGCATGCCGTCTTGAAGGGTTTGCCAGGACGTGAAGCGCCGTGCCGAGCGGCTGGCCAGGCGATTCGGGCAAGGCGCTGAGGCTGCGGCTGAGGCCCGTTTTGGGAGCGCAAGGTTTGGTCTTTCCTGCATTTTTATTTTGTACTTTCCGGTAATTGCATTACCTTTGCATTTATATAAAATAATGTAATGACAGCTGATAACAAAGATTTCGCCATTCTTAATACCATAAAATACCCTGCCGACCTGAGGAAGTTGAAAGTGGAACAGCTCCCGCGGCTGTGCCGCAATTGAGCTGCGCGACGACATACTGAAGGAACTCTCCGTGAACCCGGGGCACATGGCTTCGAGCATGGGGACGATTGAGCCTTACCGTGGCGTTGCACTATGTCTACGACACTCCCGGCGACCGGCTGGTGTGGGACGTGGGGCACCAGGCTTACGGACACAAGATACTCACGGGGCGCAAAGACCGCTTCTGCACCAACCGCAAGCTGCACGGACTGATGCCGTTCCCGTCGCCCCTGGAGAGTGAGTACGACTCGTTCGTGTGTGGGCATGCGTCAAACTCCATATCGGCCGCCCTCGGCATGGCCGTGGCCGCAAAGAAAACCGGACACGGCGAAAGGCACATTGTTGCCATAATAGGCGACGGGGCCATGAGTGGCGGACTGGCCTTCGAGGGGCTTAACAATGTGTCGACCACGCCGAACGACATGCTCATCGTGCTCAACGACAACAACATGAGCATAGACCGCAGTGTGGGCGGACTGAAGCAGGCCCTGTTGCGCCTGAACACCAACGAGACTTACAACCGCATGAGGTTCAAGGCCTCGCGCTGGCTCAACTCCAAAGGCTATCTCAACGAAGACCGGCGCAAGGGCATAATCCGCCTGAACAACGCGCTGAAGTCGGCCATAAGCCATCAGCAAAACATATTCGAGGGACTCAACATAAGGTATTTCGGCCCGTTCGACGGGCACAACGTCGTTGAGCTTGTGCGCATATTGAGGCAGCTCAAGGACATGAAAGGGCCCAAGCTGCTACATCTGCACACTGTGAAAGGCCACGGATACGCCCCCGCGGAGAAAGATCCCACGGTGTGGCATGCGCCCGGACGCTTCGACATAGACGCCGAGGAACGCATCGTTGCCGACGAGACGGGCGCGCCGCCGAAGTTCCAGGACGTGTTCGGCGAGACCCTGCTTGAGCTGGCCAAGGCCAATGAGCGCATCGTTGGGGTGACCCCGGCCATGCCTACGGGATGCTCGATGAACATCATGATGAAGGCCATGCCCGACAGGGTGTTCGACGTGGGCATAGCCGAAGGCCACGCCGTGACCTTCTCCGCCGGCATGGCCAAGGACGGGTTGATGCCGTTCTGCAACATCTACAGCTCGTTCGCGCAGCGCGCCTACGACAACATAATACACGACGTGGCCATACTGCGGCTGCCCGTGGTGCTCTGTCTTGACCGCGCCGGACTGGTGGGCGAGGACGGCGCCACCCATCACGGGGCGTTCGACATTGTCGCCCTGCGCCCCATACCCAACCTTACCATCGCCTCGCCGATGGACGAGCACGAGCTGCGCAACCTCATGTACACGGCCCAGGCCTGGACGGCAAGGGTCCGTTCGTGATACGCTATCCCCGCGGACACGGCGTGCTGACAGACTGGCGCAATGCGTTCGAGGAAATTCCCGTAGGCACAGGCCGCCGCCTGAAAGACGGCAAGGACATGGCCGTGCTTACCGTAGGGCCGATAGGAAACGAGGCCGCCAAGGCCGTAGCCGAGTTTGAAGCGGGGAACGGCGGAGTAGAGGTGGCCCATTATGACATGCGCTTCATCAAGCCGATGGACGAACGCCTGCTTGAAGAGATAGGCCGGCGGTATGACAGGATAATAACCGTGGAGGACGGCGTGCGCGCCGGAGGATTCGGCTCGGCGGTGCTTGAATGGATGGAAGACCATGGGTTCAGCCCACGGATAAAACGCCTCGGATTGCCTGACCGTTTTGTCGAGCACGGCACGGTGGCGCAACTGCAACGAATCACCGGCATTGACAAAGAATCCATAATGCGCGCAATCAATGACTTTGCGGCAAAGTGAAACACAACATATAATTAAAAGATGAAAATCATCATTGCTGAGCTTATGCCATAGGCACGCACCTTGCCAAGCTGTTGGCACGCAACGACCAGGACATCGTCCTGATAGATGAAGACGAGGAGAGGCTCAACAACATAAGCAGCGACTACGACCTGATGACCGTGCACGCGTCGCCCTCAAGCATAAAGGCACTCAAGAACGCCGGTGTCGGCAACGCCGACCTGTACATCGGAGTGACTCCCGACGAGAACATGAACATGAACAGCTGCATCCTGGCCAAGGCATTGGGAGCGAAAAAGACCGTGGCCAAGGTGAACAACTACGAGTTCATGAATCCCGAACTGAAGGTAATCTTCGACAATGTGGGCATCGACTCGCTCATATATCCGGAAAACCTGGCCGCGCAAGACATAGTAAACGGATTGAAGATGAGCTGGGTGCGCCAACGATGGGACGTACACAACGGTGCGCTGATAATGCTTGGCATAAAGCTGAGGGAGACGTGCGAGATACTGAACGAGCCTCTGAAAGACTTGTGCAAGCCTGAATCTCCATACCATATAGTGGCAGTCAAGCGCGGCGACGAGACCATAATACCGCGCGGCGACGATGTCTTGAAGATGTACGACATGGCATACTTCATGACAACGCGCAACTACATACCTTATATAAGGAAGATTGTTGGCAAGGAACATTACGTCGACGTTAAGAACGTAATGGTGATGGGTGGAGGCAACACTGCCGTAAGGGCCGTGCAGATGATGCCTGAGTACATGAACGTAAAGATATTCGAGTCTGACGAGAAGCGTTGCGAGCAGATCAACGAGCTGATAGACACGGACAAGGCGATGGTTATCAACGGCGACGGACGCGACATATCGTTGCTCGTCGAGGAAGGAGTCAAGAACACGCAGGCCTTCGTCTCGCTTACAGGCAACGCCGAGACAAACATCCTTGCTTGCCTTACGGCGAAGAGGCTTGGCGTCCGCAAGACCATAGCCATGGTAGAAAACATCGACTATGTGAAGATGGCCGAGAGCCTGGACATAGGCACAATAATAAACAAAAAGGCCATTGCGGCGAGCCACATATACCAGATGATGCTTGACTCAGACGTAAAGAACACCAGGTTCCTTATGACCGCAAATGCCGATGTGGCAGAGTTTACGGCGCAGGAAGGCTCGAAGGTCACCAAGAAAAAGGTGTTCGAACTGGGGCTTCCGCATGGAACCACTATAGGAGGACTGGTGCGTGGCGGCGAAGGACACCTTGTTTCTGGTGGTTCGCAGATAGAAGCCGGCGACATAGTCGTGGTGTTCTGCCACAATGTGAACATGTCCAAGATAGAAAAATATTTCATTTAAGGGCGGCTATGATAAACTTCAAACTCGTTTACAAAGTCATAGGCTCTCTGCTTTTCATCGAGGCGATAATGATGTTGTCGTGTCTTCTCGTTTCGGTTTATTACCGGGAGGACGACATTCCGGCGTTCCTTACCACCATAGCCATAACCGTGCTGGCCGCAATCGGCCTTAAATATAAGGGTTATCAGGCAGAAAACAGCATGGGACGGCGTGAGGCTTATCTTCTTGTTACGCTTATCTGGGTCATATTCAGCGCGCTTGGGGCGTTGCCGTTCGTAATCAGCGGTTACCTTACAAGTTTCACAGATGCGTTCTTCGAGACGATGTCGGGCTTCACTACGACCGGCGCAACAATAATAGACGATGTGGAGGCCTTGCCCCACGGACTGTTGTTCTGGCGTTCGCTGACCCACTGGATTGGCGGTCTTGGCATCATGTTCTTCACAATTGCCATACTGCCGTCGCTCGTCGGAGGTAGCGTCAAGGTGTTCTCCGCCGAGGCCACAGGCCCCATAAAGAGCAAGATGCATCCAAGATTGAGTACCACGGCGAAATGGATTTGGGCCATATACCTTATTCTTACGGCTGCTTGCGTGGCGTGTTTTTGTCTTTTCGGGATGGGCTTCTTCGACAGTTTGAACTATTCAATGTCGATTACGGCTACCGGCGGATTTGCCACTCACAATTCAAGCATGGCTTATTTTGACTCTGCCGCGATAGATTATACGGCGGCCGTGTTTATGATTTTGTCGGGAATCAACTTCTCTTTGCTTTACCTGTTGATGTTCAAAGGCAAGCTGAAGAGCTTTGTGAAGGATTCGGAACTGCGTTTTTACCTTACAGTGATATCAGTTGCCACCTTGTTCATTACATATATGCTGGCCACGCGTAACGGCATTTCGACGGCAGATTCGTTCAGATATGCATTGTTCCAGGTGTCTTCGTTTATCTCTACAACAGGATTGTTCAACACAGATGCTGCCTTTTGGCCGCACATGACATGGTTTGCGTTGACCGTGTGCATGGTGTTCGGATCGTGTGCTGGCAGCACAAGTGGCGGCATAAAATGTGTAAGGGGGGCGATGCTGGTAAGGATCATACGTAATGAATTCAAACATATACTGCACCCAAGGGCTGTCATTCCTGTAAGGCTCAACGGCGCGATAATTCCCGGTTCGGCGCAATCCACGTTGCTGGTGTTCCTCGCCCTGTACGGGGTTTCATGCCTTGTGGCGTTTTTCTGTTTCCAGATGATGGGCATAGAGAGCACCAATGCCATAACAATAGCCATCAGCAGCGCGAGCAACGTGGGGCCGGCGCTTGGTGCAGACATCGGCCCTACGATGTCATGGAGCAGCCTTCCTGACGCGGCTAAGTGGATTTGTTCGGCGCTGATGCTGATGGGGCGTTTGGAGTTCTTGAGCGTTTTGGTGTTGTTCACGCCTGCGTTCTGGAAAGAAAACTGAGTCGCATGGCACTTATGTAAGTATTTTTCGTATGAAAGGAAAAGTGTAAGATGGAACCGATAAAATTCAAACCAATCTTGAAGGATACGCTGTGGGGCGGTGAAAAGCTTGTCAAGTTCAAGGGAATCAGCGGCCACGACGGCGAGCAGATAGGCGAGAGCTGGGAGTTGTCTGATGTCGCAGGGAAAGAAAGTGTTGCCGCCAACGGCCCGTATGAGGGGCGGAAACTGAACGAAATAGTGGCGGAAATGCAGGACTCTCTTGTCGGTACAGATAATTACAAACGGTTTGGCGACGATTTTCCGTTGCTCATCAAGTTCATAGACGCCAAGCGGGATTTGTCCATCCAAGTGCATCCTGACGACGAGAAGGCGCATAAATACGGGCTGAAGAACGGCAAGACGGAAATGTGGTATGTAATGGATTCCGACCCGGGGGCGTCGCTTCGGTGCGGATTGAAGAGGAAAATTACGCCTGGGAGGTACAAGGAGATGGTTGCCGACGGCACCATTTGCGATGCGATTGCCGAATATCCGGTGAAAGAGGGCGACTGTTTCTTCATTCCGTCGGGCCGTATACACAGCATTGGCGAAGGATGTTTGTTGGCCGAGATACAACAGACGTCAGAGGCTACGTTCCGTATTTTCGACTTCAACCGTCGCGACAAGGACGGCAACTTGCGTGAGCTGCACACGGAGAAGGCGGCCGAGTGCATAGACTACAACGTGCTGCCTGATTATCGGACAGACTATGTACCTGCAAAGAACACGGGCGTGCAGCTGATAAGCTGTCCTTTTTTCAACACGGCCGTGTATGACCTTGACGAGCCGATGACGCTTGACTACAGCTGCCTTGACAGCTTTGTCGTTATCATAGGCATAACCGGCGAGGCGCGGTTTACCGACAATGAGGGTAACGCAATCACTTTGCGTGGAGGCGAGACGATGCTTGTCCCTGCGACAACAAACAGCCTTCATGTCGAAGGCAAGGTGAAATTCCTGGGGACTTACGTGTGATATGATTAAGATTTAGGAGTTAAGGATTAAGAAAATGTGTCTTTGTTAGTAAGCAATGGTGGTTTTCTTGGTTCTTTACTCCTGATTGTTGGTTCCCAATATTCTTTCCACGTCGCGGCGCATCTGCGTGAATTGGGGCGACGCTGTATAGCCCGTGTTTTTCTTCAGCATCTGCACTATGTCCTGTACTGAGTGCGAATAGCATGACAATTCGTTGCGCATCTGTGTCTGGTGGACGGCCTGGCGGCGTATTTCCGCCTCGCGTTCGCGTATCAGTATGCCGCAGACCTTGTTCAGCAGCGGTGTTATTATCTTGTCGAAAAGATGGTGTCCTTGAATGTAGAGATATGTCTGTTCGGGATTGACTCCAAGCCGCATTAGCTCGTAAGACAGCTTCTGGTAGCTTTGTTTGGCGTCAGGATGCTGGCGGCGCAGGTAGTTGACTTTGCGCATTACCTTGTTCCTGAGGTTTTCAAGGGAGTCTTCAGGCCGGTTGATGTTGAATCCGCCAAGCTCTATGCTGCGGTTGAAGTCGGTTATCGTGAACTGTCCGTAGATGCCGCGGCGGTAGTGCCATATCGACCAGACGAACAGTGGGAAGATGGCGGCGCTGAACTGTGAGATGAAGCGTTCAATGTCGAAGACGCTGTGGTCGTTGAGAGTCACCATCACGCATACGTTGTGCAGCGAGGGAGCGTAGCACTGCAGGTTTTCTATTGAGTAAGCGTATGTGTGCAGGACGTACGGGTTGTGCAGTATTTCGCGCGATGTTTCCGTTGCTCCTTGCATAAGATAGTCATAGTCTGCGTCCACGCATGCCAGCATGTCTTGCCCCGTGTTGTTTGTCAGTATGTTCATAAGCACGGAGCGTTTGCCGCGCTCCAGTGTGCGGTGTGACGGCAGCATTACTTCAAAGTAGCGGCTTTCGTCCTCGTAAGAGCCGAGCAGCGTGCGCCAGAAGAGCACGTCGTCGTAGCTTTCGACGTATGCGACGATGCGCCGTCTGGCGTTTTTCGATTTCAGCCGGTTGGCGGCCGAGAAATAGTCTGACGATATGTTGTCTCTCAAACGGTGACCCATGGTGAATCCCCCTCTTGTTTTTTGCCTCTTAATAGTCTTCTGTTATGTCGCTGACTTCGGTTATATGGTCAATCCATCCGTTCATGACGACGGCCGGGGAATGCGTGGCGAGGATTATCTGCACGTTCTCGTTAAGTTCGAGTATTAGGTCGATGAGCCGTTTCTGCCATTCCACGTGCAGGCTGACTTCAGGCTCGTCCATGAACAGGACGTAGGGCCTGCCGTCTTCTATGAGCACCGTCAGCAGTATGGCGAGCATCTGTTTCTCTCCGCTTGACAGCTGGTATGGGTACAGGGTCTCGCCGATTTGCGAGAAGCGTATCTCGTTCTCTGTGCGGTCCACTGTTTTTCCGGTGTCGGCGAAGAGGTCGTCGAGCATGTCCTGGAATTTCTTTTTGGGCTCTGATATGGCCTGCGCCTCGGCGGCCGCGTCGCTTCTGCCGCTTTGCAGCACGCTGATTATCCTGTTGCCGATGTTCACCTGGTAGTCGAGATATTTCCTTTGCAGCTTGAACAGTTGCCAGTCAAGCTCGGTTACGAGGTTTGCTCCCACTTCTGATAGCATGTCGGCGTTGAGCAGCGGGCGGTCGAACGAGCGGATAAGGTCGAACCGCAAGGCCGTGGCGTCTGCCGGGCTTACTTTGATGTGAACGCCTTTCACCATGTTGGCGGTAAGGTCTCCGGCCGGGCCTATTGAGCGGATTAGCTTGTTGAGTATCGTGCTTTTGCCCACGCCGTTGATTCCGCTCAGTATGTTTACCTTGCGGTCAAGCTTCCATGCTACGTGGTGGCGGCCGCTCCAGAGCGACTCTATCTCGATGCTGTCTATGTAATCGGCGTATTTCTGCATATGTATTATACAAATAAGGTGGTGTTTCTGCAAATGTATGCATTATCTTTGACTGCATGAAATATAATGCGTGAAAAATGTTTAATGCCTCTTTCTTCGGCCCGTTGCGCCGCCTTGCGGCGGCTGTCGGCAACTGTTTGATTGCCAGCAGGTTACGCCATGCGCTGCAAAAGGCCGTCTTTCGCCTTCCAAAAGGCCGTCAATCGCGTTGCAAAAGACCGTCTTTTGCAACGCCAAAGACCGTCTTTTGCAAGCCGGCCGGGCATTCTCCTCCGTCGGCTTCTCCGCAATGCGTAATGGAAATGCAAAACATGTGCCCGTTTTGCGCGCATTTGTAAGGTTCCGATAATACGCAATCTTATATTTCATATAAAATAAATGCTCGTTTTGCTCGCATTTATTTTGTTTTTCGCTCAACATGCACTATCTTTGCAGCGGAAACAAGACGTGTAACCATTAATGGACGAAATTTTCATAATTCTGCTATTAATCTTACTCAACGGCATCTTTGCCATGTCAGAGATAGCAGTGATTCAAGCAAGAAAAACAACTTTATCAAACGACGAGAAAAAAGGAAGCAGGGGCGCGCGCACGGCTCTCCGCCTGGCCAACGACCCAGACCGTTTCCTTTCCACCGTGCAGATAGGCATCACGCTTATAGGCATCTTGACCGGTATTTATTCCGGCGCGTCGATATCCGGACGCTTTTCAGACGTATTCGAGAGCTTCGGCATGCCTGAGCGTTGGGCTTACCCTCTGGCCCAGGGGCTGATAGTCATCATCGTCACATACCTTACAATCGTGTTCGGAGAGCTTGTGCCCAAGCGCATCGGCATGAGCGTGGCCGAACGGGTGTCAAAAGTCATAGCGCGCCCCATGTACGTGCTGTCGGTAATAGCCGCGCCGTTTGTGTGGATTCTCTCAAAGAGCACCGAGGCGATGGTCAATCTCCTCGGAGTGAAGGACGCGGAGACCAAGGTCACAGAGGAAGACATTAAGTCGATAGTACAGGAAGGCAAGGAGGACGGTGAGGTGCAGGAAGTGGAGCAAGACATCGTGGAGCGTGTGTTCATGCTTGGCGACTTGACGGTAGACTCGATAATGACTCACCGCTCAGACGTGGTGACGCTCGACGTGAGCATGACCAACGAGGAGATAAAGCAGGTGATAACCGACAACCTCTTTGAGGCTTATCCGCTCATCGACCGCGGCATAGACAACATCCTCGGAGTGGTGTTGCTGAAGGATCTGCTCTTCCGCCTTGACGGCGAGAAGACCAACCTGAAGGCCCTGATGCATCCGGCCGTGTACTTCTATGAGAACATGAGCGTGTACAAGGCGCTCGAACAGATGAAGGAAAAACGCCTCACACAGGCGTTCATCTGCGACGAGTTCGGCAGCTTCCAGGGACTTGTCACCCTGCGCGACATACTCGAAGGACTTGTAGGCAACATCGACGGAGTGGCCGAGGAACCCGAGATAGTAAAGCGCGAAGGGTCGGAGAGCTGGCTCGTCGACGGCCAGTGCTCGTTCTATGACTTCCTGTCATACTTCGACAAAGAGGACCTTTATGACAGCGAGCAGCAAGACTACAACACCATTGCCGGCCTCATCATAGAGCAGCTGAAGCACATTCCGCAAGCCGGCGAACGCACGGAGTGGAACTGCTTTAACCTTGAGATAGTCGACATGGACGGCGTGCGCATAGACAAGGTGCTCGTAACGCTGAAGGAAGAAGGCGAGGAATAATCAGGATTTAATCGTCAGGAACCAAGAAGATTACCCTTGTCGGCTGCACGGCAAGGGTAATTTTCTTAACTCCCGGTTCCTGGAACATGTTTTGGCAAGTTATTAACTCTTAAATTATAATAGGTTATGGAAATACAGAATGCGCAAGACTTTCAGGCCTTGTCGATAGCAAGGCTGATAATGCAGGCCATGAACTACGACTGTTGCCGCTATTTCACAGGCCCAGACCATACGCTCGACGACTTTGAGCGCGTGATGACCTCCTTGGTATTGGCAGACAACTCACAATACAGTTACAAGAACACCATTGTGGCGATAGGCGACGACGGAGGATTGTGCGGCGCATGCGTGTCGTATGACGGAGCGCAGCTTCGCGAACTGCGCAAGGCCTTCATCGATGCCGCAAAGGAGAACTTCGGGCGCGATTTCAGCTCCATGCCCGACGAGACGCAGGCAGGTGAGTCTTTACATCGACAGCATAGCCGTGCCTGAAAACTGCCGTGGCAAGGGCATAGCCACGGCCCTGCTCAACGCCACCGTTGACAAGGCGCGCGGCATGGGCCTGCCAGCCGTGGGCCTGCTTGTGGATACGGGCAACCCGAAGGCTGAGAAGCTTTACGCCCGTGTGGGCTTCAAGACCGTGGGCGAAAACTCTTGGGGAGGCCACGCCATGAAGCACATGCAGATAGCTTTGTAGTCTCCGCCCGTTTTGCAGGCAGTCACCACCGTGCCGCCGCCAGGCAAGCTACGGGCGGATGGCCGCCAACCATACACAAAAAGAGGGTGTATCAAAACTGCAATACATTGCCATTGCAGGGACATAACTCATTATGCCAGCACGTTTCGTAAGAAACGTATTACGCTGACATAGAGATATTTATACGCCCCTCCGTGGCGTACGGACATAATGAATTATGTCCCTACAAGAGCAGTAAACCCATTTTGATACACCCTCTTTGGCAAAATGAAGCGGTGTAGTGTGGATTGTGTGTACCTGTATAAGTGTCAGCAATCTGTGCCTGTCACGTCTTCCTCAGGCTGTCTGAACAGGCTGAAGTTGACGCTTCCGTAGGCGCGGTGCTCGATGAATCCGGGCACGTCTTCAAACGAGTTGTGCTTTCCGTGTTCAAATACGAACACGCCTCCCGGCTTGAGCAAGCCGCGCTCCAGTATCATCCCGGGCAGCGATGGAAGCGAGGGCAGGGCGTAAGGAGGGTCGGCGAAGATGAAGTCGAACCGCTGGCGGCAGCTCTTTATGAAGCGGAACACGTCGCCGCGAAGCGGCACGCACTTGTCTGTGCCGAGCTTCTGGAGGCATTGCTTTATGAAGGCGTGATGGTCGCGGTCGGCCTCTACGCTTATCACCGAGGCGCATCCGCGCGACAAGAGTTCGAGGGATATGCTGCCGGTGCCCGAGAACAGGTCCAAGGCAGCGGCTCCGTCGAAGTCGATGTAGCCGTTGAGCACGTTGAAGATGTTTTCCTTTGCAAAGTCAGTGGTAGGCCTCGCCTTGAATGTTTTTGGAATGTCAAAATGACGTCCCTTGTATATTCCCGTTATTATGCGCACTTTGTTAATGTTGGGTTAAAGGTTGTAATTTAAGAAAACTGCACTTTGTTAATCAATGGTTAGGAATCGATGAGAATGCCGGTTGAAGCTGTACAAGGCATATTTTCTTGGCTCTTCATCCCTGGCTTTTCAGGAAATGTGTCAGCAAGTCATACGGCAATCCCTTTATTTCAGTTATAGGAGCACGGTTGAATTCGGCTTTCGGGTTGATGACATATACGTTTTGTATGAATTGTCGCAGTTCTTGCACAAGCTCGTCACGCTTTGGAAGCTCGCCTACGAGATGAAGCTCGTCGCGCCGGTTGTCGAAAGCCAGCTGCTTCCATACGTTCAGTATGAAGTAAACGGCATCCGGAGCGAGGTTTGTGTCAAAGCTGTTGGTGAACTTGAAGCGGTTTTGCTGAAAACTGAACACGTCGATTCTCTTGTCGTGGAAATAGGCGTACAGCTTCATTCTCACGCCCGTGAAGCTGCGCCGGTACAGATGATTCCACACAGGAGTGCAGACATGTGTGAAGCGGACGTCGGCGAAATGGTCGTCAACGACCAGTTTCAAGTCTTTGTTTATTGAATATACGGCCACGGCGTTGAGTGAAGGCAGCACGGCAGACATAACCGTCTCGCCTTCTCTTCCTGTTATGGCGTGCTTGAAAAACACTTCTTTCAGACTGTCCTTATATTCGTCCACCGGAACCATGAGCACCGGCGAATTCACCAATACCATGGCTCTTTGCCATCCGTTGCGCAACAGGTCAATCTCCCTGAACGCTTCCCTAAGGTTGGCTGCCATTGATATGCCGCTCCTTACGGTGTACGGCTCAAACACAATTCCAGCCTGGCTGCCCGCGTCAAGGGCTGAAAACGATAGCGTGCGGTTGCCTACACGTATTGTAAGACGCGGCATCTTTTTTGCAGACAAAGTTAAAGTAGGCGAGCTTGCGGATGCGTTCTCCATACCGGCATGCACGCTCTGTTGGTTGACGGCAGCCTGAGTGCCAGTCTGTCCGGTCGCCTGTGTGAATATCTTATTCCCAGTTTCCTGCATTGTCGTTAGGTGTGGTAATGTCTCCTATTTTAAGTCCGGGGTAACGCCCGGCATTGTTTGCCTCTTCAATAAGGTTGGATATGCTTCCTGCGTCAAGGCCGTCGAGATAGTCTTCATAACCGGCTCCGCATTCCATCATGGGTATCTGCCGGCCCGATTTCCCGATTTGGGTGCTCACGGCGATATGAAACTTTTTGTTTTCTGTAAATGGAATGTATTGCAACGAGTCTGCAATGTAACCGCCGTTGACTAATGCGGCGAAGTTGTCTGTGTATGAGCCGTTGGCCTTGCGGTAACGCTCTTCGGCGTATCTTATCTTGACAAGCCTCTCTTTTACTGCTTGCTCACGCGTCGCCCGCTGCTTGTCAAAGCGCATAGGGGCGTATATGCTTAGTACGCACGTGACGGCCAATGCAGCAGCCAATGCTCCCAAAATGTGGTTCTTGTTGATTCTCATAATCCTTGGAAACAGACTTTACCGTGAATAAAAAAACATTTTATCACAACGCGAAGCATATATACCAATTATTTTTAGTAAGTTTGCATTATGCTTAGCGCATCCTATGCGTTGCAAAAATACGCCAAATAATCCGTAAGACCAAACCTTTAAGTTAAAAACTGATGATTGTCGACGAACTGTCTTTGCTGGTAAGGCGAGCATTCGGGCTTGTGCCGACACGCGACCAGACCGCCGCCATAGACACATTCTGCCGTTTCATGACAGACAGGAACGGCCATTGTGTCATGATATTGCGCGGCTCGGCCGGTACTGGCAAGACCTCTTTGGCTTCGGCTTTTGTGAAAACGATGGTCTCATTGCGCCAAAAGGTTGTCTTGCTTGCGCCTACCGGACGTGCCGCCAAGGTGTTCTCGCTCAACTCCGGCCATCAGGCGTTTACCATACACCGCCGCATCTACAGGCAAAAGGCTTTCAACGGCGAATCAAGTAAGTTCAACCTGAACGACAATCTTGCGCAAGACACTCTCTTTATGGTCGACGAGGCATCGATGATAGCAAACGGCGGAACGTCTGAATACATGTCGTTCGGTACGGGACGGCTGCTTGACGACCTTGTAAGTTTCGTTTATTCAGGGCGTAACTGCCGCATGATGATTGTCGGAGACAAGGCCCAGCTGCCGCCGGTTGGCGCGGACGAGTCGCCTGCTTTGTCGGCCGGTTATATGGAAGGATACGGCCTGTCCGTTTATCAATGCGACCTTGACGAAGTGTTGCGCCAAGCTGAAGGCTCAGGCATTCTTTACAATGCAACGATGATACGGCGCATGGTTACTCATGATGAAGTGACTCGCCTGCCTATGATAAGGTTTTCGGGATTCGCCGACATACGCGTAGTTCCCGGTGACGAACTCGTCGAGCAACTCAACAGCAGCTATTCGGAAGTCGGCATGGATGAGACAATTGTGGTGACGCGCAGCAACAAGAGGGCAAACATATATAACGTGGGAATACGCAACATGGTGCTCGGTCGCGAGGAAGAACTCACAACCGGCGACATGCTTCTTGTCGTTAAGAACAATTATTATTGGCTGGAGAAGGAAAGTAGAAGTGAGAAACAAAAGCCCAATGGTGAAGATGTCAGGGTAAATACAATTGCGTCTAAGATGTTGTCTGGCGCTTCGTCGCGGTCTGTAGTTTCTTTGTCAAATTCATTTTCGTTCATAGCTAACGGTGACAGGGCCTGTGTGCAGCGCGTCCGCAATGTGCGAGAACTTTACGGATTCAAGTTTGCAGACGTGTGGCTGCAGTTCCCTGATTACAACAATTATGAAATACAGGCGACTATAATCATAGACACGCTTACTTCGGAAGCGTCGGCTTTGACTCATCAGCAGAGCGAACAGTTGTTTGACGCCGTAATGGAAGATTACCAAGACATACCGCTCAAGGCCGACCGCATGAAAAAAATACGTGAAGACATGTATTACAATGCGCTGCAAGTGAAATACGCTTATGCCGTGACTTGCCACAAGGCGCAAGGCGGACAATGGTCGCACGTATTCATAGATCAGGGATATATGACTGACGACATGCTTACTCCTGACTATATTCATTGGTTATACACCGCGTTTACAAGAGCGACCGAGAAACTGTTTCTTGTAAACTGGCCTAAGACCCAAACGTCAAACTAATTTAAATAAAAACAAGACATGGCATCATTTTTATTCTTCTTAGCCGGAGCATTGGCTGCAGTTGTTGCGATGATGGTTGTAGGACAAAGAAAGACAAGGACTCTTACGGACCGCATCTCTTTGCTGTCAAGCGAGAACGCGGCCAAACAACGCGAAGCGGAGATGCTGGCCAGGCAAATTGAAGACGGCAAGCAAGAGCATGAGAGGCTGTTGGAAGAAGCCCGACGGCAGTTTGAATCACGGCTTGAGGAAACCAACCGGAGGCATGATCGTGAAAAGGACGAGCGCACGGCGTTGCTTGACAAGCAATTTGAAGAGCGCCTGAAACTGGTGCAAGAACAATTGAACACTACAACCGAGCGGTTGCTCAAGCAACGTTCTGAAGAACTTGACAAGACCAACCGCAGCCAGATGGACTCCATCATTGCCCCATTGAAGGCCGTAATGACGGAAATGAAGAAGTCGATGGATGACAATCGTGAGTCGTTCACACGCAGCACGGCGTCGCTTAGCGAGCAATTGCGTCAGATGCACGCAACGACGACAAGTCTTGGTGTGGAAGCCGAGAAACTCTCAAAAGCTTTACAGGCCGGGCCGAAGATACAGGGCGATTTCGGAGAAATGAAGCTTAACGACCTGCTTGACAAGTTCGGATTCACAAAGGGCGTAGAATATGACGTCCAATACACCATGCGCGACGCAAAGGGAAACGTCATAAAGAATGATGACACAGACGACATGATGCGCCCAGACGTGGTTCTTCATTATCCTGACCATAAGGATGTTGTCATTGACTCGAAGGCGTCGTTGACGGCATTCATTGGTTATGTGAATGCGGAGAACGACGATGAGCGCAAGCGCTATCTTGAAGAACACGTGAAAAGCGTGCGCAGGCATGTTGACGAGCTGCGGCCAAGAGCTATGGCAAATATTCAATGGAGGGAGGGACTACGCTGGATTTTGTCATAATGTTTGTCCCTCAGGAGGCCGCGATGCAGCTTGCCGTGTCGGCTGACACCACATTGTGGAATTACGCTTTTGACCGCAACGTTGTCATTACTGGCGAGCAAAACCTTTTCTCGCTGTTGCGCCTCCTGCAGATAGCATGGACTCAGCAGAGGCAGGCTGACAACCAGGAACAAGTGTTTGGTCTTGCAAACACCTTGGTTGAGCGTGTCGCATTGTTTGTCGAGCGTTTTGACAAGATTGGAAAGAATGTTGAGGCTGTGCAGTCTGCGTTTGAAGACGCGAAGAAAGCCATGACCGGCAACCGGGGTTTCGTCACGTCTGCAAGGAAACTGGTTGACATGGGAGCAAAGGAGAATCCGAGACGCAAATTGCCTGACGAGAATTAAGAATGAGGAGTTGATGATTTGATTTTGAGGGATGTTTTGCTTTTTGTGCAGATAAAGCGTGTTTCCTTGATTCAAAAACCTTTCATTCTTAACTTAATTGTAATATTGTTGTAACAGGTATGAATACATTTGTCGGTACTTTTGCAACGAGCATTAAAAACAAAGATTATGGACAACAATTATCGAATACTTGTAGTCGACGATGAACAAGACTTATGTGAAATCTTGAAGTTCAATCTTGAGACCGACGGATATTATGTCGAAACCGCCAATTCGGCAGAAGAGGCGTTGGACATGGACATCAAGAGCTTCGACCTTTTGCTGCTTGACGTAATGATGGGCGGCATGTCGGGTTTTGCGATGGCTAAAAGGCTGAAGGCCGACCCTGAGACAAAAGACATTCCCGTAGTGTTCCTGACGGCTCGCGACACGGAGAACGACACGGTGACCGGGTTCAATCTCGGTGCGGACGATTACATATCAAAACCTTTTTCCATACGTGAGGTGCTTGTGAGGATACGCGCCGTGTTGCGCCGCACGGCCGAGAAGAACGGCGAGCAGCAGTCAAACGTGTTGCGTTACCAGGGGCTTGAACTTAATCTTGACAAAAAGACGGTGAGCATTGACGGCGAGGACGTGCCGTTCACGAAGACCGAATTCGAGATACTTCATCTCTTGCTCGACGAGAAGGGGCGCGTGTTCTCGCGCCAGGAGCTTATCGACCGCATTTGGCCGAAGGACGTGCTGGTGCTCGACCGCACGGTGGACGTAAACATAACGCGTCTTCGCAAGAAGATAGGAAAGTTCTCGAAGTGCATCGTCACGCGTCTCGGTTTCGGGTATTATTTTGACGCTTAAAGTTTCATTGCGGTTTTACGGTCATGCGGTTTGCGTGTTTATGGGGCAAAGTCGCCAGCCGTAATGCCTTGCAACCACATTACCTTATAATCTGGGAAAATATGTTCAGAACTTCTGTTGGTACACGGCTTTACGTCAGTGTGTTGTCAGTCTTCATCGCCTTTGCCGCGGCTTTCATCATTTTCCAGCACGCGCGTGAACGCGAATTCAAGATATATTCGCTCAACGCAAGGCTGCAAGACTATAACTCACGGATGATGGAAGCGCTTGAATACATAGGCAATCACTCCGAGAACACGCTCGACCGCTACGTCAAGAGCCACCACATGCACGGCATACGTGTCACTCTGATAAAGCGCGACGGCAGCGTTGTTTACGACAACATGTACAAGGACTACGCCAAGATGGACAAGCATTCCAACCGGCGCGAGGTGCGCGAGGCTTTCTCTGACGGCAGCGGATACGATTTCAGCCGCTTGAGCTCTACTATGAAGCAGAACTATTTTTACTCGGCTACATACGTGCCAGAGTTCGACCTGGTGTTGCGCAGCGCCCTGCCTTATGACAACAGTCTTGCCGAGACGCTGAAAGCCGACCAGCACTATCTGTGGTTTTCGCTTGTGGCGATGCTCATCCTGGTGTTCATCCTGTACCGTTTCGTGAGTCGTTTGGGCGACAACATCACCAAGCTGCGCCTTTTCGCCAGCCGTGCCGACCACAACGAGAGCCTTGACACGGAAGACCTTGTGGGCTTCCCCGGCGACGAACTGGGCGAGATTGCCGAACGTATAATCAAGATATACAAGCGCCTGCAACGCACGAAGGAGGAGCAGAACGTCCTGAAACGCCAGCTTACGCAGAACATAGCGCATGAGCTGAAGACGCCGGTGGCAAGCATACAGGGCTACCTGGAGACCGTATTGGAGAATCCCAACATTAACGACGCTACCAAGCAGCAGTTTCTTGAAAGATGCTATGTCCAGTCGCAGCGCCTGGCTTCGTTGTTGCACGACATATCTACGCTCAACCGTCTCGACGACGCTCCCGACATGATGGACTTCGATACGGTGGACATCAACGCGATGGTGGCCGGCATCATTAAAGACACCGCGCTGCAGATGAACGAGCGCAAGATGCGTTTCGACAACCGCATGCCGCAAGGCGTGACCGTGCGCGGCAACCAGTCGCTGCTGTACAGCGTCTTCCGCAACCTTACAGACAACGCCATTGCCTACGCCGGAGAGGGCACCACGATAATGCTGACGGCATCGCAGAAAGATGATTATTGGTGTTTCACCTTCAGCGACAACGGCGTGGGCGTGCCCTTCGAGCATCTGCCGCGCCTCTTCGAGCGTTTCTACCGGGTGGACAAAGGGCGCAGCCGCAAGATGGGCGGCACCGGTCTCGGGCTTGCCATCGTGAAGAATTCTGTGCTGCTGCATGGCGGCACGATAAGCGTGGGGAACAACATCACGGGCGGATTGCGTTTTGAATTCACTCTGAGGAAATAAGCCTTGCGGCATTGTCTGGGCATGTTGCAGGCGGCAAACGCGGCGGTGTGCTTGCTTTGGCGCTGAAAACTGTAACAGGAAGCGGTGTTCCTGCTTGCATTCTGTATGCCTGACCGCGGTTTTTGATATATATTATAACAATATCGGCCGCCTTTGCTTACAATGCAAAAGGTGGCCTTTGGCATCGTAAAAGGCCGTCTTTCGCGTTGTAAAAGGTGGCCTTTTGGTATGCGTTTTGCCGTCTTCTGCAAAGCGCCAAGACGGCAAGGCTTTGCCGGGAGGTTACAAACCGCAACTTTCTTTTTGCCTGCAAATGTGTCTTGTTGTCGTTGTTTTGTCAGCGCGGCGCGGCTGACAGGCGGTAAACGCGCAATATATGGTTGCTTTGTGACATGTGCGGCGTTGTCCGTAAAAACAGTGACAAGGAGTCCTAAAACAAGTTATTAATCCTTATTTATTTTGCTTGTATCCATACTTTTACTAAATTTGCAGGCAAATCTTGCCAACCATGAATCTGATACGAAACTTCGACGGCCTGCTGGCCCACCTCTCTGAAACTGGCAGGCGGAAGCGTGTGGCGATGGTGTGCCCGGCCGATTCGCATACAAGATATGTCGTAGAGCGCGGCCTGAAGGAAGGCTTCGCCGACTTCGTGCTGGTGTGTGCCGGCGAGTGTACGCCAGACTTCGCCGCCATGAAGGGGCAATACCCCGGCCGGGTAGAGATAGTCATAGAGCCCACTAATGACGGCGCTGCGCGCCGGGCGGTGGCTGTGGTCAGGGCCGGCGAGGCCGACGTGCTGATGAAAGGCACCATCAATACGGACAACCTGCTGCACGCGGTGCTTGACAAAGAGCACGGGCTGCTGCGCAAGGGCGCGGTGCTGAGCCACGTCACGGCGACATACATACCGGCATACGGCAAGATGCTGGTGTTCGCCGACGCCGCCGTGATACCCCGTCCCACGCTTGAACAGTTTGACGCGATACTCGGTTATGCCGCAGGAGTGAGCCGGGTGCTGGGCACGGCGTGTCCGCGCGTGGCCCTGATAAACTTCACCGAGAAAGTGAGCGACAAGTTTCCGCACACCTTGTATTATATGGAACTGAAGCGCCGCGCCTCAGAGGCCCGTTACGGCGACGTGCTCGTGGACGGCCCTATGGACGTAAAGACGGCCCTCGACACCGAGAGCGGACAGATAAAGGGAATGTCGTCGCCCGTTGTGGGAAGCGCCGACGTGCTGGTGTTTCCCAACATCGAGTCGGGCAACGTGTTCTACAAGACTCTCACTCTCTTCGCCGGCGCAGAGACGGCGGGCATGCTTTGCGGCACAACGGCGCCCGTGGTGGTAGCCTCAAGGGCCGACTCGTGCGAGTCAAAGTTCTACAGCCTGGCCATGGCCTGCGTAATGCATGATTCATAATGCGCGATTCATAATTCATGATTAGTTGGCGGCTGCGGCGGCGTAGCCTGATTGTGAGTTATGAATTATGGGTTATGAATCAAAAAAATGTGAAATATGAATTGAAAAGATATGCGAATACTAGTCATAAACCCCGGTTCCACATCAACGAAGGTTGCCGTCTATGAAGACGAAAAGCCCGTCTGGATGACCGGCGCACACCATCATGTCAGCGAGCTGGCGGCCTTCCACCGCATAAGCGACCAGTACGAATATCGCCGCGACTTCATCATGGAGCGCCTGCGCAAGGACGGCATAGAGCTTGATTTCGATGCCGTCATAGGGCGCGGCGGCCTTACAAAGCCGCTCAAGGGTGGCGTCTACGCCGTCAACGAACTGATGAAGCATGACCTTATGCACGCCGAACGCGAGCACGCATGCAACCTGGGGGCGCTCATTGCGGCCGAGATAGCCGGACAGTGCGGCTGCCCGGCGTTCATAGCCGACCCCGTCGTGGTGGACGAGATGAGGCCCGAGGCCCGCTATACGGGCTTCCCCGGCATAGACCGCAAGTCCATTTTCCACGCCCTCAACCAAAAGGCCGTGGCGCGCAAGTACGCCGCGTCGGCAGGCAGGAAGTATGAAGAGATGCGCCTGATAGTGGCCCACATAGGCGGAGGCATATCCGTAGGGGCGCACGTTGACGGCCGCGTGGTCGACGTTAACAACGCCCTCGACGGCGAAGGCCCCTTCTCGCCCGAGCGCGCCGGCACCGTGCCGTCGGGCCAGTTGGTGGACGTGTGCTTCAGCGGAATGTACACCAAGAAGCAGATCAAGCAGATGATAAGCGGCAAGGGAGGGCTGGCCGCGCTGCTGGGAGAGACAGACATGATAACCATCGACCGCAAGGCGGCCGCCGGCGAGGAGCCTTACCGCGAGGTGCTGGCCGCCATGCTGTACACCATTGCCAAGCAGATCGGCGCCATGTACGTTGCCATGACGGGGCAGGTGGAGGCGATAATCCTTACCGGAGGCATCGCCCACAGCGACTATTGCATGTCTCTGCTGAAACGGCAGATAGACTATCTCGCCCCGGTCGTCGTCATGCCGGGCGAGAACGAGATGGGCTCTCTGGCATACAACGCCCTCGGAGTGTTGCGCGGAGAGCTGCCTTTGCTGGAATACGAATGACTGCCAAACCAATAATTAAGAGTCAAGGATCAAGAACGTAATGGCTTGCTGATGATTGCAACACGGGCGTTTTCTTGGTTCTTGGCACTTTTGTTCTTAATTGTTTTGTCTTTTCCCCGCATCCTTATTGTAAAAAACGGTGGTTACCTTTGCCGTAAACAATAACATAGGTTTACGCGAAATGAAGGTAAAGGCATTATTCGTATTGCTGCTCGGCATTGCCCTTATGAGCGGCGGCGTGGCCCGGCAGACGGTCTTCAACGTGTCGGGCAGGGTGCTCGACGAGTCGGGCAAAGGCATTGCAGACGTGGTGGTAAACAATGGCATGCGGTTTACGCTCACCGGAGAAGACGGCCGTTGGTCGCTGCTTACCGACACTCTTACTTGCAAGTACATATCCATATCCACTCCGGCTGACTTCCGTCTGCCTTCAACAGGCGGTGTGGCCGCCGGCTTTTATGTGCCGGTAGGCAAGGCTGTTGCCGATGGAGGGCACACGTTTGTGCTTGAACGGAGAAGCAAGCCGTCTGAAAGCTTCTATTACATAGCCATATCCGACCCCCAGGTATGCGACAGCGGCGACATGCGCCGGTGGCAGACAGAGACCATGGCCGACATCCGCCACACCGTTGACTCGCTGAAGCGTAAGCGCGAAGTGGTAGGCGTTGCGCTTGGCGACATCGTCTTTGACAACATGCCTTTGTTCAAAGACTATGTGGCCTCGATAAGGAATACCGGCATGACGATGTTCCAATGCATAGGCAACCATGACTTCGACGAGCGCTGGCAAGACCTTCACAACATGCAGCTGGGTACTCCGGTGTATGGCGAGATGGAGTATAACAGGCATTTCGGGCCTGCCGACTACTCGTTCAACATAGGCAAGGCGCACGTGGTAACGATGAAGAACATCAACTACGTAGGCGGCAGGCATTACATCGAGGGCATGACGGGCGCGCAGCTGGAATGGCTGAAGAACGACCTGAGCTATGTGCCGAAGGGGACGCTCGTGCTGCTTAACATGCATGCGCCCGGATGGAACACGGTGAACAACACAGACAATATGCGCAACGCCGGGAAGCTGGCCGAAGTGCTTGAGGGGTATCGCGTGCATGTGTTTTGTGGGCATACGCATTTTTACCAGAACGTGGAGGTGAATGAAAACCTGTATCAGCACAACATAGGCGCAGCCTGCGGCGCGTGGTGGGCGGGAAACGTCAACCGGTGCGGAGCTCCCAACGGATACCTTGTGGTTGATGTCAACGGCGACGAACTGCGCTGGCATTACAAGCCTACGGGCCTGCCCGTGAGCCGCCAGTTTGCGCTTTACGGCCGCGGCGAGTATCCTCAGATGGAAGACTATGTCGTGGCCAACGTGTGGGATTATGACTCCCGGTGCCGTGTGGAGTGGTTTCTTGACGGGCGGCCGATGGGCGAGATGGAGCGTTTCACGGGCGTGGACGCGGCTTATGCATCACAAGAAGGCAGCAATCCTGCCGCCGGCGATACTCCCCACTTGTTCCGCTGCCGTCCCGATGGGCGTTCAGGCAAGGTGAAGGTGGTGTTCACCAATCGCTTCGGAGAGCAGTTCTCTGCCGAGACGGAGTGACGAAACAAGGGCATGGGTCGTGTTGCAGGCAGATGGATGATGGCCAGGCGGTTTGCGATTGGCACCCTTCGGAAAGGCATGAGGTGGTTTTTCGTAAGACGAACGGAAACGTGCGGCATTTTTTTCAGTCGTACAAGGTTGAAATTCTGACAGTTTTCCGTACCTTTGCATGCGCTTAAACAACTCATTGCAAACAATAAGGATTCATGAACTGGATTATATTGGTAATCGCCGGAATGTTCGAGACGGGCTTCGCCTTTTGCCTGGGCAAGATGAAAGAGACAGCCGGAACGGAACACTGGGCCTGGTGCGCGGGCTTCATCGTCAGCCTTACGCTGAGCATGGTGCTGCTGGCCAAAGCCGTGCACACCATCCCGATAGGCACGGCTTACCCTGTATGGACGGGCATAGGAGCCGTTGGAACGGTTGTGGCGGGCATCATCTTCTTCAAGGAACCGGCAACATTCTGGCGACTGTTTTTCATCACAACGCTCATAATAAGCATCATCGGACTGAAGCTGGCGCACTGAGTTAAGTGAAGAGAAGGTGTGCCGAAATTGGGAAAATCGCTCTTGCAGGGACATTATTCATTATGTCCGCACGCCACGGATGGACACGAAAAAGTCTGAAAGTCAATGGAATACGTTTCTGTGAAACGTGCTGGCATAATGAGTTATGTCCCTGCAATGGCAATGCATTGCAGTTTTGCACACCTTCTTTTTTACTTTTCGTTCATCCCGAAAAGGTATAAAGTGGAATAAAATAAACAAAATTGCACCCTAAAAGGTATATTTACAATGTTTTTTTGTATATTTGCCAACATGTAACACACGCCTTTACATGTTTTAAGTATGGAAAACAAAGACTTGACGATAGCGGTATTCGTGAAAGACGCACGCAGGAAATTCGGCTTGACGCAAGTCGACCTTGCTGACAAGGCGGGCGTAGGCCTGCGCTTCGTACGCGAGCTGGAGCAGGGCAAACAGACACTGCGCATGGACAAGGTGAACCAGGTGCTGCGCCTGTTCGGACGGCAGGCAGGCCCCGTGGAATTATGAAAAAACCGGCAAGCGACCATATGCAAACCGGCAAGGCCAATCTCCTTGTCTGCTTGTATCTCGTCTCCCGTCAACTAAATGATATTGTATGAAACGCGCATTGGTTTACCTTCACAACCGGCTTGCAGGCCGGCTTACAGAAGACGAAAACGGATATACGTTCGAATATGACGCCGACTACCTCGCATCCGATGGTGCTGAGGCGGTAAGCCTTACGTTGCCAGTAAGGCAAGAAGCTTATCGCGACACAGTGCTTTTCCCCTTCTTCGACGGCCTGATACCCGAGGGCTGGCTGCTCGGGATAGCCGAACGCAGCTGGAAAATAGACCAACGCGACCGCATGTCGCTGCTCTTGGCCTGCTGCAAGGACTGTATCGGGGCGGTGAGCGTCATCCCGGAGGAAATTGAGAATTAGGAGTTAAGAATTAAGAAAGACACATTTGTTGCAACGGGATGTGTTTTTCTTAACTTTAAACTCCTAATTCTTAATTCAAAAAGTGCAGCTTTCTTAATTCTAAACTCTTAACTCTTAATTCAAAAAGTGAAGTGCTTATTCTGTTACAAAGACCTTAAAGAAGGACAAAAGGATTATCATCCGGCCTGCGCACGCAAGTTCTTCGGAACGAAAGGCGTGCCAAGCCTGCCTTATGTGCGCTCCCAGTTGGGCGACCTTGCGCGCAAGGTTGTACGTGCGCAGACCACTCTGACGGGTGTGCAAGCCAAGCTTTCGCTTGACATAGACAAGGGAGGGCGCAACCGGCCGGACCGTTTTACGATAGTGGGATTATGGGGCAAGTTCATCCTGAAGCCGCAGACCGACACTTACCGGGCGCTGCCCGAGCTTGAGGACGTGACCATGCACATGGCCGAAGCGGCGCGCATAGCCACCGTGCCGCATGCCTTGATACGTTTCCGCGACGGCGAACTGTGTTACATAACGCGCCGCGTGGACAGGCGTGACGACGGCTCGAAGGTGCCGATGGAGGACATGTGCCAGCTTACAGAACGCCTTACCGAGTACAAATACAAGGGCTCTTACGAACAGATAGCAAAGGCTATACGCCGCTATTCAGCCGCTCCGCAACTTGACGTGGTGAATTTCTGGGAAGTGGTGGTGTTCTCATGGATCACCGGCAACGCCGACATGCACCTAAAGAACTTCTCGCTCTACAATCCTGACGGTGCCGGATATACGCTGACTCCTGCCTACGACATGCTCTCAACGCACCTTGCCATGCCAGAGGACAACGAGGAGCTGGCACTCACTCTTAACGGGAAGAAGCGCAAATTGCGCCGCGACGACTTCATAAAGTCAATCACGTCGTCGGGTGTTGACGCCAAAGTGATTGACAACATGGCGCGGCGCTTCGGCCGTGCGCTGCCCCAATGGTTCTGGCTTATTGACCGCTCGTTCCTGCCAGAAGACATGCGCAGGGCTTACAAGGGCTTGATTCTCAGGCGCATAATAATGTTGCGCTGACACAAAAAGCCGCAGTTCACGCACATTTGGGGCATTTCGCGACAATCAGCAACGCCAATTCAGACAAACAAAAACGCCCTGCCATGTCTTTGGAAACGGCAGGGCGCGGCTGAAATAATAATCAAACTAAAAAAATCCAGCGGACAGGTGACGGCCGTCAAGCCTGCTTGTCGTATGCGTGCAGAGGGTAATCAAGCGTGAAATGCAGTCCTCGGCATTCCTTGCGCTCTATCGCCTGGCGCGTGATAAGGTATCCGACGTTGATCATGTTGCGCAGTTCGCAAATGTCGCGGCTGGCCTTTACGCGCTTGAATAGTGCTTCGGTTTCCTCGTAAAGCAGGTCAAGGCGGTCCCATGCGCGTTTCAGTCGGAGGTCGCTGCGCACTATTCCGACGTAGTTGCTCATTATCTCGCCCACCTCTTTTACGCTTTGTGTTATGAGAATCTTCTCCTCGTTGGTCATGGTTCCCTCGTCGTTCCATTCCGGAACACGGTCGTTGAAGCCGTATTCGGCAACGTGCTCAAGGCTGTGGCGTGCCGCCGCGTCGGCGTAAACGACGGCTTCTATCAGCGAATTGCTGGCCAACCGGTTGCCGCCGTGAAGTCCTGTGCACGAGCATTCGCCAATGGCGTAGAGCCGGTGGATGCTCGACTCGCCGTTAAGGTCGACCTTTATTCCTCCACACATGTAATGAGCTGCCGGGCGCACGGGTATGTATTCCTTGGTAATGTCAATGCCAAGAGAGAGGCACTTTTGGTAAATGTTGGGGAAATGGTGCTTCGTTTCCTCGGCATCCTTGTGTGTGACGTCCAGGCAGACATGGTCGATTCCATGTATTTTCATTTCCTTGTCGATGGCGCGGGCTACTATGTCGCGCGGCGCGAGGGACAAGCGCTTGTCGTATTTCTCCATGAACGACTCTCCGGAGGGCAGCCTCAGCACTCCGCCGTAGCCACGCATGGCCTCGGTGATGAGGTAAGCCGGATGTGTCTCTCGCGGATTGTAAAGAGCTGTGGGGTGGAATTGCACGAATTCCATGTCCTTCACTGTTCCCTTGGCGCGGTAAACCATGGCCTCTCCGTCGCCCGTGGATATTATGGGGTTGGTCGTTATCTGATACACGGCGCCGCATCCGCCGGTACACATAAGTGTTACCTTGCTAAGGTAAGTGTCAACCTTCTGCGTGTCAGGATTGAGCACATAGGCTCCGTAGCATTCAATGTCGGGCGTGCGGCGGGTCACCTCCACGCCGAGATGGTGCTGCGTTATGACTTCTACGGCGAAGTGGTTTTCCTTTATTTCTATGTCAGGGTTGGCTCTTACCGCGGCCATAAGCCCGCGTTGTATCTCGGCGCCGGTGTCGTCGGCGTGGTGCAATATGCGGAACTCGGAGTGTCCGCCTTCGCGGTGAAGGTCGTATCCGCCGTCTTCTTTCTTGTCGAAGTTCACGCCCCACTGCACCAGTTCCTTGATTTGCGAGGGAGCGTTCCTTACCACTTGCTCCACCGCGCGGCGGTCGCTAATGTAATCGCCGGCAATCATCGTGTCTTCTATATGCTTGTCGAAGTTGTCCACTTCGAGGTTGGTCACCGACGCTATGCCGCCTTGCGCCTTGGCGGTGTTGGCCTCATCGAGCGTTGTCTTGCAGATGATGCATATCTTGCCCTTGTGCGCCCGGGCCACCTTGAGAGCGTAGCTCATGCCGGCCACGCCTCCTCCGATTATCAGAAAATCGTATTTATAGACCATGTTTATAATTGTTTATGTCATAAGGCAGCCTGCCGTCTGCGAATGAGCGGCTTGTGGTTGTCCGCCTGCAAAAGTAATAAGAAACGTTGGAATAATCTAAAAATCGTGCTACAATAATACAATTTTGCGCATCTTTACGGTGCGCCGTGAGCTGTTTCGGCCTGTGTGACGCACGATGCCAGCCCCTTGTCCGTAAAGTGTTGGCTGTCAGGATGTTACTTGAGGCGTTGCAAAAGGCCGTCTTTTGGCTCCTGAAAGATGGCCTTTTAACGTGCGAAAGACGGCCTTTTAGAACAAGAGCCGCAGCATTGTGGGTTTAAGACGTTCACGATTTTTGACTTTACGTGCGTAAAAGAAGGAATTGACTGGTGGCTTAATTCGGATTTTTACGTTAACTTTGCAGCCGAAATGAATAGCCGCACTTTCCACTATAAGATATCTTTCACCAACTTGGCAGCCGTGGCCGTGGTGGCCTTGGCGGCTCTCTTCATGTTCTGGAACAGGTCTGCTGTGGGAGCGATGGTGGGCCTCGCGCTCATGGTGGCCGTCGTATTGATGGTTGAAAGGATGATTCACACGGAATATTGGCTTACCCCACACGGATATCTTGTTGTCTGTCATGGGCGTTTCTCCCGGCTTGTCTACATAAGATTGTCCGATATCACGTCTGTCGAAATTGTGCGTCCCAGCCTGTTGCCTGTGGCGTATGTATTGATAAGGTACGGCGCGGGGCATGAGATGTCGTTGCGACCGGCCGACATGGAGGCTTTCGCCGACGAAGTGAAGCGCAGGCAAAAGCTATTGGAACAGATGAATGCTGACGACTTAAAAAGGTTTTTCTTCTGATGAGACATATTCCTGACATCCGTATTCTTGCCGCAGCCGTGGCATTGTTTTCGGTATTTTCATTGCCGTCGTGGTGTCCGGCCGCAGGGTGGGGGAACACGACTTATGCCACGCCTGACGGCGAAGCTGACACCACGGAGGTTGACTCTGCCGATGCTGGCGTGACCGTTTCAGAGCCAGACTCGCTCTGGTCGCTCAACGTGCAGTCGCGCCTTGGGGCACTGTTGCAGAGCAGTATCTTCAAGACTTCCACCGTAGGCATGATGGTTTACGACCTCACGGCCGACTCGGTGCTGTTCCGTCACAACGAGAAGCAACTGATGAGGCCGGCGAGCACGCTCAAAATGATTGTGGCCGTGGCCGCGCTTGACCGACTGGGAGCGTCGCACCGCATAGCGACCGAACTTCTGTACACGGGCGAAACGCACGGACGCACGCTGCAAGGCGACATATACTGCCGCGGCGGATTCGACCCGGCGTTTGACAATACGGACATGACGGCGTTCGTGGACAGCATCCGCCGGCTCGACATAGACACCATTCGCGGCGACATTTATGCCGACGTAACGATGAAAGACACCGACCTTCTGGGCGAAGGCTGGTGCTGGGACGACGACAACCCCACGCTCTCTCCACTGCTGATAAACCGCAAGGACGAATTCACCAGCCGCCTAAAAGACCGTCTTGAGAAGGCCGGCATATGCGTGGAAGGGCAACTTCTTGCTGGCCGGACGCCACGGCACGCACGCCGCCTGTGCACCGTCACGCGCACCATAGGCGACCTGTTGCCGCGCATGATGAAGCAGAGCGACAACCTGTATGCCGAAGCCGTGTTCTACAACCTTGCCGCTGCATATTCTGGACAACGTCCGGCCACGGCAAGGCAAGGGCGTCGGGCCGTCAACCGCATAATCGAAAAACTGGACTACAAGCCGTCAAGATACTACATTGCAGACGGCAGCGGACTGTCATTGTACAACTACGTGTCGCCCGAACTGGAAGTAGCCTTTCTTCGCCACGCCTTCCACAACGACAGCATATACGTGCCTTTGTATGCCTCCATGCCCATCGCGGGCATGGACGGAACGCTTGACGACCGCATGCGCCACGGCCACGCCCGGGGCAACGTGCATGCCAAGACGGGCACGGTGACCGGCGTGAGCGCCCTTGCTGGATACTGCACTGCGTCCAACGGGCACACTCTGTGCTTTTCGATAATCAACATGGGGATACGTCATGCGTCATCCGGCCGCCGCTTCCAAGACCGTGTCTGCGAAGCACTTTGCAGACCGTAATAAAGCGGATGGAATCAAGTGAAGAGTTAAAAGTGAAGAACGAAGAGTGTGCTTGAGCCATAAATACATTTGAATTCTTCACTCTTCACTTTTAACTCCTTACTCACCATGTGACTTGTTGATAATCAGCAGCTTTGCGAAAGGCCGTCTTTTGGAAGCCAAAAGACGGCCTTTCGCATGGCGATTGACGGCCTTTTGTAAGCCAAAAGGCCACCTTTCAGGACTCATCCGCATTTTAGGTGTATAGTATTACTGTACCTTCTTTGGTTCATCCGCAGTTCTGGTGTATGCGATAACAGCATTGCCTATTGCTTTTGCCATAGCATTTCATGTGTACATCCTGCCACAAGCCAGGTGGTCGGTAACTGTCATGCCGCACTCCGATGCGGCATCCAGTGTATGCAGCCTGTTTCGTTTGGCGTATCGGGTGTTTTCTGGATGCCGCATCGGAGTGCGGCATGACGGTTACCGACTGCCTGGATTAAAGTAGGAGGCGTACATAAAATGCTATCACAAAGACAAAAGAAGGGGTTCATCCGCAGTTTGGGTGTATTGTCATTCGTGGTAATAAGGCCTCGAAGAGGTCCAACTATGCTTAACCGCATGTGTAGCGAAGCGGAACTTGCGGTAGGCATGCGGGCAATAATATCGTCCTCGAAGATGGCGAATGTCCACCCTGCTGTTCGCCCCCTTCGGGGACGGGCTTGTTAGTTTTGACTTACCGCAAGTTCCGTTCCCTTCGGTCACTCCACATGCGGTTAAGCATAGTTCGCCCCCTTCGGGGACGGGATTGACACCTATATGTTATACACTAGAACTGCGGATGACCTCCTTTTCGCAAACAGGCATTGGCGTATGGCAAAATAAAAGGCGCAATATCGTCGTTGCGGTATTGCGCCTTTATCGTAAATCAAGCAGTTGTTTTATTCGGCTTCTGTCTTAGCCGCGCGGAAGTTCACCAGGTCTTCAGCTATGAAACTCTTGACATAGGTGTAGTGCCCTACAACTTCTTCCTCGGCGTAACGCACGTACACGTTGGCGCTCTTGGTGAAAAGCTCGGGTGCGCGGGTTGCGTCGTCGAGGATGAGCAGCGACATGATGATGTCTCCCGTCATGTCGTAAAGGCGGCGGCCAAGGAAGTCGTGAGCCTCCTGGTTGCCCAGTTCCTTCACGTAGTTAACGGCCTGTTCATACAGTTCCACCATCTTTCTTACGCGCTCCTGGAGCGGTTTCAGCTCCTCGGCAACCTCGTTTTCAAGCATCTCTTTTATTATTCCGAGGTAAGTTCCGTTGGTGATGTAACGTATCGCGGCCACAACCTGAAGCTGCGTGGTGCCCTCGTAGATTGAGAAGATGCGCGCGTCGCGGTACAGACGCTGGCACTTGTACTCCATGATGAAGCCCGAACCGCCGTGCACTTGGATGGCATCATAGGCGTTTTGGTTCACGTATTCAGAGTTCATACCCTTTGCCAAAGGAGTGAAGGCGTCGGCCAGCTTGGTGTATTTCTTCAGTTCCTGACGCTCCTCAGGCGTGAGTTTGCGCTCGCGAGAGATGTCCTCGAGAGCCTTGTAGATGTCAACATAACGGGCCGTCATGTACAGGATGCTGCGTCCTGCGTCGAGTTTCGCCTTCATGCGTGAGAGCATGTCGTAGACGGCGGGGAAGTTGATGATGGCCTTGTCAAACTGCTTGCGTTCCTTGGCGTATGCCAACGCCTCGTTGTATGCGGCCTGGCTTACGCCCACGCTCTGTGCGGCTATGCCGAGACGCGCGCCGTTCATCAGTGCCATCACATACTTGATAAGACCCAGACGTGTGCTGCCGCACAGCTCGGCCTTGGCGTTCTTGAACACAAGCTCACACGTAGGAGAGCCGTGAATGCCCAGCTTGTTCTCTATGTGGCGCACGGTTACGCCGCCGTTGCGCTTGTCATAGATGAACATGGACAGTCCGCGGCCGTCGTGCGTGCCGGCTTCGCTGCGCGCGAGGACGAGGTGTATGTCCGAGTCTCCGTTCGTAATGAAACGCTTTACGCCGTTCAACAGCCAGCAGCCCTGCTCTTCGCTGTAAGTGGCTTTGAGCATTACGCGCTGCAAGTCAGAACCGGCATCAGGCTCGGTCAGGTCCATACTCATCGTCTCTCCGGCGCAAACGCGCGGTATGTACTTCTGTCTTTGCTCTTCGTTGCCAAACTCGTAGAGTGTCTCGATGCAGTCTTGCAAGCTCCAGATATTCTGGAAGCCGGCATCGGCTGCGGCTACAATCTCAGAAGCCATTGAATAGGGAGTCACCGGCATGTTAAGACCGCCGTAGCGGCGAGGCATCGACACGCCCCAAAGTCCGGCCTTGCGCGTCGCGTCAAGATTCTCGTAGGTCTTTGATGCGTAGTGCATCCGGCCGTCAACGAGGTGTGGTCCCTCCAGATCCACATCTTCACTGTTCGGCTCAAGCACGTTGGCGGCGATGTCGCCGGTGATTTCCAACATTCTCTTATAGTTCTCAATAGCGTCCTGATGGTCAACAGGCGCGTCTGCATATTCGTCCTTGTCGGCGAAGTTGCGTTCCTTCAGCTCGACAATCCTTTTCATCAAAGGGTGGTTGAGGTGGAACTCAAACTCCGGATGGTCTGTATAATAGTTAGCCATTGTTCTTGATTTTATTTAAAGGTAATTACTTGCTGTTCTGCTTGTAATATTTGATAAGCTTCGGAACCACATCCTCCACGGTGCCGACAATCACGTAGTCGGCAATCTGGTTGATTGGAGCGTCGGGATCACTGTTGATTGATATGATGATGCCTGAGTCCTGCATACCGGCTATGTGCTGTATTTGTCCGGAGATGCCGCAGGCGATATAGACCTTCGGATGCACCGTAACGCCGGTCTGTCCGATTTGCCTGTCGTGGTCAACGAAGCCCGCGTCAACTGCGGCACGGCTCGCGCCGACCTCTCCGTGCAACTCTTTGGCGAGTTGGAACAGTTGGTCGAAGCCTTCCTTGCTGCCTACTCCGTAACCTCCGGCGACCACGATTGGCGCGCCCTTGAGATTGTGCTTGGCAGCCTCTACGTGGCGGTCGATAACCTTGACGATGAAGTCTGCCGGGTCAGTGTACTTGCTTGCGTCGGGATATACGACCTCGTTCTTCGCCTCTCCGTCATACAAAGCCTTCTGCATAACGCCGCTGCGGACGGTCGCCATCTGCGGCCTGTGGTCGGGGTTTACGATAGTCGCCACGATGTTACCGCCGAAAGCGGGGCGTATTTGGTAAAGAAGGTTGTCATAATGTTTGCCCGCTTTCTTGTCGTCATAGTCGCCGATTTCGAGTTGTGTGCAGTCGGCGGTGAGCCCGCTGGTGAGCGATGACGATACGCGGGGACCCAAGTCGCGTCCTATCACGGTTGCGCCCATGAGGCAAATCTGCGGCTTTTCCTCCTTGAAAAGGTTCACCAGGATTGACGTATGGGGCGCAGACGTACGGGAACAGTCCTTCGGCGTCGAAAACGAACAGCTTGTCAACGCCGTAAGGCAGGATTTGGCTTTCAACTTTGCCCTTGATGCCAGTGCCGGCAACCACGGCGTGCAGCTCTACGCCAAGCTGGCAGGCGAGCTTGCGGCCCTTGGTGAGCAATTCTTGAGACACTTCGGCAACGGTAGTGCCTTCTATCTCGCAATATACGAATACGTTGTTCATTTTTTTCTTTAAGAATTTATAGAATTTAAAGAAGTTATAGAAGTTAAAGCCATTTGCTTTTATGGATGTATCATTCCATTGTGTCGCAGAATGTGCTTTCCTTGATTTTCCTGCTGTAGGCATTCAAAAGTCTGCTTGTGTTTTCTATTTCTTCACATAGCAAAGCATACCTGTTTTGGTCTATGTATCCCAAATCATGCGATAGTATGATGTAATACCTGCATTCTTCGAGACTGCCTTGTGAGATGTTCATAAAACGAAGTTTGTCAGCCTTGCTTATCTTTCTGTAACCTTCAGCAATATTGGCGGCAATAGAAACAGCAGCCCTTTCAAATTGTGGGCATAGGGCAAATCGTTCATGTCTTGGAAATAAACATGTTGTTTTGTATACATCCAGTACGAATTTGTGTGACGCTTGCCATGCCAGAAGATTTTGAAAGGTGTTGCTCATTTTGTTTTCTTGCTGTAAAGTATCCATGCCTTGCTGTCTGCCATGAAAGGTATTGGCTTTAACTTCTTTTACTTCTATAACTTCTTTAACTTCCCAATGAATTTATCCAATTATCTTTTCTTCGAGCAGTTCTTTTATCATTCCTTCCACGTCGGCGTCGCTGCCGGTGAGGGTTTTGCTCTCTTTGGCCTGGAACACTATGTTCTTGACGGCTTTCACCTTGGTGGGCGAGCCAGCGAGTCCGCATTGCTGCGGGTCGCCGTCGATGTCGGCTACAGACCATTGGTTGAGCGTCAGGTAGGGTCGCGTCTCATACAGTTCGGCGTGCGGCGTCTCCGGTGTGCGCTCGAGGGGCACGGTGGCGTATTTGTATTTCATCACCAGCTTGGCGTTGCACGGGCGGCATGGTGCCGCGCTGCCGTTGACGGTCACAACGATGGGCATCGGTGCTTCCACCGTCTCCACTCCGCCGTCGATGTGGCGACGGATGGTGAGCTTGCCGTCCTCGCACTTGAGTATTTCCTCGGCGTAAGTGACCTGTGACAGGCCGAGCTTCTGCGCCACCTGCGGGCCTACCTGTGCAGTGTCGCCGTCGATGGCCTGGCGTCCGCCGATGATGATGTCGGCTCCGCCGATGTGCTTGATGGCCGTTGCGAGGGCGTAGGATGTTGCCAGCGTGTCGGCTCCGGCGAAGAGGCGGTCGGTCAACAGCCACCCGGTGTCGGCTCCGCGGTAGAGTCCCTGGCGGATGATTTCAGCCGCGCGCGGTGGCCCCATGGTAAGAACGCCCACGGTCGAGCCGGGGTTTTGCTCCTTCAGGCGCAGCGCCTGTTCGAGCGCGTTAAGGTCTTCGGGGTTGAAAATTGCGGGCAGCGCGGCGCGGTTGACCGTTCCTTCGGCGGTCATTGCGTCCTTTCCCACATTTCTCGTGTCGGGTACTTGCTTGGCAAGTACGATGATTTTAAGATTCATAGTAATATATTAATAATGTAAAGTTCACGATTGCAAAAGTACACTTTTTTTGTCGGGTGACAAAAGAAAAGAAGGAAAAAGTAAAAGTGAATAAGACCCGTCCCGCTCCTCCTGAAGTGAGGGTGCTTGATATGCCTGGTTTGTTTAGGCTTATGCCTGCGATGTGGCAATCTGCAAAAAGTCATCAAGCTCTCTCCCTTTGGTGGGGTCGGGACGGGTCTCTGTTAGTCTGTTTATGGCTGCAATCACCTCTTCTCCAGCGTCATCACCACTTTTCCGTCGCCGGCCTTGAGGCTCATCTTGCCGTCCTTGGTGATTTCATATCCGGCCACCTTGCCCATTGCGCCGAGCACTTTCTGCTCTGTTTCCATGTCGGGGCACATCATCCGCGTGGAGCCTGTCTGCCCGAACGACATTGTGCCCTTCTCGGGGTCGGCCTGTATGCCGCCTACCAGGTTGTTGCAACCGGTGTTGCCGTAGAGGCGGTTTTCCTTGACGTTGAAGCCGATGAACGCTTCTTTCTCGCCGGCTTTCGGCGTTATGGGCTGTCCTTCAACCGTTGTGATTTTCCATTCTCCTTCCAGCGCGTCCATTGTTGACGCCGCGCTTTGCGCCGTCTTGCATGACGACAGGCCCGCCAATGCGCCTGCCATGCACAAGGCTGCTAAAAACTTTTTCATCTTTAAATCCTTTCTTTTACTGTTAAAAACTAATACTCATGCCGTTACGTCCTTGAAACAAGGACATAAACGGCTGCAAATGTAAGGAAAAGAAACGAAAGTAATACAAATTAAGAGTTAAGAAAAGTTGGCCGGACTGCAACCTTTCTGAAAAACACTTTTCAACAGCCTTCCCGTTAATGCCGCTGTGACGCTTGCGCGGCAGAGCCACGCCGCCTGAAATGACATAATCATCATAAATCCGCAGAAACGCTTGCAATATGATTTTCCTTGGCGTTCCACAGCGGCAGTATTCCAAAATATAAAGTCCACGGGCTTGAATACGGCCTGTAGAAGTGTGCAAGCGTAACTTCAAGATGTTCAGGATGTTGCGCCGCTTGGTGGCCGTAATGTGCAACGTTTGCGGCTCCCAAACAGCGAAAAGACCGTCTTTTCGCTGTGAGAAGACCGTCTTTACAACCCGTGTTGACGGCCTTTTTGCATCCAAAAGACGGCCTTTTGCACTCCAGAAGGCCGTCTTTAGCAGGTGGAAAAGCCGTAAAAAAGAACAAAACGGGCGGCTACAGGCGACAAAACGGACAATCCCCATGCCGTCCGTTTCTCTGTTTCCGCAAGAAAGGCTGACATTCAGCGGTTGACGTTTTGCCATGCCTGGGCCGCGGAATCGTTGTTTTTTGTCAAAACGGACGCCGCCATGGCGCAGGATAATATTGTCCATCAAAAACACACGCGCTATCCATTTCAGGCTACCGGCATATTGACTATCTTTGCCGAAGAAAACCAAACAATACTATTTATGTGTAAAACCAAGTATCTGATAACAGCATTGGCGATAGCCATGACGGGCTATTGCCGCGCCGACGTGCCGCCGACGCTCGACCTGAGCGGCCAGTGGCAGGTCAGCCTTGACAGCATGGAGACATTCCAGCCTATCCGCCTGCCCGGAACGACCGACATCGCGGGCCTGGGCGTGAAGAACACCCTGCAGCCCGAACTGGCGAAGCCGCAAGTGCTCCACCTCACGCGCAAGCACTCGTTCGTCGGCGCGGCGTGGTACCGCCGCACGTTCAGCGTAGGCAAGGAAATGGCCGGACGGCCGCTCACACTGCTCCTGGAGCGCATCATCTGGCAGAGCCAGGTGTGGATAGACGGTGTGAAGCTGCCCAAGGAGGAAGAGAGCCTCAGCACTCCCCACGAGTACTTCATACCCGAAGGACTGGCCGCAGGCGAGCACGAAATGCTCATACGCATCGACAACCGCAAGCGTTACGACATATCGACGGGCGAGCTTGGGCATGCCTATACAAACGAGACGCAGGTGAAATGGAACGGCATACTCGGCCGCATGGAGCTTAAGGCCGAGGGCGCAGTGGCCATACACCGCGTAAGCACGTATCCCGACATCAGCGCGAAGAGCGTAAGGGTGAACATCGTCCTCGTAAAAACCGGCAAGAAGGCGCGGCGCGCAAAGGTGACGCTCCAGGCCGCATGCGGAGCCGACGGCAAGAAGCTCGCCCCCATCACGTTCACCGTGAAGATGGACAAAGACACCGTAGCCGTAGACCGCACATACGCCATGGGCGAAGACGTGCGCCTGTGGGACGAGTTCTCGCCAGTGACATACACGCTCGATGTAAGCTGCCAGGCGGGCAAGGACACCGACACCGAGCGCACAACCTTCGGCATGCGCGAGGTTGACAGCTCGAAAGGCTATCTCGCGGTAAACGGCAACCGCGTGTTCCTTCGCGGCGCGCTGGAAAGCTGCATATTCCCCCTGACGGGCAATCCGCCCACCGACGAGGCCGGCTGGGAAAAGGTGTTCACCTCAGCCAAGGCCTGGGGGCTCAACCATCTGCGCTTCCACTCCTACTGTCCGCCCGAAGCCGCCTTCGCCGTTGCCGACCGCATGGGCATGTACCTGCAGGTGGAACTGCCAAACTGGTCGCTGACCGTCGGAAAGGATGAGGGCATGAACCGCTTTCTCTACGACGAGTTCAACCGCATCTCGGCCGCTTACGGCAACCATCCGTCGTTCTGCCTGCTCACGGCCGGCAACGAGCTGCAGCCAGACTTCGACTTCCTAAACAAGTTCGTAAGCTACATGAAGCGCCATGACAACCGCCACCTGTACGCCACTACCACCTTCACCTTCGAGAAAGGACACGGCGGCCACCCGGAACCTGAAGACCAGTTCTTCGTTACCCAGTGGACAGACAAGGGATGGGTGCGCGGACAAGGCGTGTTCGACGCGGAGCAGCCCAACTTCAACAAAGACTACAAGGCCGCATGCGAAGGCGTCAACGTGCCGCTCATATCCCACGAGATAGGCCAGTACTCGGTGTATCCCGACATCAGCGAGATATCCAAATATACCGGAACTCTTGACCCTCTGAACTTCAAGGCCATAAAACGCGACCTCGAGAACAAGGGACTCATAGACAAGGCCGGCATGTACACAAAGGCTTCGGGAGAGTTTGCCGTGCAGCTGTACAAGGAGGAAATAGAGCGCGCAATGAAGACTCCGCAGTTCAACGGCTACCAGCTGCTCGGCCTGCAGGACTATTCCGGACAAGGCACCGCGCTCGTAGGCCTCGTGGATGCGTTCTGGGACTCTAAAGGACTGACCTCGGAGAGCTACTTCAGGCAGTTCTGTGCCCCGGTGGTTCCGCTCGCCCGGTTCGGCAAGGCCACGTGGACGGCCGACGAAACGTTCGTAGCCGACATAGAGATTGCAAACTATTACAAGGATGACATAAGCAACCGCAAGGTGACATGGACGCTCACCGACACCGGCGGCAACCGCATAGCCGGCGGCAACCTGCAGGCCGCAACGCTGGCAAAAGGCACCGTGACACCCGTAGGCAAGATACAGGCTGCGCTCGGCGGAGTAAGCAAGGCTTCAAAACTGAAGCTTGAGGTGGCCATCGATGGCACCGGATGGAAGAACAACTGGTCCGTATGGGTTTATCCGGAAATAAGTGAAATGCCAGCAGGCGACGTCATCGTGACCGCAGACATCGACAAGGCCCTGTCTTCGCTGCGCTCAGGCAAGAAGGTGCTCTACTCGCCCGAGCCCGACAAGCTCGACGGACTGGAAGGCAAGTTCCTGCCCGTGTTCTGGAGCCCGGTGCACTTCCCCAAGCAGGCCGGCACAATGGGACTGCTCTGTTATCCCGAACATCCGGCCATGGCATACTTCCCCACCGACACACACAGCGACTGGCAATGGTGGAACCTGGTTAAAAGGTCAAGAGTGCTGGTCGTGGATTCACTGCCAGGCGTCACCCCGATAGTCGAGGTTGTTGACAACTTCGCCAACAACAGGCGGCTTGTGTCGGTATTCGAAGCCAACTGCGGCAAAGGAAAACTTGTCATGAGCTCCATCGACCTGCTGTCGCCAGAGAGCCGGAAGCCGGAAACGCGCCAACTGCTTTACAGCCTGCTGAAATACATGAATACGGCCCGGTTCGCTCCAGGCGCAAGCGTGACGGAGCAAGACTTGCGGTCTCTGCTGAGCAAGGACGGCGAAGCCGCAAAGAAAACCAACGCCGTTTCGATATACGAATAACAAAAATCTCACGTTACAAACGTTATCCGCCGCCTGGCATGCAGCGTTAAGCCGATTAGGGCAACGCCGTGCCTTGCGGCGGATTTCACTTCTGTTCAACACCCTGTTTTGAACTTTCTGCCCAAACAGGCAAGCCTGCTGCCACGGTAATGCAAAATATAGTCCTGTTTAAACATTATTTATTTTGTACTTCGGCAGACTTGTGCTATCTTTGCAAATGGTGACGGCTGGAACAGGTTTCAATGCGGACTTCATGACAGGCCGGCACAAAACGATTTGCAATGATAGACAGAGCTACCATAGATAAGATAATGGACGCGGCGAACATTGTCGACGTCGTGTCTGAATTTGTCACCCTGCGCAAAGCCGGAGTGAACTATAAGGGATTGTGCCCGTTCCACAACGAGAAGACACCTTCGTTCGTGGTGTCGCCCTCAAAGGGCTACTGTCACTGCTTCTCGTGCGGCAAGGGAGGCAACGCCGTGGGCTTCATCATGGAGCATGAGCAGATGACCTATCCCGAAGCTCTGCGCTGGCTGGCCAAGAAATACAACATAGAGATACACGAACGCGAGTTCTTACCGACGAGGAAAAACGCGAGGAAAGCGAACGCGAAAGTCTTGTTCATAGTGAACGACTGGGCGCTGCGTTATTTCCAGGACAACCTGTTCAAGACCGAGCGCGGACAAGCCATAGGTCTGCAATACTTCCGCTCACGCGGCTTCCGCGACGACACTATAAACCGCTTCCAGTTAGGTTACGCCTTGCCGGAACGCGACGCATTGGCAAAAACGGCACTGGCAAAAGGATTCAAAGAAGAATATCTCATCGCCACGGGCCTGTGCTATCGCCGCGAGGACGGCCGCCTGCAAGACCGCTATGCCGGGCGCGTCATCTTCCCTGTGCACACGGTCACAGGGCGCGTCGTAGCCTTCGGCGGACGCATTCTGGAAAACAACAAGAAGCTGGCAAAGTATGTCAACTCGCCGGAATCGCTCATCTACCACAAAAGCAACGAACTTTACGGCATATACCAGGCCAAACACGCCATAACGAAACAAGACCGTTGTTATCTCGTTGAAGGATACATTGACGTGACATCGATGAACCAAAGCGGCGTGGAAAACGTCGTGGCTTCATCTGGAACATCGCTGACCACGGGCCAGATACGCCTCATCCACCGCTTCACAAACAACATTACAGTGCTTTATGACGGCGACGCCGCCGGCATACATGCCTCAATCCGAGGCATTGACATGCTGCTGGCCGAGGGCATGAATGTGAAGGTTCTTCTGCTGCCTGACGGCGATGACCCCGACAGCTTCGCACAAAAAAAACATACGGCACAAGAGTTCCGTGACTACATCGAGCAGCACCAGACGGACTTCATCGAGTTCAAGACCAACTTGCTTTTGCGCGGTGTCACCGACCCCGTAAAGCGTTCCGAAGCCATCAGCAGCATAGTGAAAAGCGTGTCGGTAATACAAGACCAGATAACACGCGCCACTTATCTGACCGAATGCGCACACCGTTTAGGTATGAACGAGTCGACACTTATCAACACCGCAAACCAGTTTATACGCGGCGAAATAGAAGAAAAGCGCAAGGAACAGCGCAGGGAAGAAGCAAAAACCGAAAGCCCGATAAAACCTCTGCAGCCGTTACCTGCAATGCAACAGCAGCCCTCCGTAGAATACATGCTTATGCAATTGGTGGTGCGCCACGGACAGGAGGTGCTCTACAAAGGTATCGAGACTGCCGACGGAGACAAGATAGACCTGAGCGTCTCACAATATATCAGCTATGACCTTGGCGCAGACAACCTGCGTTTCAAGAACGACCTGTACAACAAGATGCTGGCAGAGGCGGTGGAACACAATGAGGATGAAGGCTTCAATGCCGAAACATACTTCATCAATCATCCTGACATTGACATCAGCCGAACGGCTACCGAGATGGCAATAGACCATTTCCAATTGAGCAAAAGCCTGCAAGTGAAGCACGACGAGGACACGTTGCGCAACCAGGTAGAGCACCTGATCCTCGACTTCCGCATGGATTACGTGGAACAACATTTAAAGGAACTGCAACGCGAAATAAACCTCGCCATGGGTGATACGGCAAAGATGATGAAGCTGATGGCCGAGTACAAGGACATGCAAGTCATCCGGAACGAGATTGCCAAGGAGCTTGGCAGTTACATAGTATAAAGCCAATACCCACCTCTGCCCTCCCTAAGGGAGGGAGCTTGATATGCTTCGAGGCGTCAAGACATTGCAAATGTTACTGAAAAAGGTAATTAAGCCCATCCCTTCGGGAGGGGTTTGGGGTGGGTGTCAGATACTAAAAAGATGATTTACCTTCATTGGTTGATATTCATAGTATACGTCTGTGTTGTGCTTTTCACAATGGTCAAAGTGCTCATGGACAACCGCCAGCCGGCCAAAACGATGGCTTGGGTGATGGTGCTTATATTCATCCCCGTCGTGGGTGTCGTGCTTTACTTCTTTTTCGGACAAAACACGCGCAAGGAAAAATACATCAGCCGGCAGAGCATGGACCAACTGACAAAACGCTCCATGTTTGAGTTCGCAGAACAAGAGAACCTCAAGCTGCCCGAAGAACACAACGTGCTGATTAAGCTGTTTGCAAGTCTTAACTGGGCGTTGCCATTCAAGAACAACAAGGCCGACATCTTTACTGACGGCCATTCATTCTTTCTCGCCTTGCTGAACGACATAGGGCAAGCAAAGCATCACATCCATCTTGAGACATACATAATATGCGACGACCCCCTTGGCCGCCTCGTTGCCGACGCGCTTATGGACAAGGCGAGGAGAGGAGTTGAGGTGCGCTTGATTTATGACGACGTGGGATGCTGGAACGTTCCCAATTCTTTCTTCGAGCGGATGCGTACCGCCGGCATTGACGTGCATGCCTTCATGCCAGTAAAGTTTCCCGCGTTCACCAGCAAAGTGAACTACCGCAACCACCGCAAACTGTGCATAATCGACGGCCGTATAGGCTATATCGGCGGCATGAACATAGCCATACGTTATGTGAAGGGCAGCAAGGGGACTTATTGGCGCGACACGCATCTGAGGATACGGGGCGGCGCAGTGTATGGCATTCAGAGGGCTTTCCTGGTAGACTGGTACTTCGTAGACCGCACGCTTATCACCAACCGCTGCTATTACCCGGTGCAAGACCGCGCCATAAGCAACGACTGCATAATGCAAGTGGTGACGAGCAGTCCCATAAGCCAGTGGCCGGAGATGATGCAGGGCTATGTGCGCATACTGCTGGAGGCCAAGAAATATGTGTACATGGAGACCCCATACTTTCTTCCCACGGAGCCGGTGATGTTCGCCATGCGCACCGCCGCGCTTGCCGGTGTGGACGTGAAGCTGATGGTTCCGCTGCATTCTGACGCGAAATTCGTCGAATGGGCAAGCCGCTCTTACGTCCAGGAAGCCGTCGACGCTGGCGTGGATGTGCGTCTGTATGCTTCCGGATTCAACCATTCCAAAAGCTTTTGGTGAGCGACGACTCGTTGTCAACGTGCGGCTCTACGAACATAGACTTCCGCAGTTTCGACAACAACTTCGAGAGCAACGTGTTCATATACGACCGCAAGATGGCGTTGCGCATAAAGCAAGTGTTCGCCGACGATATGTCGAAGTGCGTAAAGTACAAAGACTACATGCGTACGCGCCGCCTCTCGTTCACCCACCGTTTGTTGGAGTCTCTCGTCCGGATGTTCTCCCCCCTGATGTGACATGCGCCGACAATGGCATGCGGCCAGGCTGTATTACGGCGCAAGCCACGCTGGCAAAAGCTGCAAAACATGACATCGGCATACCCGTGCGGACGCATGGGCGCATGTCCGTGAAACGTAAATAACTTATTGAATCATGTGGAAATATTATGCATTGCTTTCCGCCTTCTTTGCCGCGCTGACGGCAGTCTTCGCCAAAATCGGGGTGAGAGACATCAATTCCGACCTTGCAACAGCCATACGCACCGTGGTGATACTTTGCATCACGTGGGGCATGGTGTTCTTCGGCAACCATTTGGGCGAAGTGCGCGGCATTCCGCGCAACACGTGGTTTTTCCTCATCCTTTCGGGAGCGGCGACGGGCCTGTCGTGGCTTTTTTACTTCAAGGCGTTGCAGACGGGCGACGTGTCACGTGTCGCACCTGTCGACAAACTCAGCGTTGTCATGACGATATGCCTTTCTTTCCTGTTTCTTAAAGAGCCTGTCAGCCTGCGCGTCGTCATCGGCGCGCTGCTGATAACGGCCGGAAGCATTGTCATGCTTGTGAAATAAATGGAGGCGAACACGCCCCGTAACCGCAAGCATGAAATCCAACCTGACTTAATACAGAAATACTTTACACCGTTTTAACAAAAAATCGGTGTAAAAATGAAAGAAAAAGATCAACGTAATTATCGCAAGTTTTCCCGTCAGTTCATCCTGACAGTGTTGTTGGATTATTATTCGAGCGGTTCCTCGAAGCGTTCGATAGTGAGAAAATACGGCCTGAGCGGCGGATTATTGTATGGTTGGCTTCGCAAGTATGAGTCTGAATCACTATCTTTGCCCACGGACATGTCCGAACTGGAATCAAAGGTATATATGGCACAGAAGAAACACAAGTCGGAAAGGGCTGCGGCCGTCCGCCCCTCCACTGAAGAGGAACGCCTGCGCGAGGAGATAGCCCGCCTGCGCAAGGCGCTGGCCTATTCGGAGTTGCGCAACGAGGCTCTTAACGAGATAATAAAGATAAGCAAGGAGAAATACGGCATAGACTTGCTAAAAAAAGGCTGGCGCCAGGCAGTAGACAACCTTCGGGCCAGGCACCCCGGAGCTTCCATCGGGTGCCTGAGCGGACTGTTTGGCAAGACACGCGAGGGTTATTATTCGGTGTCGCGCGAGAAGCGCGCGGCCCGTGAGCTTACCGAGTCTGAGATAGTCGGGACGGTCGGCGAGGCTCCGCAGCCAGGCTCCCGGCATAGGCGCCTACAAAGCCTGTTCCTCATCCTGAAGGGCGTCTATGGGGGAGGATGCGTGGCCGCGACGCTTTCTACCGCCTCATGCACGAGCGGGCTGATGCTCAAGCCCTGCCGCAGGCGTCATACGACAAACTCCAACCACCCGTGGCGTAAGTACCCGAACTTAGTCAAGGGCTTCCGTCCGGAGGGCATGAACCGGCTGTGGGTGGCCGATATCACGTACGTGGACACGGACGAGGGCGTGGCATACCTGCACCTGCTCACCGACGCCTTTACGCACGAGATAATAGGCTGGAGGCTGTCCGACTCGCTGAAGGCCTCCAACACCGTGGCCGCATTGCGGCAGGCCATCGACACTGTCGGCCGTTTCGGCATGGACGGACTCATTCACCACTCCGACAGGGGGTCGCAATACTGCAGTTCGGAATACACGGGCCTGTTGCGCTCAGCAGGCGTACGCATAAGCATGACCGAGGACTACAACCCTACGGACAACGCCGTGGCCGAGCGGGTGAACGGCATAATAAAGCAGGAATGGCTCTACCGGATGAAACGTCCGGCCTCGGTCGGCGAGGCGGAAAGGACCATAAGCCGGATCATCCGCTTCTACAACGACGTACGCACATGAACAACATCGGGCGGATGCCTCCCGGCAGGTTGAGACGGCTACTGGCAGGCACGTGAGGCCGCAACCGGAGTTGCCGGAAAAGAAAAGTACGTATGTTTTTCATGGTATTTTTCATTTGCCGGACAAAAACTTTTATATTTGCAGTGGAAACCCACTATGGGTGCCATTGGGAATATGTAAAGTCTTTCAGGAACAGACAACTCCATGTGTAAAGTTTTCCAGTAAGTAAGGACTTTTGGTGTAAAGTATTTTTAGGCATAGTCAACCGTTTTCCAACTGGCGGCATTTTGCAGCACAAAAGGCCGTCAATCACACGACGAAAGGCCGTCTTTTGTAAGCCAAAAGACGGCCTTTTGGAAACCCATTGGCTGTCAGTTACTTACAGGCGCGGCGCAAACCGCCGCCCACGCGGAGGTTTTAATATTCCGTTAAGATTTGCCATGACGGGTCGTTTCGTTTCCTTATTACGTTGAAAACGTGTATATTTGCAACACGAATTACAATAAACAGAAGACATGAAAAGAAACTCATTGATTGCAAGAGTCGTCATGGCCGCTGTGATGTTGGCCGTGACGGGATGCATCGCTGTCCGTGCCGCCGGCGCGGACAGGCCCAAGCTGGTGGTAGGAATAGTGGTTGACCAGATGCGGTGGGACTATCTTTACCGCTATTACGACCTCTACGGAGAGGGCGGCTTCAGGCGGATGATGGCCGAAGGCTACAACTGCGAGAACACGATGATTAACTATGTGCCGACGGTTACGGCCGTAGGCCACTCGTCAATCTTCACCGGCTCTGTGCCAGCCATCCACGGCATAGCGGGCAACGACTTCATGAAGGACGGGCACATGGTGTACTGCTGCGAGGACTCTACGGTGAGCGGCGTTGGCACTGACGGCAAGGCCGGCTGCATGTCGCCGCGAAACATGCTCTCGACCACCATCGGCGACGAGCTGAAAATAGCCACCGGCTTCAAGGCTAAAGTGGTGGGCGTATCCATAAAAGACCGCGCCTCCATCCTGCCTGCAGGCCATTCAGCCGACGGGGCGTACTGGATTGACGGCTCCACGGGCAACTTCATAACAAGCACTTACTACATGAAAGAGCTGCCCGGATGGGTAAAGGCGTTCAACAAGAAGTACGGCGGACGCGGCGAGCGCGAAGTGTCATACTCCACATACGGCAACCTCATAACAGAAGAGATGGCGAAAGCCGCCATAGAGGGCGAGCAACTGGGCGCAGACCCGACAACCGACATGCTCACGATAAGCTTCTCGGTCACCGACAAAGTGGGCCACGAGGTGGCTACGCACAGCCCGGAGATACAAAAAATCTTCGTCGACCTCGACCAAAGGCTGGCCGACCTGTTCACTTATCTTGACAACAAGGTCGGCAAAGGGCAATACCTGGCCTTCCTAACAGCCGACCACGGCGCGGCCAACAACGTGCTCATGCTCCAGGAACACGGCATACCGGCAGGTGGCTTCGTGGCCACAAAGGTTGCGCGCGAACTTGACACACACCTCAAGCAGAAATACGGCGCAAGCCAAAGCATCGTGGCGTGCATCAGCAACTACAAGGTGTTCCTCGACCACAAGGCCGTAGCCTCGATGGGACTCGACCTCGACGACGTGAAGGAAGAGGCCGTAGAATGGCTCAAACGCGACCCGCAGTACGCCTACGTGGTAGACCTCGAGCACGCGGCGACAGCCACCCTGCCCTCCGTAATAAAGGAACGTATCATAAACGGCTACCACCGCCTGCGCAGCGGAGACATACAGATGGTGCTGAACCCTGCGAACTACGAAACGGGCGAAGGCCCCATCGACCGCGGCACGACGCACGGAGTATGGAATCCGTATGACTCACACATCCCGTTCCTGCTCATGGGCTGGGGCGTGAAGCCCGGACGCACCGACGCAAAGACCACCATCAACGACATTGCCGCTACGGTCTGTGCGCTCATCCACGTGCAGATGCCCAACGGATGCATAGGAAACGCGGTGGTAAACAATTAAGAATTAAGAGCACATTGAGTTAAGAATTAAGAGTTAAGAATTAAGAAAACATGCCTCGCTGGTAATTTTCTTAATTCTTAACTCTTAATTCTTAATTAATCTTTCAACCGTAAGGTTGGTTGTCTTATCAGTAAATAAGATACACGCCATATCGCCTTTTTTGCTTAATTTTGCACCGTGAAACAAAACAAAAGGCAATATAATATGAAACTTATAGCTAACACAGAGTTCGGCGGAGAGCGTCCGCTCTTCGCCTCGCACGACCTTCACATCGACAACGTGACCATCCGCGAGGGCGAGTCGGCCATCAAGGAGTGCAGCAACATCGTGGCCACCAACTGCCGCTTTGAGGGCAACTACCCCTTCTGGCACGTACACGGATTCACCATCAAGGATTGTTACTTCGCCGTGGGAGGCCGTTCCGCCCTGTGGTATTCAGACCACCTGAAGATGCAGGACACCGTAATCGACGCCCCAAAGATGTTCCGCGAGATGAACGAGATCGACATAGAGAACGTCGAGATGAACGATGCCGACGAGGTGTTCTGGCGTTGCAGCCGCATAAACGTGAAGAACCTGAAGCTCCACGGAGGCACTTACCCCTTCATGTTCAGCACCGACATCAGCGTGGACGGACTCGAAAGTGACAGCAAGTACGTGTTCCAGTACGCCAGGAACGTGGTCGTCCGCAACGCGAAAATAACTACGAAGGACGCCTTCTGGGAAGTGGAGAACGTCACGATTTACGACTCTGAGCTTAACGGAGAGTACTTAGGGTGGCACTCCAGGAACCTGCGTCTCGTCAATTGCCACATCTCCGGCGAACAGCCTTTGTGCTATGCCCACGACCTGAAGCTTGAGAACTGCACATTTGACGCCTCCTGCGACCGCGCATTTGAATACTCCACGCTCGATGCCGACATTCGCGGAGCCATCACGAACATAAAGAACCCTACATCGGGACGCATTGTGGCAGACTCCATCGGCTCGGTAACGCTCGATGAAAACATCAAGGCTCCGGCCGATTGTGAAATCAAAACGAGAATTTAAGAATTAAGAGTTGAGAATTAAGAAAAAGTGCTTTACCAGATATCAAGTCATGTTTTCTTAATTCTTAACTCTCAATTCTTAATTAATTCAAGTGTCATGTCCGTCGCCATAGCATACTTCCTTATCTATGTAGTGTGGGGTTCCACTTACTTTTTCATCGGCCTTTGCCTGCGCGACTTGCCGCCGTTCGTTCTGGGAGCGGTGCGTTTCCTTGTGGCCGGAAGCATGCTCTTGGCCGTCTGTTGGTTGCGCGGCGAGCATCTGTTCAGGACAAAGCTCATATTGAAGTCTGCCGTGAGCGGTGTCGTCCTGCTGTTCGTAGACCAGGCGGTCATCATGTTTGCGCAGCGTTTTGTAAGCAGCAGCCTCGTTGCAATCATAGCCTCGTCTACCGCAGTGTGGATAATGCTGCTCGACGTTCCCATGTGGATGCGCAACTTCAAGAGCCTTTCCACCGTCTTGGGAGTCATATTCGGAGTGGTTGGTGTCGGTCTTTTATACGTGGAACAGCTGCTAGACGACGTGCAGACGGGCGCACATCCCGAGTATGGAGTGTTGCTGTTGATAGGCGGATGCGTGTCGTGGGCGTGTGGAACGCTCTACTCCAAGTACCGCAGTTCGGCCGAAGAAGACAGCGACGGACTGGCCGGAGCGGCATGGCAGATGGTCGCCGCAGGCGTTGTCTTTGCCGTTTGCGCCTGCACGACGGGTGGTTTCGCCGAGGTAAACATTGCTTCCGTGTCTACGGTTACATGGCTTTCACTGGCTTACTTGATAATATTCGGCTCGCTGATGGCCTACACCGCCTATGTGTGGCTGCTCAAAGTGCGCCCCGCAACGGAAGTGGCTACCCACGCATACGTCAATCCCGTAGTGGCAGTCGCACTCGGGGCAGGCATCGGCGGAGAAGAAGTAACGGTGGTGCAGTTGGCCGGACTGGCTGTAATACTGCTCAGCGTGATGAGCGTTAACAGAAGAACGAAATGAACAAAAACAATCTTTCGCCCGTAAAACCTTCCGAGCGTTACGTCATTCTGGACGCCTTGAGGGGATTTGCGCTTATCGGCATCATCCTTGCCAACTACCCGGAGTTCTCCCTTTACACGTTCAAGACGGCGGAAGAGGCCGCCGCAATGCCTTCGGCTGGCATTGACCGGGTGGTCAGGTTCTTGCAATACGTACTGGTGGACGGCAAGTTCTACACACTGTTCTCACTTCTTTTCGGCATAGGTTTCTCCATAATCATCAGCCACGCGCAGGCCAAGGGCGTGGCTGGTTTCCGCCTGTTTTACCGCCGTATGGCCGTACTCGTGCTGATAGGATTCGTCCATCTTATGTTTATTTGGAGCGGAGACATTCTTATGTTGTACGCACTTATGGGCATGGTGTTGCCCTTGTTCAGGCACACAGGCGACAAGGCGTTGCTTCGCTGGGCGGCGTTCTTTCTGCTGTTGCCCGTCGCCGTAGATACGTTCACATGGCTTTCGGGCGTCAGCCTGTCCGCCCCGGCGGTGCGGGCGCAGTGGCATTACTGCCGAATGTACGGCATAACGGAGGAGAATTTCGGCTGTTGGCTGCGCGATGCGGAGACGTATCGAGAGGTGTTCGAATTTCTCGTGCAGGGCGCATTGGTACGAGTACAGGAGTTTGTTGACGGCAACCGCTACTTCAAGGTGATGGGACTGTTCATCATCGGCTTCCATATCGGGCGGCGGAAGATGTACGCCGACCTTGCAAGCCACAAGGACTTGCTGCGCCGCGTGGCGCGTTTCGGCTTCATGGTGGGGCTTCCCATGTCGGTGGCTTACGCCTGGAGCGCGACAAGCGGACACCCTTTCGGTCCGGCAGGGCACTCTGTTCTTTACATGACAAGTGTCTATCCGCTGGGTCTCGCATACATGGCAGGACTGTGCCTGCTGTTTCTTGGAAGTAAGGATGCTGGCATTTGGCGGTGGCTGGCGGCACCGGGCAGGATGGCGTTGACCAACTATGTCGGCCAGTCGGTCGTCGGAATGTTCCTTTTCTACGGCATAGGCATGGGACTTGGGGCGGGCGTCGGGCTGTCGGCAACGGAGCTTATAGCCCTTGGGGTGTTCCTTTTGCAGGTGTTGGCGAGCCGCCTTTGGCTGGCTTTCTGCCAGTTCGGACCGTTGGAATGGGTGTGGCGTATGCTCAATTATGGAAAGACATTCAGCCTGTTCAAGTGCAGGGAAAATTAAGAATTAAGAGTTAAGAATTAAGAAAATATGCTTATTCTGCATGTTAAGAGCATTCAGCAAGTCATATTTTCTTAATTCTTAACTCTTAATTTTTAACTCTAAAAAGCCGTCTCTGCCAGTCGTTCTTCCATCTCTTCAACGTATATGGTGGCGAAGTCTATGCGTCCTTGCGGGTTGATAAGGTAAAAAGTGGGAGTCCACTTGATGTTGTATGCCGAGGCAACGGTGCTCCGGCTTGCAGGCACAAGTTCGCGGTGCTGCATCCAGAGTAGGCCGTTCTCTTCTATGTACGTGTGCCACTGGTCTTCGTCAGTGTCGAAAGATACGCCCAGGATGACAAGTCCGCGTGGCGCATACGTGGCGCATATGCGCTTCATCGACGGCGTTGCATCGCGGCAGTCGCCGCATGTTGACCTCCAGAACTCGATGAGCACGTAGCTGCCGCGCAGCGAAGCGAGCGTCTGTCCGTCAGGATTATCACCGGTGAAGAAGGTAAAGTCTGGTGCGGCGGTGCCTGCTTCAAGCAGTGTCTTGTTGTAGTCAATGTCGTCATCTCCGCCTAACGTGCATGAAGATAGCAGCAAGGCGATAGTGAAAAAAGGCAGGGCCATAGCCCGGAAAAGTGTTTTCTGTATCATGGCAGTTCATTGTTGTATTCATCTTCCACCCAGTCTTCCGAGCCGCCGAACTGTTTGTCGGCGAACAGGGCGGCCAGTCCCGACACCTGTTTGAGGCGCAACAGTTCGTCACGATCCATGCCGATGTTCCGCATTATCCATGCGTCAGACATGCCGGCCTTGTTCAGTTCGGCCACGATGTGGCTCATCAGCTCAACCGTGTGGGTGCCTCTCGCGCGGTTGTGGCGTATCGTCGAGGCCATGCGTTCAGACAAGTCTTTCTGTATGACAGAGACGGGCAGCAGGCCATTTTCCCTCTTGTAGATCCTCTCTGACTTCTTCATCACCAGGTAGCGGTGGTATCCGTCAACAAGCTCGTAACGGTCGTTGTCCTTGTCGTAGTAGCACACGCAGGGCATTGTGTATCCGTCTTCCCATATCGAGAGTTCCAAGAGCTTCATCTCCGGCGGCGCAACGATGTTTGGATTATAATTGTTGGCCACCACTTTGCTTATCGGCACGGCGATGACATTGTACACCGGGCTTTTATATTCATTTTCCATCTTTCAGTGATTTGTATTTTCCCAGCACGCGGTCACGCGTGTCTTTCTCTTTCTTCGTAAGCGCGAAGCCCATGTATTTGCACGCATGGTCGTTCTTCATTATGCAGATGCACATGCGTTTATAGGTGGGAATCTCCCTGAATTCGGGTATGTCGATGTCGTCGATATACTCCATCCGCACAGGTTTCTTGTCTGTACGGTAGGCCGACACGCCGCCTACCGTAAACTCGACGCCGGCCGAACGGAGGCGTTCTATGGTCTCGTCAGAGAGGCAGCCGCCGCGTTCGCGCCAGAACTTCACGCTGACGTCAAGCTTGCGCAGGTAGTTTTGCCGCACGTCTTCGGGCAGTGTGTCGAGCAGGAAATACATGTATTTTTTCCATGAGAAGCCGGGCGGACACTTGATTGACTTCCATCCCATGGCGGCTGTCTTGCCGTATATTCCTGCAAAGTTGACCCCGTTGATACGGCCTATCATGCGGCCCCACATGTCGGGGTCAATGGCCCGGTAAAGGGCCAACGACGATATTGCCTGCGATATGAACGGGCTGGCCACGCGCTGGTTGCCAAGCGGCACGCCTGCCTGGTAGTAAAGATCGTACAGGCGGTTGTAGTCCCATCCGAACTTGCCGTTGGCCGTCCAGATGTCGGTAGTGTGCCAATCGTATAGGGGGTAGGCGCCGTACACGCGGCTGTCATACCTGAAAGTCCATTTGTATCGGTACAGGTGGTTGTAGTTCTTCAGGCTGTGTATCACGCGCCAACGGTTGAAACTCTCCTGCGTGCGTATGCCGACGAGCGCGCAGATGTTGCCGCATTCCTTGCGGCGCATGAGCCACGGCATGAAGAGGTACTGAAAGTCATAGTCCCACAGCTCGTCGGTGAAGAAGTCGAAGTCGGCCGCAGTAAGGCTGCCTTCGGGCAAAGGGCGCACCCACAGGTCGCGCTTGCTTTCCTCCCACGGCCTCCAATAGGGCTGGTACATCGACGTGCACGTGGACACCTTGAACGGAACGCAGCAGTGGTACACCTCGAGGATGTCGCGGTTGGCCGCGAAAGTACGCGCCACGTAGTCTGTGGTTTCTGAGTACTGCACCTCGTAGTCCATGTGCATGACGCCGAGCTTGCGCCCGGGGGCGTTGCGGCGCAGGTAGTCGATGCACAGGTTGAGCAGCACGCCACTGTCCTTGCCGCCCGAGAACGACACGTACACGTAGTCAAACTTGTCGAACACTATCTTCAGCCGCCGCTGCGCCGCCTCATAAACGTCAAGCCTACGTATCATCGCCACAGCCCTTTCCTTCTGTCGAATATGTCATCTTCTCATAGTTTTTAAGCATGGCGACGGTCACGAAGCCACACTCGCGGAACACGCCGGCATGTCTCTTCAGCACCGTGGCGTCAAGCCTGACGGTGCCGCCGCGCCCTTCAACGGCCGCGGCTATCAGCGCGGAGAGCACGCTCGGGTCGTCGTCTTCGGCGTAATAGTTGTCTATAAGCATGCGCCCGTGCCCGCCCTTTAGGGGCATGAAGCCTTTCACCGCTCCGTTCTGGCACGCCACATACCACTCGTATCCGCCCGAAGTCTTGAACGGGTAGCCGTTGTTCTGCCGTATCACGGCGGCATCCATGACCAGCGGAGCCACAAGTTCGTACAGCCGCCGCTCGGTTCCGCCTAATCGTATTATGTCCATTCACGTATCGGTTGGCAGTCCGCGGCATCCGTGGCCGCGGCTGCAGGTGTGATGCAAAAATACAGTTTTTAGGCCGTCCGTGCAACTTTTGTACGGTTAAAAATCATTTCCCGTTGTCCCTCTCGCGGCTGCAGGCGTGGCCGGCCTGTGTCGTGCGCGTTGCGAAAGGGGTTCATCCGCAACCCTTTTGGATGGACATATGGCCTTATCAAATGTGACACATTATTTCATTTACAAATGCATCCTGCTATAATCCAGGCTGTCGGCAACTGTCATTCCGCGCTCCGACGCGGAATCCAGTAAATACCGCATATGCTGTTTGATGTATAGGATGTTCTCCGGATTCCGCGTCGGAGCGCGGAATGACAGTTACCGACCGCCTGGATTATGGTTGGATGGTGTTATTAATAGAACTTATATTTAATCCAAAAGGTTTGCCGATTAGCCCAAAAGGCTGTTCATCCGCAGTTTAGATGTATAATGTATAGGTGTCAATCCCGTCCCCGAAGGGGGCGAACTGCTGGGTGACATTCGCCCTCTTCGAGGACGATATTATTGCCCACATGCCTACCGCAAGTTCCGCTTCGCTACACATGCGGTTAAGCATAGTTGGACCTCTTCGAGGCCCTATTGCCACGAATGCCAATACACTTAAACTGCGGATGAACCTGAAAGGCGGCAAATCGCAATGCAAAAGGTGGCCTTTTGCGTTGTAAAAGGCCATCTTTTGCGGGCTAAAAGACGGCCTTTTGTAAAGCGCCTGATTATCAACGGGTTATGCGCATGCCCCTGGCGGTGTTCCGCGAAGCCGTTTTAGGCGGTAAGCCAAGCCGCCCTCCGCCGTGCATACGGAGCTGCTTTGAAAACAGCCTGACGGCATATTTAACTTGCTGAAAGCCAATGTTTTCTGCAATAATTTGGCGTTTTGTGGGATTTTGTGTAATTTTGCCGACCGATAAAAAATATTATTTACAATGATGACAGCTAACGAAATCCGTGAATCCTTCAAGACTTTCTTTGAGCAGAAAGGACACAAGATAGTGCCGTCAGCGCCAATGGTGGTCAAGGACGACCCCACGCTGATGTTCACCAACGCAGGAATGAACCAGTGGAAAGACATCATCCTCGGTACGCGCGACCCCGAGCCGCGCCGCCGTGCCGACTCGCAGAAGTGCCTGCGCGTGAGCGGAAAGCACAACGACCTGGAGGAAGTGGGACACGACACATACCACCACACCATGTTCGAGATGCTCGGCAACTGGAGCTTTGGCGACTATTTCAAGGAAGGCGCGATAGACATGGCCTGGGAATATCTCGTAGATGTGCTTCATCTTGACCCCGCAGACCTGTACGTGACGGTGTTTGAAGGCTCGCCCGAAGAGAATCTCGAGCGCGACGACGAGGCCGCCGGCTATTGGGCGAAGCACGTTCCGGCCGACCACATAATCAACGGCAGCAAGCACGACAACTTCTGGGAGATGGGCGACACGGGCCCATGCGGCCCATGCTCGGAGATACACCTGGACTCGCGCACGCCAGAGGAGAAGGCCAAGGTGCCCGGACGCGAGCTGGTGAACAAGGACGACCCACAGGTAATCGAAATATGGAACCTCGTGTTCATGCAGTATAACCGTAAGGCCGACGGCTCTCTTGAGAAACTGTCCATGAATGTGATAGACACAGGCATGGGCTTCGAGCGCCTCGTCCGTGCCCTGCAAGGCAAGCACTCAAACTATGACACAGACATATTCCAGCCTATAATAAAGGAAATATCGCGCCTGTCAGGGCTTGAATACGGCAAGGACGAGAAGACAGACGTGGCGATGCGCGTCGTTGCCGACCACCTGCGCGCCGTAGCTTTCTCGATAGCCGACGGCCAGCTGCCCGGCAACGCCAAGGCCGGATACGTCATCCGCCGCATCCTTCGCCGCGCCGTGCGCTACGCTTACACCTTCCTCGGACAGAAAGAAGCGTTCCTCTTCCGCCTCGTGCCGACATTGGTCGGCGAGATGGGAGCGGCTTATCCCGAGCTTCAGGCACAGCGCGAGCTTATCATGAGAGTGATGAAGGAAGAGGAAGACTCCTTCCTGCGCACTCTCTCCAACGGTATCAGCATGCTCAACGAGGCCATGGACGAGGTGAAGAAGGAAGGCAAGACCGAGCTTGACGGCGCAAAGGCGTTCCGCCTGTTCGACACTTACGGCTTCCCGCTCGACCTTACCGAGCTTATCTGCCGCGAGAACGGGCTGATTGTCGACGAGAAGCAGTTTGACGAAGAGATGCAGAAGCAGAAGGCGCGGGCACGCAACGCCGCAGCCGTTGAGAATAGCGACTGGGTTGAGCTGCGCCAGGGAGAACAGCAGTTCGTCGGGTACGACTACACTGAATACGAGTGCCACATACTCCGCTACCGCAAGGTTACGCAGAAGAAGAACTCCTACTACGAGCTTGTCCTCGACAATACGCCGTTCTACGGAGAGATGGGCGGCCAGGTAGGCGACTGCGGCGTGCTTGTAAGCGAGAACGAGACGGTGGACATAATCGACACAAAGCGTGAGAACAACCAGTCTGTACACATCGTGAAAGCCCTGCCCAAGCAGCCCGAGGCCGACTTCATGGCCTGCGTGGACACCGACAAGCGCGAGGCTAGCGCTGCCAACCACACGGCCACCCACCTGTTGGACTATGCGCTGAAGCAGGTGCTCGGCGACCACGTAGAGCAGAAGGGCTCTTACGTTTCGCCCGATACGCTGCGCTTTGACTTCTCCCATTTCCAGAAGGTAAGCGACGAGGAAATACGCCAAGTGGAGCGCATCGTCAACGACATGATACGCCAGGACATCCCCCTCGACGAGCACCGCGACATGCCTTTGGACGAAGCCAGGAAGATGGGAGCCATCGCCCTGTTCGGCGAGAAGTACGGCGACAAGGTGCGCGTGGTGCGCTTCGGCCCAAGCGTAGAGTTCTGCGGCGGCATCCACGCGCGGTCAACCGGCCGCATAGGCATGTTTAAGATTATGTCAGAAAGTAGCGTGGCAGCCGGCGTGCGGCGTATAGAGGCCAAGACAGGAAAGGAATGCGAGGAGCTGCTTTACCATCTTGAAGATGTCACAAGGGCTGTTTCGGCGCTGTTCAACAATGCCAAAGACCTGAAAGGCGTCATTGAGAAATACATCGAGGAGCACGACTCAATGAAGAAACGCATAGAGCAATACCAGGCTGAAGCCGTGGAACGCACCAAGGACAAGCTGCTGGCCCAGGCGCGCATGGTGAACGGCGTGAAGGTGGTTTCAGCCGTTCTGCCCATGAAGCAAGATATGGCCAAGGACCTTGCGTTCAAGGTCCGCGCCGCAGGCGACGACCATCTGCTCTGCGTGATAGGCAGCTCCTATGAAGGAAAGCCCACGCTCAGCGTGATGATCAGCGACGACCTGGTGGCCGACCACAGCCTGAACGCCGGCCAGGTGGTGCGCGAGGCGGCCAAGCTTATCCAGGGCGGAGGCGGCGGACAGCCTCATTTCGCCACGGCCGGAGGCAAGAACGTCGACGGACTTTCAGCCGCGGTTGACAAGGTTATAGAGCTCGCCAACCTGTAAGTGTTGGCATAATTGTGATAACATACGGGCGGATAAACAGTGTTTGTCCGCCCGTTTCTTTTTTGTTTGTGCCTGTTGGCGACACGTTGTTCCCTTTGTTGTTTTTTCAACCGGACAATCACGAAATACGACCGAACAATCATGCCTGTGTGCGTTGTGCTCCATTATGCAATAAAAGCATCTTGCATTTGTCGCCGTATAAGATTATCTTTGCATTGAGACAAAGGTAACCGTTGTAGATGAAAGTAAGGAAAACAACAAAGAAGCATGTTGGAAAGATTGAAATCGGCTTGGAGATAAAGAGCCGGTTGATGGATTCCGGCCACTCGGTAGTTTGGTTTGCCGAGCAGTTGGGATGCAGTCGTACTAATATTTACAAGATTTTTGCCAAAAAGTCGATAAGTACGGAAGAACTGTTTAAGATATCCGAGGTGCTTGGTTATGACTTTTTCAAGATATACAGCAGCAAGTTGTATGGTCGGAAATAGGCCGGATATTTCTTAAACTTCAGCATGACGATTATTTGAAACATCATGAATGCCCATTGCTGAGACAGCGAGAGGGCATTCTTTTTTTAGTCTCTCGCTCCATGCTCAAGGCTTTATCGCCCGCATGGATTCTGTCATTTTCATGAATGTTTCGGCTGCGACAATGCGTCCTTTAGGTGTGCGTACAGTCGGGAAAGCGGCAAAATAGTCGTCGTTTGACACAAACCAAGAGTATGATTGCACAGTTCTTGAGTGGCTTATGGCTAGGTCTATTGATTTGACATATGCCGGATTTACAACCGAAAGCATATGTTTCCCCTCAGCGGTGAGTACGGCCAGGATTATGCGTCGGCGTTTTTTAGAGTGTGGTTGCCCGGCTTTTTTTGTGCCGTCAATTTTCGCCGACACGCTGATGCGCCATCCGTCGGCGTTTATGCGGCGCATCTCATTGCGGAATATTATGCCGTGCGGCGATGTGTCTTTTAGTTTCTTAGACACAATGTGAAGATGAATCATCTCGTGTAGGAGCACGCTCTTGAAACCGGTTTCGTCCAAATCATAGTAATTGCTTATGCGGATGACGTAGTCATACGGCTGTTTTGAAAATACCTTGCGTCTGTATTTCCATGTCAGCGAACCGAGCCTTGTGCGCGATTTGCCTGTCGCCAATGCCGGAACAGGCAACTCATCGTCAAAATATTTGTGGTTGAACAGCGTGAACCATGCCGCCAACGTGTCCTTGTCTACCTGCATTTTTTTGAAAGTGAGAAGGTGGAAGGGTTGGAAGTAAAAGGCAAAGGGTAAAAAAGTAAAAAGGTAAAACGGTTGAATTATATTGCAATTATTTTACCTTTTTACTTTTTTGCCCTTTTACTTTTTAGTATTCCTGCTTGTCAGAGATGGCCTGCATTATCTGCGCCTCAATCTCTTCGCACAGTTCCGGGTTGTCTTTCAGCAATGTTTTGGTGGCGTCTCGGCCTTGTGCGAGCTTGCTTCCCTGGTAAGAGAACCATGAACCGCTTTTCTGTATGATGTCGTATTCCACGCCGAGGTCAACAAGTTCGCCCACTTTTGATATTCCTTCGCCGAACGTTATTTCGAATTCGGCCTTGCGGAACGGGGGCGCAACCTTGTTCTTCACTACCTTTACGCGTACCTGGTTGCCGACAATCTGGTCTCCGTCCTTGATGCTTGTCACCTTGCGTATGTCCAGACGGACGCTCGCATAGAACTTCAGCGCGTTGCCGCCGGTGGTGGTTTCAGGATTGCCGAACATCACTCCGATCTTCTCGCGCAGCTGGTTTATGAAGATGCAGGTGGTGTTTGTCTTGCTTACCGTTGACGTCAGCTTGCGCAATGCCTGGCTCATGAGGCGTGCCTGCAGGCCTACGTTGTTGTCGCCCATGTCGCCTTCGATTTCTTTTTTGGGCGTGAGGGCGGCCACTGAGTCGACTACGAGTATGTCGATGGCCGACGAACGTATCAGTTGGTCGGCTATTTCAAGAGCCTGTTCGCCGTTGTCGGGCTGTGAAATTAGCAGGTTGTCGATGTCGACTCCGAGTTTTGCGGCGTAGAAGCGGTCGAAGGCGTGTTCCGCGTCGATGAACGCCGCTATGCCGCCGGCCTTCTGTGCCTCGGCGATTGCGTGTATTGCGAGTGTCGTCTTGCCGCTGCTTTCGGGGCCGTATATCTCTATTATCCTGCCGCGTGGGTATCCGCCTACGCCCAAAGCGGCGTTGAGGCCGATGCTGCCTGTGGGTATCACCTCGACGGCTTCAACGTTCTCGTCGCCAAGTTTCATTATGGAGCCTTTGCCAAAGTCTTTCTCTATCTTCGCCATGGCTGCCTGCAGGGCTTTCAGTTTGCCGTCCTGCGGCATGGCGTCGGCTGCGTTTTCTTTGTCTTTTGCCATTATTCAGAAGTTAAAGAAGTTATAGAAGTAAAAGGAGTTAAAGACAATACCGTCATAGCTCCGCATCCTTCCGATTATGAATTGTGCATTGTGCATTATGAATTGCTTACAGTTCCAGGTCGCCGTCGAACACTTCGTGCCAGGGCAGTCCCTGTTTGTTGAGCTGCTCCATGAACGGATCCGGGTCGAATTCCTCGACGTTCCACACTCCGGGTTTGCGCCACAGGCCCTTGAAGAACATCATCGCGCCTATCATCGCAGGCACGCCCGTGGTGTAGCTTACGCCCTGCATGCCTGTCTCCTTGTACGCTTCCTGGTGCTTGCAGTTGTTATATATATAATAGGTGCGCTCCTTGCCATCCTTCAGTCCGCGTATGCGGCAACCTATGCTCGTCTCGCCGTCGTAGTTCTCGCCGAGGTCCTGCGGGTTGGGCAGCACGGCCTTGAGGAACTGCAAGGGCACGATTTTCACCTTGACGGTCTTTCCCGAACCGTCGGCCAACGGAGCCTCATACTCCATTTCGTCGATGCGCGACATGCCGATGTTCTGTATAACGTCAAGGTAAGTGAGGTATTGCTGGCCGAATGTCATCCAGAAACGCGCCTGCTTGATGGTCGGATAGTTCTTCACGAGGCTCTCAAGCTCCTCGTGGTGCATGAGGTAACTCTCGCGCGGACCTATGTTGGGGTAGGTCAGGGGCTTGTGTACGGCGAGCGGTTCGGTCTCAAGCCACTGGCCGTCCTTGTAGTAAAGGCCCTTCTGGGTTATCTCGCGGATGTTGATTTCGGGGTTGAAGTTGGTGGCGAACGCCTTGTGGTGATTGCCGGCGTTGCAGTCAACGATGTCGAGATACTGGATTTCGTCGAAGTGGTGTTTGGCCGCGTAAGCCGTGTATATGCCGCTCACGCCCGGGTCGAAACCACAGCCCAGTATGGCCGTAAGCCCTGCCTGCTCAAAGCGTTCCTTGTAAGCCCACTGCCATGAGTACTCGAAGTGAGCCTCGTCCTTCGGCTCGTAGTTGGCCGTGTCGAGATAGTTGCACCCGCAAGCGAGGCAAGCGTCCATGATGGTCAGGTCTTGGTAAGGCAACGCGAGGTTGACAACCAGCTCAGGCTTGTAGTCGTTGAACAGCGCCTTCAGTTGCTCAACGTCGTCGGCGTCGACTTGTGCCGTGCGTATCGGCATGTCTATTCCGGCCTTGTGGATGGCGTCAACTATCTGGTCGCACTTTTCCTTGCGGCGGCTTGCAATCATGAAATCGGTGAACACGTCGGCGTTCTTTGCTATCTTGAACGCCGCTACGGTGGCCACGCCACCGGCTCCAATCATCAATACTTTTCCCATTGTCGTGATATTGTTGTTATGTTGTTTGTTTTCTTTTGGTAATGGGTGGACTGGGAGTTTTGGGAGGGCAGGGAACGCCAGTAGGAGACATTTACCGTCTCACTATCCCACCGTCTCACCGTCTCGCCGTCTCATTTTTTCCCCTTCTCACCCCTCTTTCAGCTCCTCGGCGCGTATGCCGAGAGCGCTCATGAGCGAGTAGCCCAGTATCTCCTGGCGGAAGTTGCCGCCCGGCATGGGTTGCATGGCGAACACGGTGACGCGCTTGTCGTCGCCGACATGGCGCAGCGCATGGCGCACGCTGTCGTACATCGGGCCGTCGTCGGGTACTATCATCAGGCGCTTCACTTCATTCCTCTGGCACGCGGCGGCTATCACCTCGCACATGAAGTCTTCCTTGCTTACCATGTTTTCAACGGCCAGCGGGCTTATAGTGAACTCGCCGAGGTTGTCCTTGAACGCCTTGCCGTCAAGCTCTGTGCCGTAGGCTGACGGCATGAAGTTGTCCATCTTGTCGTGAGCCTTGTCGTGGATGAGCACCACGAGGGTGCTCTCCTCGCCCTCGCGCACTCCGCCGTCAAGGGCCACGCAGTCTATCCACCGCGCCAGGTCAGCCTGTGGTATGCGCCGCATGAGCATGCGCTCGAAGTTCACAATCAGGTCAAACGCCACCTTGTCAACATGGTCGGCGTCGGCTATTATTATGTTTTCACACCATTGTGCGGTGCTTGCAAAGTCGTTGTTCATGTATGCAAACTTACTAATTTTCCGCCTAACAAACGAACGTTTGCCTCAAAAAGCGGAAATTATTGCCTCGCGGTCTGTCGCAGGCTGTAAAACCGCCTGTTTTCGGCGGTTTTGCAAAAGACGGCCTTTGGGCTTCTGAAAGGCCGTCTTTTAGCGTGCGATTGACGGCCTTTTACACGGCAAAAGGCCGTCTTTTGCAATGTGCCCTGATAGCGTCTGTTTTGCGTGCCGGCACGATGTGGTTTGCTGCCGGGTGTGTCTGATTATACCCAAAAGGGTGTAAAATATTGAAAAATGGGATTTAATATACCTTTTCGGGTATATTTTGATTATAGCGTTATGCCGTCATGCCGTTGTCATTATGCCATTTTCTTGAGATTTTGTAGTCATGCAAGGTGCGTGTTTGGGCTTTTTTTATTACCTTTGTCAACGTCACAATACGTTTTTACGGAACATGTATCTAAAGAGAAACAACACAAAGGCTAAAGTCTTATTGAAGTGCGTTTGCCTGTTTGTGGCCGCCACGTTTGCCGGCTGCAACGACGATGTGTTCACTGAAAACTTCCTGCCAGAGGCGCCTCTGGTGAATCTGTCGGCCGAGGCGGACAGCGTGGTGGTGCGTTTCAACGAGTCGAACTGGGACGTGCTGGGCTTGGAATGCAGTTACGGCGATGTCGGCACATCTGCTACCTCGCTCTCCGGCGAGCCGTTGGAGCTGCCTTTGAGTGGCGGCGGTAACGCCCTGGTATCCTGCGGCAACGATTACCAGTGCTTGCGCATAGAGAAGAGAAACGGCCGCGAACTGCTCTTTGCGCTTGACGAAAACCTCTATGACGCTCCGCGCCAGGTCTATGTCTATGTCGGCAACGACTGCGAGACCAAGGTCATCGAAGTGCAGCTTGCCCCCACGCCGAAGTATGTAGTGGACAGCGTGGCGTATGATTGGGCCGCGTATTATTCATGGAAAGAAGACTTGAGGGTGGAGCCTGCGTATTCGATAACGGTTGACAACCGGAATAACATGCAGCCAGCCAGCGTGACGATGCATCCCTACCGTTACTCAAAGTGCACGACGGTATTCAACAGTCCGGGCAAGATATGGAGCGAGCAGAACTACCGCCTCGTCTTCGGCGCCCCCCTGCCGAAAATGGAAATACCCGATGTCGTTGACGGCAATGCCGTGATGCGGGGTAGGGAAGTTGAGTTCGGACTGGAGCAGCAGATTACAGACTATGGCCGTGACGAGGACTTCAGTGTCGAGGTAAAGGTGGATGCCGGCGTAAGGCAGACAATATACATGTATAACGGGGTACGCTCTTACGTCTTGCCTTACACCGTATATGCGTCGTGCCCGTGGTCGGGCAGGCGCAAGACATTCACCGGAACGATGATACACAGAAGTCCCGAAGGCTATTTTGTGGGAAGAGACGAACCTGAAACTGACAGCAATGAATAAGCATATCATTACATTTGCCGCCGCAGCGGCCATGCTGTTGTGCCCCATGAGTTTGTCGGCCGAAGGAGCCGACAGCCTTTCGCGCAAGCCAGTGCACATGATTGGCGGCGACGTTAGGCCGGCATACGTGTTCCCGACACATGGTTTCCTGAAGGGCGACAACGCCGCCGGAACAGCCGTAGGAACGGCTTTCTCAGCCCATCTGAAGTATGGATTCAAGTTCGGCCGCGGCACCCGTCTGGGCCGTTTGTATCCTCACGCCGTGCAGGGAGTCGGCGTAAGCTACAACACTTTCTTCAATAATGAAGAAATAGGAAGCCCCGTTGCCGTGTACATATTCCAGACTTCACGCATTGCCTCGCTGTCGCGCGAACTGTCGCTCGATTACGAATGGAACTTCGGAGCGTCATTCGGGTGGAAGAAGTATGATGAAGACACCAACCCGCATAACACCGTTGTCGGCTCATCCGTCAACGCATACATGAGCCTCGGGCTGGTTCTTGACTGGCGCATAGCGCCGGGCACCAGCCTGAGAGCCGGTCTCACGGCCACTCATTGCTCCAACGGCAACACGGCATATCCCAACGCCGGGATCAACACCTTGGGCGGAACGATAGGCATAGCCCGTACTTTCGGCAATGCGACAGGCGATGACAAGGAACGCATTTATACCTCGGCCGGTGTGCGGGAACCGTTCAAGCGCCACGTGAGTTACGACATTGTAGCCTATTGGGCTATGCGCAAGAGGGCGGTTTATCCGCCCGACGGCGACCCGGGCATGGCTTCTGGGGCGTTTGCAGTGGCCGGCATCAACTTTACGCCGTTGTACAATTTCAGCAAATATCTTCGCGCCGGGCTGTCCCTTGACATGCAGTATGACGAGAGTGCCAACCTCTCAAACCATGTGGCCGGCGGCGGTTCGGTGGATGAGAACACTAAGTTTTACCACCAGCCGTTCATCGAGCGCATATCGCTCGGCCTCTCGGCGAGAGTAGAGTTCGTCATGCCCATTTTCTCGATAGACGTGGGAGTGGGGCGCAACCTTGTCTACAAGGGCGGAGACACCGACTCTTTCTACCAGATACTTGCGCTCAAGGCAGACGTGACGCGCAATTTCTTCCTGCACGTGGGATATGAGCTTAACAAGTTCAAAGATCCAAACAACCTTATGCTTGGCGTGGGCGTGAGGCTGAACGCAAAGTGACCGTGAAGGTTTTTTGCGGCAGTTCTTGATTTATTTGATAAAAAACCGTATCTTTGCGGATGTAACATTGACATGTGGGAGGAACAAGACATGAGGACATCAGCAGCAATGGAAAATCTTTGGCTCTATCTGCAGTCGTTGCCGAAGAGCAATAAGAAATGGCTGTCGGAAAAGCTGATAGAAGACTTGAAAATGCAAGACGAGGAAACAATAAGCAAGGAGGAAATACTCGCAGGCATAGACCGGGGACTGAAAGACGTAAAGGAAGGCAGGACGAGGCCGGCGGAGGTATTTTTGGAGGAGTTGCGCAATGGAATATAGGATAAAGACAGCACATTCGTTTGAGAAAGCACTCAAACGCCTTGGCAAACGCTATGTTTCAATTGTAAATGATTATGCGGCATTGCTTACCGAACTTCATGCCAATCCGCAGCTCGGTACGGATCTTGGCGGAGGCCTGCGCAAGATACGCATGCGCATCGCATCGAAGGGAAAGGGCAAGAGCGGAGGAGCAAGAGTCATAACTTTCACCGTAATTGTGGCCGTTGACGAGACAGAAGTCAACCTTCTTTACATTTACGACAAGGCTGAGCGTAGCACCGTTACGGCTGTAGAGCTGGACGAACTGCTGCTCAAGAACGGACTGAAATAAAGCAACCTGTTATGGCACTGAATACTGACAAGAACCTGAAACTGTATTATTCCATCAAGGAAGTGGCCGGTATGATCGGCGTGTCGGAGAGCATGCTGCGCTTCTGGGAAAAGGAGATACCCATGCTGAAGCCCAAAACCACGGGCAACAACGTGCGCCAATACACTGAGGCCGACATTGAGAACGTAAAGGCCGTGTACAACCTTGTCAAGGTGCGCGGCTTCAAGCTTGCCGCCGCACGCAAGATGTTGCGTGAGAACAAGCAGGGTGTTGACAACAACGCGCGCCTTATGGAAAGCCTCATCAGAGTGCGCGACGAGTTGAAAGAAATGAAGAAGCACCTGGACTACTTGACGTGATTGCCGGCATGTTGCGACAAGAACGACGGCGCTTTTGGGAATACCAAAAGCGCCGTCGCCTTTATTAATACGTATGTCATTCTCCTATTATCGTTGCAACGATTCTCCTTGCGCCTCCGTAATGGCGGTATTCGCAAAGGTAGATGCCCTGCCATGTGCCGAGGTTAAGGCGATGGCCGGTTATTGGAATGTTGAGGCTGACACCGGACAGGGTCGATTTCGCGTGGGCCGGCATGTCATCGTCGCCTTCAAGCGTGTGCGTGTAATACGGTTGGCGTTCGGGCACAATGTTGTTGAAGATGCTCTCCATGTCGGTGCGCACGTCGGGGTCGGCATTCTCGTTGATGGTGAGCCCGCAGCTGGTGTGCTTCACGAAAAGGTTGAGCAGCCCCTTTTGTGGCAATTCCGGCAACTGTCCGGTTATCTCGTCGGTGACGAGGTGGAAGCCTCTACGGCGAGGCTTAAGCGTTATTTCGGTTTGTGTAATCATATTTTTATAATTAAGAATTAAGAGTTAAGAATTAAGAAAGTATGCTTTGAAACTTGCCAACAATACATATTTTCTTAATTCTTAACTCTTAATCCTTAATTCATATTTGTTATTTTCCAGTCTTTGAACACGTTTTCAAGCGTCACTTGGGCTGCTTCTTTCTTTGTCAGCTGCTTGCTCCACATGACTCTTTCAGTAGTTTTTGCACCCTCGCCTGTATTGTTGTATTCACGGTAACGGGCGGTTTGCTCGTTGGCCGGATTCTTCCAGTTGTGCCAACCGGCTGCTACAATGTGGCCACCAAGCTTGCAGTTCATGAACAGAGTATGTGCGTATGGCCGCCACGGACGGCCGAGGTAAACTTTGTTGATGCCGGGGGCGGCGGTCAGCGTGCAATGGTTGAACACGTAGCCGAATTGTGCATCTTGCGGCGTTGAGGCTGCCGTGACATATGAGTTTGCTTTGCTGTGTATCGTGCAGTTTTCAAACCATGCCGTTGACGGACCGAAAATGAAGTCGGTTGTGCCCTCTATGTAGCAGTCTTTAAAGTATATGCGCGTACCGCCGACACCGGTGTAGACAGTGTCTTGGTTGCCTAATAGGCGGCAACCGATGAAGACGATGCGGTCGCCTTCGGTGTGTATGGCTACGGCCTGTCCTAGTTTGGCAGCGTTGTTCTCTATTGTTATGTTCTTGAACGTTATGTCGCTGCCCTCAACTTTTACTGTGTATGTGCGGAATGTGCCCATTGGCTTGTTCGTTCCGGGCAGGCGTATGTTGGCATGGTCGTCGTATGTGATGATGGTATTGTCCGCGCTTTCACCGCAAATCTCTATGTTAGTGAGCCATGACGGTATGACGAGCTTTTCTTTGTAAACTCCATTCTTGACATAGATTACCTTATGGTATTCCATGAAAGCACGGCACACTTCAATGGCTTCGCTTATGGTACGGAACTGGCCTGTGCCGTCGCGGGCAACGAAAAGTGTGTCAGGATTGTCATATTTATTTGCAGCATTGGCCGTGAAGCCGCAAAGCATGGCCAAGATGAAGATGTAAAGCTTTTTCATTTTGTTGATAGGTTTTAGTATTGTTATCGGATATTATTGAAAGTCTCAGTGGGGTGTCAAAAGAGAGTAAACAGGAGTTATACGCTTTGCGTCGGAGTTAACGGACGAATACCAAGTTGTTTTAATATAGGGTATTGTCCGTTAACTCTGGCGAGTGAAACGAGCCTGACTCCTGTTAACTACAGATAACTCCATAATTTTGATATACCTTCTGCTTGTTTCTTTATTTCTTTTAAAAATCAGACTATCTGTATCACTTCTTGCAGTCCGTTGATTTTCTTTAGTTTTTCGATTATGGCTTTAACGTCGTCACGGTCGTGTATGCGCAGTTCCAAAGAGCCATCGAAAATACCTTCTTCACACGATATTGTAATTTTGTGGATGTTGACATTGAGCTCTTCGGATATGACTTGCGTAACTTCATTGAGTATGCCGATGCGGTCAGTGCCTTTTATTTCAATCATGGCATCAAAGAAGAGCTGTTTGTGCATGTCCCATTTCGCATCGAGTATTCGGTTGCCATAGCTGGATTTTAGTTTTGCCGCAACAGGACATGAACGTTTGTGTATCTCAATTCGGTTTTTGCCGTCGATGAAACCGAGTGCGTCGTCTCCTGGAATAGGGTGGCAGCATTGTGGAAAGATAAATTGCCCGATGTTTTCATCGGTGATGTATATGGGCTTTTTGCGGTTGAAACCTTCTTTAACGATGAAATAGTCAGGTTTTTTTTCTTCCTGCCCTTTCTTCTTCTTGCCTACGAATGGCACGAACTTGCGCAGATTCCCCGCAAGGTTTTGCTTTTTCTTTTTTCCTGTGATCTCGTCGATGTCTTTGTCTCCAAGTATTATTGTTTTGTCCCCAAGAGCTTTGAATAAGTCTTCAGGTTTCTGTACATCGTGGAAATCGCAGAGTTTGTCGATAATAGACGAATTGGATTCTAGCGAGTGCTTTTTCAGGAATTCAGCCAGTACGCCCTCTCCCTTTTTCTGTATCTCTTTTGCTCCACGTCTTAGAATTGCTTGTATCTTAGCCTTTGCTTTTGCCGTGGATGCGAAATTTATCCATGATGGTTGTACGTGCTGTGAATTGGATGTGAGAATTTCCACTTGGTCTCCGCTTTGCAGTTTGTGACTTAATGGCACGAGCTTATGGTTTACCTTTGCGCCAATGCAATGGCTTCCAAGGAATGTGTGTATCTGGAATGCGAAGTCAAGGGCTGTACATCCTGCCGGCATGGTCTTGATTTCACCTTTAGGCGTGAACACGAATATTTCTGAAGCGAAAAGGTTTAGCTTTATCGCATCAAGGAAGTCCATCGCGTCTGGTTGTGGGTCGTCAAGTATTTCTTTTATGGTGCGCAACCAGTTGTTCAGTTCGCCATCGTCTTCGGCGATCTCCTCGCCTTCCTTGTATTTCCAATGTGCGGCGAATCCCTGTTCGGCAATCTCGTCCATTCGGTCAGAGCGTATCTGCACTTCTATCCATCGGCCCTGTTTGCTCATAAGTGTGACATGCAGGGCTTGATATCCGTTGGCTTTTGGATGGTTCACCCAGTCGCGCAGCCTGTCAGGGTGGGACTTGTAAATCTGGCTTATCGCCACATATATGTTGAAGCATTCGTTGACTTCCTCTTCGCGCTTCTTGGGCTTGAATATTATACGTACAGCCAAGATGTCGTATATTTGTTCAAAAGTGACGTGTTTGTTCTGCATCTTGTTCCAAATGGAATAAGGGCTTTTCACACGTGCCTTGATGTTGTATTCGATGCCCATCTTGTCCAATGCTTCACGTATCGGTGCTGTAAAGTCGGCGAAGAGGCTGTCGCGTGATGCCTGCGTGTCTGCAAGCTGGTCTTCTATGAGCTTGTATTCTTCGGGATGCTCAAACTTGAAGCTGAGGTTTTCAAGTTCGGTCTTTATCTTGTTAAGCCCAAGTCTGTTGGCAAGAGGAGCATATATATACAGGGTTTCTCCGGCAATCTTGTATTGTTTGTTTGCCGGTTGGCTGTCTAAGGTGCGCATGTTGTGCAGGCGGTCGCATATCTTTATGAGGATTACGCGTATGTCGTCGCTCATGGTAAGCAACAGCTTCTTGAAATTCTCGGCTTGTGCCGATGCCTGCTCGCCGAATATTCCTCCAGAGATTTTTGTCAGTCCGTCGACGATTTGGGCGATTTTATGGCCGAAAATGTTTTCTATGTCTTCAACGGTGTAGTCTGTGTCTTCCACGACATCGTGCAGCAGTGCCGCGCTGATGCTTGTAGACCCAAGTCCCATCTCCGAGCATGCTATTTGGGCTACGGCTATGGGGTGCATGATGTATGGTTCGCCTGACAGGCGGCGAACGCCTTTATGCGCCTGTTTTGCAAAGTTAAACGCCTTTGTTATCAAATCCACTTTCTTGCGGTGGCGTGTTGCCAGATAGCTGTCCAGAAGATGTTGGAACGCGTCGTTCACCAATTTGTCTTCCGCTTCGGCTTTTGCTTTGTCTATGCTGTTTTGTTCTTCCATGACAGTGTGTTTCTTTGATATTATTATAAAAAAGGTGTTTTTAGTGGGGTGACAATGTCATCTCACTCTTAGTTTTTTTCCTGCACGTATGTTGTTCCCACGTATGCCGTTGAGCTGGCGCAGCCTTTTCACAGTTGTATGGTTCCTTTCGGCTATTTCAGACAGAGTGTCGCCTTGCCTTATGGTTACTCTTTTTACTCTAGTGCGCCTTTTTCTACGTGATGAGCTTTTTCTTTTTGTGGCGCTCTTGCGTACGCTGCTTTTGTTTGTCTCATTGTCAACTTCAACCAATGAGCGCCTTGTAAACAATGTCTCGGTTTTGTAGTTGTATATTGAATCTTCGTTTGCAATGAATGTGTTTGTTGCGGTAGCCGGCATTCTTATTATTGAAGGCTTGTTGCTCCCGTTGACGATGTCTCTGCGATATTGTGGGTTCAGGGTGCGAAGTTCTTCAATGTCGATGCCGCACACTTCGGCAATCTGTTTAAGATGAACGTCCTTGTGTACAATTATTGTATCCGTCTTAGCTGGCAATTGCGTGCGCATCGGGCAGATGTTATGCTCGCAGTAGTAGTTCATAACATAGTTTGCGGCGATAAATGCGGGCACGTATCCCCTTGTTTCACGAGGCAGGTAGGGATATATTTTCCAATAATCAGCTTCGCCCCCGGCACGGTGTATGGCTTTGTTGATATTTTCCGGGCCGCAGTTATAAGCGGCTATGACAAGGTTCCAGTCTCCGAATATTGTGTAAAGGTCTTTCAGATATTGTGCGGCGGCAAAAGACGACTTTATTGGGTCGCGGCGTTCGTCGATCAGCGAGTTTATCTCAAGTCCGTATTGTTTCCCGGTTGCGACCATGAACTGCCACAGGCCGGCCGCTCCTGCATGTGATGTGGCCATAGGATTAAGGGCCGATTCAATGACAGGCAGGTATTTCAACTCTAGGGGAAGTCCGTATGCCTCAAGGGCTTCTTCGAATATTGGAGTGTAGAAGTTTGATGCGCCAAGCATGTAGCTGACCGAATGGCGCAGGCGTCCAGTGTATCTGTCTATGAATTTCTGTACAATGTCATTGTATGGCATTTCCATGACGTTGGGCAGACGGCTGAGTCTTTCAATGTAAGTTTCTTTGGGATACGTCTTGTTTTCGTCGCGAAAGTTGCAGTCGTTGTCAGGTTGTAGGTATGTTTTTGAGTAATATAGGTTCAAGAGGCTGTCCACCTCGTAATTCATTGCTTCTGGCACATCTATTATTTCTTCCTCCCCGTCGCTGTCGGTCACGGTTATTTCTTCATTTTCGCTTTGCGCCTGCGTCACGCAGCTGCCGCCGAGAAGCATCGCGGCGATTACTATAAATGTTTTTTTTCTCATTATGTAACGTTGTGTGTGCATGTTTACTGTGTTATTATCTATATTATGTCAGAATGTTACGTAACATTGTAGTCCGATTGACGAGGATTTCAACGGATTGACGGATGAACGGTTGTTAATTATCGCCGGTTGTATTCTCAGGCTTAAGTCTTTTGATATGTCGAATTCAGACAGCGAAGCATCAACATATGCATCTATGACCGACAGGGCGTATACACCAATGAGTATGAACATGCTCAGGTCGCGGTATCTCCGGTAGAAGTCCTTGCGTCGTCTGAACAGGTCTTGGTAGCGTTCTGTGTTTTCAGGCGTTATGGTATTGCCCAAATGCAGGAAGTCATTGTAGCTCTGCGTGTTAGGGTCGTCATCCATGATGTCTATGTATGCCTGCGAATAATCGTGGTACATTTGGTTGTTCCACCTTATTGCGTAAAGGCAACCCAAGAAGCCTCCGTACACAATCGGCAGCTTCCAGTATTTGCGGTTGTATATTTGTCCGGCTCCGGGTATCACTATCGCCAGCCACATTGCACGTTTTGCGCTTGGGCGCCATGTGCTCCAGTCGCGTTTCTCCTTGCGTGTCTTTTTTGCCAGGGAATCTTCTATTATTGTACGGCTTAGGTTGGCGGAGTCGACGGCAGACATGATCTTGGCTACAGAGTCTTCAACAGCCTCATATGGCATTTTTCCTGTCACGCTGATGGAATCTTTGGCTTTGTCAAGCGCCAGTGTGTCGGTTGACATGCCTTTGCACGGCGAAAATACTGTTAGTGCCAGGCACATGACCAACATCCTCGTCCCAATGTGTCTGGACAATCTGTTCGTTATGCTCACAACCTTATTGCTGTTCTTTCAGTTTGTCGAAAATACTTATTATCTGCTCAAGTTTTTCCTCGTTGTCGAAAGCTATGCTTATTTTCCCTTTGCCGTTTGCTGACATGGTCATCTGCACGGGCGTTCTGAAGAATTCGGTCATGCGTTGTTTCAATGCGGCGAACTCTTCTGGCATTTGTTGCTTTGACGATATCTTTTTCTTTCCGCTGACAATGTCTTCGCCGTTTTTCAGCTTTTGCACCATCTCTTCCACTTTGCGTACCGAGTAGCCGTTCTTCTGTATTTCCTTGAACAGCTTGACCTGGAGTGAAGGGCTGTCTATGGCCAGCAGCGCACGGGCGTGCCCCATGTCAATCTCTTTGTTTTGCAATGCCATTTGTACTTGTGCGGGAAGTTTGAGCAGACGCAGGTAGTTGGCTATTGCAGTTCGGCTTTTACCGACACGTTCTGACACTTTTTCCTGAGTCATGCCAGTACTTGATAGCAGGTGCTCGTAAGCCAAAGCGATTTCAATGGCATTTAGATCCTCGCGCTGTATGTTTTCAACGAGAGCCATTTCCATGACGTTCTCGTCTTTTATTGTCCTTATGTAGGCAGGAATGGCCGTGAGCCCGGCCATTTGTGAGGCTCTCCATCGACGTTCGCCGGCTATTATCTGGTATCTGTCGTCGGCTACTTGCCTTAACGTGATTGGTTGTATTATGCCAATCTCGCGTATGCTGTTGGCAAGTTCCTGTAATGCGGTCTGGTCGAATTCCCTGCGTGGCTGGTTGGGGTTCGCTTCGATTTGGCTTAGCGGTATCTCATTTATAGTGGAACTTCCCTGTGGGCGCACTTCGTCGGTGGATATCAAGGCGTCGAGTCCGCGTCCAAGTGCGTTTCCATATCTTTTCTTTACTGCCATTTTGCATGTATGGTTTTACGGTTTCTGCGGTTTGGTTGTCATACGGCATGCCGTCCTTCAGTTTGGCTTTCGCCTTATGACGGCGAGTATTTATGGTCTTTTTGCCGCGCCGACTTTAATTTTTGTTTATTATTTCTTTGGCCAGTGCCAAGTGGTTTTTGCTTCCGGTAGAGTCTGCGTCGTACAGAATCACAGGCAACCCATGGCTTGGCGATTCGCTTAGCTTCACGTTTCGCTGTATTACTGTCTTGAAAACCAATTCTTGGAAATGACGTTTCACTTCGTCGTATATCTGGTTGGCCAGTTTCAGTCGGCTGTCATACATTGTCAGCAAGAAACCTTCAATTTCCAATTTCGGGTTGAGCTTGCTCTTGATTATTTTTATTGTGTTCAGCAGTTTGCTGATTCCTTCCAGGGCGAAATATTCGCATTGTACAGGGATTATGACCGAGTTTGCCGCAGTAAGGGCGTTGACAGTGATGAGTCCAAGCGAAGGGGAACAGTCTATCAAAATGAAATCGTAGTCGTCTTTAATCGGGGCCAGCAGTTTTTTTATCACCTGCTCTCTATGCTCTATGTTGAGCATTTCTATTTCAGCGCCAACCAAGTCGATGTGGCTCGGGATGATGTCAAGTCCGTCGATGTCTGTTGTGTATACGGCGTCACGCACGTCTGCTCCGTCGATTATGCATTCGTATAAAGTGCAGTCAATGTCTTTCGTGTTGACTCCAAGGCCGCTTGACGCGTTGGCCTGCGGGTCGGCATCGATTACCAGAACCTTCTTTTCCAATGTTGCTAGCGAGGCTGCCAGGTTGATTGTCGTCGTGGTTTTCCCTACGCCGCCTTTTTGGTTTGCTAATGCGATAATTTTTCCCATTTTCATGTAAGTTAGTTGACAAGTCATGAGCAGAAAGGTTACATAATTGTCGCTGCTCCGTTGTTTACAAGGCTATTCTGCCTGCCTGCTTGTGTCTTGTCTGCTTGTCTTCCTAAAATTATTTTGCAAAAGTACATATTTTATGTGAGAAATAGTTGATTTAAACCTTTTTTCGTACTTTTGTAGGCGAAAGAAAATTATTTTTAATGAAAAGTATGAGACCGTTAATACTTATTTCCAACGATGACGGCTATCACGCCAAAGGTATAAATTCTCTTGTAGACATGGTTTCTGATTTCGGTGACATACTTGTTTGTGCACCCGAGTCTGCCCGTTCGGGCTTTTCCACTGCTTTTTCCGCTACCACACCCTTGCGGCTCAAGTTGCGCCGAGAGCGTGAAGGCATGCAGATGTGGTCGTGCAACGGCACGCCTGTGGATTGTGTGAAACTGGCATTAAGCGAGCTTTGCAACGGACGTAGGCCAGACATGGTGATAGGCGGCATCAACCACGGCGACAACGCTTCGGTTAACTCTCATTACTCCGGTACTATGGGCGTGGTGCGCGAAGGGTGTATGAAATATATTCCCTCGGTGGCATTCTCACTATGCGACCACGATGACAACGCCGATTTTGAACCTTTGCGAGAGTATGTAAAGTCCATAGTATCAGGCGTTTTGCGCGATGGATTGCCTAAAGGTGTCTGCCTGAATGTCAACTTTCCTTTGGTTAAGGATTTCAGCGGTGTAAAAGTTTGTCGAATGGCTGGTGGAACGTGGGGTAACGAGGTTGTTCGCGCACACCATCCGAGAGGTTATGACTACTTCTGGCTTGTAGGTGAATACACCAACGACGAGCCTGATGCCGAGGACACCGACAACTGGGCCTTGCGCCACGGCTATGTGGCGATAACGCCTACAACGATAGACGTTACGGCTTATGGAATGACAGAAAGAATAGAAAAAATAATCCATAATTCATAAATTAAAATGTACAATTCATAATTCATGATTCATGATTGGTGTCCAACGGCTAATTTGTCATATTATAAAACATGGACGTGCGGGCGGTTAATGTCTGCCTGCCAATTATGAATTATGGATTATGAATTATGAATTAAAATAATGAAGTATTATCTTATAGTCGGTGAGGCGAGCGGCGACCTTCACGCTTCGCGTCTTATGCACTCGTTGCGTTCGGTTGACGAGAGCGCAGAGTTCCGCTTTTTCGGCGGCGACCTGATGTCCGCCGTGGGCGGAACTCGCGTTAAGCATTACCGTGAACTGGCTTATATGGGTTTTGTGCCCGTGTTGTTGCACTTGCGGACGATATTCCGCAACATGGCGCTTTGCAAGCGCGACATCACGGAGTGGTGGCCTGACGTGGTGATACTTGTCGACTATCCAGGCTTCAACCTCGGTATTGCGAAGTATCTTCACGCCAACACATCCATCCCAGTTTATTACTACATTTCTCCCAAAATATGGGCTTGGAAGGAGTATAGGATAAAAAACATCAAGCGCGACGTAAGCGAGATGTTCTCAATCCTGCCGTTCGAGGTGCCGTTTTATGAGAAGAAGCACCATTTCCCGATACATTACGTAGGAAATCCTACGGCTGACGAGGTAACTGAATTTTTGGAATCTTACACTGATAGTTTCGAGACTTTTTGCCGTAATAATTCGTTGCCGACAGACAAGCCGCTCATAGCCTTACTTGCCGGCAGCCGCCGTCAGGAAATCAAGGACAACCTCCCGGCCATGCTTGAGGCCGCTTCCCGTTATGCCGACAGATACAGGCTTGTGATTGCCGGAGCGCCTTCAATACCGCATGAGTATTACGATAAGTTCATTGAGGGATATGACGTGAGCGTGGTTTACGACCAGACATACCCCCTGCTCGCACATTCTACCGCCGCGCTCGTCACCAGCGGCACGGCGACGCTTGAGACAGCGCTGTTCGGAGTGCCTCAGGTTGTGTGCTACGAGACGCCCATTCCCAAGGTCATCGCCTTCCTCCGCAAGCACCTGATAAAGGTTCGATACATATCGCTTGTCAACCTCATAGCTGACCGCGAGGTGGTAACGGAGCTTGTGGCCGACACGTTCACCGTTGACAATATCGCCAATGAACTTGGCAAGCTGTTGCCCGGCTCGCCAGCACGCACGGCCATGCTCGACGGCTACGCCGAAGTGAAACGCCGCCTCGGAAAGAAAAACGCGCCCGACAATGCGGCGGAAATAATGCTAAGATTATTGAAGAAGGAAAGCGCAAGATAGTGTTTTTCTGCGCTTTCCTGCCGTTTGAAAAATATAGGAAAGGCCGTCTGAACGCATTGTTCGGACGGCCTGACTTATAAAAATAGGTGGTACTGTTAATTATAAATGTTAATTGGAAATAAAATCATAGTCGGAAAATAGTTCAAGTGTTTCATCTTGTGCGACTTCTGCCACGTCATAAGCCAATGTATAGGTCTTCACGTCTTTCAAGTTACGTCCCATCTTGAATTCCACTTTATAATTTCCGATGTCCAGATCTGCTTCGAATGATTTGCCGTAAGTGAAACTGCCTTTTGATATGGCTCTTGGCTGTGTTTCTCCTTCTTTTGTAATGGCTATTTGTGTGACATACAATCCTTTGTTCCTATTGGTGATTTTCATTTTCCCCATAGGTATGCGGCAAGGCGGGATGACATCTATTTTGTTACTATAATGAACAGTTCTTATTTCTTCTTTAAGTCCATATTCTCTTGACTTGTCCATGTCTGTTGCAAGAGAATGACAAATTCCATAATCTATTTCCACTGTTTGAACAAGAGTGAAACTTACATCGTCGCCCTGCGAATCCCTTGTGGAAGGCACACGCCATATAAATTCCTGCAAGTAGGTATTTGTGCTGACGGAAAGTGCCGGAGGAGGTAGTAATGGTTGGTAGCCGGAACGTACGCCCATGTCGAGCATTGCCCCCAAAATCGGCAAATTATTTATGATAAACGTATAAGAAGCCGCATTGTCTGTTGAGTTGTTTTTCACATCCATGTCTTCTATATTACGGATGGTTTCACTATTGCACGAAATGCTGCCTAGTATGGGGAACTTATTGCCTGCGTCATCATTCCCTATTCGTATTTGTGCGCCGATTGTCCATGAAAAGCCGGATATATAGGTGGTAGAACCAATTGTGGTAAGTGGTGTGGGAGAGTGTCCTACAGGAAATTCTCCTACAATATTTCCATATTTATCATACAATTCATAGTTTACTCGCATTTCACGCATATAATATCCGCATATTCTTTGGGTGTAATAGTTCCATTGATCAAACGGAGCTTCTCTTTTGTAAGAATATGTAGAGTTTTTGTACATGTTTTCATTGTGTACTGAGACTTCCGCCTTTATCAGGTAATAATCACCGTTGCTATTGCTTTTCTCAAAAGCGTAAAATGGATATATGGAACTACGTAATGTCACATCCCCCGTGCCTTCAACCGTATAACGTTCCAAATCATTTCCTATTACGTCGGTTTTTTGATAAGGAAATGTTACCGATGTCTGTTGCGGCTGAATCAAAGAGGTTATATCGTCATTGCCATTTGTAATCGGAGGCGGATCATCTATGCCTATGCCGCCGTTGCCGGCTTCCTCTTTTTCGCAAGCGAGAAAGAGGAAGCCGCATAATAACGGCAGAATGTTATATAAACAAATCCGTTTCATAATTACTGTTCTTCAAAATCAAACGATGAATTCAGTTCGTATTCTTCTCCACGTTCTATGGTTATGGTGCCATCGCAAAGTGTATATGTCTTTGTAGATTGCGCATTGGGTCCCATTTTAAACCTTACGGTATATTTTCCTGTCGTAACATACCGTAGAAATGTGTTGTCGGGCGCTATTGAGCCTTTGCCTGTCGAGCTGTATTCCACTTTCCCTTGTTCGTTGATTATTTCGACATCGCTTATATATTCATTGTCATTGGTATTGTTTATTTTCAGCAGTCCCGTTGGAACGCGGTTGGGCGGTGTGATGAATGAATGTAGCGTACCGTCTGTTTTCGGAGATGCGGTATGTGAGTCAAAGTCAGCTTTTGATGTGTAAAGATGACAACTTCCGTAAGTCATGTTTACTTTGGTAGCCAGCCAGAATCCTTCTGTCGACCAGTCTGTCGTAGTCGGAACTCTCCATATCCAGCTTCCGAAAAGCGTGGCGTTGCCCGTTGACACCAAGGGCGGTGTGGTTATATGTCCGGCTTCAGGCCCCGGCAGGTTGTTTACCACATATTCATATTTGGCGGTGTTTTTCGTGCTTTGGTTCATAATGTCCACATCGGAGAGGGTTCTCGTCTGGCTGTTGGAAATTGTAACTTCGCCTTTTATCGTGACAGAACCGTTAAGTCCTTTTGCTCCATATCCAATACCTAACTCTCCGCCGATGCCCCAACTTAGTCCTGATGTGTAGCTGGTTGAGCTGTGGGTGGTCTGAGGCACAGGCGAGCAAGTTGGTGGAAATTCTCCTATGGGAGCATGTGTGTTTATGTCACTGCATAATATGGTTTCCACTCCATATCTGGTCAGATAGAACCCGCATAGCTGTGTCTTTACTCCGCCATGTTTGACGCTCCACATGTGGTTGATGTTTTCCACCGGGCACATGTCTTTGTTGTGGGCCGTATATTCAGCGTTTACGAGATAATAATCACCGCTGTTCTGTTGGCCTTGGAACGCATATAAGGGATAGATGCTGTATTTGGCAGTGAAAGTGCCTTTTCCTGAAATATCGTCAGGGTTGGAAAATATTACGTGGGCCTCGTTTATTTTCAGGTCATAGCTGTAAGTATGCGTAATGGTTTGTGCGTTTATCAGTTTCTCAATATTGGTTTCAGCGTTTCCGGGAGTGGTGGATACAGATATGTTCATGGTCTCGTTTATCCATCTTATAAATTGGTTCAGGTGCTCATTGGTCGTTATACCTTCATACGCGGCGTCAAGGATATATTGGTGATATTGGCTGAACGCGTACAGTTCCTTTTCCACGCCGTCGTCGGCCAGCATTATTGGCCAGCCGATTTGCTTGAACCAGTCGTTTACAGTTGTCGCGTCGGGATTTGTGATGACTACAATACCGTTGTTGTCATACACGGTGGAGATTTCTTCCGCGAATGTTGAAAGGGCGGAGCCTTGGACAATGAGCACTGTGGTATTCGCGTCCACAACGTCGTTTAGATTGGTAAATCGTTTAGAAAGTGCTTCATTTAAATTTGACGGTATGGTTCCTAATATTGCGGCAGGTTGGTCTACCGTCTCGTCTGTCGCGATGGAGCCTCTCTGCGGTGAGTCCCAAACAGCTGTCTCGTCACCGCCTCCTTGTTTGTCGTCATCAGAGCAGGCTGCAAACAATAAGAATGAAAAACACGCGAACAAGCAACAAACAAATATGTTTGTTTGGTGGTAAAATAAATTCGTTTTCTTCATAGCTTCTTTTATTTAATGGTGAATATTGTAAAACTTCATTCGCAAATTAAATAAAAGAAATTCAAACAAAGAAACTTTATTTTAACGATAAATGAGGGTTTTGTCGCAACAGTGCATCTTTGTTGTTTGAGCAGTTTGCGGTTTGTCGGCAGAGCACTTTTTTGTTGTTAGAGCAGTTTCCGCAGATGTCAGGATTAGTCTTTATATTTGCGTTTTCCTCCAACGTGCAGGTGAACTGCCCTCTTTCTCTTTAAAGATTTTCATGAAGTAGCTTTGTGAAAGAAAACCCGACAATTCGGATATTCCCGCGACGGTCAGTTCGGGACGCTCGTAAAGCATCTGTTTGGCGTGTTCAAAGCGTAGACCGGTAATCCATTCACGGAACGACATGTTATAAGTGGTTTTGATGTAAGCCGAAAGGTATGTCCGGTTTGTATGAAGCGTGTCAGACAGTTCGCGGATTGTCAGACCCGGCTTTGTGTAGCCCTTTGAGCCGATCCATTCAGACAAGTTCTTTGAGATTTCCGCATAACATTGCGGGGTTATTTGGCCGTCTTGTTCCGATTTGTCGGATAGACACTGTTCCGTCGGTGTTTCTTCCTCAAACGCATATTCCACTTGCTCGTAAAACAGCATGTAATTTATGTAGGAGCAGTAAAGGTAGATGTAGAAAGGAACGGAAGACAGTATCCAGATGTAAATATATTCATCCGGCAGGAACGTGAACAGGCCGCATCCCACGCCGAATATTATAGCCCAATATGTGAAGATGGACAGCCATTTGATATATGCTCCGATATTGTCCGACTGTGTGTCGTCAAACAGTTTTACGGCCCTGCGGTAAGCCAAGATCAACCGGCGGGCAAGTATTATGCCATACGAAACAAGCCATACTGCCAAAGCCGACAGTCCTATCGCTTGAGTTGTTCCATTCGGCAATAAAAGCAGCACTATTGTGGAAAGGGCGAAAAACAATATCCAAAGACAGATGTGCGTAAGGCAACGTTTCCGTGTGATATAGAAACGGTTGAGCAGGGTAGTGAGAGCTGAACTGAATAGCCAGTAACATAAGAAGTATGTTGACAGGTTCATCAGTATGGCCGCATAGGCATTGACAAACCTGATTTCAAAGAAAAAATGCACTGAATAGTTGGCGGCAAGCAGCAGTATGGCCACGCCCATTATTCGTCTTGAACGGAGGTAATTGTGGAAGATTGCCTTGTCAGGAGTTTTTGCGAGCAGGAAATAAAAGCCAAAAAACAGCATCAACGGCAGTGCAATGCAAAGAGAGAAGTTGTATGTCAGATGGTTCATGGTTGCGATTTTTTATTATGGTGATGACATGTTTTCTTCGTCAGTCTGTAAGTTTTTATCAGACATGTCGGCCATATCGGTTAATTTATCTAATGCAAAAGTACAAGTTTTTACTTTGTTTCTATAATATTTTCGTACGGATTTTAGGTGTATGATGATTTTTTTTGCTTGATTATTGTAAAAACTTGAGTTGTTTTTATGGTGCGGAAAAATATAAGACGGCCTGTGTCATGCTTGGAATAAAGGCATGAGCACAGGCCGTCCGGCATTATGAATGTTGTAATTCAGGCTGTTGGTGTTGTTTATGGTTCCTGCAAAGCGTCACCTCTTCCCGAACGTCACGCTGACGCTGCCGTGTCCGAGTGCGGCGGCGAGGCCGTCGGGATTGTCTACTTTGCCTATGCGCGTGTAGCTGTAGCCGGAGGCAAAGGTTTCGTAAAAGAGCACCACGCAAGACGAGCCGTAAAGCATGAGGTCGCCAGCGTGAATGACATCGACGGCACGCGCAGCCGCAGGCAGGCTCGTGTCAAGGTAATGATACTTCTCGTTGCCATTCAGCTCGTCCATCTCAAGCGTCACGGGAAGCATCGCGGCGAAAGCCTGCGCAGTGGCGTTGTCGGCCAGTGTGGCGTTGAACGATGCGCCGTTCACTGTTATTTTGATGTCACTTTCCATGTTGTTTTCGTCATTGTCGCCGCTGTCTACACTGCTGTCGTCACTGCCGTTGCCGACAAGGCTGCTGCCTGTGTCGCCATGCACGGGACCGTCTTCCGTGCAGGCGGCTAAGCCGCTGACTGAGAAAAGCAGGAATGTAGCGAGCGAAAACCTTACAATCTGTCTCATCACGGGTAGGCTGAGTTACTTCAGATACTCCTTGTAAAACGCCTCGATGTCGTCAAACGGTATTTTCTCCAGATTGTCATAAAGGTCAGTATGGCTTGCGCCAGGCACTATGAGCAGCTTCTTATTGTCGCCCGTCAGCCGCTTGAAAGTGTCCTCGCCCATGTACCTTGAGTGCGCCTTCTCGCCATGCAATATCATGACCGCGCTGCGTATCTCGTTGCAGTAAGCCATGATGGGCATGTTGATGAACGGCAGCGCCGACGTTGTGTTCCATCCCTCGTTTGAGTTGAGCGAGCGTTTGTGGTATCCGCGTTTGGTCTTGTAATACGCGTGATAGTCCTTTACGAACTGCGGAGCATCGGCAGGCACCGGGTCAACCACGCCTCCGGCGCGCGCGTAAGAGCCGCTGCGGTAGTCCTCGGTGCGCTGTGCGTTGAGTTTACTGCGCATCTCGTAGCGTGCGTCGGCGTTGTCGTTGGCGTCGAAATAGCCGTTGGCTATGTTGCGGCTGATGTCATACATGGTCGATGCCACGGTGGCCTTGACGCGCGTATCGTTTGCAGCGGCGTTGACGGCAAAGCCTCCGAAGCCGCAGATGCCGAGTATTCCGATGCGCTCGGGGTCAACGTCAGGGCGCGTAGAAAGGTAGTCTACGGCTGCCGAGAAGTCCTCGGTGTTGATGTCGGGCGAGGCCACATAGCGCGGCGTGCCGCCGCTTTCGCCTGTGAACGAGGGGTCGAAGGCCAGCGTGATGAAGCCCTGTTCGGCCAGCGTCTGCGCATACAGGCCCGAAGCCTGCTCCTTCACCGCTCCGAACGGGCCGCTCACGGCGATGGCGGCCAGCTGTCCGCCGGCATCCTTCGGAGTGTAAAGGTCGGCGGCGAGGGGCACGCCGTAGCGGTTATGGAAGGTCACTTTCACGTGGTTCACTTTGTCGCTCTTAGGGAAAGTCTTGTCCCATTCCTGCGTCATGTTAAGTTTTTCGTCTGTCATAGTCGTCTGGTTTGATGTTTGTGCCGTCGCCGTTGCCGCCATGGCAAGCAGCGCGGCTGCGATTGTTGTCATTATTTTCATATTCTCCTTTTTATCAGTTTGTCGTCGTAATGTATAGAAAGTTATACTCTTCTCATCTTGCCTGATGCAAAGATAACTATACGTTTCAAGAACGTATGTAGACGTTTGAGGGTTTAAACAACCACTTTTACTGATTTGGCTTCCGTCGTTTGGCAATACGGCAAACGACAGCCAAAGGCGTTGCAGGCGGCAAATCGTGGAGCAGTCTGCAACGTCTTTGTAAGTATCTGATAATCAATGGGGTTGCGAAAGGCCGTCTTTTAGCTTGCAAAAGGCGGCCTTTTACATTGCAATTCATGGCCTTTTGGAATGCAAAAGGCAGTTGATTGGGCTCATCGGCAGTTCAGGTGAATGGATGAAGCGATAAATGACCTATAAGACTAAGCAAAACTCCGCCCTTGTAGGGACATAATTCATTATGTCCGCACGTTCTGAAAGAACGTTTTTGGGCGGATTTACGGTTCATCCGCAGTTTAGGTGTATAGTATTACTGTACCTTCTTTTGTCTTTGTGATAGCATTTTATGTACGCCTCCTACTTTAATCCAGGCAGTCGGTAACTGTCATGCCGCACTCCGATGCGGCATCCAGAAAACACCCGATACGCCAAACGAAACAGGCTGCATACACTGGATGCCGCATCGGAGTGCGGCATGACAGTTACCGACCGCCTGGCTTGTGGCAGGATGTACACATGAAATGCTATGGCAAAAGCAAAAGGCAATGCTGTTATCGCATACACCTGAACTGCGGATGAACCGTTGATTGGGCTCATCCGCAGTTCAGGTGTAAGCATACTTGTTCCGCCTGATTTGCAATCTGACGGTTTCCAAGTGCGGATTTGCAATCCGCTCACCAACATTCATCGCTTTCAGCCCTTATTTTTGAACAAAAGGCTTCAGCCCTTTGACGGCTTCGGCGGCGGTGATGCGGCGTCCGCCGTTGTCAAGGTCGATGAGTATGTAGCGGTCGTTGCCCATGCCAAGCTCCTTCATGTACGACAGCTGGCGCAGGCCGTGGCGCGTCTCGATGCGCTCAACGATGTCGTGGTGCTCGGCTTCGGTCATGGCGTAGATGAGGTCTATGCACGCCTGGTCGAGCGCGAGGATGTCGGTTGACGACAGGATGCCCACGTTAGGCGTTACCACGGGCGCGGCGTTGATGCCCTCGCAGTCGCAAGATACCGACATGTTACGCATTACGTTGACGTATGTTATGTGCTTGCCGAAGTGGTCGATGACCGACTTTGTGGATTCGGTCATTCGCTCCATGAACTCCTCCTTGGCAATGTCCCACTGGTTGTTTTGGTTCGGCGTGGTGTGAATCCATGCCTTGCCGATGCGTCCGTCGGCGCAACCGATGCCGATGTTCTTGTTGCTTCCGCCGAAGCCTCCCTGCGAGTGCCCCTTGAAGTGGGTCAGCACTACCAGTGAGTTATAGTCCTTCAGGTGGCTGCCTACTGACATCTTCTTGAACCACTTGCCGCCGACGACGGGCAGCGTGGTGGTGTCTTCCTCATCGATTATGTCAACGGGGCAGAACGTCCAGCCGTTCACCTTGAGCGTCTTGCGGTGCTGCTCGGTGGTGTAGCGGTCGCCGGTGTAGTAGGTGTTGGTTTCTATGATGTTGGCCTCGGGCAGGTCTTTCTGCATCAACGCTTTCACCCAGGCCGACGGAATGATGTTTGGTCCGTTCTGTTCGCCTGTGTGCAGTTTAACGCCGGTGCGTCCCTCAATGTTGGCGCAGACTTGTTCGTAAGCCTTGATGAGGCCCTCCGGGCTGAGGTTTCGCGTGAAGTAGACTATCGACTCGTTGCCCTTGCGCTGTTCGTAAGGCACGTATTTGTTGCCGTCATTGCCCGGCACGGGTGTCTGGTCGGCCTGTTCCTGCTTGTTCTCCTGAGCCATTCCGCAACTTGGCATGATGCCGCAACAGAATAAAGTCATCAGCATCGGCTTTAAGAAATTCCTGATTTTCATGTCCGTATTGTTTTTAGTTAGTGTCCGTAAGATTGTTCTGTATGGTGAAAACACAGTTTCACGATGCAAATATATGTCTTATTTTCGAGAATGTTTGTAAACAATTCAAGGCTTTGACAACCAATTTTACAGATTCTGTTTGTACTCCGGCCGCGATGTTTTAAGGTTCGTGAGTTCGGCATAACAGGAATGCCACACTTGTCTGTTTTTTGCAAGTCGGTGGCAAGTCGTCATTCTGCTGAAAAGCGGAATCCAGAAAACATCCTGAAGGAACACCATCTTGGCTGTAAACACTGGATTCCGCTTTTCAGCAGAATGACGACTTGCCACTGAGCGGCAGAAAAACAAAGCGGTAAAAAATCTATATTTGGAAAGATGATTCTTTATTCCGAACTCACGACGTTAAGGTTTGTGAAACTATGTGTCAGTGCCGGAGGTGTTTGGTTTTGGCGTTTATGGAGGAAGAAAATGCCGTTGCCGATGGGGTTTGCGGCAACGGCATGTATGCTTAGAACAGCGTCAGCGAGAATAGGTAGACCACTGATGCCGGCATGGCCATGAGCGAAGAGTCAAAGCGGTCGAGCATTCCGCCGTGGCCGGGAAGTATGTTGCCGCTGTCTTTTATGCCGAGCGTGCGCTTGAAAAGGGACTCAACGAGGTCGCCCCACGTGCCGAATACCACGACTACAAGCCCCAGACCCATCCATTGCAGCACGGTAAGGCCTGTATCAGAGTTAAGTCCGGCTTCGTAATTTCCTATGAAGTAAGCCACGACAAGCACAATCACTGCGCCGCCGATCGAGCCTTCCCAGCTCTTTCCCGGCGATATTCGGGGAAACAGCTTGTGCTTCCCGAGAAGCGAGCCGGTACAGTATGCTCCAGTGTCGTTGGCCCAAAGGAAGATGAAAACACAAAGCGGTATGAGGTAGTTGAAGGCGATGTCGCCGTTCTCTGTCGAGTTGAAAGCCAGCACGTTGATGGTGGAGAAGGGCAGTGCGATGTACATCTGGCCGAGCATGGTGTAAGCCCAGTCGTTTATGGCGTTCTCCGTCTTGGCATAAAGTTCGCTGACAAAGAGATAGACGAGTGTCAGCAGATAGGGAATGAACACCGCTCCGGTGGGCACAACGCCGCTACAGAATCCGCCTACGGCCAGGAAGAAGTAAACTCCCGCCACGGTGCTGATGAGCGGATTCACCTGTACGCCCTTCACATTGTTCACCAGTCCGCAGTATTCCCAGATGGTAAGGCCGGTAACCAAGGCAAAAAGAAACTCCATAGCGATGGGTTTCATGAAGCAGACCACTATGGCCGCAACGAAGAACACGCCTGTGATGCTTCTTACAATGAGGTTTTTCATATTATAAGGTTTTAAGGTTTTGAGGCTTTACGGTTATTGGGCATTGCTTGTTTCTTACCGTAAAACCCGATAACCGTAAACCCTCAAAACCGTATGTTATACTTTTTCGTCGCCTGTGCTGACTCCGGCTTTGCCGCCGTTTTCGTCTTTCACGTCTGAGTCTTCAGCAGGTTGGTTCTTGTCTTTGATTGATGCTTGAGCTTCGTCGTCGGCCTTGTTGGCGCCCTGGCTTTCCATTATCTCCTCAGAACGGCTGATCCACGGGCGTTTACCAAATATCTTTTCAACGTCTTCGGCAAATATCACTTCGCGTTCAAGCAACAGTTCGGCCAGTCGGTTGTGCCCTTCTTTGTGCTCGTTCAGCAGGTTCTTTGCGCGTTGGTACTGCTCATTTATCATCTTGAGCACCTCGTCGTCCATTATTTTCGCCGTTGTTTCGGAGTATGGTTTCTGGAAGTTGTACTCATTGTTGTTGTAATAGCAGATGTTGGGCAGCCTGTCGCTCATGCCTGCATAGGCAATCATTCCGTATGCGCTTTTGGTCACCCGTTCCAAGTCGTTCATGGCTCCGGTGGATATGTGGCCGACAAACATTTCTTCGGCGGCGCGTCCTCCGAGCGTGGCGCACATCTCGTCAAGCATTTCCTCCTTGGTGGTTATCTGGCGTTCTTCAGGCATGTACCATGCGGCTCCGAGCGCACGTCCTCGCGGAACGATTGATACCTTTACCAACGGATTGGCATGTTCGAGGAACCATGATATCGTTGCATGTCCTGCTTCGTGCAGTGCTATGGTGCGGCGTTCGCCTTCCGTCATGACCTTTGTTTTCTTTTCCAGTCCGCCTATGATGCGGTCAACGGCGTCGAGGAAGTCTTGTCTGCCTACGTGCGACTTGTTGTGTCGTGCCGCAATGAGCGCTGCCTCGTTGCAAACGTTGGCTATGTCGGCGCCGGAGAAGCCCGGGGTCTGCCTTGCAAGCATGTCGACATCGACGCTTGCGTCAATCTTTACAGGTTTCAAATGAACCTTGAATATTTCCTTGCGTTCGTTAAGGTCTGGCAGGTCAACGTTTATCTGCCTGTCGAAACGGCCCGCGCGGAGCAGTGCCGAGTCAAGCATGTCGGCACGGTTGGTGGCCGCGAGGATTATTACACCGCTGTTTGTGCCGAATCCGTCCATCTCCGTAAGCAGCGCGTTGAGCGTGTTTTCGCGCTCGTCATTGCCTCCCATGGCCGGGTTCTTGCTTCGTGCACGGCCTACGGCGTCGATCTCGTCGATGAAGATGATGCACGGCGACTTCTCTTTTGCCTGCCTGAAAAGGTCGCGCACACGGCTTGCGCCGACGCCGACGAACATCTCTACGAAGTCTGAACCGCTCATCGAGAAGAACGGCACGCCGGCTTCGCCTGCCACGGCCTTGGCCAGCAGCGTCTTGCCGGTGCCCGGAGGGCCTACGAGCAACGCTCCCTTGGGTATTTTTCCGCCGAGATCGGTGTATTTTTTCGGGTTTTTCAGGAAGTCTACAATTTCCTGTACTTCCTGCTTGGCACCTGCTTGTCCGGCAACGTCTTTGAATGTTACGTTGATGTCTGTGCCTTTTTCATACATTTTCGCCTTGCTTTTGCCTACGTTGAACACGCCTCCGGCACCTCCGCTTCCGCCTCCGCCCATACGGCGCATGAAGTAGAGCCAAAGGAAGATGAACAGCAGTATGGGGCCGAAACTGAGCAGAATGTTGAACAAGTCGTTGCCGCGCTTGTTCTCATAGTTCAGCTCACCCTTGAATTTTCCCGCTTTCTTTTCCGCCTCCACGAATGTTTCGACCTTGTCGACGCTTCCGAATTCAGTTGTTACAAACGGGCTTTTGCCGGTGTTCTTCGCTCCTTGCTTGAACACGTCGCGTATGTTTTGTGGGTTGACATACATCTTCAGGGTGCTCTCGTCCTTGTTTATCACTATTTTCGAGGCGTATCCTTTATTGACGTAAGTCTTGAATTCGTCGTAGGAAACTTTCCTGCTTGCGCTTCCGCCTACGGCGTCTCCGCCAAGGAAGTACATGCCCATGAGTCCGAACAGCACGAGCATGTAAATCCAGCTCATGCTGAATTTCGGCTTCTTGTTGTTTTTATCTTGTTCCATTTTGTCCGTTGGTGTTTTGCCGTAAAGAATCCTTTACAGCTTCTATGTGTCTTCGAAAGGCTCTCAGTCTACATTTGGAAGCCTTGTAAGCTTGGCGTCTTCCCAGAGGTTTTCTAAGTTGTAGTATTCTCTTGCTTCGGGTATGAAGATATGAACCATCACGTCTGTGTAGTCCATAGCCACCCAGTGGGCGTGCGCCAATCCGACAATGTGGACCGGTTTTTCGCCGGCGTCGATTCTCGCCGTTTCTTCAACAGAGTCGGTTATGGCTTCAACTTGCGACGGCGAGTTGCCTTGGCATATTATGAAGTAACGGCATATAGAACCTTCAATGCCGCTCAAATCTGCGATCGTGATGTTCGAGCCTTTCTTTTCTTGAATGCCTTTTGTTATAGTCTCAACTAATTTTTTTACTTGTTCCATTAAGAAGGTGAAGTGTTGTTAATGCAAAAATATCTGTGCGGTGCGGCTTGTCGTGAAATCATTTGTCACTTCCTTGTGAGCGCACCGTTTCTTATGCAAAGGTACATTGATTTATTGTAAAACAATGATAAAGACTGATTATTTTGAGTTTTTTTAGAAAAAAGTCGGATAAAATATTGCCGGTTCAAAAAAAATGCGTACCTTTGCACACGCAAAACAGCAGTAAACGAAGCTTTTAAGGCTGGTTGGACATTGGGATATGGTGTAATGGTAACACTACAGATTCTGGTCCTGTCATTCCTGGTTCGAATCCGGGTATCCCAACAGAGATAAGGCATCTTGGTTTCAAGATGCCTTTTTTGTATGCCTGTTTGCCGTTAGTCGGAGCGTGTGTTGTCGTTGCGTTTCATTGTGCTTTTCATCCTTCATCTTTCATTTTCAGCCGTATTGCCCGGAATGTCAGCATATTATGAGGTGAAAGATGTGGCTGTGATCTTTCATCGATCTTTCATCTTCAGGTTCCGCTGCGTTTTTGCTTGTTTGTAAAAGGCGGCGAACTGCATGGTGAAACATGGCCTTTGGCTCGCTGAAATGTGGCTTTTTGCAGTGCGAAAGGCCGCATTTTACTTGCATTTGGTGTACCATTCAATCAGCAAGCCGCGCGGAACGCCGTGGCTGACGGCCGTGTCGAGCGCTTTTTTCGCTTCTTTCCTGCGGCCTTGCAGGATGAGTATTTCAACTTTAGAGACAGTGTAGTCTGTGTTTGTCGGGTCGCGTTTCAAGGCTTCGTCAAAATCAAACAGCGCCGTGTCATACATCTTCATGTCTTTTTCCAGTTCGGCTCTTGCCGCGTAAGCCACGCTGTTTTCAGGATGCAACTCTATCAGGTTGTTCAGCTGGTCGAGGGCTTCGGTGTCACGGTCCATCAGCATGTATGTATAGGCCAGGCCCAGCCGGGCTTCCATGTTGTCGGGCGACATGCTGAGAAACCTCTCATAATCGTTCTTTGCAAGGCTGTAGCGGCGCAGGTTATTGTAGGCGTAGGCTCTGTAATACAATGCGGAGAGATTGTTCTTGTCTTTGGCAAGTACTTGTCCGCAGGCCTCTATGGCGTCGCTCCACTCGAGCAGTTGCAGGTTGACCGCCGCTTTGCTGAGCAGCAGCTTGGTGGAGTTTGGAAAGAGTTTCAGGCTCCTTGTTCACGTTGTTCAGCGAGTCGCGCCATTGTTTCATGGTTTGCGCGTTGGCGGCGTTTATGGCGGTCGCAAATGCGAAAATCGCCAATATGGTTTGTCTAAAGTTTTGTTTCAGAGTTTTGTTGTTCATGTACGGGTAAAAATAAAGAGTTAAGGAAGATTCCATGCGGCTCTTGTCCGTGTGGAATATTGCCTTAACTCTTTTGGTTATGTATTTATCAGTTAGTTGCTATTCATTGCTTTCGGCGTCGATGGCCTTGATCTTTTCACGTACAAGGTTCATGTCGTCCTTGAGCTTCTGCACCTTGCGGTTCATCTCGTCAATGAGCGAATTGCCTTTCTTGCTTGACGCGTTGAGGAAGCCTATGTTGTTTTCATACGTCTGTACTTCCTGTTTCAGAGACTCGTATCGGCGCATCAGGCGTGCGCGTTCGTTGTCGAGTGCGTCGGTGCCTTTCTCTGCAACGCTCTTCAGGTTGCTTCTGAACTTGTCGAGACGGCGGCGCGCCGTTGTTATGTTAAGTTCCTTGTAGAGCCTGTCAAGGATATCATGGTACTCCTTGTACACGTTGTCTTTCTCCTTGAAGGGCACATGGCCCACGGCGTTATACTGGTCTACAAGTTCGCGGACCTTTTCCTGTATGTTTTCTTCGGCGTTGTCAGCCAAGGCCTTAAGCTGTCCGATTATCTCGCGCTTCTTCTCCAGGTTGGCGCGTTCCTCGGTGCGTGTCCCGGCGTTTGCATTGTTGCGTGCGTCAAAGAAGTGGTTGCATGCCGTGAGGAAGTCGCTCCACAGTTTGTCGCCGAGTTTTTTCGGCACCATGCCTATGGTCTTCCATTCCTTCTGCAGCGCCACGAGCTTGTCGCTGGTGGCTTTCCAGTCGGTGCTGTCCTGCAATGCTTGCGCCTGTTCCACGAGGGCTTTTTTCTTTTCGGCGTTCTCTGCGAATCGTTGTTTGAGGTCTTTGAAGAACTCTGCCTTGTGTCCGAAGAAGTCGTCGCATGCGGCACGGAAGCGTTCGAATATCTTGACGTTCATCTTCTGCGGGGCGAAGCCAATGGTCTTCCATTCTGCCTGGATGGCGATTATCTCCTTGGTCTTCTTGTCCCATTCGCCGGCGTTCTTTATTTCCTCTTTGGCTATTTCTTCCACTTTCTCGCACAGGGCGGTCTTCTTGGCGAGGTTCTCTTCCTCCTTCGAACGCAGTTCCTCGAAGTGCTGTTGGTGGCGCTTGTTTATTACAGTCGAGGCTGCCTTGAAGCGCGCCCAAATCTCTTCGCGCAGTTCTTTCGCCACGGGGCCGGTTTCGCGGTATTCCTGGTGAAGTTTCTGCAACTGGTGGAAGGCGCTTATCACGTCGCTCTCATCTGCCAACTTTTCAGCGGCTTCGCAGAGGTGTGTCTTTATTTCGAGGTTTTTCTTGAAGTCGTATTCGCGCGCCTCGTTGTTGAGTTTAAGCAGGTCGTAGTATTGCTCGACGTACAACTGGTAGTTGCGCCACAGTTCGTTGGCTTTTTCCGCCGGCACGAGCTTTATCTCCCTCCATTCCAACTGCAGCTTCTTGAATTCCTGGTACGACTTGTTCGCCTCTTCGGGCGAGGTCACCATGGCCTTGATCTTTTCTATTATGTCAAGTTTCTTCTTGAGGTTTTCCTGTTTTTCTTTTTCCTGTTCCAGGAATATCTTGGCGCGTTTCTCTTTTATTACGCTCATTTCCGCCTTGAACTCGTTTTCGTCCTCGTCAGGCGTGACTTTGTAATTGTCGGGGTCGCCGCCGCTTTCAAGATAGGCCTTCATTGCAGCTTCCCTTTCGGCGAAGTGCAGTTTGTAGAATGTTGTCTTGAGGTATTCCACCTCGTCTTTCTGCGGGTCTTCGCCGCTTTGTGTTATTTCTTTAAGCCTTTCTATTATCTCCTTCTTGTTTTTATACACCTTCTTGGGCTCGGGCGTGTCGTTCCCCGCGTCAACAGCTTCGGCGCCAGCCGCTCCTTCTTGTGCGGTGGCGGCTTCTTCGCAGGCCGTTGGTGCGTTGTCGGTATTGGTTTGTACACTGTTATCGGCCGGAGCCACGTTCAGTTCTTCTGTTTTCTCTTGACCGAGAGTGTTTTCTTGAGAGTCCATCATTCTAACTTTTTTCTTAGTTCATGAATCGGTTTTCCATGTTGCTTTATAGGTTTGCAAACTTATATAAAAATATTGTAAAAGCCTAATCAATTTCAGAAAAACTTGCCTTTTCGTGTCTAAATGAGACGTTTGTGGCGGAAAATCCACCATGATATGCCTGAAATCAAGGCTGACACTACTATTGCGATGAGGAAGCCGAACTTGTTGCCTTCCATGCCGTTTATCAGGTTCATGCCGAAGATGCTCGCGATAAGCGTGGGGAACATCAGGATAATCGAAACCGAGGTGAGCGTACGCATCACGGTGTTCATGTTGTTGTTGATGATGCTTGAGTATGTGTCCATCGTCGATTCGAGGATGTCCGAGTATATGTTCGTGGTCTCGCGCGCCTGGCTCATCTCGATGTTCACGTCCTCGATGAGGTCGGCATCCAGCTCGTCCACCTGCAGCTTGAACTTCAGCTTGGCCAGAAGGTTCTCGTTGCCGCGGATTGACGTGATGAAGTAAGTCAGCGAGTCTTGCAGGCGCGACAGGCCGATGAGCGACTCGTTGTTCACCTCTCGATCCAGGTTGCGCTTCGCTTTCTCTATGAGGTTGTTGATCTGTTTCAGGCGTTTCAGGTACCACACTGCCGACGACAGGAACAGGCGGAATATCATGTCGACGTAGTCGGTGAAGCCTTCGCCTCGCTTCTGCTGGTAGCTTACGAAGTCTATCATCATGTTCGTCTCATGGAAGCAAACTGTTATCGTCACGTCGCGCTTGTGTATGATGCCGAGCGGCACGGTGGTATACGGCGTGCGCGAGCGTATCTCCTTGACGAACGGGATGCGCAGTATTATCAGCATCCAGCCGTCGTCATACTCATAGCGGGCGCGCTCGTCGTTGTCGCTGATGTCTGAAAGGAAATAGTCGGGTATCTTGAATTCCTCTTCCAGAAGGCGTTGGTCGTCTTCCGTTGGACATGTCACTTGTATCCAGCAGTTCGGCTCCCACTGTCCGATCTGCTTCAGGCCCTTGTTTGTGTTCCAGTATGTTCTCATTTGCTAATCCTCCGAAAATGTTACGCTTGGTGGGAAGACCGCTCCTGAGAGCCATGCCTCCTCACTTTACAAGTTCATCTTTTCCGCGTGATAATCGTCCATAAAAGTTTTGAATTTCTGTTTTGCGGTGCAAAATTAGGCAAAAAACGTAAGAATGCAAAATAAAACGGATGAAAAGAGTTTTAATTTTGCTGTTTCCGGGCGCATATCGCCCTGCGCTCCACGCCCGAATTTTGCCTTGTGCCCAGCTTCCGCCGGAGGCTTTTTGCGGCGGTCTGATTAATGTCGGTCGGCCTGTCCGCATCCGTTTCCGCGGTGTTGCCGGCCACGCGTGTAACCTGCTGATAGTCAGGCGCGTTGTAAAAGACGGCTTTTTGGCTTGCAAAAGGCCGTCTTTTAGATGACGAAAGGCCGTCTTTCGCACGGCGAAAGACGGCCTTTCGGGTTCATCCGCAGTTCTGGTGTATGCGATAACAGCATTGCCTTTTGCTTTTGCCATAGCATTTCATGTGTACATCCTGCCACAAGCCAGGCGGTCGGTAACTGTCATGCCGCACTCCGATGCGGCATCCAGTGTATGCAGCCTGTTTCGTTTGGCGTATCGGGTGTTTTCTGGATGCCGCATCGGAGTGCGGCATGACGGTTACCGACTGCCTGGATTAAAGTAGGAGGCGTACATAAAATGCTATCACAAAGACAAAAGAAGGTACAGTAATACTATACACCTAAACTGCGGATGAACGGCCTTTCGTAAACGGTGTGGCATAAGTCGGCTACGTTGACAGTGTGTCAAACAGATCCGGCTGCATTGCGACGTTTTGCTGTTTCATGTCCCATGGCATGGCGTTGGGCATGTGGTCTTCTTCCGCTTCATATGAATTCTCTGGATCGGTGACTTTTGCTAGCGCCTTGGCTATGTGCCACATGAATACGGGGGGAACCGCGTTGCCTATGGCCCGGTATTTTCTGCAGTCGCTTACGGATGCGAAGTTGAACGTTTCTGGAAAAGACTGTATCCTTGCGCATTCATGAGGCGTGAGCCGTCTGTATCTTTCGCCTATCTTCAATACGGGATCGGTGGAATTCAGGCTGACTTTCGCCAGGTGCGCGCTTATCGTGTTGCATGGCTCGTTTATGTTCTGGACACGGCCTTTGTTCATCTTTTCTTTTACGAGCATCATTCCCCTTACGGCCTTGTCGCTGAAGAACCATTTGTCGTTATTGTCGGCATCCTCGTCCAGCACAGACTTCAATGTGGCTTTTGCCAGTGGTGTGGTTGGGGTGGGGAAGCAGAACCTGTCATAGTCAACAGCGTCTCTGAACCCTACGATGATGACGCGTTCACGCTTCTGCGGTATTCCGTAGTCAGACGTGTTGAACAGTTTGAACTTGACTTTGTATCCGGCTTTTCCGAATTCTTTTAATATCAGTGGGAACGCTTTCTTCTTGTTCGCAGAGAGAAGTCCTTTGACATTTTCGGCGACAAAGGCTCTCGGTCTTTTCGCTTTCAGGATTTTTACCATCTCGAAAAACAGCATCCCTCTCTCGTCCTTGTACCCAAGGCGTGGAGGGTTTTGCGCGGAAATGGAGAATGACTGGCATGGAAATCCTCCGGTAAGAATGTCGAAATCCGGCAGCTTGTCGGCGTTTATCTCGCGGACATCCTTTACCTCGCACTTGTGCGGGAAGTTGTCGTTGTATATTTTTGTGCAATACGGATCGTTGTCTACGGCATATGCAATGTCAAACGGCAGCTTGGGGTAGTCGCGTCCCAGATACGTGAATCCGCCTGACATGCCGTAGTCCATGCCGCCACATCCGCAAAACAGCGAAACGACTCTCATTCTTGCCATATCAGAAGTTTTGTTTTTTCACATGCGGACACGTTGAAACTAATCTCCGCGCCGTTTCTTGGAGTCATCTTTATCTTGTCTTTTTTGTATAATCCGACCGGGTCTTGCAGTATGTATAAGGCCATTCCTTTTCTTGATATCATCAGTCTGTAAACGAAATACCGGTCGTGCGTGGAGCTGGCCGTGTCCCATTCATTGGGCGTCATGTGGAATGAATAGAAGTTGATGGGCTTGTTGCTGACGGTTGTTTTTACTTCGATGAATCTCTTGCCTTGGTCTAATTCGACGCTTTGTATGTCATATCCCAAGGCGAAAGAAGTTGGAATCTTCTTTATCAGGTGCAACAGGTCTTCCCGTCCGCCTTCCTTTACCCGTACCTTTTCATGTCCGATTATGAGGGCTTCGCCCAAGTCGCCGATCTCTTTTGTGCTTGACGATTTGATGACTTCTTCAATCTTTTCCTTTATGAGGCGCAGATAGTCCGTCTGGTTTTCATCTTCGTGGATGTAATTGCTTATGTCCGTCTTGAACATGTCGGCGTCAAGTCCGGCGTTTACAAACTCAAACCATTGTGGCTCTATCATGGAAATCTCTTGCAGGCCGACGTTCTTGCCGTAGGCGAAGTCGTATCCGTGGAACGTTTCCGGGTCGCTGATGAGTGCCAGTATAGCCTCGCTCTCGGCTCTGTTGAGGTAATAATAATTGTGGCTTTCCTTTAAAAGGTTGGCCAGTACCATGTAGTCCAGGATGTCTCCGGCGTATCTTGTCACGTCTCCGGCGGATTCATATTGCAGCTTGTTTTTCCTGTTGCCGGTGATTAAGTCTATGACTTCCTTCACGTTCCTGTTGTCCCTGGTGACTCTTAGGTCGTTGAATATGCAGTGTGTGGCTTCTGCCTTGCTGATGCCTAGCGGCTTGCCGATGTACGAGTCGGCCTCATGCAACACTCTCAATATGTATTTTGCAGGCTTGAATCTTATTCCGGCATCGATGATCTCCTTGACATATCTTGCCTTGGTGTGGCCGCCCGGGTACTGGAACTTTTGCAGGAAGAACTTGAAGAACTGCACGAGGTCTCCGCTTTCTGCAAGAAAGCTTGCAATGCTTCCGGTCTTGGTTGTGCCTTTCTTTTTGTCTTCTATGTAGAAACCGAACAATGCGGCAATCTCCGTTCGCCAGTTTTGTATTGTTTTGTCGGCTACAGCTTCGTTGCCGGGATATATCCTTATGGCGTTGGATATGTTTGCATTGTATTCCTTAACGGGGCCTTCGTCCATGTTGTTGCAGATGCCGGCCATGTAGAGCAGCACGCTTTCAACATCGTTCTTAAATCTCGGGCGCACATGGTGAAGCCTGAAATAAAACTGTTCGGGTACGTCGTATGTGTTTTGTCGGTTGCTTGTTTCGGGCATGCCTGTGTCGTTTTCGTTGTCCAGACATTCAGCCAGTCTTGCGGCGATGGCTTTTGCCAACAGCGGCGGAACGGCGTTGCCTACTTGCTTGTATTGGCTTGTCTTGCTGCATTTGAATATGAATTTGTCGGGAAAAGACTGTATTCTGGCCGACTCCCTTACCGTAGGTATGCGGTTGTATTGGTAATGGAAATGGTGACGGTGCCCTGTGTCGATGGTCATGCTGGGCTTCCGGCTGTTCATGCGCGTCCAGGCAATGTGCACCTTTCTTGTCTGTTGGAGGCTTTCGGGCAGGTCTTTGTAGTTTCCGCCGTCGGGAACGAGAGCTATGATGTCTTTCGTTTTCTGCTCATGCTCAGTGGCGTCATGGTTGTATATGCCGTCACTGCCGTTTCTCATGAGTTTTTGATATTCGTTGGTTGGTGGCGATGGGTATGACGCGCCGTCTTCCAAAGACTGCTCCGGCAGGTCGCAAAGAGCCTCTTTTGATGTGACGGGAGTGCGTGTCAATATGTCGGGAAACTTGTATGCCTTGCTTCCTTTCATGCCCACAAATACTGCCCTGCGGCGCTTCTGCGGAACACCGTAGTCGGACGAGGTCAGCACTTTGTACACTACATTGTAGCCCAAGCATTCAAAATCACTTACGATGGAGTCTCTTATTGTGCCGTTGCCCATGCTCAGTATGTTTGGAACGTTCTCCATGACGAACGCCTTTGGTGAGAGTGCCTTGACGAAATCAACAAAGCTCTTGTACAGTTTGTTGCGCTTGTCGTTGACATCTCTTTTCCCGGCGACTGAAAAGCCTTGGCACGGAGGCCCCCCGATTATCACGTCCACATCGTGCAGACCATATCTTTCCCGTATTTCTTCAGGGCTTGTTGCGGATAAGTCGGCGCACAATGTGTCAACTCCGGGGTTGTTGAATGTGTATGTGGTAAGCGCGTCTTGCCAGTTGTCTATGGCTAACAGGCATCTGTAGCCTGCCATTTCAAATCCTAAAGACAGGCCGCCGCAGCCTGAAAAAAGGTCTATGAATGTATGTCTTTTGTCCTTGCCGTCCATAATTGAATGTTCGTGCAAAGATATGCCAAAGTTGTCAAAGCGGCAAGATATTGGTGATTTATTTTTCTTTGTTTATTTTGCGGATGGTCTTTGGGCATATGGCTGCCCGTGTTTTTCTTACAATGTTGACGATATTTGCAAGCTGCCTTGCCGTATGATGTAACCCATTGATACTCAGGCGCGTTGTAAAAGACGGCCTTTTGGCTTGCAAAAGGCCGTCAACCAGATGCTGAAAGGCCGTCTTTCGCACTGGGAAAGACGGCCTTTTACAAAATGTGTTGGCGTAAGCCATGGCGTTATTTCTCGGGAATCTCCTCGAGTGTCTTGACAAGCAAGTCCCAGAACTTTGTGGTTGAGGGCCAGTAGGCGCGTTCGTTGGGAGTGTGGGGCGACTTCAGCGTCGGGCCGAACGAGCAGATGTCGAGGCCCGGATACTTGGAAAGGATGATGCTGCACTCCAGTCCCGCGTGTACGACCTGCACCGTAGGCTCGTTGCCGAAGAGGTCGTTGTATATCTTGCGCATGCGCTTTATGAGCTCGCTCTCGGTGTTGGGATCCCATCCGCCGTAGGCTCCGCTCTGCTCCACCTTCATTCCGGCCATGTTGAAACAGCTCTCGAGCGATGTTGCCAGCTCGTCTTTCTTCGTTTCGCTTGAGCTGCGCGCCAGTATCTTTACGGCCGCCTTGCCGCCTTCGATGTCAACGATGGCGAGGTTGGATGATGTCTCAACGATGTCGGGTATTGACGGAATGTAGCGCCAAACGCCGTCGTGCGCCGCATAGATGGCGTCGACGAGATTGTCTTGTATCTCCTGCGGCACTACGTTTGCGGGCAGTTCAACGTCTTCAAGTGTAACTTCAATTTCGCCCTCGATGCCCTTGTATTCGTCGTTGAACGTCTCGCGGTAGTCGTTTACAAGTTCTTCAAGGTCGGCCTTGTTGGCTTTTGGCAATGTCAGCACGGCCTCGGCCTCGCGCGGAATGGCGTTGCGCATGTTGCCGCCGTGCCATGATGCGAGGCGCGCCTCGTCGTCGGCTATGGCCTCGCGGACTATGCGCACGAGCATCTTGTTGGCGTTGCCGCGGCCTGCCGAGATCTCAAGGCCGGAGTGTCCGCCCTTCAGTCCCTTCACGGTGAGGCGCACGGCCACGTCCTCCTTGTCTGTTTCTTCTTCCTTGTATTCCAGCGTTGCGGTTATGTCTACGCCTCCGGCGCTGCCTATTATCAGCTCGCCTTCCTCCTCGGTGTCAAGGTTGAGCAGTATCTCTCCCTCCAGTTCGCCTGCAGGCAGGTCGTTGGCGCCATACATTCCGGTCTCTTCGTCGGCCGTTATCAGTGCCTCGATGGGGCCGTGCTTCAGGTCGGTTGCCTCCATTACGGCCATTATCGCAGCCACTCCGAGGCCGTCGTCAGCGCCGAGAGTGGTGCCCTTTGCCTTTACCCAATCACCGTCAATGTAAGTCTGTATGGGGTCTGTCTCGAAATTGTGCGTGCTGTCTTTCTCCTTCTGCGGCACCATGTCCATGTGCGCCTGCAGTATGGTTGTCTTGCGGTTCTCCATTCCCGGAGTTGCGAGTTTGCGCATGACGATGTTGCCGGCTGCGTCCTGGAAGGCTTCAACGCCTGCGTTTTTGGCGAAGTCGAGCAGGAATTTCTGTACTTTCTCGCGGTGTCCTGACGGGCGCGGAACTTGTGTCAGCGCATCGAAGTTACGCCAGATGCACTCGGGTTTCAGGTTTTTGATTTCACTCATAGCGGTTAATTTTTTAATTAAAGGTATTTCTTGAATTAAGAATTAAGAGTTAAGAATTAAGAAAATTGCCATTGCTGGCAGCTATGATTGTAAAGCAACAAAGCATATTTTCTTAATTCTTAATTCTTAACTCTTAATTATTTTCTTCGTGAACGCCAGCGCAACCCAGCTGTAAATGCCGAGGGCTATGACCAGAAGGGTCTGCACTGAGTGTACTATCAGCACGAAGTAAAGCGCGTCGGTGTCGCCCACGCCGTAGAGGATTAGCATGGTCTTCACGGCGAAGTGCCACGGTCCGGCCCCGTTTGGGGTGGGAACGATTACGGCTATGCTGCCCACGACGAATGTCACCAGGGCGCACTGCAGGCCGAGATGGGCGGTGAAGTCGAAGCAGAAGAACGTGAGGTAGTAGTGCAGAAAGTAGCAGATCCATATCGCCAGGGTGTAAACAACGAAAAGGGGTGCGTTTCTTACGTCTTTGAGCGACACCACTCCTTGCCATATTCCGCCAAGCGTGGCCTTCACCTTATTATATATCGAGAGCTTTTTCAGCAGTATGTGCAACAGCAGCAATGCAGCCACGGCGCATGCGGCGGTCACCAGATAGCCCGTGGCGGAGAACTTTGCAAGTATGGAGTCCATGCTTGTGCCGGTCTTGTTGAAGAACGTTGAGAACACTTTCATCTGCATGAAGAGCGTCAGCACGCACACGGCGGCCATGAGGAGCATGTCTATCGCCCGTTCGGTCACCACCGTGCCGAGGGCCTTGGGGAACGATACTCCGTCGCATCTCTTCAGCACTCCGCATCGCGTGAACTCTCCGATGCGCGGCACCACGAGACTAGCCGCATAAGAGAGGAATATCGAATGCACGGCCGTTGACGCTCTGGGACGCTCGCCCAGAGGCTCGAGCGTCTGCCGCCACCGCCATCCGCGGAACATCTGCGCCAGTATGCCGAAGGGGAATGAGAGCAGCATCCACGTCCAGTCCATGCCGTGCAGCAGTATGTCGTCAACGCTGTGGAAGTCGAAGTCGCGGTACATCCAATACAATATCGCCCCTCCGAAGGCTATCGGGAGCAATATCTTTACGGTTGTGTTGACGATGGATGATGTTTTCACGCCTGTTGAATGATTTTCATGCAAACTTACAATAAAAAACTCAAACGGCGGTATCCGCGTGCGCTTTTTTGATTTTTTAATTGAGAATTAAGGGTCGAGAATGTAGAATTGATAATTGAGGATGGAGAATTATGGTTGCCATTGTTGGCCGATAACGCTTAATCGGCAAGGCAAATCATAATTCTCCATTCTCAACTCTCAAATCTCAATCAACCCAATTATGAATTATGAGTTGTGGATTATGAATTGATACACGTAGTCGTCCATTACGAATCCGCCTCCGATGTCGGTCGTCTGGCTGCGTATGTTGCGGTAACCGTTCTTCTCGTATGCGGCTATGGCCCGTGCGTTGTGCTTGTTTACGGTCAGCCATATCGCGCTGAGACTGTTGCTGCGGCACATCTCGACGAGGAAGCTTGTCATCTCGGTGAACAGTCCGCGGCCGCGGAACTCTTTTTTCAGGTACATCTTGCTGAGATACAGCGTGCCGTCCTCTTGCGGTTGCACGCCGCAGTATCCGGCGTCTTCGCCGCCGTCAGAGAGGATGAAGTAAGTGTACTTGTTGTTGTCCACCTGGTCTTTCACCGCTTGGTATGACTGGAACCGCTCCACCATGTAGCCAATCTGTTCGTCCGTGATGATGCCGGCGAACGCCTCGTGCCATATCGGGCGAGCCATGTCGGCCACCTTGCGCAGGTCCTCGTCAGTTGTTGCTTGTCTTATCATATGTGTTTCGTTTTAGGCTGCATGCGCAATCCCGGTGGCGCGTTTCGCCGCCGTTGCGCCATGCGGATACGCTTAAGGACGAGCGCAAAGATAGCAAAAAAATGTGACATTTGCAATGGCTTTGTAATTCGTTGACGGTCAGAGGGTTTGCAATATGCCGTCTTTCAGCCTGTAAAAGGCCGTCTTTTGGCGCGCCATTGATGGCCTTTTGGAATGCAAAACACGGCCTTTCGGGTTCATCCGCAGTTTAGGTGTATAGTATTACTGTATCTTCTTTTGTCTTTGTGATAGCATTTTATGTACGCCTCCTACATTAATCCAGGCAGTCGGTAACCGTCATGCCGCACTCCGATGCGGCATCCATAAAACACCCGATACGCCAAACGAAACAGGCTGCATACACTGGATGCCGTATCGGAGTGCGGCATGACAGTTACCGACCGCCTGGCTTGTGGCAGGATGTACACATGAAATGCTATGGCAAAAGCAAAAGGCAATGCTGTTATCGCATACACCAGAACTGCGGATGAACCCCTTTTAAAAACAGGCATGCCGGCGGATGTCCTAAAAAGTGTCGCCATTTATTATAATATCCGTGATTTTAACGTTATTTATCAATCGGGAGGGGTGATTTAAACCGATTTTAATATTTTTGCAAAACGGAAACATTCCGCCACAGGCGTGCGCCGTTGGCACAGGCTGCATGCTGTGGCATGTGGCGGCAAAGGGGACCAGAATAGAATAATATAAACCAAAACCAAGCAAAATGAAACATCTGTTTACCACATTCGCGGCCGTTATGCTATGCCTTGGCGTGTCGGCCCAGGATGGAAAGAAAGGCACCAACGAGTTCAGTTTCAACGTGGGTTACGACTTCGGACTGAAGAAGGGTCAGGGAGGAATGGTGACGTTCCAGCCCGAATACGGACGTAATTTCACCGACCAGTTCTACTTGGGAGCCGGTACTGGTCTTGCCGCCGACGACAAGTTCGATGCGTTCGCAATCCCCGTGTTCCTGCGCGCCGAGGTAGACTTTACCACTACGAAGATTCGTCCTTACCTCTCGTTGCAGGGCGGCTACGACATCAGCGTGAGCGGTGGGGACGGCTGTGTGCGCCTGAATCCCGTCGTCGGAGTGAAGGCCCCACTGTCAAAGACCGTCGATTTCAACATCGGTTTCGGCTATACGCGCACCATTGTCAATGGCAGAGGCGGAGACTTTCTCGGTTTCAAGGCCGGAGTGAATTTCAATTCGCAGGGTCGCGGCTTCGGCGATTTCCTCAAGAAACTCGACTACAACGTCGAGCTTGAAACCTATACGCCGGCCAGTGTCAAAGACGGTGATTACAAGCAAACGCTCACGGGCTGCTTTGGCCTCAACTTGGCGGCTATCGCCCCGATGCCGCTTGAGAATCTGTATGCCGGTGTAAGTGTAGGCTTCGGGCGCTATACGGACAAGTACAAGTCTCAGACGTATGAGGACAAGACCTCGGAAGTATATCTTAACGCCGGCGTGAGGGCGCGTTACAAGGTGAAGCAGCTTATGCTTGCAGACAAGATATATCCGTTCGCCCAGTTGGACATGGGCCTGGGAGGCTTCTATGAGCCTTCGTTTACCGTCAATCCGGCCATCGGCGTGTCTTTCATGACAGGCGACAAGGAGAGTGTTGACGTTACCCTGGGATATACCACAATGTCTTTGGAAGACGAAATGGGAGATACAAAAAAGAAGGGCAGCCTGCGCATAGCCGTCGGTTACACGTTCTAAGTGCCGCGAAAGCCGTGCTGACAGCAAATGGAGGCCGTCTTGACAAACCGTCGGGACGGCCTTTCTCATGCCGGCTTACGGCATCCGCGCTTACATATTGTCAGTTGGAACGCGCCGGTTGACGGCTTTTTAAATGAAAAACCATGCGAAAATATGCGTTCGCCCTTGGTTCGTGAGACATAATGTCGTATATTTGCATCCAGTTAACGAAAAACCTTAAACCTATGGAATTACCTTTTGCAGAATCTTGGAAAATCAAGATGGTGGAGCCTATACGCAAGAGCACGCGCCAGGAACGCGAGCAATGGATTAAGGAGGCACACTACAATGTGTTCCAACTGAAGGCCAGCCAAGTGTATATCGACCTTATTACTGACTCGGGCACGGGCGCTATGAGCGACCGCCAGTGGGCCGGCATGATGACAGGCGACGAGAGTTACGCCGGCGCCGAATCGTTCTTCTTCCTGAAAGACACCATCAAGCGTATCACCGGTTTTGACTATGTAATCCCCACTCACCAGGGACGCGCAGCCGAGAACGTGCTGTTCTCGTATCTTGTGCACGAAGGCGACATCGTGCCCGGCAACTCCCACTTCGACACAACGAAGGGACATATCGAGGGACGCAAGGCCACGGCGCTGGACTGCACCGTGGACGAGGCCAAGGACACGCAGCTGGAAGTGCCCTTCAAGGGCAACGTTGACCCTGTGAAATTGGAGAAAGCCCTCGAAGAACATGCCGACCGCATACCTTTTTTATCATAGTAACCATAACCAACAACACAGCCGGCGGCCAGCCCGTGTCTATGGAAAACCTGCGTCAGGTGCGAGCCGTGGCCGACAAGTACGGCAAGCCCGTAATATTCGACTCGGCCCGTTTCGCCGAAAACGCGTACTTCATCAAGACACGCGAGAAGGGCTACGCCGGCAAGACCGTCAAGGAAATAGTGCGCGAGATGTTCTCGCTGGCCGACGGCATGACCATGAGCGCAAAGAAAGACGGCATCGTAAACATGGGCGGTTTCATTGCAACCAAGCAGGACTGGTATGAAGGCGCCAAGGGGTACTGCGTACAGTTCGAGGGTTATCTGACTTACGGCGGCATGAACGGGCGCGACATGAACGCGCTTGCCATCGGACTGGACGAGAACACGGAGTTTGACAACCTTGAAACGCGCATCCGCCAGGTGCAGTATCTTGCCCGTCTGCTCGACGGTTACGGCATACCTTACCAGCGTCCGGCCGGCGGCCACGCCATATTCGTTGACGCGCCCGAAGGTGTTGACGCGTGTTCCGAAAGAGGAATTCCCGGCACAGACGCTTACAGTCGAGCTTTATCTCGAGGCCGGAATACGCGGATGCGAGATAGGCTATCTGCTTGCCGACCGTGACCCCGTTACACATGAAAACCGCTTCAACGGGCTTGACCTGCTGCGCCTGGCCATCCCTCGCCGCGTTTACACCGACAACCACATGGCCGTTATAGCGGCCGCGCTGAAGAATGTGTACGACCGCCGCGAGGAGATTACGCGCGGAGTGCGCATCGCTTGGGAAGCTCCGCTGATGCGCCACTTCACCGTTCAGCTTGAAAGGCTTGGATGATAGGACGGGCAATCGCTAATGGGTGAAAGAAAAAAACGGTCGGGTAGGGCGTAGGCCTTGTCCGACCGTTTTTTCTTTATTGTGTTTTCGTGGGATGATATTGTCGCTTTGGGGACATACTTTACGCATTATTGTTGTCCGTCAGTTTGCCGTATGTCTTATTTCTCCATATCGCGAAAAGTATTCCCGAGAGAATGAACACCGCCACGGTGGCTGCGTATCCGATGCGGGAAGGAAGGCCGAAAGCATTGTCTGATGTCAGCAGGAATGCCGTGCAGACTGCGGTCATGAACATGGCTGGCAGCAACGTTATCCAATAAAACTTACATTTGCGCACAAGATATACAGTAATCGCCCAAAGGGTGAATACGGCCAGTGTCTGGTTTGCCCATCCAAAATAGTTCCATATTACGTTAAAGCCGTTCTCATCGGCAATGTTGAACCATAGCAGGCCAAGCGTCACGGCGAACACCGGGATGCATATGTACACGCGGCGGCGTATGGAGTGCTGCTCCATGTGCAGGAATTCGGCAATGATGAGTCGTGCGCTGCGCAGCGCAGTGTCGCCACTTGTGATGGGCGCGGCCACTACTCCGAGTATGGCGAGTGCGCCTCCGAACGCTCCGAGCCATCCTGCCGACACGGTGGTTACCACCTCTGGAGCTTGCAGCGTGGCTGGAACGCCAAGCTCCGCGGCAGCTCCTCCGTAGAAGAAATATGAAGACACGGTGGCCCATATCAGCGCAACAACGCCTTCGGTTATCATCGCCCCGTAAAACAATGGACGGCCTTGCTTCTCGCTCTTCATGCACCGTGCCATGAGCGGACTCTGTGTGGCGTGGAATCCGCTGATAGCCCCACATGCTATGGTGATGAACAGGCATGGGAAAATTGTGCCCGACTGGGGACTCTTGTTGCCGAGACCGTCGGTCAGTTCGGGCAGCTGCGGCCACTTTACAAACAGCACCGCCATAAGCGCAACGGCCATGAACAGCATGGCAATCGCGAAAAACGGATATATCTTTCCTATGATTTTGTCGATTGGCAGCATCGTGGCCAAGAAGTAATATGCAAAGATTATCACACACCAGGCGTACACCCAGGTAAGCGAGTCGCCGCAAAGGTCGCCGAGAATGAGTGCCGGACTGTAAACGAATACTGCGCCGACCATCAGCAAGAGGAATATCGAGAACACGAGCATGACCTTCTTTGTACGCCCTCCGAGGTATATGCCTACAAGTTCGGGCAGCCCCGCTCCGCCGTGGCGCACCGACAGCATGCCGCTAAGATAGTCGTGTACGGCACCGGCGAAGATGCATCCCAACACAATCCAAAGGTAGGCCGAAGGCCCGAACTTTGCACCCATTATCGCGCCGAAGATGGGACCTGTGCCTGCGATGTTGAGAAACTGGATCATAAAAATCTTCCATCCCGGCAGTACGACGTAGTCTACTCCGTCGGACATGCTTATTGCGGGAGTGGGGCGGTTGTCAGGTGTGAAGATGTGTTCAACAACGCGCCCATAGACAAAATAACCTACAATCAGGGCAATGAGACTAATAATAAATGTTATCATTTTAAGCTTCTAATGGTTCAAATGGTATTATATGGATGCAAAAAATACACAATTTTGTAATTTTCAACAACTTTTCTGCACAATCTTTCATTTTAAATACTTTAACGGCCGATGTTCACATTAAACGCAGAAAAGCCTTGTATGTCAGAAAAATGTATTATCTTTGCACTCGGTTTTCAACCTGTTTATACAGTAAAACCTTGCTTTTGGCCCCGTAGCTTAGCTGAATAGAGCGTCAGATTCCGGTTCTGAAGGTCTTGGGTTTGAATCCCAACGGGGTCACGGAAAGAAATGCCAAGTAGTTGTTTATCAGCTATTTGGCATTTTTCTTATCTGTCGGCTTAATGCCATATCGTGCAACGGTTTCTTCTTTCTGTTCGACCATTTCTCATCAATGTGCGATAATCTTGGCAATGTTGCCTGGTTTTCCATTTCCTGTTTTCAATTGTTCATTTACCAGCGAAGCGAGTATAATCGTCTTGCCCGTGCCTGTCGGCATTTGCACTAACACAGAATTTTCATGTTCCCAGGCGTCAAGGACATGCCGCCTTATGTCCTCTTGGTAATCGTGGAGGATGTTTCCGACTCGTTTCATTGCCGGGGAATGTCAAACAACGGTTGAAAACTAAAAAGGGCAAAGCATCCTTACATGCCTTGCCCTTTGTTCCTGAATGGAATGACGTTTACCTGTCCTTGTACATCTCGTCGTAATACCTTTGGTAATCGCCGCTTGTCACGTTGTCCATCCACGCCTGGTTGTCAAGGTACCAGCGGACGGTTTTCTCTATGCCTTCCTCGAACTGGAGGCTCGGCTCCCAACCAAGCTCGCGCTGAAGTTTGTGGGAGTCGATGGCGTAGCGCATGTCGTGGCCCTTGCGGTCGGTCACGTAGGTGATAAGGGCCATGTCCTCGCCTTCCTTGCGGCCGAGCAGACGGTCAACGGTCTTGATGACAACCTTGATTATGTCGATGTTCTTCCACTCGTTGAAGCCGCCGATGTTGTACGTGTCGGCCGTCTTGCCCTTGTGGAAGATGAGGTCAATGGCACGGGCGTGGTCCTCTACATAAAGCCAGTCCCTCACGTTCTCGCCCTTGCCGTAGACTGGCAGCGGCTTCTTGTGGCGGATGTTGTTGATGAACAGGGGGATGAGTTTTTCAGGGAACTGGTAAGGCCCGTAGTTGTTGGAGCAGTTGGTCACGACGGTCGGCATGCCGTATGTGTCATGGAAGGCGCGGACAAAGTGGTCTGAACTTGCCTTCGACGCCGAGTAAGGTGAGTGCGGGTTGTACTTCGTTTCCTCGGTAAAGAACTTTGTTCCGTAGGCGTGGTGGTGTTCCGATGATGCCTTTGTCGTGAACGGAGACTCAATGCCTTCGGGGTTCGTCAGCTCCAACGCCCCGTAAACCTCGTCTGTCGAAATGTGGTAGAAGCGCTTGCCTTCGTAACCTTCGGGCTTGCTTTCCCAGTATTCCTTGGCTGCCTGGAGCAAAGATAGCGTGCCGAGCACGTTGGTACGGGCGAAAGTGAACGGGTCCTTAATTGAACGGTCCACGTGGCTCTCGGCGGCGAGGTGGATTATTCCGTCGATGTCGTACTTCGTCATCAACGACTTGATTGTCTCGTAGTCGCAGATGTCGGCCTTCACGAACACGTAGTTTTCCTTGCCCTCAATGTCCTTGAGGTTGGCCAGGTTGCCAGCATATGTCAGCTTGTCCACGTTGATGATTCGGTACTCAGGGTATTTGTTCACGAACAGGCGCACCACGTGTGAGCCGATGAAGCCGGCTCCGCCCGTTATCATTATGTTTCTCTTGAATTCCATGATTTTTCTGTTGTTGGTTTATAAATCAAAATGTCATTTTATGAAAGGTGGCCTTTCGGTTTGCAATCCACGGCCTTTTGCCGCCTGAAACATGGCTTTTTACATCGCCGTTTGCCGTCTTTTGCAAGACGTTCCGTAAGTTGCTTATTGTCAAGCTGTTAAGAACTGCCGCCTTGTTCACCCCTTCAAAGCCTTCATGTTCGCCATGCAACGCTTCAAAGAGTCAGTCCAATAGGGGATTTCCACACCGAACACTTGCTTTATTTTCGTCTTGTCGAGAACCGAATACGCCGGGCGTTTCACCGGACTTGGGAACTCGTCGCTGTGGCAGGGCTGTATGTCGCAACCCGTGTTTCCAGCAAGCTCGGCGATTTTCTTCGTGAAGTCGAACCACGAGCATACGCCCTCGTTGCTGAAATGGTAAACGCCCGCCTTGCTGTATCCGTTTTTCGGGTTTTCATTTTCATAATCGGCAAGCACGGTTTTTATTACCAGTGCCAAGTCGTAAGCGTATGTCGGAGTTCCTGCCTGGTCGAAGACAACGGTGAGTTTCGGTTTCGTTGCCGTAAGGTTGAGCATCGTCTTGACGAAGTTTTTGCCAAACTCGGAATACAGCCAGGCTGTCCTGATGATGACGTAATCGCAGCCCACGGCCTCTATGTTCTTTTCGCCTTCGAGCTTTGTCTTGCCGTAAACTCCAGTAGGCGTTCCCTTCTGGTCTTCCCGGCAGGGCGTGTTGTACGGGTCTCCGCCGAATACATAATCTGTTGAAATCTGCACGAGCAGTCCATTCACCTCTTTCATCGCCTCGGCCAAGAGCTTCGGTGCTTCGGCGTTGAGCTTACGGCAAAGGGCCTCGTCCGTTTCGGCCTTGTCCACGTTGGTGTAGGCGGCACAGTTCACGATGCACCGTATGTCCTTTTCTTTCACGATTTTCCGTATGGTGTCGGCATCGGTTATGTCAAGAAGGGTTGTCTCCACGCCTTCAACTTCGACCACATCGGTAAAAGTATAATTATCGTTGGTCTGTTTGCTTATTATGCGCATCTCGTTGCCAGCTGGCCGTTCGCGCCTGTTACAAGTATGTTCATTGCTTTGTTTTTTGTAGTAAAGGAGTAAGGAGTATAGGAGTAAAGTGGAAATGCCTTGCTCAATTCACGATTGGTGGTTTTTCCCACCTTCTCACTTTCTCACCTTCTCACTTATAAATAAACGGGCTTTCAAAGTCTTTCAATAGGGGATGCTTCATGTCTTTTTCGCTGAGAATGGCTTGCTCCGTGGGTATGCGCCAGTCGATGCCGAGGTTGCCGTCGAGTATGCTGATGCCGCCGTCAGCCTCGGGATGGTAAAACTCGTCACACTTGTACTGGAACACCGCCGTCTCGCTAAGCACTGCGAAGCCGTGGGCGAAACCTTTCGGTATGAAGAACTGGCGGTGGTTGTCATCCGTAAGCTCCACGGCCACGTGCCTGCCGTAAGTGGGCGAGCCTTTGCGGATGTCAACTGCGACATCAAGGACTTTTCCTTTGACACATCTTACGAGTTTTGCCTGCGTAAACGGTGGACGCTGGAAATGCAGACCACGCATCACGCCGTATGACGACATGCTCTCGTTGTCCTGTACGAACTCCACACGGCCGACTTTCTCGTCAAATTCCCTCTGCGAGAAACTCTCGAAAAAATATCCTCTTGCGTCTTTGAAAATGCGTGGTTCAATTATCACTACGCCGTCTATTTCAGTTTTTATTATTTCCATACGTTTTGGATATATGTTATTTCTCAAAAATAACATTGACAGTTATATGGTTGCAAAAATAGAAAATAAAAACGATCTTTTAATCGTCTTTAAATTCTTTAACTCCTTTGTCAGATTAAACTTTTATCAGATGGCTGCTCGTCTGCCGGTTTTATCTATATCATAGCGATCATCAATACTCCAGATTTTTCTCCAACGAGTCTTCTTTCTCGCCGAGAATGGAAAGCAGGTATTTGCCGTAATCGTTCTTCAGCATAGGCTGCGCCACTTCCTTCAGCTTTTCCGCCGTTATCCAACCCTTGCGGTAGGCGATGCCCTCAAGGCAGGCTACTTTCAACCCCTGGCGTTTTTCCAACACCTCGATGAAGGTAGAAGCTTCCGACAAGGAGTCGTGCGTACCCGTGTCAAGCCAGGCGAAGCCGCGGGCCATCGTCTGCACCTTCAGTTCCTTGTCTTTCAGGAACTCCTGGTTTACGGTGGTTATCTCAAGCTCTCCCCTAGCCGACGGCTTTATGCTCTTTGCGATGTTCACAACCTTGTTCGGGTAGAAGTACAGGCCCACCACGGCATAGTTGCTCTTCGGCTTTTCAGGCTTCTCCTCGATGCTCAGGCAGTTGCCGTCCTTGTCGAACTCAGCCACGCCGTAACGCTCGGGGTCGCCAACGCGGTATCCGAACACCGTCGCCTTGCCGTTCTCCTCGGCGTCAACCACAGCCTGCCGCAGCATGTCGTTAAGCCCCGCTCCGTAAAAGATATTGTCACCCAACACGAGGCATACGCAATCATCGCCAATGAACTTCTCTCCGATGATGAACGCCTGCGCCAGTCCGTCGGGCGATGGCTGCTCCGCATACTCGAACTTAACGCCGAAGTCGCTCCCGTCTCCCAGCAGCCTCTTAAACCCCGGCAGGTCGTAAGGCGTAGATATGATTAGAATTTCCCTGATGCCGGCAAGCATCAGCACCGAGATGGGATAATAAATCATCGGCTTGTCGAAAATCGGAATAAGCTGCTTGCTGATTCCCTTGGTGATAGGATACAGCCTTGTACCGCTGCCACCTGCCAATACTATTCCTTTCATATTCGATGGTTTTGATTATGTTGGTTTGATTATTTTCCGCTTTGCTCCAAAAGCCAATAGAAATATTTCTCGTGTTCGTCAACAAGGTGTTCCCAAGAATATTCGTTCCTTATGACCTTGATGTTGTTCGTCGTGAATGTCTTTTTGTAATTTTCGGCAATGGCGTCAATGTTGTCAAGGTATTCAGTAACCTTTTCGACCGTCGGGTAATACAAGGCGTTGGCTTTCAGCACTGCACGGTTGAAAATGTTGTCATGGGCGAACACGAAACACCCGGAAGCCATCGCCTCAAGGAGCGAGGGATTGGTTCCTCCGACACTATGCCCGTGAAAATATGCCTTCGAGAAATGGCGTACAGAGTCGAGTTTCTTGAAATCGTATATACCGCCTACGAACCTTACGCTTTTCTCGTTTCCGTATTTTGCCACAAGCTCTTTGCCATGTGGGGTGTTCGTCTTGCCGAACACAATCAGAGGCCTGCGTTCGTTTTCCTTTGAATGGAGATAACCTTCTATGGCCATCACGATGTTGTTCTCCGGCTCAAGACGGGCGATGAGGATGTAATACTCTTCAGGCTTCAGTCCGAACTCTTTCAGGTATTCAGCGTTGAAGTCGTCGTGGATGTCCGCCCCGTATGCAAGGAACTTGCTCTCTTTGCCGTATTTTTCCTTGTAATAATCGTGAATGCCCATATTGTCTGCAATGAGGTAATGGCTGTACTTAACGGCCATCCTTTCCTCCCAGTCAAGGAAGCGGCGCACCATTGGGCCGAACTTCGAGCGTTTGTTTTCCAGTCCGTCCATATTTGTGGTAAATATCGGGCGTTTCCGCTTCTTCACATTGAACCAGATGTAAGCGGGAATGATGCTTGTATAGCCTGCTTCATAGATTATGTCAAAGTCCTCGTTTTTCAAGGCGTCTTTCAACGATGAGAAATCATAAAAGAAACTTCCTACGGAACTGCCCATCCATGTCTCCGGGCTGTATATGTGCTTTATTCTTACACCTTTGTAATTATCTCCCTTATATGGATGGAACTTCGGTGAATACACCGTCACTTCATGCCCTCTCTTGACCAGTCCGACGGATATGTATTCCGCAAACTGCTCGAAGCCCCCGTAGTTGTTTGGTATGCCACGGGTGCTGACAAATGCTATTTTCATATTAAATAAAGTAACTTAGAAATTTGTATCGCATTAGAAAAGTGAATTGGAGTTTTGACCTAAAAACACGCCAAAACAATTCACTTAAAGAATGGTATTCAAAAAGTTTCTTTTATATTTGATCTATCTATTTTCGATTAAGCCCAAATAAATCCTTTCAAGTTCTTGAACTTTTTTGTCCCATGCAAATTCAGTTGCTCTTAGGTATGCTCCATTAGCCAAAGAATTCAACAAATCCCTATCTTCAAATAGTTTATCTATTGCTTCTGAATAATTATTAATAAATTGCTTTTTTGTTTTTACTTTAATTTTGATGCCACAGGAATCCGTAACTACATTTGAGAAACCAAACTCATCAGGAACAATAACCGGAATACTTGCTGACAAAGCTTCAAGTAAAACAGTTGAGGTCATATCTGCAACGCTTGTTATGGAAAATAAATGACAGGAACTGATAATATCAATAGATTCATTACGTTTCTTTAATCCATGCCAAACACAATTCACCCCTAATGAATCCGCTTGGTGTTTCCATCTCTTTTCTAGTTCCAAATTCCCTCCCCCCCACAATATTTATTTCTATGGCATTTTTATGCCGTGAGGCCGCAACAGCTTCAATTAAGAAATTTAATGCTTTTCGTGGATAAAAGACACTACTCCACGCAATTTTGAACATACCTTCATCACTAGCATGACGTTTGTATCCAGGTACGAATCCTACCTCTGGCATTAAGACTGATGTCTTATGCCAATATTTCTTAATACGTTTTTGTCCGTCCTGTGTTGCGGAAATTATGACATCAGCTTTACTGACACAACGGCGAACGTTTTTATTGAATAGAATATCTTTATAGTTTAATAGGTTTCTGATTCCATAAAACAGCATATTTTTCAATCCAAGTGACGGCAATAAGCACCAAGGCGAAATTTGGAAACCGCCTATAGGTCCCCAAACGAAAGGCTTAGATATTTCATACAGATACCCAGGAGATCTGAAACCTGTCAAAGTCAGTTTATGAATGATGTCAAAATCATATTTTTTGTTTAGTTGCTGTGCTAAACCAAAAACCTTTTTCTCCCATTTATTGATATAGTGATACAATAAAGGAGGCCATAACTTTATTATGTTCCAATTAAAATCTGAATCCAAATAATAAAAATGGAGATTGGGATTTTCGCCATTGACACTAATATATTTATCAACATCTTCCCTGCAAGATTCGTTTGCAATAATAAATACTTCATGCCTTTTTGAAAGAGACAATGAAATTCCATCCTACAGAGGCCTCAGACCCTTTGTAAGGGTTTATATCAAAACAAGAAAGCAATATTTTCATAATATAAAGTTGGTAGCTTATGATAATCGTATGATAGTATAATATAATTTTTTATATGCCCATTTTAGAATATTTGGTCTAAAAGGCAGATGCTTATAAAATGAATGATAAATACGCATTTTTGTTTTTTTATGTTTGTTATTTTACGAATAAAATAACCAGTCCCTATATCTAATGCACCAAGTACATTATGGCCGTGTTGGCGATAACGTAACAGTTGTTCGTGCAGATAAGACACTTTACCATAATGGGCTGTGATAACAGCTATCCATTGGTCATGAATGACGTATTTTGGAAATGGACGTACATAATCTAAAACTTTTTTATTCATAAGCGTAGTGCTGCCTTGAACAACATTTAACGCTAAAAGGTCTATTTCTTTTGATGTTGTATCAACAAACTTTTGGGATTCAAAAAAGGAAGAACATATTTCTTCGCCATTTTCATCTATGCATCGTGCATCTGTACAAACCATCAATGGCATTTCTTTTCCATATAATATTTCTATACGGCGCATTTCTGAAAATGTTTTTTCTATTTTGTCATTACGCCAAACGTCATCTTGGTCTGAAAACATGAAATAGTCATTTTTCACAAAATCAAGTAATCGTTCAAAAGACTTTGATGAGCCTAAATTGGATGTTCCCTTGTCTACAATTTTTATTCTGCCTGGAAAAGATGACACATATTCTTCTATAATACTGACTGTAGAGTCAGACGAACCATCATCCCTAATTATCAAATCCCAATTTCTATATTTTTGATTTAATATAGAGTCTATCTGTTGACGGATGTATTTTTCGCCATTATATGTAGAAAGCAATATGTCTACCATCTTAACAAAAACTTAACAAAATTCTTCATAAGCCCCTCAACAATCAATATCAACAAGCCGAATATGCTTACTTTCCTAAACATATAATCACACATATTTTTTGGAACTGACACCATGTGCCCTCCATCGAAATTCCATTTGTATCATTTAGCGATATTGGCGCATTGAATTTTCTCACATTCTCACTACCCACTTGAACAAAAAACATATAATCCGATACGATATAAGGTTTTGTCACTAAATAAAGGCCTAATTTATCGTGCAATGAGCGTTTATATATACATGATTGATGCAAGACTTTACCTTTATCATAATCTTGTTTTATCAACCTTATTTTATTCCTACGTTCGACATAAAAATCAGAATAAATAAAAGAACATTCGTTCATCAATCCGGAAGAAACAATTTTTTCAATAACATCATTAGCAGCAAAGACATCACCAGCATTCATAAAATTTAGCCAATCGCCTGTCGCCATTTTTATACCTTTATTCATAGCATCGTAAATGCCTCTATCTTTTTCACTTACACATTTACTCACGTCTTTTTCATATTGTGTAAGCACTTCTTTTGTTCCATCCGTGCTTCCCCCATCAATAACAATATATTCAATGTTTGTATAAGTTTGGGACAATACTGATTTAATTGTCTTTATTAAGTTTCCCTTGTCATTGTAACATACTGTTATTATGCTTACTTTGTTATTTGATTCCATATTTGATTTTTAAACGTTCTATCTTTTCCACTTTTCTTTGGTAACTGCCGCCCTCGGCAACATACCACGCCGGTCTTTTCTTTTTCACAATTGCCGGCATACCCGCAAGTAGGATGTCATTCTCACCAAAGCTCTTGTTTACTAATGATTGTGAAGCTATTGAAACATTGTCGCCTAAATTGATTTTTCCCATTATTTTTGCTCCTGTTCCAACGTAAAGGCCATCACCTATTACTTTACCAGTACCGCCAATGCAAGTGCAAGTATGCAAAACACAATAATTCCCGATTTTACAATCGCCATTCACTACAATAGTACCGTAATGCGGAATATGTAAACCATAACCGAACACATTGTAACCGATAGAAAATCCTAATTTTAAACCAAGTGATTTATATCTCCAAAAATGATAAAAAACAACATCTTATAAAAAGCTCCACGCTTTCTACTGTAATAAGAACAGTAGCGCATATGTCTTAAATAATGCAAAATGGGGGGTAAAATATTTCTTATTATTTTCACAAAAAGGGGTAATGTTTCAGGTTCAGCCATTATCTTATCTGCAAGCAGATAAAACTTCAGTTGTTTTTTTGTTAAAATCATAATAAAGCGCTTTATTTCGTTTGTAATAAAGAGGATAAAATACAAATGCAAGAAAAACAGGTTCAAATACCCATGAATAACTTATGTTTATCATTACAAATAAAACAAGCCAAAATATTTTCCCTCTATATTTAAATATCACGGATAACAATTTCGATGAACGGTACAAATAAACATAATACAAAAACCCGATGAATATGCCCATATTGGCGAATATCCTCAGGCAACCATTGCTCAATGAGAACCTTATCCCAAACAATGAATACAAATAAGCTTCCTCATCACTGGCATTTCCTATTACAGGGTCATGCAGGATGTTCAACAGCTCATAAAAAAGGCCGTCAAACCTTTGCGGCACAACCACAATATCTTGTGTATAAAAATAGTCCAACTGCTTTTGCCAATCGTATGAATGCTCATCAGTCAACCACAACGACTGTATTTTGTCACCGACAAAATCAACCTGTATAATCAATACAAATAATACGGCGACCAAGGGCATCAATTTTATAAACATACTCCTCCGTTTATTGTACAAATAAAATGCAATGACCAACATCAACGTTACATACGCCGTTGTAGATTGGGTGGATAATATGGCGCCCACAATATACCAGAAATTTTTATTCCTCCTTATTCTAAAATCATTGGCTATCAAATTGAAAAACAACCCAACAGACAATATCGAGCCAAATCGTCCAGGCTCCCAGGCAAACCCTAAATTTCTCCTCAAAACCTCGATAGAATCTGATATGCCGAAAACAAAGAACGAACCATTTTGAACCAAGCCATAAGGCTCGAACGGGGACAAACTTGCAAGTTCCAGCATCACATTCGGTATTAAAAGGGTTAAGCCCCATCCGATTAATGATATTAAAGCGAGCTTTCCTACCACGTTTTCAAATAGATAAACTATTTTAAGGCCATAAACTTTTATGATTATAACCGCAAAAAATAAATTCATAAACCTCACCATGGGGTAAACCGAAAGCGTTTGGTATTTAAGGAATTGCAATAAAGCCCATATTGCCAAAATAAAAACCACCGCCCAAGGCATTGCACTGGAAAACTTATAGTTATGTTTATAAAACACATAAATTCCGAAAACAACCATAAATAATTTCCCTGTTACAGACACCAAATCCGTGCCGCCCAATGCTTCCAAACTATTACGTGTTAAAAGCATTGCAGAACCAAGATATATTATGACAAGGAAAAAGAATATATAATCAGTCTGCGAAATTTCAAAGTGCCGCTTGTCATACCTTAACAACATACCCATCAATTATCAAGAAACGATTTAACATCAAAGCGTATTAACAGAACTCACAAGTCCTGTAAACCCATTTCTTCATCATATCTTGCCATTTCATCTTAAACGTAAACCGGAAGCTTACGCAAGGGTGAAGAAGGAAAGCGGCATAACCTATTTTCCGTCTACATTCTATTGCCTTTATAAGATTTCCATATTGACTGATTAGCGGTAGTACAAAACCTGAATACTTGTTGCCTGTATATTCATTGTACGCCTTGTAAAGTTTCAACATCTGCCCCAAATGGTATGCACTATGGTCTTTCTTGGCTGCGACCCTGTTTGTCGAACTGTTGGCATCATTGTTTTTCCTGTAGACGGTAGTGATATCTGCCAAAGACCATATACGGCCATTAGCCAACGCAACAAGAATAATACGTATGTCGCCATTATAAGTTCTGCATTTAAAACTGTCAAGAAACGCGAACAATTCGTGACGATACATAAGGCTTGCCGTAGGGAAAGGCCATTTACCTATAACGTCTTCAGGCATCAATTCCCTGCTCGTGAAGTTTCGGTTAAAATATTCAGGGGCATTGGTTCCATTATCCCATAAAATAAGACCATTAGTTCCACATAGTAAATAATCAGGATGCGCCTCCAGAAAGTCCACCTGCTTTTGTAACTTCAATGGGTCAATCCAATAATCATCACCCTCGCAAATGGCGATGTACTTGCCACGGCAGGCGGCGTTCGTAATCCGGGTTAACGAGCCATCGCGCTTTGAGTATTGGTTTTCGGTTTCGTATATTGGCTTTATGATGTCGGGGTATTTCTCGGCGTATTCACGTATAATCGTCGCGCTTCCGTCTGTCGAGGCGTCGTCGTGAACAATCGCCTCGAAGCGGAAGTTCGTCTTTTGCATCACAAAACCTTCAAGGCATTGGCGAAGGTAGGGCTCATGATTGTAAACCAAGCACCTGATTGAAACTAATATCTTATCGTCATCCATTTCTTTTTTCTATTTTTGTTTGCAATTTATCTATCAATCTTTCACTCCGACTGTATATCATTGACAAACAATGTATTACAGATGAAAGATTGTCACGACTAACTTTCATCATCTTTCGCCTGCATATTACAAGATAAAAGATTGCGAAAGGTTCTGCGGTATATCTTTCACCACTTAACTTTCTGCCATCTGTACGTTAAGCCGCAAGGTGAAAGATGAAACTGCACATCGCATGAAAAACTTGTTCTTATTTATATATTTTTTATTTTCACCGTCACAACATCACATAACTATATAATGCATTGAAAACCAAGCCGTTTCGCCGTGACATTAATATTGTTTTCTTCTCCATTATTGTCACACAGCTTTGTCACGTGACATTGGTGATTGTTGAGAATCATTGATGTCACAATATAACGAATTGACTATTAGCGGGATAGGTCGTGACGTGACATTGTGACATTAAAAACCACACACTAAATTGCGTTGTAAAATCATCAGTCGTCTTAACTATGATATATTACGACGCAAAAGACAATATTTAATAAGCTCAAAGACGGCAACTTGAGCCGCAATACACGGTCTTTGACATATATATACTAGCTGACAGATACGTATCCTATCTGTCAGTTCCAGTCAGCATGATACGCTTTATTTGACAAGCTCTGACACTTAACTTTGTTATCTGTCAAACGATAGCAGCCTGTAAACCTGCAACTTACATCGAAAACTGACAGATGACAGTGAAATCTATGATTAACTTAAATACTGTGTTTCAATATGAAATTAATCATTCTATATAATCACTCATCTTACCCCATAATTGTGCAAATGGTTCTACTTCCATGTCGTGCTTAAAACACTCCATCATCGTTACGAAATCGAACTTGGGAGCATATCCCAACTCTCTTTTCGCCTTTTCTATGCTGAGTACAAACTGTGGCGATGATGGTTTGTCTGGCCTATACACTATGTCTGATTTCTTTTCCGTATTAAAAATCTCTGCAATCGTTCTTATCTGATACGCAATAGACACAGGATTGCCACAACCTATGTTGTAGACACCACCTTCATGAGTTGCCTTGATACAGCATTCCATCATATTGACAAAATCGCCAACGTACACCATTTCTTTCTTGGATTCAGGATTCCCCCACACTTCCAACGTTTTTCCCTTTATTGCTTGGTCAATAATGTATCTATACCCCATCCACTTTTTTATTCCGTCAACATAATAGAAAGGATTTGGTTGATAGACATAAATTGTAGGAAGACGAACTATAAAACGTTGGAAACCATACCGGGAATGATAATGCTCTATAAGATTTACAGCGGCATTCTTGGAAATCGAATAAACTGAATGGTCTGTATTCAAAGGAAACTTCATTTCTGAATCATCATCAATCGGTTCTGTCGAACCAAATTTATATAATACATCGGCTATCGATTGTGTAAAAACTATCTTCCCACAACCAATCTCACGCATGTATTCCAACACATTCAATGTGCCTGTAATAATCGTATCAATATATTCGTACGGATTATACCCTTTCATTCTTGCCGGCATCGCACCCGCGAAATGAAGGATGACATTTATATCTCTTGGCAAAACAGAAAAAGATGTTTTTTCTTTTAAATCTATTGAAAAATAAGGTATACCCTTTTCTTCAAAGAAACCATTGTCCGATGGTCGGTGTGCAACCGCATAAACATTGTATCCGTTGTTTTTCAAATATAATGTAGTATACGCACCAACTGAACCGGTTGCACCTATTATCAAAATATTTTTCATTCGATTTTATTTTACAATTATATTACACCATGATTTTATGTCACATATTGATTTTTCCAATTCAGGTAAAGTGTCGAAGCACAACACAAGCGTGCCGATTGCGTCGTTCGCCCCCATGAATGCCCTCACCTCGTCGCCAGGCTTTACCCAAAGGTCAACTTGTTTTACGTGCTTCTCCACAAAATTGGGGGCAATGTCGAGCGAGTCGAAGCGACCGCTCTTTTCCGTATGCAAAACAACTTCCGCCCAATGGCCGTCGTAGTCTTTTTGTTCAATCCCTGCAACTTCATCGCCTACGGCAGCACGCACGGCATTGGTTATCAAATCTACGCCTGTAGCAAAGCGGAGCATTTCCGACAGGCGGTTGCCGCCGCCGCGCGGCGACACTTCCATTATGTATGGCTTGCCGTTCGTGCCTATGCGAGTTTCGATATTGTAAACCGAAGTGCGCATGCCCAGCAATGTAAGCAGGCGTTGGATTTCTGATGACAATTCCGCTTCCTGTTCCTTCGTGAACGTTGACGGCCAACTGTAGGCCGAGGGCGTGTAAGGGTTGGGGGCGTTAACGTCGAAACGCTGCGCCGAGAACGAAACGAACTTCAATTCGCCGTCAACCGAGAAGCAATCGGAATCGGAAGAGCAGCCGACTTTCTCGATGAACTCCTCCACAATGACATGGCCCGACAGCGAATGGTCGAACGCTGTTTGCAGGGCGGCTTCAAGGTCTTCCAAGCGGTCAACCCTCGTTACGCCCTTGCTGCCGGCAGAGTCCGTAGGTTTGACTATGACCGGCCATGGATACCAGTATTTTTCGCTCATGGCTTCCTCAACCGACGAGAAGCCTTTGGCCTGCGGCACGTTAAAGCCGTGCTTGGCAAGGAAATCACGGAAGCGGTCCTTGTTCTGCAGTATGCAAACCGACTCATACGGGCCGAAAGCTGGTAACCCCATCTTGTCCTGAACGTATGCTGCGGTAACCACGCCGGGGTCTACTGCGAACGACATTATGCCGTCTATCTGCTTTTCACGTGCGACGGCCAAGACTGCCTCCTTATCTATTATGCTTACGTTTACGTATTCGTCAGAGTATTTATGGGCGATGTTGTCGGGGATGTAGTCGCACGTTATGACGTAATATCCCAACTTGTGCGCCGCCTCTATCACGGGGAGCAGGTAACGCAAGCCGCCTAAGAGCATTATTTTCTTCTGCTTCATCGGTTATTTTACGATTGTGTCCAATACTCGTTGTATGTCCTCATCGCTCAGCGCATGGTGCATCGGCAGGCAGATTACGCTGTCAGCCATTTTGTGCGCCTCTGGCAGGTTCTCGGGCTTCGCACTCTCAAGTCCGCGGTAGGTAGAAAACTCGCTGATGAGCGGATAGAAGTAGCGGCGGCCGAGTACGTTTTGCTCTTTCATCTTGAAGTAAAGCTCGTCGCGGGTCATACCGTATTTCTTCGCGTCAACGAAGATAGGGAAGTATGAGTAGTTATGGCGCACGCCTGGCATGTCGTCGAAGAAGGTTATGCCTTCCACGTTGCGCAGGGCGTTGCGGTATTTGATGGCGACTTGGTGTCGGGCTTCGATTGCAGCGTCTACTTGCTTCAGGTTGAGCAGACCGTAAGCCGAGCGTACTTCGTCCATCTTGCTGTTGATGCCGGGGCCGACGACAGTTGTTTCGTTGGCGAAGCCGAAGTTCTTCAGATAATCTATGCGCTTCTTCATGCGCTCGTCGTGCATCACCATCGCGCCGCCTTCAACGGTGTTGTAGACTTTCGTTGCGTGGAAACTGAGCGTGCTGAGGTCGCCGGCGTTGAGAATGCTCTCGCCGTCCACCTCCACGCCGAAAGCATGAGCGGCATCATAAATCACCTTAAGGCCGTATTGGTCGGCTATCTCCTGTATGCGCTGCGTGTCGCAAGGTTTGCCGTAAACGTGTACGGGCATTATGGCCGTGGTCTTGGGTGTGATGGCAGCCTCGATTTTGTCGGGATTGATGTTTCCCGTGCGTGGGTCAATGTCTACGAACACGGGCTTAATGCCGTTCCACCAAAGGGCGTGAGTAGTGGCTACGAAGCTGTAAGGCGTGGTGATTACCTCGCCCGTAATGCGAAGAGCCTGAAGAGCCGTGATTAGCGGCAGCGTGCCGTTGGTGAACAGGCTGATGTAGGGTACTTTCAGGTATGCGGCAAGCTCCTTCTCAAGCTGCTTGTGGAACGAGCCATTATTGGTTATCCACTTGCTCGCCCATATCTGTTTGAGCATTTCGTTAAGGTCGTCGAGATTTGGCAGTAACGGCGACGTTACTGTTATCAGTTTTTCGGACATGATATTTTGGAATTTAAAGAATTTACAGAAGTTATAGAAGTTAAAGCCAAATGCTTTTTCTTCATGGAGTATTCTTCAGGGAATTAAAGGAGTTAAGACAAATGCCTTGTTACTTGCATTTCTTGCCGCTTGTTGTTGGCAGCTTGTCTGCTTTTTACTTTTTACCCTTTTACTTTTTTACCTTTAAACAAGCTTGTCAGTTCGTCAAGCTCGGAAAACTTAAACATGCGGCTTGACAATGTGTAAAACGCTACGCCAACGGCGATGCCAGTGCAAAGTTTTATAATGTCGCTTTGGATGAAATGGTTCACTGCAAGTATCAGGGCGAACATCACGAGGCAGAGGACGATTGTGGGCAACAGGTCGCGCATCTGTTTGAAAAAGCCAACGTTAATCAGTTTGCCTGTGTAATACGTGTTTATAGCCAATGCCACGAGCGAATTGAATATTGAGCCGTAACACATCACTATAAGGCCGAACGGGGCTGTGATGCAAAGGACGCTTACGCCGAGGATTTTCTTTATGATTTCAAGGCGCAAGAAAAGATCTGAACGTCCTTTTACCTGCAACAAGTTGAGGTTGATGGCATGGATAGGATACCACATCATCGAAAAACAGATGATTTGCAAAAGCTGTCCGCAGAAACCCCATTGAGAGCCGAGCATTATGTTGACAAACGGTTTAGACACAGAAGAAAGCCCCACCATTAATGGGAACATCACGAATGCAGAGAGTTTCAGAAAACGGCGGTAAATGCTTGCAAGGCGTGCGTCGTCGTTCTGGATTTCACATAATACAGGATAAGTTACCCGTTGGATTATGCCCGTAACGTTTGACGACGGAAACTCGGAAAACTGGTGCGCCCTTGTATAATGCCCAAGACTCGACGCACTGAAAAGTTTACCGATAACAATGGGATAAATGTTACGGTAAATGGTATCAAGCAATCCCGATGCGAGGAGTTTTGAACCGAAAGCGAACAGCTCGTGGAACGACTGCCACGAATAGATTAAGCGCGGCCTCCACTTTGAAAGAATCCAAAGCAGACCGGTGTTTATGCCGAGGTTGAGCAGTTGTTGCGTAACGAGCGACCATACGCCGAAACCATGATATGCCATAGCTATGCCGACAATGCCCGATGTTACGGCGGCCGTCAAGGCGGCCTTGGCCTGGGTCTTGAAATCAATTTTGATTGTCAGCAAGGCGCGCTGCACGACAGCCAGCGAGTTAAAGATTATGCTGAGGCACACCACACGCATGACCGGGCATAGCTGCGGCGTATTGTAGAAGTCGGCAACTAACGGGGCGGAGACGTATAATATAAGGTAGAGCAACGCACTGACCACGATGTTGAAATAGAACACCGTGTTGTTGTCAACCTCCGTCCTGTCCTGCTTGCGTATCAGGGCCTGTGAGAATCCGCTGTCAATGAGCGACTGCGCCACGGCGATGAAGATAGCCAACATGCCGATGAGTCCATAATCATGAGGCGTGAGCAGGCGCGCCATCACAATCATGATTAGGAACTGGACGCCCTGCACGGAGAAACGCTCAACCGTACTCCACAGCACGCCTTTGGCCGCCTTTTGTTTTAATGAGTCAGACATGAAATTCTCACCTTTCTATATATGCAGCCACACCGTCCTGAGATACCTTCTCCAGACTGCTAAATGTGTCGTGGTGTTTATTTCCTTGCAGATGTTGACACAGGTGTTGATTAATTCATCCTTGGCCTCATTGACGTTTGACGTGCTGATGACAGCCATTACATTCAGCCGTTCTCCGCCAATATTGAAGCCCCTTACCGCTTTCACGCTTGACTTTTCATCCGTCAGAACTTTGTATAATGTCGGGGCGTAGTTGCGGAAGGAGTCAATCAGCTTGTCATGTTGCTGTTCTCCGCCAACCAGTTTCTCGTTCGCCTTCCCGCCGGTCATAAAGTATTCGCTAAGGAAATAATCCCAGTTTGCAAAAAGAGTGAAGCTGCCGTTGTCCTCATTTCGCTTCATGCCTATGTGGGCGTAATAAGTGGTCGTGATTGTTCCACCTTCTTCCTTGCTCGGATAATACACCTCTTCAGTAATGTCAACCTTCCTTATTGTCTCGGTGAGTGACTTATGTTTAAGCTCAGTCTCGCCTTGTCCTTCTGCCATTTCAACGCCTGGCGTGGGAGTGAGGAACGGACGGATTACCAGCTTGTCCCAGTTAGACCTTACATATCCAGGATTGTCATTCTCGTAACGGATTAGGTTGAGGATTAATTCGGCGTTCTTTGTGTCAAGTCTGGCAATTCTTTGGCTTAGCTCCATGTGTCCTTTGCCGTACAGGCTTTTGCAGAAGTCAACCAACGAGGGCTTGAACGTCAGTTCATCGACAATTTCATAAAGCGTCGGGAGCGTCTGTTCGCCGTATCCGCATCCTTGCAGCATCCCAATGAGCAGGTCAACGGCTCGTTCCTTTATCGTGCCTATTGTCTGCTTGTCGCCCTCGGCGTTGTGCACTCTGACGACATGGAAATTCCAGATGTTGGGGATTGACACGGCCATGTCTTTGTTTTGGCCGAATCCGCGCATGTGGAACACCAGCCTTTTGTCGCGCCTGAACTTTGTTATGTAGCCTTCCTTGCCTGCCAATGGTCCGTCTATCACCTTGACAATGTCGTTCGGTTCGTTGGTTTTCGGGTTGAAGGCATAGTCTGAATAAGGGCGTTCAAGTATCACCATCTGGTCGGAATAATTCTCGTTGAAGTCCTTGAACATCCGCATTTCTTTTTCAGGAATGGTCAATATTGATGCTTTTTGCGTTTTTGTCTTCTTGCTGTAATCGTAAAGCAGGGCGCCTTGTGGAAAATGTTGTTCCAGAAAGTCGGTGATGGCTTGCAGTGTGGAGAGTACAAAGACAATCCCGGTGAACAGTACTCTCGCCCCTGTGCCACCCTCGCGGCGTATGCCCACGCCTGACAGCGAAGGGCAGTAAACCTCAAGTATGTTCTTCGATGCCTGCTTGTGCTTGGCGAGCAAGTCAGTCAACAACTTTTCCTGGCGTGGCTGGGTGCGAATAAGAAACCAATGATAGTCAACCCGGTTGAGCTTGTCAGTACTCATAAGTGCGTTCTTCAAATTCCCTTCATGACAACCGCATGAAAGTTACAAGGTACCTTTTCAAGATAAACATACGCGCACGGCAACTGCTTCTCAATGATTCCGTTTGCATTATCTTTTAGGCGTAACGGCGGCATCCCGGACGAAACTCAGCGGCGACGGCCAGCCGTTGTTATGTGGCAAGACGTATGAAGCGTAGAAAGCTCCATTATTATATTTCCCATACCACAGCTGATTGCATTCCTTATCAATTAAGTCTCTTTCTGAGTGGAGGCTTATAACCGTTTTATAAGTATGAAACCTCCACTTGGGTGCAAAGATACGAAAAACAGCGGATTTCAAGCGTTTTGCCGTGACTTTTTTGATAAAAATTTGTCCGCATTGTTGGACTAAAACGCGAAATGTTTGACTAATCGCCTGTTTCGGGAAAGTTAACGTTTTGATTTTAAGCGCATTACGGAAAAATCGCCGCTTCATACTTATAAAGCTGTGACAAACCTCCACTCGGAAAGAGACTTAATTGATTAAACAATGCAAACATATTGTGGTATGGAAAGTATGACAATGGGGCAGTCTGCGCTTCATGTGTCTTGCCACATAACAACGGCTGGCCGTCGCCGCTGAGTTTCGTCCGGGATGCCGCCGTTACGCCTGAAAGATAATGCAAACGGAATCATTGAGAAGCAGTTGCCGTGCGCGTATGTTTATCTTGAAAAGGTACTTTGGAACTTTCATGCGGTTGTCATGAAGGGAAAATAAAGAATGGCTTTTTCACATCATCAATTCTTCCTTGTTCTCGTTTAAAAAAACGATGAAGACCGACAAGGCAAACAATGTAGACTATCGCTGGTTCATCATCCGCACCCAGCCACGCCAGGAAAAGAAGCTGGCAGACTTGCTTGTAGAACGGCAAGCGGAGGAAAAGAACATCCTCGAGGTTTATTGCCCGACGCATACAACCGTGAACGTGGCACGGGGCAAAAAAATAGTGTCGGCCCCATTGTTCACCGGGATGGTCTTTGTACTTGCCACCCAACAGGCCGTAACAGAGTTTATGGAAAGGCATTATACGGAAGGAACAATCATATACAACCACAGGAAAAAAGGAACAAGAACGAGCCTGATGACGGTGCCGGAGGAACAGATGCGCCTGTTCAAGGACTTCAACGAGAATTATTCCGACCAGATGGTGATACTTGAACGGCCTTTTTCCGACTACGCCTTCAACCCGAAAACCAACGAGCCGAACGACATGGTAAGAGTGATTGACGGGCCGCTGGCAGGCAAGGAAGGATACATCACCAAGTTCAGGCGCGACAAAAGACTGGTGTTCCACATGCGCGGATTCGGCCAAAACAAAGACATGGCGGTCTCGATATCTAACATATGGAATTTCCATGTCGTGAGACTCCACAACGCAGAAAACGACCGCCAGACTATCGGAACCATGAAAGAACGAGCCGCCGACCTGCTCATTGGAATGCTGCAAGGATGCGGATACGGCGAACAGGCGCTCCCGATGCTTTATGACATTACCGAAAGGCTCGTTATAAAAGATTCCATCACAAGCCTTTGCGATGAACTTGGCAAACATGGACACGGGCGGTTGGCAGACAAGCTGGCAAACATAAACGCGGAGGAAGCAAGGCTGATACTTAACCTCATACGTTACGAAAGGGACTATCCGGGATATGTAAAGTCGAACTGGAACAAGCTGGTAATCCGTCAGTTCCTCACTCACACGCCAGGCGTTGAAATGGCAGAAGGACAAGACGAAGCCCTGTTGCGGCATAAGTCATTCACCGAGATAATAAGGAAGGTTGACATTACAGAAGAGGCATATTATCCGAGCAAGGAAGAAGGTGGAACAATCACGACCACTTATTACGCCCACATTGGCATGAAACAAGACGAGAACAACGGCAGCTTCACTCTCTTTGCCAACTGGGATTATTTTCTTAGCGAATACTTTATGACCGGCGGGAAGGCGAACGAGAAACTGGTTGGCGGAGAACAGCAACATGACAAGCTGATTGACTCCTTCCGCAACTACGCCCCGACATTATACAAAGTGCTTGTCGGTGAAGGCTCAAAGGTAAAGGCCGTAAAAGGCATGGCTGTCGGCATAAACAGTCTTGACGTTATGGCCATAACCACAGTGCCGAACCTTGAAGAAGCAAAAGACGAACTGATAAACACCTGCATTGAGATATGCAAGGAAATAAACTCCACAACCCACCTCGCCGTCTGGCGAAGATACCTGAGAACGGTGTGGCTGCATGAGTAAAAGGATAAACACGAATGCTGTAAAGTGCGTGCCGATGAAAACAGTGGTTTGGTGTGGCAAAAAACAATGGTGACAGCTTTCATGGCATAGCCGTTTTTGCAACGTTTACCGGCAATAGCCGTGTGGGCTGTCATCAGTTTTGATAAAGCGTTAGAATATGGTAAGGACGAAGATCACAATTGGGAAATGGCTTTACAGATATGATTTGTCCCAACCTTTGGCAGTATGGTCTTCCGGATATAAAAATCCGGAATATGAATTCTCAAGTGGAAACAAAAACCAGTTCGGTGGTTTTTTCTTCTTTGACTCTGAGCAGCAGGCCGAAAACACCGGAAAGAAAGCATTGAAACGATATAAGAACCGTTCCTTTGACGGATTGTGGATTACGAAATGTCAGACTACGTCAGATTCTGAATTTCTGGATTTGCGTGGATATGTTACGATTACGGCCATTCTTTCCGACTTTTATCGAAATGGAATAGACGTTTTCAATGATGAATTCCATGAGTTTTATTTTGGTGAAAAGAAGCCGTTTGCTGGGCTGAAAGAGCCAATAGGGCGTTTTTGCAAGATTATGGAAGATCCTTTTTGGTATAAAGACAAGGATGAAAAAGCACAGGTAGATTCTATAATAAGATTAGTGGAAACGTTTTTCATAGACAACGGACATCCTGGTTTTTTCGGCCAATGCATAACAGACTTTTCAAACGGCATTGCGTTTAAACGTATTTTGGAGGAACACCATTACGATGGATACATCTTCAATGAAGCTAACGGCATGCCTGGGACAAATACATTGTGTTTCCTGTCGAGTGATAAATTGTCACGTCCGGAGATAAGAGTCGTAAACCCATAAATCCATGTACCAGTATTTATGCCAGACAATTCTTCAAACAACAAGCGCATAGCCAAGAACACGCTGCTGCTTTACATACGCACGCTGCTCATAATGCTTGTCACGCTTTATACCAGTCGCGTTGTGCTTAACACGCTCGGAGTGACAGATTACGGTGTTTACAATGTTGTCGGCGGTGTGGTTGCCATGTTTGGTTTCATCAATAGTTCGATGGCTTCAGCAACGCAAAGATTCATTACTTTTGCCTTGGGCAAAGGAGATAAAGACAATTTACAAAAAGTGTTCAGTACTGCTTTGCAAATACATGTGCTCATCGCCGCTTTGATAGTTGTTCTTGGTGAAACGGTTGGCCTATGGTTCATTTACACTCAGATGCAAATTCCTGCTGACCGCATGGATGCCGCTTTCTGGGTGCTTCAGTGCTCTATTGTATCAGCCGTGGTGATGATAATCAGCGTACCTTACAATGCCGACATAATAGCGCACGAGAAGATGTCGGCCTTTGCCTATATCTCAATCCTTGAGGCAGTGTTGAGGCTCGCCATAGTTTATTTATTACTTGCGTTTTCATACGATAAACTTATTTTATACGCATTTCTTACATTAGCCGTCCAGTTGCTCATACGTTTTTGCTATAGCTCTTATTGCAACAAGCATTTCCCTGAATCCAAGTACCGACATGTGTGGGATAAGTCTTTGTTTAAGGAAATGACCGGCTTTGCAGGTTGGGGAATGTTCAGTAGCCTGTCCGGAATATTGTCCGGTCAAGGATTGAATATGCTTTTAAACGTGTTCTTTGGTCCTGTCGTCAACGCTGCCAGAGCCGTTGCGGTTCAAGTGCAAAATGCCATTTTGCAATTTATTGGCAATTTTCAAATGGCAATAAATCCTCAAATAACCAAAACCTATGCAAATGGCGAAATGGAAGACATGCATAAGTTGATGTTCCGCAGTGCAAGGTTTACATTCTATTTACTTTTTGTCGTGTCACTTCCTGTTTTATTTGAGACAAATTTCATACTTACCGTTTGGTTAAAAACTGTTCCTGAAAACACTGTGATTTTCTTAAGAATTATGATTTGCGTATCGTTATTGTATCCTTTATCAAATCCTTTGATTATTGCAAATCAAGCAACTGGCCAGGTTCGGAATTTTCAATTTGTCAGCGGCTTGATTCTTCTTTTTATTTTACCAGTATCATACATTTGTTTATCATTTGGTCTTCCTGCGTATTCCGTATTCGTTGTCCATTTCATAATGGAATTTACAACATTGTTTTATCGCTTGCGCTTACTTCGTTCCTCTATAAACATACGATTTATTGATTACTTCAAGAATGTTTTTTTCAGGGTCGTATTAGTTGTTGCCATATCCATCATAATTCCAATTGCAATTTATAATTATATGTGTAACACGATTATACGTTTTTTCTTAATATGCATTATTTGCATACTTTCTGTTGGCTTAAGTGCATACACGGTTGGATTGTCACATAACGAACGACTTTTTATCAAGTCTAAAGCCATTTACATATTTAATAAAATAAAAAGCAGATGAAGATGAAAAAGCTCATTTTCTGTTTATATGAATTTTACATATATATTATTTTAAACAGATTTATTTTTCGTTGGATACCATTTTGGTATATAAGACGTCTGTTTTTACTTCCTTTTGTAAAGGGTATTGGTTATCATTCGCAAATAGATATGGATTGCTTCTTTTTTGAGCCAAGAAGATTTAAATGTGGCAAGTATACACATATAAATCGAAACGTCATAATAGATAGTCGGGGCGGAATAGAAATAGGTGATTGTTGTAGTATATCATTTAATTGTAAATTAGTAACAGGTCGTCATAATATTCGTTCTCCTTATTTTGAATCTACAAGAAAAGCAATACTTATCTCTGATTATGTTTATATGGGGGTTGGAGCAATAGTTCTTGCAGGCGTTAAGATTGGTCGTGGTGCTGTGGTTGCGGCTGGTGCAGTTGTAACCAAAGATGTTCCTGATTATGCGATAGTAGGAGGTATGCCAGCAAAGATAATAGGATTTAGGGATAGGGACTTTCGATATAAGCCGTTAGAAGATGGTTTTAATTGGCCAATGTGGAGATAAGTATTTATAAAAACATTATAATCAAAATGAACATGCTGAAACATGACTTTTTAATCATGGACATAAATATCCTGAACAGTTTAAGGATATAATAAACTTGCTCAATGATCCCAATCATTATTTCTTCGTTAATATCGACAAGAAAAGCAATATGGAGGACTTCTGGACAGGCCTGCCAAATTGCCATTTTCTGACAGATCGTGGAGGGAGAATGGACGTGGCTTATGCAGGGTACTCAATGGTTGAATGCACTTTACGCCTTTTAAAAGCGGCTTACGATGCAGGGATGGATTATTTTCATCTGATTTCAGCGCAAGACTATACGTGCCGCCCGAACAAGGAGTTTGACGAGTTTTTTGAAAAGCATAAACCGCAAAGCTATATGTATTATGACAGCGAAGAGGAACGGAGCAGATGGATGGACAACAAGTATGCCTCGCACATTAAGCCGTGGTATCTTATTGATGTAAAGCATAGGAATATTAAGATAATAAATCTTGTTTGCAGAGGATTTAACTTCATAAGCAGACGCTTTTGGTGGCGGAAAGATATTCCGAATCTATATGCGGGTTGGCAATGGTTTTCGTGGTACAAAGACGTGGTAGGCTTTGTGCTTAATGAATTGCAAGTAAACAAGGAATTCTTCAAGCGTTTTCACCATACCTGTTGCTGTGACGAACTGGTTTTCCACACCCTGCTTGCCCCACATATTGATGAATTGAACATCGAATCACATAATTCATTAAGGTATATCAATTGGCATAAAGTTGCACTGGGTAGAAACAATCCAGGGTCGCCATTGACCTTGAACGAAGAAGAATATGATGAAATAATGAGTAACGGCGCATTGTTTTGCAGAAAGGTGCATCCAGTAATATCAAAAAAATTAATAGAAAAGTTAAAGCAGCAGGTTAGTGGCGCTTAATTTTATTCTAACAAAAGGTGATGATTTTCCATAATATATAGGAACTAATTTATGAATTGGCTGTTTATAATATATGTTGCTGGGGTTTTATATTTCATATTTAAAGCTTCATCAAAAAATACGCTATATGTATTTTCTCCTTTGGTGACAATATACCTTGTATTTGCGGTTGCCAATATTTATCCACTTGTTGTTTATAAAGGTCATCTTCCTCAAAACATTATTGATGTAACAAATATAACTTGTGTCGTGAACTTGTTGTTTCTTTTTTATTATAGGAAACAATTTTTCATGAGAGTTGAAATTTTGCCTGATTGGAGCTTGCTTCGATATGCTCGAAATAGAAGAATGGTTATGTGGGCATTTGTCATAATAATTCTTCTAACAGGTTTTATTTCAGGTGTGACCCCTGCATTGTTGGCTGGCGTAAATGTAGAAGATTTACGTATGACATCGGACATTGGTATGGGCTTTTTGAGAGCAATACCTTCTTTTGGTATACCGTATTTGTTCTTAGAATATTTGATTTTGAATCGGGGTATATCATTTTGGAAAGCAGGAGTATTTGCCATATTGTTAGGAGGTGTTTTTTCTTGTCAACGGCTGCTCGTGGAGGTGTATTGGTTTATGTAATGGCTTTTTTTGTGTGGATAAATCTTAAATACAGAGGTTTTAAATGGTATGAGTATTTTGCTGTATTTTATTTATTGAAACCGATTGTTGCTACCATATTGAAAGCTGTTCGTTCAGGAACGTTGATGGATTTGTTGTCATTGCAACTTTTTGAACATGAACAAATGATTTTTAGTGCGAATACTGTTCGGCTTGCTGAATATATGGACTTTAGTCATTCATATCTTTGGGGTGAGTCGTATGCTTATCCGTTGTTCAGGATTATTCCGAGGTTTTTATGGCATGATAAGCCTTTGGCAATAGATTATAAGTACAAGGAGATGGTGGAGTATGACTTTGAAGGAGGTGGAATATATACTACTCCAGATTTTGATATGTTTTTGAATTTTGGATATTTATATGTCATTGAATATGTTTTATGGTTGTTGCTTATTCATTGGATGTATCGTAAACTGATAGCATCGAATACATCATTTGCTAATAAAATGTTGATAATGTCTTTCCTTTCAACAAGTTTTGTTGTTGGTTCTTTGATAGAGCATATTCAAGTGTATTTCCTTTTTATTTTGATTTTTTATTTTATAAATCGGAAATGGAGGGCTGTATGAATCTTGAATGTTGGATAATAGGTCTGCCTTGTCTTTTGTGCATATTATTTTGTATTTTCAAGATATTGAGGGCGAAATTACCCAAACAGTATTTGTACTTGAAATATTTTTATGCTTTTATTTTGCTTACATCTGTGACAGATGTTGAGTTTTACCGATGGGGAAGTGTGTTCTTCCATGGTGTATTATTTTACCTATTTGAATTAATTGTTAAGACGCAAAAGTCAACAATGTTACAGTTGCAAAGGTGAATGACCTATATTTGTCTGTCATCTGTCAGTTTCCGGTGTAATCCGTTGATTATGAATTTATTATAGGCTGACGGATTGGCTGACACTTCTATTCTAATCTGTCAGCCGACAACGGCTTCACGGCCAGGTAGTTACGCAGAAAACTGACAGATGACGGATAAAAGGTGGTGTTTTACGGCGTGAAACATGGCATATTGCAACGCGAAACATGGCGTATTGCAATGCAAAAGACGGCCTTTTGCACGGGTTGAGGTAAAGCGTAATGCTTAGGTTGGATTGAAAGAAGATGGAAATGAAGACAAAGGTACTGTTCATAGCAAGTGAATTTGCGCCGGGGATGATACCGTTCGCGTCAACAATAATCAAGGCGTTATGTAAGGATGGGCGTTTTGATGTGTATGCGATAGTTGTCAACTCGGGGCGAAAAACATACGCGGGGGCGTTGGAGGGAATGGATGAAGAACGTTTGATGCAGATTGAATATCCAAGCAATAAGGCGGTAAAGCTGTTTTACAAGTTTTTTCCTGTGTCTATAATACGGACGATAAGGAAGTATGAAAAGAGCATACAACCTGATGTTGTGCATCTTTTGACTGGTGATTTCACCTTGGCCCTGTATTTGTCATTATGCAAATTGAGAAACAATTGGTATTATACCGTCCATGACTTGCATCCGCATGAAGTAAGTTCAAGAGGGCTTTGCGACGTGTTGTTTCATAAATATGTCGTGTGGGGGTATAAGCGGTTGCGTGACAAAATAGTGAACCTTACAACGTCTTCAAAGACCCAATATGAAGAGCTAAAGAGGCTTTATCCAGACAAGCGTATATTGTTCACCCATTTCCCTTCATTGCTTACTCCTCAAATTGCAAACGGAGGTAAGCCTGTAAAAGAGCTTTCAGGAGAGAATGACTATATCTTGTTCTTTGGGACGGTAGATGAATATAAGGGCGTAGACTTGTTGGTAAGGGCTTACAAACGTTCGGAATGCCTGCAACGGCTGAAACTTGTAATAGCAGGCCGTGGCACGGATACTGCTACCAATAATCCAAACATAATAAGGATTAACCGCTTCATTGACGATGCGGAGGTTAAAGACTTGTTCGGCAAGGCGTTGTTCGTGGTCTATCCGTACAGGTCGGCAACAATGTCCGGTGTCCTCTCCATCGCTTATTATTTTAATAAAAGAGTGTTGTTGTCATCCATTCCGTTTTTCATAGACAACGCGACGAAGTCTGCCACATTCTTCAAGTGTGGCGATGTCGCCGACTTGCAGGTGCAGATGGAAAGGCTTTCCGCATCTGGCGGCAATGAGCATAGTGATGGCAGGTATGATGAAATATATTCCGAGAAGATTCTAATTGAAGATTATTGTAATTTGTATTCAAAGGGATGAGATATTTTTTGCTGTTTGACAACAACAACCGCAGCAACGGTTTTATCGCCTCTAAACTTGGAGTTCCTGTAACGGAAGTTCGTTCGCCGGAACGCGGCAGGAAGATATTTTGCTGGTTGAAGGGTGTCGTGGAGGTGTTGAAGGTGTCGTGTGGAGGCGATACCATTATCTGCTGGTATGATTTCCAGGCCGTAATGTGCTGGTGGATGTGCAGGCTGCTCTTAAGACGTCGCAACATTATCTGTATCAATGTGTTGTTGAAAGACAAGCCGAGTTTGAGAAACAAGCTCGTATCTTATTTGTACAGAGCGGCTTTGGCTTCAAATAATTTCAAAGCAAGCGTAACATCGGGAGAATATGGCGAGTGGCTGAACCGCAAGTTGGGTATAAACGTCAAGTACACGCTCATCCATGACGTTTATCATGACTCGTATGAATACAGGCAAAAGGTGAACGTCAATCCTATGAGTGTATTCTGTGGCGGAAGCAATGGCCGGGATTGGGATTTCATTATAGGCGTGGCGCATGCAATGCCTGATGTCAAGTTCAACATCGTAATGCCATACAACATTTACTTGAAACACTGCTCCAAGTTCAGTGCCAATATGAATGTCAGGTATGATATTTCTTACGACGAGTTCATGAAGGAGCTGTGCTCGTCGGCTCTTGTATGCCTGCCGCTTGACACTGAAGCTCCGGCCGGATTGATAGTGATGTTCCAGGCTGCGGCTAACCTGAAGCCGATAATAACGACAAAAACGGTAACGACGTCTGAATACATAAGTGATGAAAGAGGTATAGCCATAAAAAATGACAAGGATTTATGGGTAAATGTAATAAGGTCTTGTCTTAATGATAATTTAGGTGTTATACATAAAGCTGCAAACTTGAAAGAATATTTAACTGAAGTATGCAGTGAGGAACTATTTGTCAAAGGAATTATGTCAATGTTGAAAGAAAAAGAAGATATGGTAAGCAAGTTAAAATCATTGGCAGGGACGCTATACGGTGCCTTGTATGGGCTGAAAAGAGGACGGAACGTTTCAATTACCCCCCCCCATCAAGGTGCGCGGCGTAAGGGGAAACGTGGCTTTGGGTGACAATGTGTCAATCTCGGCATCTGCGATACTGCTTGGCGTAACGCCGCAGGCTAAAATTGAAATAGGTAATAATATAAGGATTGCACACCACCTGCAAATATCATGCGCCAATTTGGTGAAGATTTGTTCGGATGTCAACATTGCTCCGTTCGTATTCATTACTGACCATAACCACAGGTTTGAGAATCCTGACATACCGGTAAAAGACCAAGGCATCAGCATGAAGCCTGGCGCGTCGGTCGTGATAGGTGAAGGCTCTTGGATAGGGACAAAGGCGGTAATCGTTGGCGATGTGAAAATTGGCAGGCACTGTGTGATAGGAGCAAGTTCGGTTGTAACGAAGGATATTCCCGACTATTCGGTTGCAGTCGGTTCTCCGGCAAAGGTTGTAAGGCGTTATGATTTTGGTATCGGACAATGGGTAAAAGTGCCCCAACATTAGTTTGTTATTTTTATGAAAATCTTACTTTCCAACAAATTCTATTACCGCCGGGGCGGTGACTGTATCTATATGCTTAACCTTGAGCAGCTGCTGAAGGCAAAAGGGCACGAGGTGGCGGTGTTCGCGATGGACTACCCGGAGAACATTGACACGCCGTGGCGGAAGTATTTTCCGCAGGAGATGGGCAGGCTGATGGCGCTGACGAGGCCGTTCGGGTCGAGAGAGGTCAGGGCTAAGTTCGGTAAACTGATGGATGAGTTCAAGCCCGACGTGGTACACTTGAATAATATACACACGCAGCTGTCGCCGGTCATTGCCGAACTCGCGCACCGAAGGGGCGTGCGTGTGGTGTGGACGCTGCACGACTACAAGCTGCTGTGCCCGAGATACGACTGCCTGCGCGGCGGCAAGGACGTGTGCGAGCTGTGTTTCGGCGGCGACAAGACGCCGTGCAGGACGTACCGCTGCATGAAGGGGTCTCGCTTGGCGTCAGAGGTCGGTTACCGTGAGGCGGTGAAGTGGAACCGCGAACGGCTGGAGGCATGCACTAATTTGTTCATCTGTCCGAGCCGTTTCATGGCGGAAAAGATGGCCGAGGGCGGCTTCAAGAGGGACAAACTGAAGGTGATGTGCAACTTCATCGACGTGGAGAAGTGCCGCAGGGACGGTTACACGAAGGACGATTATTACTGCTACGTAGGCCGCCTAAGCCATGAGAAGGGCGTGGCTACGCTCATTGAGGCTGCGGCGAGGTTGCCCTACAAGCTGAAAGTGATTGGCGGAGGGCCGCTAAGTGAAGAGTTAAAAACGAAGAGTGAAGAATTAAAGGGAAACATCGAGTTCCTTGGTTTCAGGCAGTGGAACGACATAAAGGAGCTGGTCGGACGGGCGCGGTTCACCGTCATTCCGTCGGAATGGTACGAGAACAACCCTTTGTCCGTTATCGAGGCCGAGTGCCTGGGCACGCCCGTGCTCGGCGCACGCATCGGTGGAATACCCGAACTGATTGACGAGGGCGTTACGGGCATGACGTTCGAGAGCGGAAACGTCGGCGACCTGGAGGACAAGATAGGGCGGATGCACAACGCCGTGTTCGATTATGAAGGCGTGGCGCACAAGGCCATGGAGCGTTACAACGCCGACGCTTATTATGACGCGATAATGAACGTGTACGGTTTTGCGCGTGGTTGAGTTATTCCATTTATGACGGCCACTCAGCAAAAGACCGTCTTTCACGTTGCAATTTGCCGTGTTTTGCGGTGTAAAAGGCCGTGTTTTGAAACGCAATCGACGGCCTTTTACAAAACAAGCATTAACCCCTTGTTTTTTGTACTTTGAATTGTTGGGCATTAAACGGCAAAGTATGCCCTGTATAATGAAAAATTAAAGTTTAATCATAAAAATAGAAATGGCAAACATGAACATTGCTTCACAGCGACTTTCAGTTCCGCGTCCTACTGACGCAAGCATTATTCTGACGTATCGCTGCCCGATGCGTTGCCAGATGTGCAACATCTGGAAGAACCCTACAAACAGGCAGGAGGAGATAAAGGCGGAAGATTTAAAGTCGTTACCGCAGCTTAAATTCATAAACCTTACGGGCGGCGAGCCGTTCATCCGTGAAGACCTTGACGAGATTGTGGAGGAATGTTACCGCCACACGCCGCGCATTGTAATCTCCACTTCGGGATGGTTTGAGGACAGGGTGGTGGCTCTTGCCAAAAAGTTTCCTAACGTAGGCATACGTATCTCAATTGAGGGTCTGAGCCAAAAGAACGACGAGCTGCGAGGCCACGCCGGAGGCTTTGACAAGGGCCTGCGCACGCTGCTCACCCTGAAGCACATGGGGTTGAAAGACATCGGCTTCGGCTGCACCGTCAGCAACCACAATTCGAAGGACATGCTCTCGCTCTACCAGCTTTCGCTTTCGCTGGGCATGGAGTTCGCCACGGCGGCTTTCCACAACTCGTACTACTTCCACAAGAGCGACAATGTAATCACGAACAAAGACGAGGTGTGCAATAACTTCAAGCAGCTAATCGAGTGGCAATTGAAGGAGAAACACCCGAAGAGCTGGTTTCGCGCATGGTTCAACATGGGGCTTATCAACTATATCGAGGGCAATCGCCGCATGCTGCCATGCGAGGCGGGCATGGTGAACTTCTTTATAGACCCGTGGGGCGAGGTGATGCCCTGTAACGGACTGGAAGAGAAATACTGGAAAGAGAGCATGGGCAACATCCACGACGCGCCGTTCATGGAAATATGGGAGAGCGAACAGGCGCAGAAGGTCCGTGCGATGGTGCGTAAGTGCCCGAAGAATTGCTGGATGGTTGGCACGGCCAGTCCTGTTATGCACAAGTACATCAAGTACCCGGCCAAGTGGGCGTTAAAGAACAAACTGCGCTCCATGCAGGGCAAGCCGGCGTGCATAGAGCCGAAATGGTGTGACGTTGGGCAAGACCCTCAGCAGGGAGACTTGAGGGATAGCTCTGATTACTTGTTCTTTCTTTTGCCTTTCAGTGTCAGCCACAACGCCGATAGGCAGGAGACGGCGATGATGCCAGCGTATTGCGCGGCTTCCTTTATCGTGGCGAGGGTCTTTTTCATTTGCGGCGGCTTCTTATGGCGGTTGTGGGGTTGATAGTTTTTTGCATTGCGATGCAAATGTATTGATAAAACCCGCCGAATCCAAGAATATCGTAAGATATTTGGATTTGGTTGCGAAAACTTTTTTTAAGGATTCTGGAAAAACAGATTTGAAGCCTTTATAATCCTATTGAACTTATGAAGATAGTTGTTGCCGGCACGCGCGGCATACCTAATGTGATGGGCGGCGTGGAGACCCACTGCGAGGAGCTGTTCCCGAGAATAGCCAAGCGCGGCTTCGACGTGACCGTAATCAGGCGCAAGAGCTACGTCAACGACGGACTGAGGGAGTGGCGCGGCGTGAAACTGGTTGATATAGAAAGCCCGAAGAAAAAGTCGTTTGAGGCCATCATCCACACCTTCAGGGCGATAAACGAGGCGAAGCGGCTCGGGGCCGACATCGTGCATATCCACGCCATAGGGCCGGCGCTGCTAGTGCCTTACGCAAAGATGTTGGGCATGAGGGTGGTGTTCACCCATCACGGGCCTGACTACGACCGCGACAAGTGGGGACGGGCGGCCAAGGCCGTGTTGAAGCTCGGCGAGCGCATGGGCTGCATGTTCGCCGACGATGTGATTGTGATTTCTGACGTAATCCGCAACCTGGTAAGGCGTAAATACGGCAGGACGGAGCGCGTCCATCTGATTTACAACGGCGTGTCGCAGCCCGAGGCGTGTGACTACCCTGAGTATTTCAGCGAATTGGGCATCGAGAAGGGCAAATATATTCTTGGCATGTGCCGCTTTGTCCCGGAGAAGAACCTGCACCATCTAATTGCCGCATACGGCAAGATTAAAAATGAACAATTAAAAAGTAAAAATACGGGTGACGACATCAAGCTTGTGCTGGCCGGTGACACGGATTTCGAGGACGACTATTCGCGCCGCCTGAAGGACATGGCGCGTCGGAACGGAGTGGTGTTGACGGGCTTCATAAAGGGGCGCAAGCTGCGTTCACTGCTGACAAACTGCCGCTGCTTCTGCCTGCCGTCGAGCCACGAGGGGCTGCCCATCGCCCTGCTCGAGGCCATGAGTTATGGCGTGAAGGTGATAGTGAGCGACATTCCGGCAAACCTCGAAGTGGGGCTTGACGGCGGCGACTATTTCCCCGTGGGCGATGTCGACGCGCTTGCTGTGAAGCTGAAAGGCGTGATGGAGCGTCCGTTGGAACACGTTGATTACGACATGCGGAAGTATGACTGGGAGAGAATAGCCGGCCAGGTGGCTGAAGTGTACAGGACGAATGACGGGTTCATCCGCAAACCTTTTGGATTAAATATAAGTTCTATTAATAATAACATCCAGCCTGGATTATAGCAGGATGTATTTGTAAATGAAATAATGTGTCACATTTGATAGAGCCATATGTCCATCCAAAAAGTTTGCGGACGAACCGGAAAGACGGCAAATCGCGCTGCAAAAGGCCGTCAACGACACGCTAAAAGGCCGTCTTTTACAAGCCAAAAGACGGCCTTTTGCAACCCCTCTGATTATCAGCGACTTACGCGCCAGCAATGAACGGCTGTGGAAAGAGCCGTCAAGGCGTGTCGTCATGACGGTTCAAACGGCCCGTTTCAACGGCCCATGCACTCCGTTTCAACGGCCTTTTCCACGTCTGCCAGCCGCTGTCGGCGTTGCCGTCGGAAAATAAGTTCGTTATTTCTTGCCTGGACCGATAATTTTGTTTATCTTCGCAGAGACAACGGCTAAGGCGCAAACCTTAACAATCACATAACCATAATAACCGTAAAACCACATCGTATGATAGATTATTTTGCAGCCAACTTGTGGCAGTTCTGGTCGCTGGTGGTCATCGTCTGCCTGATACTTGAGCTCACGTCGGGCGACTTCTTCATCCTGTGTTTCTCCATAGGCGCACTCGTCACGGCCGTATTCTCGGCCTTCGGCATAGGCTTTTACGGCCAGCTCATAGTGTTCGTGCTGGCCTCTCTGCTGTCGCTCCTCTTTGTAAGGCCGCGCCTTGCCAAGGCGATTCACGGCAAGCGGCGCGAGCGTTTGAGCAACGCCGACGCCCTGATGGGGCGCATAGGCCGCGTGAGCGAGGCCATAGAGCGTGGCGGCTACGGCCGAGTGGCCATCGACGGCGACGACTGGAAGGCCGTGTCGGCCGACGGGGAGTACATCCCCTTGGGGCAGAACGTCCGCGTGGTGGGCCGCGAGAGCATCATAATAACGGTGACACCCACCTCCGTCCTCCCAATGGGAGGGAGTCAGGATACCGTAAATGGAAGTAAGGAGTGTCAGCTTTATTCGTAAGAAGTGATAATCAACTAAACATATTCCATTTCCTTGCAACGCTAATCAGGCTCTCTCCCTTGGGTATGGGCGGGTTGGGTGTTGACTGATAAAACAACCAATAATTTTATATGGCATGAACACTTTTGTAATCGTTCTTATCGCGCTGGTAATCTGCGCGCTTGTGGTGATCAAGAAAAGTCTTGTCATCATCCCCCAGTCGGAGACCAAGATCATTGAGCGTCTCGGCAAATATTACGCCACGTTGAGGCCCGGCATCAACATCATCATTCCCTTCATAGACCGCGCCAAGGAGATTGTTGCCGTGCGTCGGGGCAGGTATATCTATACCGACTCCATCGACTTGCGCGAACAGGTGTACGACTTCGACAAGCAGAACGTCATCACCAAGGACAACGTGCAGACGCAGATCAACGCCCTGCTGTACTTCCAGATTGTCGATCCGTTCAAGGCCGTGTATGAGATAAACAACCTGCCAAACGCCATAGAGAAGCTGACGCAGACAACCCTGCGCAACATCATCGGCGAGCTGGAGCTTGACCAGACGCTCACTTCGCGCGACACCATCAACACGAAGCTGCGCGCCGTGCTCGACGATGCCACCAACAAGTGGGGCATCAAGGTGAACCGCGTGGAGCTGCAGGACATCACTCCGCCCGAGAGCGTGCTGCAGGCCATGGAGAAACAGATGCAGGCCGAGCGCAACAAGCGCGCCACCATCCTGACGAGCGAGGGCGAGAAGGCCGCCGCCATACTGAAGTCTGAAGGCGAGAAGACCGCCATCATCAACAAGGCTGAGGCCGACAAGCAGATGGCAATACTCAATGCAGAGGGCGAGGCGCAGGCCCGCATACGCAAGGCCGAGGCCGAGGCGATAGCCATAGAGAAGATAACCGAGGCCGTGGGCAAGAGCACCAATCCGGCAAACTATCTCCTGGCACAGAAATATATACAGATGCTTGAGGACGTGGCGACGGGCGACAAGACCAAGACCGTCTACCTGCCATACGAAGCCACCAACCTTATGGGCAGCATAGGCGGCATCAAGGACTTGTTCAAGTCGGAGTGATTTAAAATCAGGAATTGATAATGGAGAATGGAAAATAATGATTACCTTTGCCCGGTTAAAGTTCAAGGGGGCGATGGTAATCATTGTTTTCCATTCTCCATTATCAATTTTCAATTAAAGAATAAATGAAAATGTTGAACATATGTATAGTTGCCGGGGCGCGTCCCAACTTCATAAAGGTGGCCCCGTTGGCGCGTGCCGTCATCAGGGGAAAGGCTGACGGCAAGGCCGTTGACTACCGCCTGGTGTACACCGGGGCGGAGACAGACCCCACGATAGAGCCAACTCTTTTTGATGATTTGGGCATACCGCAGCCAGATGTGTGCCTCGGCGTGGACTGTGTGAACCTCAACGAACTGACAGGCAGGGTAATGTCTGAGTTTGACTCGTACCTTTCCGCCAATCCGACAGACGTCGTAATCGTTGTGGACGACCTCGCGTCTACCATGGCCGTGGCCATAGTGACTAAGAAACACGGGCTTACTCTGGCTCACCTCGTTGCCGGCACACGCTCGTTTGACATCAACATGCCAAAGGAAATCAACCGTCTTGTCATCGACGGACTGTCTGACCTGCTCTTCACCGCAGGCATCGGGAGCACCAGCATAGCCACTCGCGAGGGCGCTGAGCTTGCCAAGGTATACATGGTAGGCAACATCCTGATGGACACGTTGCGCTTCAACCGTTCGCGGCTTGTGCGTCCGGCGGTGTTCGGCGAGCTGTCGGTCAACGAGAAAGAGTATATCGTTTTCACCCTGAACCGCAAGGCCTTGCTGGCCGACAAGGCCAACATGAAGGCCATGCTCACGGCCATGTGCCGCGCGGCTGGCGGCGTGCAGGTGCTTGCTCCGTTGCGCCCTGCTGCGGCGGAGACGGTAAGGCCGATGGTGGCTGACTGCCCGAACTTCCATGTCATAGAGCCTCTCGGCTACCTGGAGTTCGGCTATCTAACCGCGAACGCAAAGGGAATAGTGACCGACTCGGGCAATGTCGCCGAGGAAGCTACGTTCAACGGTGTGCCGTGCGTCACGCTCAACAGCTACACTGAGCACATAGAGACTGTCAAGCAAGGCTCAAACGTGCTTGTAGGCGAGGACGCAGACAGGCTGGCCGAGGCCGTTGCGGACATGGTGAAGGGGCAGTGGAAGAAGTGTTCGCTGCCCGACCGCTGGGACGGACGCACCGCCGAGCGCATTCTCCAGATACTGTTTGAATTACAATAGGAGGGAAGTTGTAAGGAGAGAAGGAGCAAGTGGTTATGGTTTGAGCCGATGTTTAAGGAATGATTGTCGGCAAGACATATCTACTTACTCCTTCTCTCCTTTCTCCTTTACTCCTAAAATAAAACATAAACTCATGGAAAGAAAGATTGCATTGATTACCGGCGCGACTAGCGGAATAGGCGAGGCTTGCGCCAGGAAGTTTGCCTGTGGGGGCTATGACCTCATACTTACAGGGCGGAACATTGAAAAGTTGAAGGCCGTTGAGGCTGCGGCGAGGGGATTGGGAGCCGACGTTCAGCCGTTGGTTTTCGACGTCCGCGACCGCGATGCGGCCACAACGGCGGTCAATTCGCTCACCGGCAAGTGGGCCGAGGTTGACGTTCTGATAAACAATGCGGGGCTGGCCTTGGGGCTGGAAAAGGAATATGAAGGCGACATGGACGACTGGGAGACGATGATCGACACGAACATAAAAGGCCTGCTGACCATGACACGGCTTATAGTGCCCGGCATGGTGGAGCGCAACCGGGGCCATGTCATCAACATCGGGTCGGTGGCCGGCGACGCCGCTTATGCCGGTGGCAACGTCTACTGTGCCACGAAGGCAGCGGTGAAGGCCGTTACCGACGGGCTGCGCATTGATGTCGCCCATACGGCGGTGCGTGTGACGAACGTCAAGCCGGGGCTGGTCGAGACTAATTTCAGCGTTGTGCGCTTTCACGGGGACAACGGGCGTGCCGGCAATGTGTATAAAGGAATACAGCCTCTGACGGGCGACGACATTGCCGATGTTGCCCTTTATGCCGCCAATGCGCCCGAACATGTGCAGGTGGCGGAGGTGCTTGTGCTTGCCACCCACCAGGCAAACGGCACGGTGATAGACAGGAATCCCGACCGCGTAGAGCACTTGTCTTGACACTATTGGGGCGTATTGGCGCGCATGGCATCAACCGCATGCGTAACATCTTGATATCCAACGCATTATGAAAGGCCGTCTTTTGACTTGCAAAAGGCGGCCTTTTAGCGTGCTGTTTGCGGCCTTTCGCATTGCAAAAGGCCGTCAATTGGGTTCATGATGACGTGCAGTCACCGCCGTGGCGATGGCGGCATGCACCAGTGTGGGCAAGTGTTGGCTTGTCGTTTGTGGGGTCATCTGGTTGTGGGCTTGCCTCTTTTCTGCCATTCCAGAATGCCGCCCTTCAGGTCGATGACGTCGTACCCCAGTTCCGACAGCTTTTTTGCCGCGTCCGCGCTTCGCCTTCCGCTGCGGCAGTAGACGGCTACGCTACGGCGCTTGTCGAGCTTTTTTACTGCCTCATTGGCAAAATCCGGCTGTAAGGCGTCGATGTTTACAACTTTGTCTGATGCGATGTGGGCTTCGCAAAACTCGGCTGACGTGCGCACGTCAACCAGCTGTACGCTGTCTGCGGAGATTGCTTTTTCGAACTCGTCGGCATCGACTGTCTTGAAGTTTTGTTGTCCGCAGCTTGAAAGGCTGCATGCTAACATTGTCATGATGGATAATAATAATTTGTTCATATGACGGTTTGGATGTGATGTCCTGTGGTGTCCGGTCAAAAGGCGAAGCGCGCCACGAGGGGCAGGTGGTCGCTATATCCCTTGCGGTAACGCCATGCGCGGTATGTGCGCAGCGGCTGCACGCCTCCGTATTTGTCGTCGGGCTCAAGCATGAACGGCGCGTCGTTGACCGTGCATGAACGCAATTTGCTTTTAAGCCTGCGGCTGACTATGATGTGGTCTATGTTCTCCCATTTCCCTTTATACTTGTAAGTGCCGCCTGCTCCGTGTCCGCCTTTGGCGTGGGCCGACGCGTCGTAAAGTCCTTTGGCGCATATCTGCCTCACAGCCTGGCTGTCTCCCCCGTCATTGAAGTCGCCGGCTATGATTATCATCGGGTCGGGGCATGCTGATTGCAAGGAGTCGATGGCCGCCGCAAGGCGGTCGGCCACGAGCTTGCGGTGGGGTCTTGTGCGCCGCTCTCCGCCGTAACGGCTCGGGGCGTGTACCACGAATATGTGGAGCGTGTCGCCCGTTATGATGCGTCCAGAGGCGTAGAGGATGTCGCGTGTGGGGCGCATGCCTTTCACCGGGCGTATGCGCAAGGGGTAATGTCTTACGGGCGCGAAGCTGCCCGGAGAGTATAGCAGAGCCACGTCTATGCCGCGCTCGTCGGGCGAGGATGTCACGATGTATTCGTAATTGGAGTTGCGCAGGAGCGAGCGTTTGGCAAGGTCGCGCATCACGCTGTCGTTCTCAACCTCGCACAGGGCCACCAGGTCGGGCACGCGCCAGTCGCCGTTCTCTGTGCCGCAAGATATTATCGCCTTGGCCGTATTGTTAAGCTTGTCCCAGTATTTGCGTTCGGTCCACCGGCGGTTGCCCTCGGGAGTGAACTCCGTGTCCTGTTTCAGACTGTCGTGACGGCAGTCAAACAGGTTCTCGCAGTTAAGCTGGACGAGCGTCAACAGTGATGCAAGGAACAGCGAAAGACACATTTTTTAATTAAAAATGAATAATAAATAATGAAAAATCAAACGTATGCCACGCTTTCATGGCATATTTTCTTAAATCCTAACTCTTAATTCTTAATTCATGAATTGTCCCTGACGTTCCTCCTGATTTTCTCAAGATAGGCCTTCATCGCGTCCTCGTCCTTGCGCTCTATGATGCCGAGCAGCTCTTTGAGCTCAGTGCGTATCTGTTCCACTTGCCCCGATGTGTAGGGGTTGAAGAGAATCTCCTGCAGCAGGTAGTTGTCCTCGCTGAGCACTCCTTTGGCTATCTTCATGTGCCGTTTGAATGTAGTTCCCGGCGCGTCCTGGTGCTTCATCACGGCGGCGAAGACGAAGGTGCTGACGAATGGAATGCTTAGCGAGTAGGCTACGGTCTTGTCGTGCTCCTCGAAAGAGTATTCATATATGCTCAGTCCGAGACGGCTGTACAGGTCTTTGAAGAAGATGCGCCCCATGTAGTCGCCTTCGTTGATTATTATCGCATTCTCATGGCTTAGCTGGTTGAGGTTGGCAAACGTCGGTCCGAACATGGGGTGGGTCGATACATAACGGTGTCCGCACTGCTCGTAAAAGTCCTTCAGTCCGGTCTTTACCGACGAGATGTCGCTTATTATGCAGTCTTTCGGCAGGTGAGGAATGACCTCCTCGAATGCCGGAATGGTGTATTTCACAGTGACCGCGTTGATGACCAGTTCGGGGTTGAACGCCTCCACCTCTTCCATCGACGTGAAGCGCAGCGTGTTGAAAGTAAACCTGAGCCTCTCGGGGTTCTTTTCGTACACCGCCGTTTCATGCTCGAAGTTCAGCAAGTCGAGGAAAAAACTTCCCATTTTGCCTGCTCCCAAAACTAATATTCGCATGGTGTTGTGTTTTTGGTGGTAAGGAGTAGGGGAGTGAAGGGGTAAGTATGAATGCCCTGGAATGTGAGCTTTCTTTGTCTGTATGTTGCTGACATCCTGTTAAATCATATCTGCTTGCTCCTTCACTCCTTCCTCCTTCTGTCCTTAATAAATCATTTGTTCACAATCTCAATCTGTTGCCTTACCGACTCTTCATGCACGGCCTCGAACACGGTCTTGATGAATGACGGATCCATTCCGCACAATGCGCCTTGCGCTCCGCGCTTGTCGAGGATTTCGTTGTAACGTGAAGTCTGCAAGACCGTCATGTTGTGTTCCTTCTTATACTGGCCTATTTCGCGGCAGACGCGCATCCTCTTGGCCAGGATTTCCATCAGCTGGTTGTCTATTTCGTCGATTTGCTTGCGCAAAGTGGTTATTCCTTCTGTCGTGACGGTCTCATCTCTTATCACGAGAAGGCTGAGAATGTAGTCCAACACGTCGGGAGTCACCTGCTGCTTGGCGTCGCTCCATGCGCAGTCCGGGTCGCAGTGGCTTTCTATGATGAGGCCGTTGAAGCCCAGGTCCATGGCCTGTTGGCATAACGGCGCCACCAGTTCGCGCCGCCCTCCGATGTGGCTCGGGTCGCAGAGAATGGGCAGTTGCGGTATGCGTCGGCGCAGCTCTATTGGTATTTGCCACATTGGCAGGTTGCGGTATATCTTCTTGTCATAGCTTGAAAAACCCCTGTGTATCGCTGCTATGCGCTTTATTCCGGCCTGGTTGATGCGTTCCATGGCTCCAATCCACAGCTCGAGGTCGGGGTTTACAGGGTTTTTCACCAGCACAGGGATGTCAACTCCCCTCAAGCTGTCGGCCAAAGCCTGCATGGCGAAGGGGTTGGCTGATGTGCGTGCGCCGACCCACAGCACGTCGATGCCGTATTTCAGTGCAAGCTCCACGTGTTCAGGCGTGGCCACTTCGGTGGCCGTCAGCATGCCTGTTTCTTCCTTTACACGCTTCATCCAGGGCAGTGCCTTTTCGCCGTTGCCCTCGAATCCGCCCGGCTTTGTACGCGGTTTCCACACTCCGGCACGGAATATGTGGCAGCCTTTCGAGGCAAGCTGCCTGGCCGTTTCCATCACTTGGTCTTCTGTTTCGGCCGAACATGGGCCGGCAATGACCGTAAGTCGTTCGTTGTCGCTCGGCAAGTTGAGCGGTTTCAGTTCAAGTTCCATGATATTGTTGTTTTGTTTTATTCTGTAGTTTCGCATTCTTTTATTCGTTTCAACGCCTCTTCCATCTTCTCGTCTTTGGCGCAAAGCGATATCCTTATGTACCTTTCGCCGTTGCTTCCGAAGATGAATCCAGGCGTGATGAACACCCTTGCGTCGTGCAGCACCTTCTCAGTCAGCTCCTCGGCGGTTGCGTAACGGTCTGGAATTTTGCCCCAAAGGAACATTCCAACCTGCTCTCCTCCATACTCGCAACCAAGCTCCTGCATTATGGCTTCGGCCAGACGGCGGCGCCTGCCATAAGTTTCCATGTTCGCCTCGCGGTGCCATTCGTCACTGTTGTTGTATGCTTCGGCGGCGGCAAGCTGTATTCCGCGGAATGTTCCGGAGTCGATGTTGCTCTTGATCTTCAGAATCCATTGTATGAATTGCCTGTTCGAGACGCACATTCCGACGCGCCAGCCGGGCATGTTGTGGCTTTTGCTCATCGAGTTGAGCTCAATGCAGCAGTCTTTCGCTCCCTCTGCTTGCAGCAGCGAGAGAGGTTTTTCGTTGAGGATGAGCGAATACGGATTGTCGTTTACCACTACGATGTTGTGCCGCCGGGCGAAGCTGACAAGTTTGCGGTAGGTCTCCATGCGTGCCGGAGCGCCCGTCGGCATGTTGGGATAGTTGGTCCACATGAGCCGGACATCAGTCAAGTCCGTGTTCTCAAGTTCTTCAAAGTCGGGTTGCCAGCCGTCGTTCTCGCAAAGGTTGTAGTTCACGACCTCGGCTCCCAGTATCTTGCTGAGCGACGTGTAGGTAGGATAGCCTGGGTTTGGCACGAGCACTTTGTCTCCCGGATTTACGAAGGCGAGCGTTATGTGGAGTATTCCTTCCTTCGAGCCGATGAGCGGTTGTATCTCGGCTTGTGGGTCGATGTCAACTCCGTACCATCGTTTGTAAAATCCGGCCATGGCTTTTTTCAGCTCAGGCGTGCCCGACGTGGGCTGATATCCGTGTGCTCCGGCCTGGTGCGCCACTTCGCACAGCTTGTCCACCGTGGCTTTGGATGGCGGCATGTCGGGGCTGCCTATGGCGAGGCTGATGATGTCTTTGCCTTCTGCGTTAAGTCTGTCTATTTCCTTCAGCTTGCGGCTGAAATAGTATTCGGCTACTTTCGAGAGCCTGTCAGCTGGCTTTATGCTGTATGTTTGGCTGTTTTCCGTCATCTTGGTATTCTCCTAACACTTTTAGTTCTTTGGTCAGCGGTATTATCGCGTCTATGCTTTGGCGGTAACGGGTGATGTCGTTGAATGTCACATCTACGTAGAACATGTACTCCCATTCATGGCCGATTATCGGCAGGGATTGTATCTTGGTAAGGTTTATTTTGTAGAAATACAGTATGCTGAGCACCTGCGACAGGCTGCCTTCTTCGTGCGGAAGAGAGAACACCAGGCTGGCTTTGTTTGTCTTGTCGAGGGGACGCAGGAAGTCGGCCTTGCGCGGGTCGCTCACGACGAGGAAGCGTGTGAAGTTGTGCTTGTTGTCCTCTATCGACTCTTTCAGTACCTTCATTCCGTACAGGCGGGCTGCCGAGGCGTTGCAGATGGCCGCCCATCCGCGGCAGTTCTGCTCTGAAATGAGCTTCGCCGCGCCGGCCGTGTCGGTTGCTTCTACGGCTTTCATTTCAGGATGGTCGGCCAGGAAGCCGCGGCACTGCATCAGTGCGACGGGGTGGGAGTGGACTTCCCGTATCGTCTCCCATGAGTCTTCGGGCAGGCAGCAGATGCTGTGTGCTCTATGTGGAGCTTGTGCTCTCCTACGATGGTTGTGCCCGAATTGCGCAGCAATTCGTAGTTATGCAGCAGCGAGCCGGCAATGGTGTTCTCTATGGCGAGCATTCCGATGACCGTGGGGTCGCGCCTGATGTTCTCGAACACCTGCTCGAACGTCTCGCAGCAGATGAGCTGTATCTGTTCGCCCTCAAAGTATTGGTGGGCCGCTATGTCGTGAAACGACCCTACTGAGCCTTGTATTGCTATTCTCTTCATTGGCTTTTCTTTTTGTCAGATCTGTTTGTTGCTTCTCTCGATTGCTTCTGTTTTCATGTGAACCCGGCTTTAACAAAAATCCCGCCTCATTGTCGTGAAGCGGGACTTTACTGTATCTTCTTGTAAGATATGTCTGTCTTAAGTTGAAATTCACACGCAACTTCCCGCTTCACAGTGCCCTGCAAAGTAAAAATAAAAGTAAAAGAAAGATGCGTTTTGGTTGTACATTGTCGTTTATTTTATCATTTCGTTGCAAATGTAAAACTTTTAATTGAATTGTGCAAGAAAAAAGAAAGAAATTTTAATACCCACCCCAAACCCCTCCCGAAGTGAGGGGCTTGAAGTGCTTTTGTTGTCAGGCGCAATTCGTATGACGTGTCTGTATATATGGAAATGTCATTATGATATATTTAAATAAAGATTGAAGGCGTTTTTGTCCAAGGTCTGACGCTGATTAAAGCCCCTCACTTCGGGAGGGGTTGGGGTTGGTGTTATATCCCCAAGGGGTTCACGTTCTTGTACGCCTCGTTCACCTTGCGCTCCACTTCGCCGCTGTCGGCCTTGTCCTCTTGGTTTTCTGTCAGTTCGGCGGCGTGTCTCAGGTCGTCCTGTCCGCCGTCTGTGTCTCCTGTGTCGGCGCGTGTCTCGCCGCGCTCACGGTATGCGTCCGCGTTGAATGGGTTGGCGTCTGTCACTTTGCTGTAATATAGTATGGCCTCCTCGCTGTTCCCTTTGGCTCTTTCTATTCGCGCTTTCAGCATCAGCACGTCCTCGCTTTCGGGATAATCTTTCAGCAGACGGTCTGCGTCTTCGTCTGCCTCGGCCGTCTCGCCTGCCTTAAGCAGAGTCTCGCCACGCAGCAGGTAAGCGTCGGCATAGTCTTCTTTCAGGCTTATGGCCTTGGTCAGCATGGCCACGGCGTTGGTTGTGTCGCCGTGCCCTATGCACGCCTTGGCGTACAGGTATGTGGCCTCGGCGTTGGCCGCGTCGAGCACGATGGCTTTCTCGCATGCGTCGGCCATGGCCGTGTAGTCTTCCATCATGTAGGCCACGTTGGCCATGCGCAGCAGCACTTGCACGTTGTCGGGCTGTGCTTCGGCTATTTTCAGCAGTTGCTCGAACGCCTCCGGCAGCATGTCGGCACGTATGCAGGCCTGCGACAGGTAGTCGCGTATCTCCAGGTCGTCCTTCATCCCCAGTGCGTGCGTGAAGCAGCGTATCGCATAGTCGTGCCGGCCTGAGCGCAGGGCGCGCACTCCGTCATATTTCAACACGTCGAAGTCTCTCTCTTCGTCTGCCCGTTTCTTGTCTTCGGGCTTCTCTTCCTTGCCGCCAAACAGGGCCTTAAAGAAATTCATAGGTGTTTGTTTTAAATTGTTGATTAGGTTGGTAGACATTGGCACGTTCACTCCGCGGGAACATTATTTGATGCGCCTGCACGTTCTGTGAGGAACGTGGCTCGCTTGTTTTTGCCGCCGGATGCGCCCTTGCAAGGCATGCCGGCATGATGGATATGCGCCTGCGGAAAGTGATTGTAATGTCACTGACTGGCAAAGTTAATTATTTTTGTCCTAACAACCAAGTGTCTGCGTGAATTTCTTTCACGCCTTCACCGTCGCGTTTGCCGCGCACTGGCTCTTTTGCCGATGGTATGCGGTTCCCCGAAAAGCCGTTTTTCCCAAGTCCATGTGAGTTTGGCGTAAGGCTGATTGCACTGCCTTTTTTTACGCTGCCGCAACTTGTTGGCTGTCAGCGCTTTAAGCGACAGCCTGCTCCTCAGCCTCTTCTCGTTTTTCAAAAGGCCGCAAATCGCGTTGTAAAAGGCCGTCAATTACGCTGCAAAAGACCGTCTTTTACAACGCGATTTGCGGCCTTTTGCAACGGCGGCGAGACTGGACGGCTTTTCGGTGTGGCGGCAAGGGTCCGCCGTTCGTTTTTTAAGAAGTTTTTAAGATTCGCGCTTATTTTCATGCTTTGACTGGCGCATTGAATGAAATAAAATTGCTACCTTTGTAGCTTGATGGTTGCTGACGCATTTTGATAAGACAAACAAAAACATTTATAATGATATGGATATAATTGAAAGATTCTTGAAGTATGTGAGTTTTGACACGCAGTCGGCCGAGGACAGCGACTCCGTGCCGAGCACGGCGAAGCAGCTTGTCTTCGCCAAATACCTGCGCGACGAGCTGAAGGAAGAAGGCTTCGACGACGTTGAGATGGACGACATGGGCTATGTGTACGCCACGTTGAAGTCCAACATGAAGAAGGATGTGCCCACGATAGGCTTCATCAGCCACTATGACACGTCGCCAGACTGCAGCGGAAAGGACGTGAAGCCGCGCCTCATACGCGACTATGACGGGCGCGACATCGAGCTTTCGCCCGGCATAGTGTCGTCTGTAAAGAAGTTTCCAGAGCTGCTTGCGCATAAGGGCGAGGACATCATCGTAACCGACGGCCACACTCTGCTCGGTGCCGACGACAAGGCGGGCATTGCCGAGATTGTACAGGCCATGTGCTGGCTGCGCGACCACGACGAGATAAAGCACGGCGACATACGCATGGGCTTCAATCCTGACGAGGAGATAGGCATGGGCGCCCACCACTTCGACGTTGAGAAGTTCGGTTGCGAATGGGCATACACCATGGACGGCGGCGACCTTGGCGATCTTGAGTTCGAGAACTTCAACGCTGCTTCGGCCAAGGTCATGATCAAGGGAGTGAGCGTGCATCCGGGCTACGCCAAGGGCAAGATGGTCAACGCCAACATGCTGGCGGCCGAGTTCGCGGCCATGCTTCCGGCCGACGAGACGCCCGAGACAACCGAAGGTTACGAGGGTTTCTACCATCTGCTGGGCATAGAGTCTAACATAGAGCAGGCAAGCTGTCTTACATCATACGCGACCATGACCGCGAGAAGTTTGAAGACCGCAAGGCCTTCATCGCCGACTGCGCTCGCAGGATGAACGAGAAGTATGGCGAAGGCACCGTCGTGGCCGACGTGAAGGACCAGTATTACAACATGAAAGAGAAGATTGACCCCAACATGCACGTCATAGACATAGTGTTGAAGGCTATGCAGGACTGCGGCGTAGCGCCCAAGGTGGAGCCTATTCGCGGCGGTACGGACGGCGCGCAGCTGTCGTTCAAGGGCCTGCCGTGCCCCAACATCTTCGCCGGAGGAGTCAACTTCCACGGTCCTTACGAGTTCGTTTCCGTGCAAGTGATGGAGAAAGCCATGCGGGTAATCGTAAGGATATGCGAGATTACGGCCGAGTATAACGACTGATAGCGTTGCCGGTTGAAACCTACCCCAACCCTCACGAAGGGAGGGGGCTTGCTATGTTGTGCTCAAAATAAGTGATAATGGTAATCAAGCTCCCTCCCTTTGGGAGGGTTGGGGTGGGTATTTGTTCTTAATTCTCAACAAAACATGTCCGAACTTCCTTATTTGGTCAAAGACCTTGCGCTGATACTTATTGTGGCCGGAGTGGTCACCATCGTGTTCAAGAAGCTGAAGCAGCCCCTTGTCCTGGGCTATGTGGTGGCCGGATTCCTTGTCAGTCCCCACATGCCTTACACCATGTCTGTCGTAGACAAGGCCGACATCGGCACGTGGGGCGACATCGGCGTGATGTTCCTTCTGTTCTCGTTGGGTCTTGACTTCTCGTTCAAGAAGATACTGAAGATGGGCATTTCGCCGGTTATTGCCACTTGCAGCATCGTGTTTCTTGCATGATGATGCTCGGCATCCTGGCCGGTCACGCCTTCGGCTGGAGCCGCATGGACTGCATATTCCTTGGCGGAATGCTGGCCATGAGCTCCACCACCATCATATATAAGGCGTTCGATGATCTCGGCCTACGGCAGCAACGCTTTGCCGGACTGGTGATGAGTGTGCTCATACTTGAGGACATCCTGGCCATCGTCCTGATGGTGATGCTCTCGGCTTTGGCCATCGGCGGCAATCCCGACGGCGGCGAGATGCTGGGCAGCGTGATGAAGATCGGCTTCTTCCTGATACTCTGGTTCGTTGTCGGCATATTCCTCATTCCATGGCTGTTGCGCTCCATGCGCAAGCTGATAAACAACGAGACGCTGCTCATCGTGTCCTTGGGCTTGTGCTGCGCCATGGCGGTTCTGTCGACGAAGGTTGGCTTCAGCAGCGCTTTCGGGGCGTTTGTCATGGGCTCTATATTGGCCGAAACTGTTGAGGCTGACAGGATAACCAGGCTTGTGGAGCCGGTGAAAAACCTTTTCGGCGCAGTGTTCTTCGTGTCTGTTGGAATGCTTGTCGACCCTGGGGTGCTGGTTGAATACGCCTTGCCCATCGCCGTTCTCGTGCTTACTATACTTGTTGGCCAGGCCGTGTTCGGCACGGTCGGCTTCATGCTCAGCGGCCAGTCGCTCAAGCCGGCGATGCAGTGCGGCTTCTCTATGGCGCAGATTGGCGAGTTCTCTTTCATCATTGCGTCGCTCGGATTGTCGCTCGGCGTGATAGGAAAGTTTCTCTATCCGGTTGTCGTTGCCGTCTCGGTGATAACCACTTTCCTCACTCCTTACATGATACGTGCGGCTGTGCCGTGTTACGGAATGCTTGAGCGGCGGTTGCCGAAGAAGTGGATTGCCGCGTTGAACAGCGTCACATTGAGTCGCCGGCCTGTCAACACAAAGCGCAAATGGAAGAGCCTGTTGGTCCAGATGGCGCGTGTTACGGTGATATACGCCATACTTTCAGGAGCGTCTGTTGCCCTGATGTTCACTTTCTTTCTGCCGTTCATACGCCATGTCTTGCCCCATTGGTGGGCAAATGCCGTTTGCGGAGTGGCGACTTTGCTTATAATATCGCCTTTCTTGCGTGCAATCGTGATGAAGAAGAACCACAGCGAGGAGTTCAAGGCTCTTTGGGCGGAGAGCGTCTACAATCGTTTCCCGTTGGTGTTCACCATTCTTGTGCGTCTCGCGATAGCTTCGGCGTTCGTCTTTTACATATGTAATTATCTGACACGCTTCACCAATGCCCTGATGATAAGCATTGCCTTGGCCGCTGTCGCGCTGATGATCATTTCGCGTTCGTTGAAAAGGCGCAGCATAATGATGGAGCGAATGTTCATGCAAAACCTGCGTTCGCGCGAGATTGCGGCCGAGGTTCTCGGGCAGAAGCGTCCTTTGTATGAGGGGCGGTTGCTTGACCGTGACATCCATATTGCCGAGATTGATGTGCCCGAAGATTCATTGTGGGGCGGGAAGACGTTGCGCCAGATTGGACTGAGAAACAAGTTTGGCGTGCATGTAAGCAGCATCTTGCGCGGCATCCAGCGCATCAACATTCCCAATGGAGACACGGTCGTGTTTCCGTGTGACAGGATTCAGGCCATAGGCAGCGACGAACAGCTGACCGCTTTGGGCGCTGCCATCGCGAAAGATGTGCGCCAGAAGGATCCTGACATTGAGAAGCGTGAGATGAAGTTGCGGCAGGTTGTGATCCGTAAGGGTGGCGTTTTCGATGGAAAGACCATGAGAGATAGCGGCATTAGGGACAAATACAACTGCATGGTGGTTGGAATCGAGGAGGGGAAAGAGAATCTTTCGCTCGTCGACCCGTCACGTGCCTTGGTTTCCGGGGATGTCATATGGATAGTAGGAGAGGAAGAAGATTTAATGCGTTTTAACGCTGCCAATTGAACTGGCTGCATACGGCTATTTGCCGTGTCTTGACAGCCAAGATCGCAAAAGGCCGCCTTTCGCAATGTGAAAGACGGCCTTTTGTATTGCAAAAGACGGCCTTTCGTGATGTGAAAGGCCGTCTTTTGCAGATTCGTTTTGCCTGATTCCGTTTTGTGTCGAGAACCAAGTTGCTATGTCGTTGGTTTCCAACAAGTTGCGGCCGGATGCCCACGTGCGTGCAGACGTGCCGTCAATACCATTGCACGGCGTTGCTGAAACCGCTTCGCTTGTCGTATTTCAATGCGTCGGTAAGTGTCGCGGCGTTGCATCTGAACGTGAAGTTATACGACGTATAAGGGGCAAGCACCACCGAACAGCTCATGTTGAAGCAGTGCAGGTCGCGCTGCAATGACGCGGTGGTCATGGACATTTCGTGGTTCTCGAAGTCGTAACCTGACGAAAAGCTTATGTTCCAGCCGTCGCTTATGCGTATGTTCCCGCTGAAGTTCAGTGTCTGGGTGAACTTGTATGGATAGCGCATCGTCTTCTTGTTGAATTTGGATATGTCCTGGTTTTCGCGCATTGATATTCCGTAACCGATGGTGAGCGACCACGGCATAGAGAACCTCATGTATCCGTCCTCGTCTGTTTCAGCCATGCCGGCGTTCTCTTTCTTTGCGCCGTGTTGGCCTTTTACGAGGTCGTCGTCAACGTTTGACTCGATGTCGGTATTGTCGTAATCGTCGTCTTCTTCCTCCTCCTCTTCCTCGTCTTCGTCACTTTTGCCAAACCATTTCTTGAGCTTTTCGGGGGTAAGCGTGAACGAAATGTTCTGCGACATGCCTTGGAAGCGGCCGAACCGCCCCTTGCTGTACTCCGTGTGTGTGCCCACGTAAGGCGTGCCGTTTTCGTCAAGCTCATAGGCGTATGTGGCGAACACGGCGTTCATGTTGAACGTGTAGTTCTTCCACCACTTAAGACGCAGGCGCACTGTGAGGTCGCTCCACGGGCGTTCCTTGTCCGCCATGTTGTAGCCCATGTTGAAACCAAGCTCGTCGATGATGCTCAGTTTCTTGAAACCGGTGGAGTCTTTGTCTGACTTCACCTTCATTTCAATGTTGTTGCCGAGGTCAAACGACAGGCTTCCGGTCTTTCCGCGCGACGGGAGACCGAACATTCCGTTGGCGAACGGGCTGTATTCAACCAGCTCCACGCTGCCGTCAGGGTTGGTCTTCTGGTACGTCTCGTAGTAGCGCGAGCCGTTGTCGGGCGCGTAGCTGAACGTCACCTGCGGCGTCATGACATGCCTGATGGCTTGTATCTTGTCGCCGAATATCTTGCGCGAAGGTGTCCAGAATCCGTAGAGTTTTGTCGAAGCGCTTACGTTCATGCGCCAGTCAAAAACGTTGTAGAAGCCGTATGTGGTGTCGCTCCGGGCTTCTTGTGCGTCTTCGTCCCATGATTGTGTCACCTTGTTGGAGTACATACGATCGGTGAAGTTGAACGACGGGTTGATGTTTATATAATTAAACAAGGTGAAGTTGGCCTGTATCGGTATCTGGTGTTGGAATCCGTTGCGCCAGTCTTTGATAAGGTTCGACTTGAAGAGCATGCTCTCCTTGGTGTCTATCTTGTTGCTGAGCTGTCCCGTGTAGCTCATGGATATCTTCTCGTACCAGCGCTCCTTGCCGGCGGCATGCCTGCGCTTGAAGGGATAGAAGCGGCTAACGGATATGTTAAGGTCGGGCAGCGTGAGGCTGACCGTTGAGTCTATCATGTTCTGGCTGAGGTTGGCCGTACCGCTGAGTGTCATGCCGATGCTTGAGAACGTGCTGCTCCAGCTCACGCTTGACGTGCGCAGGCTCTGTGTCAGTGTCTGCGGGTTGTACATGCTTGAGAGGTTGTTGCGCTCATAGGAGGTCGACGCGAAGTTTACGCTTGCCGACAGGCTGGTGTACGGGTTGGCCTTTGCGTCCTGACGGTGGCTCCACTGCAGCTTGAAGCTTGTCTGCTCGGCGTAGTCGGGCATGCCTTTTTCGCCGTTCTTGGTGTTCTGGTAGCTGAAGAGGAAACTGCCGCTGTATTTGTATCTCTTGCGGTAGTTCGAGGCCACGCTTACGCCCCACGAGCCCTTGGTGTATATCTCGCCGAGCAACTTGAGGTCCCACTTGTCGCTCATGGCGAAGTAGTATCCGCCGTCGCGCAGGTAGAATCCGCGCGAGCTCTCGTCGCCGTATGACGGCATGATGAATCCGCTTGAATAGTTTTTCGTGAACGGGAAGAAGCCGTAGGGGATGGCCAGCGGCAACGGTACGTCGGCCACTACGAGGTAGGCCGGGCCGAATACTACGTCCTTGCCGGGGCGCACCTTGGCTCGCGAGAGGGCTATGTAGAAGTCGGGGTGCTCCTGGTCGCACGTGGTGTAGCGGCCGTGTTGCAGGTAGAGCACGCCGCTCGAGTCGCGCTTTGACTCCTGGCTTGACAGATATCCGTCCTGTTGCGCGGTGTAAACGCTGTTGATGAAGCCTTTTTTCGTCTTGAAGTTGAACGACATTGTGTCGCTCTCATACGTGTCGCTGCCCATTACGAACACCGGCTTGCCCGTCAGCACGCCGGCCGTGTCGGCCGTTCCCGTGGCGTGCACGATGTTGCTGTCAAGGTTCATCGATATGCGGTCGCTGCTCAGGTCCATGTTCTGGTACTTCACTTTCGACTCTCCGTAGAGCTTTGCTTCCTTCGTTGTGGCATCGTAAACGAGCGAGTCGTTTGACGAGAAGTCCACCGGCGCGTCCAGGCTGTTAGACTTCTTGCGGTTCAGGCTGTCAAGCCTTATGGAGTCGTCGATGTGCTTGTTGTGCTTGTATATGGCCAGGGTGAGCGAGTCCATCTTGGTGGTGTCGGGCTCGTTTGAGAGTTTTGCCGTGTCGGCCGTCAGCGAGTCGCCTGCCTGTATGGAGTCGCCGCCGTGCCGTGCGGCGGTGTCTTTTACGGCCGTAGAGTCCTTTCCGCCGCCGTCTTTGCCGTTGCTTTGGAAAAAAGGCATGGTGGGTTCTGCCATCACGAATATGAAAGCAGACAGCAGTATGAATATGACGGTTTTAGTTCTCATTGCAAATGCAGGGTGCAAATTTACGGAATTAAAACCTAATAACGCCCCATATCCCGTTTTTTCTTTGTTATTTTAACTTTTGGGCGTATGTGCGCAAGGCTCTTCCTGGCGTTTCCATGTGCGCCGGACTTCGCTGTTTTGTCCGTTTGCCGGGCGTAGGGTGGGCCGTGCGAAGCGGCGTGTCGCAGCCGTGTAACAGTCTTGTTTCATCATGCCTTGCCGCGTCTTTGTAACGTGCTGATAATCAACGTGTTTGTAAAAGGCCGTCAATCGGCTCCCGATTTGCGGCCTTTTGGCTTGCAAAAGACGGCCTTTTGGACTGCGAAAGGCCGTCAATTGGGTTCATCCGCAGTTCAGGTGTATTGGCATTCGAGGTAATAGGGCCTCAAAGAGGTCCAACTATGCTTGGCCGCATGTGTGGCGAAGCGGAACTTGCGGTAGGTATGCAGCAATAATATACGTGAGTTCGGCACAAGGAATCATCTTTCAAATTATATAATTTCTTGCCGCTTTGCTTTTCTGCAGCTCAGTGTCAAGTCGTCATTCCGCTGAAAAGCGGAATCCAGAAAGCGGGCATAGTGGTTAGCCGCCTTTGTCTTTTTTTCTACTGGATTCCGCTTTTTAGCGGAATGACGACTTGCCACCGACTTGCAAGAAACGGATAAGTGTGACATTACTGTTATGCCGGACTCACGTAATGATATCGTCCTCGACGAGGGCGAATGTCACCCTGCAGTTCGCCCCCTTCTGGGACGGGCTTGACACCTATACGTTATACACCTGAACTGCGGATGAACCGTCAATTGGAAAACAGAGTGTGGCGCCATGCTGCCAAGTCGGCCGAAAGCGGCGTCGCAGGCAGGTCTCCGCATGCGTTTTTTCAGGCCTGTTCACGCTGCTGGCTGTTGTCGCGGCAATGTTTGTAAAAGCACAGTATTTTGCCTGGCCGATGCATGATATTGGGAAAAATGACTAATTTTGCACTCTGGAAAACATTGCTTTCACAAGCAAGCAAAGACATAACGAACAAGAGACAAGACAATGAATGAAACACAGACTACATCAAAGGTGTATTTCACCGACTTCCGATGCCGTCCAGACGAGGGACGCGCCGACAAGCTGAAACGCCTGATCAAGGCCGCCGGAATGGACAAGATTGACATGGACGGCAAGTTTGTCGCCATCAAGATGCACTTCGGCGAGCTGGGCAACATGAGTTTCCTGCGCCCCAACTATGCGCGCGCCGTGGTAGACATGGTGAAGCGGCAGGGCGGAAAACCGTTCCTGGTTGACTGCAACACGCTCTATCCCGGCAGCCGCAAGAACGCCATCGAGCATCTTTACTGCGCATGGGAGAACGGCTTTACGCCGCTCACCGTGGGCTGCCCCGTCATCATAGGCGACGGACTTAAGGGTACTGACGACGTGGAAGTGCCCGTAAGGTGCGGAGAATACGTCAAGGCGGCCAAGATAGGCCGCGCCATAATGGACGCCGACGTGTTCATTTCGCTCACCCATTTCAAGGGACACGAAATGACAGGTTTTGGCGGAACGATCAAGAACATAGGCATGGGCTGCGGCTCACGCGCCGGCAAGAAAGACCAGCACTGCAACGGCAAGCCCGTGATTGACCAAGAGGCGTGCCGCGGTTGCCGCCGATGCATGGCAGAATGTGCCAACAACGGCCTCATGTTTGACGCCGAACGCAAGAAGATGTCGATAAACCATGACAACTGCGTAGGCTGCGGACGATGCATCGGCGCGTGCAACTTTGACGCAATATCGTTCGCCAATGACGCTTCGGTGAAAGACCTTAACTGCCGTATGGCGGAGTATGCAAAGGCCGTGGTTGACGGCCGTCCGAATTTCCATGTGTCCATAGTGTGCGACGTTTCGCCGCTGTGCGACTGCCATTCGGGCAACGACGTGCCAATACTTCCCGACCTCGGCATGTTCGCTTCGTTCGACCCGTTGGCCTTGGACCAGGCCTGCGCCGACGCGTGTCTTAGGCAGACGCCACTGCCCGGCACGCAGCTTACCGAGCACATGGCCGCTCCCGGCTTCTGTGATCATCACGACCACTTCGACAACGCCAACCCCAACACCGAGTACAAGTCGTGCCTCGCCCATGCCGAGAAAATCGGACTGGGCAGCAGGAAGTACGAGATTGTGAGAGTAAAGTAGGCAATACCCACCCCAACCATCCCAAAGGGAGGGAGTTGGATATGCTGCCGTGCCATATCAGTTAATGTAAAAACGCTCCATTTTATTTGAAAGATGGAGCGTTTTCCGTATGTTTTATGGCATTTTAAGCCCCTCACTTCGGGAGGGGTTTGGGGGTGTATTGAAGATTTCCTCCATTTCCCTGAACCGCTTTAGCCCTTCCTCGCCGTGCTTGGCCACGCTGCGCTCGGCTTCGGCAAGCGTTTTCTCGCGTTCCAGCTTTGTTTTGGAGAAGAACTTGTCGGCATAGCAGATAACCTTTTCTTCCAGAGTCTCTGGCAAAAGGTCCTCATGCGGCAGCGGAAGACGCTGCTCCTCGATTTCCTTCAGCGACAGGCCGGCTCCCGTGTGGCGTTCGCACACCCTGGCATGTCGCGGGTATCCCTCGGCGCGCATTATCTCCGCGCCCAGCACTCCGTGGCGTATGTAAGGCTCGGTGCCGAAGCATTGGATGTCGGGAGCGTCCGTCTTGATGATGCCTATGTCGTGAACCATGGCGGCCTCCATTATGAACTGACGGTCAAGACGCAGCTCCGGGTGCGCCTCGGCGATTGCCAACGCCTTGTCGGCCACGGCCTTGCTGTGCTTCAGAAGTATTTGCAGAAGTTCAGGATTGTTGCTGTAGTACTTGTGAATTATTAAATTATAGTCCATTATTCATTATTAAATACCCACCCCAACCCTCCCCAAGGGAGGGAGCTTGATTACCTTTTATTGTATAAGATGCGTAAGACAAACAAACGATGTCTGCCACAATAGGCATCAATATAAATCTACAAGGCACATCAAACTCCCTCCCTTGGGGAGGGTTGGGGTGGGTATTGGTTATCAGCTTACGAATTGATCCAGTCTCTTTCGATGTAGGCTATCACGTCGCCGCGGTTCACTCGCGAGCCTTGCTTTGCCGCAATTTCCACGAGTTTGCCGCCGAGTGCGGCCGGGATGGCCTCAAACTCGCCCCACGGAGTCTGTATGTAGCAGAACGTTTCGCCCTCTTTATAATGCTGGCCGATGTACGGTTCGATACACGGAGTGCACTCACTGCCGCCCTCGAAGTCAAAGAATACCTGACCTTTGCACGGCGACACTATTGCGTCTGCCTTCGCATGCTTGAACGCCGCGATGTCTTCGGGCTTAAGTGTTGCGCCAAGCTTGCGTCTTTAGCTTTCTGGAGGTCGGCCAGGAAGCGTTTTCTCGCCGCTCCGCTCTTGTAGTCGCGGTACTGCTCGGGGTGCATTGCAAGCTCGAACAGCTCCTCGTCGTCCTGTCCGTATTCCCATCCGTTCTCGTCCATCTCCTTGCGGAAGTCGTCCAATGCGTCAGGAACCAGCGTGTGCGGGTCGGCATCGGTAAACTCGCGTCCTTGCTTCTTGGCAAGTTCCACAAGCTCTTCGTCGATGTTGCCGGGTATCTTTCCGCTCTTTCCGAGTATCATTCCCCACATCGAGTCGTCCATCATCACGAAGCGTCCCTTGCCCTGTGCCATGGTGAGAAGGTTCAACAGGGCGATGTTCTTGACGTATTGTGAGAACGGAGTAACCAATGGTGGATAACCTACGCGCGGCCAAACGTATGCCACTTCGTCAAACAGCTTTACGAGCAGGTCGTCGGTCGACAGCTCCGGTTGCCCCTTGCTCTTCAGTATTGAGTTGATGGAGCGGTGTATTCCGGCCAAGTCCGCCATCATGCTTCCCATCATTCCGCCGGGCAGTCCGCAGCCAAGCAGAAGCGAGCTCATCAGCTTGTTGCCAGGATTGATGAAGTAACCGAGCCAGTCGTCGATAAACTCCTGCGTGAGCGAACGTGCGTGCATGTAGGCGTTCATGTTGATTTCGGCAACCTCGAAGCCCTCGTTCTTCAGCATGCTCTGTACTGAGATGATGTCCGGATGCACCTTTCCCCACGACAGAGGCTCGATGGCCGTGTCGATAACGTCGCCTCCGTTCTCGCACACTTCGAGTATTGACGCCATTGAAAGGCCCGGCCCTGAGTGTCCGTGGTACTGTATGATGACGTCCGGATGCTTCGTCTTTATCGCCTTGGTCAGCTTGCCGAGCATGGCGGGCTGGCCTATTCCGGCCATGTCCTTGAGGCAAATTTCGTTAGCTCCGGCGGCTATTAGCTGGTCGGCTATGCCGCTGTAATACTCCACCGTGTGTATGGGCGAGGTGGTGATGCAGAGCGTAGCCTGCGGCGTCATGCCCGCCTCGTTGGCCCATTTTATGCTGGGTATGATGTTGCGCACGTCGTTAAGACCGCAGAATATGCGCGGAATGTCGACTCCCTGTGCGTGCTTCACCTTGTACATGAGGCGGCGCACGTCGTCAGGTACGGGATACATGCGCAGGGCGTTGAGGCCGCGGTCGAGCATGTGTGTCTTTATCCCCGCTTCGTTGAAAGGCTTGCAGAAAGCCCTAACGGCGGCGTTGGGGTTTTCGCCTGCGAGCAGGTTTACTTGTTCAAAAGCTCCTCCGTTAGTCTCGACGCGTGAGAAGCATCCCATGTCGATGATGGCCGGAGCTACGCGCTCAAGCTGGTCTTTGCGCGGCTGGAACTTGCCTGAAGACTGCCACATGTCGCGATAGACGAGACTGAATTGGATTTTCTTTTTCATAATCAGATTTTTTAGGTTGCGCGCCCGCTTTCGCGGTCACGTAAATGTTATACTTCTTGGCTGCAAAAATAGGCATTTTTCCGAACAGGCGAGCGTTTGAGGCGAAAAAATGTGCCGCTTTCGGCTGATAAAACGATTTTTAACTAAAAATCAGTGTGCCGTCTTACATTTTGTAACGCACACTGCGCAAACAGGGACTTTACGGCCGCTTTCAATCTGTAAGCAGGCATTTGTCCGTACCGCTTGTATGTAGCTGACTTAATACAGAAATACTTTACACCGTTTTAACAAAAAATCGGTGTAAAAATGAAAGAAAAAGATCAACGTAATTATCGCAAGTTTTCCCGTCAGTTCATCCTGACAGTGTTGTTGGATTATTATTCGAGCGGTTCCTCGAAGCGTTCGATAGTGAGAAAATACGGCCTGAGCGGCGGATTATTGTATGGTTGGCTTCGCAAGTATGAGTCTGAATCACTATCTTTGCCCACGGACATGTCCGAACTGGAATCAAAGGTATATATGGCACAGAAGAAACACAAGTCGGAAAGGGCTGCGGCCGTCCGCCCCTCCACTGAAGAGGAACGCCTGCGCGAGGAGATAGCCCGCCTGCGCAAGGCGCTGGCCTATTCGGAGTTGCGCAACGAGGCTCTTAACGAGATAATAAAGATAAGCAAGGAGAAATACGGCATAGACTTGCTAAAAAAAGCTGGCGCCAGGCAGTAGACAACCTTCGGGCCAGGCACCCCGGAGCTTCCATCGGGTGCCTGAGCGGACTGTTTGGCAAGACACGCGAGGGTTATTATTCGGTGTCGCGCGAGAAGCGCGCGGCCCGTGAGCTTACCGAGTCTGAGATAGTCGGGACGGTCGGCGAGGCTCCGCAGCCAGGCTCCCGGCATAGGCGCCTACCAAGCTGTTCCTCATCCTGAAGGGCGTCTATGGCGGGGGAGGATGCGTGGCCGCGACGCTTTCTACCGCCTCATGCACGAGCGCGGGCTGATGCTCAAGCCCTGCCGCAGGCGTCATACGACAAACTCCAACCACCCGTGGCGTAAGTACCCGAACTTAGTCAAGGGCTTCCGTCCGGAGGGCATGAACCGGCTGTGGGTGGCCGATATCACGTACGTGGACACGGACGAGGGCGTTGCATACCTGCACCTGCTCACCGACGCCTTTACGCACGAGATAATAGGCTGGAGGCTGTCCGACTCGCTGAAGGCCTCCAACACCGTGGCCGCATTGCGGCAGGCCATCGACACTGTCGGCCGTTTCGGCATGGACGGACTCATTCACCACTCCGACAGGGGGTCGCAATACTGCAGTTCGGAATACACGGGCCTGTTGCGCTCAGCAGGCGTACGCATAAGCATGACCGAGGACTACAACCCTACGGACAACGCCGTGGCCGAGCGGGTGAACGGCATAATAAAGCAGGAATGGCTCTACCGGATGAAACGTCCGGCCTCGGTCGGCGAGGCGGAAAGGACCATAAGCCGGATCATCCGCTTCTACAACGACGTACGCCCGCACATGAACAACATCGGGCGGATGCCTCCCGGCAGGTTGAGACGGCTACTGGCAGGCACGTGAGGCCGCAACCGGAGTTGCCGGAAAAGAAAAGTACGTATGTTTTTCATGGTATTTTTCATTTGCCGGACAAAAACTTTTATATTTGCAGTGGAAACCCACTATGGGTGCCATTGGGAATATGTAAAGTCTTTCAGGAACAGACAACTCCATGTGTAAAGTTTTCCAGTAAGTAAGGACTTTTGGTGTAAAGTATTTTTAGGCATAGTCAAGCTGATTTTCAATGACATGTGAAGGGATTTGCAAAAGGCCGTCTTTTGCATTGCAAAAGGTGCCCTTTTAGCGTGTAAAAGACGGCCTTTCGGAAAGCGAAAGACGGTCTTTGGAAAATTTGTTTGCGACGGCTTGTTTGCTGTCAGTCTGTAAGTGCATGGATGAGGCGCATTCCTCTGTTCATTGAAAGGCGGCAAATTACGGCGTTTATGGTCGCCGTCAGAACTGGTAGCCGAGGTTGATGTGGAAGTAAGCCTCCCTCGTCTTGCTTGAATAACCGAGCGACGCGCCCAGCGGTCCGAACATGCTGTCGTAGAAGTAAGCCAGTTCGCAGCCCGTAAGGGTGCGTCTTTCAGCATGTCGCGCAGCTTGTCGGCATGCTGCGCGGCGGCCACGCGCAGTATTACGTAGTTGTTGTCGGCTATGCGCTGCTGGGCTCTGAGCTGGCAGGCCAGCATGGCGTTGCCCGCAAACTCCACGTGGCCTACTCCGGCGAAGGGCATCTGGTGGGCAAGATACAGGCCGGGCGTCATTCCGCCGACGGCGTTGCGCATGATGAGCGGTGTGCCGTCGCCGAAAATCATGCGTCCGTACAGCATCGGCTGCAGCGTGAAGCGGCTGTTTGGCGAGAACGACATGCGCCACATGAAGTCGGCTATGCTTATGCCTTCATGCCCGTTCCAACTGATGAAGTTGTCGGTGTAATAGCCGAATCCGGCCTTGAAGCGTGCTCCGCGCGTGGTGAAAAACCATCGGTCTTCAGAGTCATAGTTGAGGTTGAAGACGTAGCTGTACATGTGGACGTTGTCCAGCGGCTCGGGTTTTGCAGACTCTCCGGTGAGCACGTTGTGGAAGTCGAAGAAGTCCATGTGCAGGTTCAGGTCGCACGAGAAGTTGCGTATGTTGAAGTTCAAGGCCTGCAGGTTTACGGCGTGCTGGTTGTAAGTGAAGTTGTAGTCGCGCTTGCCGCCCTCGTATATGTTGATGTCGTCGTGGCGGAAAAGGTATGACAGGCCTATCCGTCCGTAGTGCATCGGGCTGACGTTCGCGTCAAGGCGTGCCGCCATCCGCTTGCCCAGGCGGCCCGTGAACTCCAGGGTTACGGGCATGCGCGTGGGCAGCCGGTGCGACATGTTGGCCTGCAGCGCCACCATTTCTTCCGTGTCGAAGCGCACGCCGAGGTTCACGCGGCTTGTCTTCCGCTCTCCTGCCGATATAGTAAGGATGTATTTGCCGTCGCTCTTGTTGACGTTGTAGCCTACGTTTGTGTACAGCAGGTTGCTTCCCAGTTCGCCCACCGCCTGCTCAACTTGCTCCGCCGTGATGTCCGTTCCGCTGCCTATGCCGTATTTTGACGTGATGTAACGGCCGTCTTGCGCGGATATGTTTTCAATGCATACAGAGTCTATTCTGAAGCAAAGATCCTTGCTCTGCGGCACCGCGCGGTGCAGGCGGCGAGGCTGGTAGCCTTCGGGCAAACCCATGGAGCGTTTCAACGCCATGAGCTTGTCCCACTGTTTCATTGCCGCCTGTTCGCCTCTTGCGATGAGAGTGTCTATCGCCGTCCGCGTAAAACTGGCCGAAGAATATCCCTTCACGTTTACTTTTATGGGAATGTCGGTGATGGCCCAGTTCTCAGCAAACTTGTTCTTGCAGTTCTGGTCGACTATCTGCATCAGTATGTCGGGGCCGCTTTTCAGCTCGTCGGCCGTGCGCGGGTCGCTCTGCACTGACACCCCGATGATTGCGTCGGCGCCCATCATGCGGGCAATGTCGGCCGGATAGTTGTTGCGCAGTCCTCCGTCTACGAGCACCATGTCCTTTTTGAGTGAAGAGTTAGGAGTGAAGAGTGAAGAATTTATGTGCTTTGCAGAGTCGCTTTTATGGCATTTTAATTCTTCGTTCTTCACTCTTCGTTCTTCACTTCCAGTGCTTATCCGCACCGGAGTGAACACTCCCGGTATGGCCATGCTTGCCCTCATGGCGGTCGGCAGGTAGCCGTTGTGGAACACGTATTCCGTGTTGTCCACTATGTTTGTCGCCACGCAGGCGAACGGAATGGGCAGAGTGGCGAAGTCGATGGAGTCGTGCCAGCCCACGGTAAGGCGTGTGAAGAGCTGTGAAAGGTTTGTCCCGCTTATCAGGCCGCCCGATGCGTTGCTGCTTTTCCGCGCAATCGATAAAGGACGCGACAGTATGTAGGTGTGCTGTTTCTCGCGTTCGGCAAGGCTTTGGTTGCGAGAGTCGGCCTTGTCTGACAGCAATGTCTTCCAGTCTTGCACGCGGACAAGCGAGTCGAGTGTCTCCGCGTCGTAACCGATGGAGTACAGTCCGCCGATGAGTGCGCCCATGGACGTGCCCGTGATGATGTCCACCGGAATGCCGGCACGCTCCAACACGCGCAGCACTCCTATGTGGGCCATGCCCTTTGCGCCGCCTCCGCTTAGGACGAGAGCGACTTTCGGACGAGGTACCGACGCCAAACTGTCCGTCACACCCACCCCTAACCCCTCCCCAAGGGAGGGGCTTTGAATGGCTGAGTTAGATGTTTTTGATAATACAGGGAGTGTTAATATATATAAGGTTAGGCACAGGATAAGGCGCATACGCGTATCTGTCACCCGTCCGTTCATTGTAGAACGGACTCCGCTTGTTATGTTTCTGATTATAGACTTATGGCTGTGCATGGTGTCAAAAGCATACTAAGCTCCCTCCCTTTGGGAGGGTTGTTGTGGGTGTCAGGTGTTTGCGGTTGTGGACTTGCTTGTTTACTCGTGCCTTGTGAACCTTTCTTCGGCCAGGCGTTCATACTTTGTGCCGGGCCGGCCGTAGTTGGCGTAGGGGTAAATGCTTATTCCTCCGCGCGGAGTGAACAGTCCCGTCACCTCTATATACTTAGGATCCATCAGGCGGATGAGGTCTTTCATTATTATGTTCACGCAGTCTTCGTGGAAGTCGCCGTGGTTGCGGAAGCTGAAGAGGTAGAGCTTCAGGCTCTTGCTTTCAACCATCTTCACGTCGGGTATGTAGCTGATGCGTATTTCGGCGAAGTCCGGCTGGCCGGTGATGGGGCACAGGGAAGTGAACTCGGGGCAGTTGAAGCGCACCCAGTAGTCGTTTTCCCGGTGTTTGTTCACGAATGTTTCGAGCACGTCCGGGGCGTAGTCCATGCGGTATTGGGTGGTCTTAGAGCCGAGCGACTTAAGACCTTCGCAGTCCCTGCTGCCAACACCTGTCCCCAAGTGCCCGACACCCACCCCCAACCCTTCCCCAAGGGAGGGGCTTTGAATGGTTTTGTCGGTAGATGTTGGTATGTCTATGCTACCTTCATTGCTAGCTAACGCCCCTCCCTTGGGGAGGGGTTGGGGGTGGGTGTCAGGTCGTTTTATCATAGGTTGAATATCTTTAGCACGTTGTAACTTATTCCTTCGTCATACACGTCTTCGCCCTCGTGCTGCTTTGTCTTGCGCACGATGCGCACCGTGAGGGGCAGGACGATGATTTCGTAGAGCGTCTTCAGCACCACCTGCGATATGATAAGCGACATCATTTCGCCTGCAGGAACTACGCCGGAGAGCGCCAAGGGAAAGAACACGAGCGAGTCGGCAGTCTCGCCGAAGAGCGTGCTTACCACGGCGCGCACGGAGAAATGCTTGCCGTGGGACGATATCTTCATGCGGCTCATCACGTAGGCGTTGATGAACGAGCCTGCCAGGAAGGCCACGAACGACGCCGCGGCGATGCGCGGAGCGAGGCCGAACACGGCGTGGAAACCCTCGTCGTTATGCCAGTAAGGCGCTCCGGGAATGGCGTCGGCCAAAGCCTCCGAAAGCCACGAAGATAAGGTTCATCGCGAAGCCGGACCATATCAGAAGGCGCGCTTTGCGGAAACCCCACACCTCGCATACGCAGTCGTTGATGATGTAAGACACGGGGAAGACGAGCAGTCCGCCCGTGATGTTGACAGCCCCGAAGGAGATTTGCTTTGTTTCCAGCACGTTCGCCGTTATCAGGCAAACGCAGAACAGCGTGCTGAAAAGCATGAACAGCACACTGACTTGTTGCTTACGTTGTTCCATTTCCTTGTTTTTTAAGAGGTTAGACAAGCACTCTGTAAATATATTCCGCCTGCAAAATTACTGCATTTTCCCGTATTTTACACAGCTTGTGAAGGCAAATTTTATGTTCTGTTGTAACTTATTGATAATCAATATGTTATCTATGGCGTTGCAAAAGGCCGTCTTTCACCTTGCAAAAGACGGCCTTTTAGCGTGCGTTTTGCCGTCTTTCGCAGGATGAAAGACGGCCTTTTGCAAAACTGGCGGACGGCGTTTGCATAAAAAACGTCAATATGTCGATATTTTGTCGGATTTTGTTTGCCTTGTCAGCGTTAAGTGATACCTTTGCATCATGTATTCAATCAAAACACGATAAACAATGAAAAAACTTTTAACCATCGCCGCCCTTGCGCTCGTGACGCTGTCTGCCAGCGCACAGGATACGGCCTACAAAATCACGGGCACTGTGCCCGCAGACGTAAAAACGGTGTATCTCGGACTCATGACGGCGCGCCAGCCGGTAGACAGCGCGACTGTAACCAACGGCAAGTTCACGCTCGACGGCACGCTGCCGAAGGACGAGATAATGCTCATAATAACGGGTGATTATTACCTGCCGGTGTTCAACGACGGCACGCCTGTCGACATTAACACCGTGGGCAAGACCTTCAACGGCTCGGAACTGAACAAGAAGATGTACGCTTACGACAATGAGCTGTCTGCCTGCACCGAGCGCCTTAACGCCGTAGTCATGGAGTATCGCGCTGCTGCAGCTGACACCACGGCAGCCGGAAAGGCTAAGTTGGCTGAAATAGAGGCCAAGGCCGAGCAGCTGCAGAACGAGGCCATAACCAAGCAGCTGGACATAGTCAAAGCCAACAAGGACAATCTTATACCTGCAGCTTTCCTGTCACAGCTTTACTATATGCTCGACTACAACGAACTGAAGGAGCTTATGCCCGAGACCGCTCCTTACTACAACCATCCCGCAATGGCGCGTGTGAAAGCGCAGCTCGCGGCTCTCGAGAAGCGTATGCCTGGCAAGATGTTCACCGACCTGACTATGAATGACACCGAGGGAACGCCCCGCAAGCTGAGCGACTGGTGTGGCAAGGGCAACTATGTGCTGGTTGACTTCTGGGCAAGCTGGTGTGGCCCGTGCCGTCAGGAGATGCCAAACGTCGTGGCGAACTACAAGAAATACCACGCAAAGGGCTTCGAGGTGGTCGGCGTTTCGTTTGACAACAAGGCTGAAGCATGGAAAGCGGCAATCAAACAAATCGGCATGGAGTGGCCCAACATCAGCGACCTGAAGGGCTGGAAGTGCGCCGCCGCTCCCGTGTACGGCATCAATTCCATCCCGGCAAACATCCTTCTTGACGGTGAAGGCAAAATCGTAGCCACCGATTTGCGCGGCGAAGCCCTCGGCGCGAAGCTCAAAGAAGTGTACGGATTCTAAGGATTTGCAGTAAATAAAAAAAGGAGTTGTCGCAGAGAGCGGCAACTCCTTTTTTTATTATTGTTGTTCTAAACGTCATCCAACGGTAATCTGCCTTACCACGTTCTGCTCCTCTTTCTTTATCTTGGGCAGCACAACCGTGAGCACGCCGTCGGCCACACGGGCTGATATGTTGTTGCGGTCAACGTCGTCGGGGAGTATCAGTGTCTGCTCGAACTTTGAGTAAGCGAACTCACGGCGCAGGTAATGCGCTTTTTTGTTATCCTCGTTGTGCTCCTTCTTACTTTCCATCTTGATGTGCAAGTCGCCCTCTTGGTTGAGGTGAACGTTGAAGTCTTCCTTCGTCATTCCCGGCGCTGCAACCTCCACTTCATAGTCAACCGCGCTTTCCTTCACGTTTATTGCCGGTGCCGTAGCACTTGTACGGGGCATGAAGTCAGTGTCAAAGAAATCGTTGAATACGTCCGGTAACCAACTGTTTTTACGATTAACTGGTGTCATAATAATTGTCTCCTATTCATTAAATGTTATTCGTTAATTCTTTGTTTGCGGCTTCAAGCGTTGCTTTCCGCCTTCACCAAACGTATTGCAAGTAACGTACCACTGCGCGTAATGTGTCAAATTGTCTTATGGGCAAGACATTTTGGCGCATTACGCGAATTGAGAATTGAGAGTTGAGGATGGAGAATTATGATTACCTTATATAGTTGTTGCGCTTCCAATGGCACCGTTTCAATAAGCAAGGGTAATCATAATTCTCCATCCTCAACTTTCAATTCTCAATCAAATTATCTTATTCCGCTATCGTAGTCGGCGTTGTTCAGTCGGCGTTGTTCGGTCTGATACTTGCGTCCGTGGCTGAAGTTGTATGACAGGGTGATGTAAACCATGTTGCCGTTGTCCTCAATCCACGTCTTGTAATGCGACTTGTAGTAGCGGCTGTCGGTGTGTCCGGGGTATTCGTATCCATGCGGATAGCCTACGAGTATTGCTCCGAGACCTACTTGAAGGTCTTTCCACTTGTAGTTTATGCGCACGTCCGACGAGTTCTCCCCACCGCTCATAGACTCTCCGTAGTAGCTTTTCGGCGTGTTGTAGAAGTCCGCCATCACCGTCCAGTTTCCCAACATGAGGCTTGCTTCGAAGCCATACCGCCAGCTGTTGAACGTATGCCGGTAAGTAAGTCCGCGGCTGTCATAACGTTGGAACGCACCGTACAGGCTGAAGTCGAGCACGTCTTTTATCGCGTGCAACGTGAAATTCGTGCGCGCCCACTTCTGAATCAGCGACCGTTGGTTGTACGGCCGTGATACAACAAGGTATGTCCCGTCGGCTTGCTGTTCTGGAATGTAACTCGACATGATGACGTCAGGCGCATAAGCCAATCCTCCGTTGACCCACCAACTGAACGCAGGCAGGTTCAATGTAAAGACGAAGTAAGTGGAGTAAGAGGAATACGGCTTCAGGTTTACGTTGCCGTCGCCGGCCATGAGGTCGCTGCTCTGCTGGCGCACGTCGCTAAGCTGTGAGAGCGAAGGCGTGCCTTGGTACATTTGTCCCGTAAGACTTAGCGACACGTTCTTGATTGCCGAGGTCTGGAGTGACAACCTCGGGCGGAATGTCCACTTCTCGAATCCGATGTCGTCCTGGTGTATCGACGCTCTGTTTGCACCCACACCTACGGTGTAGTTGAGCCAGGCAAGCTTGCCTTGGAGCTGCGCAAAGAGGTAAAGGTTGTTCGAGTTGAGCAGCGCGTCGGTATTAACGGCGCCGGTATAGTCGTTGTCCGTGCGGCTGATTGAGAACTCGCCGCCGGCCGAGAGGGTGGCTTTCTTGAACCCTTTGGAGTAGATTGCCTCGGCAATCAGCGAGTACTTTTTGCCCAAAGTGGAGTAACTGTAGTCGTTGACGGGGTCTGCCTGCATCGACTGCTCGGGCGACTGGTCGAACAGGTACTGGCGCATCAGGTAGTCGTAGTCGGTGTGTATGTACGTGCCCACGACGTTGGCCACGATGCTTTGCTTATGCGGCAGGTTGGCCGAGAAGTACAGGTCGAGCGATGGCAGGAGGCTGCTCGACGATGCCTTGTTGTACAGGTACAGGTCGGGCAGCCCCGTCTCTACTGCCAACTGGTTCACTCCGCGGTAGGGGTTGTTGTTGCTGTTGAGGTTGAAGCGCGCGTTGAAGGTGTACTTGTCGGGCTCGGCGAGGTTGTAACCCAGCTGGAAGTCGTGCGTGTTATACATGAAGGGAGTGTTGTAGCCGCGGTATTCGCGGTGGCGTGTGGTGCCGTCGGGGAAATAGTAGTCGGCCGTCTCGTCATACCGCCGCTCGTCATAGTCGCGCCAGTTGAAGCTGTACGACAGGCTGAACTCCGACTTCTTGTGGTTGAACTTGAAGTAAGCCGAGCTGTTGTTGAAGCCCACCGCTACGGCCTGCATGGTCTGCACGCCGCCCACGTAGCCCGAGTAGCGGCGTTTGACAACATAATTTATCACCGCGTCGAGCGACGTGTCGGAGTAGCGCACGCCGGGGTTGTCGATGTATTCAACGCGGATTACCTCGTCGGGTTGCAGCGCGAGGATGTCCTGCGTGCCTGCCTTCACGTCGTTGATGCGCACCTGCACGCCTCCGCCGCGCAGCGATTCGATTTTCTGTTGCACCGGGTCAACCTTTATTCCGGGCAGCATCATCAGTTTGAGCAGGTCGTAGCCGTTGGCCGACGAGCGAGCCATCTTTTTGGTTGGGAGGAACAGCGTGCGGTCAACCTTCTGTATCGTGTGCATTCCGTTGACCGTAACTTCGCCGAGGGTGAGCGTCGTGTCAACGGCGAGAGTGTCCGTCTGGGCAGCCGCCGCGCCGCAAAGTGCCAGGGCGGCGAACGTCAGGTATAGTTTGTTTCTCATTGTCTTGTCTGTTGTATGGTTATGTAATAATTTGTAATTAATGGCAATACAAAAGTAATGCATTCACATTTGTTTATACGTTTTACCATATTAAAACGTGACAAGCGTTAACAATAATTAAATAAAAACATGCTCTTTGCCCTTGCTTTTGCATGGATATGGCGCATGTTTCGGCGTTAAATATTTAGTAAAGGCTAACGTATTGATAATCAATAATTTATAAATGGTCTTGCAAAAGGCCGTCAATTACAATGCAAAAGATGGCCTTTCGCGCTGCAAAAGACCGTCTTTTACAACGCGAAAGGCCACCTTTTAAAAACAACTTGATGTTAATGCCATGAATTGTAGTTGCCATTACCAATAATGTCCTACAACAATCCAGGCGGTCGGTAATAGTCATTCCGCGCTCCGACGCGGAATCCAGAGGACATCCTATGTGCTTTATGACGTAGGTTGCATACACTGGATTCCGCGTCGGAGCGCGGAATGACTATTACCGACCGCCTGGATTGTTATTATGTGGCGTAATTGATAATGCTGACATTTTTGTTATGCCTGATGTGTGATAAACATCTTTTTAAAACCGATATATTATGAAAGGTCTGTCGGCTCCCTCCCTTGGGGATGGTAGGGGTGGGTATGTTACACATCCGCCGCGGCGTACTTCGTGCGATAAAGTCCGTCGATTATGCTGTCGGCCAAGCTGATGTTGGGCACCTGTATGCTGTCGCAGCCAAGTGCTTCGGCGGCGAGCATAAAGATTTCCGACGCCGGGATGATTACGTCGGCGCGGTCGGCTTTCAGTCCGTACTGCTCTATGCGCTCGTCAACACTCAGTGCCTTGAGCTTGTCATAGACGGCTTTTATCTCGCTTACGGGCACGGTGCGCGTCTCCTTGTCAGAGTTGCAGAGCTTGAACAGCTTGTTGATGTTGCCGCCAGAACCGATGATGCGCATGCCGGGCATGTCCTTGGCAAGACGCGTAAGGTCGTCTTTCATCTGCTTGAAGGCCTCTTTCGACACCATGCCGCCAAGCATGCGCAGTGTGCCTATGTTGTAAGAATGGCTGTGGGTGAGCACTCCGTCGTGCAGCAGTGATATCTCCGTGCTGCCTCCGCCCACGTCGATGTAGGCGTAGTTGCCCTTCGCGCTCTCGATGTTCTCCACGATGTTGTTGCACAGCAGGCGCGCTTCCTCGCGGCCGTTGATTATCTCCAGGCCTATGCCGGTGTCCTCGTGCAGTTTTTTTGAGCACCTTCTTGCCGTTCTCGGCGTCGCGCATGGCCGACGTGGCGCAGGCGCGGTAGTCGTCAACCTGGTTGAGCTTCATCAGCTGGCGAAAGGCCTTCAGCATGTGCTTCATCATCACCGCGCGCTCCTTTGATATTTTTCCGAGCGTGAACACGTCAGACCCCAAGCGCAGGGGCACACGCATGTACATCACGCGCGAAATCTGCTGGCTGCCGTCTTGGGCAGTCCTGAAGTTCTTGATGAGCAGTCGCGCTCCGTTAGAACCAATGTCTATTGCCGCTAATCTCATGGTTTTTAGGTTTTAGGAGGGAAGGAGTAAGGAGAGAAGGAACAAATAGGCAGAATGCCGAAGCGGCGTGGACCGCCTTTGTAGGGACATAATTTATTATGTCCGCACGTTTCGTAGAAACGTATCATAGCAATGTCTGCCGCTTGAAATACGCCTTTTCAAGGTGTGCTGACATAATGAACCAAAGGTCAGCGAAAGCTAATTATGTCCCTGCAAAGGCTGTTTTTTGCTGTTTAATTTCGCCTTTTTACCATATTCTTTACTCTCTTTCTCTTGTTCCCCCGATGTTTGTAATATACTTTAATAACGTTTTTCGGGCGTTTATATTTTGCCTGTCGCTTACAGATTGTTACTTCGTTGATAATCAGTACGTTACGAATGGCCTTGCAAAACATGGCCTTTGACGCTGCGAAAGGCCGTCTTTCGGCGTGCGAAAGGTGGCCTTTTACATGGTGAAAGACGGCCTTTTGCAATGCCGTCAGCCTTCGGGCTGAGTGCTTGCAGTTTTCACTTCGGCCTCGTAAGCATTGCGTAGCTCCTCCTGCGAGCGGAATGGGCGGTCGCCTTCTACGGGCTGTATGGTGTTCGCCCCCGTGCCGTCAACTATGCGTCCGTTGGTAGTGTCGCGCAAGCCATACTCCACCGTGCGCATGAGGTCGCGCTGCAGGTCGGCGTCGTAGACGGGAGTCATCACCTCGATGCGGTTCAACAGGTTGCGCGGCATCCAGTCGGCGCTGCCTATGTAATACTTAGGCGCGCCGCCGTTGCAGAATATCAGTATGCGCGAATGCTCCAGGTATCGGTCTATTATGCCCACGGCCCTGATGTTGTCGCTCACGCCCGGTATGCCTGTTACAAGCGAGCTGTTGCCCCGGAGCACGATGCCTATCTTCACCCCGGCGGCGGATGCGGCGTAGAGTTTGTTGACAACGTCAAGCTCGGTGATATGGTTTATCTTCATCTTTATCCACGCCTCACGCCCTGCCGGGCGTTCTTTATCTCGTTGTTGATGAGCGAGAGCACACGGTTCTTCATAGAGTTAGGCGACACCATGAGCTCCTTGAAGCGCACTTGGGAGAAGGGGCGGTCGATGAAGTCGAACACTTTTTTCACCTCCTGCACGATGTTCTTGCGTGCGGTCATCATCAGGTAGTCGGTGTAAGTCTTGGCGTTGCCCTCGTGGAAGTTGCCAGTGCCTATGCAGGCGATGTTGCCCTGCTTCGACTCTATGTACAAGAGCTTCGAGTGAATCTTAAGCCCCTCTACGCCGAAGATCACGTTGATGCCTTCCTCCTGCATGCGTTTGCTCCATTTTATGTTGCTCTCCTCGTCGAAGCGGGCCAGCAACTCGACCACGGCCGTCACCTTCTTGCCGTTGCGCGCGGCGCAGATTAGCGCCTTTACAACTTTGGAATCCTTGGCAAGACGGTACAGCGTGGTCTTGATCGACTTCACCTCGGGCTTCAGCGCGGCCTCGCGCAGCACGCGGATGTAGCCGTCGAATGAGTGGTAAGGCACGTGGATGAACAGGTCCTTGCGGCGTATCTGGTCGAGAATGCTCTCCTGCGAGAGGAATTCCGGCTTCAATATCGGTTTCCATTTGGGGTATTTCAGCTCCTCGTGGCCGCAGTCAGGGAAGCCCATCAGGTCTTTGTGGTTCTGGTAGCGACTGCTGGCGAGCGAGGCGTCGAGCTTGCTTATGTCAATCTTTGACATGAGTTTCTTCTTCATGTCCTTAGGCATCTGCTTGTCGTAGATGAGGCGCACGGGCTCGCCGCGCCTCCTGCTGCTTACGCCCTTGGCCACTTTCTGCAGCACGCCGTACTCGAAGTCGTTCTCCATCTCCATCTCGGCGTCCTTCGTGAACTTGAAGGAGTAGGCCTCGAACGTGCTTGGCTTGAAGCCGATGAAGATTAGCGGCAGGCAATAACGCACCACGTCGTCGAGATACATTATGTTGTCGAAGCCGTCAGACGAGGGCAGCTTGACGAAGCGTCCGTGCTCCCTGTCGGGCACTTTGATAATGGCGAGGCTGCTCTTTGGCAGCCGCAGTCCGTCGGCAGGCTCTGTCTTCTTTATCAGGAGATATATGCGGTTGTCCTCGAGCTGGCCTATTTCGTCGATTCCTGAGAACCAGATGGGGTTGGTGTAACCGTTGAGACGCTCGTGGTAGTAGGTCTTAAGGTAGGCCTCCTGTTCCCCGTTGAGCTGTGTCTCGTCAATAAGGCGTATGTTGTGTTCCTCCAACGCCTTGAACACTTCGTCTATTGCGACGGTGTATTCCTGGCTGAATTGCGAGTTTAGCTTGTTTATCGTCTTGATGGTCTTGCGGATGTTGTCGTGCTGCTTGCGTATTTCCTTGTTGTCAGACTCCAACAGACGGTTGAGCGAAGCCATGCGCACGCGGAAGAATTCGTCGAGATTGTTGGAATAAATGCCGAGGAACGACAGCCGCTCGAGCAGCGGTATGCTGTCCTTTCGGGCTTCCTGCAATATGCGGTGGTTGAAGTACATCCAGCTCACGTCGCGCTCTACGTAGTGAGCCTCTTTCTTTTTCTTGTTGGTGATTTTTATTGCCATGATGTCTGTTGGTTTCTTTTTTATGGCGGAACGGCTGTGTCCGCTTTTGCAAAAATACGCTTATTATCCAACAAGAGTGTTGCAGCGGGTGTTAAATTTTCAATAAAATAATGTTACAAATGTGGTTGGTGGAAGTGTGGGTGGAGTGGGGCGGCGTTGCAATTCACGGCTTTTCATCGTGCAAAAGGCCGTGAATTGCAACGCAAAAGGCCGCCTTTTAGAAGCTAAAAGGCGGCCTTTTGGAAAGGTGTTGGTTATCAGCTGGTTACACGCGGTCAATATTCGTACAGGCGGACGTGCAGTATTTGGTTGTCACCGCATGATATGCGGACGTGCCGTCCCTGGTGGGTCTGGTCGCCGTTGAGGCGGCGCAGGTACTTCGTCTGGCCGTCGGTGCCGATGCTTACTTCGTCCACCGTGCCTATGCCGATGCGCCTGCCGGTGAACTTCCGAGTGTCTTTCTTGGCTTCGGCCTTGCCCTGTCCGGCCGTGGCGAAGCCGTCTTCGCCGAGCGTCTTGCGCTCTTCCTGCGCCTTCTCGGTGGCCGTCTGGAATGTCACCACGATGCCGTTGCCCGCCACGATGTAGTCGTTATCGGCCAGTTTGATTATTATGCCGCCGCCCTCGGGCCATGTGTCGGCCTTTGCGCGGGCATCCCACGGCAGGGTGAAGAAGTGGTTACAGGTCATGACGAGGTCGCCGTCGGTAATGGTGCGTTCACGGTCGGTCTTGTCGAAGAGTAGTCCCCAAGTCTTTTCTGTGGCTTTGCCGCCGAGCAACAGGGGCGAGAGCTGGTTGAGGATGGCGTAGCTTCCGCTAACCGAAGCCTGGTCGGCCGGTGATGCCTGGTCGATGGCGAAGGGGCAGAAGCCCACGGCGCGGTGCTCGCCGAAGGTGTACATGGCGCGCGCTCCGCTGTTTTCGCAGCAGCGAGACTCGGGTATGAAGAGCGGATTTCCGGGCAGGTCGTACAGCGACGCCCAGCCTTTGAAGCCCGTGTCGTATATGTCGGGCGAGAGCATCGATATGCTTGGGGCGGCGCACCGCCACATGTCTGTGAGGTGGGCGAGCGGTCCTGCCGACGGATATTCGCCCGGCTTGCGGCCTCGGCTGTTGAGTGCGGCGTTGACGTAGAGCGGTATGTCGTGTATGTTTTGTGCGCTTTGGGCCAGTTGCTCTACGTATTTGGCGTAGTGGTAGGCCATGAACATCTCTTCCGTATAAATGTCGTCACCGAACAGCGAGGCCCATGTGCCGCCGCGTTTCAGTTTCTGTGAAAGCGTTTTTTTGCTTTCGCCTGAAAGCGTCTCGCTGCCCGTAAGCTTATTGAGTGTGTACGGATGCAGCGTCTTGGCATGGCTTTTAATGTAAGAAAGCAGTTCCTCGGGCACGTCGGAGTTGTACAGCCGCGTGGCCTCGAGCGAATAGTCGCGCGCGCTTTCGAGCATTCCTATCTCGTTCTCCACCTGCACCATTATGACCGTTGATTGCTGCTCGTCCTTCTCCTTGATGTATTCTATCAGCTTGGAGAATGCGCGGCGGTCGGCCTCGAGCACGTTTTTGGAGAACGCGCTGGCTATTTCCATCGGCTTGCCCGTGGCCGTTACGGCGCGCGGAAAGCGCTTGACATCCTCCTTGAACCAAAGGGGCGCGTAGCAGCTCATTGAGTTTTTCCATGCGCCGAACCACAGGAAGACCACCTTCAGCTGGTTTTCGCGCGCTTTGTCGATGGCGCGGCCTATGAGCGAAAAGTCGTATTCGCCTTCGCGAGGCTCAATCAAGTCCCACTGCGCAGGCACGAGCACGGTGTTCAGTCCGAGGCGTTTCATCTCGGGCATTACGCGGTCTATGTCGTCGAAACACGTCGCGGCGGAGTTGCTTAGCTCGCCTCCGAGTATGAGCATTGGTTGCCCGTTTACCGTAAGGTGTGCGCCGTTGTCGTGGCGTTCCAGTACGGATTGCGCCGCAACATGTGCGGCGCATCCTGACATTATGGCGATAGCCAATATCTTGCAAATCGTTTTTTTCATCGCTTTATTTTATTATCTGCTTTGAAAATGCGCTGAAATAGCCGAGGCATACGTTGCGCCATTCCTTAGCGTTGTCCACCTGAACGTCCATAAGGCGGCTCACGTGGCTGAAGCGTTCCTCGTCAACATACGGGCGCATGGTCTGCCATACGGCTGCGAAACGCTCGGCCTCGCTCACTCCGCGGTCGTAATGTGCGCAGATGTTCTGCCACAGCGTCTTGCCGTTCTTCATCTTGTAGTCCCAGCTTACGTGGTGGAACCACAGCAGGTATTCCTCCGGGCAGGTCCCGATGTTGTTGTACAGGTCGTCGTATGGCGCGCGGTACTGGCTCACGGCGTCGCTTCCGGTACGCGTGCGGTCAAAGCCTACGCCGGCGGTGTCGGCCTTGTGGTAATACACGGGGCACCATTCTATCGGGAAGTGTGCGTACTGTCCTTGCGGCTCGGGCCCGTAGTGGTGGTCGGCCTTGAATATATGGTGCAGTCCGAGGGGCATCATGTAGTCCACGCAGGCCTCGCGGCTGGCTTCCATCACTTCGGTCATTGGGTTTACGAAAGCCGTGTCGTGTGTGAACGTCTGCACCAGCCATTCGCGCGCTATGCTGTCAGAAGCCAGTTCTGGGTTCCATGCCAGACGGCCGAAAGCGTACCAGTTGGCCTGCGAGAAGGGGTGTCCGCACCAGTTTTTGTCGTCGCCCGTGTTGGCCACTCCGGCTATTCCGCGCAGTTGCTTGGGATTGACGAAGCTGAAAAACTCTTTCCACATCGGGGCGAGATACACCAGGTGGAGGCTCTGGCCGAGATATTCCTGCGTGATTTGCAGCTCCGCCCACATAGGGGTGTGCTTCATCTGGTCGAATATCGGGGCGTAAGGCTCGCGCGGCTGGAAGTCAAGCGGGCCGTTCTTTGACTGCAGTATGACGTTCTTTGCGAACTTTCCGTCAAGGCTCTTGAACTCGGTCACGGCCTGCTTCACGCGGTCTTCGCCCTCATGGTTGCCATAGACGAAGCTGCGCCACATCACTATTCCCTTGTGCGGCGCAAGCGCCTCGGCCAGCATGTTGGCTCCGTCGGCGTGCGTGCGGTGGTAGTCGCCGGGCCCGGGTTGGCCTTCTGAATTGGCCTTTACAAGGAAACCGCCGAAGTCGGGAATCTCTTTGTATATCTCTTTCGCCTTTTTCTTCCACCATGCCCTCACCTTGTCGTTGAGCGGGTCGGCTGTCTCCAGGCCGTCGAGCACCATTGGCGATGCGAAGTTTACGGACACGTAAGTCTTAATACCGTAAGGCCTGAGCAATCCGGCGATTACCTTCACCTTCTTTATATACTCCAGGCTGAGTATGCTTGGCGACGCGTTCACATTGTTGATGACGATGCCGTTTATGCCTATTGAGGCGTTTGCACGCGCGTAAGTGGTGAGCCGTTCTTTCAGGTCGAGGCTCATTGTGCCCTCGTTGCCGTCAATCTCGTCCCACTTCCAGATGCTTTTGCCGGCATATCCGCGCTCGACGCTGCCGTCGGGGTTGTCCCAATGGTTGAGTATGCGGTATTCGAAAGCCGGCGTGCTGGTTTCTTTTAATGAAATGTTGCCGGTCTGTTGCATGCGCAGCAGTTCGTATGCGCCATACAGAAGGCCCGCGCTGCGGCGTGCCTTTACCACGATTGAGCCGTCTTTTGCCGACTTGCTGATGCTGAAGCCGTCGTTGTCGGGCATCTTTCCGTCCTTTTTCAGCGTGACGTCACCGCCTTTCCAAAAGGCGGTGAGTTCGTTTACCGCGGTCTTGCCAGTTGCCGACTTGTCGTTGGTCTCGACTTTCGCCGTGTTGGTTTCGTGTTGCATGCGCAGCCACAGGTCTGATCCGTCTTCGGCGTTTGCGGCAATTAAGAGCAAAAATGCCGCGACTGAAGCCATAATCCTTTTCTGTTTCATGGTGTTATTCATTTGTTTCTTGGTTGTCGTCTTGCTTGTTTCCTGTTCCGTCTTTTTCCTCCGCAGGCTCTTTCACGTTCCTGTTTTTCTCCGCATATTCGGACGGCGACATGCCGAAATGCTTTTTGAAGACAGTTGAAAAATGAGTCTGGTTGTTGAAACCGACGTTGTAGGCAACCTGGGTTATGTTTATCTTGTTCTCGCGTATCAGCCTGGCGGCCTGTTTAAGACGCAGGTTCCTGATGAATTCTCCTGTCGATATGCCAGTGATTTCCTTCATCTTGCGGTGCAGTTGGGCGCGGCTTATTCCCACGTCTTCGGTCAGTTCCTCCACGTTGAAGTCTGGATTGGACAGGTTTTTGTTGATGGACTTCATTATCCTTTCCATCAGCGCGTCGTTGTTTCCTTTCACTTTTATCTGTTCAACCTTGTCGTCTTGGGCCTGTGCTCCCGAGAATTTTCCTTTCAGTTGGCGCACACGGTTGACCAGATTGTCGATCATGATGCGCAGTTCCTTTATGTCGAACGGTTTGGGAAGATATGCGTCGGCTCCCTTCTTGAATCCTTCCAGCCTGTCGGCGGCATCTACTTTCGATGTCAGAAGTATCACGGGAATGTCTGAAACGAGGCTGTTCGTCTTAATGTTCTTAAGCAAGCTGATACCATCCATGACCGGCATCACGATGTCGGAAACGACAAGATCGTAATGCGTGGCAAGTAAAGCCTGCAATGCTTCCTTGCCGTTGGATACGCCGTCGAGCTTGTACCATTCGCCGAGTTCGCCTTTGATGTATTCCAATATTTCGGGATCATCGTCCACCACAAGTATCCTGTAGTTCTTGCTTGCGTGGTGTTTTGCCGTGTCGGAATGAGGCTTCTTGGCGGCTTCCTCGCCGTCTACGATCTCTTCAGGTTTAAGGTGGCTGTTGCCGGTACGCAGTGTTATGGTCATTAACGCGCCTTGTCTGCCGTCGTTGCGGTTGGTCGCTTTTATCTTGCCTCCATGCATCTGTATCAGCGTGCGGCAAAGATTCAGGCCGATGCCTGTGCCTGCCGACCTTGAGCCTGTGCTGTTGCGCCCTTGGTAGAAGCGGTCAAACAGCTTTTCTGTGTTTTCTTCCTTGAATCCGGTTCCTGAGTCTTTTACCTCTATTGTTATGGTTTCGCCGCTTTGGCGGAGCGTGATGCAGATCTCGCCGCCGTCCGGGGTGAACTTGAATGAGTTTGACAACAGGTTCTGTATCACCTTGTCGAAGTTGGTGCGGTCTACCCATCCATATACGTCGCCTTGGCTTTCAACGCTGAGTTTTATGCCGTGTTGGCGGGCGTTGCTTAGGAACATGGCCGTCACTCCGTTTACTTGTGCCGTGAGGTTGGTGTATTGGCAGTGCAGGTGCATCTGGTTTTTGTCAATCCGCCTTTCGTCAAGTATTTGGTTGACGAGCAGCAACAGCCTTTGTGCGTTGCGGTCTATGGTGTCTATGTCGGCAAGGCTTTCCTTGTCGGTAATCCTTTGTTTCAGCTTGTTAAGTGGCCCGATAATCAGTGTAAGCGGTGAACGTATATCGTGAGTGGCATTTATGAGGAAGCGCATTTTCGCCTCGTCCAGTTCTTCACGCTTGTTTTTCTCGTATTGCCACAATGCGTATGTGATGACGGTGCCTATGGCGATGCAATAAAAGATCCATGCCAGTGTGGACGAATACCACGGGTCTTGCACGGTTATGGTGATTTTCCTGGTCTGTTTAGAGTACTTGCCGTTGCATTCGGCTCTTACGTAAATCTCGTATTTCCCGGGTTTCAGCTCGTTGAACTGTATGGCGTTGGAGCCGTCTCTTACCGTGATCCACTCCTTGCTGTCGTTGATTCTGTATTGGAATTTGATTTCTTCGGCATGTTTGAAGTTGAGCAGTGAGAATTCCAATTGCAGCGTATTGCTGTTGTATGGCACCTTGAATTCGTCCTTGAAGCTGAACTTCGGCATGCCGTTGACCATGAAGTTGGTGAGGTAGACGTTTTCCATCTCGATGCTGCTGTTCTTTACTTGCTCTGGATAGAATACGGTTATGCCGTCGTTTGTGCCAAAGGCTATGCGGTCGTCGGCCGAGTGTATGGCCGCCCCAAGTACGTATTCATGGTTTGAGAGGCCGTTGCCGCTGACGTAGCTGATGAAGTTCTTTTTCTTCTTGTCGTACAGGAGTATGCCTCTCGAGGTGCTGAGCCATATGTCGTCGCGCGTGTCTATCACGATGCTGTATATCGACCTGTCGCGTATGTCCTCGGCTCCTGGGAATAGGCTGAACTTTTTTGTCTCCCTGCCGTAAATGTAAAGGCCGTTGTTTGTGCCGATGAGGATGTCGCCGTTGCGTGTCTCGCGGAACGAGAGGCTCTGCATGTCGCGCATCATGTCGCCTTGCCAGAGCGCGTTGAAGTTGTTGTTGCGCGTGTCCATGCACGACAATCCGTTGGAGCTTCCTATCCAAAGCAGTCCGCGGCTGTCTATGTATAGGGCCTTGATCCAGTTGTTGCAGATTGTTCCGTTCCGCCTGCGGTCGGTCATGCTGAAGGCCGACTGCTTGCCCGTCTGCATGTCGTAGACGCACAGCCCCTTGCCGTAGTTGCAGATGTAGAGGCGGCCGTTGCCGTCGTCGGTCATGCAGTTGATGTCGTATCCGTCGAATTTCGCCTTGAGCGTGTAGGCTCCGCTGTAGGGGTCGTATGCATACAGGCCGTTCTCGGAAGACAGCCAGAAGCTGCCGCCCTTGTCTTTGTATATGGTGCTTGCTCCGTAGGGGGATTCCGGGTGGGCGATTATCTTGCCTTGCTTGTCAAACCGGTATACTCCGGCTTTCTGTACTATGGCCAGTATGTCGCCCTCTTTACCGTTTGAGATTGACGACAGACCGCTGCCCAGGAAGTATCTTTGGGCGGTGAAGTTCCAGCTGCTGAACACTTCGCTCTCCTGGTTCAGCAGGTATATGCCACGCTTGTAGCAGCTTATCCAGATGTTGTCGTTTTTGTCTTCAAAGATGTCGTTGACGTTTGACGTAGACAGGTCGAATGTCTTGTCTTTCGTCTCGACGCGTTGCAGCGTGTTGCTGCCGCACGGTATCACCATCAATCCCTTGCCCGATGTGCCTATGTAGATGTTGCCTTTATGGTCGGCAAGGGCTTTCCTTATGGACACGTTGCGGTTGAGCAGGCTCATGTCGTAGTCGGCCATGGAGAGTTTCTCCGTGGCGTAGTCGTATTTCATTATGCCGTACAGGCATACTATGACAAGGCCGTCCGTGCCGGTGTCGATGAAGTTCACCACCGAGCCGCACTCTGACTCGTACTCCTTTATGCCTACGTGCCGGTCGCCCGTGCCTATTTTAGCTATCTGTGAGAGGTGGTTGGAAAACCAGATGTCGCCGCGCCTGTCTTTGAACAGGCGGCTTGTGAATCCGTAATTGCTCTTCCACCCCTCGAAGTCGCAGATTGTTACCTTCTGCGTGCCATTCTTTATCTGGAACATTCCGTATCCGGCCGTGCCTATTATGATGTCGCCGTTGCCGTTTTGGAGGATGTCTTGTATCCTGGGCCTGCATCCGTTGGGGAACGGGTAATTCCTAAAGCTGTCGTTCTCGGCGTCGTAGGTCATCAGTCCCTCGCCGCTGCCTATCCACATGCGGCCTTCGCTGTCGATGAATATCTTGGTGATGTCGTTGCTTATCAGCGATGTGGAATCTGCCTTTTCCGCGTTGCTTTTATGGTAATTGGTGAAGCGGTAGCCGTCAAACTTGCTGAGGCCGTTCTCCGTTCCTACCCATATGTATCCGTATTTGTCTTGGCTGATGCAGCTCACCAGGCTGCTGGTAAGTTTGTCGGTGGTGTACAGGTGGCCGCTGTCTGCTTGGGCCACGATGGTTGCCAGCAGGCAGACGGCTATGGCTATGAGCGTGCCTTTGGCACTGGCTGCGTATCGTGCCGGTGAAAACTGTAACTTTTTATCCTTCTGCAGTTTCAATCTATCAGTTCTTGTTTCGTGTGACATCATGTTTGCAATCATTCGCATGGGATGTTCTTTCAATTTCAAAACATGGTCTTTCGCATTGCAAAAGGCCGTCTTTTGTATTGCGAAAGACCGTGTTTTACGGCGTGAAAAGCCGTGTGTCGTCATTGGCTTGTCCACCGGCGGAGCTGCTGCCGCCTTCCGCCGGCATGCCGTAAGTGTGTGCGAAAATACGCATTTTCTGGCAATTCCCCAAACATTCGCCGCCATAATAGGCGTACGCATGCTATTTTCTCTCCTTCTCAGACGCGTCCATGAAGAGGTAGGAAGGCTTGTATCCGCCCATGTCTACAACAATTTTCTCGAACACTATGCCAGGGTCGTTGGGCTTTACGGTAAGCTCGTGCACGCCGTCCGTCCCATTGCCTACGGGTAGGGTGACCACGCTTTCAACCACGCGGCGCGCAACGGTGGGGTAGTATATCGTGTAGGTGTTGTTGCCGTTTTCGTTGAGATCCTTGTTGAAGTTCACTGTCTGGGGCGCACCGCCGTCCAGGGACACGTCGTATGTGAGTCCGCCCTTGTTGAGGAAGTCGAGCGTTGACTTCACTATGATGTGCACTTTCACCTCTTTGCCCTTGCCGGCTACGCCTGTTGGCGTGGTGAAGCGGTAGGTCAGCGACGCTCCGCCGACGGGCTTGGTGTAAGGTTGCAGCGACACGCCGCTGAGCGTGCGCCCCATGTAGGGCATCACGATCCACTCGGCTTCCTGTGCGTCGGCCTTGCTGAAGTAGTGCTCGGCCTCCATGGCCACGTATCCGTCGGCAGCCTTGTGGACGAAGCCTCCGTGCGCGTCGCCTTCTATGCGGAACACCTCGGGCATCATGTCGCGCTCGAAGTTGTCGTGCCAGTCAGTGTAGCCTATGTGCTTCTGTATCATCATGCCGTTCCATTTTCCGCCGGCGATGTCGTGGTTGTACTCGGCGCAGAGCACGGAGTCGCGCCTGAATGCCTCGGCCACGCGGTCGGCCCAGAGATTGGCGGCAGGGTCGCCAAGCTTGTACAGGTGGTTGTTCATTGCCTGGGCATAGTACATCTGGTACAGGTTCGCCATGGCCTGGACGGGGAAGAGGATAAGCTCGCGGTACGTGTCGCGGTAAGCGTCGGGCAGGGTGATGTACTGGCGCAGGGCCTCTGCCTCGAGGCGCATGTACTCGTCGGCCACCTGGCGCCACTCGCCCGTCTCAAGGTTGTACGTGTTCTTGTCAAGCAGTTCGGCCGTTACGCGGCCGTTGTATTTAAGGTAGAGGTTGAGTATTCGCGCCGCTTCTTCCGCCTGTGCGTCGCCGAACTGCTCGCGGCAGAATCCGGCAACGTGGGTCATGACTGTCTGCGCAGAGTATTTCTTGGGTTCCCAGGCCATGTCCATGAACAGGGTTATGGCGTATTCCATCGGCTTCAGGTCGCCCACGTTGAGTATCCACAGGCGGTCTATGCCGTAGTCGTAGGCCAGGGTGAGCTGCTCGCACATGTTCTGCGGCGGCGTGTTGCACAGCCACTTGGAGTTGCGCGGGCCGCCAACGTAGTCAACGTGGTAGTAAAGTCCCCATCCGCCTTTGCGCTTGCGCTCCTCGGCGTTTGGCACGCGCCTTACGTTCCCCCAGTTGTCGTCGCACAGGAGCAGGGTCACGTCGTCGGGCACCTGCAGCCCGTTCTCGTAATATCCAAGCACTTCCTTGTACAAGGCCCACACCTGCGGACGCTCCTTGGCCGGGCGGCCGGTCACGTCGCTGATTATCTTACGCTGGTTGTCGATGATCTTCTGCATCAGTTTCATCATGCGCTGGTACTGCGGCACGAACTCGTGATCCTTGCCTTCCTCTCCGCCCATGGGAGCGTCGCCGTCGCCGCGCATGCCTATCGTTATGATGTCTTCATTGTTCTTGGCGCGCTCCATGCCTTCGCGGAAGAAGCGGTCGATCACCTCCTGGTTCTTGGCATAGTCCCATGCTCCGTACTTGTCGCGGTTGCGCGCCCACTCCTGGTGGTTGCGCGCCATGGGCTCGTGGTGGGATGTTCCCATGATTACGCCCATCTCGTCGGCCGTCCTGCTGTTCTCTGGGTCGTCGGCGTAGAACGCCCATCCCCACATGGCCGGCCACATGAAGTTGCCTTTCAGGCGGAGTATCAGCTCGAAAACCTTTGCGTAGAAGTCGCGGCCGCCGTAATTGGTGCCGAAAGTGTTTTTCACCCACGTTGTAAGGCACGGCGCCTCGTCGTTAAGGAAGATGCCGCGGTAGCGCACGGCGGGTTCCCCGTCGGTGAACACACCTTTATTTATATATATGTTTTTGTGTTTCTCAATCGGCGTGTCGGCCCAGTAGTACCACGGCGATACGCCAATCTGGCGCGACAGCTCGTATATCCCGTATATCGTTCCGCGCCTGTCGCTGCCCGCGATGATGATCTTCTCCCCGGTTGTTGTGATGATGTATTTCTCGCGTTTGCCCTTGAGCGCGGCCTTGTCTATGACCTTTGCCTTGACCATCTTGTCTATTTCGGCCGAATGTCCGATGGTGCCCACTATGATTTTCGCGTCGGCATTGCCGGCTGTCTCAACTTCGGCGCCACACACTTTGTTGATGTCCACAGCAAGATTTCGCGCCGCAATCATCACTCCTTTGCTGTCGTTGCCGTCCACGTAGATGCTGATTTTCTCCTTGTCGTTTAACAACACGTCGCCCGATTTGAAGTCGACAAACCGTTCCGCAGCATTTGAAAATGTTGCAGCAAGCGACAATAGTAACAATGTCAAGATAAGGTTAAAGTGTTTCATGAGGATTGATTTTTTTGCAAAAATAAGTATATGTGTCTTATTTTAACGAGTATTTGACTTGAAATAAAGTGCAATGAAACAAATTGAAACGCAATAGCTACAAAAATAGTTGTGTGTTATTGGACAATGATGTACTTTTGCACGTGTTGCCAAAGGCGTTAGCTTAGGTTCGCGTTAATCATGAAAACCGCTTTGCAAGACTTTTTATTATATTTGACTTTATATGGAAAACGAAATGAAAACACAGCCTTTAGGCCATGAAGCCAAGGGGTTTTACAAACTGTCATGGATTCAGAGGATAGGCTTCGGGTCAGGAGATTTGGCCCAGAACCTTATCTATCAGACCATATCCATGTATCTGTTGCTGTTTTATACGAATGTTTACGGGCTTGATCCTACGTCGGCAGCGTTCATGTTCCTTCTTGTGCGCATTGTCGATGTCATTTGGGACCCTATTGTCGGAACGTTTGTCGACAAGCATAACCCCAAGTTCGGAAAATACAGATCTTATCTGGTTTTTGCCGGCATACCGCTCAGCGGATTTGCAGTGCTGTGCTTCTGGAACGGATTTTCAGGCTCGTTGGCCTATGCCTATTTCACTTATGTAGGCATGTCGATGCTTTATACATTAATAAATGTGCCCTACGGAGCGCTCAACGCGTCGTTGACTCGTGACACAAATGAGATAACCGTGCTTACGTCTGTCCGCATGTTCATGGCCAACGCCGGCGGACTGGCCGTGGCTTACGGTATTCCTATGATAGTAGCGGCGTTGTCTCCAGACGGCAAGATGAACTCCAAGGATTCAGGTGGAGCCTGGTTTGTCACGATGTTGATTTACGCCGTTGTTGGCCTTTTGTTGCTTGTGTTCTGCTTCTCGCAGACAAAGGAGCGCGTTGTTATGGACAAGTCAGAGACCGCCAACGTTAAAGTCAGCGACTTGTGGGTGGAGTTCAAGCGCAACCGTCCGCTCCGCATACTGGCCTTCTTCTTCATCACAGCTTTCGCGATGATGTCGGTAGGCAATGCCGCCGGGTCTTATTATATGATTTACAATGTGCATGCCGATGCGGGACAGGTGGCCAATTTCATGGCGTTAGGCTCCATCCCTGCGTTCATTTTCATGCCTATGGTGCCTGCCATCAAGCGCAAGGTGGGCAAGCGCGGAATGTTCAACATCTTCCTTTCGGTGGCAATAGTTGGCATGGCTCTGCTTTATGTAATATCCGTAGTGCCGGCTTTGCGCTCGCAGATGTGGCTTGTCTATGTCGCACAGTTTGTCAAGTCGACCGGTGTAATCGTTGCCACTGGCTACATGTGGGCGCTTGTTCCCGAGGTTATTTCATACGGAGAGTACACCCATGGCCGGCGTATCTCGGGCATCGTGAACGCTCTTACAGGCATATTCTACAAGGCGGGAATGGCTCTCGGAGGCGTTGTTCCGGGACTGGTGCTGGCTTTCGTGGGCTTCGACCAGACCAACACAGTGTCTCAGTCGCCGTTGGCAGAGCATGGCATTCTGTGGCTTGTAGCTGTAATACCGGCCTTGCTGCTCGCCTTAGCCATGTTCATCATCTCAAAATATGAACTGAGCGACGAAGTTATTGACAAGATAAACATGGAAATTGAGAAACGTTCTAAAAACTGACAAAACACATGAATAAGAGCTTTTTGTTGGCTACGGTATGCGCGGCTGCCTGCCTCGCGCCGTCAGAAGTTGTTGCGGCTGACACGTTCAAGGATGTGCTTGGCAAGTATTTCACGGTTGGCGCGGCGGTGAATGTCGATGCTGTGTGGGGCAGGAATGCCGCAGAGGCCAAGATTGTGACTGACAATTTTAATTCTATTGTGGCGGAAAACTGCATGAAAGGGGAAGTAATACATCCTGAAGAGGATACTTATTTCTGGGACGATGCCGACCGAACGGTGAAGTTTGCCGAGGACAACGGTCTTGAGATGATCGGCCACTGTCTTGTATGGCATTCGCAACCGCCGAAGTGGATGTTCACGGATGAGAAGGGCGACACCGTCTCCAGGCAGGTACTCATAGACCGTATGCGCGACCATATCACTACCGTCATGACCCGTTATAAAGGAAGAATCAAGGGGTGGGACGTGGTGAATGAGGCTGTCAACGATGACGGAACGATGCGCCAGTCGCCGTATTACAGGATAATAGGGCCTGACTATATAGAGTTGGCTTTCAAGTTCGCACATGCCGCCGACCCAAATGCTGAGCTTTACATCAACGACTATTCCATGGCAAAGCCAGGCAAGCGTGCTACCATTTGCAAGATTGTAAGAGGATTGAAGGCCAAAGGATGCAGGGTCGACGGAATCGGAATGCAGTCGCACAACGGATACAATTACCCAGACCTGAAGGAGTATGAGGCTTCAATCGACTCTTTTGCAGCCTGTGGAGTTAAGGTCATGATGACCGAGCTTGACATGAACATGCTTCCAACTCCAGATAATTTCAGCGGCGCGGAGATAAGCCAGAACTTCGAGTATCAGGAAAAATACAATCCTTATAAGAACGGACTTACTCCCGAGGCGGAAAAACTCTTCGAACAGCGCTATCTTGAATTGTTCAAGATTTATTACCGTCACCGCCACCAGATTTCACGCATCACGTTCTGGGGTGTTTCCGACGGCACGTCTTGGCTTAACGATTTCCCTGTAAGAGGACGTACAAACTATCCTCTCATGTTCGGTCGTGATTACAAGATTAAGCCTGTGGCAGGCAAGATTATCGATCTGTTCAAGAATTAATCGCCATGCAACAACCGGACGAGCGGATGCCAAGCCAAGGGTGCATGATGCCATTCTTCCGGTTTTTATTAATGACGTCATAACTTAAAATCAATTAATATGGATAAAGCAAGATATCTTTTTCCGAGTGATTACATGGCAGACCCTTCTGCCAATGTGTTTAACGGCAGGCTCTACATCTATCCTTCGCACGACTGGGATTCGGGCGAAGCGTTCGATGATGACGGCGGACACTTCCAGATGAAAGACTATCATGTGCTCTCGCTTGAGGATGTTGAGAACGGCGAAGTCACCGATCACGGCGAGGTTTTGGCCGTTAAAGACATTCCGTGGGCGAGCCGCCAGCTTTGGGACAACGACGTAGTGGAGAAGGATGGCAAATATTACATGGTGTATTGCGCCAAGGACAAGAACGGCGTGTTCCATCTCGGAATTGCCGTTTCCGACTGTCCGGAAGGACCTTTCACGCCGCAGGCCGACCCTATACGTGGCTCTTATTCAATAGACCCTTGCGTGTTCAAGGATGACGACGGTGCCATATATACATATTTCGGCGGCATCTGGGGCGGACAGCTGCAGCGCTACAAGGACAACCAGGCCCTTGGCGTGGAGCATCTGCCTGAGGGCGACGAGCCGGCATTGCCTTCACGCGTGGCCAGGATGACTGATGACATGCTCCAGTTTGCCGAAGAGCCGCGTGCCGTACTCGTTGTCGACGACAACGGCGAACCGTTGAAGGCAAGCGATCCTCACCGTTTCTTCGAGGCTTCATGGATGCACAAGATGAACGGAAAGTATTATTTTTCATATTCAACAGGCGACACCCACTTCCTATGCTATGCCGTAGGCGACAATCCTTACGGGCCGTTCACTTATAAAGGTGTGATACTTGAGCCAGTCGTTGGCTGGACCACGCACCACTCAATCGTGGAATACAAAGGCAAGTGGTACCTGTTCCACCACGACTGTGTGCCGTCTGAAGGCAAGACCTGGCTGCGCAGCGTGAAGGTAAAGGAGCTTGACATCGATGCAGACGGCAATATCAGGACGATGAAGAGCGAATAAGGAAATCCTTAACAATACTATTTCATAAAACATCTGACGGCCACGTGCGGAATCATCCGTGCGCGGCCGTTTTCCAATGTGCGGCCTTTTGCATTGCGAAAGGCCGCATATTGCGTTGTAAAAGACGGCTTTTTACACGCCAAAAGGCCGTCTTTTGCATCATTGCCGGTTTCATGCCCGTAACCAGCTGACACTCAGGTGTTAAGCCGTGGAGACCTTTCCCGGCAGTTAATTATGTATAAAAAACACGCGTATGTTTGCTTCTCAAGCAATAAACGGCTATCTTTGCAAATAATTACGGCGCAATTCCTATGCGCATTCCGGGGTTGACTGGATTTGACAGCGGGTTGGAATGGTACGTAAGCACGCGGAGCGTGGTCTGTTGGCTCCTAAATCTCAGCGGTCATAAATTTATCTGGCGAAAACAAATACGCTCTCGCTGCCTAATCGAAGCATAGTAGATTACTGGCTTAATCCCGTCACAAGGTGACAGGACGAGACATCGCCCGGAAGCTGTTGTCCCGAAGCGTTCCGAATAGGCGGTGCGGTTAAATCGGGAATAGTCATGTCTGGCTCCGCGTACATGATGAAATTTCTGGAGATAAGGTCGTCGTTGGTGGTCCGGGTCTTGCGGCGGCACGAAAACCGAAGGCCGGAATAAGCGTGTAGAAAGCGTATGGTTTCCCTGTTTGGACGAGGGTTCGATTCCCTCCAGCTCCACATGAAGCACTGCCTGGGCAGGCAGTTTTTTTGTTGCATGATACAAATTCTAAGATTTTGTATACAAATAAAAATCATGTTGTCAGGGATTTGCCTTAACTTTGCAAAACAGACACGCGTGTGGAAGCAAATGGAAAGTTTATGGCGGCACACGGTCGTGAAGAAGGTAAACATTGTCATATTTATACATAATCATGAAAAGGAACAACATCTTTAAATTTGCGGCATTAGCCGTGCTGGCCTCGGCCATGCCGGCCTCTGTGTTGGCTGACGGCGGAGGCACAGGAGCGTCGTCGGCGAAGTTCGACTATTTCGAGTATCGTGGCAACGATGACTATTACAAGGAGAATCCTCTGCCCGACGCTTCGTCGTTTTATAATCCAATACTTCCCGGATGGTATTCCGACCCGAGCATATGCCGTGTCGGTGACGACTATTACATGGTCACTTCCACGTTTTCTTATTATCCCGGCGTGCCATTGTTCCATAGCAAGGACTTGCTGAACTGGAAGCTGGTAAACCACATTCTTACACGTCCGTCACAGCTTCCGCTTGACGGGCAGCGTGTGTCTCAGGGCATTTTCGCCCCCGCCATATCGTATAATCCACATAACAAGACGTTCTACATGATTACGACAAACGTCGGCTGGGGCAACTTCTTTGTGAAGACTAAGGATCCGCTTGGCGAATGGTCAGAGCCGATACGCCTTACGGATGTAGGCGGAATAGACCCGTCGTTCTTCTTTGATGATGACGGCAAGGCTTACATCGTCAACAATGACGAGCCTGAAGTACCGGCCGAGTATGACGGCCACAGGGCCATCAAGGTGCGCGAGTTTGACGTGAATACGGACAAGACGGTAGGTCCTACCAAGGTGCTCGTCAACAAGGGCGTGCATCCTGAGGACAAGCCCATATGGATTGAAGGCCCCCACATGTATAAAATAAAGGGCAAGTATTACCTCATGGATGCCGAAGGCGGTACCAGCGACATGCATTCTGAGGTAATCTTCAGGAGCGACAGCCCCTTCGGCCCGTTTGTTCCGGCCAAGCAAAACCCGATACTTACACAGCGTCACTTGCCTGCCGACCGTCCCAATCCTGTGACATGTGCGGGCCATGCGGACTTGGTAGACACGCCAGATGGCGACTGGTACGCCGTGTTTCTTGCCTGCCGTCCCTGTGATGGCAAGTTTGAGAACCTTGGCCGAGAGACTTTCCTTATGCCGGTTAGGTGGAACAGCGACGGTTTCCCATACATGACCGAGGGCGACGAGACCGTGCCCCTCATCTCGAAAGTCAAGGGAGCCAAGCGTGGAAAGGATGTTACTTTCGGCAATTTCTCTTATCGTGACGACTTCAGCGAGAGCAGACTGCCCATCGAGTGGATATCTTTGCGCGGCCCGGTCGGCCATCTGGCTTCGCTGAGCGCCAATCCCGGATATCTTACGATGAAGTGTGCCGCCGTCAAGTCTTCAGAGAAGAAGGTGCCGTCGTTCCTCGCACGCCGCATCAGCCATCACAAGTTCGAGTGCGAGACACGTCTCGACTTCAGTCCCGTGAAGGCGGGCGAGAAGGCCGGCCTCGTGCTTTTCAAGGACGAGACGCACCAGTACATGCTCTGTGTTGCCATGACCGACAATGGCAGACAGGTGCAGATGATACGTGTCGGCGAGGAAGGCAAGGAGGAAAGCGTGGCATCCTCGCCGATAGGTAATGGCGACAACGACATCCGTTTGAAGATAGTTTCCAACGGTCTTGACTTCGACTTTTATTACGCGAAAGGCGAAGGCAAGTGGCTTCCTGTCGTGAAGGGCGTTGACGCCGGTTATCTCTCTACCAAGAATGCCGGTGGGTTTACCGGCACGACGATAGCCCTTTACGCTTCGTCCAAGTAGCATGTAAAATGCGGCCGGGCCGTGACACAGCGGCCTGGCTTGTCCTCAGGACATTTAAATACCAGATATCAATGTGGCCATAGCCGCCTGCGTGCCGTAAAGCCGTAGGCGGTTTGGTGTGTCTTGTGGCGCCGTCGTCGCGTGCCGTCGTGCGCTTTTGTTGCACGCGGGGCGTTCCGTTCCTGTATGGTTGGGCGTGTCTTGCCGTCGCGGCTGTGATTAATTTATGTGTCATTGTGCAATATTTTGGGTGGTTGGCGGTTAATTGTATTGTAACAATGTCGTTTGAATCAGTATGGACATATATGTTTTTTGGATGGTCGGGGTGTTTGTCTTAAGCGCCGCGTGCGGCTTCGTCTTCATCCCTGTAATCCTCAACTTCTGCAAGGCAAAGCATCTTTACGACATGCCCAACGCCCGCAAGGTGCACAAGAATGCCGTGCCGCGCCTGGGCGGAATCGCCTTCATGCCCAGCATGTTCATTTCTTTTGCCGTGGCTTTGGCTGCCATCAATTCCACGCATAAGCTTATTTCGATAAACATCTGGAGCTTTTATTTCCTTATAGGCATACTGCTCGTCTATGTCACGGGTATTGTCGACGACGTGCTCGGGCTGTCGGCACGGGTAAAGTTTGCCGTGCAGATGGTTGCGGCGTGCCTTCTTCCGCTTGCCAATCTTTACTTAAACGACTTCTACGGCTTCATGGGCATACACGGCGTTCCCTATGCCGTGGGGCTGCCGTTGACGGTTCTTGCGATAGTGTTCATCGACAACGCCGTCAATCTTATCGACGGCATCGACGGTCTGGCGGCAAGTCTTTCCATCGTGGCGTTTGCCGGTTTTGCATACATTTTCGCCGTTCAGGGCATATGGTCGTATGCAATTCTCATATCGGGCATTATCGGCGTGCTCCTGGCATTTCTCTATTTCAATCTTTTCGGCGATGTTTCAAGGAACAGAAAGATATTCATGGGCGATGCCGGCAGCCTTACGTTGGGGTTCATTCTTGGAGTGCTGTGCGTGAAATACTCGATGAACAATGACAGCGTGATACTTCTCCGGCGTTTTGACTTCATCGTTCCGTTCACGCTGTTGGTAGTCCCCGTGTTTGACGCCGTGAGAGTTTCTGTCGTCCGCATAAGCCACGGCGTGTCGCCCTTCAAGGCCGACAAGAGGCACATTCATCATAAGCTCATGCGTGCGGGGCTGTCACAGCATGGCGCGTTGGCGTGCATAGTCAGTCTGGCCGTGGCTTACATCGCGCTCAATCTGGCGTTGCTTCAGGTTATGGCCAACACATTCGTTTTCTTCATCGACGTGCTTGTCTACGTCGTTTTCAACCTTATTCTCAACCGCTTTGTCCGCCTCAGGGAAGCCGCTTGCGGCCGGTGTTGAGGAGGCTCTTTGCCTGCTGTTTTGCAAAAGGCCGTCTTTTAGCCTGCAAAAGAGCCTCTTTTGCCGTGCGTTTTGCCGTCTTTTGCAATGCGTTTTGCCGTCTTTTGCAAATCTGGCGGTCATGGCGCGTCACGCAGGCTTTGGCGCAGTGTCGTGCCGGCGGTCGCTACAGGCATGTTCCCTGGCATGTTCCGGCATGTTCTCCGGCGTGCTTCGCCGCTGTTTTTAATGACAAAAGGCAGCTTTTATTTTGCAGTTCGCCTTACTTGCACTATCTTTGCAGACAGATACGCCGCGTCCGGCCAGGTGGGGCAAGACGGCTTGCCGTGCCGGTCGTGAAACTTTCATTGCTAAGAACACATCATCATGAAGAAACTCGTTTTGTTTTTCATACTGTCGTTTTCACTTGTGGCAGTATGCGGTATGGCTGAAAAGAAGTATTCGGTTTACGCCGTAGGCTTTTACAATCAGGAAAACCTATTCGACACGTGCCATGACGAGGGCAAGAACGACTATGAGTTCCTGCCCGGCGGTTCCTACCGCTGGGACGGGCTGAAGTACACACACAAGCTGCGCAACATGGCGCGTGTGCTGGCCGACATGGGCACGAATGTGCTGCCAGGAGTGGGCTGTGCCGTCATCGGACTGTCTGAAGTCGAGAACTCAAAGGTGCTCGACGACCTCACCGCCCAAGAGCCCTTGCGTGAGCGCGGATATAAATATGTACACGTGGAAGGCCCCGACAAGCGCGGAATAGACTGCGCCATGCTGTATAATCCGGCCCTGTTCAAGGTGGAGACGGTAAAGCTCCTGCCATACGTTCCCAATGAGTCGATGAAAGACTTTTACGCAACGCGCGGCTTCCTCACCGTCACCGGCGAGATGGCCGGCGACAAGGTGGCCGTTATAGTGTGCCACTGGCCCAGCCGTGCGGCCGGCTCTTCTTACCGCGAACACGCCGCCAGGCAGGTGAAGGCGATCAAGGACTCGCTCTTGAACGCCAATCCGGCAATGAAGGTGATGGTCATGGGCGACATGAACGACGACCCTACGAACAAGAGCATGAAGGATGTCCTGCGCGCGTTGCCCGACAAGGACAAGGTGGGCGACGGCGACATGTACAATCCCTGGTACAACCTTCTGGCCAAGCAGGGACAGGGCACATTGTCGTATCAAGGCTCGTGGAACCTTTTTGACCAGATAGTCCTCACGCCGAACATGATCGACAAGGACGGCAAGAAAGACTTTTCCACGCTAAAGTTCTGGCGCAACCAGATATTCCGCCGCGACTATCTCATGAACAACGAGGGCCGTTACAAGGGCACGCCGAAGCGTACCCACTCTGGCGGAGCCTGGCTCGACGGATACAGCGACCACCTTCCCGTAATCGTTTACCTTGTAAAGGAACAGAGATGAACGAAGTGGAGCAACATCCTCTGCAGCCCTTTCTTCCCGAAAACACGCGCATTCTCATGCTCGGCAGCTTTCCGCCGTCGCGCCGCCGTTGGTGCATGGACTTCTTTTATCCCAACTTCATTAACGACATGTGGCGCATATTCGGCATAGTGTTCTTTGCAGACAAGGAGCATTTCGTCGACAAAGACAGGGCGGTGTTCCGTCGTGAGGAGATAGTTTCCTTCCTTACAGAGAAAGGCATTGCCCTGTATGACACGGCTTGCGCCGTGCGCAGGACGAAGAACACGGCGTCAGACAAAGACCTCGAGATAGTCACTCCTACTGACATTGACGCCCTTTTGCGCCGCATACCGTCGTGTACGGCCGTGGTGACCACCGGCCAGAAAGCCACAGACGTGTTCACTTCACACTTCGGCATGCGCCCTCCCAAGCTGGGAACGTCGGAACCTTTCACCTTCGAAGGCCGCCACATGCGCCTTTACAGAATGCCGAGCAGCTCGCGCGCATACCCGATGAAGGTGGAAAACAAGGCCTTGCAATATGAAAAAATGTTCTCGGAATTGGGCATGAACGGCCAGAGTAAGTTATAAAAGATTTGAACATATGACAATAATAGGTATAGCCGGAGGCACAGGGTCAGGCAAAACCACCGTTGTGAGAAAGATAGCCGATGCGTTGCCGCCCCACTATGTAGTGGTGGTTCCGCTCGACTCATATTACAACGACACGTCAAGCATGACCGAAGATGAACGCCGTGCCATCAACTTTGACCATCCCGACGCCTTTGACTGGAAGCTTCTGGTCAGGCATGTAAATGAGCTTCGTAGCGGGAAGGCCGTCGAGCAGCCCGTTTATTCATACCTGCTCTGCAATCGCCTGAAGGAGACTGTGCATGTCGAACCGCGTCCGGTAATAATCATTGAGGGAATAATGACACTCTTGAACAAGAAGCTCCGCGACATGATGGACCTTAAGATATTCGTCGACACAGACTCTGACGAGCGCCTGATACGTAACATCCAGCGTGATGTCTTGGAGCGCGGCAGAACGGTGGAGATGGTCATCGACCGTTACCTTAAGGTGCTGAAACCGATGCACGAGCAGTTTATCGAGCCGACAAAGAAGTACGCCGACCTAATAATTCCGCAAGGAGGAGAGAACCATACGGGCATAGACATACTTTGCAAGTACATCGAAAGCATAGTGAAATGAGAATTATCGAATTAAGAATTAAGAGCTAAGAATTAAGAAAAATACCCATGCAAACAGACAGTGAAGCATGTTCTCTTAATTCTTAGCTCTTAATTCTTGACTCAATCAGTTCTTGATTCTTAATTCGTTCTTCGTCTCCCGGTATATCTTTACTGCGTTGATGCACTCTGTCACGCCGTAGAACAGCAGGCACCAGCCTATTATCAAGAGGGGCAGCGACGCAGTTTCCATGGGCTTCACCATGACAAATATGCCGGTGACGAGTATCACCGACGGGCAAACCCAGAACCAAACGGGCACACGGAACACCTTCCTTGCGCCTGCTAAGACAATGAACTGGTTGACGGCTCCAAGTATGATGAGCGCTCCGAGCACGTACATAAGCGACGTTACGAACACGTCCGGTATGACGGCCAGGGTCAGTCCGAGCAATATGCTGCCTATGCCTACAAGCGGAAACGGCGGCCTTGGCGAGGCTATCAGCCGTCCGTCGGCATCGTAAAGTTCAGCGCCGGCGCTGTTTTTGCGCGCATTAAGGTATGTGGCGCACGATATCACGCCCGATAGTAGGAACATTATGCCGATGGCGACGGTTATCCAGCGTACCGTGCTGTCGGGACTGTTGATGAGCAATATGCCTGTAATTATCGCGCAAACGGCGCGGAAAACCGAGCTTCTCAATATCTTCATGGCTGATGGCTTTTGGTTTGTCAGCCCCAAAGTTAAGGAAAATATTAGATAGAAACAAGTCTTTTCATCACTTTTAAGCAAAAACATGACAACACTTTACTTGGTCCGTCACGGCGAGACCGTTGACAACGTGAACCGCATAATGCAGGGACAGACGCAGGGAGAGCTGACCGAAAAGGGTAGGGAACAGGCACGTGAGGTGGCTGAAAGGATGGCCGCAGTGCACATAGCCGCCTTCGTTTCGAGCGACCTTAAGCGGGCTTATGACACTTGCCGCATCATCGCCGCCCCTCACGGCATGGACATACTGACCACTCCCTTGCTGCGCGAGAGGGACTGGGGCGGATTCACCGGCCGTTACATTCCTGACCTGAAGAACGCCGAATGGCCTGACGACATTGAGACGCTTGACGCGCTGCGCGTGCGCGCCGCCAAGTTTCTGGACTTTATAAGGAGCGGGTTTCCGTCGGCGGTGGTGCTGGCCGTGGGGCACGGAATAATCAACAAGGCCGTGCAGTCGGTGTTTTTCGACAAGCCGATGGGTGAAATCAAGCCCATGGCAAACGCCGAGGTGCGCGTGCTCGAGCTGTAAGCGGCTGGCAGTCATGGCAAGAAAGTAAGCGGACGCGCCGCCGGCGGCGCGTCCGCTTACTTTCATAGACAATCAATAATATCTCGTAATGTTGGTTTTGTTAATGTTATCCTGAAGTCTTTTTACCTTTATCTGTGTCCGCCGAAGTGTCCTCCGCCGCTCTTGCCTCCGCCTTTGGACGAGCTGCCGCGCGTTCCGCCGGGTCGGTTGCCTCCGCCAACGCGTCTGCCGGAGTTGCCGCTACGGTTCACTGTGGGGCGCGAATTGCCGCGCTTCGGGGTGAAAGTGTTGCTCGGTTTGCGCTGGTTGCCTATGGCTGAAGGCCGTCTTGAGCCGCTTTGGCCGAAGCTTCTTTTGCCGTTGTCGGCCGGTCGTGCCGTCCTGCGCGTGCTGCTTTCGCGGTTGTTGCGGAAGTTGTTGCGTCCCTGGCCGGGTCTTGCTGACGGCCGTCTCTTGTCGTTTTTCACGTCTTGCGGGCGTTTTGCGAATCCCTGTTGATGTCTGCCGTCGCGGTGGCCGTCGAAGTTGTCGTGTCTGCTGCCGGGTCTTCCCGGCTTTCCGAAGTCTTTTTTATGGAATTCGCCGCGGTTGAAGCGGTCTCTGAGTCCGTGCCCTTTTACGCCCGCCCCGTGGTGGAAGGTGCGCCCTTTGTACCAGCTCCGTCCGCCGTTGTGGTGCCAGCTGTGGCCGCCACGGTAAGTTATGTACACGTTCGGCCTGCCGAAATAAAGATAATGGCGGCGCGGATAGTGGGAGTATATGGCGAAATGCCACACTCCGGCTGTCCAGTACAGCGGCCTGTAAAAGTACGTGGCGGCGCAGAACGCGCGGTATTGCCAGTCAAGGAGGATGTAGCTGAGGTCGAGGTTGCGCTGCCTCCAGTATGCGCTGTAGAGGTCGTCTGGCGAGTTGATGCTCATCAGGTAGTCCAGGTTCACTTCATAAGCGGCGTCGTATTGTGCCTCGGTCAGGTTCAGCTCGTATGCCATCTTGTCCGTCAGGAACAGAGCCTGGTCGCGCGCCTGTTCGTAGCTCATCGCCCTTGTGGCGGCCGTGAAGGCGAGCAGCAGTGATAATATGGTAGCCAGTCGTTTCATGATGAAATATTGTTTTATCGTTGTTTCTGGTGCAAAGTAACATATAAAATGCCACGTGCGGAAAGGTTTTTCCCTAACCATGACGGGGAAATTCCCTATTTGTCTGCCCTGCAATCCGCCCGGTTCGTAACCGTCTGAACGCCAGCATGTTATGTCGGGCCTTGCAAAAGGCCGTCTTTTAGCTTGCAAAAGACCGTCTTTTGGCGTGCGATTGACGGCCTTTGGCCTTGCGGAAGGCCGTCAATCACAGACGGCCTGGTTTCATGTCGTTTCCGCCGCGGCCGCGAAGAGCAGCCATGTAGTTAAAAAAGCTCCGGGCGGCGATACAAATTTCAGCTTTCGTTTTGAAGTTAACTATTTTTCCCTTACCTTTGCAAAGAGTATTAACAAAACATGTATTATATGCAGAACAAGCTGAAAATAGCAGTGATAGCCCTGTGTTATTCGCCCTTTGCGTTCGCCCAAAGCGACTCCATCGGGCTGAAGGGTGCCGCCATGAGCGAGACGGCATTCACATTCACGGAGGCTCAGTTGGGTGAGGACGACGACATGTCGCAGAACGTGTCGATCATCAACTCCAACTCGAACATATATGCGAGCGAGGTGGGATACCTCTTCTCGCCGATGCGCTTCCGCTACCGTGCGTTCGACCAACGTTACAACGACATCTATATCAACGGCACTCCGATAAACGACATGGAGTCGGGCCAGTTCAGATATTCATGGGTTGGCGGACTCAACCAGCAGACACGCAACATGGAGTCGGCGCTGCCGTTCGAGACAAACAACTTCTCCATACCAGGCATGGGCGGCTCCAACAACTATAACTTCCGCCCGGCGTCAATGCCCGTTGGCCACAGGCTCACGCTGAGCGGTGCCAACCGCAGCTACGCTCTGCGCGGAATGTACACCTTCAACTCGGGCCTTAACAGCAAGGGATGGGCCTTCTCGGCCAATGTCACCTACCGGTGGGCCAACGAAGGATACGTCGAAGGCACGTTTTACAACTCGCTCTCTTACTTCTTCGGCGTACAAAAAGTGTTCGGAGACGGCAGTCATTCGCTCTCGTTGGTGACGTGGGGCAACCCCACAGAGCGTGCGTCGCAGGGCGCGGGCACGGACGAGATGTACTGGTTGGCCAACGACCGCTATTACAATCCCTACTGGGGATACCAGAACGGGAAGAAGCGCAACTCGCGCGTAGTGCACGACTATTCGCCCACGGCGCTCCTCACATGGGACTGGAAGATTGACGACGACACGAAGCTGACCACGTCGCTGCTCGGCAAGTACACCATGTACGAAAGCACAAAGCTGAATTACAACAACGGAAGCAACCCCCACCCGAACTACTGGAAGAACATGCCAAGCAGCTATTACGACGTTTGGGGAGAGAGCGGAGAGGCCAACCGCACGCCACAGGCGCTGGAAGACTGGAACCGCGCGTATGACTTCTGGACAGCGTCGAAAGCAAACCGCCAGATAAACTGGGACCGCCTGTACTACTCAAACCGGCAGGCCTCGGCGCAAGGACAGGACGCCATATACTACATCCAGGCCAAGCACAACGACGCATTGACGCTTACCCTCGCGTCGACGCTCAACAAGCAGTTGGGAAAAGACATGAAATGGAACATCGGCATAGTGGGAGCCTCAAACAAAGGCATGCACTACCAGACCATGGAAGACATGCTCGGAGCCGCCACTTACCACAACATCAACACCTACGCACTTGGCACTTACGACCGCAATTCGGACGAAATACAGTACGACCTGAACAACCGCGACGCCGTTGTACGCGAGGGCGACAAATTCGGTTACGACTACAACCTGCTTGTAAACAACTCGAAGCTCTGGTCAAGCTTCAGCCATGACTATGGCATCCTGCACTACACCTTGGCCGCAAAGATAGGCTACACATGGATGCAACGCGACGGAAAGATGCGCAACGGACTTGCTCCCAACAACTCATACGGCAAGAGCAAGACGGCAAACTTCCTCGATGGTGGCTTCAAGCTGGGAACAAGCTGGAACCTGGGACGCGGCAACACGCTTACCCTCGGCGCAGGTTACGAGTGGCGTGCGCCGCAGGCACGCACGGCGTTCGCCTCTCCCGAAATCAACAATGACTTCGTTACCAACCTCAAGAATGAACGCGTGTTCAGCACGGAGCTTGGTTACCAGTTCGAGAACGCATGGCTCCACGCCAACCTTAACGCGTATTACAGCTATCTGACCGATGTCACCGACTGGCAGAATTTCTATTTTGACGACATCAACTCCTTCTCTTACGTCTCGCTTACAGGCATAAAGAAAGAGTATTACGGCGTCGAGGCAGGCCTCCGTTTCAAGGTGACGAGCGCCCTTGACGTCAACTTGCTCGGAACAATCAGCGACGCCAAGATAATCAACAACTCGCATGTGCGTTACATGAATTCGACCAGTGCGCAGTACACCGACGAGACAGTATATAATAAGAACATGCGCGACTCTGGCACACCGCTCACCGCGGCAAGCCTCGGTCTCAGCTATCATAGCGGCGGATGGTACATCGACCTTAACTGTAATTACTACGATCGCATTTACCTTTCTTATTCGCCGAGTTACCGTTATCAGAGCACTCTCGACACAAGACATGAAATCTACGGAAACGTCTACAACGAAGGTAAGCTCATCCCGGCTGCAGTTGAACAGGCTCAAGGGCACGGCGGGTTCATGGTTGACGGCTCGATAGGCCGAAGCATATACCTGAAACGGGGCATGCTCTCAATAAACCTTATGGTGACCAACATCCTGAACAACCAGAACTTGTGCACCGGCGGCTACGAGCAGAGCCGAAGCAACTACACCAACAGCGGCAATACACGCGCTTACAGCTTCTCCAGGAATCCGATGAAGTTCTACGCTTATGGAACAAACGGCATGCTTAACATCACTTACAGATTTTAAATGAAAGCGAAGAAGATGAAGACATTGAAGTATATAAGACTCATAATGGTGGTCGCGGTGGCCGGACTGGCCGTGTCATCATGCATGGACGACGACTGGAAAGACCCCACGGGCGACATTCCTCCGTATGGAAACAACAACCTGCAGGCAACCAACGTGGTGACAATCGCCGAACTTAAGGACATGTATTCACACGCCTTGCAGGAGCAGACGGACACGGCCCGCATAAAGGAAGACATCCAGATAAAGGCCCGTGTGACCGGAAACGACGTGGGCGGAAACATATACAATCAGATTGCCGTGGACGACGGAACAGGCGGATTGCTGATTTGCATCAACTTCGGAGGCCTTTGGAGCTATCTGCCCGTAGGCCAGGAGATACTTGTAAGCCTGAAAGACCTGTACATAGGAACTTACGGCAACCAGCCGCAAATAGGCACCCCGTACACCAGCAACAGCGGATATACGTCGCCGAGCCGCATGAACCATACCTTGTGGCAAGAGCATTTCAAGCTGCTCGGAGCGCCTGACGCGTCGAAAGTGGACACTCTTGAGTTCGACATGGGCAAGGTGAAAGACGAGAAATACATGCAGGCCAACTGTGGAAGGTTGATGGTCGTGCGCGGCGTAACGTTGCCTCAGGCCAACGGCGAGCGCACTTTCGCGCCTGAGGACGCGGCTTCTTCGGGCAACGCCGTCAACCGGATGATAGGCGGAAGCACGCGAATCGTTGTGCGTACCAGCACATACGCCGACTTTGCCGGCACAGTGATGCCCGAAGGCAAGGTGGACATTGTGGGCGTATTCACGCGCTACCGGGACACATGGCAAATACTTATGCGCCAGGACGGAGACTTTATGAAGGCGGAATAAAGCGATAAAAAATAACAGTCAAATCAAATAAAAGAAAACATTTGGACATGAAAAAGATATTGTATTCAGTGTTCGCCCTCGCTGTTGCGGCGTTCACATTCACGAGTTGCGAAGACGTACCGGCACCGTATGACGACCCCAACGACAACCCTATAGATCAGCCCGAGGTGATTGAGCCGGCCGGAGAGGGGACGGCGGAGAGTCCTTACAACGTAGCCAGGACTCTCGAGGTGGCCGGAGCCTTGGCTTCAGGCGAGAGTTCTGAGAGCGAAGTCCACATCAAGGGTGTGGTAATCGGCATCGACGAGAACTATGACGGCGGCTTCGGCAACGCCGAGTTCACCATCGCCGACGACGAGGACGCCAATGACGGATTCCTTGTCTACCGTGCAAATTACTTCAACAACAAGAAGTATTCAGACGGCCCGATACTTGAATTCGGCGACACCGTGGTGATATGCGGCATCCTGACAAACTACAACGGTACGCTTGAGACCGCTTCTGGGAAGGCTTATCTCGTCTCCCTTAACGGCTATACGGGTGAAGAAGAGGGCGGCGACGAGCCTTCGGTAGATGGAGCCGAGGGCGACGGCACGCTTGAAAACCCCTTTAACAGCATCGCCGCTTACAGCTACACGGCATCTCTTGAGGCAGACGTCAACTCTGAAAACGCCGTATATATAAAAGGTATTGTCTCAAAGATCGAGGAGAACTACGCTGCCAAGTTTGGCAATGCCAGCTATTTCATCTCGGTTGACGGAACGTTTGACAGCGAGGACAGCGGCAACCAGTTCTATGTTTTCCGCTCGCTTTACTTGAACAACGAGAAGTACACGGATGGCGACCTGCTGAGCGTTGGCGACGAAGTGATAGTTTGCGGAAAGGTGGTCAACTACTACGGCAACACTCCCGAGACCGTATCCGGACAAAGCTATCTGTACTCGTGGAAGAAAGGCGAAGGCGGAGCAACGGAGGATGTGGGCGACCCCGAGGCGCTTAACGGCGACTTCGAGTGCTGGATTGGCGGCCAGCCAAACAACTGGCAGACTGAAAGCTCGGCCGGCAACGCGTCGCTGAGCATGAGCACAGACGCACACGGAGGCGACTACTCGGTGAAGGTTGCGGGCAACACGGGAAGCAACAAGAGGATTTCTTATAAGGAGCTTGAGCTTGAGCCGGGCGACTACACGATGACGTTTTACGCCAAGGCGGCCACCGATGCCGGCGCTTCGGCGCGTCCAGGATACGTCCAGGTGACCGACGGCAAGGTGGGGAACTACCAGTATGGCGATTACACTAACGGCCTTACCAATACAGAGTGGACACAGATAACCCACACGTTCACCATCGCCGAGAAGGGAATCTACTGCGTGCTCGTGATGAATTCGAAGAGTCCGGGAGGCGATCTCCTCATCGATGACTTCAAGCTTACATGCGGTCCAAGCGTAATAATCGAATGACAATCCAGTAGCATTGACCTTACACATGGGCCGGCTTGCCGGGCGCGGCTAACTGCCTGATAGTCAGCGCTGTTCCAAAAGGCCGTCTTTTAGCTCCTAAAAGACGGCCTTTTGCATTGCAATTGACGGCCTTTTGCAATGCGGTTTGCCGTCTTTTGGGAAAAGGCCGCTTGCGTGTCGCCGGCTTGTATGCGTGTTGACAATCGTCGTCATGCGCTACTCCTTTATGTCAAAATGAGTTTTTTAGGCGCGTATTTGTTGCATATTGACAAAGTTTTTGTACCTTTGCATGGTAATAACCATATTGAAAACATCATATCATGAGCAAACTAATACGTCCTGAAGGATACAGGCCGCTGCTTGACATGCGGCAGACGGAACAGGGGATAAAGCTTATAAAAGAGTTCTTCCAGATGAACTTGTCCACAGAGTTGAGGCTGCGCCGTGTCACCGCGCCGCTGTTCGTGCTGAAAGGACTTGGCATAAACGACGACCTGAACGGCGTGGAGCGCCCCGTGACGTTCCCCATCAAGGATCTTGGCGACGCCAAGGCGGAGGTTGTGCACTCGCTGGCCAAGTGGAAAAGGCTGACCCTTGCCGACTACGGCATCGAGCCGGGATACGGCGTGTACACCGACATGAACGCCATAAGAGCCGACGAGGAACTGGACAACCTGCACTCGCTGTATGTTGACCAGTGGGACTGGGAAGCCGTGATAATGCCGTCGCAACGCACGCTTGACACCTTGAAGGGCACCGTGCGCAGGATTTATTCGGCCATAAGGCGCACGGAATTTCTCGTTTGCGAGCGCTACGCCGGAGTGATTGAGCCATTCTTGCCTGAAAACATACACTTCGTCCACAGCGAAGACCTGCTCTCCATGTATCCCGGCAAGACCGCCAAGGAGCGTGAGGACTCCGTCTGCCGCGAGTATGGAGCCGTGTTCGTAATAGGCATTGGCGCACCCTTGGCCGACGGCAAGCCGCACGACGGGCGCGCACCCGACTACGACGACTGGACAACGCCTACCTCGGACGGCCACAAGGGGCTCAACGGAGACATCCTCATATGGTATCCGCCGCTCCAGAGGGCGGTAGAGCTGTCTTCAATGGGCATCCGTGTGGACAGGGAAGCCATGCTGCGCCAGCTCGAGATGACCGGCCTGCAAGCCCGCCGCGACCTATATTTCCACCGCCGCCTGATAGCCGGCGAACTGCCTGAAAGCATCGGCGGAGGCATCGGCCAGAGCCGTCTGTGCATGGTTCTGCTGCATAAGGCGCACGTGGGAGAAATCCAGGCGAGCGTATGGCCGCAAGACATGATTGACGAGTGCGCACGCCTCGGCATGGCCATAATATGATTTTATTACACGCAAGACAACCGGAAGAAACCATACTAATATATCATAATGCAACAATACATAGTCTCGGCAAGAAAGTACAGGCCACAGTCTTTTGACGACGTGGTAGGGCAGGAAGCGCTTACCACCACCCTGCGCAACGCCGTGAAGAGCGGCAAGCTTGCCCATGCATACCTTTTCTGCGGTCCGCGCGGCGTGGGAAAGACAACATGCGCGCGCATCTTCGCCAAGGCGATAAACTGTCTTAACCCTACGGAGAACGGCGAGGCGTGCAACGAATGCGAGAGTTGCACGGCCTTCAACGAGCAACGCTCGTTCAATATTTACGAACTTGACGCGGCGAGCAACAACTCCGTGGAGAACATCAAGGCGCTGATGGAACAGACGCGCATACCTCCACAGGTGGGCAAATACAAGGTGTTCATCATCGACGAGGTGCACATGCTGTCAACGGCGGCGTTCAACGCGTTTCTCAAAACGCTCGAAGAACCACCCGCCCACGTGGTGTTCATCCTGGCTACGACCGAGAAACATAAGATTTTGCCTACCATCCTGTCGCGTTGCCAGATATACGACTTCGAGCGCATGACCGTCGCAGGCATCGTCAACCAGCTCAAGAAGGTAGCCGGAAACGAAGGAATCAAGTATGAGGAAGAGGCTCTTGAGGTGATAGCCGAGAAAGCTGACGGCGGCATGAGGGACGCGCTCTCCATCTTTGACCAGGCCGCCAGCTTCTGCCAGGGCGACATAACGTATGCCAAGGTGATAGAAGACCTTAACGTCCTTGATGCTGACAATTACTTTAGCATTGTAGACTTGTGCCTCGAAAACAAGACGGCCGAGCTGATGGCGCTTCTCGACGGTATAATAAGAAAAGGCTTTGACGGAGCCAACCTGATATCGGGCCTCGCCTTACATGTGCGCAACGTTCTCATGGCCAAGGACGAACAGACCTTGCCTCTGCTCCATGCCGGCGAGCGGCAGACAGCCCGTTATCGTGAGCAAGCCGCCCGTTGTACGCCCAAGTTCCTGTACAACGCGCTCCGCATAATGAACGAATGCGACGTGAATTACCGCCAGAGCGGCAACAAGAGGCTGCTTGTTGAGCTGACATTGATAGAGATATCGCAGCTTACCCAGCCCGATGACGACTCCGACGGACAAGGGCGTGGCCCTAAAAGATTGAAATCCCTGTTTAAAAGACTTATCGGCACGCGTCCGCAGAAGGCTATGCAGGTGGCCGAGGATGTGCGCCGTGGCAATGAGAAAACGGCTTCAGCTGATGTCAAGAACGCGCCGGCAGAGGCTACGAAGGCCGTTCAGGCCGGTGCGGATGACACCAAGCCTACTCCGCTGAAGGGGTTGAAGCTGTCGCGTATAGGCAAGACTTTCGACAATTTGAGGCATCGGGCTGACGCACGTAAACCCGTTGAGGAAACGCCGCTTGTGGTTCATGACGACGGCACACGGAGCACCTTTACGGAAGAAGAGCTGCTGAAGCAATGGATGGCGATGTGCACACGCATGCCGGAAGAGCTTACCGGACTTGCCGCGAGGATGAAGAACATCGAGCCGAAGATAACCTCTTTCCCCGACATTGAGGTCGTTGTTGACAACAAAATACTGATGGATGACATCCAGAAGATAAGGGGACGCATACGCAACACGCTTGCACAGGCGTTGAAAAACAGTTCGTTGTCGCTCAACTTGCGCTTGGCCAGACCTGAAGAAATAAAGAGAATCCCGACAAAACTTGAGCGTTTCGAGAAGTTGAAGACAGAGAACCGTGCGTTTGCAAGGCTCAGCGAAGAGTTGAAACTTGAGCTGGACTAAGCCGGAAGAAATAAGAAAGTAACAATCAAGGCCGTCAGCCGGTGCTTGATTGTTACTTTTTCTTTTGTCTTGTTGCATGCCAAATTGTGCAATGTCAAAACCTTTTCATCTGCAATGTGGCGTAATCCGAGCGCAGCACGAGGTTGTCTCCATCTGCCACAACCACTTCAAACTCTGTAGTAGTGGCGTTCATGCCGAATGGGAGGAGCTGTTCCACGGTGGCGTCCTGGTGGTTGTCACTGGTGTTGGCGCGCTGTTTGAAGTCGCGGAAAACCACTTTCCGGCGTCCGTCCTTGTATTCCATGCGTGCCACGAATGCGCCATAGTCGTTAGGCCCTTGTCTTTCTGCCACTTCGACTACCATGCGCGTTATGCCGAAGAAGATGCGTTCACACTCGTGCATCTGGCCGTCGGCAGCGGTCTCGAAGCGTTCAAGCCGCCAGAATCCTTCAATGTCTTCGTCTATTGGATCCTTCCAGTCGCAGCCTGAAACGGCGGCGCAAACCATCAGTAGCAATGTAGCTTTCAGTATTATCTTGTCCATAGCAGTCCGCTTTTACATATTGTTATCATTCCTCCGACGCTGTTGCCGAGGTAATTCCCACTGTCAACGCCGCACGCTGCGGTAAATTCCCATCCGCGGAGACGCTTCGGCGCATAAGTAAGTTCGAACAGCATGCTGTTCTGCCGGCGCACGGCATCGAGCGGTTCGCGGTATGTCCCCCAATGGCGAGTGAACGAGAGCAGCATGCGGTAAGCCAGTTCGCCTGTGGGGTTGCCGTCGATGCCTATGTGGTGTGCCTTTACCCTGCTGCTGTGAAACTCCAGCCGGCCGTCGTCTCCATACACTGGGCCGTATATGAAGGGGTGGCCGATGTTCTGCCCCCAGTGCGTCCATGGGTATGTTGCATGGTTGTAATAGTTGTCGCCGCCAGACATTTGCAGGTCGTTGAACGAGCCTGCCACGCCGTCATACAGTATGGGGCCGGTCTGGTCGGTGGTGCACAGCCCTTCCCATAGCACTTTCGTGACGACGGGATTCTTCGGAAGGGTGACTTCCACGCCAATATGTCCGTCTTTCCAGCGGCCGTATTGCCAGGTGAGCTGGCTGTGGTCGTCGAAGAAGTGCTCGTAATACACGCGTGCCTTCCACGTCTTTGCCGTGTAGTTGAGGGCGAAGTTCCAACTGCCGGTGTGGTTCCCCTCAATGTTTTCGATGGTGCTTTCCTGTATGGGTATGATGGCTTTGAGGAAGTCTTTGAAGCCGTTGGGCATGTTGGCGGTCATTATTGACGAGCCGTCGGGCTGCTTTTTCCACATGCTGCCGCCGAACTGTGCCGTCTCAAGCATGCCTATCTCCATCGTCAATGGGAACTTTTCTTCGTTGCCTACGCGGAACATCAGCGACTTGGTGTGATACACAGCGCGTTTTGAAAAACTCTGTCCGGTCTTCACGAAGTTCTCGCGCCAGCGTCCGTCTGTCAGCACGCCGTAACCTATATGCCCCTTCAGGCTGAGCCAGCCGCGCGTCAGCGGAACGTTCCAGTACTGTTTCATCTCGAGCCGCACCTGCGGAATGGGCCTTGCGTTGACTCCTTCCACCATCATGCCGCTTGACAGGCGCATGTCTTTCTCAAGCGGAAACGCGCCGCGTTCCTTGGCTCCCACGCTCAGTGTCAGCACCTTCCACGACAGGTCGGCGTATGCCTGTTGCACTACGAAGGGCGCTGTCTGGTCGATGGCTCCGGCCATGTCGACGCCGGTCTGCAGGCTCCAGCCGTGGCCAAAGCGCGTGGTGTACTGTACTCCAGCACGCAGGTATCCGCTCTGCGGACGCTCCGACGAGAGCCCGTAGCGGTTGGCCGTGAACCACAGAGGGGCGTAGTCGCCCGTGGAGGCGTTGCCCGACAGTTCCAGTCTGTAGTTCAAAGTGTCACCCTCGGCGGCCGCTTCGAGGCCGCATAGTGGCAACAAGGCAATTAATAAATTTCTGATTAATCTCATTTGGATGTCTTTGTGTACATGTGATTTGCATTGGCCGCATGGCCTGTCCAGTCCTTGTTCGGCGCGGCAAAAGTACAATAAAAATCCCGTCCGCTGAAATTATCGCGATGAAAAGTAATGATATGTTTTCCAATTGGGTTCATCCGCAAACCTTTTGGATTAAAAATAAGTTCTATTAATAACACCATCCAACCTTAATCCAGGCAGGATGTATTTGCAAATGAAATAATGTGTCACATCTAATAGAGCCACATGTCCATCCAAAAGGTTTTGCGGATGAACCCCATTGACGGCAAATCGGCTTCCAAAAGGCCGTCAATCGCGGGCTAAAGGCCGTCTTTTACAAGCTGAAAGACGGCCTTTTGCAAAGGCGTTGAATATCAAGGGGTTACACAGGCGACTTCGCATGGCACGGCAACGAGCCTTTTTGTCTGTGCTGAAGTGGATATGACGGATGGCAAAGACGCTCTCCGTCATGCATTCTGATTATATAGAAGGTATAAAAAAGTATAAAATAATGCTGCGCTTTGTCATGTTTTCTTTATCTGATACGTTATCATTAATAATGACAACGTTATTGTCAATAACAGCGATAAAGTGTTTTACAATATGAAAAGAGCATTTTTTACAGCATTGACGGTTCTATTGCTCGCTGTCACGACAGGCGCGGCGCGGGCGCAACAGGCAGGTTTCGGCAAGTATCGCGGCGTTTGGGCCGGCATGAAGAGCGAGGCGGTGTTCACCGACTCGGTGATGATGTACTTCCACAGGGACACCGTGTCGGGCACAGGCTACGGTGCGCTGCGCGTCCCCTCGCGCGGAATTGACATGCTGACGACGTTCGCCAAGGACACAATCACGTTTGGCAAGACGCCCGACTACATTATCAGCATGCCCACTGACGGCATGCTCTGCATCGGCGGTGACACTCTTAGGAAGGTGGAGAGCATTGATGTCACGCAGCCTTACGACATGCCGCAGGCCGCAACCAGGCTTGACATAGGCTGCTGCCTGCAAGAGTGGCAGCTGGGCACGGTGGTGAATGCCGACGGCAACAGCGTGCAGGTGATGATAGGAACGAACCGCAACTCGTTCATGTACGGCCTGTCCGGAGGCATGGTTTACCTGCGCGCGGCGGCCATGTTGCAGTGCAACGAAGGCTCGCTGTTCATCCAGAACATACGGATGATGAAGAATCCGAACACTGGCGAACGCTCGAACATCTTTTTCTACGACAGCCACGAGTTCCTGACAAACCTGCCGCCGATAGACATCTCGAAGTTTGACCCTACGCGTTGCGTCTTTGCCGGCGACGGGCTCATATATTGGTCGCTGCTCAGTCACACGCCTGACGAAATCAAACTGAACGGCTGCGGCGAGACGTACACGTTCTCACGACCGCGTAAGGACACGCCGGAACTGATCGAATGGCTGAAATATGAGCCATACAAAGCCAAGACGGTGAATGGAATTTAAGTGGAAAGGTAAAAGTGAAAGGTGAAAAATCAGAACGGAGTTAAGTGAAGAGTGGAGAACGAAGAGTGAAGAATTCAAATGTTTTAATTCATAAAAAGCACATTAATTCTTCACTCTTCGTTCTCCACTCTTCACTTAAACCTCTTCCTTTCCATTTATGAACACCTTATTTATAATAGGCGATGTGTAAGCGTAAGGTATGTAATTGACTGACGGGATTGGCTCGGTAATGAAAAAGTTGGCGGCCTTGCCAACGGTGATTGAGCCGTAATCGCCGCTCAACCCCATGGCGTATGCGGCGTTGAGCGTGGCTGCGTTGATAGCCTCTTGCGGCAGGAGGCGCATCTTGATGCAGGCCAGCGAGACTACGAACTTCATGTCGCCGGAGGGGGTCGAACCAGGGTTGTAGTCGCTTGCAACGGCTACTCCAAGTCCTGCGTCTATCATTTTTCGCGCCGGGGCGTATGGCATGTTGAGGAAGAACGACGTGCCAGGTAGCACGGTGGGCATCGTCTGGCTGTCCTTCAGGATGGCAAACTCGCTTTCGGGCATGTTCTCCAAATGGTCAACCGACAACGCGCCATGCTTCACCGCGACGGGAAGTCCGCCAGTGGCGGCCAGCTCGTCCACGTGGATTTTCGGCTTCAAGCCCCACTTCTCAGCGGCTTCGAGTATGCGGTCGGTATCCTCTGGAGTGAAGAAACCTTCGTCGCAGAACACGTCAACGTAGTCGGCAAGCTTCTCGTGGCCTACCTCCGGCAGCATTTCTGATATGATGAGGTTTACGTATTCGTCGTGACCGTACTGCCTCCCAACGGCGTGTGCGCCAAGGAATGTTGACACTACGCGCATCGGCACGCTCTCTTTAATCCTTTGAATGACGCGCAGCATCTTCAGCTCGTCAGCCGTATTGAGTCCGTATCCGCTCTTTATCTCCACGCAGCCCGTGCCCTTGCGCATTATTTCCCGTGTACGGCGCATGGCCTGATGATACAGTTCGTCTTCACAGAGAGTGTGCAGCAGGTCGGCCGAATTGAGTATTCCGCCGCCTCGCCGGGCTATCTCGGCATAACTGAAGCCCATGATTTTATCAACGAACTCACCCTCGCGGCTGCCTGCGTAGACAATGTGCGTGTGCGGGTCGCACCACGACGGCATCACCGTTCCGCCCCGCGCGTCAATTTCTTTGTCGACAGAAAAGCCCCCGGAAGGCATGTCTTCCATGCTTCCGAAGGCTGATATTTTTCCGTTTTCTACAAGTATCCAAGCGTTGTCAATTGTTTCGAGACGCTTCATCTCTGCTCCTTGCAGGCGCGAAACGCCATCGCTTACGATGCCGGCGATGGTCTTTATGTTACTTACAAGCAGGCGCATTGTTCTTTAAAAAGTCTATTGAATGTTTTATGTAGGGGTACATCACTTCGTCGTTTACTATGAACGGCACTACCTCGCGGTAAGCTTTAAATACGCGATGAATGACCGGCGATGACTTCAACGGGCGGCGGAACTCCAAAGCCTGGGCGGCGTTGAACAGCTCGATTGCCAACACGCGCTCGGTGTTCAGCACCACCTTATATAATTTGATGGCTGCGTTCGCGCCCATGCTGACATGGTCTTCCTGTCCTTGGCTTGACGGAATGCTGTCCACCGAGGACGGAGTGCAGAGGCTCTTGTTCAGGCTTACCACCGATGCCGCGGTGTACTGGGTTATCATGAAGCCGCTGTTCACGCCCGGATTGGCCACGAGGAAGCTCGGCAGACCGCGTGTGCCGGAAACGAGTTTGTATATCCTGCGCTCCGATATGTTGGCAAGCTCGCTCACGGCGATGGCAAGGAAGTCCATCGGCATGGCTATCGGCTCGCCGTGGAAGTTGCCCGCTGAAATTACGATGTCGTCGTCGGGGCACACGGTGGGGTTGTCAGTGGCTGAGTTTATCTCCGTATCAATGACCGAACAAACATAGTCCAAAGTGTCTTTCATCGCCCCGTGCACCTGCGGAATGCAACGGAACGAATACGGGTCTTGCACGTATGATTTCGGTTTTTCCACAATTTCACTGCCTTCAAGCAGTTCGCGCATACGCCTGGCGGTCTCAATCTGTCCCTTGTGGGGGCGCACCTGGTGAACGGCGTCGGTGAACGGCTCTACAAGTCCGCAATAAGCGTCAAGCGACATGGCGGCAATGATGTCAGCCCAGTCGCTCAAACGCCGGCTGTTAAGTATCGCCCAAACGGCGAACGCGCCCATATTCTGCGTGCCGTTGAGCAGCGCAAGACCTTCTTTCGATGCAAGCTGAATTGGTTTCCATCCGTTTTTCCTAAGCACATCTGCGCCAGTCATCACTTTGCCTTTATACTCCGCTTCGCCCAGTCCGACAAGAGGCAGCGACATGTGGGCCAGCGGAACAAGGTCGCCTGACGCTCCGAGAGAGCCTTGCATGTAAACAATCGGGTAAACTTCGTTGTTGAAGAAGTCGACAAGACGTTCAACTGTGTCGAGCTTGCAACCTGAATATCCGTAGCTGAGCGACTGTATTTTCAGCAGCAACATTATCTTTACTATCTCGTTAGGCACACGGTCGCCGGTGCCGCAGGCGTGCGACATCATCAGGTTTATCTGCAACTGGGCGAGGTGGTCTTTGCCTATCGACACGTTGCAGAGCGACCCGAAGCCGGTGGTTACTCCGTAGATAGGTGTCTTTGTTTCTGCTATCTTCTTGTCAAGGTACTCACGGCAGCGTACGATTCGTTGTTTGGCATCGTCGCTCAACTCAATTTTATAACCGTTTTTTATTATTTCCCCGATGCGCTCGATGGTCAAGTGCTCGGCTGATATTTGGTGAACCATAATACAATAGTTTTTTATTTGTGGAATTAAGAATTAAGAGTTAAGAATTAAGAAAATATGCCCTGCCGTTTTTTCATCCATGAATGGTATTTTTCTTAATTCTTAACTCTTAATTCTTAATTAATATATTCCATTTATAACGTCGTCCTCCACGAGGTTGGGCATTGTGACTTTAAGTCCCGGTGTGCGCTCCATTTCTCGCACTATGCTACGCATTGAGCCCTCGTTACGCGCCCAACTGCGGCGTGCTATGCCGTTGTTCACATCCCAGAAGAGCATCTCGCGGATGTGGTGGGCACTGTCTTCGCCGCCGTCGATGACCATTCCGAAGCCACCGTTGATGACCTCTCCCCAACCGACTCCGCCTCCGTTGTGGAGCGACACCCACGTAGCGCCACGGAAAGAGTCGCCGATTACGTTCTGCACGGCCATGTCTGCGCAGAACTGAGAGCCGTCGTATATGTTGCTGGTCTCGCGGAACGGCGAGTCAGTTCCCGACACATCGTGATGGTCGCGGCCAAGAACGACGGGACGGGTTATCTCTCCGCGCTTGATAGCCTCGTTGAAAGCAAGGGCTATTTTGGTGCGTCCCTCGGCGTCGGCGTATAGGATTCTGGCCTGCGAACCTACTACAAGGTGGTTGCGTCCGGCCTCTTTTATCCAATGGATGTTGTCATCCATCTGCCCTATTATCTCGTCAGGAGCAGTTTTCTTGATTTCCTCCAACACTTCGGCAGCTATGCGGTCAGTGGCTTCAAGATCCTTCGGGTCGCCTGAAGTGCACACCCAACGGAACGGGCCGAAGCCGTAATCGAAGAACATCGGGCCCATGATGTCCTGCACGTATGACGGATAACGGAACTTGCCGTCTGCTCCCATGATGTCCGCTCCGGCGCGTTCTGACTGGAGAAGGAAGGCGTTGCCGTAGTCGAAGAAGTACATTCCGCGCTCCGTCAGCTTGTTGATTGCTGCCACTTGGCGTCGCAATGAAGCCTGCACACGCTTGCGGAACTCGTCCGGGTCGTCGGCCATCATCTTCTTTGACTCTTCCAAGGTCATTCCTACGGGATAGTAGCCGCCGGCCCAGGGATTGTGAAGTGAAGTCTGGTCGCTGCCCAAGTCAACTTTGATGTTTTCCTCCGCAAGGCGTTCCCACAGGTCAACCACGTTGCCGACGTAAGCCATCGACACCGTTTTCTTTTCCTCGACAGCCTTGCGGACGGAAGGAATAAGCTCGTCAAGACTTGTGTGAAGCTCGTCAACCCAGCCCTGGTCGTAACGCTTCCGGGCTGCAAGCGGATTGATTTCGGCCACAACGCTTACCACTCCGGCTATGTTGCCGGCTTTCGGCTGTGCGCCGGACATGCCGCCGAGACCCGATGATACGAACAGCATTCCGTGTATATCCTTGCGTCCGGGCTGCTTCTTCAGCTGCATGCGGGCGGCGTTCATCACGGTTATCGTTGTTCCGTGGACTATGCCCTGAGGCCCGATGTACATGTAAGAGCCGGCCGTCATCTGTCCGTACTGGCTCACTCCGAGGGCGTTCATGCGTTCCCAGTCATCGGGTTTCGAGTAATTCGGGATGACCATGCCGTTTGTAACGACCACGCGCGGAGCGTTCTTGTGCGACGGAAAGAGGCCGAGCGGATGGCCCGAGTACATCACGAGGGTCTGCTCGTCGGTCATTTCGCTGAGGTATTTCATCGTCAGGCGATATTGCGCCCAGTTCTGGAAGATGGCTCCGTTGCCGCCGTAAATGATGAGTTCGTGCGGATGTTGCGCCACGGCAGGGTTCAGGTTGTTCTGTATCATCAGCATGATGGCGGCCGCCTGGAGTGACTTGTGCGGGTATTCGTCTATCGGGCGTGCATACATCTCGTACCTCGGGCGGAAGCGGTACATGTAAATGCGGCCGTATTTCTCCAGCTCTTCGGCGAACTCCGGCGCCAGCGTGGCGTGGAACTTCTTTGGAAAATACCTCAAGGCGTTGCGCAACGCCAGCTTCTTTTCTTCCTTCGTAAGTATGTCCTTGCGCTTGGGCGCATGGTTTATCTCGGTGTCATAAGGCATCGGTTCGGGCAACACGTCGGGAATACCGGCGCGTATGTCCGCTGCAAATTCCTCCTTTGTCATGATTATATGTTTTTATTTATTGTTCCTTCAACGATTGTCATAATTTCCTTTTCCGCCTTGTCTGCCTCGGCCATGAGCCTGTCGGCTTCACTTACAAGGGCTTCCGCTTGCGCCTTGTCCTTTAATGAAGAGGCGTTTATCTTGACGTTCAGGCCTGCACCGAGCACCGCCGCGCGTGCGGCAAGCGCGCCAACGCCTGCGTCGGAGACGCTTGCCGGGTTGCCAGTCTCGGCCATGGCCCTGCATATCTCAAACGTTTTGAACGACGTTTTCATGGTTTCCAGCGGCACTTGGGCTGCAAACAGCGTCGCGCTTTGTATGGCCTCGGAGCGCAGCCGCTTGTCTTCTTCCGTACTCTTGGGCATGGAGAACGCCGCCATTATGCGGTTGAAAGCCTCCGTATCCTCGTCGACGAGGTGCAGCAGCTCGGCTTCAAGCTCAACGCCTTTGTCCGCCCAACGGCTAAACTCCTCCCAACGGTCGTCCCATCCGGGCTTGTGAGCAGAAAGGTTGGCCACCATCGTGCCCAGGGCTGCACCCAAAGCACCCATGTAGGCGGCTACCGAACCGCCGCCGGGAGCGGGCGACTCGCGCAGCGTCTCGTCGGCAAAGCCTTTAACGGTGAGTGCCGTCAGCTTGTCTGCCTTGGTGTTATCGGCATCGAGCATGTACTCGACAATCTTCTCTTGGGGCACGAACGGACGCAGGTCGTCAAGCCCCATCGACTTTATTGCGATGTTCAGTATGTCTTCCTTGGGTATTCCTGTGGAGCGGTGTTGCTTGCGCAGGAAGTATTTTCCGGCATCCGTCACGGCGCGCTCAGGTACCAATCCTACTATTTCAGTGCCCGTAACGCGCAGGCCGCGGGCCTGCGCCGCGCGGCTCACTTCGTCGAAAGCTGTGTGCAGGGGAGTGGCGTTGATGTCGGTGATGTTCATCGAAACCTGGGCAATGCCATATTCCTTGATGAACCATCCGATGGCCTTCGTACCTTTCAGTGTGCCGGGACGCATTATAGGCATCCCGTTTTCGTCCCTCTTTATCTCGCCGGTTATGGGGTTGCCGATGCGCTCCGGGCGGCCTTTCTCGCGCACGTCGAACGCTATGGCGTTGGCTCGTCGTGTTGACGTGGTGTTGAGGTTGAAGTTTACGGCGATGAGGAAGTCGCGCGCTCCTACGGCCGTGCATCCGGTGCGTGCAACACCTTCGTCGAACGGGCGTGCGCCGTAGTCAGGCTGCTCGGCCTCGTCTGTCATTCTCTCAGGCAGCGCCTCATACTCACCCTTGCGGCATACGGCCAGGTTGCGTCGCCCTGGTTTCATCGCAGCCGCCTCGTAGCAGTAGCATGGTATGCTTAATTCTGCGGCTATGCGTTCGGCCAGTTTGCGTGCCAGCTGGGCGCACTCTTCCAGAGTTATGCCGCTGACGGGCACGAGCGGAAGCACGTCTGTCGCCCCCATGCGCGGATGTGCGCCGTGGTGGCGGCGCATGTCTATCACTTCGCCGGCCTTTTTCACGGCCTTGAAGGCCGCCTCGACCACCGCCTCGGGACTGCCCACGAAGGTCACAACCGTGCGGTTGGTCGCCTCGCCCGGGTCCACATCGAGCAGCTTTACGCCTTCAGACGCCTCGATGGCGTCAGTGATTTGCTTGATTACAGCCTTGTCGCGACCCTCGCTGAAGTTGGGTACACACTCTACAATCTGCCTTGTTTTTGCCATAGCGTCAAATCAAAATATGTAGTTTAAAGTTCTTTGTATATAAATAAGGTGTTTAAAAAGACAAGTGCAGGCATGGTGTTTCAACGCCAGTCCTACCCATCTTGCAAAGATAGTGCTTTTATATAAAAGGTGCAAGAAAAAACGTGAAAATAGCAGTGGCGGCAAAAAACATTTTGCAAGAGCGGCGTTGCCGTAGTGCGTGGATACGGCCGTGGCGCAGCGTGAATGATGCGTGAAAAGCGTGCGCGGACTGTCAAAAAGTAAGTTTTACGCCGTTGACGGCTCTTTTACGGACACCTGTGCCGGCGTGCTCTGTAACTGCCTGATATTCAGCTGCAAGTCAGACGCTTTGCAAAAGGCCGTCTTTTAGCGTGCGAAAGATGCCCTTTTACCGTCTGAAAGACGGCCTTTTGGAATGCGAAAGACGGCCTTTCGCACTGCCGTCCTGCACGAGGCTCGTTGACGGCTTGGCCGTATGGTCCGGCAATGGCATTGCTCCATGCATGCGGAAAGAGCAAAATAAATGTTCGTTTCGCCCTCTTTTATTTTGTGCTTCGGCCGAATTGCGCTATCTTTGCAGGCGTAATCAAATGGGATATATGAACCGCCGATACTCTTTTTGGAAATTCATAAGCCGCAGAAAATACCTCATCGTCTCCGTGCTTGGAGTAGTCTTTGTAGGTTTTGTCGGCGAGAACAGCATACTGAAGCATGTGCAGAACCGCATGCTCGTGCGCGGGATGAAGGCCGAGATTGACGCTTACAACGCGCAATACGAGAAAGACGAGCACATGCTCAAGGAACTGCAGCGCAACCCGAAAGCCATAACGAAGATTGCGCGCGAACGGTATTTCATGAAGGCTGACGACGAAGACATATTCGTTTTAAGCGACGACAAGAAGAAAGAAGACAACAACAATGAGACAACTGACTAAAACCGAGGCCGCAATACTGCTTGCCGGGGCCTTACTGATGGTTGTAGGAGCGGGGCTTTACGTGTTTGGAATACAGGGCGTGTCGCCGTGGATTTTTGCCGTGGGCGCCGTGGCTTTCGCCGCGATGCAGCTCAGGCAGACATACGGCGGACGCGACGCCACGCTGAAACGCCTGCGCAGGATAATGTCGGTGGGCGACGCCTTGTTCATTCTGTCGGCCGCCCTTATGCTTGAGAACAATTACCACGTACTGATGCCGTTGTTCGTAAAATACATACCCGACGGATACTACCACTACGTCACATACATACACAACAACTGGGTGATAATACTGCTCGTGGCCGCGATTATCGAGATATACACCACTCACCGCATATCACACGAGCTGAAAAAGAACATGCCGGGCACGGACGAATGAACATTATGCCGCCTTGACACGACCCGCCGCCCATGTTCACGCGGCATGCACGTGTAGCCACGGCAACTGCACGCGCCCACTTTGGCTGTGCCTGTGGCGCAAGCCCTGGCGGCTAAAAAAACTATAAAAGACAGCGGTTTTGTTTTAAATAGCATAAAAAATTTTCCGTACATCGGCAATACATTGTACTTTTGTGCCTGCTTATAATACTCATTTATGATGAAGACACTTTACGCTCTGCTCGCCGTGTTGACGTTTGCATCATGCGCGAATACATATAATATTGAAGGTTCGTCCAACGTCCCGACACTGGACGGCAGGATGCTCTTCCTTAAGGCATACGACGGCGCAGACCTGAAAAACATTGACTCGTGCGACATTGTGCATGGAGAATTCCGCTTTACCGGCACGCTTGACTCCACAAGGCTCGTCACTCTGTTCATGGACGACGAGGGGTTGATGCCCGTAGTGCTCGAGAAAGGCGAGATTCTGATAAAGATAGACAACACGCAGCAGAAGGTAAGCGGCACTCCGCTTAACGAAAAACTGTTCAAGTTCATCGAGAAATACAAGCAGCTGGAAAGCGAGGTCAGCGAGCTTGGCCACCTGCAGAGCCAGGCCATAATGGACGGCAAAGACCTTAACGAGGTGAACATGCACCTGGCCGAGAAGGCAAGCAAGATAGCGGAGCGCGAAGACACTCGTGACATCGTTCATAGTTGAGAACTTTGACAACGTGCTCGGCCCCGGAGTCTTCTTCATGGTTACGGCCGGCCACCGCTATCCGGAACTGTCCCCGTGGATAGAAGACATCATGAGCAAAGCCACCGACAAGTTCAAGAACGACCCGTATGTCAGCGACTACTACCGCAAAGCCCAGCAGAACCAGGCCATTATGAACGGAACGGCAATGCCGGGAGACGTAAGTCCACAGCCTGAAAACATACCCACGCCCAACGAATTGGCCTCTCCCGGAATGACGGTGGCCGATTCCACGGTTGCCGCCGAACAATGACCACGGGCCGAAAGGCATGCAAGAGCCATACAACGAATTATGAAATCACTGATAAAAAACGCTACGATAGTAAACGAAGGAAAGGCGTTCAAAGGGTCAATCGTGATAGAAGACGGTTGCATCTCAGACATATTGGGAAATAATGAAGCACCCCGTGGGCAGTTTGACGACACCGTCGATGCCACGGGGTGCTTCGTGTTGCCCGGCATAATAGACGACCACGTGCACTTCCGTGAGCCGGGATTGACGGCAAAAGCCGACATTGAGAGCGAAAGCCGGGCGGCAGCCTACGGCGGAGTGACGACATATTTTGACATGCCCAACACCGTTCCGCAGACCACCACGCCGCTCGCACTCGAAGTGAAACGCGCCATCGCCGCACGCGACAGCCACGTGAATTACTCGTTTTTCTACGGGGCGACAAACACGAACGCCGACTCTTTCGGCAAGCTTGACATCCATCGCGTGCCCGGAATAAAGCTTTTCATGGGCTCGTCCACGGGCAACATGCTTGTAGACAGGGCGGAAGCGCTCGACAAGATTTTCTCCACCGCGCCCGTTCCGGTCATGGCGCATTGTGAGGATACAGGTCTGATAAACGACAATATGCGCAGTGCCAAGGAACGGTATGGCGACGATCCTGACGTAATGTACCATCCCGAAATACGCAGTGGGGAGGCTTGCTACAAGTCGACAGAACTGGCTGTGAGGCTCGCCCGGAAGCACAATGCCCGCCTACACGTGGCTCATCTCACCACGGCACGCGAACTTTCACTGTTCGAACCGTGGACAGACACCATGCCAAACATAACCGCTGAAGCCGTAATTGCCCATCTCTTCTTTTGTGACAAGGACTATGAAAGACTGGGAACTCTCATCAAATGCAACCCCGCTGTGAAGTCGGAGGCAGACCGTGAGGCATTGCGGCGTGCTCTGACAGACGGCCGTATAGCAGTTGTAGGGACAGACCATGCGCCGCATCTTATGGCTGACAAGCATGGCGGATGCGCCAAGGCGGCGTCAGGTATGCCGATGATACAGTTCTCGCTTGTCTCAATGCTCGAACTTGTTGACCATGGCGTGTTGACTGTCGAGCGTGTGGCAGAGCTTATGTGCCACCGCCCGGCTAAGTTGTTCGATGTCCGCAAGCGCGGATTTATACGCAAAGGATACAAGGCAGACCTGGCAATAGTGCGCCCGGACAGTCCCTGGACGGTGGCCGAAAGCGACATACAGAGCAAATGCGGATGGTCGCCCATGACGGGGCATACGTTCGGATGGCGTGTGGAACACACCTTTTGCAACGGCCGTCACATACTTGACAACGGCCGTTTTGACGCGTCATGTCGCGGAGAAGAAGTGTTTTTCAGATGATGGAAAGGACGAGAAAGTGCGCAGACGGCAAGGTGAGACTTCCTTGAAAAGCATTACCGCATAACCGTATAACCCGAAAACCACATAACCGTAAACATAAATGATTGCACGTATTTTCATATATCTGCTTCTGTTTATCACCCTTCCTGACTATTATCTGGATCGCCGCTTCTTGCGTAAGCGTACCCGCTACCTGTGGTGGCAGCGTGTGTTGTGGTGGCTTCCTGGAGCTTTCATGTTTTTCTATACCATCGCGCTTGCCGCATCGCGCAATTTTGCGCCGGACAACCTGTTGCTTCTGCATGTTTATTTTTCGCTTTTCGGCATAATGGTGGTGCCCAAGTTCTTGTTTTCGTTGTGCTCTTTTCTCGGGTGGGCGCACTGCCGTTACCACCACACTCACAACAACTGGGGCAACCTTGTGGGGCTTCTTCTTGGATTTGGAGCGGTCATTGCCGTGGCGTATGGCGGCACATGGGGATTCCGCAAGGTTGAGGTGAGACATGAAGAATACCGCTCGGCCGACTTGCCAAAGGCTTTCGACGGTTACAGGATAGTGCAGTTCAGCGACGCGCACGTCGGCACCTACGGCAGCAGTTATGTTGACATGCCTGAGAAGGTGGTAGATCTTATCAACAAGCAGAAGGCGGACATGGTGGTGTTTACTGGCGACTTGCAGAACATGGAGCCAAAAGAGCTTTATCCGTTCATGCCCGTTTTTGAGCGTATAAAGGCCAAAGACGGGGTGTTCTCGGTGTTGGGCAACCACGATTACGCTGAATACGTCAAGGCTGAGAGTGCCGTCAAGGTGGCCAACGAGCGTGAGCTTGTCAGCCTGGAGAGGCAGTTGGGATGGGATCTTTTGCTCAACGAGCACCGTGTTGTAAGGCGAGGAGCCGACTCGATAGTTGTCGCCGGCATGGAGAACGACGGCGACAGGCACTTCCCGAAGAGGGGCGACATTGGCAAAACGCTGGCCGGGGTGCGGCCAGGGGCGTTCATATTGATGTTGCAGCACGACCCTTCGTCTTGGCGGCGCACTATTCTTCCCAAGAGCTCAGCACAGCTTACGCTGAGCGGCCACACGCATGCCGGGCAGCTTAAGATATTCGGATGGTCGCCGGCATCCATGAATTACAAGGAGTGGGGCGGCATGTACCATGTAGGTGAGCGTGCGATAAACGTGTCGGCCGGCATGGGCGGTTTTATTCCGTTCCGTCTCGGAGCGAGCAATGAGATAGTTGTGATTACATTGAAGAGTGAGAAGTGAAAAAGGAAAAGTGAAAAATCCAAATGCCATAAACATGGAAGGTAATGGATTTCTCACTTTTCCTTTTTCACTTTTCGCTTATTTATACTTTTCGTCCAGTCCGTCTTCAATCGCCTTTCTGCTTTCTTCCATAAGCCTGGCCACGTTCTCGGCTCCCTGCGATTGCGGATGAATGGGTGCGTGGATGGTCAGCGTAAGCCTGCGCCGGCGCACCCAGTACCATTTGTCTGTGCGCGGCAATGCGTCGAAAGAGCCGTTGATGGTCAGCGGCACTACGGGCAGCTGCAGCTCGTCGGCCAGCATGTATGCGCCGCGCTTGAACTTGCCGATGCGCCCGGTGTACGTGCGTGAGCCTTCGGGGAACACCACAACGCTCATGCCGTGGCGCAGGGTTATGCGCGCTTTGTCGTAAGATTCTTTTATCTTGTGTGGGTTACGGCGGTCTACGAATATCTGGTGTGACTTCTCGCAGGCGAAGCCTACGAACGGAATCTTCCTCAGCTCGCGCTTCATCATCCATTTGAAGTTGCGGTGCAGATGGCCGAATATCAGGAATATGTCCAACGCTCCCTGATGGTTGGCCACGAACACGTATGACTCTCCGTGCTTCAGATTCTCGCGTCCGGTGACTTTGACGGGCACGAGAAGCACCTTGAGCACCAGCGACGCCCATATTACTGGCGGATAATAGCCCCAGAAATGGCCGTTGCCTATGGTGCATCCCACGCTTGTCACAATCGAAGTGAGCAGAGTGAGCACAAGGATTACCGGCAGGGCTATGACGATTTGGTAGATGCGGTATAAGTATTTCATGGGAAATGTGTTATGATTTGATCTTAGGGTAACGCCTTGTCCATCCGTCCCAGCGCAGGCGCATCACTCCGAAGAAGGCTTCGCCGAATATGCCTCCGTTCATTTTTGACACCCCCTCGCGCCTGTTGACGAAGATCACGGGCACTTCCTTTATCTTGAAACCTATCTTGTAGGCCGTGTATTTCATCTCTATCTGGAAGGCGTAGCCCTTGAAACGGATCTTGTCAAGCTCTATAGTCTCAAGCACGCGGCGGCGGTAGCACTTGAATCCGGCCGTGGTGTCGTGCACCTTGAAGCCTGTCACCAGGCGTACATACTGTGAGGCGAAGTAGCTCATGAGCACGCGCCCGATGGGCCAGTTGACCACGTTGACCCCGCTGACATAGCGCGAGCCTATCGCCAGGTCGTAGCCCTCGTCGTGGCAGGCGGCGTATAGGCGCGGCAGGTCGGCCGGATCGTGGCTGAAGTCGGCGTCCATCTCGAATACATAGTCATACCCGTGGGTCAGCGCCCACTTGAATCCGGCTATGTAGGCGGTGCCCAGGCCCAGCTTGCCGCTGCGCTCCAGGATGAAGAGGCGGTCGCCGAATTCGTCGGAAATGAGGCCGTGCACAATGGCGGCGGTGCCGTCTGGCGAGCCGTCGTCTATCACGAGGATGTGGAAACACTTGTCGAGCGAGAACACCGCGCGTATTATTTTCTCGATGTTCTCCTTCTCGTTGTAAGTAGGGATGATTACAATGCTGTCACTTGCGTTCATATCCTTAATATGTGTCGACATGTTCTTGGTTTATGCAAAAGTAGCATTTTTTATTCAACAAATAAGCGATTGCCCGTTTTTTTCGTCATTTTATCTTCATAATGGGTGTGCGGTGGTTAGCCGCCACGCCCCAGGCGCTTTCGCGAAAGGGGGTCATCCGCAGTTCAGGTGTATGCGATAACAGCATTGCCTATTGCTTTTGCCATAGCATTTCATGTGTACATCCTGCCACAAGCCAGGCGGTCGGTAACTGTCATGCCGCACTCCGATACGGCATCCAGTGTATGCAGCCTGTTTCGTTTGGCGTATCGGGTGTTTTCTGGATGCCGCATCGGAGTGCGGCATGACGGTTACCGACTGCCTGGATTAAAGTAGGAGGCGTACATAAAATGCTATCACAAAGACAAAAGAAGGTACAGTAATACTATACACTTAAACTGCGGATGAACCGCGAAAGGCCGTCAATCGCATTGCGAAAGGCCGTCTTTTACGCGCTGAAAGGCCGTCTTTTGCATCGCGATTTGCGGCCTTTTGCAAAGCCTCTGGCTGTCAGGCTGTTACGCAGCCGGTGACGGGCCACGTGGAATAAGGCTCACACGTGCCTGCATGTGCCGCCCGTCGGCACGGGCGGCGGTGTGGCGTTAGCCGTTTTTAATGCATGCCAAGGCTTGTATTAAAATAAAAAGTGCTATCTTTGCAACAATTTGGTGAATTTCGGGTTATACTATCATAAGGTTACATAGAAATATTGCAGCAGAACAAGGAGATAGCGTACAGAATGGATGTAAACGACAATGTTGCCGCAGGCGTGGCCGATGCGATGGGGCCGGTGCAGCTTTGCATTAAGAGAGCCATTGACTTCGCAGCCGCCTCGCTGGGTCTCATAGTGCTTTCTCCGCTTATGCTAGCCTTGTACATTCTGCTCAAGGCCCAGCGCAACGGCCCGGCCGTCTTCACCCAGGAGAGGATAGGGCAGGGTGGACGGGCGTTCACCATATACAAGTTCCGCACGATGAGCGGCCGTGAAGACAGCCCCGTGCTTACGGCCAAGGCCTGCAATGGCAGTTCGACACGCCTGGAGCGTTTCCTGCGCGAGCGCCATCTTGACGAGCTGCCGCAGTTGTGGAACGTCTTGAAGGGCGACATGTCGATAGTAGGCCCGCGCCCGGAGCGCAAGTATTTCATCGACCGCATAATCGCCGCCGGCGGCCGCTATGAGCTCATATATGCGATGAAGCCCGGGCTGACGTCAGAGGCGACTTTGTACAACGGATACACCGACACAATGGAGAAAATGCTGCGCCGCCTGGAGATGGACATAAGCTACATGCGCCGCCGCACTCTCTTGTCAGACTTGGGCATAACCCTGCGCACGGCGGCAAGCATGCTGGGCGGCAGGAAATTTTAGCTTTTACATTCGCAATAAGTACCATTATAATGACAATAAAGTTTGTAAGAAGATATTTGTTGTTGGCGCTGGTGGCCGTCATGACGCCGTTGTGCGCCATGGCGCAGTCGTCAATGACCGACGAGCAGGTGATGCAATTCGTCGTTAAAGAGCACGAGGAAGGCACGTCGCAGGCGCAGATCGTGACCAAACTGATGCAGAAGGGAGTGGACATAAGCCAGATACGCCGCGTGAAGCAGAAGTATGAGAGGCTGGCAAAAGACAAGGGCCTTGGGGCGCTTGACGGGCAGGCTGACGGCCAGACGGACTCGAGGATGAGGACGAACAACGGCCGGCGCGACCGTAAGAAGGCAACGCGTGACGACGATGACGGCTACCGCATGCCGTCATACAGGCTTGAGGACATGCGGCGCGACAGCCGTGACGAAGACCGCAGGCGTGACGACGATGACGATGACCGCCTCTTGATGATAGACGAGCTTAACGACATTCTGCCCGACACGGCGGCGATAGTGGAGCGGTATCTGGCCGAACGAGAGGAGAGGGGAGCCGAGAGAAAAGTCTTCGGCCGCGACATATTCAACAACAAGGAACTGACGTTTGAGCCGGAGATGAACATCGCCACTCCGCGCGACTATCGGCTGGGACCCGGCGACGCCGTCTTCATCGACATATACGGCGCGTCGCAGAAAACGATAGAGAGCACCGTGTCGCCCGACGGAACGGTGAACGTTGAAGGCTACGGCCCCATACAGGTGAGCGGACTGACCGTTGACGAGGCTAACGCGCGGCTGCGCACCACGCTGGGAGCGCGCTATTCAAGCTCGAAGATACGGCTCACCGTGGGGCAGACGCGCACCATAATGGTGAACGTTATGGGCGAAGTTGAGAATCCCGGAACGTTCACGCTGCCGGCCTTCGCCACCGTCTTCCACGCGCTTTACATGGCCGGCGGAACCAACGAGCTTGGCACGCTGCGCAGCATAAAGGTCTACCGCAACAGCCGCCTCGTCTCAACGGTGGACATATACGACTATATCCTTAACGGAAAGCTGACGGGAAACGTGCGCCTGGCCGACGGCGATGTCATCTCAGTGGGGGCTTACGACTGCCTCGTGAACATTACGGGCAAGGTGAAACGCCCCATGTTCTACGAGATGAAGAAGACGGAAAGCGTGTCCACGCTGCTTAAGTATGCCGGTGGTTTCACCGGCGACGCATACAAGAAGTCTGTGCGCCTGATCCGCAAGGCCGGCCGCGAGTATTCCATATACAACATAGACGAGTTCGACATGGGTGCGTTCCGTCTGGCTGACGCCGACTCCGTCAGCGTTGACTCCATCCTGCCCCGTTTCTCCAACATGGTTGAAGTCAAGGGAGCGGTGTTCCGTCCCGGCATGTACCAGGTAGGAGGCTCGATAAATAGCGTGCGCACGCTCATCGAACACGCCGACGGGCTGCGCGAGGAGGCCTTCACCGCACGCGCCGTGATGCACCGCATGAAGCCCGACCGCACCCTGGAGGTGATACCTGTCGACGTTGACGGCATACTTGCCGGCCGCGCGGCGGACATTCCGATACAGAACAACGACGTGCTCTTCATTCCCACAAAGCAGGAAATGATGGAGCAACAGACCGTCACTATACACGGCGAAGTCTTTTATCCCGGCATTTACAAATACGCCGAAAACGAAACCCTGGAAGACTTCGTGCTGCAGGCCGGCGGACTGAAGCAGACCGCGTCAACGGTGAAAGTGGACGTGTCGCGCCGCCTTGTCAACCCCAAGGCGTTGACCACAGACTCCGTGATAGCGCGCACATACACCTTCGCGCTGAAAGACGGCTTCGTTGTCGACGGCCAGCCGGGCTTCAAGCTGATGCCGTTCGACGAGGTCTACGTGCGCAAAAGTCCGGGATACTACAAGCAGGAGAATGTCACGGTAGACGGCGAAGTGATGTTTGCCGGCACCTACACGTTGTCAAAAAAGAACCACCGGCTGAGCGACCTTGTTAAAAACGCCGGCGGAGTGAACGACCGGGCGTATGTCGCCGGAGCACGCCTGGAGCGCCGCATGGACGCGAACGAACGCAAACGGTATGAGTTTGTGCTCAACATGGCACGCGAAGAGGCCGAGCGCCTTGAGGTCGAAGCCGCGGGAGAAGGCAAGAGCGTTGACCTTACGGATGATGACAAGCTGAAAAAATATGAAATACCAGAGACTTACACAGTCGGCATAGAATTAGACAAGGCATTGGCCGAGCCCGGTGGCGACGCGGACATAGTTCTTCGTGAGGGCGACCGCCTTGTCGTTCCACAATATTCCGCAACCGTCAAGATAAACGGAGAGGTGATGTATCCCAACACCGTTGGCTATCTTGAAGGCAAGAAGGCAAAATATTACATCAACCAGGCCGGCGGATTCAGCAACCGTGCCAAGAAAAACCAGGCGTTCATAATATACATGAACGGCACGGTGGCGAAGGTCAGCGAAGGCGCGAAGCCGAAGCCGGGCTGCGAGATATTCGTGCCGCAGAAGAAAGTGTCTAAGATGTCCATAGCCGAGAAACTGACTATCGGCACATCCGTGGCGTCAATAGCTACGATGATAGCGACATTGTCAAATCTGTTCAAGTAAGATTCTAAAAAAGGAAATTTGTATAGATATGGTTGATAACACAGGCATCAGGCTTAGGGAAGTAGACTTAAAGAAACTTTTAGGTAAGATTCTTAAGTTTAAGAAACTGTTAGCCATAAATATATCTGTCGCTTTTGTCCTAAGCTCTTTTATAATCTTATGTGTGCCGCGATATTATGTCTGCGATGTCAAGCTTGCTCCCGAAACCAGCACACCCAGTACCGGTGGGCTTGGAGCATTGGCTGCAAGTTTTGGCATAAATATGTCCAACATGGTTAATCAGGATGCCATTGTGCCTGATTTGTATCCGGATTTGGTGGAATCGGTGGATTTCCAGACAAGTATGTTCAATGTCAAAATAACGAATCAGGATTCAAAAATAAATACCAGTTATTACGAATATCTGCGCAATCATCAAAAGCATTCATGGTGGGAGAAAATTTTCATCTTCCTGAAAAACATGGTTCATGATAAAACCGATGGCAATGCACGAACAGTCGACCCGTTCAAGCTGACAAAAGAACAAGGCGATATAGTTAAGATCGTCAATGAAAAGATTACTTGCAAGGTAGACAAGAAAACTAGTGTTATAACGATAAGCGTGAAAGATCAGGACCCGTTGGTTTGTGCCACAATAGCAGACACTGCAAGGGTGAGGCTGCAGCAATTTATCATTAAATACAGGACGAATAAGGCACGGATAGATTTGGACTATACAAAGAAACTTCATGTAGAGGCGAAAAAACAATATGACCGTGCACGGAGAGCTTATGCTGCATATTCAGACGCAAACCAGGGGTTGGTATTGGAGAGCTATAAGTCTAGGCTGGAGGACTTGGAGAACGAGATGCAGTTGATGTATAACAATTACCAACAGGTGTCCATGCAATTACAGTTAGCCCGTGCAAAGTTACAAGAGCGTACGCCGGCTTTTACCACATTGCAGTCCGCATCTGTACCACTGAAACCTGCCGGGCCTAAGCGGATGATATTTGTAATGTTTTGGATGTTTGCCGCTTTTGCCGGTACAGTATTGTATGTCGCAAGGAAAGATGCTTGACAGAGACAGGCGGTCGTCGCTTGTAAGGAAAAATATAGCAGGTTCCATTCTCATAAAGGGGTGGGGCTGCATTGTTCAGCTATTGCTTGTTCCGGCAACATTGAAGAGCCTGAACCAATATGAGTATGGAGTTTGGCTGACGATAAGTTCCATATTGTTATGGGTGGACCAGTTTGACATTGGCCTTGGCAATGGATTAAGGAATAAATTGGCTGAAGCTGTTGCAAAAAACGATTTTATGCTTGCCCGTAGATTGGTAAGCACTGCTTTTGTGATGCTTACAGTCATTATAGTGCCGATAGTTTTAGTCTTATTGTTTTTGGTCTGTTATACGGATGTAAGTTCGTTTCTCAGCATTGATGATCCGTCTGTGCAAGATGGCATAATTAAAGTCTTGATAGTTTCGATATTGCTGGTTGGTGCAACATTCATATTCAAACTTGTAGGGAATGTGTACCTTGGCCTGCAATTGCCTGCTGTTAATAACCTTTTGGTCGTATTGGGGCAGACTTTGGCGTTGGTTGTCATATTCGTGTTGTCATGTTCCAGGGATTTGTCGTTGATTGAGGTTGCATGCATATGCACTGCATCTCCGTTGATTGTGTACCTTTTGGCTTATCCTATTACATTTAGGATATACGGATTTTTGAGACCTTCTTTCTGCTTGTTTGACAAGTGTGCGTTGAAGGACTTGTTCTCTCTTGGCGTGAAGTTTTTTATTGTGCAAGTTGCGGGACTTATTATTTTTGCTACGTCTAATATTCTGATATCAAAGATTCTGTCACCTTCTGAAGTTACGCCATATCAGATTTCGTATAAGTATTTCAGTTTTACGATAATGTTGTTCACGCTTATTTCGGCACCGGTTTGGTCTGCAACGACAGATGCTTATTCAAAAGACGATTGGTCATGGATAAACCGAACGATGCATAAAATGGACAAAGTGATGTTTGTGTTTGTCTCTTTGCTGCTTTTTATGTTGTTGCTTTCAGAACCGGTTTATGATATCTGGGTAGGAGACGAGATTAAGATAGACTTCATGTTGTCCGTTTTCATGTCTTTGTATATGGCTGTCCTGATATTCAGCACATGTTATTCAAATGTGCTTTTTGGCATTGGAAAGATTAGGGTCATAGCCATTGCGACCATGACCGAGGCAGTGGTGTACATTCCTTTGGCAGTGGCATTGGGTCACAGGTTTGGACTTTATGGTATAGTTGGTGCGCTTTTAATAGTGAACTTGTTATGTGCTGTTTGTAATAAAATACAATTTAACAAGCTTGCTTCAGGTACAGCGACAGGAATTTGGAATAAATAAAGTGATAATATGTTGCCCATTGTTATATTCTTGATATTGGCGTTTTGTGGTATGTTGGCGTTGTTTCTTTTGTCGCCAAGATACTTTAGCTACATGCCTGAGCGTCAGATATTTTCGCCATGGGATACAACACTGATAGTCTGGATTGTCATTCTTTCGCTTTATGTGTTGGTACATGACGAGCTTTATCCAGTATCGGAGCAGTTTGTTTGTGGTATAACCATATGGGTTTTTACGTTTTCGTTGTCTTCGGTTGTTTCTTTCATTTTGTTCCCTTCGTATAAAAAAGAGAAATGGGAGGTTTGTGAGAAGAACGTTGATTTTATAACAGTTTTGGCATTGGTGCTTGTTCCTTTTGCCGTTTATAAGGCGGTACAGCATGCTTACATGATCGGGTCTCCTGAGGAATTGTTCTATACATTGCGTATGCAAGCCATTGACCCGGAAGAAAACCAGCTTGGCTTTGTGAAATATTTTGTATATGTGGTAAACGTTTTGCTAATCATTGAGGTCAGCCGAAATAAGATAAGGAAATGGAGACTTGCCTTGGTTGTGGTATTATGTGTGTTGTTTTTCATTGCAACGATGGCAAAGATAACGTTGTTTATGTACATATTTTCGAGTCTTTATTTGTTGTATGAAGACAAAAGAATTTCTTTAAGGCCCATAGTTATTGGAATGTTATTTCTGATATCTTTAATTCCGGTAATGTATTTTTTGCGTGGTAATTCAAATGAAGAAACGAATGCTGAATTAGTAGGGAACCTGCTTTTGATTTATTCCATAGCTTCTGTAATCGCGTTTGGTTATGTTTCACCATGTTCTTCAGCGCAATGGGGGGAAACTTCTTTACGTTTTTTTTATGTGATATTGTCCTTTTTAGGTTTTGATGTTGATGTGCCGACAACTGCGTTGCAGGATTTTTGTGATACGCCTTTGCCAACAAATGTTTATACGGCTCTATTCCCTTATTATAAAGACTTTGGGTTTACAGGCATAGCCTTGTTTGCTTTACTTGAGGGAGGAATTATCGGTGCTTTGTATAAAAGCTCAAAAACAGGCAATAACATTGCAAAATATTTGTATGCATATATTTTTACATTGTTGATGATGCAATTTGTCGATGAACAGATATTTCAAGGATTGTCATCAATCATTCAAATGTCAATATTACTATTGATATGCCATACAAAGTTCAGTTTCAATAAGAATGTGGAACGGCATGGGGGTTGAGACTGGTAACATAAATATTGACAAGATTGCCTGTGCCGTTGTAATTTACGGCACAAGGCTTACGGAATGTGAAGTTTACGAAACGTTCATCAGGCGTAATCTTCAGTCCTTGGATTGTCTTCTGGTCTTTGACAATTCTCCGGCAAGCTTGTTTGAGAATGTCTGTGTGCCAGACGGAGTATTCAAGTATTATTGGAATCCTTCAAATCCGGGCGTGTCAGCCAATTATAACAAGGCGGCTGCGTTAGCCAAGGAGATAGGCTGCCGTTGGCTTTTGCTTTTAGACCAAGACACGTCTTTTCCCGTGAACGCGCTTGAGACATACCGGCACGGTGTTGCCTGGCGTCCGCATTCGCATTTGTTTGCTCCTTTGCACATGATAGCAGACGGCCGGTGTCTGTCTCCGGCAAATGTGTTCCGCCCTTTGCGCAAGAATGTGAGGCCTGGAACGTACAGCCTGAAGCGGTTTGACGTCATAAACAGCGGACTGCTTGTCTGCGTGGACGACTTTATCCGTGTGGGGGGATATAAAGAGGATGTAGGCCTTGATTTCTCCGATTTCCAGTTTCTTGAACGGCTTAGGCGGGTTGTTTCCGATGTTGTTGTTCTTGACATTGAGTGTGTCCAGAATTTCTCAAACGATAGCCGTGACAAGGAAAAACTGCTGGAAAGATATGAAAAGTTCTGCCGCGGAGTGGCGAATTTTGAGTTTCATTCTTTGCGGAGTATTATTAAGGTGTGCTACCTTGCCGTCAAACATACTGTTGCATTGGCTGTGAGGTGCAGGACTTTCAGCGTTTTTAAGGTCTTGTTTTTTGCAATGTTGAAAAAAGAAAGGAAATGATATCAGTATGCATTGCCACGTATAATGGCGAAAGATTCATAGGCCAGCAGCTGGCTTCCATATTGAGCCAGCTTGGTGACGGCGACGAGGTGGTTGTCTCTGACGACGGTTCTACTGACGGCACGCTGTCTGTCGTGAAGGCTTTTAACGACAGCAGGGTCCGGATAATCAGCGGGCCTTGCAAGGGCTCTCTTGTCCTTAACTTTGAGAACGCGTTGAGGGCGGCCACGGGTGACTTCATCTTCTTGGCCGATCAGGATGACGTGTGGGCAGACGGCAAGGTCGCTGTCTGTACAGAGCGGCTGCGGCGTTACAGCTGTGTTGTCACAGATGCCGTTGTGACAGACGGAAACTTGAACATCACCTCGCCGTCGTTCATGCGGCTGAACAAGACCAAGCCAGGCAAGTGGTATAATTTGTTGGTGAAAAACGGATATCTGGGATGTTGCATGGCGTTCAGGAAAGAGGTGCTTGACGCGGCCTTGCCGTTCCCCTCATGCATTCCGATGCATGACATATGGATTGGCAATGTCGCGGCGTTCAGGTTCAGTGTGGGGTTCATTGGCAAGGCGTTGGTCTTCTTCCGGCGGCATGGCGAAGCCAATTCGTCCACGGCAAGGAAGAGCGATGCGCCGCTGTGGAGCAAGATTCGTTTCCGGCTGAATGTTTGCAGGGGGCTGTTTCGCATGAAGAAAGGGGAAATGACATGAAGGTTTCCATTATAACCGCGACGCATAACAGTGCCGCGACAATCGCCGACACGATGAAGTCCGTGTTGCGCCAGACTTATGCCGACATAGAGTATTGGGTGATTGACGGTAACTCGTCAGACAATACGATGGACATTGTGCGCCGGTTTGAAGACGATTTCGGCGGCAGGCTTCACTATGTCTCAGAAGAGGACAGGGGCATTTACGATGCCATGAACAAGGGCATAAGGCTGTGTACGGGAGACATAATCGGCTTTTTGAATTCGGACGATTATTTTACCGATGCCGATGTCGTTGGGAGAGTTGTTGATGTCTTGGTCTGCGACGAGAAGCTTGACGCCGTGTATGGAGACGTGCATTTTGTCCGTTCGGGCGAGCCAGGAAAGACTGTCAGGTATTATTCGTCGGCGTTGTTCCGTCCGTTCTGGCTTAGGTTCGGGTTTATGCCGGCCCATCCGTCATTCTATGTGCGCAAAAGCGTCTACGAGGCGCATGGCGGATATGCGCTTGATTACAAGATTGCCGCCGACTATGACATGATGGTGCGCCTGTTCCATAAGGCACGCATAAAAGCCCGATACATAAGGAAGGACTTTGTCACCATGCGCACCGGAGGCGTGAGCACGAGGAATCTGCGCAACCGGTTGCTTATAACCCGTGAGGATGTCAAGGCGTGCCGGCGGTACGGTTTGTACACCAATGTGCTTTTCGTCTCTGTGAAATATCTTTATAAGATGTTTGAATTCCGGCATTTCGGCAGATAGGCTGTAAGCATATCTGCTGTTTCTTTTTTCAACGTTTTTCATCATGTGCGCCCCGTGTCTCTACCGTCCGCGTGGCATGTGTCTGCAAGCCGTTTTGCAAGAGACGGCAAATCGGCTTGCAATTTGCCGTCTTTTACAATGTGAAAGGCCGTCTTTTACAATGTAAAAGGCCGCAAATTGGAAAACGTGTCATTGATGCCTTAAATACGAGAAGATTCACACGCTTTTCTCATGTTTTGTCTAAGTAACGTGAGTTCGGCATAAAGAATCATCTTTCCAATTATAGAATTTCTTACCGCTTTGCTTTTCTGCCACTCAGTGTCAAGCCGTCATTCCGCTGAAAAGCGGAATTCAGAAAGCAGCTATAGGGCAAGCCGCCTTTGCACTATTTACTGGATTCCGCTTTTCAGCGGAATGACGACATGCCACCGACTTGCAAAAAACTGACAGGTGTGACATTCCTGTTATGCCGAATTCACGTTAAGTAAGGCGATTTTCCAGCAATAAGCGTCGGCGGATGGAATTTTTTTTGTAAGTTTGCAAATTAAAATGTATTTGTGTGACAAGGATTGATGATGACAAAACGCCGCTGCTGGGCATGTCGCTCGCTGAGCTGAAAGACGTGGCCCGGCTGACAGGCATGCCGGCCTTTGCCGGCGGACAGATGGCCAAGTGGCTTTACACGAGGCATGTGGCCGACATTGACGGGATGACAGACATATCCAGGCAGAACCGTGAGCGGCTGAAAGAACGCTACACGGTGGGCTGCATGCCACCGGCGGAGAGGGTGGAGTCGGTGGACGGCACGGTGAAATATCTTTTCCCCACGGCCGCCGGCAAGTTTGTCGAGACCGTGTTCATTCCTGACAATGACCGTGCCACGCTGTGCGTCTCGTCTCAGGTGGGCTGCAAGATGAACTGCCTGTTCTGCCAGACGGGCAAGCAGGGATTCGAGGGCAACCTCACTGCGGCCGACATTCTCAACCAGATATATTCGCTGCCCGAGCGCGACCGGCTCACCAACATCGTCTTCATGGGGCAGGGCGAGCCTATGGACAATCTTGACAACGTGCTCCGGGCCACGGGCGCGCTGACGGCCCAGTGGGGTTACGCATGGAGCCCCAAGCGCATAACCGTGAGCAGCGTCGGCCTGAGAAACAAGCTGAAGCGGTTTATAGAGGAGAGCGACTGCCACATGGCCATAAGCCTGCATTCGCCTCTGCATGACCAGCGCGCCATGCTGATGCCGGCCGAGAAGGCCATGCCTGTAGAAGAGATTGTCGCGATGCTGCGCGGCTATGACTTCAGCCATCAGCGCCGCCTGTCGTTCGAGTACATTGTGTTCGGAGGACTTAATGACTCTAAGGCCCATGCGCGCGAGATTGTCAGGCTGCTCAAGGGACTTGAATGCCGCGTCAACCTGATACGCTTCCACCAGATACCGGGCGTTGACCTGCACGGCGCTGACGAGGAGCGCATGACCGCCCTGCGCGACTATCTTACCGGGCACGGCGTGTTCACCACCATAAGGGCCAGCCGCGGACAGGACATTTATGCCGCCTGCGGCCTGCTGAGCACGGCCAGGAAGGAGGCCGGCAAGGCGTTATGAAGGCGCTTGCCGCTTTTTTTGCCACCGTTCTGGCGGTTTTGCTTTGCGCCTGCGGAGGGCAAGGCTCCATGCTCCCCAAGAGCGGCGGAAGACCTTATGAGGTGCTTGTCGTGTCTGGCGGCGGCGATGCGGGCCGCATGCTTGACAGCATTCTGTCGCGCGATGCCGAGGGGCTGCCCCAGTCCGAGCCTATGTTTGACGTGTCGCTTACCGACAGCCTGCGCTTCAACCAGGCGGCAAGGCTGGCGCGCAACATCGTCATCGTCACTGTAAATCCCGGCCTGTTCACCTCGTTGAGAATAAAATATGAGAAGAACGTGTGGGCAAGGCCGCAGATGGTGGCTTATGTCAACGCGCCTTCAGCGGCCTGCATACGTGACGGCCTGCCGCGCCTTGGGCGCAGTCTGGCCGACCTTTTCACCCGTGCCGAGATGAACGCGGAGATTGCGCGCCTCTCGGCTTCTGGCAATGCCAGGGCTGAGGCCGTGGCGAAAGACTTGTTGGGATGCGAAATTCGGATACCGTCAGGCATGAAATACAGCAAGACTGGCGACGGCTTCGCATGGTTCTCAAACAATGCCGCACGTGGAATGCAGAACATCTGCGTGTACTCCTATCCAGGGCTTGTCCTCGACCCGGAGCTGGCCTTGGCTGCGAGAGACAGCGTGATGATGCGCGGCATTCCTGGCGAACGTACCGGCATGTACATGCGGACGGTGCCGGGCAGCGTGAGATGCGGCTTGGCCAAAGAGAAAGGGCGCACGCTTATGATAAGCCGCGGCTTGTGGGAGATGCGCGGCGATGCCATGGGCGGCCCGTTCGTTGCCCACTCGATGGTGGACAGCGCGAGGGGGCGCGTGGTGGTGGCCGAGGCTTTTGTTTACGCCCCGGAGTCAAGGAAACGCAACCTTATACGGCAGTCCGAGGCGGCTTTGTACACTTTGAGAATTAAGGATTAAGAAATAATTGTGAAAAACGAAACGACATATGGAGAACAAGAAAATACGCGTGGCCATAACCCACGGAGACACTAACGGCATAGGTTATGAAGTGATATTCAAGACATTCGCCGAGCCTGCAATGCTCGAGCTGTGCACGCCGATAATCTACGGCTCGCCAAAGGTGGCGGCATACCACCGCAACGCCCTGGGCATACAGGCGAACTTCACAATAATCAATTCGGCTGAGGACGCCCACAACGGCAAACTAAACCTGCTCACCACGTTTGACGAGGAGGTGAAGGTTGAGCTTGGCAGCCCGTCCGCAGATGCCGGAACTGCGTCGTTGAAGGCGCTTGAGCGTGCTGTCGACGACTATAAGAAGGGACTGTTCGACGTGCTTGTCACGGCTCCCATAAACAAGAAAAACATACAGGGCGACGGTTTCAACTTCTGTGGACATACGGAGTATCTCGAGCAGCGCCTTGGCGACGGCAAGAAATCGCTCATGATTCTGCTTAACGACATGATGCGCATTGCCTTGGTCACCACCCATTTACCTGTAAAAGATGTGGCACAGGCAGTCACCAAGGAGCGCATTGTCGAGAAAGCCACTATTTTCAACGAGTCGTTGAAGCGCGATTTCCGCATATCCAATCCGCGCATAGCCGTACTTGCGCTCAACCCTCACGCTGGTGACGGCGGACTGCTTGGCTCGGAAGAGCAGGATGTGATAGTCCCGGCCGTCAAGGAACTGTCTGACAACGGCGTGCGTGCTTTCGGCCCTTATGCGGCCGACGGCTTCTTTGCGCACGGTTCTTACACGGCGTTTGACGGTGTGCTGGCCATGTACCACGACCAGGGGCTTGCTCCATTCAAGGCTCTCGACCGCGGCGACGGCGTGAATTTCACCGCCGGGCTGCCAGTTGTGCGCACCTCGCCAGACCATGGCACGGCTTATGATATAGCCGGGAAGAACGTGGCTGACGAAAGTTCGTTCCGCCAGGCCGTGTATCAGGCCATCGACGTGTTCCGCAACCGGGCTGAATACGACGAGCCACTGGCCCGTCCGCTTGGCAAGCTGTATCATGAGAAGCGTGACGACAGCGAGAGGGCGCGGTTTAATGTTCCCAAGAAAAGCGAGAAGAACTAAGAACTGTGATTAAGAATTAAGGGAATAGCCTGTAATGGGCTTCTCCAGAAAGGCTAGTTTCCTTAATTCTTAATATTAGAATTCCAATGAACAAGAAGTACCAGAACTTGTTTTTCCTCTTCGGCGCGGCAGTGCTCGCAGTCATGCTCACACAGCTTGACTATCGCGAGGTGTTTGCCGGGCTTAGGAGCACGGGCTATTGGTTCTTCGCCGTGCTCGGACTTTGGGCTTTGCTGTATGCGCTAAATACGGCTACATGGTATATAATAATACGCAGCGGTGCAAGCGGCCGTGACGGTATAAACTTCTTATGGCTTTACAAGATAACGGTGTCGGGCTTCGCCCTCAACTATGCCACGCCGTGCGGTCTTATGGGCGGCGAGCCATACCGCATCATGACGCTGAAGCCCAAGATTGGCACAGAGCGTGCAACGTCGTCGGTCATTCTTTATGCCATGACCCACATTTTCAGCCACTTTATCTTTTGGTTGCTGTCCATTGTCATTTATGTTTTTACCCAACCGCTCAATGTTTTTATCGGTTCCCTTCTTGCAGCCGCAGGAACGTTCTGCTCTTTGGGCGTGTGGTTCTTTCTCAAGGGATATAGGGACGGCATGGCCGTCAGGCTGATGCGTCTGGTGCGTCATGTGCCGGGACTGAAGCGGTGGGCGCGCGGTTTCATTGACAGGCATAAGGAGCAGCTGGACTCAATCGACCGGCAGATAGCCGCCCTGCACGGGCAAAATCCCAAGACTTTTGTTTCGGCCGTACTGCTCGAGCTGGCATGTCGTTTTTGCTCGGCTTTCGAGATTATGTTCGTGCTTTTCGTTCTTCCCGATGTAAGTGCCACGTTCGCCCAATGCGTCCTGATACTGGCCTTCACCAGCCTTTTTGCCAACATGTTGTTTTTCATGCCTCTGCAGCTTGGCGGACGCGAGGGTGGCTTCGTCATGTCGGCCGCAGGCCTTTTTCGCTGACGGCGGGAGCCGGCATATTCGTAGCTTTGATAGTTCGCCTGCGTGAACTCATTTGGACAGCCATAGGCTTGTTGCTTATAAAGTTTGAGAAGAAACGGGCAAGTGAATGAACGCTATCGGCAGTTTGCTTGTTGACGCGTCGTCGTTTTTTTTAGTCTTTCTTCACGCAATGGTTTTGCCTTATGTGTGAAAAAATACAATTTTACGGTGGCTGATGGCGGTATTTCGAATAAAATGCGTAATTTTGTCAGCTAAATGGATGTAGCTGAACTGCAAAAGGTAAAACAGCGGTACAACGTTGTGGGCAACTGCGACGGATTGAACCGTGCGCTTGACGTGGCAATGCAAGTTGCGCCGACAGACTTGTCCGTGCTCATTATCGGCGAAAGCGGTGTGGGCAAGGAGATTGTGCCGCGCATCATTCACGACAATTCGCCGCGCCGGCGCGAGAAGTATTTTGCCATAAACTGCGGTTCTATTCCCGAGGGAACTATAGACAGCGAACTGTTCGGCCACGAGAAAGGCTCGTTTACCGGTGCGATAGGGGAAAGCGAAGGTTATTTCGGAGTGGCCAACAAAGGTACCATATTCCTTGACGAGGTGGGCGAGTTGCCGATGGCCACCCAGGCGCGGCTGTTGCGTGTGCTCGAGACCGGCGAGTATATCCGCGTTGGCGGACAGCGAATAATGAAGACCGATGTGCGCATTGTTGCCGCCACTAACGTGAACATGCGCAAGGCCATAAGCGAAGGACGTTTCCGCGAAGACTTGTATTACCGCCTGAACACAATACCCATACAGATGCCGCCGCTGCGTGCCAGAGGTGAGGACATATTGCTGCTGTTCCGCCTGTTCGCCATGCAGATGGCTGAGAAATATCATCTGCCTAAGATAACGTTGACTGATGATGCCAGGGCGATAATGATGAAATACAAGTGGCCGGGCAATGTGCGTCAGCTGAAGAACATAACGGAGCAGATGTCTGTATTGAGCGAGAACCGCGTGATCGATGGCGAAGCCATACGCAAATTCATACCTGACGACGGCGAGAGCATGCAGTTGGCGACAACGAGTGTTTCGGGCGGTGGCCATTCGTTCGAGAGTGAGCGTGAGATTTTGTATAAGATATTATACGAATTGCGAGGCAATGTGAGCGACCTGCGGCGTGAAATGAACAGCCTAAGAAAGCAACTCGATGCTGCGCAGGGAGGCGCTGCGGCTGCGATGAGCGGTGCCGGTCTGCCTTCTATAATACCGAGTGCAGCCGCAAGCGTAAGCCGGGCGCAAAGACAGGCACCGGCAGTACAGGATGCCGTTGCAGAGGAAATATCAGAGCCAGAGTGTCTTAACCTTGAGGATGTTGGCCGCCAGATGGTCGAGAAAGCTCTCGAACGCAATGGCGGCAACCGTAAGAAAGCCGCCAAGGAGCTTGGCATATCAGACCGTACCCTTTATAGAAGGATAAAGCAATATGGACTTGACAAATAAAAGGAATGCGCCACGTTTGAAATTTATGCTGGCGGTGGTGCTGGTGTTGATGCTGGCATCGTGTACGGTGTCATACAAGTTCAACGGCGCTAGTATCGATTATTCAAAGACGAAAACTATTGAAATTGCAGATTTCCCGATACGCTCAAGTTATGTTTGGGCTCCTATGGGAAGCATTTTCAATAATGAACTGAAAGACATCTTTGCCAACCACACGCGGCTGATACAAGTGAGGCGCAACGGTGACATGAAGATAGAAGGCGAGATAACGCAATACTCACAGCGTAATAAGGCGGTCACCTCTGAGGGTACTTCGGCCCAGGCCGAGTTGTCTATGACGGTTAACGTGAGGTTCACCAACAATGCCAACCACAATGAAGATTTTGAACGGCAGTTTACAGCCACAGCCTCTTTTGAAACGTCGCAGTCGTTCACTTCTGTGCAGGAAGACTTGGTGAATCAAATGGTGGAAGACCTGGTAGACCAAATATTCAATGCCACCGTGGCTAATTGGTAACAAGCAGTGACAATGGATCTTGAGCAACTGATAAAGCATCCCGAACAGATGGATAAGGAGACGCTGTACGACCTGCGTTCCCTGCTTGCGCTGTATCCTTATTTCCAGACGGCAAGGTTGCTGTTGCTGCAAAATCTATATTTGTTGCATGATCCCTCGTTTGACGAGGAGCTGCGACGGTCTGCCGTATATGTGTCAGACCGCGAGGTCGTGTTCAATCTTGTTGAGGCCGCCCACTACAAGCTGCGCCCACAGGAGATGCGGAAAAAACAGCCTGCTGCCGAAACGCCAGACGGGCAGAGCCGCACTATATCTTTGATAGACCGGTTTCTGGACTCTATACCGGCAGACGCCGATGCGGTGCAGGAACGCAAGAAACGCAAGCCTACACCGGCTGATGCGGCGATAGACTATGTGTCATATCTGATTGAAACCGAAGGCGAGAGTTTTGGTGAAGACAGTCCGGTTATGAAGGGGCAAGATCTCATAGACAACTTCATCAACAATGATGGCGGAAGGATAGAGTTGAAGGAAGAGCCTGAATATGTACCCGAACTAGAAAACAACGACAAAAAAGAGGGCGACGAGAAATATTTTACCGAGACTTTAGCCCAAATATACATAAAGCAAGGCCGATATTCAAAGGCTTTGGAAATAATTAAGCGTTTAAATTTGAATTATCCAAAAAAAAATGCTTACTTTGCAGACCAAATCCGTTTCTTGGAAAAACTGATAATAAATAATAAATATAAATAAACCAAATGTACACATTATTCGTAATCTTAATCGTACTGGCGGCACTGCTTATGATAGGCATTGTGCTGATACAGGAATCGAAAGGAGGAGGACTTGCCTCCAATTTCTCATCTTCTAACCAGATAATGGGTGTCCGCAAGACTACAGACGTGATCGAGAAGACCACATGGGGACTTGCTGTAGCCATGGTTGTGTTCAGCGTCGTATGCGCATACGTTGCTCCGAAAGCCGTTGATTCGGAGAGTGTAATAGAAAGGAATGCGACCGAACAACAGCAGACAAACCCGAACAATCTTCCTGGTTTTGGTGCAAGCCAAACAAAGCAGGACGCTCCGGCAAAGTCTGGTGATGCAGCAAAACAGGCAGCTCCGCAAGCTCCAAAAACACCTGCAAACTAAGCAAAAACGAAAAAAATACGGGATTTATTTGGTGAATTCAAATAAATCCCGTACCTTTGCACTCGCTTTGTAACACAAGGCAGTTTTCTAACACGGTGGATGTAGTTCAGTTGGTTAGAGCGTCAGATTGTGGTTCTGAATGTCGTGGGTTCGAGCCCCACCCTCCACCCAAAGAAAAATAAGAGCTAAGTTCTTGGTTGACAAGAATTTAGCTTTTTTATTTTTAGCTGGATTTACATAGTGAATTTCTGCTTATACACTGAATTTACACGCCCTTTTGTGCATTTGTTGACTAATTGTTGACTAATTAAAAACAGGTGTAAAATGCTGACTATCAGGGCAGAAATCAAGAAGCAAGAGCAAAAAGTTGACGGAACTTACAACGTAAAGCTAAGGTTCACGCTAAACAGGAAAGTCAAAAGGCTGTCAACAAGTCTGTTCGTTAAGGGCACAGACCTTACTAAATCAGGCAATTTCAGGAAGGGCACGGCTATCTATAAAGAGATAGACAAACTCGTTTACGCTTATCAGGAAAAGTGCAATTCGATGCAGATTGACCTTAATCATTATTCTCTGGAGGATGTTTTCAGGGAGTTGGACTATGAAGAAAAGAAGTCGCAGGTAATTGACTTCATAGATTTTTCACGTAAATGGATTGACACAGCCACGATAAAGGGCGTGAAGAACTATAAATCGCTCATTAATTCTCTTATTGCCTTTGTAGGTAAAGACAAGTTGAACATATTTGAAATAACAGTGCCTTTCCTTATTAAATATATGGATTATCTTAATAAACAGAGAGATGAAAGAATTAAGAAGTTGACAACGGCAGGAAAAAGAATACCCTCAAACAGGATGTTGTCACTTTATCTTGGTGGAATGCGCCACCTTTATAAAGAAGCCCAGAAGAAATATAATGATTATGATAATGGCCTGTTGCTGATACCTTCATCGCCTTTTGATAATTTTAGCATACCAAGGCAGGAAGCGACAAGGAAAAGAGCCATATCAGCAGACATTATCAGGAAAATTTGGAAGTTGCAATATAAGGACATGAAGAAGGGCTATAAAGCCACTTGCAGATATAATCTTGCCAAAGACTGTTTCATTATGTCGTTCTGCCTTATGGGCATGAATTCCGTTGACCTTTACAATGCAACAGAAATTTCAGGCGGCAAGATAACCTACAACCGTACCAAGACAAAAGACCGCAGGTTAGACCACGCAAGGATGGAGGTTGTTGTGCCAAAGATAATATTGCCTTTAATTGAAAAATACAAGGACAAGACAGGCAAAAGAGTTTTCAACTTCTACAAATACTACTCAAATTATGTGGATTTTAACAAGGCAATCAATTACGGCTTGAAAGAAATAGGCTCACAATTAGGCCTTGATGATTTGGAATATTACGCTGCAAGGCATTCATGGGCTACAATAGCTCTTAATAAGGTTGGCATAGACAAGTACACCGTCCATGCAGCCCTCAACCATGTGGACGAATCAATGAGAGTGACTGACATCTACATTGAGCGTGACTTCGTAAACGAGAACAAGGCTAATGCAAAAGTAGTGAAATATGTGTTTGGCAAATAGTTAAGTAAAGTTCTTTTGATTTTGACAGCTTTGACAATGAACAGATAGATGAAGCGATGAAAAAGCTGCTGTAACACAAATAATCCTGTCCATTATTAATATATAGGCAGGATTATTTGTAACTTTGTCCTATAATTATTAGGACATGAGAAAAGACGATTCATGCTTACATTGTACGTTTGCGGAGTTCTTGCGTTTAGAGCCTAAGCTAAAAGAATGGTTTGGAATAGACAGAAGCAATAAATACATAATGGAGACTTTCTTGGATTATGCAGGCTTGAAGATGAAAGAATCACAAGATAAGGCGAAATGCGAACAAAAGGGAGTCTATTTCAGTGTCAATACTTATGCGCATGAACATTTCGACGAATTGAAAGAAGGACAGTTACCCATGAAAATACCATTATCCCATGGCCTACATATAATAGAAAATTTCTGTAAGGAGAACGAGCTTGGAATAACAGAAAAGGATGAAGCCTATCAAATTTTACTATATGCCTATGCTATAATTTCAAGGGAAAGATTGGATGCGACAAATGATTCATTACAAGAAATCGACTATGAATACCAAGAATACACCCATGCAATCCGCCCTGATATGTTGAAACTATACATCGGATTACGCAGCAAGAACAATAAAGAATTACCCGTCAATCAATATCATAAACATTGTAAAATTACATTTGAAGGCTCAAAACCGATAAAGATTGACGAACAGACACCTTGGTTCCAGACAGCACTTGAACGTTATCTTGAAAAGTACCTTGGCGTAAAGAGTGTAAAGGACGCTGAACGGGAATTGAACACAGTCTATTTTAATAAGGTCGGTGCAAAGATGAACGAGAGGGCAATAAGGCTGATGTGGGGAACTTTCCATTTATTGCAGTCACTTCCGAAGTTCAAGTCAAAAAATGAGAAGTCAGTAACGAATAACCAAGCAAGGATAATTACGGACTTGTTGATAAGGCTAAACCTGATAGAATACAAGCCACAAGAAAGCAGGATTGACTATCAAGACGGTGAAAGAATTCGTACTTTACTGAAATACTACTTGAAGAATTATGATACGCTTGATGAAATAATCGATGCACGCCAATACAAGGTTTCGCCAAACAATGAAAATGGCACAACGTTCTATTGACGATTGTTCAGCATTACCAAGGAAACACCATTCCATAACGGAGTGGTGTTTTTTGTTTTGGTAAAAATCTCACTCGAAATTGCGCAAATTACTTACCTGACAGTCCCGTAAAATGTTTCTATTTTTGCACCTGTAATCAAAAGATAAACGGTGCGCACCATTATCAGGTTACCTGTAATCACCTCCACAGGGAAAGAGAGGTTAATACAAAACATATATTATTATGTTTCAGTTTTATCTAAATGAGCTTTTAAGCTCGAAGAACGTGTACGATAACCAAGGTGCGTACCAGACATTACAGGACATGATGAACCGCAAGGAAGTGATTAACGTGAAGTTCTTTGCAGACAAAGAAGGCTATCCTTGTGCATGGATTGAATCAAGGGATGTGGCAGGATTCAAGTACAGGTTGAAGGGTGAATCGTTAAAAGGAATCTTGCATTACCTTAATAAAGGTGAAGTTTCCGACTTTGATGCAGACCCGATGAAAACGAAAACTGTCAATGTTCCAAAAGATTTCCAACTGAACCTGTTCAAGCAGTTCGTGGAAAGTGGCAGGAAGATACAGTATGTACCCTTGTTCCGAGAGGCAAATGGATATGTGAGTGCCAACATCCCATTCTTCAAAGGCAAGATATTCTTCCGTGTGGAGCGGACAAGCGAGTTTCTTGATTATCTGCGTGAGATGAAACAAGCTATCTGATTATTAACCAACATGAGGTGGGGTGAAACATTCCCCACTTCATTTAAAACAGAATTGATTATGAGAAACATTATATTGAACATCAATCAAGAGAATGGAAGAATCCAATACCTGACCGAGATTCTTCCCGAAATACCCACCAATACCATCCTTTACAAGAAACTGACAGGATTGGGAGCTACCTACGGGGAATTGAAAGCCAACCGAAACTCTGTTATCATTGAGCCTAACAAGCCCGTAATCGTTGGAAAATGCAATGACCCGAAACACAGCATGGATAACCTGTTCGGAGTTTATGAGGGTGTCTATACGGACAAGATAATAGCCTATATAGAAAAGAGCATCAGAGAGAAAAAACATATCAAGATTCTCACGACCCCCGAAAGTTTCCGCAAAGTACAGGACGCTTTTGAAGCAATGGAAATGGATATGCGGTTCGAGTGCTTTCTGTTATTCGATGAATGCCACAAGATAGTCAAGGATGTGGATTACAGGGCAAATATCATCTTACCTATGGATTTTTCTTTGAATGCGAGCATAAGGCGTTGGTTTCAGCTACTCCTATCCGTTTCACAGACCCGCGTTTTGAAGAACAGAAGTTCCAAACTATTACCATCGACCCGTCTTTCGATTATACAAAAGACTTGAATCTGTTTATTACCAATAATGTGCTTCCTACCATGAGGGAAACATTGGGTAAGATTACCGATAACAATGTGTTCATATTTTGCAATTCCACCGATACAATTTATGCGCTGATGAAACAGTTGGGAGTGTTGGAGGAATCTGCGGTGTTCTGTTCTCCTAAGAGTGTGGACAAGTTGAAAGTCTTGAAGTTCAAGAATGCTTCCGAGCAATGGGAGGTAAAGAAAATGAAGAAATACAACTGGCTCACAAGCAGGTTCTACAATGCTTTGGATATTGAATTGGAGAAAGCTCCGACTGTCATTATGCTTACCGACTGTTACATGGCTGAGTTTACCATGATTGACCCTTATACGGATGCAATCCAAATAGTAGGAAGATTCAGAAACGGTGTAGCGGACATCTACCACATAGCCAACACTAACCATAATCTCCCCATCAAGAGCCAAGAGGAAATCAAAGGCTTTATCAACTGTTCAGAAGAGATATACAACAATATGCGGACATTTTATAATAGCGCATCGAACAGGGCTGCCAAAGAAGCATACCGTACAGCATTGGACTGTCTGCCATTCAACAGAATGTTGGATATACACGGAAACAAGAATTACTTTGCCATTGACAACTACATGGATGAAGAACTGTTGAAATCATCCTACAACAGTCCCAAGACTTTGGAGGAAGCCTATTCACAATGCGATTCGTTCCGCATACACCGAAAGGTCTTCAATTATAAATTGGGTGATTATGAGAGATTGAAACGAGTAAACAAGTCTTTATCTCTCAAAGAAAAACGTAAGCAGATAGTCGAGCAGCTGGAAATGCTGGGAGAGTGTACCACAGAAATGGAAATGGAGTTTAAAAGGGAGTTGTCCCAAGCTGATGCTTTCATTGTGGAAGCATACGACACCATTGGGAAAGCAAAGATTGAAAGTCTGAACTATTCCTACCGCAAGATAAAGGAGGCTGTCATATTGACCAAGCACAATGAAAAAAGTACCGGAACAGAGGTAATCTTGTTGATTAAGAACTCGTTCCAAGCAGGAAGATGGTACAGCGCAGCTTACATTAAGTCTGAAATACAGCACATATTTGACATTCTGCATATAACACCTCGCAAGGCAATCACCTCGCAAACCATAAATGATTATTTTATAGCAACGGAAAAGAGAAATAAAAAAAAGAGAGGATATTACCTCATAGAGTGCAAGTTTTGAAATGGAGTGACATTTTTTGAAAGAAAACATTATTATAGTCCCGATTATGATTTTGTCACCTTTTCATAAGAAACGCATTTGACCGCTTTATAAAATGTAAAAATAGGGGATGTTTGGAACAAGCATCTCCCATTTTTGTTTTTATGTTTATATATGAGTTATCGTTGCTGTTCAGACTCAAAAATGTCTGCAAAAAACCACTCTGATGCTTATATATAGCAGACTGCAAAAAACGCCTTGATTGTCAAATTCTTGAATTGGACTACATCCAAACTCAAATTCCTGCCTTTCAATTTATTAATAAATAGAGATTGGTAAGTTTTGCCAAACATATTTATTAATAATGACCAACTCTTCAACAATCCCCCCAGCATTAAAATTGGAAGTCTTATCCATGCGTGACTACACCCATGAAAACTCCCCTCCCCGTAAAAATACATGAAAATGGAAATATAAATATAAAGTTACTTTTAATAACCTATCCAATTATACATGTCGATAATAACCTATCCAAATAAAGACATCCATAAAAATATGGCAATGAAAGTCATTGCCCTTGAATCAATAACACTTAATCCAAAAGAATTATGGAAACTACATCATCATCAGTACCAATGGTACACAACAATCACACGTTCGCACAGGATGCGGAGTACGTACAGTTTGAGGAGGTGACGGAATCGGCACGCCCTGCAACCATGTCAGGCGTGAACTTCCTTGAAGCCAACACGTCTGCAATCACGATTGAGGAGCTGACTTCCAAGTGCGTAGTGCCTACGTGGGCCAACCAAGAGCTGACAATCTCACATCAGGACTTTATAAAGACCGTGCATGAAGCGGCGCAGACAATGTTCCAAGGCGAGACAATCAACGACCCAGCCATACGTGTGTCGCACATAGTCCGTGGGCGTGTTCCGTCTGCACTTGGCAAGAAAGCAAGCGAACTGCTGGAGACTGAAAAGACGCAGTTCTACCAAAGGCTGGCTTTCGCCTTCACCATTCCAACCATACATGAAACGGTGAATGGCCAGAAGCTGGAGCTTTGCATAGGCGGAGTGCGTAACTATTCTGACCTCAACCTTTACAGGGCTTGCCGGGGCATGGAGAAGTTCTCCGTCTTCATAGGCTGGAGGGTGAACATCTGTTCCAACCAAGTGCTGACCGGTGACGGCGTGAAGCTCTCGTTTGAGGTGATGACCCTGAGCGACCTTTACAGGACAGTGCTTGAACTCTTTTACAACTACAACCCCGCAAGGGAAATCCATCTGTTGCAGACATTGACCAACTCTTACCTTACCGAATCGCAGTTTGCGCAGGTGGTTGGCCGCATGAGACTCTATCAGGCAATGCCAACGGGAATGCAGAAGCGCATACCGAGGCTTCTAATCACTGACAGCCAGATAAACAGCGTCTGCCGTGACTACTTCACAAACCTGAATTTCGGGGCTAAGGACAACGCCATCTCAATGTTCGACTTCCACAACTTACTGACGGAGGCGAACAAGAGCAGCTACATTGACACTTACCTTCAAAGGGCTGTGAACGCTACGGAAGTTGCCGTAGGCATAAACAACGCCCTGCATGGAGACATGAAATACGCTTGGTTCTTGGGCTGAGTGTTGTTTGATTCACTTGACAGGTCGGGCATTCCTCAATAAAACGGGGAGTGCCCGATTTTTATTTCTTTATTTATCAATAAAACAATAGACAGACATGAAATATCGGACAAATTATCTGGTGATACTCAACTACTCAACGGGCGAGGTAATCACAATCAGGCTGAGCCGTGAACAGAAGGCCAAGGCAAAGACCCTCGTCAACTTCGAGGACTACGTGGAGACGCTGGAAAAGGAGTACGGCTTCCGCATGAAAGACTGCTCTTGGATGGTGACGGAAAACCTGCATGAAAGAAGATACCTATGACGCATTAAACAACGGCTTATGGACTTACAGAACACCAAGGAATACAAGGCGGCAAGAGCTTTGGAGGAGGCCATGAACGATTACGGCTGGAATCCTGAGAGGTTTGCCGAAAGTACAAGATTGTTCCACCGAACAATGCAGCAACAGCTGTTAAAGACGGTTGTAGCAATAATAAGAACGGTAGGTAGCGATGATTACTGTACGGACTTGCGCAACTGTGCATCGCATGAACTTTGCAAAAGGATATTGGCCAGCGGCGTGCTTGATGAAGCAAGTCTGCCGTTCATATAAATTAATAAAGGTGAGGGCAAGGCAAACACTACCTTCACTTTTAATAATATTCACTTATTAGCAAAGTGAATGTTTCTCTGATTATCAATGAGTTACTGAAAACGGCGTAAAAACGAAATTCACTTTTATCAATTTCAACATAAAACAGAATATTATGTCACTAAAATACTCAACCACAACGGCTGATTATCTTGCCTGGTCTGACGCAATGAATCTGATAAGAAAGCTGGCAAAAGACAACAACTATAAAATCTCATTATTAATAGCTTTGGGCTGTTTCACAGGATTGAGAATATCAGACATTTTGTCTTTAAGGTGGAGGCAGATATTGGGCACATCCGAATTTACCATAACGGAGAAAAAGACAGGGAAGCAGAGGACAATAAGGCTCAACCCTCAATTACGGCAGCATATAAAGGATTGCTACGAACATATCAAGCCGTTAGGAATAAACTCACCAATCCTGACAAGTCAGAAAGGGACTGTCTTTACCGTCCAGCGAATTAATGTTATTCTTAAAGAGGTGAAGAAGAAGTACAGACTTCATATCGGTAATTTCAGCTGCCATTCACTTAGAAAGACTTTTGGCAGGCAGGTCTATAACATGAATAGCGAGAACTCCGAATTGGCTTTGGTAAAAGCTGATGGAACTGTTCAACCATAGTTCCGTTGCTATCACCAAACGCTATCTTGGGTTAAGGCAGGAGGAGCTGTTGAATACTTACGATTGCCTTAGCTTCTAACTTCATTGACAGGTAGAAAATCTGAAATGTTTGCTCTTATAAGGGTAAAATTGGATTTTCTACCAATCTATCTTTAACCCCTTGAAACACATAATTTTGTTAAAAACAGACAATAATGTTTTTTATCAGCTTGGTTTTGCTAAATTTGCACCTATTAATAGGTCGTCTGGCTAAACCTATAAAAGGAGGCGAAATAATAAAAGTAGATGAGAAAGAAAGATAATATATATTCATTTAAAGAGTTTTGTGAATTAACTGCACCATCTTCTTGGTTAGGTGAAGACGGGCTCCCTACTGATGAATATAGATGGATATTTAGGAAAGAATATTTAGGACTTGATAGATTCATTGAAGCCCAAGATAGGTTAAATACTTATCAGACAGCTTTAGAAGAAGTCAAGGCTGGTAAGAAAGTAGGGCATTGGATATGGTTTATCTTCCCACAAATGTCTGGATTAGGTAAAAGTAAAATGTCTAGATACTATGGAATAGAGGGGCGTGATGAAGCAACTGAATATATCAACACTCCTATCTTAAGAGACAGGTTAGTTGAAATTACAGAAGCTGTTTATAATAATGAGAAATCTGTTTATGAGATATTTGGGAATGATGCAGTTAAAGTAAGGTCTTGCATGTTGCTTTTTGCATCTGTTTCTGATATACCTATCTTTAAGAAGATGATTGCAAAATATAAATGGAAATAAACCGCTAGGACAGACACTAGATTTCTCAGTCAATAGCATCTAATACTGAGTTGTGATAGTTGATTATTCGTGTCACGTGAAATGGTTAGAATAATGACATCTTGGAAAGAATAAATAGTTAGTCATGGGACAAGACTCATGCATTTTTATCAATTTAAAAATTAATTAGTAAGTCAAGTTGAACTTGCACTCCTCGCTAACGAGCCAAATGATTAGAGTAGAGGACTACGATAGGAAGAAAATGATTAAGAAATACGGTTGGAGATAGAAAATCACGCCAGACAAATAAACAGCCAGCTTATCCATTAATGTGATAGGTTGGCTTTCTTATTCAACAGTAGCGGAGATGTTTGTGACTTATGAAAACTGATACATTCAAAAAAAGTCCCATATAAAAATTTTTGAATTATGCAAATCTCTGTAAGTAGTTGAATATCAGGGTATTTGCAAAATTCAGAAAAAATTATTACTTTTGCAGGCACAAGTGATTTCCACTTGCATATCCCGTTTGTTTTATCATTAAAATTATCTGTTATGAGTAACTTAAAAACTTACTTCAAGAAAAGTGTGTGCGTACTGAAGAAAGGCTTTGCCTATATCCGTACCGTACCTGTTTTGGTAAAAGCAGCATTTCATGCTATGGTGGGGAATGGGATTTATAAGGTCTCATTCTCCAAGATAGGCCAGAAATGGTACTGCAATGTACCCGGCTTTCCCAAAGAACTGTTTGAGCATACGCTGATGGTTGGCGGTGCTTCAAAGTTCCTTGAATATTACTCACGTGGAGAAAATGAAATTGTCGCACTTATCAGGATTCCCTATGAATGGGAAGAGCAGTTTTATTGCGGAACGAGATTGCACAAGGTAAGTTCCTCCTTAACGGGTGGGGCTTTCTATAAAGACCCAAGCGGAAACTTCAATGAAGAAATATGGATTTGCCCTGTTACGTTGTTCCTGTTAGGAAGATACCCTAAGAGCATCTTTATTTATAAGATAAACAAGAACAATTTGCATTGTCCTATATTCATAGAGTGAGCATTATTAAAGTCTTTGGACGGAACAAATATTGAGAAGTAGGAAATCTTAAAAATTGACTCTTATAAGGGCTAATTGGAATTTTCTGCATATCTTTACCTTAAAAATTAGATTTTATAATAAAAATAGACAATAAACCTTGTTTATTAAAATGCTTTTTTCTAACTTTGTGGCAATTCCGTAAGGAAGGACATATTAGGATGAGCATTTGCTTATCATTCCCCATTGGAATCTGGACAATTTCACTGTACAGGAATGATAGAACAAGGGTGCTCATGCTTTCGTGTAGTTATATAAATCTTTATATACCACATGGGGCATGGGCTATTGTCTATTACTTGTACAGGGCAGTCCAGAGCCTCAATGTGGTGATATTCAATAGCTCCCATGCTTTTCTTATATATGTACAACAGATTTATTAAAATGCTATCTTGGGGGCTGATAGTGCAACACAAAAATACCATGAGCGCAACATTTTCTCATGAACAAGCGCAAGCTATAGTATGGTCGATGGTTTCAGTTATATTAGCTGACCACAAAGTTACCCCAAAAGAGGAACAACTTTTGGAAAAAATTATATCAGAAGAATTAAATGAAACAGTATCTATTCTTATGGAATCAAGGACACTTACTCAAGATTATATTGTTTCAATATTAAAAAAACTTTCTAATGAGCAAAAGTCTCAGATAGTCCATTTATGGGAAAGATTAATGATGGCTGATGGTGAAATTAGTTCACGAGTAGTTCAAATGATTGTTGCTATGGGAACTGCCATAAATGCAGATGTGAGCTATTTTAGATGGTTGTTAGGACAGCCAATATCAGTACTTCATACACTACAAGGAACCGAATGGAGAACTGATGATGGTAGTTTGCAAATAAAATTTGATTCTAATAGCGAAAATGGCTGTCTATATAATGGATGTTTTGGCATTTATTACTATGACCGATTAAATGATTTAATTAGAATATACGTAGATGATGGTGGTTTATATGCAAAGTACATTTTGGTTATTTCAGAACAAAGCCAGAACTCAATGACCGTAAAAATAAATGATAAATTATATGTGTTAATTAAGAAATGATACTATTGAATCTTTTTCAAAAAGTTTCTTTTATTCTGCTGGTGTGAATTACTATAAATAATATAGTAATTTACCTTAATAAGGTAAGTTAGATATAAAAAGCATTGTTGAAATTATTCATTTGGAGGTAGAAATATCAAATAATTTAATATCATTCCAAATTCGACACTAAACAAATATTGAAATGACGATGGACAGAGAACAATATATTCCTTCTGAAGTTGAACAGCTCATAGAAGGAGGGACTTTACTTAAGAATCTGTTACAAGATTGTAAAGAAAAATGTACAAATAGCGCAGTGTGTAACATTCAATACTCAAAGGGAATTTGTATTTTTGAACTTGTTGAAAATAAAGATGTTGATTGCGGCTTTTATGACACAACTATACCATGTGCTTCTTTTACGATTGAATGTGTTGGTGTAACTCAAATTAAACAGGAGAGGGCAGGAAATCTTGATTATGGTTATCATGCTGATATAAAGTTTGCTGTAAAGAAATTGCCAGATAAGGCTCTTATTTCGTTCGCTTATATCCATGAATGGACTCAAACAAATTTATTTTTTGTTGAGGCAGAAAATATGAGATTAGTAAAATATGAAAAGCAAAATTAATTATCAAACTTTTTAATTGGGAAATATTGTGATGAAAAGATTATTGATTAGCTGTTTATACGGCTTATTGACCGTAGGCAATGTTATTGCAAACGACCACGGAGGAAGAGATTATTCAATGCATGATGGAGATTCTTCATCCGTTCCAATATGGCCTTTAATCATCTTAGCACTTATTTGTTACGGCATTTATAATTCTTTTGAAAAGGACAAAGATGGTTTTAGCGGTAAAGGATGTTTGGCAGTTATAATAACAGCCATTATTGGTTTAATAATATTTGTGAAGATAATTCGTGCATTAAACTGAACAAGTCATTTACTAAATGAAACGGAAGCAATAATACATACAGTATCCTTATATACAGATTCCATTAACACTTAATATTAAAAATAAATGAAAACATTGAGATTTATTGGAATGGCTTTATTTGCCATAGTTATATGTTTGAGTTTTACTAATTGCTCATTTTCAAATGATGAAAAACCATATTCTTTGTCTTTAGAAGGCAATAATCTTTATATCACTATTCCATATCCAACAATAGGAGTTATTGAATTTGGTAAAGTAAATTGGGGTAAAGTAAGGCTGTCAGATGTGGTTGAAGATGTCTATCAGAAACTTCGAGATTCTTCATTATATGGAGAATGCTCATTATATGTCAGACTTGAAAAAAATTCTACTGATAAATACGGTAATTCGAATAACAGTTATGATGAGCAATTTTTAATGAATATACCTGTAGATGAGGTAAGAAAATACAATAATTCTAATTATTTTAATCAATCATATCGCATAACAGAAAAAATAGAGAATTTAGTTTCACCACATACACAATATCAGAATAATGCATCATCATCAGTGTCGTCAACTCCTTCAGCAACCAACAATACATATAGTAATGAAAATTATGGTAGAAAAAGATTTGATTTCTTTATGAATGTGTTGAGAAATCAGGATGCTTCATTTGAAGACTTTGTTTTTGCAGGACTTACTACTGAAAATTCTCATTTATTAGACAGAGCTCGATATGAAAATAGCGAGAAAGTAAGGTCTTCTATAACTGATGAATTTGGTAATTTTGATAGGGAGAGGTTTAATGTTTTATATAACAGAGCAAGTGAATGGTATGAAAGATTGAAATCAGTAGATACTGAAGAAATTATAAAAAGTAGAGTAACATATCACCGAGATAATATATTTGCTCCAATAGAGCAAAGGCGTAGTGGTCCAGAATTTTATTATTAAATAACTGAATAAAATATTTATAGGTTTATTAATTATGTCAATATTCTGTTATAATTACAAATGTCCCAAATGTGGGTACACAATAGAAAACTTCTGTGCGGGATACAGCATGTTCTCAGACCGCTATTATGAGGGGTTACAATGTCCAAACTGCAAAAAGGTTTATTCTGTTAAGCTCACGACAGAGCAAGAAGACCCTAAAAATTTCCCCTTGTCAGAATGCTGCCATGCTAAAATGCAGTTATGGAATAAGACCTGTCCTAAATGCGGTGAAAAGATGGAGGAGAAGATTTTATATGATGAATTTTGATATTCATAATTATAAAACTTACTAAAACACAAATACTAACTTCTATAAATAGAGATAAACGCAATTTCTGTTTGTAGAAGTTGGTATTTTTACTATATTTGCTAATCTTAACAACATAAATTCTAAGGCTATGACATTATTCTTATCTATTTTAATTTTAGTCATTTGTTCTTATCTATATAAGAAATCGAAGCATGACAAGGCAGATTCAGAGTTTGAAGAAATTAATAATAAGGCAAATTCAAGCGTTAAGCCAAACTCACGGGAGAATGTAATTAAAGCTCTAAAAGAATTAGGTTGTCAACCACAGATTAATGATGATACGATCTTAGCGGTTTATCAAGGAGAAAACTTCAAGATAGAAGCAGATGACAATTACAAAGCCATAACAATATACAACCCTTGGTGGGGATGGCTTGACTTGGATGATAGAAATACTGAAAATTTGAAAGAAGCGATAAATAAATGCAATGCTGGCAACTGCATCCCAACAATGCTGTACACTATAAGTAATGACAAAATAGGAGTGCATTGTAAACTTACCCTTAACTTTGTTAATAGGAATGACAGGTACGATATATTGCTTGCAGCTTATTTTAAGACTTTCTTTGATGCGCATGAAATGTTAAGAAGCATATTCGACAATGAAATAAAAACAGAACAGGAAAAGAAGCCAAGAACTGTAATCAAAGGCTTTTCCCAATATGAGGAGAGTAATTAGAAAATCAGTCTTACATATTCCAAAATAATCATTACAAATAATGAACAATTCTATTTATTCCATAACGTCAATCATTCTAATGGTTGTAATCTTCTATTTGTCTGAACGACAAGTACAACATGAAACTGATAAAGACTTTGAAACAATCAACAAGCCTAATTCAAGAACGCATATAATTCAGGTTCTTAGGAGTTGGGGCTGCCGACCTAATATTACTGCTTACGGAATACAGGTGGATTTTAAAGGCAGGAACTTCCTAATACAGGCAAATGATGAATCTTATAAAATCACCATTTATGGGATAGGTTGGGCTTCACTGTACTTGGATAAAAATGTAGAAAGATTAAAAGAGTTGATAAGGCAGTTGAAAGACAACATTCCTTCAATCATGTACACAATAGACAATAACATTTTGACCATACATTATGGATACAATTTTGATTATTATGTTGAAGACATGAAATATGAAGAAGTGCTTGAATATTATTTGAGCCTGTTTTTCTCCGCACATGAAATATTAAGTGATAATTTTGAAAATATAGCAAGACAAAATTATGATGTAAAGAAATTCATGCAGGAAGCCCTAAATAACAAGTCGTTGCGGTTGTCCAATTTTTTGTCCTGAATCTCTTAAAAGAAACAATAAAAACATGGAAAATTAGACAGGTAGGAAATAAAGACTTTTTTAGAAGAAAGTCTGTTTTATATGGAGAAATAGAAAAAAGTAACACATTAAAAAGATAATTATGAGTAAGATACTGATTATCGGCGTAGGAGAAGGTGGGCGTGACACTGTACAAAGAATGAAAGAGATTGGCATACCTGATGCTGATTACATCACTTTCGGTGACTTTAGCGAAGAAGTAGAAGCAAAAAAGCATGATATACCTCATTACAATTTAATAACAATGAATGAATTGTCAGGCATATCACCAACGGATAATCCAATGGTTTTTGCAAGACTTGCGAAAAACGTTAAAGACCAAATTAAAGAAATAATAGAGGAGCATTTGAAATAATAGAGGAGCATTTGAAATAATAAATACCTTTTTAGAATGAAATCAATTCTATGTAGTGAATTAGAAGTCCTACCGTAAAAATGAATTTATTTATTGCTTGTTGCATTTGTTTTCAACATTATTGTTTACCTTTGTAAAAACAAAATACAGACTTCTATGTGTGAATATGCTGAAATAGAAAATATCAAGTTGTCTAACGGAAAGACAATCAAAGACATAAATAAGAGCGTCCGCAATGAAGTGGAACACATTTATTTGGAAGGCTGGTCAAAAGGCATATCCATACCGTTTTGGGATAAGCAAGGAAACTTTTACTTGGCAAATCCAGACGGTAGTGAAGATTTGGTAGAGTTCAACCGTAAGCAGAGAACCTATAAAGTGGTTTCAAGGGTTGCGGACAAAGGAAAAGGCAGATATGCTTACCTGTTAAACAGATAAAATGGAAAGACGCCCAGAATTTACGGTAATAGCAGGTGTAAACGGAGCAGGGAAAAGCCGTTTATCTCCTTAATTATTTGCATTGTAAATCTTTTGACGGCGATTTACTTGCGTTGAAGCTACGTAAGGAACATCCAGATTGGAAAGACCGGTGGATAAGTGGCTCTGTCGCAGGAGAATTGCAGAAACAAAAAGAAGCAGCCATTACACAGCACAAAGATTTTGCTTTTGAAACAAATTTCTCCAATGACCTTGTTCTGAATATGATAGAGGAGTTCAGGAGTGCAGGATATAAAATTACGCTTTTATATTTTGGTTTAGGCTCATTGGAAGAAAGTACAACAAGGGTAATGCAGAGAAAGATGTTTGGTGGGCACGATGTCCCCAATGAAATCATAGAATACAATTTCTATGAAGGCATTAAACGTGTACAACAAAACTTGCATCTGTTTGATAATATTACATTTGTGGACGGCAATTCCAATTATGGTGAGATTGTGGCGCTTTATATCAAGAAATCTTCAAAGCATGAGATAACGAATAAAAATTTTGAGTGGTTTAACCGTTTCTTTGCAAAAGCATTTGCTGAATTGGAATAGGAACTTGCAATATTGCTTATGGATAATCTTTTGGTAAAGGTAATACTTAAAACATTACTGGCCATTCTTTTTACAATATGTTACTTGTTTTCAGTAATGCTGTGTTTCTTACTTTCATTATTTGTGGGTGGTTCAATACTTCATCCTGAAATGAACTTGCAAAAGCCTTTTGAGGAACTTCCGCCAATAATGACTGAAACAGAAGCTATCATAACAGCAATAATAGTTGCCTGCATTCTCATGGTTGAGCTTTACTTCATGTTACGTGCGTTGAGATTTTCTAAATATGTACAAATCACGATATTAGTAGTTGCATTGATTTTTAATATCTATTGTTGGGCTGATTTAGGAGCGGCATTATGTTCAGATTCATATTGTTGGGTCTGATTCAACAGGTTTTTCTAATTAAAAACAATGCTTGAAGCCATAAACATACACTTTTTATAGAGAAACTGAAAAACAAATATCTTAGGTGTCGATAATGGAAGGGTGACATTTTTCTTCAAAAAATACTTTTATAGTACCTGTTCCGATTTTGTCATCGTTTAAGATATTACTGATTTTATAGTTTCATAAAGTCGGTTTTCTTACAGCTTTAATGAAGTTAAGACAAAAAACAGCATTTAGCTTATAATGGGAACTGCTATTTATATACGGATTTCACAGAGTCTGGAAAGCCTAATTAATTTTATAAATTAAGCCAAATTATTAAGAGATTCAAGGATATTTTACTTGAAATTTACTATTTTTGTAGGTGGAATGATTGTTGACTAATTGTTGACTAATCATTACTAAAAGAGAGTTCATTAAAATGTTGACAATAGCACGTAAGGTGGTGTAGTTCAGTTGGTTGCATAGGAAAGCGCAGCTTTTCTATGCCGAAGAGAGCGTCAGATTGTGGTTCTGAATGTCGTGGGTTCGAGCCCCACCCTCCACCCTTGGGAATTGAATCGCCAAACTCCTGATGTCGGGGATTTGGCGATTTTTTTATTTGCATGGTTTTATATTCTTGCAAGTTCGTTTTTTTGATGACCCCCCGTGCTCTTACGTGCATTTGTTGACTAACGTGAGTGAATTCGGCATAACAGGAATGTTACACTTGCCAGCTTTCAGTAGCTCTGTAGCATTGTCACCCCATCCATCTTCAGCCACTCTGTGTCATGCGTCATCCAGCCATCCTGTGCCATGTGTCACACAATCCATCTCTAAGCCACTCTGTGTCATGTTGTCATTCCGCTGAAAAGCGGAATCCAGAAAGCCGCCACAGTGTAAGTGGGCTTTGTCTTTTCGCCTGGATCCCGCACCCCGATGCGGTACAGTGTGTGCCGCCAGAATGTCACCTGGATTCCGCGTCGGAGCGCGGAATGACGGCATGACACTGAGTGGCTGAAATGCAAAAGACAAGACCGGGGAGACGGAAAAGTCAGAAAAAACCAGAGGAAACAGAAGCAAGACAACGAAAAAACAAGAATTCCGCAAATGCCTGATAGTGAGAGTCTTGCAAGGCTTGCGTGAATTTCTCGGACACCTTGCGTGAATTTCTCGGACAACAAGTCGGCAAAAATCCATTGCCGTAAGCTCATTTATTGTTAACTTTGCAGAAGCGCATTAAACGCACTGTGACAAGACGATGAAACTTTACGCACACATATCCTACAGACAACCGTCGGCACAAACGGCCGCCGGCATTTGCCGCGGCCGCTTCGATGTGGCCGCCGGCGTGCGTGAGAATATTTCCGTGCGTACAAATATTTGCAGAAACATTGCCGAATATTTGTGTATGTGCAATTTTTGTATAAACAAACACACACAGAAGCCTCGCGCGTTAAGATAATAATAACTTTCTGGAAAACAATGCCTTGCCCGTATTTTATTTCGGCACGCAAGGCGGAAAAACTCCAATATTTTTATTCACCTCTTTTATTCTTAGGGCAATGCCTGCGCTCTTTCCAAGGGCAGGCAAGGCTCTTTGTGCCGTTATGTCCCGTCTCCAATTAAATAATAATAATGTATCAACAGTCATGAGAACAACAAAATGCATAATAAGCCATGCCCTTGCGGCCGCCTTCATCTTCCTGCTCTCCTCCTGCTCGAAGGATGAATACAATACCCCGCATCCCGACAAGGGCGTAATTGCCGTGAACATAAATCATCCGCAAGGCGCGGAAGAGGATGATTACACCGTGGAAGTGGACGGCAAGCCGTTGGACGAGGGCGACAACGCCTCCAATCCCCTGACACCGGGCGAACACACGGTGTTGGTGTATAACACCCCCGAAGGCTTCACCGTGACGGACGGCATCGCCTACGTGGAACGCGTGGACGGCACCCGTGCCTTGACCGACCTGATAGACCCGTTGCCCGAAACGCTTTATTCAGGGACAAAGACCGTAACCGTGGTGGCGGACGACACGCTCCATCTGGATTTGTCCGTGGCGCAGCGGACGCGCGACCTCCGCTTGGAACTGACCGTGACCGAGGGCGACCCGGAGCGCATCACAGCCATCACGGGCACGCTCTCCGGCGTGGCGGGAGCTTACGACCTGCGCAGTGAAACGCTCCATGGCGAGGCGGTCAGCACCGCCCCGGCGTTCACCCGAAGCGGCGACAAGGTGTCGGCAGACCTGCGCTTGCTTGGCACGATGGGCGGGGCACAAGTGTTGACGTTGCGGCTTTCTTTCCTGAATGGAAATCCGCAGGACATCACCATTGAGAGCGACCTGACCGAACAGCTTGCCGGCTTCAACCTCGGCACGGGAACCATCGCATTGGATGGCGAACTGCACACTCCGACAGAAGCCGGGGTGGAAGCCGCCATCATAGATTGGGAGAAGATAGACGGCGGCGGAGTGGACGCCGAGATGTAAGTAAATGAAGCACTAATAATTAATACTTAAGGATATGAATAACAAGTTATTTGCACTCGCAGCGCTTGCCCTCAGCCTGGCAGCCTGCACCAACGACAACGAAGTGATGGACAACGGCCCCGTAGCCGCAGTGATTAACGCCGAAATCTCCGATGCGGTGGCCACCCGCGCCAGCGGAACACAGTGGGACAACGGCGATGCCATCGGCATTACCGGCGGAATATATACTGACATCCGCTATGTATATTCCAATGGCTCGTGGACGGTAGATGAAGCATCAGATCCCATCTTTTTCCAGACCCCGGGTGATGTGGACTTTACCGCATACTATCCGCAAGGGGCTGAAACGGCCAACATCACCATTACAGCCGAGCAACAAAGCACTGCACCTGATGAGCAGACCGGTTTCACCCCGCAGTCGCAGATAGACTTCCTCTATGGCACGGGCACGGGCGGTGTAAGCACGGGCGGTAAGGTCGATTTCAGTTTCAGCCACCGCATGAGCCGTTTGGTGCTGAATTTCACCGGATCCGATGTTGATTTAGCCGATTTAAGTGAATACACCTTGTCAGGCCTGTCCATGACCGGCTCGTTCGACACCGCGATCGGAGAGGCCAAGGCAACGGACTCAGCCTCCGACCTCAAAATGGATGCCACAGGCATTACATCCTCTTCGCTCATCCTCTTTCCACAAGCGGTTACTGAAGCAACGCTCAAGGTGGTATTGGGAGGCCAGAACTACACGGCTACACTGACATTCCCCAAAGCAAATGCCGTGCAAGGGCTGGAAAGCGGCTATTCGTACAAGTACAACGTGACGATAAAAAAGGACGTGTTGACAGTTTCCTCGGCTACTATTAACAATTGGAACGACGGCGGGGAATCCAATATAGATGCCGAACAATAAACAACAGCCATCCCGTGCGGCAGCGCAAGCACGGAGATACACCTAAATAAAATAGGGTGCATCGGGAGGCATCGCAGCCTCCGGTGGCACGAACAATAAAAAAACAAGAAATGATGAAGACGATGAAACATATCCCATGGATGCTGCTGGCGGTACTTGCCTTCGCCACCGCCTGCACGCAAGACGAACTGACGGACAACCCGTCCGCCACGTCGCAGACGCTGGAAATAGCTTCGGCAACCATCGCCCGTGCCGAAGGCGATGAGGCAACGACAACAGATGCAGGTACCGGAACCGTGGACGGCAATTGGGTGGAAGAGGACGAGATTACGGTTTTGTTTCAAGACTTATATGCTACAAAGGCGACCTACACGTATACCAATGGCGGTTTCACTTCTTATAATCCGATTGACTGCAACGGACAAACGGCATATGCCCAAGCCTGGACTAATTATGGTGTTATTAAAACAAAACCTTATGATGGTTCACCTGCTCAGTGGGAAGTAGAAACAGACCAAAGCGGGATAGGCTACCGCCAGAGCGATTTCCTGTATGCGTCATCACCGGGTTATGTAGGAGCAGGCACTCCGGCTAATTTTACTTTCAATCATCAGACGGCAAAAATAGTAGTGCATGTCCGTAACAGCGGCATCGTGGCAGGAAAGACCGAACTTAGCATGAAAGTAGGCAATGACAACATCTACATCGATGGGGAATTGGGCTCTCTAGTGAATAACGTATATATTTGGACTTCGGGCGAAACCAAAGGCACGATTACCCCTTATACCCTTGGGCAAAAGTCAATGAGCGACGGAAACACTTCCCTTGTCAGCTTCGGTGCCCTTGTCATTCCGCAGACCATAAGCGAAGGGAATACACTTTTTTCTTTCACGGTCGACGAGCAGACATATTATTATGAAGTTCCGTCTGCTGGCATCACGTGGAGTGTGGGAACGGAATATACATACAATGTGACGATAGGTCCAGATGCCACCACCCGTTCCGCAGGCACACCCGGATGTGAAGTGAGACTGGTGGAGGTGCAGGATATGAATGCCGAATAACACTACGACCTCAGCACCCAGTAGAACGAACCCTATAAAGAAATGAACACTGTGATTAATTAACCATATGTTTAACCCGTCTTTTTGTCAAGAAACAGTCATGCGCGCGGGCGGCCGGGGACGTGCCGTTTTCCCGTGGGGGACAAACGACCTCCTCGTCGGGGACAAACGGCAACGCCGTGGGGGACTGCCGCGCAACGCGCTGTAGGTCAGCGGTTTGCACGCGCGCCCGGCTGCGGATCCCCCTCTTGCCTTGGCTGGACGGAGGCAAAAGGACGATTTTTTCAAGTTTCTTAGAAGGATAGATTTATGCCGTTTTTCAAGAAAGAACAAAAAGCCATCAACGACAAGTGGTATCCTCCCGTCCCGGCTGATTTGAAATCCTCATATTCGCATCCTTGGATTGTAAATCCGGGGGGACGAGGCAGCTTTCTGGATTCCGCTTTTCAGCGGAATGACGACTTGCCACTGAGCGGCAGAAAGGCAAAGCGTCCGTCACGGCGGATTGCAAATCCTCGTACTCGCATCCTCGGATTGCAAATCTGCAAATCCGAGGGGGCGAGAGGGGACGAGATGGACGAGGACGGGACACCTTTTTCCGTGCTTTATTATTGGCCGATTACGTTCTTGATGTCTTGCAGGGTGAGGCAGCCAGTCAGCACGATGACGCTTGTTTCGCTTTTGCCGGCGCTGATCATGACGTACTGTTTTTTGCCGCCGGCAAATTCTTTCATGTATATGCCGGTGTGTTCGCCGTTGTCGTTGACGTTCATCAGGTTTTCGTATCCTTCTTTGTCTATTATGCGTCGGCATCCGTCTTTCAGGGTGTTGGCCGCGGCTGCGGTTTCAGAGTCAAGTATCTGAATGTTGTCCAGCTTTGACGCTACGGATGCGAAGTCCATGCCGTTGCTCTTCACGTCGGGCATCATGTTCAGCAGCGATTTTGAGATGAACACGGATGTGACGCCTTTAACGTTTCCGAATTTGCTTGTGAACATTTCCTGTGCTGCTATGCCCAGCGTTAACAGCGTAGCAGCGATGAGCGATAGTGTCAGTCTTTTCATCTTGTGCCGTTTTTATTCAGTTCTACACATTTGTTTATGCTTTTGCCGATGTCTTTGGTTTTTTCCTGTGCGTCTTCAATCTTTGCCAGTCCCTTGTTCAGCGTTTCTGAGAATTCGGCCAGTGCCGTTTGCGCCATTGCCAGCTGTTCCCGTTCGCCGGGCGTTATGGCGTGGCGGCTGTGCAGGTATGTGCCGAGCAGTGCCACCACGGCCACACTGGCCGCGATGGCGCATGCGTGTCTTGCCATGGCGGCTATGCGCATGCGCCGTGTTGTCCCTACGGTTGCGCTCCATCGGTCAATCCGTGCCGCTATCTTTTGTTCAATGGCGTCGGCATCATCCGCATTCTTGCATCCGTGCATTGCCTTGAAGAAGTCTTGGTCGGCCTTCAGGCTGTGTGGCACGTCGCCGCCGCTGAGCATGCGGGCCAGCTGCGCCTCTTCCTCTTCAGACGTCAGTCCGTCGTAGTATCGTTTCAGTAAAGTCTCAATATCCTTTGTTCCCATAGTTCCTTATAGCGTTGAATTGTTCGCGCAGTGTTTTCCTTGCCCGGCTCAGCGCCACGCGTATGTTGGTCTGTTCCAGTCCTGTGGCCAGCCCTATCTCTTCATATCCCAGCCCTTCAACGTCGCGCATGGTCACGACGGCGCGTTGCCGTTCGGGCAGTCTTGCCATGCACGCCTTTATTATGTCGGCGTCGTTTCTTCGCTCCACTTCCGTCTCGATGTCGGTAGGTGCTGTTGCCTGCATGCCGCCAGCCGGGCGTTCCTCATGCGTGTTGTGTCTGTTGCGCAGGCGGTCGTGGCACAAGTGCCGGGCCAGCGTGATGCAGTAAGCCTCGGCGTTGTCCATGTCTGGCAGCGTGTCACGCCGTGTCCATAGTCTCAGGTAGGTGTCTTGCACCACGTCTTCGGCCTCCTGTTTGTCGCATGTCAGGCTCAGTGCCACAGCGTACAGCTTGCCGCTCATCGGCAGGAACCGTTGTTTGAACTCTTCGCCTGTCATTCTGTCTGGTGATAAACTGTCCGGCCCATGCCCGGGACGGCGGTGTGCCGGGCGGGCTTGAGGGTTGTTCTTGATTAGGATTAATTGAAGTTGATGGTGTTTTTATTGACAAGTTGTCCTATTTTGTCTTTCGGAATGCTTCCCGTAAGATACACCATCACGCAGTCGTCGCCGTCGTCAACGACGATGACTATCTCCTTTATGGTTTCGCCTTCGGCGTGTCCGAGTATTTTCACGCGGTCGTCGCCGTCAAACGCGGTGACGACTGGTTCGTAGGCCGTGTCGAGCTCGGCGGTTGTGTTGTTGAACATTTCCGACTTCTCCTTGCCGGCGTCCTCGATTATCAGCACGCAGCCGTTGTCGATGCATTTCAGTATTGCCTCGAGGCTGTCGTTGTTCGTTTTGCCCATCTGCATTGCCAGCAGTTCCTTGTTGAAGCGTATCACCTGTGCCTTGGCGTTTTTCTCAAGTTCGTTGATTACTTCGTCAGCCGTCTTTGCGGCACCGGTCAGGCAGAAAGCCACCGTCATGATTAATGTGAGAATCTTTTTCATTGTCTTGTTGTTTTTATTTGTTTGTAATGTTGTCGGTCTTGTCTGTCATCATTTTCTGTATGTCGCGCCTGGTCAGTTTGCCCTTCAGCCGTATCAGGGTGCAGTCGTCACAGCCGGTGACGACTATCAGCAGCTCCCTTATGCAGTCGTTCTTCATCCGGCCGATCAGCTGCATTGTCTCTCCGTTTTCGTCGTTTACGCGTGCCAAGGGGCGGTAAACGGCGGTGTCGAGCCGGGCCACGCATTCCGCGAACGACTGCCTGGCGGCTTCGCCCCCGTCTTCGGTTGTGACTATTGTGCCGCTGCGCACGTGGCGCATGGCCTTTGTCCAGATGCCGTCCCTCATGCCGGGCAGCAGCATGGCCGTAAGCCTGTTGAACCTTATGGTGACCGTCTTGTTGTTGCTGCGTATGTCGCGTATCACCTCGTTGCTGGTCTTCGCCGTCGCCGTTAGGCTGAGCGCGGCCGCCAGCATTATGGCTGTCATGGTCTTTCTCATCGTTGTTTCCTCCTTTTTGCTGGTCTCTTTATCATACAGACGTAACAACCTGCGCTTGTTACATTGTCAGGCGGATTTTTTTTTGAATATGGATTGTTTTTGTGAAAGGCGGCTCGTCCGCAGTTTGTTTGGATGGACATATGGCTCTATCAAATGTGACACATTATTTCATTTACAAATACATCCTGCCATAATCCAGGCGGTAGGTAACTGTCATTCCGCGCTCCGACGCGGAATCCAGTAAATACCGCATATGCTGTTTGATGTATAGGATGTTCTCTGGATTCCGCGTCGGAGCGCGGAATGACAGTTACCGACTGCCTGGATTAAGGTTGGATGGTGTTATTAATAGAACTTATATTTAATTCAAAAGGTTTGCGGGCGAACCCAATCTACGGCCTTTTGCACTGCGAAAGGCCGTCAATCGCAAGTCAAAAGGCCGTCTTTTAGCGTGTAAAAGACGGCCTTTTGCAAGTGTGCTGACAGTCAATGAGTTACGGACGCATGGCCGACGGGCTTACAATTCGTTCTTTACGCCGTTGCCGGGGAAGTGCATTCCTGCCGTTACCAGCTTGTTCTGCCTGATGTATTCTATGTATTTTTTCCTTGACTCTATGGCCTGTCGCGGGTTCATGTCGTAGCTTGGGCAAATCTCGGGAGCCTGTATCTGCAGGTCGAAGCCGTGCATCAGGTCGCCGACTATAATCAGCCGCCCCATCTGGTACACAGTGTGGCCGGGCGTGTGGCCGGGTGCGGGCAGCGGCTTGATGCCGAGCGGCAGCGCGTCTGTGTACTTGAAGCAGTGTACCTTGTCGCCGTATGCCGCCATTGCGTCGGCCGCAGCCTTGGCGTTTTGGTTGCTCATGTACTTCCAATAGATGCGCTCCGCCTCGGGAACGTACACCTCGGCACGTGTAAACACCGGCTTGCCGCCCTCGGTCATGCCGCCGATGTGGTCCATGTGGAAGTGCGTCAGCACGAGATAGTCTATGCTTTCAGGCTTCACGCCGATGCTGTCAAGCCGCTTGAGCAGCATCCCTCCGCGCCCTGTTCCGTTGCCCGTATCGAACAAAACCTTCTTCCCCTGCGTCTCTACGAGGAAGCAGCTGATTGACGACGGCACCGACCCTTCGGGCGACAGGCTGTCAACCTTGGCCGAGTCGGCTTCGCCGTAGAACAGCGAATTGGGCATGCGCTTGTCGCCCTCGTTGTCGTTTATTGCGGTAAGCGTCATCGAGTCCACTTCCGTCACGGTCACGCCCTCGTGCAGCATGGCTGTTTTTCCGGCGACGCCGGCGGTGTCTTGTGCGGCATTTTGCTTGGCGTTGCCGCATGATGCGGCTAAGATCACGGCTGCGGCGGCCGTGATGAATTTCGTGTTCTTCGTCTTTTTCATGTCCTTGGTTTTACCGGTTGAAATGTCATTGCACAAATATAGGAATAAAAAATGGTTTCTCGCGCAATTATTTTGTATTACTGTTGATTTACAGTACCTTTGCCCCCTGTAAGCCATGGATATACAGCAGATATTGGAAATGTACGCCAGGTCGCCCCAGTCGGCGGCTTTGGCAAGGATGTTTGGCGACCGCGACGTGCACGTTGGGCATGTGGAAAGCGTGGCGGCGTCGATAATGCCGGTGATGTTCGCGTCGGTGTCGCGCAGCGTGTCGGGCGTGTGCGTAATAGTGTTGGACGACGCCGAGGAGGCCGGATACTTCTATCACGACATGACGCAGATGCTCGGCACCGGCGACGTGTTGTTCTTTCCCTCGTCTTACCGCCGCCGCATAAAGTACGGACAGCACGACCAGGCAAGCGAAATACTGCGCACCGAGGTGCTGGGAAGGCTGCTTGGTGAGAGTGAAGAGTTAAGAGTGAAGAGTGAAGAATTAATTGCCGAAGGTGGAGAAACGGAAGCAGGGCAAAAGAATTCTTCACTCTTCACTCTTCGTTCTTCGCTCCTTTACATAGTCACTTGCCCCGAGGCGCTGTCAGAACTTGTGGTTTCGCGCAAGAAGCTGGACGAGCGCACGGTGATCCTGGGCACCGGCGAGAGCCACGACATAACCCTCCTGGCGCGCAAGCTGCGCGAGCTTGGCTTCACGGAAGTGGACTATGTTTACGAGCCGGGGCAGTTCGCCGTGCGCGGCAGCATATTGGACGTGTTCTCATACAGCAGCGAATATCCTTTCCGCCTGGACTTTTTCGGCGACGAGATAGACTCCATCAGGACGTTCGAGGTGCAGAGCCAGTTGTCGCGCGACAGGCGCGAACGTGTCGAAGTGGTGCCCGAGGTTGCGCAGCTTGTCGACGAAAAGGTTTCTTTCCTTAGCTTCCTGCCTGCCGGCACGGTGCTCGCCATGAAGGATTTTACCTTCTGCCGCGAGAAGATTGACGGCATTTACCGCGACGGCTTCACGTCGCAGGCGGTGAAAGAACGGCTCGAAGGCCTCACCGAGATGGAGCAGCAGGCCGCCATGAAAGAGCTGAAGGCGCAGAACACGCTGCTCACCGGAGCGCAGTTTGCCTCTGAGGCCGGGCGGTTGCGCCGCATGGAGTTCGGCGCAAAGCCTGCCGGCACGCCCGATGCCGTGCTCAGGCTCGACGTCACTCCGCAGCCGCTGTTCCACAAGAACTTCGACCTTCTTGCCAAAACGATGGAGGATTACAACCTGAAAGGGTACACAATATACATCTTGGCGGACAGCCGGAAGCAGAACGAGAGACTCCGCGAGATACTGGAAAGCGACGAGATAAGCTCAAAAAGGAAAGGGCTTGTGTTCACTCCGGTGGACAAGACGCTGCACGCCGGCTTCGCCGACAACACGATGAAAGCCTGTTTCTTCACCGACCACCAGGTGTTTGACCGCTTCCACAAGTACAACCTGCGTTCCGACGCGGCGCGAAGCGGCAAGATGGCGCTCACCGTCAAGGAGCTGCAAGAGATGGAACCGGGCGACTACATAGTGCATGTGGACTTCGGCATAGGGCGTTTCGCAGGGCTGGTGCGCGTTCCCTCGGGCAACAGCTACCAGGAGGTGATACGCATAATATACCAGAACAACGACAAGGTTGACGTCAGCATACATTCGCTTTACAAGATATCAAAGTACAAGAGACGCGACAGCGAGACTCCTCCGCGCCTCAGCACGCTCGGCACCGGAGCCTGGGACCGCCTCAAGGAGCGCACCAAGAAGAAGATAAAAGACATTGCCCGCGACCTGATAAAGCTCTACGCGGCACGCCGACACGAGCGAGGCTTCGCGTTCTCTGCGGACAACTACATGCAGCATGAGCTTGAAGCGAGCTTCATGTATGAAGACACGCCAGACCAGCTGAAGGCAACCAACGACGTGAAAGCCGACATGGAAAGCCCTCGTCCGATGGACCGCCTGGTCTGTGGAGACGTCGGCTTCGGCAAGACCGAGGTCGCCATAAGGGCCGCTTTCAAGGCGGCGTGCGACTCAAAGCAGGTCGCCGTGCTTGTGCCCACCACCGTATTGGCATATCAGCATTATCAGACGTTCGCCAAAAGGCTGAAGAATTTTCCCGTGAGAGTTGACTACCTGTCGCGTGCGCGGAGCGCGAAGAAGACCAAGGAAGTGCTTGCCGACCTTGCCGACGGCAAGATAGACATAATCGTCGGCACGCATAAGCTGATAGGGAAGAGCGTGGCATTCAAGGACCTTGGGCTGCTCATAATCGACGAGGAACAGAAATTCGGGGTGGCGACGAAGGAGAAACTGCGCAAGATGAAGGTCAACGTAGACACGCTCACGATGTCTGCTACGCCAATACCGCGCACGCTTCAGTTCTCGCTTATGGGCGCAAGGGACATGAGCATAATACAGACGCCCCCACCGAACCGCTATCCCATAAGCACGGAAGTGCACACATTCGACAAGGAAGTGATAGCCGACGCCATCAATTTCGAGATGAGCCGCAACGGGCAGGTGTTCTTCGTGAACGACAGGATAAGCTCGCTGCCCGAGATAGCGGCCATGATACGCAAGTATGTGCCCGACGCTCGCGTGGCGATAGGGCACGGACAGATGAAGCCTGAGGAGCTTGAGAAGATTCTAATGGGCTTCATCAACTACGACTACGACGTGCTCTTGTCAACCACGATAGTGGAGAACGGCATAGACATAGGCAACGCCAACACGATAATAATAAACGACGCGCACCGCTTCGGGCTGTCGGACCTGCACCAGATGCGTGGCCGTGTGGGCCGTGGCAACCGCAAGGCGTTCTGCTATCTGCTTGCTCCGCCGAAGTCTGCGCTCACCCAGGAGGCGCGGCGCAGGCTTGAGGCGCTGGAGACTTTTTCTGAGCTTGGAAGCGGATTCAACCTGTCCATGCAGGACCTTGACATCCGCGGGGCCGGCAATCTGCTTGGAGCTGAGCAGAGTGGGTTTATGGAAGACCTGGGATATGAGACTTACCAGAAGATACTCAACCAGGCGGTGACGGAACTGAAGAACGACGAGTTCGCCTCGATGTACGAGGACGAGATCGCCAAGGGGCGCGACGTTACGGGCGACGAGTTTGTCGAGGACTGCGCCATAGAGAGCGACTTGGAGATGTATCTGCCTGACAACTACGTGCCGAGCGACAGCGAGCGCATGCTGCTCTACCGCGAGCTGGACAGCATAAGCGACGACGACGCGCTCCGGAAGTACCGCTTGCGGCTTGAGGACAGGTTCGGCCCGGTGCCGCGCGAGGGTGTTGAGCTGATGCACGTGGTGCCCTTGCGCCGGCTGGGCAAGAGTCTGGGATGCGAGAAGATAATGCTGCGGCAGGGGCAGATGCGCATGCAGTTCGTGTCCAACCCCATGAGCGCGTACTACAAGAGCCGTGCTTTCGACAAGATACTTAACTTCATCGGGCACAACGCGCGCCGCTGCAACTTGAAGGAAGTGGCGGGAAAGCGCATGATGGCGGTGGCCGGAGTGCCGTCGGTTGAGGAGGCCGTGAAGGTGCTGAGAGACATAAATCACAATTAAGAACCAAGGGTTAAGAATTAAGAAAATTACCATATTTCAATTGCAAAAGGTAATTTTCTTAATTCTTAACCCTTGGTTCTTAATTCAACAAGCTCTTTATTCCTTGTCTATTTTGCCTATATGCCTTACAGGCTTTTCCTGTATGGTGTCGCCGGAGCGTGTCTTCGATGCCGAATACCACGGGTCGGAATAATCGTACCAGCTGTCCCAGCCATAGTCAAAATCGTGCCAGTTGGGCGCAGCTGTCTTCCTTAGGCGGAAGTCCATCGGGTCTCCATATTCGCTTTCTATCGTCCCTCGGAAGTAATTGTCTGACAGGCTGTAGTCGTAAATGTAAAAGTTCGTGTCGTCCTCGTAAGAATATATGCGTATGCGTCCGTTGCTTATGCTCCATGTTATGTGGCTCGCGAAGTAATCCCAAGGCTTGTCGCTGAAATAATCCACCCAGTAGCCCGTGCCCGTGGCGTATGAGTCGGGGTCGCGGTCGAACTGTATTACAGACTCATGCACTTCGTAATACGTCCCGCTCCATTCGTGATATACGTGCATGTCGCCTTCCCACACGCCCCAGAGAGTGTCCGCGATGTACTCGTCGTCATCGCAACTTACGAACGTGAAGGCCATCGCCATCATCATTATTATAGCCGATAAGGATGTAAACTTTTTCATAATACGTTATGTTTGATTGATAATTCCGCTGCAAAATTAACGTTTTCATAGGGCTTTTGCAAGCATACGTCCATATTTCTGACGGGGGATTTCCCTATCCTTTTGCGGAGTTTCCCTTTCGGGTTGCCGCCGGCGGTTTTATCATGGGTGGCATGGCGCAATGCGAAAGGCCACCTTTCGCACTGTAAAAGGTGGCCTTTTGGATGGTAAAAGACGGCCTTTCGCAATGCAAAAGGCCGTCTTTCGTGTTCATGCGTGTAACGTGTTGACACACAGGCTATTGCCTGCCGGCCAGCAACTCTTTCTCGGCCAGCAGGTCGTCGGCGGTCATTCGTGGTGCGGGCACGTCTCTCATGCGCACCACATCCTCGCCGCCGCACGTGTATTTGTAGTAAAGCCGTTCCTTGTCGTCAAGCTCTTCATACTGCTTAAGGCAGCCTTTCGCGTTGAGAAAGTCCTCGCGCGACGTGCTGTCTCTTACCTTTACGAAGAGAATGCGGCGCGCTATCGGGTTGTGGTTGTAGTCCATGCAGGTGTAAATGCCGCGCAGGTAGGGCGGCCGTTCGTACATCGGCAACTTCAGGCAGATGCTGAACAGGGCGAGCTGCGGCGGCCGGTTTTCGTTGAACATGATGTACATGTGGTTCTGTCCGTTCATCAGCGCGAAGCCGTGGTGTGTGGAGCCGTAGGCGTTGTTGTGTATGGCCTCCATGTAATTGCCGTCTTCAGACGGCGCGATGAGGTACGGCTCGATCTTCATCGCGCTCGAGCTTGACGAGACGCTGTAGCTCATGTACATTCCGCTGAAGTCTGTCGCGCCGTTCACCGAGTCGCTCATCGCGCGCGAAATGGCGTCAATGTGCGTGTTGCCCGTGCGTCGGCCGCTTGCCTTCGGGGCGGCATTCATGGCGAAAAGGGCGGCCTTCATCTTGTCCAATTGCCCCAGCAGCTTCTTCTTTGACACGTTATTGACCCACACAAGAGCCTCGTCGAGAGCCTCGTCTTCAGGCTTCCCCTTGTCCGTGTTGCTTATGTACTCAGGCAAAACGGTTGTGTACAGTGCCGACATCACGCTTGGCGCAAGCCCCGCCTGGGCTGCGATTTCCTTCATCTTCACGCCCTTGCCGCGCAAGAATTTTATCCTTTCATATATCTCTTTCAGGTCGTCCATAAGCTGTTTTATTTTCTTATGCAAAGGTAACCATTAAGTTTGAATACACATATTACAGACAAGTTACAAAGAATTTGCAATGTTTTTGCATCCTTGATAAGTAATGTTTTCATTCATTTTAATGAATTGTTACGGCGATATTATTCATCCGTTATTCATTTTTTTCAGCGTCAGTGGCGGCGTAATTTTGCAGCGGAGAAAGGACAAGGCACGGTCATGCGGTCGCCAGGTCATGCGGCCATGCGGCGACACCGGCATGCCGTAAGACCTTAAAACCTCAAAACCATAAAACCGAAAAGAATGATGAAACAACGTATCTACAGACTTCCAAACATGAGGGCGGCCACGGCCAACATGCCCGACTGGATCTTCATACTCTGGGCTGGAGGCACAGCCCTGCTGTCATATTCGCTTGTCTACGCCCTGCGCAAGCCGTTCACGGCGGCCGAGTTCGACGGTTTGCAGGTGGCAGGGATGGACTATAAGATAGTGGTAAGCATCATCCAGCTCATAGGTTACGTGTGCGCCAAGATGCTCGGCATCAAGTTCATATCCGAGCTTAAGCCCGAGGGCCGCCTCCGCTTCATCGTCGGTTCGGCGGCGTTGTCAGAAGCTTTCGCTCGTCGCCTTCGGCCTTCTGCCCACGCCTTACAACATCTTCGCCCTGTTCTTCAACGGCCTGTCGCTCGGATGCATGTGGGGCGTCATCTTCAGCTTTCTCGAAGGGCGCCGCACCACCGACATATTGGCCAGCATAATGGGCGTAAGCATGGCTCTGAGTTCGGGCGTGGCCAAGTCGCTCGGACTGTACGCCCTGAACGACCTCGGGGTAAGCGAGTTCTGGATGCCGGCCCTCGTCGGCGCGCTGGCTTTCCCCCTGCTGTGCTTCATGGGGTGGATGATGACAAAGTTCCCGGCACCCACCCAGGCCGACATAGCCGCCCGCACGAAGCGCGTGGCGCTTGACGGGCATCAGCGTTGGCGGCTATTCGTCAAGTTCATGCCCCTGCTCTTGATGCTCTTCGGAGCCAACCTGCTGATCACCGTGCAGCGAGATGTAAAGGAAGACTTCATCGTCTGCATCATCGATGTGAGCCAAGTTTCATCCTGGGCGTTCGCCTATCTTGACTCAATCGCCACCGTTGTGCTGCTCGGAGCGTTCGCCCTGTTGTCTGCCGTGGGCAACCACCTGCGCGCCTTGTGCCTTATACTGATATTCTCGGCCATCGGCATGGGAACGGTTGCATTCCTCGGGGCTGAGGGGGAGGCGTTGGACATACCCACGACGGCGTGGCTTTTCCTACAGACTTTCTGCATAGACATAGCCTATTTGAGCTTCCAGACCATCTTCTTCGAGCGTTTTATCGCCTGCTTCAAGGTCAGGGGCAATGTCGGTTTCTTCATTATTACGATTGACTTTGTAGGCTATCTGGGAACGCTTTGCCTGCTTCTGTTCAAGGAATTCCAGGCTCCTCACATCGACTGGACGTCGTTCTATAACTCAATGAGCGTCTACATAGGCATAGCCTGCTGCCTGGCGTTCGCCGGCTCGATAGTCTATATAATAAACAAGGTGTACAATGCAAAGGATTTTAAGATGATAAAAGGCGGCGCGGAGAAGGCCGGCAAGGCGCACACATGCGGCCTTTCAACCGCCGGACGGCAAAGCCTTACTACCGCGTGAGCCGACAACCGCAATACCGTAAAACCGGAAATGCAAACCGTATAACCATAAACAAGCGATATGAAAAAGATTGAATGCGTAATAATGGACTGGGCCGGAACGGCCGTTGACTATGGATGCTTCGCCCCTGTGGCGGCATTTGTGGAGAGTTTCAAGGCCATAGGCGCGCCTGTATCGGCGGCAGAGACGAGGGCGCACATGGGCTTGACGAAGATTGAAGAGGTGCGCGCACTGTTCGCCATCGACCATGTCGGGGCTGATTTCCGCGCCAAATACGGCCGCGAATGGGGCGAAGAGGACGTTCAGGCGTGCTACAAGATGTTCCAGGACGAATTGTTCCGCACGCTCGAAGACTACTCCAAACCCATTACCGGGGTGGTGGATACCATCTCAATGCTGCGCAGTCAGGGCATAAAGGTTGGCTCTACCACGGGTTATACGAGGCAGATGATGGATGTGGTGATACCCTCTGCGGCAAAGCTCGGCTACGTAATAGACAACTGCGTAACGTCTGACAATTTGCCGGGAGGCCGCCCGAAGCCTTACATGATTTATCAGAACATGTGCGAGCTGGACATCGCTTCGCCGCGCTCCGTGGTAAAGGTGGGTGACACGATATCCGACATCAAGGAAGGAGTGAACGCCGGAGTGTGGAGCGTAGGTGTGATCTTGGGCAGCAACGAGCTTGCGCTGACCGAAGAAGAGGTGGCCTCCATGCCGGCCGAAGTTCTTAAGGCAAGAATGCTCGACGTGCGTTACAGGATGTATGCGGCCGGCGCCGACTATGTGATTGACGACATAACGGAGCTGCCGATGCTGATAGAGAGCATAGGGAAAATTAAGAATTAAGAGTTATGAATTAAGAAAATATGTCTTGCTCTTAAATAAAGCATAATGTGTTTCCTTAATTCTTAACTCTTAATTCTTAATTCAACAAAGTAATTTTCTTAATTCTTAACTCTTAATTTTTAATTTAACAAAGATATGAGACCATACTTATTGCTTACCCCTGGTCCGTTGACGACCACAGAGACAGTGAAGAGTGCCATGATGAGCGACTGGTGCACATGGGACAAAGACTATAACGAAGGCGTTGTGGAGGTTATCCGCAAGCAGCTCGTAGGCATCGCTTCGAGCCGCCCCGAGGAATATACGGCGGTGCTGATGCAGGGCAGCGGCACGTTCTGCGTAGAGGCGACGCTCGGCAGTACGGTGCGTCCGGAAGACCACCTGCTCGTCGCCGCCAACGGCGCTTACGGCAAACGAATGGGCGTAATCGCAGAGTATTACGGGCTGAACTGCCACGTGATGAAGTTCGACGAGACGCAGGCGGTCGACCCCGTGGCCGTCGACGCTTACCTTGCGGAGCACAAAGAGGTGACCCATGTGTCGGTAGTTCATTGCGAAACCACCACCGGTGTGCTCAATCCGCTTGAGGAAATAGCCGCCGTGGTGAAGCGTCATGGCAAGACGCTCATAGTCGACGCGATGAGCAGCTTCGGCGGAGTGCCCATCGACATGGCCAGCTGGGCATAGATTTCCTCATCAGCTCGGCCAACAAGTGCATCCAGGGCGTGCCCGGCTTCGGCTTCATCATAGCCCGCCGCTCGCTCTTGGAGCAGTGCAAGGGCGTTGCGCGTTCGCTGTCACTTGATGTTTACGATCAGTGGGAGACCATGGAGAAAGGCCATGGTAAGTGGCGTTTCACCTCGCCTACCCACGTTGTGCGCGCCTTCATGCAGGCTCTTGCGGAGCTGAAGGAGGAGGGCGGAGTGCCCGCACGCCACGCACGCTACCAGGAGAACCACCGCGTGCTCGTCGAAGGCATGCGCTCCTTGGGCTACAAGACGCTCCTCGCGGACGAGTGGCAGTCGCCAGTAATCACGTCGTTCCATTATCCTTCGGCCGCGTTCGACTTCCAGAAGTTCTACCAGTCGCTGAAGGCGAAGGGCTTTGTAATCTATCCCGGCAAGATATCGCAGTCCGACACGTTCCGCATAGGCAACATCGGCGACGTGCATCCCGACGACTTCCGCCGCCTGGTCGAGGCCATAAAAGAATTGTGATGATCATGACTTGACACGCAGGCGTTTGTCGCCTGCTTTGCAAAAGGCCGTCTTTTGGCTTCTGAAAGACGGCCTTTCGTCATATAAAAGACGGCCTTTCGCAGGCCAAAAGACGGTCTTTTGGAAAGGTTTTTGCAAATTATTGATAATCAATAGATTACAAGAGACGACTGGGAGAACTGGGAATTGTGGAAGAACTGGGACGTAAACAGACTGCAAAATCATATAAAACTCCCTCCCTTCGGGATGGTTAGGGTGGGTGTTAGGTGGTTGGTTTTTGGTTTTTCATTGATATTTTATACCTTTGCACCATGCTAATCATAATCACAGTGCTGGCATACTTCGCCGCGCTTTGCCTGCTGGGCAGGCTCACTTCGCGCCGCGCCACCAACGAGACGTTCTTCCGCGCCGACCGCAAGTCGCCCTGGTGGGCGGTGGCTTTCGGCATGGTGGGCGCGTCGGTGTCTGGTGTCAGTTTCGTGTCGGTGCCCGGCATGGTTGGCCGTATGGACTTCACATACCTGCAGACGTGCCTCGGCTTCATCCTCGGTTACTTCATCGTGGCGTTCGTCCTGCTGCCGGTGTATTACAGGATGAACCTCACCACCATATACACATACCTGCTCGGGCGTTTCGGCCGGAGGTCGTACAAGACGGGCGCGGCCTTCTTCTTGCTGTCAGACCTCTGCGGAGCGGCCATAAAGTTCTATATTGTCTGCATCATATTGCAACGCTTCGTGCTCGACGCTTACGGCGTGCCGTTCTTCATTACCGTTCCCTCCATGATGCTGCTGATATGGCTTTACTCGCGCCGCGGCGGCATAAAGACGCTCGTGTGGACAGACTCCTTCCAGACGGCGTGCATGCTCGCAGCCCTTGTGCTTATTATAATAAAGGTGGCCGGGGCGTTGGACATGGGCCTTGGCGAAGCCGTCAAGGCCGTGGCGGCCAGTCCCCACAGCCGCATATTCGAGTTCACGGACTGGATGTCGCCGCAGAACTTCTGGAAACAGTTTGTCAGCGGCGCGTTCATTGTGGTCGTAATGACGGGTCTCAACCAGAACATGATGCAGAAAAACATTACCTGCAAGACCCTGCGCGAGGCGCAGAAGGATGTCTGTACGTATGGTTTCGCCTTCGTGCCGGTCAACATGCTCTTCCTTGGTCTTGGCGTACTGCTGCTTATGCTGGCCGCGCAGGAAGGAGTGTCAGCGCCCGGCAATCCGGATGACCTGCTGCCGATGTTCGCCGCAACGGGACGGCTCGGCGACACAGTGGCGGTGCTTTTCACCATAGGCATTGTCGCCGCGTCGGCCAGTACGATAGACTCGTCGCTCACGGCGCTTACCACCACCTATTGCGTAGACATAAGGGAGCGTCCCGGCGACGAGCGCCTGCGCCGCCGTGCGCATGTAGGCATGGCCGCCATGGCCGTTGCGTTCATACTCGTTTTCCGCGTGTTGAACTCCACGAGCCTCATAGATGCGGTCTACATCCTCTGTTCTTACACCTACGGACCGCTGCTCGGGCTGTTCGCCTTCGGCCTTCTTACGCGCCGCGGAACTGATGACCGCGCCGTGCCCTATGTCGCTGTGGCCTCTCCTTTGCTTTGCCTTGTGCTTGATTACGCCGTGCCTTGCCTTACGGGCTACCGCTTCGGCTACGAGCTTCTGCTGCTTAACGGGGCGCTGATGTTTGTAGGAATGCTGATGAAAAGTGAGAAGGTGAGAAAGTGAGAAGGTGAGAAAGCCATGCTGTTAATATGTATTTAGCATGATTTCTCACCTTCTCACTTTCTCACCTTCTTACCATTCAAATGATGCCTTGTTCCCTCAAGTACCTGTCGGCGTCTATTGCGGCGCGGCATCCGCTGGCCGCCGCGGTAACGGCTTGCCTGTAGTGTGGGTCGGCAACGTCGCCTGCTGCGAACACTCCGGGCACGTTGGTGCGCGTGGAGTCTCCTTGGGTGATGATGTATCCGGTCTCGTCGGTCTCAATCCAAGGCTTGAACACGTCGCTGTTAGGCTTGTGTCCGATGGCCAGGAAGAAGCCGTCTATCGGCAGCTCGTACACCTGCTCGTCGGCTTCGCCTTTTCTTTTGACGAGGCGCACGCCCTCAACGCCGTTGTCGCCGAAGAGCCCCAGAGTGTTGTGTTCAAACAGAATCTCGATGTTTTCGGTGTCTCTTACGCGCTTTTGCATGACATCTGATGCACGCAGGAACGGCTTGCGCACTATCATGTACACCTTTTTCGCCAGCGATGCGAGGTACAGTGCTTCCTCGCATGCCGTGTCTCCGCCGCCCACTACGGCAACGGTCTTCTTGCGGTAGAAGAACCCGTCGCACGTGGCGCATGCCGACACGCCCTCGCCCCTGTACTTTTCTTCGTCGGCCAGGCCCAAGTATTTTGCCGACGCTCCTGTCGCAATGATTACCGTGTCGGCCTCGATTGTGTGGCCTTCGTCGGTTGTCAGCGTGTAGGGAGCATGCCCCAAGTCTGCTTTTACGATGACTCCGTCGCGCAGGTCCGTGCCGAAGCGTTCAGCCTGGGCGCGCAGGTCTGTCATCATCTGGTTGCCGTCGACGCCTTCGGGATATCCCGGAAAGTTTTCCACGGTAGTCGTCTGGGTGAGCTGTCCGCCCGTCTGCAGGCCGCAGTACACCACCGGACTGAGGTTGGCGCGCGCCGCATAGATGGCCGCCGTGTAGCCGGCCGGGCCACTGCCTATGATGAGGCAACGTATGTGTTCTTGCTGTTCCATAATTAAAGAATTAAGAGTTAAGAATCAAGAGTTAAGAAAATATGACTTCATGGATGACAAACTGTCAAGTCATATTTTCTTAACTCTTGATTCTTAACTCTTAATTATGTAAAAGTTCCACAATCTGTTTCTCAATGTTCTCAATCTTTTCGGTTGGTTCGAAGCGTGCAACCACAACGCCGCGCTTGTCAACGAGGAACTTGGTGAAGTTCCACTTTATGTCGGCCTTGCTCTTGTAGTCGGGGTCGTCTTTTGACAGCATGTCGTCAAGTATGTGCGTCAGGGGATGGCTCTCGTCCCATCCGGCAAAGCCCTTCTGGCTCTTCAGGAACTTGTACAGCGGCTCGGCGTCTTCGCCGTTTACCTTTATTTTCTTGAATCGGGGGAACTCCGTGCCGTATGTCAGCTTGCAGAATTCGTGTATGGATTCGTCTGTTCCAGGTGCCTGCTGGCCGAACTGGTTGCAGGGAAAGTCCAATATGGTGAACCCGTCGGCGTGATGACGCTCGTAAAGCTTCTCAAGCTCTTCGTACTGGGGCGTGAAGCCACACTTCGTGGCGGTGTTTACAATCAGCAGGACTTCGTTCGAATATTCCTTGAGCGACACGTCCTTGCCCTTCCTGTCCTTGACGGAGAAATCATAAACTGTTTTCATTTTCTTATCGTTTAAGTAATATTGGTTTTGTCGATGTTGCTTATGCAAAGGTAAAGAAAATACGTTTCAACGCAAAATTTACGTTGGTTTTATTTTCATCTTTTAACCATAAGCTCTCTTTTGCGCCGCCCGTTAATGTATGTGCCGAGACCCGTTTGTAAGTGGTTGGTTTACAAGGGGGTTGCAATATGCCGTCTTTTGGCCTGCAATATGCCGTCTTTTGGCGCGTAAAAGATGCCCTTTCGCAATGCGGTTTGCCGTCTTTTAGGATCATCCGCAGTTCAGGTGTATTGGCATTCGTGGTAATAGGGCCTCGAAGGGGGCGAACTATGCTTGGCCGCATGTGTAGCGAAGCGGAACTTGCGGTAGGTATGCAGCAATAATATACGTGAGTTCGGCATAAGGAATCATCTTTCAAATTATATAATTTCTTGCCGCTTTGCTTTTCTGCAGCTCGGTGTCAAGTCGTCATTCCGCTGAAAAGCGGAATCCAGAAAGCGGGCATAGTGGTTAGTCGCCTTTGTCTTTTCAACTGGATTCCGCTTTTCAGCGGAATGACGACTTGCCACCGACTTGCAAAAAACGGATAAGTGTGACATTACTGTTATGCCGGACTCACGTAATGATATCGTCCTCGAAGAGGGCGAATGTCACCCTGCAGTCCGCCCCCTTCGGGGATGGGCTTGTCAGTTTTGCCTTACCGCAAGTTCCGTTCCCTTCGGTCACTTCACATGCGGTTAAGCATGGTCCGCCCTCTTCGGGGACGAGATTGACACCTATACGTTATACACCTAAACTGCGGATGAACCGTCTTTTACGGTTGCGATGACGCATGGTTTGCCCGGCAATGCGTGCTGGCGGTGACAAAAATCACATGTTTTTGAAGATTTTGTTTAAAAACTTTTGTATTTACTCGGCAAATGTGTTAAATTTGCAGTCGTTACCCTTTGTAAAGTAATAAACTGACAATTAAACATTCGTAAAATGAGCAAGCAGAAGAAATTTATACTACAAGAGAATGAAATACCGACACAGTGGTACAACATACAGGCTGACATGGTCAACAAGCCATTGCCTCCGCTCAGCCCGGCAACACGCGAGCCGCTGAAGGCGGAAGACCTCTTCCCCGTGTTCTGCGAAGAGTGTTGCAGGCAGGAATTCGACCAGACCAACGCCTGGATTGACATACCCGACGAGGTGCTCGACATGTACAAGTATTACCGTTCCACGCCGCTCGTGCGCGCATACGCCCTCGAAAAGGCGCTCGACACGCCGGCTCACATATACTTCAAGAACGAGAGCACCAACCCTCTGGGCAGTCACAAGATAAACTCCGCCCTCGCCCAGTGCTATTATTGCAAGCAGGAGGGCACGACGAACGTCACCACCGAGACCGGCGCCGGCCAGTGGGGAGCCGCGTTGAGCTATGCCGCGCGCGTGTTCGGGCTTGAGGCTGCCGTGTATCAGGTTAAGATAAGCCTGAGACAGAAGCCATACCGCAGCATACTGATGCGCACATTCGGTGCCGAGGTTACGGGCTCGCCGTCAATGTCTACACGTGCCGGCAAGGACATAATAACACGCGACCCCATGCATCAAGGCTCTCTTGGCACGGCCATTTCGGAAGCGATCGAGCTGGCCACCACCACGCCACATTGCAAATATACGCTTGGTTCGGTGCTCAACCATGTGGCCCTGCACCAGACGGTGATAGGCCTCGAGGCCGAGAAACAGATGGAGATGGCCGGCGAATATCCCGACACGGTCATAGCATGCTTCGGCGGAGGCTCAAATTTCGGCGGAATAGCTTTCCCGTTCATGCGCCACAACATCAAGGACGGAGCCAAGACCGAGTACATCGCGGCCGAGCCGGCAGCTGCCCGAAGCTTACACGCGGCGTGTTTGAGTATGATTTCGGCGACGAGGCCGGCTACACCCCGCTGCTTCCCATGTTTACCCTGGGGCATGACTTCAAGCCGGCCAACATCCACGCCGGCGGCCTGCGTTACCACGGTGCGGGCGTGATAGTGTCGCAACTGCTGAAAGACGGACTGATGCGCGGCGTGGACATTCCGCAGCTTGAATCGTTTGACGCCGGCCTGCTCTTCGCGCGTACCGAAGGCATCGTGCCCGCGCCGGAAAGCTGCCACGCGATAGCGGCCACGATACGCGAAGCCAAGAAGTGCAAGGAGAGCGGCGAGCAGAAGGTGATACTGTTCAACCTCAGCGGCCACGGCCTTATCGACATGACCGCCTATGAGCAATACCTCAACGGCGACCTGATGAATTATTCTATTTCAGACGAAGACATAAAGGCAAACATCGACAAGGTGCCGAAAATAATTTGATTAATGCATAATTCATAATTCACAATTCATAATTCATAATTCATAATTCATAATTGGGCTTACGCCATACAAGCGGGATTGAAGTTGCGAACCGCTTTTTAGTTGTACGGCGTAAGCCCAATTATGAATTATGAATTGTGAATTATGAATTATTCAAGTCCCCAGTCTTTTTTTGTACACTTTGCTCTCAACCTTTTCCTCCTCCCTGTCAGGAAGGTTGCAGAAAAAGTCAATGCCCGTCAGTTTCTCAAGCTCGTCTATCGACACGACGTAGTCTGCCAGATTTTCGTCGGTGCCCCAGCGGTCTGTGTGCTCCGCATAGAAGCCAAGTGCGCGGTAGCCGTACTGATGCTTAAGCAGCAAGGCCATGAAGAAATATCCCGGCACGATCATCTTTCCGTCTATGCGTGTAAGAATCTGGTCTTCAGAGTCAATTGTTCCTCCCTTGCACACGTAAAGCGTGTCTTTGGTGTTCTTTGGAGTCCAGTCTCTCACCTTGTTCTCCATCCTCACCCACAGTCCCTCTTCTGATCCGCTGTAGCCGTTGAAGCTGCCGTATTGTGGCTGCATGTTCGTCATGTAGAAAGTCTGGTAGTTCGCGTCATGCGAATATTTCCTGTCCCCGTTGGGGCAGATGTGTCCGTGCTGAAAGCCCGACCCGTAGATGTAGTCCTTGTCCCAGCGGTCGGCCGGGTCAAGGCTTGCATCGTTGGGATAGCCGTCGACCACTCTGCTGTAAGGCCCTGAATAGCCGCTGTGCATCTGGTAGCACGACCAGCGCTGCGCTTTCTTGTCGCAATCCCACTCAACGGCGAAGTTCACTCTGTCTTTGTCGTACTTGTTGCAGTCATCCGTGCGATACACGATGACTATGCTCCTGCCGCCTTTCAGTCGCGGAAACTCCAGCCTGCTTACGGCGGGCTCGTCGGTTACGATGTTCCTGTTGGCATTGTCTGCGCCGCCCCCGCTGCTCTCGCCGTCGTTGTCGCCGCATGCCGTGAACGCAATGGCTGCAATAAGGAGCGTTAAAAGGGCTTGAAGTCTGTCTTTCATAACATTCCGGCTTGTGTGTTTATGATGCTGATGCATACAAAAAAATGCGTCCTGGCGCATATGCGACTACGCCAAAACGCATTTTGTATGCATTCTTAATAATATGTGAAATATATTATTTGCGTGCCTTACCGTAGCGGCTCATGAACTTGTCTACGCGGCCGGCTGAGTCAACGAGCTTGCTCTTGCCCGTGTAGAACGGATGCGAAGTGCTTGAGATTTCGACTTTTACCACAGGGTAAGTTTCACCTTCAAATTCCACTGTCTCTGTAGTCTTGCATGTGGAACGTGTAAGGAACATATCGCCGTTGGACATATCCTTGAATACGACGGGGCGATAGTTTTCAGGATGGATACCTTTCTTCATTTTATTGTTATGATTGAATGTTAATTGATTTTATCGCAATTGCTTGCTTTTGGGCTGCAAATTTATCACTTTTCCTGTTAACGGCCAAATATCTTTCCCCTTTTCTGCATAATTCATGCTTGCGAAGCGAGAAAAAGACGGATAAATCCTTAATTGTTGAAGGAAACTGTTGCGAAGGCGCGAAGATAGAATGACGTTCCACTTGCAGGCTCTCTGATGTAAGTTTCTAGATCTTTATCACATAAGATATAAGATTTAATGTCTCCGTCTTCAGTTTTGTAAAAGTAACTGAACATTTGGTTATTAATAATTGGTTTAATTATCTTTTTCGGAGTGTTAATCGTTTCTATGCTTTTTATAATGCAATCTAAGTTTTTTCTCATATATTCCATTTCATCAAATGTGGGCAATCTCCACCCTGAGATTCCATCTATAGCTAGTTCTAGTAATGCTTCATCCATTTCTTTTTTTATTGAAGCTTGATTGTTTTTATCAAAACTCCAAGTTGTATTTTGTCCTGGAGCCATTAGTGTTACGAGCATCTTGCTGCCGGCACTTTCTGATTTCAGCACGTAGCAGCCCTTGTATAATGTGCCGACAGATGGAATTTCGCCGGTGCCTTCGTTTGTTGTATCGTCATCGGAAGTCGTTGTGCTGGATTCGCCATCGCTGAAGTCAAGAGGTATGTCTACAGGCGAGTCCCATGCCGCGCCTGTCATTATTCCCTCCATTTTTAGGTTGCCTTCGCCGAATGTGCCGTTTATATTGATCTTGTGGTTGGCTTTCAGTTCGTCTGAACATTCAAAAGAATATGTTTGGACTTTTTCATCATCTTCTTCTTTTTTGGTTGTGAAGCTTACCTTTACCGTTGCCGGGCCTGCCGCTTCGAGCAGATACACTCCTTTTGAAGACTTCCATGTGGTGCCGTCGGATGCTTTTTGCAAGTCTGTTTCAAACACGCCGTTAGAGCCTTCGTAATCGCCGTTGAGCAGCAGGTTCTCACGCAGCGGACTCAATGTTACCGACACAGCCGTGACGTTTTCGGGAACTTTCTCTATGTTGATGGATTCGAGCATCATAACCTTGCGTGCAAGCTCGAGTGTCAGCTTGTTTTCCTCGCCAAAAGCCATGGTGACCGAGCCGTTGGCCGTCATCAGGTCGCCGTGTGCGTGGCCTTCTTTCAACTCCACCGTCGCGTTGGTTGCCGCGTCGCTTTTTGACGGCAGGTCGTAGTCTTCGCCGTCGGCTCCTGCCACGGCATAGACGTCATAGTCGCCGGCCGGCACATTCAGTTCAAGCGGCTCTTCGCTAGACTCTATGGACTTTGTGGCCACGCATGCACCGTCCTCGTCAAACACATATACGTTCACGGGGTAACTTATTTCGCCGTCAGCATCGCCTCCGTCGTTTGCAGCTGCTGCTCTTGTGCTTATAAACAGCTTGCTTGATTCGTCGTCGGCCACAGACGATTCTTCAATGATGCATTTCTCACAAGCCGTCAACGATAGGGCGGCAACACAAAACAAAAGTAATTGAAATGTTTGTTTCATAATATTAATGGTTAAAATTCGTACAAATATAACTACGTTGCATCAATTTATAAACAAAGACAATGTATGACTTTTCTAATTTTAACATAGTTTGCACAAATAATCCAAATTAATGTATCTGCAAATCATTATAAAAAGAATCGTCATATTATAAAGGAGTGAACCGTTGGCGTTGTCACTTCTGGACATTGGCAAAATACGAGCTTTTGTTGTTGGTTTGATGCAGCGGCATACGTTTGCCGTATGTGTGTGGCTGTGTAAAAAGAAGGAGACGCACGTCTAATGTCTTGTGCGTCTCCTTTTTAATTGGAGTTGAAGGCCGTCAGGCCTTTTTCTTTTATTTATTGATGTTCTCCATGATTTTCTGCACGTAAGCGTCGATGACGGCTACGGCCGTGATGTTGACAACGTCGCGCACGGAGCACTCGAAGTCTGTGAAATGGATGGGCTTGTTCAGTCCCATCTGTATAGGGCCGATTATCTCAGCGTCGGGATTGAGTGCCTGCAGCAGTTTATATGAACTGTTTGCGCTTGAGAGGTTGGGGAAAACCAGTGTGTTTACGTCTTTGCCTTTCAATCTGGTGAAAGGATACTTGGCGTCGCGCAGCTTGGAGTTGAGAGCGAAGTTCACCTGCATCTCGCCGTCAATGGCAAGGTCAGGATAGCAGCGTTGCATCTCTTCCACGGCGGCGTGCACCTGTGCCGGGTTGCCAACTTCGTCGGTTCCGAAGTTTGAGTAGCTTATCATGGCTATGTTTGGCTCGTCGTTGAAGAAACGCACGGTGTTGGCCGCCAGGCGCGCCATGTCTACAAGCACGTCTTTGTCAGGCAGGCGGTTGATGAGTGTGTCGGCCAGGTAGAGCACGCCTTTCTTTGAATTGATGATATGCATCGTGCCGAAATGTTTGTATTCGGGCTGTATGCCTATCACTTCCTTTGCCACCTTGATGGTGTTTGAGTATTTTGTGTACAAGCCGGTGATGAAAGCGTCGGCATCGCCTGTCTCAACCATCATCATGCCGAAGTAATTGCGCTCGAACATCTTGTCGTTAGCTTCCTGGAAGGTGTATCCCTGGCGGCTGCGCTTGTCGGCCAGGATGCGTGCGTAGCGTTCGCGGCGGTCGTTCTCGCGGTCGTGGCGCAGGTTTACCACTTCTATGCCGTCGAGGCTTAGGTCAAGCTCCTTGGCCAGTTTGGCAATTCGCTCGTCGTTGCCAAGCAGGATGGGGTGGCATATGCCTTCGTTCTTTGCCTGCACGGCGGCTTTGAGCATCGTTGGGTGTATGCCTTCGGCGAATACCACGCGTTGCGGATGCTTCCGCGCCGTGTCGTACAGGTTCTGGGTGAGCTTGGTTTCCTGTCCGAGCATCTGGCGCAGGCGGTTTTTGTATTCGTCCCAGTCAGTTATGGCCGTGCGCGCTACTCCGCTTTCCATTGCGGCTTTGGCAACTGCCGCCGACACTTCTGTTATGAGGCGTGGGTCAACGGGTTTGGGGATGAAGTATGACGGGCCGAAGGTAAGGTTGTTCACCTGGTACACGTCGTTTACGACATCGGGCACGGGCTGCTTGGCCAGGTCGGCTATGGCATGCACGGCGGCCATCTTCATTTCCTCGTTTATGGCTGTTGCGTGTACGTCAAGTGCGCCGCGGAATATGTAGGGGAATCCGATTACGTTGTTGATCTGGTTGGGATAGTCTGAGCGGCCGGTGCTCATCAGCACGTCAGGGCGGCTGGCCATGGCATCCTCGTATGATATTTCTGGCACGGGGTTAGCCAGTGCGAACACGATAGGCTTGTCGGCCATGGAGCGCACCATGTCTTGCGTGAGCACGTTGCCCTTGGACAGTCCCACGAAAACGTCTGCTTCCTTTACGGCTTCTTCAAGCGTGTGAATGTCGCGGCGGTCTGTGGCGAAGAGGCGTTTCTGCTCGGTAAGATTCTCGCGGTCGCTGGTTATCACGCCTTTTGAGTCGAGCATCACGATATTCTCCTTCTTTGCGCCGAGCGCCATGTACAGTTTTGTGCATGATATGGCCGCCGCTCCGGCTCCGTTTACCACGATTTTTACTTTTGTGATGTCTTTTCCGGCCACTTCGAGGGCGTTCTTCAGTCCGGCGGCTGATATTATGGCAGTGCCGTGCTGGTCGTCGTGCATTACGGGAATGTCAAGAGTACGTTTAAGCCTTTCCTCTATGTAGAAACATTCAGGCGCCTTGATGTCCTCCAGGTTGATGCCTCCGAATGTGGGGGCGATGCGTTCCACGGCTTCGCAGAACTTCTCGGGGTCTTTCTCGGCAACCTCTATGTCGAACACGTCTATGCCTCCGTATATCTTGAACAACAGGCCTTTGCCCTCCATTACGGGTTTTCCGCTCATTGCGCCGATGTCGCCAAGTCCCAATACGGCCGTTCCGTTGCTGATTACGGCCACAAGGTTGCCCTTGTCAGTGTATTTATAGGCGTCGTCGGGTGTTTTCTGTATCTCCAGGCACGGGAAGGCCACTCCGGGCGAGTAGGCCAGGCTGAGGTCTGTTTGTGTACTGTAAGGCTTTGTGGGCTTTACTTCTATTTTTCCTGGTTTGCCGCTGCTGTGGTATTCCAGGGCGGCTTCTTTAGTGATGTTTACCATGATTATATGTTTTTGTTTATGTTCGTGGCGCATGGTGGAATATGCCGTGTGGGGGGCTCGCTCCAGGGCATTTTTGCCTGGTGCGCACCTGTCAGATATTCCTTGCGTATTCTTTCATTCTCTCACTTGCAGATGTACTTTGTCGCTAAATCCGTCTTTTTACCTTTCTTTTTATTACAACCATAAACGGAAAGTCTTTGCAAATGTAATAAAAAAATAAAACGTGGCAAATAGTTTTCAGAAATAAATTATTAACTTTGCAAATAAAAACAAAAAGCAATGCGTAAAACCACCGGCACTACGGCTTACCGCGAGAGCTTGAGGCTGAGGATACTTGACACGGCGCTTGCCCTTTTCAAACGGAGAGGCATCAAGGCAGTGCGCATGGATGATATAGCTACAGAAATGGGCATATCAAAGCGCACGCTTTATGAGATATACAGCAATAAGGAGGATTTGCTGTTTGAATGTCTCAGGAGCGAGAACGAACTGATGGACAGTAAGCTCACCGAATATGCCGTGTCGGCCGAGAACGAGATGGCCGTCATTGCCTATTTCATCAAGCTGAGGTTGAAAGACCTTGGCGAGATAAACCCTCTGTTCTTTACGGAGATGGAGAAGTATGGGCGCATACTTGAGTTTTTCCGCCGTAATAAGGAGAAGCAGGCCGCCCATTCGCGTGAGTTCATGCGGAAAGGCATTGAGCACGGCTTTTTCCGCGGCGATCTGAATTACGACATAGTCGGCAAGATTGGCGATGCCGCCATGGATTTCGTCATGCAGACACGCCTTTACGAGCAATACAAGCTTGACGAGATTTTCCACACGTTCATTATCGTTTTCCTGCGTGGCTGCTGTACGGAAAAAGGCTTGGCGTATCTTGACAAGTCTTTGTGAGTTGAGAGCCGTCCGTTCTTGGCTCTTGGCTTTTTAGATTCTAATGATTTGCTTCACGCCTTTGACGTTGCGCAGCTTCTTTATCAGCTGTTCCAACCGCGATGTGTCCTCCACGTTGACCACCAGGTTGCCGCTGAACAGCCCGTCGTGGCTGTCTATGTTGATGCTGCGCATCATTATCTTCTCTTCCTTTGATATTATGCTTGTAATGTTGTTTACAATGCCGATGTCGTCGTTGCCGATTATTTTCAGCGTGGTGGAGTATTGTGAGCTGCCCTTGCCGCTCCATCTGGCCTTCACGATGCGATAGCCGAAGCGTTTGCGCAGTTCAGGTGCGTTGGGGCAGTCCTTTCTGTGTATCTTTATTCCGCCGTTCACGGTCACGAAGCCGAACACGTCGTCGCCGTATATCGGGTGGCAGCATTTTGCCAGCGAGTAGTCCACGCCTTTCAGGTTGCGGTCGATCACCAGCACGTCGTCGCTTGAACGGGCCAGCTCCTCGTTTGGGTTTTCGTAGTTGAAGCCCTCGGCGCTGCGTGTGGGCTGTTGCGGTAAGGCGTTGTTGTCGTGTTGCAATATTTCCTGATACTTCTCAATCACGTCGTTCACGTCAAGCGTGCCGTCGGCCATGCGGCGGTAGAAGTCGTTGGCTTCCTTGAAGCCTAATTTCTTTATCAGGTGCGACACGGTGCTTTCGTCAAATTCAATCTTGCGGTTCTTCAGCCTGCGTTCAAACATCTCCTTGGCGTAAGCTCCGTCCTTCACCATCATGTCTTTCAGCGCCATGCGCACTTTGGCTTTGGCTCGGCTTGTCTTCACTATGTTCAGCCATTCCTGCTTGGGCTTTTGGTTGGCCGATGTCATAATCTCCACCTGGTCGCCGTTTTTCAGTATGTGGCGGAAGGTCACCACCTTGTCGTTTATCTTCGCGCCGGTGCAATGGTCGCCTATGTTAGAGTGTACGCGGTAGGCAAAGTCAAGCACCGTGGCGCCCTTGGGGAATTTCATCAGATCGCCCTTCGGTGTGAAAACAAACACTTCATCCTCGTACAGGTCCATCTTGAACTGGTCTATTACCTGCAGGTCGTCTTTGTTCTCCAGAGCCGTGCGTATGCTGTTCAGCCATTCGTCCAGTCCGCTTTCGCCTTTCACGCCCTTGTACCGCCAGTGTGCGGCCAGTCCGCGTTCGGCTATTTCGTCCATGCGCTCCGTGCGTATCTGCACCTCCACCCACTTGTTCTCAGGGCCCAGCACGGTTATGTGCAGGCTCTCGTAGCCGTTGGATTTTGGCACGCTCAGCCAGTCGCGCATGCGCTTGGGGTTGGGTTGGTACATGTCGGTAATTATGGCGAACACCTGCCAGCACTGCACTTTTTCCAGCTCGACGGGCGAATCCAGTATTATGCGTATGGCAAACAGGTCATACACACCCTCGAATGCGCATTGCTGCTTCTTCATCTTCTGCCATATGCTGTGTATGCTCTTCGTCCTTCCCTTCATGTGGAACTTGAATCCGGCCGCCTTCAGCTTTTCGTCTATCGGGGCGATGAACCTTTCAATGTAAGCGTCGCGGCTTTTTTTCGTGGCGTTGAGCTTGTCCTTTATCATGTAGTAGGCATCGTGCTCCAGGTACTTCAGGCTCAGGTCCTCCAGTTCGCTTTTCAGCTTGTACAGGCCCAGTTTGTGCGCCAGTGGGGCATACAGGTAGCTCGCTTCCTCGCTCACCTCGGTTTTTGCCTCGGCGTTTTCGGTGTCGCGTATTTGCCTCATGAGGTTCACGCGGTCGGCTATCATTATCAGTATCACGCGCATGTCTTCGGCAAACGACAGCAGCAGGTTCCTGAAGTTCTCGCTTTCAATCACCGGACTCTTTTGTACAGCTCCTGTATCTTGCACAGGCCGTGGATTATCCTTGCCACGCTTTCGCCGAACGTCTGCCTTATCTCCTCGTTGTCCTTGGCCGTGGGGTAGAGCAGTATGGCCAGTACGCCGTCGCGTTTCAGCCCAATCTCGTCTACGGCTATGGCCGCCGTCTGCAGGCTGGACACAATGGGGTTCAGCCCGAAGACATCCCTGCCCATCGTTTCGCCGCTGATTGCGGCTTTCAGGCATTTGAACACGTTGCGTTCGTCGTCGCGGCTTATCAGTCCGCCAACGCTTGCGCGCAGCTTGCGTGCAAGGTCTATGGCTGTTCTCTTCTCGTCTTGTGTGAATGTAAGTCTTTCCATGTGCTGTTTTCGCCTTTTTCGGCCACATTTTTGTATGGCCTGATGCAAACTTACTCATTTTTCCCGAAATAGCTAGTCTTTGCGTTGCTGAAAGTATGTTTTGTAAGTTTTATTGTGTAAAGTAATAACATTTTAAAGCCTTTTGTCCGTGTTTTTGATGAAAAAGAGTTATTTTTGCAATGTAATGAAAGGGTGGGGCGAAAAGGACGCATGGCATTTCTGTTTGCTCGTTCTCTCCTTTTCTTCCTTGGATTAATTAACCTAATAAAAACAATACATTATGTTATCACAAGAAGATTTAAGGCAGATTGCCGCCAAAGGCATCACTGAGGCTCAGGTCGAGGCCCAGCTTGACGAGTTCAAACAGGGCTTCCCCTTCTTGAGGCTTGAGGCCGCTGCGGCAGTCGGCAACGGCATCATGGCTCCGGCAGCCGACGAGCGTGCACGCTATATCGACGCATGGAACGCCTATAAGGCCGAAGGCAAACGCATTGTCAAGTTCGTTCCGGCCAGCGGAGCTGCCAGCCGCATGTTCAAGGACATGTTCGCTTTCCTGAACGGCGACCACGATGCGCCCCAGACCGACTTTGAGAAGCGTTACTTCGACAACATCGAGCGTTTCGCCTTCTACGGCGAGCTTAACGATGCCTGCCTTAAGAATGAAGGCAAAGACATCCCCACGCTTCTGGCTGAAGGCAGCTACAAGGCCGTCGTTGCCAACATGCTTGAGCCTAAAGGGCTTAATTACGGCCAGCTGCCGAAGGGCTTGCTGCTCTTCCACAAGTATCCCGAGGGGCCGCGCACTCCGCTCGAGGAGCATCTCGTTGAGGGCGCGCTCTACGCCGCTTCGGGCGGCGAGGCCCATATCCATTTCACCGTGAGCCATGAGCACCGCGAGCTGTTCGAGAAGAAAGTCAGCGAGAAATGCGCCGCTTACGCCGCCAAGTACGGCATCAGGTATGACGTTTCGTTCTCTGAGCAGAAACCGTCCACCGACACCATCGCCGCCAATCCCGACAACACCCCGTTCCGCAACGAGGACGGCTCGCTGCTCTTCCGTCCGGGAGGACACGGCGCACTGATACAGAATCTCAACGACATCTCGGCCGACGTGGTGTTCGTGAAGAACATAGACAACGTTGTGCCCGATCGCCTCAAGGGCGACACCGTAGACTACAAACAGATTCTTGCCGGCATACTCGTCACGCTTCAGGCGCGTGCATTCGGCTACCTGCGTCTGCTCGACACCGGCGACTACACCCATGCTCAGCTTGAAGAGATGATACGCTTCGTGCAGCGCGACCTGTGCTGCCGCAAGGCCGACATCAAGCAGCTTGAAGACGCCGAGCTGGTAATCTATCTGCGCAAGAAGCTCAACCGCCCCATGCGCGTATGCGGAGTGGTGAAGAATGTCGGCGAACCGGGCGGCGGCCCCTTCCTTACGTATAATCATGACGGCACTGTAAGCCTCCAGATACTTGAGAGCAGCCAGATTGACAAGACCAACGAGGAGTACATGCGCATGTTCACCGAGGGTACTCACTTTAATCCCGTCGACTTGGTGTGTGCCGTGAAGGACTACAAGGGGCAGCCTTTCAACCTGCCCGACTATGTCGACCGCACCACAGGCTTCATCAGTTCGAAGAGCAAGAACGGGCGAGAACTCAAGGCTCTCGAACTGCCCGGCCTTTGGAACGGAGCCATGAGCGACTGGAACACCGTTTTTGTGGAGGTTCCGCTTTCTACGTTCAACCCTGTCAAGACAGTGAACGATCTGTTGCGCGAGCAACATCAGTAATCATCTCAAAGCATCATATATTTGGTGTGTGTACGGAAAGGCGGCGAATCGCATTGCGGTTTGCCGCCTTTCACGTTGCAAAAGACGGCCTTTTGCAATATGATTTGCCGCCTTTCGCATTATGAAAGACGGCCTTTTATTACTCCCAAGTCATTAGAACGCCAATCATGCGTGGGTTCGGCATAACAGGAATGTCAAACTTGTCGTTTTTTTGCAACTCGGTGTCAAGCCGTTAAGGCAATGATGGCTTGCCACAGAGCTGTAGAAAATCAAAGCTGTAAGAGTCTCTTTGATAATAAAGACGTGGGTTCGACATAACAGGAATGTCACACTTATCAGTGTTTTGCAACTCGGTGTCATGTCGTCATTCCGCTGAAAAGCGGAATCCAGGAAACATCCAGACGGCACACCGTCCTACTGGTAAACATTGGATTCCGCTTTTCAGCGGAATGACGGCTTGACACGGAGCTGTAGAAAATCAAAACTGTAAGAGTCTCTTTGATAATAAAGACGTGGGTTCGGCATAACAGGAATGTCAAACTTGTCGTTTTTTTGCAACTCGGTGTCAAGTCGTTAAGGCAATGACGGCTTGACACAGAGCTGTAGAAAAACAAAGCTGTAAGAAATTCTATAATTGGAGAGATGATTCATTATACCGAACTGACATTTGTTCATGTATTGTACATTGGCTTGCTTGTGTCTTTGCATGTAAACTATAAGTTTACATAATTTTATTGTTTAACATAATTTAATTCGGGGGGGGTAATTTCTTAAGATAAATTTATACATTTGCAACGGGATTATAAAAAATATTTGTCTAGATAATAAGTTTATCCTTATTCTTTGTTTTGGGAGTCACCTTATGTGACTGTTGTCAGGCGTACTGAGGTGATGGCTATGTTGGATTTGAATGCATAATTACAAATACATTAATGTATGATTAGAAACATACTGATTTCGGCATTATTGGTTTTTGCCATGGCATTGCCGGCCTCCGCCCAGAACGTGGCGGTAAAGACCAACGCCCTGTATTGGGCCACCACCACGCCCAACATCGGGGTGGAGGTTTCTGTGGCCAAACAACACAGTCTACAGCTTTTACGGACTTAACCCTTGGAAACAGTCGGGTGGCGACCAGACCAGCCTGCGCCACTGGCTCCTTATGCCCGAGTACCGCTACTGGTTCTGCGAGAGCTTCAACGGATGGTTTGTCGGTGCCCACCTGATGGGCGGACAGTTCAACGTGGCCGGCGTGGATCTGCCCTTCGGCCTGTTCCCCAGCCTTGAGAACCGCCGCTACGAGGGCTGGTATGCCGGCGGAGGAGTGACGGCCGGATACCAGTGGGTGCTCTCGCGCCACTGGAACATAGAGGCGTCGCTCGGCGTGGGTTACGACTACATAAAGTATGACAAGTTCCGTTGCGGCGAGTGCGGTGAGCGTCTCAAGTCTGGCCACACCAACTACATCGGCCCCACGAAGCTCGCCCTCAGCGTTATGTACGTGTTCTAAAGTGAAGAGTGAGGAGTGAAAAGCGAAAAGTGAGGAGTCCATTACCCCGCTCTCTCAGTTCTCCCAGCTCTCTCAGTTCTCCCCAAAAAATAAAAAAAGAATTATGAAACATTCCACTTTATTATATATGTCGGCCCTGTTGGCCGTGCCGTTCGCACAGCCGTCGCAGGTATGCGCCCAGAAAGGCTTGCCGGCAACACCATCGTCGTTGAAGACAAGGCGGTGGAAAAGTCGGGCGACAACCTCCTCGTGGGGTTCACCTTCAACATGGACTCCCTGCACCTGCGCTCCAACCAGCGCCTGGTGTTCACACCCTCGGTGCGCTCGCTCGACGGGCAGAGCCGCCTGTTGCCAATGGTCGTGGTCAACGGCCGCAAGCAGGACATTTCTTACCAGCGCTACGCCAGCAAGGACTTTCCCGACGACGCACGCGCCGTGCGCCGCACCAACGGCACGGCCCAGAGCCTGCGCTACGACGCCGCGCTGCCTTATGAGAGCTGGATGCAGAACGCCGATGTCGTCATAGCCGAAGACCTTTGCGGATGCGGCAACATTGAGGAGCAGACGCAGACCGTCATACAGCGCATGCGCAAACCTTACATCGCCTACATACGCCCGGCTGCCGAGGCGCGCAAGGCACGCTCAGAGCAGGGCCGCGCCTTCATAGACTTCCCCGTGAACAAGACTACGCTATATCCCGACTACCGCAACAACCCGGCCGAGCTGGCCAAGATTGTCAACACTGTCAACCTTGTCAAGGCCGACAAGAACGTAGAGATAACGCGTGTCGAGATTCACGGTTACGCTTCGCCCGAGTCGCCCTATGAGCACAACGCCATGCTGGCCGAAGGCCGCGCCAAGACCTTGGCCGAGCACGTGCGCCAGCTGGCTGGGCTTGACAAGAGCGTCATAGCCGTAAGCTCTACGCCCGAAGACTGGGACGGACTGCGCCAGGCCGTGGCCTCAAGCAGCCTTGCGCACCGGCAGGAGATACTCGCCATAATAGACGACGCGGCCCTCGACCCTGATGCCCGCGAGTGGAAGATAAAGGGCACTTACCCCGAGGACTACCGCCTGATGCTCGACACGTTCTATCCCGCCCTGCGCCATTCTGACTATGTTGTAAGCTACACTGTGCGCCCCTTCTCGGTGGAAGAGGCCAAGGAGGTGCTCCGCACAAAGCCAGGACAGCTTTCTCTGGAAGAGATGTATCTCGTGGCACAGACCTACGAGCCTGGCTCGCAGGAGTTTGACGACGTGTTCCGCACGGCCGTCTCGCTATATCCCGACGATCCAACGGCCAACCTCAACGCCGCTTGCGCCGAGATAGAGAGCGGCGACTATGACTCCGCCCTGCGCTATCTCGACAAGGCCGGCGCGTCGCCCTACGTGGCCAACGCTCGCGGCGTGATAGCCCTGAAGCGCGGCGACGAGGCCGAGGCACGCCGCCAGTTCGCCATAGCCGCCCAAGGCGGAGTGAAGGAGGCGCAGCAAAACCTGGAACTGCTGGGAGAGTGACAATTAAGAGTTAAGAATTAATAATCAATAATAAAGAATCAACACTCAACAATCAAGCCTCATTCCGGCGCATCCGGCCTATTAGGCTCATTAGGCTCATTGGGCTTCGGCCTATTACCTCTTGAAAGAAATATAAAATATAAATATTAACTAAAATTTATAACAACATGAACAAAACAAAGTATCTGGCTCTCGCGTTTGCAGCGCTCACGCTGGGAGCATGTACGAGCGACGACGTTGCGGTAAAAGACGACCCTAACATCGCACAAGGAGGCGAGAAAGGCTACGTCAGCCTCGCCATTAATTTGCCTACGCAGCCAAGCACGCGTGCTACGGATAACAGTGCAACGCTTGATGACGGAGATGCGTGTGAGTATCACGTAAATGATGCCACATTGCTCTTGTTTGTAGGAAGTGCGGAAGAGAGCGCAAAGTTCAGCGGTGCTTATAACCTTACAGGATCTAATGTAACCGACCTTGACGATGACCACATTACCTCGACTTATACTTATGTAAGCCAGATAACCAAGCCTACGACACAGAAAGGTGAAAACATTTATGCTTTGGCTGTACTAAACAAGAGCAATATTCTTACTAATACTAATGGAACTTGGAAAGTTGGTACAGTTACGTTGACCGCAGGATCAACCACTTTTGCCCAAATGAACGCTGCTATGACGCTTACAAAAGAGCAGCGGGCTGCGATTGCAAATCGTGAAGGTGAAAACTTCCTTATGACCAATGCTCCCTTATACACAAAGGCAGGCGGCACAACTAACCCGCAATCTGATCCAGAAGGCAAATTACAGACATTGGTAGTTGTTGATCCTACAATGATAAAAACCACAGAAGAGGATGCAAAGAACAATCCGGCTGCAGAGATTTACGTTGAAAGAGCTGTGGCCAAAGTTACAGTGAATAAAGATAATGTAAGCACAACTGTAAAGCCCGACGGCGTAACATCTGTTGAGGTTGTTGGTTGGACGCTTGATGTTACCAACAACAAGACATTCTTTGTACGTGACGCTTTCGAAGCTGAATGGTGGGATTACAATGCAACTACTCCTAACACTTATCGTTTTGTTGGTAACACGGCTCTTGAAACAGGTGTTAGCTTGTATCGCACTTATTGGGCTTATGACCCCAACTATGACGGAGAAGGCTATACAAATGGAGGAAATGTTACAGCTGACAGCAAAGATTTCACTTCTATTAACGGCGTACCTACAGAACTCAATGAGAAGTTCGGCGAAGAAAACCCGTTGTATTGTCTTGAAAACACATTCAATACAGCCAACATGCGTAAGGATCAGACCACGCGCGTTATCGTTGCCGTCAAGCTGGGCGTCATTGGCGCAGATGCAACAAGTGGAGGCTTCTTCATTCTTAACGGCGTAAGGGGTACTTATTATGATAAGACCGGTATTGAGACCCTCATAAAGAATGCTTACATCAAAGCAATAGATTCTTATCTCAAAGCTGAGGATACAGGATTGAAGAGTGGCAGTGAGAACAATCTTACTGGTGACGACATCTATGTCTCTTTCGTAAAAGGCACTGCAAGTTCTGATGTTGAAATGGGTAATCTTAAAGGTGGTACTTATACTTTAAGTCAAGTTTATGTCAAGGATGCTGCTGCTAAGAAATTTAAGAAAGAGTCAGTACCCACAGACATAGCTTCAAACAATGCAACGATAACCAACAGCCTGAAGGAAACTTATTCTTCAATCACATACTATCAAGGCGGTATCGCTTACTATCCGGTTATAATCCAGCATTTTGACAATACAAACGAGACTGCCGCATGGAGTGAGTCAATGGTTGAAGGCGGAAACTCTTATCCGGGCGATGATGCAGGGCAAAAATGGCTTGGCCGCTATGGTGTATTGCGTAACAACTGGTACGACATTAGCGTTACTGCTGTTCGCGATTTCGGCTCACCCGATGTAACTCCTGGAACAGGTTACGATGACCCACCAGCAAGTTTCATGTCAGTAGAAATCAACATCCTCTCTTGGGCTAAGCGCTCACAAAGCGTTGACCTCTAAACATAACGGCTGTAACAACACAGCATATATATTAATTCATTCAATAAATATTTTTTGTTCCGGTGGCGTCGTGAGACGCTGCCGGGGATTTCAACCAAAACCTGAAGAAACGACAACTGCCAAGGGGCAGGGATGAAGTCCTGTCGTCTCGGCGTATCAGGCCAATCAGGCTCATTGGGCCAATTGTCCAGCCCATAGGGGCTTATCAGCAAGCTCATCCGGCTTGTCCGGCCTACACTGGTAGCCTGCAAGGCAACCACCCTAAGACGAAAACAACCGCCGTGCGCCATGCGCGGCGACAACATAACGAGCTAGTGAAGCGAGAACGGGTTGTTAAGCAAGCTAAAGCTCATGAGCCCAGACAGCGAAGCCTCCGGCTGCAAAGCACATGGCTTTAACTTCTAGCGAGTGGAGCGAGCGATAACTTCTTTAACTTCTTTAACTTCTCAAACACTTCTCTAACTTCTTTAACTTCTAAAAATCTATATGAAATATGAGATATTCAGCAAGAAAACCTTTTAGATGGTTGTGCTGCACGGTGCTGGCCGCCTTGGCGATGACCTCGTGCGACATGATGGAGCAAGACCTTAGCGACTGCCCCTACGGCCTGTACGTCACGTTCAAGTATGACTACAACCTGCAGCGCGCCGACATGTTCAACGACCACGTAGGTTCGGTCACGCTCTACGTCTTTGACGAGCAGAACAAGCTTGTAAAGACCGTGGAAGAGAGCAACGCCGGCGGCGCGGAGCCGCTGAAGCAGCCGGGCTACGTGATGCACATCACCGACCTCGCCCCCGGCAACTACCGCTTTGTCGCCTTGGCCGGACAGCGGCCTTACGCCGACATGATGGAGACTGCGCGCGCCAAGTTTGTGCGCACAGACATAGCCACTGGCGACGACATCGCCGGCCTTGGCGTGCAGCTGGACCGCCGCGAGGTGGGCGACGGCACGTATGAGATTGTGAACAACGCCCTGCCTCTGGACACTCTGTGGCGCGGCATGCTGACTGAGCCGGTAGAGGTGTACTCGCGCGAATCAAACCGCCCGGCATACGCCACCGTCTCGCTCGTGCGCGACACAAAGAAGATAAGTGTTAGCCTGCGCGAACTTGACAACCCCACGCTGATGGACATAGCCGACTATGACCTCGCCATAACCGACCGCAACTCCACGCTGCTGTGGGACAACTCGGTTGACGAGACCACAGGCACCGTCGTTTACCGCCCCCACGACACGTGGAACACCGACGACCGCACGCCGGTCGGCGGCACTGGTGCGGTGGGCAAGATAGGCCACGCCGACTTCATGACCTCGCGCATCATCTATCATGACGACCCGGCCGATGACGGCACGCTCACCATCGTGAGCCGCGAGACGGGCAACACCGTGGTGAACGTCAACCTGCCCGACCTGCTCTCGCGCCTGCGTTCAAGCGAGGAGTTGCACAGCTACACGCCACAGGAATTTCTTGACCGCGGTTACGACTACCAGCTGGACTTCTTCTTGCGCGGCGGACGCCTTTCTTACGTCAACATAAGCATCAGCGTGCTCGGCTGGAGCAAGCGAATACAATACGAGGAACTGTAAGAATTAAGAGTGAAGAATCCAACACCCGGTTCTCCCAGCACTCCCAGTTCTCTCAGCTAATAATTATGAAACAACGTTTGGCGAAAGCCAATTATGAATTGTGAATTATGCATTATGAATTAAATAAATGGCGCGGCGCGCTCTTCTGCCTCTGCTTTGCCCTTGCGGCGGCCGGGTGCAGCATGAGCGACGACTACGACTGCCCTCCTGAAGGCGGACTGGCCAACTCAGGCAAGACATACATCCGCCTCAGCTTCGCCATGCCTGGCTCCGGCGGCACCCGCGCCACAGGCGGCGAACTCGGCGACGGCCAGGAGGCAGGCCAGAACGAGGAAAACACGATAAGCTCAGCCGTCGCCTTCCTGTATAAAGCCGATGACGTTAACGCAGATGGCGAAACGCCCATCGCCGCAGTCGTTGAGTTCAACAGCTTGAACGGCCCGGATGCTGGTACTGACCGGCCCGATCCTGAACACGACATAGACAAAGTATATACCACTGCAGCGCAGGAAGTACCCGAAATAGAATTCGGTACGTACCATGTCATCGTTGCCGCCAACCTCAGTGAAAACGACGACACCCGTTGGTGGACTGGAGCCAAACTCACCCTTGATGATGTGCGTGATCACATCCTCACAAGTGCATGGACTACAGATGAAAACGGCTCTTACTCCAACTTCCTCATGACCAACGAGGCGGACGCAGAGATTACGTTAAGTGAAGAAAACACATCCGCCAACCCCGCCGAGACAACCGTCGACGTAGAGCGAATGGCGGCGCGCGTTGATTACAGAGCCGAAGGCGAATTTGATATAGCGGATGCCAACTATGAGGATGCGTCGGTGACGATTCTCGGCGCAACCATCATTAACGATTTTAATGCTGGTTCATACATCCTTAAGCGAGTGTCTAAAGACCCGACGAAGAAGACAGGCAGCGACGTTACATACCTCGGCATAGAGGAAACGGGAGCGGACGGACTGCCTACCAACTATGTTATCGACCCATGGACAGCCGAGAAAAACTCAACCAATGCAGACCTCGATGATGCGTTCACCACTATAGACGGCCAAAAAGTAAATGCCGCTAGGCTTTATGTTGACGGCAGCTACCTATATTCAGGTTCTGAAGACCCCGAGTGGTGGAGCACCCGCATGACAGCCGGAACTCCTATAACTGACCCTGAGGACAACAAAACGTGGCAGTGCGTAGGCTATACCCTTGAAAACACCACGGCGCAAGACCAGACGGCCAAGACCTATAACACGGGCTTGGCATTCCAAGCGCAGTTCAATCCGGGGAGTGCTCTTGTCGGATATGTTCCCGAACACACGTTCTTCCGTTACGGCGACAGGCTTTACACGTCGCTCACGTCAATGATGGGCCAGCTCAATGAGCGGACCAACTTCGCTACCTACTTCAACGATGCGGTTGACAACCTGAAGAGCAGGACGTGGGCAGACGTTACGGCGTTCTGCGATGCGCTGTCGTATGACCCCGTAGGCCTTGCTTCCTACTTCACCGGCTTGCAGGGTGAAGCCAAGGCTTCAGACGCGGTAGGCACTGGCTTGGACAACGTAACATGGACGGCGTTTCTCGCCACGCTCGGTGTGGACGAGCGCGACCTCACCGACCCGCAAATCAACCAAGGCAGCGTAACCGACACACGCGCACGGTTGTACGCCAGCAGCAACGGCCTTCTGCGCACATATTACAAAGGCCTGTGCTACTATGTATGGTGGCTGCGGCACAGCAATGACAATAGTGACGTGACCAACGGACTTATGGAGTATGCCGTAGTGCGTAATAATATATATAAGGTGGAAGTCCGCAGCGTGGCGTCAATCGGCGGTGATGTGCCTGACGACACGGAAATCATGGCCCATGTCTATGTGAAAGACTGGGTGCTGCTTGGTAAAGAGACCCTGCCAATGTAACGAACCGTAAAACATGAAAATCATGAATAATACATACAGACAAATGTTAAGGTGCGCGCTGGCCGCCGTCCCCATGGCCTGCGCCGTCTTGCTGTCGTCATGCTACGGCGATGAAGCTGACGGATGTCCTCCCGATGCCGGCTCCGCCGTACCCGTGAAGGTGAATGTCTCAGCCGGTGAGATAGGCGACCTTAACGCCTCTCGCGCCGGAGGAGACGCTAATGCGGATGAGGGCGAGTTTATCAACACGCTGTACGTGTACATCGTGAAAGAGGAAAGAGGTACGACGGGAACAGTGCTACGTGTTCATGAAAACCTTTCACCCGACCTGATACGCGACCCTTTGGCGCAAGATGGGAACCTGACAGACTGGACATCGGAGACGTTCACTCTTGAACCGGGCAAGTACACATTTTACGCTTTTGCCAATATCGACAACTATGTCGGGCGAATACGGTGGTGCCGAGGCAGTACGACCCAGAAGACGGGTAAGGACCTGCTTGACGATTGCTTCGGGGCAACGAGCGGTCAGGAACACCCACAGTTCCGCAATGGCGACCTCGCGGATTTCCGCCTTTACGACCCGGCGAGTGAAGTAAACATCGAGGCTGGCAAGTACATCCCTATGAGTGCCGTGGCCTCGATAACCGTCAGTGGCGACCTTAACGCCTCGGGCGGCATAATAGTAGATCTGCCTCTTGAGCGTTTGGTGAGCAAGGTGCGCATGACTGTAGGTGACGGGGCTACATTGAGCAGCAACGCTTCGGTCACTTTTTCGGGTTGTTCACAGAACGTGCCGCTCATGGCCGCCTCTACTGACATATCCCGTGGCAGCCGCGATGCCTCAACCACGAAAAGTTTTGAAGACGGTAGCCGGCAGGTAGAGTTCTACGTCAACGAGACACCAGCGGGCGATCCATTCACCGTTACCCTCAACACGGGCAACACTACTGGGGTGTCAACATACCAAGCGACAACCGAACTCGACAACATTCCGCGTAACAGCATTTATCCCCTTACGCTGACGTTCGACGGCGAAGGCATACAGCTTACCCCTACGGCTTACCTCCAGGTTACAGGTATGCCGGCCTACACCGTAACGTATGCCGTTGCCTACGATATGGATACCTACACCTTTGGCATAACCTATGGTTCTTACCTCGTGATAACGCCAAGTGTGAATGGTGCGCAAGGCACGCCGCAGTTCACGTGGAGCGAGGTTACGGGTAACCCCGACGGTATGGGGCCGATAACGGGCGATGTGCAGCCGCCGACGCTGACGGCTAATAGCCTTGGCCGGCTGTTTACGGCAGACGCGTCTATTGACGGCAATGAATACAGGCTACAGCTCCGCGCGCAATGGACTGACGGTCACGACTACGACCGCACCTACAACGTGATAGTAGAGATAAGCCAAGATTACGACGAGGTGCTTAACGGCATAATAGACAACCTTAGCCTGTCGTCGGCTGGCACACGTGGCGCGGTCACGACGCTTTCGCCTGAAAGACTCAACATGGTTAAAGTAAAATAAGAGGGAGGAATTATGATTATGAATAAGATGAAGCGCATATATCCATTGTTGGTGTCGCTGCTTGTTTTGCCTCTTTCGGCTTTCGGACAAGAGCCAGAGCATAATACTTATGATAACGTCGAGATAACCCACAAACGTGGCCAATGGTATGAAAACGGTTATCAAGTGTCAATCCGAGGAACAATAACACTGCGACCAACAGTGACAGTTTCAATGAGGATGTAACCTCTGAAGGAAATGTTCAGCCAGGGTGGATGGATTCATGGGAGGGAACACTCCAAGGATACTCAAGTTATCCGGTTCAGGCCGTCCATGTTTACCGTGCTACAGTGTACGTCAATGAAGGACAGACGAAACAGATAACCCTGCCAGGAGTTTACAAGCCTGACGACGAAAGGTGTGTTTCCATGTACAATTATCAGCGTTGGTATAATTATCTTACTGACGGGAAAGTTTGATAATAGTGTGCTTGAGCCTATTCTTTATGGAGGCCATGGCAACGCTTATGATTTTGCTAACGGTCTCGTAGGCGGAGCGCGTGTTAACGGGTTGGGTTCTTCCAATCATACTTACGGCATATACCGCGTCCGTTTTACCAAGACGGGAAGTAATGTTGAATACCTTGCTTGTGATGTGTCAAGTTATAATGATTTTGAAGACCGAACACCACCTACAAGCGGTTACAATCCTCAATGGGAAGAGCCGACCCTTTCGCAGAGGTGTATATTCGAAGTGCGCGACGCAGACGAAATCAAGGAATTGTTACGTAATTGCACAGGTGATACCTATTTTGAGGACAAGGTAATTCACTTGCCTTTGAGACGTATTACGACCCGTAGCACGCTTGAACAGGTTGCGTTGGATATGCCTGCAAACAACTATTTTGTGCCTGGAGAGAACGGGGCAAATCCCGGTCAGCTCACTATTTCAATATCTGGCGGAGGTAATTTTATCACAATGAGCGATAGAAATATCTCAGGGGAAGACCGTGTTATATCATTTAACCAAAGTACAGAGACAGTGTTTATAGAGGCTATGCCGGGCAGACAGTTACGATAACTGTAACAAAGAGTGGGTATAATATTGCCCGTTTCAGGCTTGTGTTTGATGATGGAGTGCAAGGTGTGCTGAGAGCTGAACTCAAAGCTGCGGTCGACAACCCATATTATGAAAGAACGGAGTCATATTTAGGAAGTAATTATGAACTGCTGACCCAGCTGAATTTCGACTTTGACAATGCGTGCATCTGGAGACAATCATCGTGGCAGTTTCTATCCTTATCCTTTGGAGTGGTCGTATTCGACGTATGGATTTTATTCCGACCAAAATCAGCTCAGCAAAGCGGCAAGCACTTATCCACAGTGGGGCGAGTATGCGATTACGAATCTCATCCCGTATGGTAACGATGCCGATAAACCATTGCATCCAACGGGCTATCATCTCTATGTAGATGCTAATGAACGCCCTGGAACAGTCTGCGAACTTCCGTTTGATACGCCTCTATGTCCTGCAACAAGACTTTATGTCACGGCATATATCAAGAGCTTGGGAGATGCTTCAGACTCAAGACGATGCCGGCGTCATCTTCGTGTTGAAAGGAATTGACACGGATGAAAATGGCAATGAGGTTGAAACTATACTCCATAGGCAGTCGTCCGGGCAGATACCTTATAGTACAGGTGACTGGTATCAACTTTACTTCTCGTTCACCAGCGAAGAAAACGCGTATGAACACTATGTCCTGGAAATACAGAACAACTGCGCCAGTACGTCAGGCGGTGACTTTTGTATTGACGACATCAGCATTTACATAAGCCCGCTTGAGGTTGAAGCCAAGACGTTGCGGCCATTATGTTCGTCTGATTTAGAGGCCGAGGTACAGATTAGTTTAAACTATGACTTGCTGCTTGACCGTTTGGGCTTGACGGAAGGAGTTGATACGGACGTAGAGCAACACGGATATTACAGCTTCCTTGACAAGGCCGTATATGATGCAGCATTGGCTGGCGGCCAGACCACGCAAGAGGCTTTTGAGGCGTCCGTAATTCATGGTGACGGTGTCTATGGCGGAACCGGCAATGAATATTACGGTACATTCACATTCTATACTGACCCGCTAAGAACAGCTACGATGGGCCAAACGAAGAACGCCTGGAAATGATACCCGAAGGGGCTAACCGTTTCTTGGCCTTCACGGCCCCGATAGCTGCAAACCAGCAGGGTGGTGACCTCACCACACTGCAGTCGGGTGGCAATTATTACATTCTGTTCACCAACAGTGTTACCGTGGGCGAGGATGCCGCCGCAGCATACGAACTTGAAAGTCCGTGTGGTATGCGTGGCGAGTTCACGGTTACTGGCCCGCTGATTATAAACGTTAGCGGTGACGTGCAGACAAACGCTGCTACCGTATGTATGGGACAAGTACCATTGATTGATGTGCAGATGAGAGACAGCGAAGGTAATGTGGTGGATAATGCCGTGTTTGACTGGTATTTTGGCAATCTGGCTTCGTTCCGTGCAGAAGAGACAGCGGAGATACAAAGTATAGGTCGTACCCATACACTGAAAGAGGCTTTGGATATGTTCCGTTATTTCTATCCTGATGCAACATCCGTGACTGACGATATGACGGAACAAGTAGGTGACGCAAAGCACCATTTGTATCAGGAAGACTTGGACTTGATACGCGAACTCAATGAAGACCATACGCAGGCGGACAGAATCCGCGTCTTACATTGTCGGCTTCGAGTAGTCTTGCAATAAGACTCATGAACGAGGCTACTTATGTGGTACTTGTGCCGATAGGTGAGCTTGAGCTTACGGAAAGTGTGCAGGTTTGCTGGGAGCCAACCCAAATGATACTGTACGCACAGGACGGTGCGCCCATTATGGACGTTGGCCGCAACGATGTGGATTATAGCGGAGCAGGTACTGATTATGCCGTGCAGTTGCGTATAGCCAAGTCGCAGCTTGACATAATCGTCAACGACAACTTGCCTTTGCTTGTACCTGTTAGAGACCCGAGACTCATAGGTGACGCGGCTTCCTCTAACATCACGGTTACAAACAACAATCCGTCTGGCAGTGAATTTGACCGTAACGTTTACATAGAATGGACTGACGACCCCGATTTGGATGTAGGTTCAGGTGATGCGCTTGTAGTCGGGACAGTCGCTAATTTCAGCATAGCGTCTGATGCAAAGGCCACCGACAGCAGGGTGAGGATGAGACTTAATAACAATGTTACGCTGCGTGAGGGATATGAGTACCAGCTGATGTTCAAGTTCAGGACTAATGCCGTGTCGTCAAGTGAATGTGACGGAAACGTCTTGGTTCCGCTACTGATAGTTCCAGACTATGAGGTGTGGACGGGAACGGCTACGGATAACTGGAATGATGACAGCAAATGGCGCAGGGCAGAACCTTCGGAGCTGAACAAGAACGACGGTTACGAAACTAATGAGGTTCATGGAACAGAAAAAGGATTTGTTCCACTTCGTCCTACAAAGGTAGTCATACCAGCTGGAGGACAGTCAATGCTTTATCAGGCAGGTTCTAAGATAGGAACTGGACGAACTGCTGTGCTTGATTTGACAAATACTGAAATGGGTAATGCTACAGATAACATTGAGTACGACTTGACGGTTCGTCGAGAGTATCAAGGTGGGCAGCCTTCATCCACATATTATTATGTAGGTGATGTATATGAGACCAACCTGTGTGACCAAATCCACTTTGATTATGGTGGCGAAATGCTGCACAGCGAACTCTTGACCCACAACAGGGCATGGACGGAGGTGAATGTGCCGACAAAGCAGTGGACGCTTGTAAGTACGCCGCTTAACGGGGTTTACTCGGGCGACTGGTACACGAAGACTTCGGGCGACGAGACAGCCGAGTATTTTACTGACTTGAAGTTTGGTACGGACAACAACCGCTTGAAGCCTCTCATGACGCAGCGCAGCTGGGACGGCAATGCCAAAGTAGTAAGTGGTTCAAATAATGCTTCGGCCGTTGTCTCCAATGTAACATGGAGTTCGACGTTTAATGATGTTGCAGTGCCGTATCAGCCGGGTATGGGCTTCTCTATCCACGCTAACATGGGCAGCAGTTACACGGTAAAGGCGTAACGTTCCGTATGCCGAAGAGCGACGCAAGTTATGAAGGCTTTGACGACCCGTTGTCACGTGATGCGAACTTCGGAAAATTGGCGACAAGCGACATGGCCGCTCTTGCCGGAGGGACGGATTACGAGGTTGGGATAACCCCGTCGCAGGACGGTAACTATATAATAATAGGCAATCCGTTCGTGTCGCACCTGTCGGCCAAGGCGTTCTTCGAGGCCAACAGCAGCGTGCTGCAAGGTAAGTACTGGACGGCTAACGACGACTATCCGAAGGCCGGAGTAGCTGACGATAACGGTAATTGGCAGACAACCGACGGAACGGACGCTGCCCTTATACCTCCATACACGGCGTTCTACGCACAGCTTAACAATCAGTCAACGCAGCCGCAGACCATCAAGTTCAACACTTCCATGGCAGCATTGGGTACAACCGCGTCAGGAACACACCGTCGACGAACGGCCTCGTGATTTCCGCTGTTGCTGAAAACGGCAAGAGTTCGACGTTACTTTCTTATAAGGCTTCTGCTGAGAACGGCTATGTAACAGCGAGGACGTACAGCTACTGAACGAGTCGGACAGTGAAGTGCCGATGGTTTACACCGTGGCGGGCGACATTGCGACGAGCATTAACCGAATAAAGGATGCTCAGCAGATACCGCTCGGAGTGTTCGCAGCCGACGATGATGTCACTACGCTGACGTTTACGGGCGTTGCGGCGCTGATGGACCTGTTCTCTTTGTCTTTACGACATAATAGGCCACGCGTCTTTCTTCGTCTTGTTTGTAGGCTTCGTTTCTGAAAGAGTCGGCGATGTTGTCATTTCTGTGATTTTCAAAGTCGTCAATAAGTTTGAAGTTCTTTTCGTTGTCAGACAAACGTTCGCATCTTAATGTTTTCAGAGCTGCTTTTTGTGCTTCAGTTATTCTCATTTTGTGTTGACCTTCTTCATTTTGTCCCATATGCTAAGCATTATTCTTCGTTGACGCATGCGTTCGGCGTCAACGCGTATGTCGTCGGTCTCAATGTCGGTGTCGCAGTGGGCGTCGGTGTCGTAACCCTGCCTGGCTTTTGTCCATGAATATTCACAATGTGTCAATGTGCTCAGGCTCCATGATTTTCTTGGCGTAAATCTCGAAGATCTTGTCAAACACGTCCTTGTTTTTTCCACATCGCATTTGTCCAATGTGTAGTGGAGCGTGTCGTCTTTGTAATGCTTGCGTATTTGCGTGGAAGCATCGGGGCCGTATTTCCATGCCTTGAACTTTTCATGGAACATCGGCGCTCCTGTTTGTATGATAGCCTCTCTTTTGAAATATAGCGCTTGTGCAGTTTCATTTCATCCATCTGTACGCCATAGGTGTCTTTGTAGCGTTGGCATAAATATGATGCAACTTTTAATA